>ENA-OQIZ01000027-OQIZ01000027.1-human-gut-metagenome-genome-assembly--contig:-NODE-27-length-139843-cov-21.365406_pt1 | contig 139843 bp, 111 predicted proteins | sample MGYA00242593_ERZ504758 | MGnify/ENA primary metagenome ERZ504758 (study PRJEB26092, sample SAMD00036364) | human gut metagenome | host: Homo sapiens | study: EMG produced TPA metagenomics assembly...
TTAAAGCGGTACGCGAGCTGGGTTCAGAACGTCGTGAGACAGTTCGGTCCCTATCCGGCGTGGGCGTAGGATATCTGAGAGGAGCTGTCCTTAGTACGAGAGGACCGGGATGGACGGGCCGCTGGTGCATCGGTTAGACTGCCAAGTCTACGGCCGAGTAGCCAAGCCCGGAAGGGATAAACGCTGAAGGCATCTAAGCGTGAAGCCCCCCTTAAGATGAGATATCCCATTCGAAAGAAGTAAACCCCCTTGAAGACGACGAGGTAGATAGGGCAGAGGTGGAAGTGCAGCAATGCATGGAGCTGACTGTTACTAATCGGGTGAGGGCTTGACCAAAAAAGCTGAGAGGCGAAGTCACGAAGTGACCACCGCGGAGTAGATCATTCACTCAGCAACGCAGGAAGTAATGAATCTCAGGGAAATGTCAGCATGTATGTAGTTTTGAGAGTATATAAAATATACTTTGTAGGGGATTGGTCAAATGGTATGATAGGGGTCTCCAAAACCTTTGGTGGGAGTTCGATTCTCTCATCCCCTGCTTCTAACGAGTCAGAAAGTCAGTGAAATCAAGGCTTTCTGGCTTTTTTGTTTTATTAAAAATGGAAAGGAACCAGATAAGTACCTTTTTTCAACCATAAATGAGCAAATTTGAAAATTGAGAATAAAAAGACATTGACGATCCATCTTCGATTGCCTGTGTCTTTTTTTGTATAAAATAAAAAATTTTTGAAAGGAACTGCCCATATTTCAAGTCTAATAGTTATAAAAATGAAAAGGGGGTATAAAAATGGATGCTTTGGTAACAGCAGCTAAAAACGGAGATAAAGAAGCGTTTGTTCAATTGATCCGGATGAATAAGCAGAGCTTATATAAAGCAGCCTGGGTTTATCTTCGGAACGAGCAAGACATTGCAGATGCACTGCAAAATGCAATCCTGTCCTGTTATGAAAATATACAGGGGCTGAGAGAAGTGAAATATTTTAAGACTTGGCTGATTCGGATTCTGATAAACGAATGTAAAGACATTCTCCGTCAAAAGAACCGTGACACAGAACTGGAAAATTTTGAAGAAGGTATACATTGTGAAGACCTGGATCTTTGTGAATGGAAGCAATTGCTTTTATGTCTTGATGAAGAAAGTAGGAAAATTGTAGAACTCTATTATTTTGATGAATTTTCTGTAAAGGAAATAGGTGTTCTTCTTGAAATGAACAGCAATACCGTATCAACTAAACTTTCCAGGGCAAGAGCAAAATTAAAAAGGGTGATCAGGAGGTGATGGATATGAATGAAAAAGAAATCAGAAAAATTTTAAAAGAAGAAACTGAGATACCCGATAATATTGATAAAGCTATGGAAGATGTTCTGAAGGGAATTTTAGATTCTCCAGATGAGAGAATTGGTAACACGAATAATTTAGTCATAAAACCAGATGAAAGAAGAAAGAAAAGTTCAGGGAATAAGAAAAAAATAATTCGGATTCTTCTTCCGGTGGCTGCTGTATTAGGCATTAGCACCGGTGTACTTGCAACAAAACTTGGATGGCTTCATAAAGAACTGGAGCAGCAGGGTGTTACTGGACAGGAAACTGCCCAAATGATTGTTACAGAACCTGATTCAAATGCAGAAAATGTAGAAGATATGACTTCTTATCATATAACTCCTGAGGAGATGGATTGGAGACAGTCTATGCTTTCTATTACAGAAGCTTATTTTGATGGCAGTAGTTTAAGCTTTCTGGGCGAACCTTCAAACGAGGCGAGGAACTATATGATCAGTTGCAGGGACCATGCGACAGTGAATGGAGAAGATGCACTTGCATCTTTGAATAAGATAGACGGGGAAAATCTCTATTATGGGCATATTACCCTGTATGATGATGCATTGACAGAAAAAATATTAAAAGAAGATTCCAAGGTAGAGCTTTCCATGACCATTCAGGCATATCCGGATTATAACGGTAAGATTTATTACACCTGGAAAGATTATAAAGTTTACGAAAAAATTTTTAAAACTGGTTCTTTTACAGATTCAGAAGGAATGCTCTCTTATGCACTGCCTGCGGAGGATGTTTACAGAGGATATACGCCTCAGACTCTTACGTTAACCCTTCCATTAAATAATGAAGTACGGGATATCATAGAAAAATACAGGAAAGAAGGAAAGCTGCTAGCTGAAGATACTGGAGTAGAACCCACTTCGGATTCCTTGGATGAGAATACACAGGAAACAACAAGTTCAGAAAGTTCTTTAGATTCTACGGAAGTAAATGAGAAATATGATTCAGAAACAACAGTGTTACAGGTAAAGGAAAGTCATGTAACAGCTTCTTTGCCGGGAAAATCAGGAACGCTTACGATAGAGGCCGATATTATCGGAAGTACCTCCGATGTTTCGAAAGGAATCCTGGAAAAATGTAACGTATCAGAGGAAGAAATCCGCTCCTGGTTTGGTGGGAAAGATGGCTGGGAAAAATCTGTGACAGATGAAATGGTCTGGGAAAATAAAGAAAAAGGACTGCAGTTATTCGTTTCAGACGGAATGATACAGTGTGATGGATTAAGTGAAAAAGACCTGGGATCTTTAGGAAAAAGTACGGAAGATGAGGAATTAAATATTATAAATCAGCTGCTTTCCAGAGCTAATTTAACTGGAACTTCTGTAAGAAAATCAATCAGCGACATGGAAGTAGGATATGATTATTACGACACGGAAATTCTGCTGAATGGAGTATTGGTGGGTGGACTTTCCCAGCATTATTATCGGGGAAATACAGGTTTTGGCCCTGAACTTGAAGATTGCTATTTTAATATGCCGATTCCACTTCAAGTGAAAGAGGAAGAATCAGTTACTATGCTTCCTATGGAAGAAATTCTAAAATCAGTGGAACAATATGTAAAAGACGGGAAAATCGGTTTTTTTACAGAACAGAATGATACAGGGGAAACGGAATCAACCACGATTCCAGTTACAAAAATCTGTCTGGAATATTATATTGATGAAACTGCAGAGGGAATCGTTTACAGGCCTGTCTGGAGTTTCCGCTGCCCTTACCAGTGGAAAGATTCTCCGGACGAACAGGAATTATTTTACATAGATGGAGAAACTGGGGCATTGATTCGGGATGCGTTTGGCTGGTAGGTATAAAAAAGAACGGTGTTGTAATAACCGCGGATATCAAAGCATTTGCTAATATTCCGGTTTCCATTATTCTGGGAATTATTCTTGGAGCGAGTGTGGGCTATCTGCTGTATCTGTTTTTTGAGACTGCATATGCGAAGAAACATTATGTCAGAAACAGTATGAAAGTAATCATTGTTCTGGGATGTTCTTTTCTCCTGATTGCGATTGAAGGCTGGCTGCGGAAGTGATTCTTTTCGTTCTGGTGGGTGCTGCTGTGGATATCCGCTATACACTGGAAGCCGGACTTGCCGCAGTTGCTATGATTTTCGTTGCACTGATCTTCCGGTCTTTCGGCGTACTGCTCTGCACAGTGAAAACAAATCTATCTGCAAAAGAAAGGGCTTTTTGTGTTATTGCATACCTTCCGAAAGCAACGGTACAGGCAGCAATTGGCTCTGTTCCCTTTGCAGCAGGATTGCCGTGCGGAAAAATTGTACTTTCCGTAGCTGTTATGGCAATTATTATCACAGCTCCACTGGGGGCTTTTGGCATGGATCTTACTTATAAAAAAATTCTGACAAGAGAAAAATAAAGGTGCAGTTAACAGAGTGCAAGATAATATAAAATATACAAGGAATAGCTATTTGACAAATACAATAATCTTTGAGATTCACCATAATTAAAGTAAAGGATATACATATTAATAAAAAAGCTACTGCACAATCTGGAATATTTTTCCGGATGTATATGCAGTAGCTTTTACTTATATGGAGTAATATATCATGCAAAATTATTCTAAAGTAATATTCCACATGAAATAAGATAAATAGCAGAGTAAATACTTTAAGGTTATTAACATAATGCCTGCAGTTTATCAATGATCTCCTGGATTTCAGCACGTGAGAATCCGCCAAAGCTGCACAGAGAACGAAGCGGCATGGAATCAGTCATTGCTTCTACCATTTCCTCGGAGATGGCTTCTGCAGCAGATTCAGAAGCAGTTTCGCTTCCGCCGTTCATTGCAGAGAGATATTTAGATGTTAACTCTTTTGCAGTTTCTTTTGTTTTAGGATAGCGGAGCAGTTCTCCAAGTGTGGTATTCATGTGAACATGCATCGGAATCACCTGGCTGCTAGAGAGTTTGATGGTTTCAGAGAGACGGATATCTCTGGAAGATGCACCGACCAGGATCTCATATTTGCCGCTTGCTGCATACCAGTCATGTAATTCAGTATTGTACCATGCAAAGCTGCGCTTATCCAGTTTCATGGTAACTGTTTTGGTTTCACCAGAAGTAAGTTGAACTTTCTCAAAGCCTTTCAGTTCTTTTTCGGGACGGATTGCAGAGGAAGTCATATCTTTGACATAGAGCTGGACAACTTCTTTTCCTGCAACGCTGCCTGTATTTGTCACATCTACAGAAATAGAGATGGTATCTTTTTCTGTCGGAGTTGTGTTTGAAATCTGCAGATTGCTGTATGTAAATGTAGTATAGGAAAGTCCGTATCCAAATGGATAGGCAACTTCCATCTGCTTGGTATCATAATAACGATATCCTACAAACACACCTTCACGATATTCCACTTTATCGCCACCGCCGAAGTTCAGGTAGGATGGATTGTCAGCCAGTTTCACCGGGATTGTTTCAGCCAGTTTACCGCTTGGATTCACAATACCATAGAGGATATTTGCAACAGCAGCACCACCTGCCTGTCCGCCAAGGTAAGCTTCCAGAATACCTTTCACATCATTGATCCATGGCATTTCCACAGGAGAACCATTGTGAAGAACGACCACAGTATTTGGCTGAACTTCAAGGATCTCACCAATAAGACGGTTCTGGCATTCAGGCAGTCTCATATGAGAACGGTCATATCCTTCAGACTCAAAACTGTCCGGAAGTCCGGCGAAGATCACAACCTTATCAGCAGTTTTTGCGGCCTGAACTGCTTCAGCAGCCAGCTTTTCATCATATAAATCTTTATCAGCAGGAAATCCTTCTGCGTAAGTAACCTGTGCATCAGCAGGAACAGATTCCAGTGCATTGGTAATTTTAAAACAGTTAATATGAGAACTTCCGCCGCCCTGGAAACGAGGTTTTTTGGCAAAACCACCTATAAAAGCTACTTTTTCAGAGGCTTTCAGAGGCAGAATCTGGTCTGTGTTTTGCAGAAGAACCATAGATTCTTCTGCAATACGGCGTGCCTCTTCATGGTCTTTTTCCATAGTAAATTCCTGTGGTGTGCGGTGGTCGGCATATTTGTAAATAATATTCAGGATACGTTCTACAGCCTGATCCAGAACTTCTTCTTTCAGGGCTCCGTTCTTTACAGCTTCAATGATCAGAGCATCGTTTGTTCCGTTGGAACCTGGCATCTCCAGTTCCAGGCCGGATTCCAGACCTTTCACACGGTCATTGACAGCACCCCAGTCAGACATAACATATCCTTCAAATCCCCAGTCATTGCGGAGAACATCGGTAAGAAGCCATTTGTTCTCGGAAGCAAAAGTACCGTTAATCTGATTGTAGGAGCACATAAAGGTATATGGCTGAGCCTTTTTTACTGCAGTTTCAAATGCAGGAAAATAAATTTCGCGGAGTGTTCTTTCATCTGCTTCAGAAGAATTGCTCATGCGGTGATATTCCTGATTGTTAGCTGCAAAATGTTTGATGGAAGTTCCTACATGCTGGGACTGCACACCATTGATAAATGCAGCAGCAATTTCACCTGCAAGGTATGGATCTTCTGAATAGTATTCGAAGTTTCTTCCGCAGAGCGGAGAACGTTTAATATTGACAGCAGGTCCTAAAACAACAGATACGTCATTTGCCTGAGCTTCTCTGCCAATAGTCTCGCCCATGGATTCCATTAAGTTGCGGTCAAAAGAGCAGGCACTTAAAGCAGCAGGAGGGAAGCAGACAGCTTTGATACTGTCGTTCATTCCAAGATGATCGCCCTTGTCATCCTGCTTACGAAGCCCGTGAGGACCATCGCTTACCATTACCTCCGGGATTCCAAGTCTTTCCACGCTCTTCAGATGCCAGAAATCAAGACCTGAGCACATACCTGCTTTTTCTTCCAGAGTCATCTGGCTGATGATTTTTTTTAAATCACGATTCATAATAAATTCCTCCATAAGTTGAATATATGTTGAACAGATTGTTTGTGTTGCCTTTATCTGGACTATATCACCTGTAAATGATAAAATATAGTAAAATATTGCTATAAATAACAAAATATTGCTGTATATGTGAGAGGAATAAAGATGCAGGAGAAAAATAAGAAATATAACGAAAAAGAACAACAGATCGCAGAGAACCGAAGCAGGAATACTCTATTTGAGAGACGTGAGAATTTACAGAAACATGAATCTTATGCAAGTGAGCGTCGGCAGTATGATGCTATCAGGAATGGTCAGACAGACAGAATACAGTCCGTTTTTCAGATCACACCGGATGGAACTCCTGGAATCTTGTCCAGAAATGAACTGCGAAACAGTAAAAATATGTTTATCGCAGGAATTACGCTGTTTACCAGAGCTGCGATTGAAGGTGGCGTACCTGAAGAAACTGCTTATGCATTAAGCGACGGTTATATTCAGACAGTAGAAGAGTGCACCAGTAAATCTTCTATAGAAAAGTTATTACAAAAAGCAGCCCTGAGATTTGCCCAGGAAGTGCAAAAGTCCGGAATGAGACATTACAGCAGAGAAATTGAAGCGGCAGTAAAATATATTCATCTTCATCTGCATGCTTCTATCACACTGAAAGAAACTGCAGAGGCAGCAGGGATTAGTGCCAGTTATCTTTCCAGATCGTTTAAAAAAGAAACAGGAATGCTTTTTGTCGACTATATTCAGAAAGAACGGATAGAAGCTGCCTGTAATATGCTGACCTATTCAGATTATACAGCAGCACAGATCAGTGAATATCTCTGCTTTTCCACACAGAGCTATTTTATAAAAATTTTCAGAAAATACACAGGGACCACACCTGCGAAATATAAAAAATATAAAATTCAGGACTAATATTTTATGAAAGCACTAGAAAAATAGAAGTTGTATTAGCGGCAGTTAAGCTTTATACTTATAGCAATTCCATAAAATAATGCAATCAAGACAGTTCAGCAGAGTGCGAAGGACAAGGAAGATACCTGCAGGCGTGCTGACGCATGGCAAAGATATCTGACGCAGAACTTCACGCTATGATGGACTGGATTGTTTGCAGTAATTTATGGAATTGCTATAAGCTATCATCAGAATACAAAAGTGCAGAAATGAGATGCTGGCGTATATTATGCCGGACTCTTTTCTATAAAATTAAAGGAGTATTCCTATGCAGACGTCCAAAGATTTTTTACACATTTTTCTTGATATGGGTGACGCATTGTTAAACAGCGGTGCAGAGATTTTTCGGGTGGAGGATACGCTGAACCGAATGGGTTATGCCTGTGGTGCTGCGCAGATGAATGTTTTTGTGATCACATCCAGTATCGTTATTACCATGGAATTTCCGGGAGAAGGAGCGCGGACACAGACCCGACGGATCAGGGAGTGCGGAGGAAATGATTTTACCAAACTGGAGCAGTTGAATGACCTGAGCCGTCGTTTCTGTAATCATCCTGTTCCGGCAGCAGAGCTTCGGAAGGAATTTGATAAAATTAATATAAATAAAACAAAACCGCTATGGAAACTTCTTGGAAGCCTTCTGGCTGCATGCAGTTTTGCTTTTTTTTATGGTGGAAGTATTCCGGATGCTGTTGCAGCAGGGCTTGGGGCTGTTCTGATCTGGGGATTACAGCAATATCTTCGTCCGGTATGCATGAATGAAGTGACTTTTCAGTTTGTGGCGTCTTTTCTTACAGGCTGTGCAATCTGTGGATTAACCTTGCTGTACCCATTCCTTCGCATGGATAAGATTATGATCGGTGATATTATGCTTTTGATTCCGGGATTGATGTCGACAAATGCAATCCGGGATGTACTTATTGGCGATACACTCTCCGGAATCATCCGTCTGATCGCTGCTTTACTACTTGCTGCGGCACTGGCACTTGGATTTATGGGAGCAATTATTTTATTTGGGAGGTTTAGACTTTGACTGCAGCAATCATGATACAATTAATTACCGGAGCCATTGGCTCTGTGGGATTTGGAATTCTTTTTCATATAAAAAAGAAATATTTGCCTTTGGCAGCAGTTGGCGGTTTCCTTAGCTGGCTGGTATTCCTTCTGGGAAAAGAATTCTGGGGAAATGTTTTTCTTCCGACGCTGATGGCTGGCTTTGTTACAGATGTGTATGCAGAAATTCTTGCAAGAATCTGTAAAGAAACATCTACATCTTTTTTTGTTACTTCCGTAATCCCTCTGATTCCCGGAAGTACTCTTTATTATTGTATGAACAGCATTGTGGAAGGAAATACTGTTCGGGCATTGGAATATGGACGGGACACTTTTCTTTTTGCGTTTGGAATTGCGGCGGGAATGAGTATTGCGTGGTCGATTTGCTATTTTCTGAGAAGTGTGAGGAAAAAACAGAATTGACCTGGAAAGAAATTCCAGGTGAAATGACATACATCCGTTTTGTTCCGTAGATACAACCGGAAAAATGCGGTAGAACAGGTATTGAATAAATGAAAATAACAGTGTTATAATTCATAACAGAATATCGCACGAAGGAGAGCAGATATTACATCTTATATCAGGTGTAGTAGCTGCTCTTTTTGTGTTAATAAAGGGACGCTCAGAAAACAAGCACTCTTTCCAGGCGTCCCCCTTTAATACTTAATATTTAATTAACCATACACAAATATATTTTTTCAAAAGAAAATAAAAAAGGGCTTGACAAACAAAAATAAAGATTGTATAGTATTCCTATCAAATAAATATGAAAACAGGGAAAACAAAAATCCCATTAAAAATATCAGATAAGAAGGTGACAAGACATGAAACAAATCTTATGTTTCGGTGATTCCAATACATACGGTTTAATCCCGGGAACTACTAATCAGAGATACGGATGGGGTACCCGCTGGACCAGCATCCTGGATGACAAAGTAAGAACAAAAGGCTACAGAGTAATTGAAGAAGGACTCTGCGGAAGAACCACCGTATTTGACGATCCATTCCGAACAGAAAGAAGAGGAACGGAAATGCTTCCGGCAATCCTTGAGAGCCACAGACCAGTAGACACTATCGTTCTCATGCTTGGCACGAACGATTGTAAAAGCGTATACAGCGCAACCCCGGAAGTGATCGGACAGGGGATTGAACAGCTCCTTGATCAGATTAACACTGTAAATCCGGATGCTAAAATATTGTTGGTATCTCCAATCTACCTTGGGGAGAGAATCTGGGAAGAGGATTTTGATCCGGAATTCGATAAGAATTCTATCGAAGTATCATGGAATCTGCCCCGGGTGTATGAGAAAATCGCCAGAAGAAGAAATATTTCTTATCTTCCGGCTTCAGAATTTGCCCGACCGGGAGAAGCCGATCAGGAGCATCTGGATGAACTGGGACATAGCAGACTTGCAGATGCAATTTATGAAAAGCTTGCAGGATGAAGCCTGAAATGTTATGATAGTTCACAGATGTGCAGATGTAACGCTTTAACTAAATCAAGTAAACTACCTGCTTTAACCGAAATAGCAGTGGATTGAAAAGTAATAAGCGGCACAGGCACACCAGAGCGTTCTTCAAATATGCTCTAAATCATAATAATAGAAGGAGAATAAAGTAACCATGGATTTTGAGTTTATCCGCGAGCAGACACCTCTTTATATTGAGGCAGCAAAGCTTACACTTCACATGGCGGTGATTGGTGTGCTGCTTGCCATTGTGGTTGGGCTTGTCTGCAGCATGATTAAGTATTTCAGGATTCCTGTACTTCGTCAGATCGTGGAATGTTACATTGAACTGTCCAGAAATACACCATTGTTGATCCAGTTGTTTTTCCTGTATTTCGGTCTTCCGAAAATAGGGATTGTCCTCAGTTCAGAACAGTGTGCGATCACAGGACTGACCTTTCTCGGAGGCAGTTATATGGCAGAAGCTTTCCGAAGCGGCCTGGACAATGTTCCGCCCATTCAGGTGGAATCCGCATTAAGCCTTGGAATGAGTAAGAGTCAGGTATTTACAAACATTATCCTGCCCCAGGCGGTATCCAATTCTATTCCGGCATTCTGTGCAAATGCGATCTTTCTTATTAAGGAAACCTCCGTATTCAGTGCAGTAGCACTTGCAGACCTGATGTTTGTGACAAAAGACCTGATCGGAATTTATTACAAAACAGATGAAGCCCTGTTTATGTTGGTAATCGCATATCTGATCATACTTTTACCAATCTCACTTATCTGTTCATTTGTAGAAAGGAGAGTCCGCTATGCAGAATATGGGGATTGAGGTTCTTTTTAAGGGAATCAACTCATTAAGACTCTGGCAGGGCTTGTGGGTAACAATAAGAATTGCACTGATTTCCATGGTATTTTCCATAATCCTTGGATTTCTTCTTGGGATGGTAATGAATATCCCAAATAAAATCATTAAGTTTATCTGCCGCATTTACCTTGAAATAGTAAGAATCATGCCGCAGCTGGTGCTTTTGTTCTTGGTATATTTCGGAGCGGCCAAGCATCTGGGGATGAATCTTTCCGGTGAGACAGCGGCAATCATTGTATTTACATTCTGGGGAACTGCTGAAATGGGTGATCTGGTGCGAAGTGCGCTGATCTCCATTCCTAAACACCAGTATGACAGCGGATACGGTCTTGGATTAAACAAATGGCAGGTCTATCTTTATATTATCCTTCCGCAGACTATAAGAAGACTTCTTCCATCCGCAGTGAATCTTCTTACCCGAATGATCAAGACCACATCACTGGTAGCTCTTATCGGAGTAGTAGAGGTGTTAAAAGTTGGAAAACAGATCATAGATGCATCACGTTATACAAATCCGACAGCGGCCCTCTGGGTATACGGTGCAGTATTCTTTATGTATTTTATCATATGTTTTCCATTTTCCAGACTCTCCAGAGTACTGGAAAAGAAGTTTGCTGATTAATAGAGAAATGAGGATAAATGAATGGGACAGCCGATTTTAGAAGTAGAACATTTAAAGAAATCATATGTAAACAATGTTCCTATTCTGGATGATGTTTCCTTCTCTCTGCAAAAGGGAGAAGTGGTGGTGATCGTAGGACCTTCCGGATGTGGAAAAAGTACCTTCCTGCGATGTATCAACCGCCTGGAAGAGATTGACACCGGTGTACTGAAGCTTAACGGTGTAAGCTATGAGAAAGAAAAAAAGAATATAAGCAAAGTCAGAGAGAAGATAGGAATGGTTTTCCAGAGCTATGATCTTTTCCCGAATATGACAATTTTAAATAATCTTCTTCTGGCACCAATGAAAGTACAGAAAAGAAATAAAGAAGAAGTGAAAAAGGAAGCGGAGCAGCTTCTTGACAGAGTTGGTCTTCTGGATAAGAAAGATAATTATCCAAGGCAGCTTTCCGGTGGTCAGAAACAGCGAGTTGCCATTGTACGTGCCATGCTGATGCATCCGGAGATCATGCTTCTGGATGAAATTACAGCAGCACTTGATCCTGAGATGGTAAGAGAAGTACTTCAGGTAGTACTGGAACTTGCAAAGACAGGAATGACCATGCTAATCGTCACTCATGAGATGGAATTTGCCCGTTCCGTAGCAGACAGAGTGATCTTTATGGATAAGGGAAACATTGTAGAAGAGAACACTCCGGAACAGTTCTTTGATAATCCGGAGACTGACAGGGCAAAACAGTTCCTGAACAGTTTCCATTATGAAACAGTGAAAAAATAGAATAGAGGAAAACAGAATATTTTATAAATCCTGAAATGGATGATAATATCCATGAAATAGCAGGATATCATAAGAGCTAGTACATCGTTTCGTAAATAACTATACCAATCGCGTAGGATGCGGATTCGAGTGTGCTGGTATAAAAACGCAGGCGTAGCGGGCTACGCTGAGGCTTTTAGACCTGTGCAATCGGATTCGCAGACAAGTGAGTGGTATAGTTATTTCGAAAACGATGTACTAGTTATAAAAATTATAATAAAATCAAAATTTTTTTAAAACATGGAGGAAAAGAACATGAAGAAAAAAATATTAGCAGTCTTATTAGCAACAGGTGTAGCAGCAACAACACTTCTTGGCGGAAGTATTCTTGTAAGTGCGGCAGATGACGGAGGAAACACTGCACAGGCCCGTACTCTGGATGAGATCAAAGAAGACGGAAAGATCAAAATCGGTGTATTCAGTGACAAGAATCCATTTGGATATGTAGATGAAAACGGTGATGTTCAGGGATACGATATTTACTTTGGAAAAAGACTTGCAAAAGACCTTCTGGGAAGTGAAGACGATGCAGAATTTACTTATGTAGAGGCAGCAAGTCGTGTAGAATATCTGCAGTCTGCAAAAGTAGATGTGATCCTTGCAAACTTTACAGTAACCGATGACAGAGCGGAGAAAGTAGACTTCGCATTTCCATATATGAAGGTAGCTCTTGGAGTTGTTTCTCCTGATGATGCGCTGATCAAAGATGTAAAAGATCTGGAAGGCAAGAAGCTGATCGTTGTAAAAGGAACAACAGCAGAGACATATTTCACAGATAACTATCCGGATATTGAACTTGTAAAATTTGATGAATACCAGGAAGCATACGATGCGCTTCTTGATGGAAGAGGAGATGCATTCTCCACAGACAATACAGAAGTACTTGCATGGGCTCAGCAGAATGAAGGATTCTCTGTAGGAATCGAATCTCTTGGTGATATTGATACGATTGCACCAGCAGTACAGAAGGGTAATACAGACCTTCTGAACGCAATCAACGATGAGATTAAATCTCTGGCAGATGAACAGTTCTTCCATAAAGATTTCGAAGAAACTCTGAAACCTGTATACGGTGACAACATCAATCCGGATGACCTGGTAGTTGAAGGTGGTGTTGTGGACAGCGAAGAGAAAGCTGAGGATGCAGATGCAGCAGAGACAGAAGATTCTGATGCAGCCTCCGATGACACTAAAGAAGCGGAAACAACAGAAGAACCGGAAGAGACAGAGGCAGCAGACGCTGAATAAGCAGTGTAAATGCAGTATAAAAGTTATAATTTTGATATTCTCTAAAGTATTGATTTATAAACAAAGTGAGACGCACTCCATTAGGACATTCCTGTGGAGTGCGTTTCATTTTGAGATAATGATCAATTTTTGTTTATTGCAAGTGTGTCAGATATTTCAAAATTCTGTCATTTTTGTATGTGACTTTGTAAATGGGAAAATGGTTACTGTTCACTCCGTTCACAGTAACGTAGCCAAAATTCATTCCAGATTGCCTGCGGCAATGGAATTTTGGCTTGTATGTCTCGGGATTTTGGCATATTCATGCCAAAACACCTCGCGGGATAGTGGTGTGTGAACAGTATCGGAAAATGTTAAATGATCATAATTCATTCAGAGAATGAAAGGAATATCCCATCTCTTCCCATTTATCCAACAGTTCATCCAGAATCTGCGCATTAGTGGAAGAGGTGCTGTGCAGCAGTACAATAGCTCCCGGATGAATCCGTTTCGTCAGTTTTGCAATAGCTTCCTGCGGATCTGGCTGGTTATCCTGGTACCAGTCTACATAGGCAAGGCTCCAGAAAAATGTGTGGTATCCCAGTTCTCTGGCCATAGACAGATTCTGTGTACTGTAGATGCCCTGTGGGGGGCGGTAAAATTTTGTCATTTCTTTTCCTGTAATTTCCCTGTAAATTTTTTCTACATCGGATAATTCTTTCTGAAAAGATTCTTTTGTGGAAATTTTTGACATATCCGGGTGCGTCATAGTATGATTGCCGACAATATGCCCTTCCGTTTCCATTCGTTTGATCAGATCTTTGTTTTCCGAAATGAAATTTCCAACCACAAAAAATGTAGCAGGTGCCTGATGTTTTTTCAGTGCATCCAAAATAGCAGGAGTATTTCCATTTTCAAAGCCTGCGTCAAAGGTGAGATAGATTTTCTTTTCTTCGGTATCTTCAGCAAAAAAGGCATTGTACTGAGCCAGTTCTTCTATCGTTGCATTTCCAACAGGACGTTTGCCTTCTTCCTGAAAACTGAGTCCCCAGTTGGAACTTTGGGCAGAAGCAGCAGTCTGTCTGGCAGTGTTGTGCGATACGATTTTTCCTATAGAGGAACCTATAAATGCACAAGCACAGAAAAGAAGAAAAATCTTGGTAAATCTGGAAGAGAAAATCCGAGTGGAAGATATGTATTTGAAATGCATAGAGAGTATTAACCTCAGAACGGAATGATATTAGTTTAATATATGAGAGAGAGGGGAACTATAGAAGCTGAATGACAAATAAAAGAGCCACAGATTTATATTTCATCGTGGCTCCTGTTAAGATTCTGTATCCAAGGGATGATACCTCACTTTCTGTAAAATAAATTATGAAATTGTATGAATTTGAATTATGAAATTAACGGTTCAACTTACTGTCCCATTGGTCTGTACCTTCCTTTTATAGTTTCATAGGGTAAATCGTTAAGTTTTCATTGGACTGTACCTTCTTCATGTAAATGAACGGTTACGTTTTATAATAGGGTAAATCGTTAACGTTTCATTGGACTGTACCTTCCTTATTTTGATTGAATGTCACTTTAAAAATAAGGTAAATCATTAAATTTCCATTGGACTGTACCTTCCTTGTTTGATAGGAACTACTTATAAAACTTAGTTGGATTTAAAAGCTTAAGTTCTTGGTGGTCCGTACCTGCCTTTCTTATAAGTCATGAATTTGAAACTTTGCTATTCTGGTGGTCTGTACCTCGCTTTCTTAAATTATGAAGAAAAGATTATGTTTTCGGTGGTCTCACTCCTTTACTTTTTTGTTTTTCGTAATCCCTTTTGTTTTATGAACTTAATATAACAGATAAAGAATGAAATGTCAAGAATGAAAATAGAAAATTTGCAAAAATATTTAAAAGATAATATCAAAATTATTTGTATTGATAAAATATTCTGAAAATAATAATGAATATAGACAATGCATAGCCGGAAGCATATTGGGTAAAAATATGGTTGTAAAGATATACAAGTCAAATTACGTTACTGTTCACGCCGTTCTCAGTGACGTATTTTGACTAGTACATCGTTTTCGAAATAACTATACCACTCACTTGTCTGCGAATCCGATTGCACAGGTCTAAAAGCCTCAGCGTAGCCCGCTACGCCTGCGTTTTTATACCAGCACACTCGAATCCGCATCCTACGCGATTGGTATAGTTATTTACGAAACGCTGTACTTGAGGTTTAACTGTGAAAATATGGAACAGTTACCGGTTTATTAAAATGATCAGGAGGTTCTAATATGTTACGTTATCTGCCTGTAAGAAGGGTTCATGCAAGACAGGTACTTGATTCCAGAGGAAATCCTACAGTGGAAGTAGAAGTAACAGTAGGAGAAGGTGTGATCGGGATAAATGGATATACGGGAAGGGCAATCGTCCCTTCGGGAGCTTCCACCGGAAAGTTCGAGGCAGTGGAGCTTCGTGACGGAGAAAAAGGCTGCTACACCGGACTTGGTGTCCGCAAAGCAGTGGAGAATGTAAATACAAAGCTGGCAGAAGCAATTCTTGGAGAAAATGCTCTGGATCAGTCCTATATTGATAAAAAAATCATAGAAACAGACGGCACAGACAATAAAAGTAATGTAGGGGCAAATGCGGCACTGGGAGTATCCCTGGCAGTAGCAAGGGCGGCAGCAGCAGCTCTTCGCGTTCCTTTATATCAGTATCTTGGCGGCTGCCATACCAGACAGATGCCTGTACCGATGATGAATATCTTAAATGGGGGACGTCACGCTGACAATACGGTGGATTTACAGGAATTCATGATCATGCCGACGGGAGCGGAAAATATGGAGCAGGCGATCCGAATGTGTGCGGAAGTATACCAGTTTCTCAGAATTATCCTGAAACAAAAAGGTCTGTCAACAGCAGTCGGGGATGAGGGAGGTTTCGCACCGGATCTTTCCGATTCAGAAAGCGTCCTGGAAGTGATTCTGGAAGCAGTAAAAAAGGCAGGGTATGAACCCGGAAAGGATATCAGCATTGCAATTGATGCTGCGGCAAGTGAACTGTACGATGAAGAAAGAGGCGTTTATGTTTTCCCCGGAGAAGGAAAAATGAAAGGGGAAGAAGTTCTCAGGGATTCCGGCGAGATGATAGAATATTATGAAAAACTTACAGAGAAGTTCCCGATTGTTTCCATTGAAGATGGACTTGAGGAAGATGACTGGGAAGGCTGGAAACAGATGACAAAAAGACTGGGAGATAAAATACAGCTTGTAGGTGATGATCTGTTTGTCACGAATATCAAACGTCTTGCATGTGGAATCAAACTGGGAGCGGCAAATGCCATTCTGATAAAATTAAACCAGATAGGAACACTTTCAGAAGCATTGGATGCAGTGGAAATGGCACAGAAAGCGGGATACAGGGCAGTAATTTCTCACAGATCAGGAGAATCGGAAGATTCATTTATCGCAGATCTGGCAGTTGCCACAGGTGCCGGCCAGATTAAGACAGGTGCACCCTGCCGTTCGGACCGAAATGCCAAATATAACCAGCTTCTTCGTATCCATGAGGCCTTGGGAGAACTGGCAGTGTATGAAAATCCTTTTAAAGAAAATGAAAAAAATTGTTAAGAAACCTGACAAAAACTCTGAATTGTGGTTGAAATCCCCATCCGGCTATGTTACAATGAAACTCAGTTGATTAGGAGGTGTAACGAAGTGCAGATTATTAAGATCATTCTGAGTGTCATTTTCATAATAGATTGCATCGCTCTTACAGTAGTAGTTCTTATGCAGGAAGGTAAGCAGCAGGGACTTGGTGCTATCGCCGGAGCAGCAGAAACATACTGGGGTAAGAACAAAGGTCGTTCCATGGAGGGCGGACTTGTTAAGGCAACCACTATTATGGGAATTTTATTTTTTGTAATTTCTGTAGCATTAAATATGCTTGGTTAATCAGAAAAGAAATTTGAAACACTCTTGTTATGTGCAAGAGTGTTTTTTGTGTCATAAAGAGCTGAATCAGATAAAAGTCCTCTGCGGAGGCTGTGAGGAGTAATATGAGTAAAAAAGATATGGACAGAAGAAAAAAGTTTATCCTGGAACTGATGGGAGATCCTATTTATCAGCCAATGAGACTCCGCGAGATTTCTTCTCTTCTGAGACTTTCAAAAGAAGAGAAAAGAGAGCTGTATGATGTTCTGGACGAACTTTGCGAGGAAGGAAAGGTATCTGTAGACCGCAAGGGCAGATATGAAAAGGTCAAAGGAAAATGGAAAAAGAAAAAAGATGACCGTTATTACGATGACCGAAGAGAAGAATACGGATCAGAGTATGGTAGAAAGAAGAAAGATAAAAATAAAAAAGAGCAGCCGGAGGGAATCCAGGCTGAGGGAACATTCATCGGACATCCCAAAGGTTTCGGCTTCGTAGAAATCGAAGGACAGGATGAGGATATCTTTATTCCTGAAAGTGATACAGGAACAGCCATGCATCAGGATAAAGTAAGGATCATCATCAGAGATGACAAAAAAGAGGGAAAACGCCAGGAAGGTGTAGTTGTGAAGGTTCTGGAACGTGGTATGCCTGAAATTGTAGGAACTTACCAGTTAAATCGGGATTTCGGTTTTGTGATCAGTGATAATCCGAAATTTTCCAAAGATATCTTCATTCCGAGAAAAGAAGCAGCAGGAATTAAAAATGGTGATAAAGTAATCGCGGTGATCACAGATTACGGCTCCGGAAATAAGAATCCTGAAGGAAAAATTAAGGAGAATCTGGGAAATATCCGAACACCGGGTACAGATATCCTGGCAATCGTCAAGAGCTTCGGAATCCCAAGTGAATTTCCTGAGAAAGTAATGAAGCAGGCTCAGCGTGTTCCGGATCATGTGCTGGATGCAGACAGAGATGGAAGACTGGATCTGAGACATCTGCAGACAGTTACTATTGACGGCGAAGATGCCAAAGACCTGGATGATGCGATTTCCCTGACAAAAGAGAGGGACATTTACCATCTGGGAGTCCATATCGCAGATGTAAGCAACTATGTACAGTATAACAGTGCTCTGGACAGGGAAGCACTGAAACGTGGAACCAGTGTTTATCTGGCAGACCGCGTTGTGCCAATGCTGCCGGAACGTCTTTCCAATGGAATCTGTTCTCTGAATCAGGGAGAGGACAGACTGGCGTTGAGCTGCCTGATGGACATTAACGAAAAGGGTAAGGTAGTTTCCCATCAGATCGCGGAAACAGTGATTAACGTAAATGAGAGAATGTGCTATACTGATGTAAAGAACATTCTTGAGGACACAGACGAAGAAGCAAAGAAACGGTATGATGCACTTATCCCGATGTTCTTTATGATGAAAGAACTGTCCGGAATCTTACGAAACAGCCGCCATCACAGAGGTTCCATTGACTTTGATTTTCCGGAGAGCAAGATTATTCTCAATGCAGCAGGAAAAGCAATCGATGTTAAGCCATATGAAGCAAATGTGGCAACCAAAATCATTGAAGATTTCATGCTGATGGCAAATGAGACTGTGGCACAGGAATACTGCACAGAAGAGATTCCGTTTGTATACAGAACCCATGATAACCCGGATCCGGAGAAAGTGGAGAGTCTTCTGACATTACTTCACAATCAGGGTGTGAAGATTCAGAAAGCAAAAGAAGAAATCACGCCAAAAGAAATCCAGCAGATCATCGAAAGTATCGAAGGGCTTCCGAATGAAGCAATGATCAGCCGTCTGGTGTTGCGTTCCATGAAACAGGCGAAATATACAACAGAATGCAGCGGTCACTTTGGACTGGCAGCAAAATATTACTGCCATTTTACATCTCCGATCAGAAGATATCCTGATCTGCAGATCCACAGGATCATTAAGGATAACTTACGAGGCAGACTGATGCGTGAAGGCAGAACCGAACACTATGCTGAAATCCTTGATGAAGTTGCGAGGCAGTCCAGTGTATGCGAACGCCGCGCAGATGAGGCAGAGCGTGAATCAGACAAGCTGAAGAAAGCAGAATACATGTCCTACCATCTGGGAGAAGAGTTCGAGGGAATTATCTCAGGTGTTACCGGATGGGGGCTTTATGTGGAACTTCCGAATACTGTAGAGGGACTGGTTCATGTCAACACGCTGCGTGATGACTACTATGTTTTTGACCAGGAGAGCTATGAACTTCGCGGTGAGATGACAAAGAAAGTGTACAAGCTGGGAGATAAGGTTCGTGTCCGCGTGGCAGAGGCAGATAAGATGCTCAAGACTGTAGACTTTGAGCTGGTTTCTGATATCCGGGACGATGAAGAAGAGAATTAAATAAAAATGTATGGATACACTTCTGGTATTTGATGATGAAGAAGAGAGTTAAATAAAAATGGCTTGGAGGATATTATGGCAAAGAAAAAAGGAATGAAGCTGATTGCCAATAATAAAAAGGCATTTCATGATTATTTTATAGAAGATACTTATGAAGCCGGCATTGCCCTTGCAGGAACAGAGGTAAAATCCCTGCGCATGGGTAAGTGTAGTATTAAGGAATCCTTTATACGTGTGGAAAACGGAGAGGTTTACATCTACGGAATGCATATCAGCCCTTATGAAAAAGGCAATATTTTTAATAAAGATCCCCTGAGGATCCGTAAGCTGCTGCTTCACAGGTATGAGATCAACAAAATCGAAGCAAAGCTAAAAGAGAAAGGTCTGACGCTGGTACCTCTGAAAGTTTATTTCAAAGACAGTCTGGTAAAAGTAGAGATCGGAATGGCTCGAGGTAAGAAACTTTATGACAAGAGACAGGATATCGCAAAGAAAGACCAGAGAAGAGAAGCAGAACGTGACTTTAAGGTTAAGAATCTATATTGATAATATTACCAAATCCTTTGGCTCAAAATTGTGAAATGTTATGAAAAAATTAATGGATATTGCAAAAATATTCGAAAATTCGTATAATCTATCATATAGATAAAAAAATAACAATTCATTTTTCAGGCAGATGAGCTGAAAGGAGTGGTGCCCTATGAAAACAATCACGATCAGCAGACAGTATGGAAGCGGTGGAAGACACATTGCAGCTTTGCTTTCAGAAAAAATGGGAGTTCCCTGTTACGACAGTAAGCTTTTGCTGAAGGAAGCAGAGAGGCATGGAATCAGCCAGGAAATCATCAATGAATTTAAAGGCAAGACCAGTCTTCTCTATGCAATCGGAGTAATGATGTCGGAAGAATCGCAGGATAAAAAACGCCTGACAATTCCGGAGAAGATGTTTCATGCGCAAAAAGAGACAGTGAAGCGCCTGGCACAGGAAGGTCCATGTATTTTTGTGGGAAGATGTGCAGACCAGATCCTGAAAGATGATAATCAGCTGCTTCGTGTGTATATTTATGCATCTGATATGGAAGACCGTATTAAACGGATCAAGAAAAATAAGCATATTTCTCAGAGAGAGGCACTTGACAGAATTGCATATAAAGATCGTCAGAGAAGAGATTATTATAACTTTTATACAGGACATGAATGGGGCAAAATGGAAAACTATGATATCTGCCTGAATACTTCGGTTTTATCAGAGGAAGAATGTGTGGAACTTCTGATGAAGCTTGCAGAATAGAAATATATTAAATATGACCACAAAAGGATAAGAAAGGACTGCCAGAGTAACATGGCAGTCCTTTCTGTTGGAGTATCCGCTGATTACAGTGTGTGCTTCCTTTTGTGCAATAATATGAAGTAGGAAAAATGTGATTTTTTCATAAGAATGCGTCCGCAGGCAGAAACTTTAAAAACCTGAAAGTCTTAAAATTGTATGAAATCGGCAGAGGCTTAGTTGACAAGTTTTCGATACTCTGCAATAATAGGGAATTGAAAAAATGACATTGTTAAAAAGAAAAAAGATATTCCATATAGCAGGAGGGAATATATTATGAAGAAACGTTATTTAATACTGGCAGGTCTGTTAGTAATGACAGTGGCAGCTGCCGGATGTGGTAAGAAAAAGACAACAGAGACAGCACCTGTAGAGGTAACAGCTACCCCGACTCCTGAAGTAACCAAGGCAGTCGATATGGTGGATATGCAGCAGACAGCAGATGAAGACATAAAGAATGTAATGGGGGAGAAAACTTCCACAGCATCTAAGATTGTGTTTGTAAATAATACAGGGGATGACATCCAGTCACTCTATATCCGGACTCATGTGGATGAAGACAGTGAGGATTATGATGCAGACGAGGATGGAGGATGGGGAGATGATCTCATCAATGGAATGTTTACCCTGACAGATAAGGACAAGGCACTGTATTATATGCAGACTGCAAATACACAGACATCAGGTACACAGACATCAGGTACACAGACATCAGGTACACAGACATCAGGTACACAGACATCAGATACACAGACATCAGATACACAGACAACATCCAACAAGAGTACAGCTTCCTATGATATCCGTATTGCATATGCTGATGAGGACAAGAATGAATGCTTTTTCCGCGATATTCCGCTTGGAACAATTTCGCAGATTACGTTATGTATGGATGGCACAGATGATGATGCGATCCCATATGCAAAATATCTGACAGGTACATCAACAAAAGAAGTATCCACGCTTGATGCGGTAAAGGAACGTCTTGGCATTACAGATGACAGTGAGTCAGAATCAGATTCCACAGACGACAGTGATAAGAAGTCTGCAGATAATTCTGATTCCACAGATAGTAACAACAGTTCTGATCAGAATAATAACAGTGGCAATGGAACCGGGGATAATTCAGATGATCCGGGCAATGGAGGAAACTCAGACGATCCGGGTACTAATGATAATCCGGGCAGTAACGATGATCCGGGAAATGGCGGCGATATGATTTCCACAGCAGAACAGTATATCGGTCAGTCTCTGGATGCACTGGAAGGCGCATGCGGTTCTCCACAGGGCAGCAGCTATGAGGATGATCCTGAGACAGGTAAAACAGGATTCCATTATTACAGCAATTTCACAGTTTCTACAACAGTTGATGAAAATGGTAATGAAATTGTTGCCGGAATATGGTAGAATAGAACTACGAATGTAACAGAGGAGGTATTCCGATCCTCTGTTACCTGCGATAAAATTAATTTCAGGAGACAGTTACTATGAAACGTGTATTATTAAAATTAAGCGGTGAAGCCCTTGCCGGTGAGAAGAAGACCGGATTTGACGAGGCGACTGTTATTGAAGTTGCAAAGCAGATCAGGACAATTGCTGAGGAAGGACTGGAAATCGGCATCGTGATCGGCGGAGGTAATTTCTGGAGAGGACGCACCAGTGAGACTATCGACAGGAATAAGGCTGATCAGATTGGTATGCTTGCAACAGTTATGAACTGTATTTATGTATCTGATATCTGCAGATACCTTGGATTAAAGACAGAAATCTTTACACCATTTGTATGCGGTGCATTTACAAGCCTTTACTCTAAGGATGCAGTGGAAGCAAGCTTTGCACAGGGCAAGATCGTATTTTTTGCAGGCGGTACAGGACATCCTTACTTCTCCACAGATACAGCCACTGTACTTCGCGCAGTAGAGATCGAAGCAGAAGCAATCCTTCTTGCAAAAGCTGTTGACGGAATTTATGACAGTGATCCGAAGACAAACCCGAATGCAGTAAAATATGATGAAATTTCCATTGAAGAAGTAGTTGCAAAGAAACTGGCAGCTATGGATCTGACAGCATCGATCATGTGTATGGAACAGAAGATGCCGATGCTGGTATTTGCACTGGATGAAAAAGACAGCATCATCAATGCAGTACATGGCAAATTTGTCGGAACTAAGGTTACTGTATAAGTAAGGCTTATAAGTCAGTTTACAGAGAAAGTGTAATATAAAAACTATAAAAAGAGGGAGACGAACCTAATGGATGAGAGAATTCAGAAATATGAAGAGAAGATGAAAAAGACACTGGCAAGTCTTGAGAGCGAACTGGTTACAATTCGTGCAGGACGTGCGAACCCGCATATCCTTGACAAACTCGCCGTAGATTATTACGGAGCTCCGACACCTCTTCAGCAGGTGGCAAATATCACTGTCCCGGAAGCTCGTATGATCCAGATCCAGCCATGGGAAAGCAGCCTGATCAAAGGAATTGAGAAAGCAATCCTTACCTCTGACCTTGGATTAAATCCAAGCAACGATGGTAAAGTAATCCGCCTTGTATTCCCGGAACTTACAGAGGAACGCCGTAAGGAACTGGTTAAAGATGTCAAGAAAAAAGGCGAAGCAGCCAAAGTAGCAGTCCGCAACATTCGTCGTGATGCAAATGATGCATTTAAGAAACTTGCAAAACAGGATGTATCTGAGGATGAAATCAAAGAACTTGAGGAGAAAATCCAGAAGAGCACAGATAAATATATCAAAGAAGTTGATGCGGCAGTGGATGCAAAGAGCAAAGAAATCATGACCGTATAAGGGAAACGAAAAGGAGAGCTCCATGAATGCGGGCTCTCTTTTTATCTGAATGAGATAATGGACCGGAAACTGTGGTTCATTATGATGAGACAGTAAGGTTAAAGGAATAACAGGATAAGAAAAGGAAACAAGAGTATGAATGTACCAAATCATATTGCCATTATTCTGGATGGTAATGGACGCTGGGCGAAGGCAAAGGGAATGCCCAGAAGCTACGGACATGTGAAGGGCTGTGCAAATCTGGAAACAGTCTGTGACTATATGAAGGAGCTGGGAGTTAAATATGTGACTGTATATGCTTTTTCCACAGAGAACTGGAAACGTTCCAAAGATGAGGTGGACGGTCTGATGAAACTGTTCCGAAGTTATCTGAAAAAATGTATTAAACTGGCAGATAAGAACAAAATGCGTGTCCGGGTGATCGGAGAGGTTTCGGCATTTGATCAGGATATTCAGGAAAGTATTGCACGTCTGGAACAATATTCTCAGAAATATGATGAAATCTATTTCCAGATTGCATTAAACTACGGCAGCAGAGATGAGATCATAAGAGGTATCCGCAAACTTGCGCAGGATGTTGCAGATGGAAAAGTAAAGCCGGAAGAAATTGATGAGCATGTTTTTGACAATTACCTGGATACGGCAGGAATCCCTGATCCGGATCTGATGATCCGCACAAGCGGTGAATTGAGACTTTCCAATTTTCTGTTATGGCAGATGGCTTATACAGAATTTTATTTCACAGATGTGGCATGGCCGGATTTTAATAAAGCAGAGCTGATTAAGGCTATTGAGAAATATAATCAGAGAGACAGAAGATACGGCGGAGTTAAGGAGGAGTAAAGAATGTTTAAGACAAGACTCTTAAGCGGAATCCTGCTTGTGATTATTGCGCTTGCCACTATTATCAGCGGTGATTATGTGCTGTTTTTCACACTTCTTGCGGTTTCTCTCATTGGAATGAGAGAATTGTACAGAGCAATGAAGGTGCAGGATGAGAAGATAAATCTGCTGGCAGCAGCAGGCTATTTAGGCGCAGTATTATATTATCTGGCAGTACTGCTTGATTTTGAGAGGTATGGAGTGCTGGCAATCATTTTCGGACTTGTGCTGCTCATGTTTGTATACGTGTTCACTTATCCAACCTATGAGGCAGGGCAGGTAATGCCTGCACTGTTTGGTATTGTGTATGTGGCAGTTATGTTGTCGTTTATTTATCTTACCAGAGAGCTTCCCGGTGGAAAGTTCCACGTATGGCTGATCTTTCTGTGCTCATGGGGATGTGATACCTGCGCATATTGTGTGGGAATGCTGATCGGTAAACATAAAATGGCACCTGTCCTCAGCCCTAAGAAATCTGTGGAGGGAGCTGTGGGTGGTGTGGCAGGAGCTGCACTTCTTGGTGTGATCTATGCAGCAGCCACTCAGGGACCGATGCTGGAATATGCTGTGATCTGTGCAATCGGAGCACTGATCTCCATGGTAGGCGATCTGGCTGCATCTGCGATCAAGAGAAATCAGGGGATTAAAGATTATGGAAAATTAATTCCGGGACATGGAGGAATCCTTGACAGATTCGACAGTGTGATCTTCACAGCACCGGTTATTTATTTCCTCTCTCTTGTGATGATTGAGATCTAGAGCATATATTCTTCTGATATACATGTTTACAGTATTTTCTGATATGAGAACTGTCAGGTCAGAAGTAATTTTATAAAATTGTTGTATAAGTATTGAAATGAGGTACAATATGAAAAAAGTAGCAGTCTTAGGTTCTACAGGTTCGATCGGAACACAGACACTGGATGTGGTACGTGCAAATGATGACCTGGAAGTAGTTGGTCTTGCAGCAGGCAGCAATGTAGAAATGCTGGAGAAGCAGATACGTGAATTTCATCCCAGACTTGTTGCAGTCTGGAAAGAAGAGGCAGCCAGAGATCTGGCAGTACGTGTGCAGGATCTGGATGTAAAAATCGTAAGCCAGATGGGTGGTCTTATCGAACTTGCCAGAATGGAAGAATCAGACATTCTGGTGACCGCTATCGTAGGAATGATAGGAATCAGACCAACTATGGAAGCAATCCTTGCAGGTAAGGATATTGCTCTGGCAAATAAGGAAACACTGGTAACAGCCGGACATCTGATCATGCCGTTGGCAAAGCAGTTCGGTGTGCAGATCCTGCCTGTAGACAGCGAGCACAGTGCTATTTTCCAGGCACTTCATGGAGAGAAAAGAGAGCAGATACATAAACTGCTCATCACTGCATCCGGCGGTCCTTTCCGCGGAAAGAAAACAGCAGATCTGGAGAAGGTGACTCTGGAGGATACGCTGAAGCATCCGAACTGGGTAATGGGACAGAAGATTACAGTGGATTCTGCAACTCTGGTAAATAAAGGTCTGGAAGTTATGGAAGCCAGATGGCTTTTTGATGTAGATCTGGATCATATTCAGGTTGTGGTTCAGCCGCAGAGTATTATCCACTCTATGGTGGAATTCGAGGACGGTGCAGTGATGGCACAGCTTGGAACACCAGATATGAGACTTCCGATACAGTATGCATTATGCTACCCGGACAGAAGATTTTTAAAAGGCGACAGACTGGATTTTCATATGTTGAAGCAGATCACCTTTGAGGAGCCGGACAGGAAAACTTTTAAAGGTCTTCCAATGGCGGTGGAAGCGGCAAGGGCAGGCGGCAGTATGCCAACCGTTTTTAATGCTGCAAATGAGCTGGCAGTCCGCAAATTCCTTCAGAAAAAAATCAGCTTTCTGGATATTTACGAGATTATCGGGCAGTCTATGAGCAGACATACAGCAGTAAAGGATCCGGACCTGGATCAGATTCTGGAGATTGAGAAAGAAACTTATCGTTGGATTGAAAGCAGGTGGTAGATTGAAAATTATTATTGCAATTGTCATATTCAGTGCAATCATTCTCTTTCATGAACTGGGACATTTTCTTTTTGCAAAGCTGAATAAGATCGTGGTCACAGAATTCTCTCTGGGAATGGGACCAAGACTTTTCAGTTTTGAGAAAGGAGATACCAGATATTCACTGAAACTTCTTCCTATCGGTGGCTCCTGTGCCATGCTTGGGGAGGATACGGACGTAGAGAATGAACCGGGAACTTTTAACAGTGCGTCTGTGTGGAGCAGGATTTCTGTAGTTGCCGCAGGACCGGTATTTAACTTTATCATGGCATTTGTATTGTCTGTGATCATTGTAGGTGCTGTAGGATATGAACCATCCAGAGTTCTTTCCGTAAAGGAAGGTTCTGCGGCTGAGGCGGCAGGACTGAAAGAGGAAGATATTATTACCGATTATCAGGGATATCACATTGATCTGGGAAAAGATCTCTATGTATATTCCTATCTGAACCAGCTGAAAGAGGGAGATACCATTAACCTGACTGTTAAGCGTGACGGAAAGAAGATGGACATTTCCTATAAGTCGGATACAAATGTGAGATACCTTCTGGGCTGCAATTTCAACGGGGATGATACTTCTGCCATGACAGTGGAATCTGTAATGGATGGAATGCCGTTGCAGGAAGCAGGGATTCAGCAGGGAGATGTGATCACATCCATTAATGGAGTGAAGATTACAAATGCAGCAGATTACCAGAAATATATTCAGGAGAATCCGCTGACAGAAAAGTCTGTAAAGATTACCTATTCCAGGGACGGACAGGAATATGATATTACGGTTACACCAAAAGAATACCGTACGGCAGAATCAGGATTTACCTACAATATGTATTCTGAAAAAGCAAAAGGGCTGAATGTAGTCAAATATGGTGCCGTAGAAGTAAAATATATGGTACGTACAACGATTCTCAGCCTGAAAGAGCTGGTCAGCGGAAAGCTTGGAATGAAAGATCTGAGTGGTCCGGTCGGAATTGTGGATGCAATCGGAACTACGTATGAGGAAAGCAAAAGCGAAGGAACCATGATCCTGTGGATGAATATGCTTAATCTGGCAGTTCTGCTCTCTGCAAACCTTGGAGTTATGAACCTCCTTCCGTTTCCGGCACTGGACGGTGGACGGCTGGTATTCCTTGTCATAGAGGCAATCCGCAGAAAACCGATTAACAGACAGGTGGAGGGCGGCATCCATTTCGCAGGGCTGATGCTGTTGATGGCGCTGATGGTATTTGTTATGTACAATGATATTGTCAAACTGATCTGAGATAAATGATAGACAGAATATTTTTATAGATAGTTAGCTCGGGCAGAGCGTGAAAAAAGTGAATAATGTAAAAATATTTGCAAAAAAGACAGATTTTTAAAAAAAGAGAAATCTGTCTTTTTTGTAGAATTGTTATAGTTGACGGATGAACGTAGCCAAAATTCATTCCAGATTGCCTGCGGCAATGGAATTTTGGCTTGTATGTCTCGGGATAGTAGTGTGTGAACAGTAACGTCGGATTCTTTTATAATAAAGGTAAAGAATTTTTGACATTGCGAAAAATTATAGTTTGTTATATACTGATTTTTTGGCAGTATTGAGAATGTGACATCTGTCTGAGTTTGTCTGGAGGAGAGAAAAAAGTTATGCCTATTGGAATAATTATCAATGCATTATCCATAGTTATCGGCGGAATCCTGGGTGCTTTTGTGGGGCACAAATTAAGTCCGAAATTCAAAGAGGATATTACTCTTGTATTCGGGGTATGCTCTATGGGAATGGGAATCAGCACCATCGGTCTGATGGAAAATATGCCGGCGGTTATTTTTTCTGTTGTGATCGGTACGGGAATCGGACTTGCGATTCATCTTGGAGAAAGGATCAATGCCGGTGCCGGTGTTATGCAGCGTGTGATCGGCAAATTTATCAAGAATTCAAATTCAGAGCTTTCTGAGGATGAGTTTATGAATACACTGGTGACGATTATTGTATTATTCTGTGCAAGCGGAACAGGAATCTATGGCTCTATCGTATCCGGAATGAGCGGGGATCATTCAGTGCTGATCTCCAAATCTATTCTGGATTTATTTACAGCAGCTATTTTTGCCTGCAGCCTGGGAATGGTAGTGTGTATGATCGCCATTCCGCAGGTGATCATTTTCCTGATTCTGTTCTTTGCAGCAACGGCGATTTTCCCGCTGACTACACCGGGCATGATCAATGACTTTAAAGCCTGTGGCGGTTTCCTGATGCTTGCAACCGGTTTTCGTATGGTAAAACTGAAGAACTTTCCGACTGCGGACATGATACCGGCGATGGTGCTGATCATGCCTATGTCATGGCTCTGGGTGACTTATATATTGCCGTTAGTATCATAAGTTAAGCTGGCAGATTTTCATTTCTGAGTTCAGAAACGGAGATCTGCTTCTTTTTAGGTCAATTACAATCAAAATTATAGATGACTGTAATGGCGCTTATAAAAAACTAACCAATAGTTAATAGAAAATTTCTTCCTGATATTGTATTGTAAATATATAATAAATCTGAAAAAAATATCAGGTGTATCAAAAGTATTTCCTGATATTTGCCTGAAACTATAATGGCACATCAAGAGAGGAGGAGATTTTTATGAGTATGAAAAATCGATTTGCAGGAAAATGTAGAAGTTATCTGGTATTTTTTCTTCTGGCGGCAGTTGCAGCACTTTTATTTTTCCCAAGGGTAGCATCGGCTGCTGCCAAGCCAACTGCCAAACAGCTTAAAGTAACCTACAGAGGATTCGAATATGACAATGATACAGCAAAGTTATATCTGAAGCTGAGTCTGAAAAATACTTCGAGTTACACGATTACAAAAGTGAAGATGGGATATGAGATACCTATTATGGAGGATGGAACCATAACCCAGACCTTCAGTGTAACGATCAATCCCGGAAAGACAGTGAATAAGACGGTTTATATTGGAAAAATGACTCAGCAGCCATATAAAGCGCCGAAGGTAAAATGCTTATCGTTCTGGTATAAGTCAGCAACACCTAAGCTAAACCAGCTCAAAGTCAGCTACAAGGGATATGAGTACAATCCGAACACAGGAGAGCTGTATATAACTGCCCGTATGCAGAACACTTCCAGTTATACGATTACAAAGGTAACGATGTATTTTGAGATACCACTGGATGAAACTGCAACACCGACCAAAACCTACAATGTAAATATTCCGGCCGGAAAGACAAAAAATTACAGGTTCAAAATCGGAAGGATGGCAGATGCTCCGGATGGAAAGGTACTGGTGAAATGTAAGAAATTCTGGTATAAGAAATAACAAATGAAATTGTGATATCAGACAGGCAGCCATTGTGAGATACTCTAAACAGTACCACAATGGCTGCTGTTTTGTTATGCTTAGGAAATTACGTCGGAATTGTTATAATTAGGTATATTTTAGCATAAATAATTCCTGTCTGAAATAAAAATTGCTGTTATTATTTCTGGCTTAGTCGGGCTCGAAGTGGCAGTAACTCCTGCTTTACGTTACAAATGTTTCATGTTATCATTATCTAAAATCAGGGAAGCTGTTTTTCGGGGAATTTTTTAACCGAATGCGGATTGCGAATATCCGTTTGACTTGCAAAATCTGGTAATGAAGGAGGATGAAAAATATGCGGAACAGAAAGAAACTGCCAATTGGAATAGATAGTTTTGAAAAAATAATCCGGCATAATTTTTACTATGTGGATAAAACAGAAATGATAACAGAACTTCTTCATAACTGGGGAGAAGTGAATCTGTTTACACGTCCTCGCCGTTTTGGAAAATCTCTGAATATGAATATGCTGCAGTCATTTCTGGAAATCGGATGTGATAAATCGCTGTTTAATGGACTGAAGGTATCCCGTGAAAAAGAACTGCGTGAAGAATATATGGGAAAGTTTCCGGTAATTTCGCTTACATTGAAGAATGTGGAGGGATTAAATTTTGAGTCAGCCCGGAAATCGCTGAAGAATACTCTGGGAATGGAGGCGTGGAGACTTAGTGCTCTGGCAGAGAGCAGCCGCCTTACAGAGGAAGAAAAAAACTCTTATAAAGCATTGACTGTCGTTGATGATTATGGTGATTTCAAAATGTCTGATGCCACAATGGAGAAGGCGCTGCTTATATTAACTGTATTACTGGAGAAACATTATGGAAAAAAAGCGGTTCTTTTGATTGATGAGTATGATGTGCCATTAGATAAAGCGTTCCAGTATGGATATTATGACGAGATGGTATCTTTGATCAGAAACATGTTTGGAAATGTTTTGAAGACAAATTCGAGCCTGTTTTTTGCAGTACTTACGGGATGCCTGAGAATTGCGAAGGAAAGCATTTTTACAGGATTAAATAATTTTAATGTTTTTTCGATTACGAGTGTACAGTTTGATGAGTTCTTTGGATTTACAGATGATGAGGTCGCAGAAATGCTGAAATATTTTGGGCTTTCTGACTACCATGAAACAATCAGGGAATGGTATGATGGTTATCAGTTTGGAAAGAAAGCAGTGTATTGTCCCTGGGACGTGATCAGTTATTGCAGAAATTTATGTGCAGATCCTGATGCGATACCAGAAGATTTCTGGTCTAATACCAGCAGCAACAGCATTGTGAGTCGTTTTATAGATAAAGCGAATAAACAGACGAGAGATGAAATCGAAAACCTGATTTCGGGAGAAACGGTTATAAAAGAAATAAAACAGGAACTGACATATAATGAACTGGATAAATCCATTGAGAATCTTTGGAGTATACTTTTTACAACAGGGTATTTAACACAACGTGAAAGAATAGACAGCAGAAAGTTACGTCTGGCAATTCCTAACAGAGAAATTAAAGAATTGTTTGAACTTCAGATCAGGGAATGGTTTCAGGAAAAGTCATCTGAGGATGTAAAGAAGCTTGATAAATTATGCATGGCATTTCCAGATGGAGATGCAGAAACGATAGAAGATTTGTTTAACGACTATTTATGGAATACAATCAGTATTTGGGATACGGCAGTTAAGGGAAGAAAAGAAAATTTTTATCATGGAGTTTTGCTGGGGCTGCTAAGTCATATGGAGAACTGGGCTGTCTGGTCGAATATAGAATCTGGTGAAGGTTATTGTGATATTTTACTGGAAGTTCCGGAGAATCGTGTCGGAGTGGTGATCGAGATGAAATATGCTCAGGAAGACAGAATGGAGGCAGCTTGTACAGAAGCTCTGAAACAGATTGAACAACGTCAGTATGCTGCAAGGTTAAAGAGTGACGGGATGAAGAATATTGTAAATTATGGCATTGCCTGTTATCGGAAACATTGTAAAGTAAAGATTGGGAAAGAAAATTCTTAATCTAAGAAGATATCTTAATAAGAAAACAGCTCTGCTGTTCTGAAATTACAGCTCCTCTCAGTGATTATTATTTGTGATACTGAGGAGAGCTTTTTATATCATAGAAGATTATTCTGCAATGTTTCTGTGATGTAACAGTCTTTTGGACAGGATTCTTTCTTACGTATTCCTTGTTGGAATAATCCATGTGAAAAGAAGAATTGCGAAGGAAATAGGAAACGAACGGGTATAATTTGTGCAAATTGTTGGAAAATATTTTAAACATACTTTAATATGAACGGAAAAGTCAGGAAAGGAAGAAAAATGAGAAAGAGACTTATCATCGGTATGAGTGGGGCTTCCGGAGCGCCCCTTACAATAGAATTGCTGAAACAACTGCAGCAGTATAAAGAAATAATAGAGATACATCTGATCGTGACAAAAGGTGCGGAAATGACGCTGGAACAGGAGACAGATTATACATTGGAACAGCTATATGCTCTTGCGGACGAGGTACATGATTGAAACAATCTCAAACCCCCAGCAGAGCTGGTGGTACTGACTTCGGGAGATAATTATTATTGTGTAAATAATGAGAATGGAAAAGTATATTATTGGAGTTCAAGCGAAGATAGCTATTATTATATTGCTGAATCGATAGATGAATTTGCTTCTTTTTTTAGGTGATATCTGTTGTAAGGGTAATAAAACGGCTGCCAATCCGCTAAATATGTGAGATAACATATCAGTAGGTGAGGCAGCCATTTTACGTATATTTTTGCTACAACCCTAACGCAACTCAGCAATCCTGCTGACTGCCACGTAGATTTCCTGGATTTTATACCAGGTTGGATAGTCTACAATCCCTGTCTGGTCCAGACCGAAAATGCCCTGGAAAATCCTGACGGAATTTTGGGTCTCAGGTCCGTAAATTCCATCTGCGGTGACAACAGGGACAGCTGGATAAGCTTCTGCGATTGTGTTTAACTGTTCCTGAATCTGTCTTACCTTATTTCCGGATGCACCGATATCCAGATCATATCCCGGCCAGGAGGAGGGAATCCCGGAGATTGCTTCCGCCACATTGATATACATATCATTTCCGTAAAAAGTCCGTAGGATTTCAATGGCAGAGTATCCCTGATCGCCCAGTGCTTTGCTTCCCCATTGTGTCATCCATCCTCTGTTTCGACATTGTACCTGTTTGCCGTCACAGTACTGGGTAAGGATTGGCTGACGTACATTTGGCCTGGAAAGATAATTCTCGAATAATTCATCTACAATGCGGTCAATGCTGGCAAAGATATTCCTGCCATAGATCCATTTGTGATCATAGGCAGTGGAGGAAGTGATCGTAAAGTCATAACCTTTGTTCCGGTACCATTCCGTATAAACCCTGTTCAGAGTAAAAGACATGATAGCCAGAATATTTGCCCGGATGGTGTCGTCGGGCCAGGTGGCATAGATTTCGCTGCTGGCTACATTTTTGATGTAATCTTTGTAGCGTACATAATAATTGCCTGCAGCGGAATCGTTGACAGGCCCATCGTGTACCACTATATATTCAGGGACAACGACCTTGCTTAATACGATTTCGCCGTTTTCGTTTATTGGTTTTATCTCGGCTTCTTCGATTTTGGGAGGATATTCATAGAACAACGTATGCGGAGGAATTACAATTCTCTGGAAAGTTTCGCTGGATTCCATGACATTCAGCGTTGTTGGCTGTCTGGATAAAGTATCTGCTAATACCTGGCTTCCTGCGATTTCTTTTGGTTCAAATCCTTCTGCTTCGATCTGAATAGTATATTCTGAGTAGGGCTGTTGTTCAACCGGTTCCATACTGTATTCCAGAGGTGGAGTCTTAAGTTCAATGACAGGAGTGCGTCCGGAGGAATCTGTTGCCACTTCTTCAATGGTACTGTCGGGTGCTCCTGTGTAGGAGATTCTGACGCGTGCGTTTTCTATGGGACGATTGTTCAGCCGGTCTGATACGGTAACCTGATATTGTCCTATATCTATATTTTCCTGCTGCATCTGCATATGATAAAAAGCCATACAAGCTCCTGTAGATAATGCTTTCCTGATAAATTATGCAAGGGACCGGAAAATGGTTACCTGAGAAAAGAATTATTGTAGAAAAAAGAATAAAAAAATAAGGCACCATGACTTCTCATAGTTCCTCATTCTTTAAATGCGGAAGATGGGACTTGAACCCACACGAGCGCAATGCTCACAAGATCCTTAGTCTTGCTCGTCTGCCAGTTCCGACACTTCCGCATATCGCATTTCTTTGGGATTCTTTTGCTCTCCCTCGCGACAAGTGATACTATATCAAATGTAAAAGCTAATGTCAACACCTTTTTGAAAAAAATATAAAAAAATTTCAATTTTTTTTTGAAAAAAAGAGGAATTTGAAATTTTATGTAGAATATAATTAATAAGAGGTATTTTGTCAGCTTGTGGAGGTATCGCTTATGAATATCAGAGAAAGCATGGAACAGCGTGAACAAAAGATGCTCAGTCCTTATGCTGCTTTGAGTCTTTGTTCCAGAGGCAGAAAGCGGCAGGAGGAAGAATGCGATGTACGGACTGTCTATCAGAGAGACAGGGACAGGATCCTTCATAGTAAAGCTTTTCGCAGGATGAAGGATAAGACACAGGTTTTTGTGGCACCCCAGGGTGATCATTACAGGACCAGACTGACACATACTCTTGAGGTATCACAGATTGCCAGAACAATAGCGAAGGCACTGAGACTGAATGAAGATCTTGTAGAAGCGATCGCACTTGGACATGACCTGGGACATACTCCCTTTGGACATGCAGGTGAGAGGGCTCTTGATGCAGTGAATCCGGATGGCTTTGCCCACTATAAACAGAGCGTCAGGGTTGCACAGATACTGGAGAAGAACGGCGAAGGGTTGAATCTCACATGGGAGGTCCGGGATGGTATCCTGAATCACAGAACCAGTGGGAATCCGTCTACTCTCGAAGGACAGGTAGTAAGACTTTCGGACAAGATCGCCTATATTCATCATGATATGGATGATGCACAGCGGGCGGGGATTATTTCTGAGGATGATATTCCGGTCACGCTTCGGATGCTGCTCGGTTATACAACCAGAGAGCGGCTCAATACATTTGTTCATGATGTGATAGAGAACAGTCTTGAGCAGGATACCATAAAGATGTCAGCAGAGATCTACGAGGCAATGATGGATCTGCGGGCTCTCATGTTTCAGAATGTATATGAGAATCCGGCAGCCCATAAGGAAGAGGAAAAGGTAGTGAAGATGCTGACGGAGTTATATGAATATTATGTCGAACACCCGGAAGCAATGTCAACAGAATACAGGGAGCTGATCGTGCGTGGAGAGAAGAAGGAACAGGCAGTATGTGACTATCTCTCAGGAATGACAGACCAGTATTCTATAAGGAAATTCCGGGAGATTTACATACCAAAAGCATGGGAAGTCTATTAATCGATCAAGAAGGAGGACGAAGCATGCGTTATTCAGACGATATCATTGAAGAAGTCAGGATGAAGAATGATATTGTAGATGTTGTATCCCAGTATGTGAAGCTGAACAAAAGAGGAAGTACCTATTTTGGACTTTGTCCGTTTCATAATGAGAAAACTCCCTCTTTTTCGGTAACACCGGCGAAGCAGATGTATTACTGCTTCGGATGCGGAGCAGGCGGGAATGTATTTAATTTTGTGATGGAATATGAGAATTATACCTTTGGGGAGGCACTGAAGCATCTGGCAGACAGGGCAGGGGTGCAGCTTCCGAAGATTGAATATTCCGGAGAAGCAAAGAAGAAAGCAGAACGTCGGGCTGCCCTTCTGGAGATCAATAAGCTTGCAGCAGGATATTTCTATTATCAGCTGCGTCGTGAGAGTGGCAGACAGGCACATGAATATCTGACAGGCAGAGGACTCAGTGAGGAGACGATCAGGAAGTTTGGCCTGGGATATTCGGATAAGTACAGTGACGATTTGTACAAATATCTGAAGTCAAAGAATTACAGTGACGAACTGCTGCGGGATTCCGGCCTGTTCAATGTGGATGAACGCAGGGGAATGTATGATAAGTTCTGGAACAGGGTTATTTTCCCGATCATGGATGTGAATAACCGCGTGATCGGATTTGGAGGCAGAGTGATGGGTGACGGAAAGCCGAAGTACCTGAACTCGCCGGAGACTACGATCTTTGATAAAAGCCGGAATTTGTACGGGCTGAATGTTGCAAGAACCACGAGAAAAAATTATCTGATCCTGTGTGAAGGATATATGGATGTGATATCCATGCATCAGGCAGGGTTTACCAATGCGGTGGCATCGCTGGGAACGGCACTTACTTCCGGACATGCAAGTCTGCTGAAGCGTTACACTCAGGAGGTATTGCTTCTGTATGACAGTGATGATGCAGGCGTGAGGGCTGCCCTTCGTGCCATTCCGATCCTGAGGGAAGCAGGTGTTTCTTCGAGGGTGGTAAATCTTAAGCCGCATAAAGATCCGGATGAATTTATCAAGGCACTTGGAGCAGAAGAGTTTGAGAAACGTCTGGAGCAGGCTATGGACAGCTTTATGTTCCGCGTACATATGGCAGAGCGGGAATTTCCAATGGAGGAACCCCAGGGACAGAACCGTTTCTTTGAGCGGTGTGCGCAGATGCTTCTGGAGCTTTCCGATGAACTGGAGAGAAATCTTTATATAGAAGCAATCGTAAAGGATTACAGAAGCAGTGGGATCAGTGTGGAGAATCTGAAAAAGAGAGTCGGAGCTCTTGCAATGAAGGGAACTCCGGCAGAGCAGAGGATTCAGCCTAAACCTGTGGGAGCAGGTCAGCAAAAGAAGAAGGAGAGTGCAGCAGAGAAAGCACAGAAGCTGATGCTTACCTGGCTGGTAACTTATCCGGGCATATTTGACACAGTGGAAAAATATATCCAGCCTTCAGATTTCGTGGTTCCTCTGTACAGGCAGGTGGCAGAGATGCTTTACCAGCAGCACAGGGATGGCGATGTGAATCCTGCAAGGCTGATGAATGCTTTCATTGACAGTGAAGAGCAGAGAGAGGTTTCATCCCTTTTTAATGCAACGATCCATCTGGAGACTCCGGAGGAACAGAACCGGGCTTTCTCGGATGCTGTGATCAGGATTAAGGATGAGAGTCTGAAAGAGAGAAACAGAACCTGGGATCCCACAGATATACAGGGACTGCAGGAACTTGTAAAAGCAAAGAAAGAACTGGAAGAGCTTGGAAGAAAGCGGCAGCAGCTGCATATTTCTTTCGAATAAGGATAAAATATAAACACTATATGGAGGTATAGAGCACATATGGAAATGAATATGGGTAAATTCAGTGAAAAACTGGTAGAACTTCTGGAGCTTGCCAAGAAGAAAAAGAATGTACTGGAATACCAGGAAATCAATGACTTCTTTAAGGATCAGCCACTGGGAGTTGAACAGATGGAGAAAGTATTTGACTTTCTGGAAGCCAGTGGAGTGGATGTGCTTAGGATTACAGACAGTAATGCAGATGATATGATCCTGGATGATGACGATGCAGACATTGATAAGCTGGATGAAGAAGAGATTGAGCTTGACAAGATCGATCTTTCTGTTCCTGAAGGTGTAAGCATCGAGGATCCGGTACGTATGTATCTGAAGGAAATTGGTAAGGTTCCGCTTCTTTCAGCAGAAGAGGAAATCGAACTTGCAAAGAGAATGGAGAATGGGGATGAGGCTGCCAAGAAACGTCTGGCAGAAGCAAACCTTCGTCTTGTTGTCAGCATTGCAAAGAGATATGTGGGACGTGGAATGCTTTTCCTTGACCTGATCCAGGAAGGTAACTTAGGTCTGATCAAAGCGGTTGAGAAATTTGATTACCGCAAGGGTTATAAATTCAGTACCTATGCTACATGGTGGATCCGTCAGGCGATCACCAGAGCAATCGCAGACCAGGCACGTACCATCCGTATTCCGGTGCATATGGTTGAGACTATTAACAAACTGATCCGCGTTTCCCGTCAGTTACTGCAGGAGCTTGGACGTGAACCTACGCCGGAAGAAATTGCAAAAGAGATGGATATGTCTGTAGAGCGTGTACGTGAGATCCTTAAGATATCCCAGGAGCCTGTATCTCTGGAGACACCTATCGGTGAGGAAGAGGACAGCCACCTTGGAGACTTTATTCAGGATGACAATGTACCTGTACCTGCAGATGCAGCAGCATTTACTTTGCTGAAAGAGCAGCTGGTAGAGGTTCTGAGCACATTGACAGACAGAGAGCAGAAAGTATTGCGCCTGCGTTTTGGCCTGGACGATGGACGTGCCAGAACTCTGGAGGAAGTTGGTAAGGAATTTAATGTAACAAGAGAACGTATCCGTCAGATTGAGGCAAAGGCGCTCCGCAAGCTTCGTCATCCGAGCCGCAGCCGTAAACTGAAGGATTATCTGGACTAAGGAGCCTGTTATGCAGCTTTCATTACGTTTGTCTGCAATAGCAGGCCTGGTGACCAGGGGAAACAGACTTGTGGATGTGGGATGCGATCATGGATACCTGCCGGTTTCGCTTTATCTGGATGGAAAGATTCCGGGTGCGATTGCCATGGATGTAAGAAAAGGCCCGTTGTCCAGAGCGCAGGAACATATTTCTCAGTATGGACTGGACGCATACATAGAAACCCGGCTTTCAGACGGACTTGAGGCTTTGAAACCGGGAGAGGGCGACACTCTTGTGATCGCAGGAATGGGCGGCCCTCTCATGGAGAGGATTCTTACTGACGGGGCAGAGGTCAGGGAGAGCTTTCGGGAAATGATCCTGCAGCCTCAGTCAGATATCCCCCATTTTCGCAGATTTGTCAGAAAAATCGGCTGGCAGATCACAGAGGAGGAGATGGTTCTGGAGGATGGCAAGTTTTATCCTATGATGAAGGTAATTCATGGAGAAAAGATGCATATTTCAGAAGATACTCCTTATACTTTAGATGAGTGGTTTGGAGGAATGCTTCTGGAAAGAAAGCATCCTGTTCTGCGGGAGTATCTGGAAAGAGAGCTTCGCATCCGCAATGAGATTCTTGACAGATTAAAGAATGCGCCCAATGCAGAGAAGCGTGCGGGCGAGATAGAGGAGGAAAAGCAGGCAGTTATTGCTGCTTTAGAGGAATATGAAGGCATATGAACTGACCTCCTGGCTGGAGAAGAAGTACCCGTCAGATGCAGCAGAGGACTGGGATAACGTAGGACTTCTCGCAGGAGATGATACAAATGAGATCAGCCACGTGTTTCTGGCTCTGGATCTGACAGAGGAAACACTGGCTGAGGCCATAGAGGATGGGGCAGATATGATCATTACCCATCATCCCATGATCTTTTCCGGAATTAAGAAGATCAATAATCACAGCTTTACAGGAAGAAAGATCCTTACGCTGATACAGAAAGGAATTGTTTATTATGCGATGCATACCAATTATGATGTGCTGGGTATGGCAGATCTGAGTGCAGACTATACGAAGATGCATGATACCACAGTCCTTTCCGTAACTGAAGAGAGAGAGGGAGAAGTACAGGGTTTTGGCAGAGTTGGGAAACTTCCCCGGGAAATGACGCTGAGAGAGTATGCACAGCTTGTCAAAGAGTCTCTGAAGTTAAATGATGTAAAGGTTTATGGGAATCTGGACAGCATGGTAAAATGTGCTGCTGTATGTACAGGATCAGGCAAGAGCATGATCAAGGATGTCATTAAGGCCGGTGCGGATGTGTATGTGACCGGTGATATCGACCACCATACAGGAATTGATACGGTTGCGCAGGGACTGGCGCTGATCGACGCCGGACACTATGGAACAGAATATATTTTTATGGATGCAATGAAAAAAGAACTGACACAGGCATTTCCGGAACTGAAAATCTCCTGTGCAGAGGTAAAGAGCCCGTACACGATTCTGTGATACGGGTTCTTACCATATAATAATGAAATTATAAATGAAAATTGGCTGATCTGCCTGTTGGCGGCGGAGCTGATAACTGTATTTACTTGTCGGTATAGCAGAAATGGAGGCAGGATTTATGGGACAGAAAATGTATAACGTTACGATACAGGGAATAACAAAACAATATCCTGAGAAGATTCCTTACAGTGAGATTGTAAAGGAATACGAAGGAAGTACGGATGCACCTGTAATGCTGGTGATCGTAAATGGCAGGCTGAGAGAACTGCATAAGCATCTCAAGGCAGACTGTGAGATTGAATTTGTGACATCCAAAGATCCGATCGGACACAAAACTTATTGCAGAAGTGCAAGTCTGATTCTTCTGAAAGCAATTTATGATGTGGCAGGGCAGGAAAATATAGACAGTGTAATGATCCATTATTCTGTAGGCAGCGGCTATTATTTTACAATGAAAGGACCTATGGCGCTGGATCAGGAATTTATTGATAAGGTAAAGGCGCAGATGCACAGGATCGTGGACGAGAATCTTCCCATTGTAAAGCGAAGCGTAAGCACTAGTGAGGCAGTTGCACTTTTTCATAAGCATCATATGTATGACAAAGAGAAGCTGTTTAATTACCGCAGAAGCTCTGCGGTGAATCTTTACAGTATTGGAAGTTTTGAGGATTATTTCTACGGTTTTATGGCGAACCATACGGGATATATTAAGACGTTTGATCTGTTTTTGTATGAGGGTGGTTTCGTACTGCAGCTTCCGACTCAGAATGAACCGGACCGGATACCTGAATTTAAACCGAGGGAGAAGATTTTTCGTGTGCAGAAGGAATCTCAGGAATGGGGAGATAAACTGGATATTGCGACAGTTGGTGATCTGAATGAAAAGGTTACCAGAGGCGGTATCCAGGATATTTTGCTGATCCAGGAAGCTATGCAGGAGGCAAAGATTTCGGAAATCGCATCTGAGATTGCCGCAGCCGGAAACAAGAAGTTTGTTATGATCGCAGGTCCGTCTTCTTCCGGAAAGACTACGTTTTCACACAGGCTGTCTATTCAGCTGGCTGCCCATGGAATGAAACCGCATCCGATCGCAGTGGATAATTATTTCATTGACAGGCACCTGACTCCTGTAGATGAGTTTGGGGAAAAGAATTTTGAGTGTCTGGAAGCGATTGATGTGGAGCAGTTTAATAAAGATATGCTTGAGCTTTTGGAAGGAAAAAGGGTAGAGATGCCGGTTTTCAATTTCAAAACAGGAACCAGAGAATATAAAGGTGATTTTCTGCAGCTGGATAAAGACGATATTCTGGTGATCGAGGGAATTCATGGATTGAATGACAGGCTCAGCTATGCGCTGCCAAAGGAGAGCAAATTTAAGATTTATCTCAGCGCTCTGACTCAGCTGAATATTGATGAACATAACAGGATTCCTACTACGGATGGCCGTCTGATTCGCAGAATTGTAAGAGATGCCCGCACCAGAGGGACTTCCGCAAAAGAGACAATTGCAAGATGGCCGTCTGTGCGCAGAGGTGAAGAACAGAATATCTTTCCGTTCCAGGAGGATGCAGATGTAATGTTTAATTCTGCGCTGATCTATGAACTGGCATGTCTGAAAGTATATGCGGAACCGCTTTTGTTTGGGATTGCCAAGGACGAACCAGAGTATACAGAGGCGAAGAGGCTGCTGAAGTTCTTTGAATATTTTGTTCCGGTGCCAAGCGAGGCAGTACCGAATAATTCGATTTTAAGAGAATTTATCGGTGGAAGCTGCTTTAATGTGTAAAATACTAGTACAGCGTTTCGTAAATAACTATACCAATCGCGTAGGATGCGGATTCGAGTGTGCTGGTATAAAAACGCAGGCGTAGCGGGCTACGCTGAGGCTTTTAGACCTGTGCAATCGGATTCGCAGACAAGTGAGTGGTATAGTTATTTCGAAAACGATGTACTAGAATGAAAGTTACTGTTCACACGCCACTATCCCGCGAGGTGTTTTGGCATGAATATGCCAAAATCCCGAGACATACAAGCCTATAGCAATCCTCTAAAATAATGCATCTTAATCCAGCCCATCAGAGTGTGAAATCCTGCGTCAGATATCTTTGCCGTGCGTCAGCACGCCTGCAGATATCTTTCTTGTCTTTCGCACTCTGCCGAACTGTCTTAAATGCATTATTTACGAGGATTGCTATAAATTCCATTGCCGCAGGCAATTTGAAATGAATTTTGGCAACGTTACTGAGAACGGAGTGAACAGTAATGAATGAAATTTCTTTACAAGTGCTAAAAAACGTGCTAGAATAGCACTTGCGCAACCAGGCCAGGTAATCGCGGCTGAACAGACGAAAGGGTTCAGACGAGGAAAGTCCGGGCTTCGCAGGGCAGGATGCCGGATAACGTCCGGTGGAGGTGACTCCCAGACCAGTGCAACAGAAATAAACCGCCTCACTTGCTGAGGTAAGGGTGGAAAGGCAGTGTAAGAGACTACCGCCGTCCTGGTAACAGGCCGGGCACATGTAAACTCCATTTGAAGCAAGACCGAATAGAAAGCGATACGGCTGCCCGTCGTGCTTTCAGGTGGGTCGCTTGAGCCTTATGGCAACGTAAGGCCTAGACAGATGATTACCCAATGACATAACCCGGCTTATCGGTCTGATTGCGTACAAAAAAACAGAACGGATTTCTTCCGTTCTGTTTTTTTGATATTTGTTTTATTATTTATTGCGTTTACCTGTGTATTTCTCTTCGCAGTATTTACATCTGTAAACTTCTTTCTCTTTATCTGCAAGAACAAAGATCTGGTCGAGTCCCTGTTCAATGGAAGTGATGCAGCGTGGATTCTTGCATTTGATCACGTTGACAACCTGATTCGGAAGTTTCAGTTCTTTTTTGGCAACGATCTTCTCGTCCTTGATTACGTTTACAGTAATGTTATGATCGATAAAGCCGAGAATGTCAAGATCGAGATTCTCAACCGGGCATTCAACCTTGATGATATCTTTCTTACCCATTTTGTTGCTGCGCGCGTTCTTGATGATGGCAACGGTGCAGTCAAGTTTATCAAGCTTCAGATCATGATAGATAGTCATGGCCTTGCCTGCTTTGATATGGTCTAATACATAACCTTCGCGAAGTGCTCCAACATTTAACATGGTAATTTTACCTCCAGTAATGTGAGAATCAGGGCCATACGTACATATACACCGTACTGTGCCTGTTTGAAATAAGCTGCTCTCGGGTCTGCATCCACCTCTGTTGAGATTTCATTTACACGTGGAAGCGGATGAAGAATGTACATGTCTTTTTTTGCAAGTTCCATTTTCTGTTTGTCCAGAATGTAGAAATCCTTCATGCGGACATAGTCTTCTTCGTTGAAGAAACGTTCTTTCTGTACACGTGTCATGTAGAGGATATCAAGATCCGGTAAGGCATCTTCCAGTCTCTCTACTTCCTGAAATTCGATATTGTTCTTTTTCAGAACATCCTCGCGGATATAGCTTGGGATGCGAAGCTCTTCCGGTGAGATCAGAATGAATTTTACATTTGTGTAACGTACAAGTGCTTCGATCAGGGAGTGAACTGTACGTCCGAATTTCAGGTCGCCGCACAGACCAATGGTCAGATTGTCCAGACGTCCTTTCAGGGAACGGATGGTAAGTAAGTCGGTTAATGTCTGGGTAGGATGTTGATGACCACCGTCGCCGGCGTTGATAACGGGAATAGAAGAAGCCATAGAAGCTACTAACGGAGCACCTTCTTTCGGGTGACGCATAGCACAGATGTCAGCGTAACAGGATACAACGCGGATTGTATCGGCAACACTTTCACCCTTTGAAGCGGAACTGGAATCAGCTGATGAAAAACCAAGAACTTTACCGCCAAGGTTCATCATAGCAGCTTCAAAGCTGAGACGGGTACGGGTGCTTGGCTCATAGAATAAAGTTGCAAGTCTCTTGTCGTCACAGACATGTGCGTATTTATCAGGGTGTTTCTCAATATCGCTGGCCAAGTCAAGAAGAGTATTTAACTCATCAACAGACAGATCCAGCGGACTCATTAAGTGTCTCATTTCATACCTCCATATTTTACTGGTTCAGGAATTTTTATTTAATCCTTCATAACATCATATAATAATCAAGTGCTTTTTTCAAGAGAGTTTTCCAAGTATTTTCTCAAAAAAAAGTCCGGCTCCGAACCAGAGGGGAGCGTAGTCTGGTCTTATCAGTCCCCGGTAATTCAGAGGAGTGTTGCTGTAGTCCCAGGGACACATATGAAAACAGCGCAAAAGAGCACCGCTGATAAATTCCACGAAGAAAAATCCGACAGTATAAATGCAGCCGCGGACAAAAAGCGGGACAGCAGAAAGTTTACCGGAGAGCGGGCGGATGATGGCACCGCATCCGTAAATGGGAAACATTAAAAGGGAAGTTTTTCCTGTCATGGTAAGTTCTCCTGAAAGGATGGAATGCAGTCCGGTCCAGAGGATTTCCATGCACCAGCCCGTCAGACCGCAGAGAATGAAAGCTTTTTTCATAGGTAACGCTCCTGTATAAATTTCTATGATTCTAGTATTGCCTGCCTTGAAAAAAACATACACGTAGGATATAATGAGAACACGTTATTACACTATAGCAATGAGGTGCCTTATGCGCAAAAGGAACGTGTGGAGGGGATCTCATGGAAATAAGAGGAGTTTATTATGAATTATCAGGAAAGCCGGGAGTACATAGACAAAATCACCCGGGAAATTCCCAGTGTCCTGGGACTGGATCATATGTGTGAGCTGATGAAACGTCTTGGAAATCCACAGGATGATCTGAAATATGTGCATATAGCCGGTACCAATGGCAAGGGTTCTGTCATTGCTTTTTTGTATTCTGTTTTATCAGGTGCGGGATATCGCATTGGAAGATATGTTTCGCCTACCCTGTATTCTTACAGAGGCAGGATGGAAGTTTCGGGAAGCAGGATCAGCAGAGAGGACTTTGCTGCTTATATTACACAGGTGTCTGATGTTATTGCTGCTATGACAAAGGATGGTTATCCCCATCCCACTGCATTTGAAATAGAGACTGCGGTGGCATTTTTGTTCTTTAAAAAAGAGAATTGTGATCTCGTTTTGCTGGAAGTGGGAATGGGCGGAAATCTGGACGCCACAAATATTATTAAAAATACGCTGCTGGCAGTGCTGGTATCGATCAGTATGGATCATATGTCTTTTCTTGGAAATACTCTGGCACAGATCGCAGAGAAGAAAGCCGGGATCATCAAAGACGGCTGCAGAGTGGTGACTGCCAGACAGAAGCCGGAAGCAATGCAGGTGATCGAGAGGATCAGCAGAGAACACGGTGCAAAATGTACCATAGCAGATGCTTCTGAGGCAGAGATGTTAAAGGAAAGCTGCTTTGGACAGACAATCCGGTACAGGGGTGAAGAGTATGAGATTCCGCTGGCAGGTGTTTATCAGAAGGAAAATGCAGTAGTTGCACTGAATGCTTTAAAAGTATTGAATGAGCTGGGCTTTTCCACCGCTGCGGAGCAGAAAAAAGAAGGGCTTCGCACAGTAAACTGGAACGGACGGTTTACAGTTATCTGTAAAAAACCGCTGTTTGTGGTAGACGGGGCTCATAATCCTGCTGCTGCGGATATGATGGCAGCTTCAATAGAGCATTATTTTAAGGGAAAACGGATCATCTATATTATGGGAGTGTTTGCAGATAAGGATTACAGAAGTGTGATTCAGAAAACTGCGCACTTTGCAGACCGGATACTCACAATCCAGACTCCGGATAATGTAAGGGCACTGCCTGCCGGAGAACTGGCGAAGACTGTCAGTGAATATAATCCCAATGTACAGGCAATGGATACGATTAAAGATGCAGTGGAGGAGGCTTTTTCACTTGCCGGGGAACAGGATGTGATCATTGCCTTTGGCTCTCTTTCCTTTATCGGAGAGATGACTGATATTGTAGAGAATTTGTGAAAGTAAAAAGGTACAACATAAATGATAGATTTACAGGAATGCAGAAATGAAATAGATAAGATCGACAGCGATATCATACGTCTTTTTGAACAGAGAATGAAGGTGTGTGAGGATGTTGCAGAATATAAGATACGTACAGGAAAGAAGGTTCTGGATCCGGAAAGAGAGAGACAGAAGCTGGAGGTCCTGAGAGGTAAGGCACATGGAGAATTTAATCAGCTTGGTGCGCAGGAGCTTTTTCAGCAGATCATGGCGATCAGCCGTAAGAGACAGTATCAGCTTCTCACAGAGCATGGAATCGAGGATGATGAGAAACTGGAAATGGTAGATGCACTTCCGTTGAAAGATGTAAGAGTTGTCTTTCAGGGTGTGGAAGGTGCATACAGTTATGCTGCAATGAGGGAATATTTCCAGGACGATATTGAGAGCTTTCATGTAAAAACCTGGCGTGATGCAATGGAAGCAGTTGTGGAGGGAAGAGCAGACTATGCGGTACTTCCCATTGAGAATACAACTGCCGGTATTGTTGCTGATATTTATGATCTTCTTACAGAGTATGAGCTTAGCATTGTAGGAGAACAGATCATCCGTCCGGAGCATGTACTTCTGGGACTGCCGGATGCTGAACTGGAGGATATCAGACAGGTATGTTCTCATCCTCAGGCACTTTCCCAGTGTGGAAAATATCTGGAATCTCATCCGGACTGGAAGAAGAAAGAGATGGAAAATACTGCCGGTTCTGCCAAGAAGATAAAAGAAGACAATGACAAGACGCAGGCAGCTATTGCCAGCAGACAGGCAGGAGAGCTTTACGGACTGAAGATCCTGGCTGAGAATATCTGCTATAACGGACAGAATGCCACACGTTTTGTGATCGTGAGTAAGAAACCGATCTATGTGAAGGATGCACATAAGATCAGTATTTTCTTTGAACTGCATCATGAGAGCGGAACTCTTTACAATATGCTGTCTCACATTATTTATAATGGACTGAATATGACGAAGATAGAATCCCGCCCGATCACAGGGAAGAACTGGCAGTACCGTTTTTTTGTTGATTTCGAGGGAAATTTAAAGGACAGTGCAGTGAAGAATGCCCTGAGAGGAATTGAGGCAGAAGCTGACAGAATGAGAATTTTGGGAAATTATTAAAAATCATTTCCACAATCTGCACGTCCCACTTTGCGGCATATTTTGCGTAAAGCATTTTTCAAACACACTCTGGTACATTGTTTTCGAAATAATTATACCACTCACAGCAGAACAATAAGATAAAACAACAAGGTAAGAAGGAAGTAATAAAAAATGGCTAGATTAAATGAATGCATCTTATACCGTAACTTTGAACATGGAGAAATCCTTGATAAAATGGCAGAACTGATGAATGCCTGGGAACAGAAAGCACCTGATCTGAAAGAAAAGGAAGGGCTGTTCTTTGAGTGTGCCAACGGACTGGTGGAAACTGCCGGCGCTTATGGATTTTCCGGAAATTTATGGCACTGTTATCTGACATTTCTTCTGGTAAATAATGAAAATGCATTCAGTACAGCCTGTGAGATCAGAGGGGCTGTCAACGGAAGTATTAATGAACTGGCACTGAATGATTTCGGTGTGTTTAAAGAACTGTATGATTTTGACCTGACTGTACTGGATGAGGCATTTGGAATTTCCTGCTGTAAGGTTCTCGGTGATTATACCAACACCGGAAGTAACAGCAAGATGTTTAATTCCCGTATCAGAGACCGTATCTGTGATCTGAGCAAAACGCTGGCAGCAGCGGAGTCCACAGAGGAATTCATGAAGGATATGGTACAGTTTTATAAGGATTTTGGTGTGGGTAAGCTGGGATTACATAAGGCTTTTCGTGTAGGCCATGATGAGAATGATAATGTGGAGATCCAGCCGATCACAAGGATCGCTCATGTGAAACTGGAAGATCTGGTCGGATATGAAATCCCGAAGCAGAAACTGATCGAGAATACAGAAGCTTTCGTAAGAGGCAGAAAGGCAAACAACTGTCTGCTTTTTGGTGATGCGGGTACAGGTAAATCCTCAAGTATCAAGGGAATCCTGAACCGTTATTATGATGAGGGACTTCGTATTATCGAGGTGTATAAGCATCAGTTTCAGGATCTGAATGATGTGATCGCCCAGATCAAGAACAGAAACTATAAATTCATTATCTATATGGATGATCTGTCATTCGAGGAATTTGAAATCGAATATAAATATCTGAAGGCAGTGATCGAGGGTGGTCTGGAGAAGAAGCCGGACAATATCCTGATCTATGCAACAAGTAACAGAAGACATCTGGTAAGAGAGAAATCCAGTGACAAGCTGGAGATCATGGATGATGACGATCTGCATTCCTCCGATACAGTGCAGGAGAAGCTTTCACTGGTTTATCGTTTTGGTGTCCGTATTTATTATGGTGCACCGAGCAAAAAAGAATTCCAGACAATTGTGAAAACTCTCGCAGAGAGAAACGGAATTACCATGCCGGAGGACGAACTGCTTCTGGAAGCAAATAAGTGGGAGCTTTCCCATGGAGGACTTACAGGACGAACTGCACAGCAGTTTATCGACCATCTGCTGGGTGTGGAGAAGGAATAAAAAAGCAAATAGATGAATGGTAAAGGGGGAACGCATATGGCAGTCATGACATTTGCAGCCATTGATATCGGATCTTATGAAGTCAGCATGAAGATCTTTGAGATGTCAAAAAGAATTGGTTTTCGTGAACTGAATGATGTCAGATACAGTCTGGAAATCGGAAAGGGTGTCTATTCTGACGGAAAGATCGATTCAGAAATGCTGAATGTTTTATGTGAGGTGCTGAACGACTTTAAGAGGCTGATGCAGGACTTTGGGGTGGAAGAGTATCGTGCCTGCGGCACCAGTGCATTCAGAGAACTTGTGAATCCGCTGCTGATCATTGAACAGATCTATCAGCGTACAGGAATGAAAATTGAAATCCTAAGCAGTGCAGAACAGCATTTCCTTGGGTACAAATCAATTGCTGCCATAGAAAAGGGATTCAAAAAGATGATCCAGAAAGGCACCGCAATCCTGGATGTGGGCGGCGGAAGCCTTCAGGTTTCCCTCTTTGACAAGGATGCTCTGGTCACTACCCAGGGACTTAAAATGGGAAGTTTAAGAATCCGCCAGCGTCTGCAGGAACTGGAGAAAACAACCATTCATTATGACAAGCTGGTTGAGGAATTTATCCGAAATGACCTGATGAGCTTTCAGCGTCTGTATCTGAAGGATAAGGATATCAGGAATGTGATCCTGATGGGAGATTTTATTACAGATATGATTTTCCAGGAGGAAATGGAAGACAGGATCATTACAAGGGAAGAATTTATGAAACGCTATGAGGATACAGTTGGAAAATCTGTTGACCTGCTGGCACAGGAGATGGAAATTGATCCGGAATATGCATCCCTTGTTGTGCCGACCATGGTAGTGTGTAGAAATTTTATTGATATTTTCAATGCAGAGTCTCTCTGGGCACCAGGTGTTTCCCTGCTGGATGGAATTGCCTATGATTTTGCAGAGAAGAAAAAATTTCTCAAAAGTGTCCACAATTTTGAGAATGACATTCTGGTTACATCAAAGAACATTGCGAAACGCTATTCCAGCAGTAAGAGCCATATCCAGGGAACTATGAATCTTTGCCTGAATATCTTTGACAGTATGAAGAAGGTTCATGGTATGGGAGCAAGAGAGCGTCTGTTATTGCAGATCGCGGCACTGCTTCATGACTGTGGCAAATATATCAGTATGGAAAAGGTTTCCGAGTGTTCCTATCAGATCATTATGTCTACAGATATCATTGGGCTGTCCTCTCTGGAACGCCAGATGATCGCATGTGCGGTCAGATTCAATAATTCTGCGTTTGTTTATTATGATGAACTTTACAGTATGGGAATCGCTATTGACAGAGAGAGCTATATCAAGGTGGCAAAGATGACTGCAATCCTTCGCCTGGCGAATGCCATGGACAGAAGTCATTATCAGAAAGTAAAAGGGATCAAAGCAGTGCTCAAAGACAGAGAACTGCAGATGATCGTGGATTCTGCACAGGACATTTCCCTGGAACTGGGACTGCTGAAAGATAAAGAGGCATTTTTTGAAGAAGTATTTGGCATTCGTCTGGTTCTCAGACGCAAGGGCAGAGCGTAAAGGAGGATGAACTTATGGACTTTGAAAAATTTGAAAAGAAAGAATATTTCGTGAATCGCGAGCTGAGCTGGCTCAAATTTGATGAGCGTGTTTTGAGTGAAGCAAGAGATAAAAATCTTCCTTTGTTTGACAGACTGAAGTTCTTAAGCATTACCGCATCCAATCTGGATGAATTCTTTATGGTGCGTGTGGCGTCTCTTAAGGATCAGGTACATGCAGGATATCATAAAACAGACATTGCAGGAATGACAGCTAAAGAACAGTTGAAAGAAATCAGTGTCCGTACCCATGAACTGGTTCATGTACAGTATAATACACTGAACCGTTCTCTGGTCCCTGCGCTTGAGAAAGCCGGAATGCACCTGGTGGCAGCCCATGAGAATCTTACAGAAGCACAGAGTGTATTTGTAGACAGATACTTTGAGGATAATGTATATCCGGTACTTACACCGATGGCGATGGATTCTTCCAGACCGTTTCCACTGATCAGAAACAAGACATTAAATATCGGTGCTCTGATCTCCAAGAAGGAGAAGAGTGATAAACTCAGCAAAAAGGATAAAACAGGAGAACTTCTGTTTGCTACAGTGCAGGTTCCGTCTGTGCTTCCAAGGGTGGTGCAGATTCCGTCAAAGAAGGATGGAGATACCACAGTGATCCTGCTGGAAGAGATTATTGAAAGAAATATTGACAAACTTTTCCTGAGTTATGATGTGATATGTGCCCATCCTTACCGTATTATGCGTAATGCGGATCTTACCATCGATGAAGATGAGGCAGAGGATCTGCTGGTGGAGATCCAGCGCCAGTTAAAGAAACGTCAGTGGGGTGAGGTTATCCGTCTGGAAGTAGAGGATAAGATGGATGAACGCCTGCTGAAGATTCTGAAAACGGAATTTGACATCAAAGAGGCAGATATTTTTGAGATAAACGGACCTCTGGATCTTACCATGCTTATGAAAGTATATGGCGCGGATGGCTTTGATGCTTATAAGACACCGAGATATCAGCCGGCACCTGTACCGGAATTTCAGAATGAGAAGGATATTTTCCAGGTGATACGTGAGGGCGATGTATTCCTGCATCATCCTTATATGAGCTTCGATCCTGTTGTAAATTTCGTACGTCAGGCAGCAAAAGATCCGGATGTTCTGGCTATTAAACAGACTCTGTATCGTGTCAGCGGCAATTCACCGATCATTGCTGCCCTTGCGCAGGCAGCAGAAAACGGCAAACAGGTTTCCGTGCTGGTAGAGCTGAAAGCACGTTTTGATGAAGAAAATAATATTGTATGGGCGAAGAAGCTGGAGAAGGCAGGATGTCATGTAATTTATGGTCTGGTAGGCCTTAAGACACACAGCAAGATCACACTGGTTGTGCGCAGGGAAGAGACAGGAATCCGCCGTTATGTGCATCTGGCAACCGGAAACTACAATGATTCCACTGCCAAACTCTATACAGACTGCGGTATCTTTACCTGCGATGAACGTTTTGGTGAAGATGCAACAGCAGTATTTAACATGCTCTCTGGATATTCTGAACCGAAAAGCTGGAATAAGCTGATCGTAGCACCAATCTGGATGAAGGACAGGTTCTTAAGCCTGATTGAACGTGAGGCAGAGAATGCGAAGAAAGGACTTCCGGCGTTAATCCGCGCAAAGATGAATTCTCTCTGTGATCCGAAGATTATTGCTGGATTGTATTATGCATCTTCCTGCGGAGTTCAGGTGGAGCTTCTGGTAAGGGGTATCTGCTGTCTGAAAGTAGGAGTGCCGGGAATCAGTGAGAATATTCATGTCCGTTCTATTGTAGGGGAATTTCTGGAGCATAGTCGTATTTTCTATTTTGAAAACGGCGGAAACCCGGAAATCTATATGGGAAGTGCGGATTGGATGCCGCGTAACCTTGACCGCAGGGTAGAGATTGTTTTCCCTGTGGAAGATGAGAAGATTAAGAAAGAGCTGGAGCATGTACTTGATCTGGAGTTTAAGGATAATGTAAAAGCTCATATCCTGCAGCCGGATGGAACTTATGTGAAGCCGGATAAACGAGGCAAAGCCCAGATTAACTCTCAGATGGAATTCTGTATTGAGGCAACTGAGAAAGCAGCACTTCATAAACACGAAGAAAAGAAATCCCGCGTATTCATTCCGGCAGAGCCTGCGGAGGATATAGAGGAATAAGAAACAGTCAGAAACAGAAATAAATAACTGGGAAATGCCATGGAAAGCGGTGGAGCTGCCATGGCATTTCTTCTCTGGGACAAAAAAATAAAAATTTTTTTGTGGCAAAAACCGCATAAATACAGGGCTTTTTGAACGAAAAATTCGAGAAAAATAAAAAAATTGAAATTTTTTTAAAAAAGTACTTGCATTTTAGAAAAAGATGGTGTATATTAAATGAGTCGACAGCGAAGAGCAAACGACAGATAAACAAATGGCCAGTTGGTCAAGGGGTTAAGACGTCGCCCTCTCACGGCGAAAACACGGGTTCGATTCCCGTACTGGCTGCTACAAAATAGTGAGAATTTAACCAGAGTTTAGGCTCTGGTTATTTTTTTGTCAGGGATTTCTCCTGACATGTTGTATGTCTTCGCAGACAAAAATGATTCACGAACCTGGAGCTTTCATCTGACAATAGAGGAGTAATACTTGGAAAGGAAGAACGATATGGTCACTGATGAAGAACTTTATGGGCAATATCTGCGCGGTGATGAGACAGGACTTGAACTGTTGATAAAAAAATACGGTGACCCGCTGACCTTATATATTGATGGTTATCTGCATGATGTCCACGAAGCGGAGGATTTAATGATGGAAACCTTTTCCTGGCTGTTTACGAAAAAGCCCCGCATCCGGGACGGATGTTTTAAGGCTTACCTCTATAAAGCAGCGCGGCACATGGCTTTGCGCCACAAAAGCAGACGGCGGATTATCTTCAGTCTTGACAACCTGACCAGAGAAGCGGAAGCACAAACGCTGGTGGAGGAGGTCGTCCGCACAAAAGAGCGAAACCAGATCCTGCATCTCTGCATGGACGAGTTAAATCCAGATTATAGGGAGGCTCTTTATCTGACCTATTTTGAGGGCATGAGCTATCAACAGGCCGCTGAGGTTATGGGGAAAAGTGTAAAGCAGATTACAAATATGGTGTACCGGGGGAAAGAGCGTTTACGCGGATTATTGAAACGGGAGGGTATTACAAATGCTGAAAGATGAGGAACGGATTGCGGAGGTAAAACGGCGTATTGCAAAAAAAGAACAACAGCAGAGACTGCGGCGCAGACGGATTATCTCTGCTGTCTGTATAGCGGCATGCTTTGCAGTGATCGTTGGGGTTTCCTTTGCCATGCCCGGTATTGTCGGACGGATCGAACCCGGTACTTCTTCAGGCTTTGAAACTGCGGCAACAATTTTGGGCGGCAGCACCGTACTGGGATATATGGTGATCGGACTGCTGGCTTTTATTCTCGGCATGTGCGTGACTGTTCTGTGCTTCCGCATCCGTCAGCTGAATAAAGAGGAGCAGACAGAGATGAAAAAGGAGGACAATGGGGATGGAACTGTTCAGTAACTTTTTTCAAATTGCTGTTACCTTGCTGGGCTTTTGTATGAGTGGCATTCGGTATCTGAAAGATCGAAAACAGACATATTTCCTGCTGACCTGCTTTTACGGCTGCTTTGCCCTTGGCTCTCTTTACTGGACGCTGTATCTGCTTCTGTTTTCTGAAACACCACAGGTCTTTTATGTGTCAGAGTTCGGCTGGGTATCCGGTGTGGTTTTCCTTCATCTTCTGCAATACACCCTTTCTTCTGACGGGGAAAGAAGATTTTTGACAGGAAAAGCCCTGATTGCCCCTTTGAGCGGTGTTCCGCTTTGTGTGTTTTACTGTACCTTTGGGGATGTTCTCTCCAATCTGCTCTGGTGTGGCATGATGATTGTTGTTTCTTATCATTCCATCCGGGGTCTTGCTTATGCGCAGATACAGACGGGAACAGCGTGTAAGATGCGGTATTTCCACATTGGGGTACTGTGCTATGTGGCGGTGGAATATGTCCTTTGGATCTCCGGATGTCTGTGGCCGGGCTATTCCATTTCCGCTCCCTATTGCTGGTTTGATCTTCTGCTTACAGGCTGCCTGTTTGCACTGCTGCCAGCCACAGGAAAGGCGGTGCAGGTATGACATATATTGAAAACGTATTTCTTTGCATGGCCTCACCCCTGCTGATCGCTGCTCTGTGCATGGGAAAGCGGCAGAGAAAATTCTTTCTGTTCTGCTTTGCCGGGATGGGTGCCTGTCTGCTTTCCGCTTACATCAACACCTTTTTCGTTGCACTTTATAAAGCGGACACCTTTGCAGCTACCACAGAGATTGCCCCGGTGGTGGAGGAAGTGATGAAACTTCTGCCACTGCTCTTTTATCTGCTGATATTTGAGCCGAAAGCGGAGCAGATCAAAAATGCAGCCGTGATCACAGCTCTTTCCTTTGCCACATTTGAAAACGTCTGCTATCTGATCCAAAACGGAGCCGGTCATTTTTCTTTTATTTTCTTCCGGGGTATTGGAACAGGAGCCATGCACGTGATCTGTGGGGCCATTGTCGGCGGTGGCCTTGCATATGTGTGGCAGAGAACATGGCTGAAGATTGCCGGAACCTGCGGTCTGCTGGGAGCAGCAATCACCTTTCACGCAATTTATAATCTTCTGATCGCCTATGGCAGTGTAGCACAGTATATTGCTTATCTGCTGCCTGTACTGATCCTGGCAGCGGGAAAACTGATCTTCCGCAGTTCGATACAATAATATAACCTGATTTTTCTCTTTTGGGAGCTGTTTCGGCAGCTCTCAAATTTTTTTGAAAAAATTTGATTTTCAGGTGAGAGTTTTTCACTTTTTTTGTACCTATATAAGTGAAAGACTTTTTAGGACTTTTTTGTGAAAGGAGGATGGAAGGCATGTATGATACCAAAAAGCGTATCGAATTGGTAAAAAAACGAATGCATGAATACCACCGCCGCCAGGAGCGGCGCACAGTCTGTCGGCTGTCTGTTCTGTGTACCCTGTTATTCCTGTCTCTTGTGGGAGCAATGGGGATAATGCAAAACAAGCCAATAAACGTTACGGGAATGTACGGCACAATCCTGCTTCATGAGGACGCAGGCGGTTATGTGTTGGTGGCTGTCATTTCCTTTACGGTGGCAGTCGTGATTACCGCATTATGTATCAAATTCAGAAAAAAAGGACAAAAGAGTCAGGATGCAGAAAATCATGTATAAAGAAAGGAAAAGGTGAAAAGTATGAGGAAAAAATTATTAGCCGGGATGCTGGCACTTGCACTGTGTTCTACAAATATGCCCCTTCAGACCATATTTGCGGAGGAATTTACTTCCGGAAATCCAGATGTAGTGTCTGAGGAAGAAACTCCGGAGATTTTTACCAATGAAGTGCAGGAAGCTGTAGGAGAGACAGATGAGGAACTGTCTGTATTCAGTTCAGAAGAGGTTCCTGAATTTAATGATGCCCCCGATGAGGCAATGGCTGCTGCGGAAAATGAACAAGCTGGAGAAATTGATTTAGCTGATAACGATAAGGTTATGAACGGAGTTTATACTATAAGTTCGGCAGGAGATTACAAATTCACATGTAGCCGGGAAACAGGAAATAGAATTGTGGTTGATGGAAAGAAAATTTCAGCGAAAGACAGCATCAACATTTATCTTAATAAAGTAAATATCAATACATCTGCTGGTCCGGCACTGCGAATAAATCTTAATGTTGAAGCTACAGTCACTATCCATTTAACAGGCACAAATAGTCTTATAACAAAGAATAACTATTATGCCGGTTTACAGAAAGATAACAAAGCTCGGCTTATAATAAAAACCAATAATTCAGATGCTACTGCAGGAATCTTAAATGCTCGTAGTATCGATGGGGATAGCGCCGGAATTGGTGGCGGCTTTTACGGCTCCGTCTCTTGCAGTAATATTATTATTGATAGTTGTTCTGTAATTGCTAGTTCTAAGTATGGTGCTGGAATTGGTGGCAGCAAGCAACGCGCTGGCAGTGTCAGTGATATTATCATTAATAGTAGTTCTGTAACTGCTAGTTCTACGGATGGTGCCGGAATTGGTGGCGGCGGTTACGGCGCTAGCAGTGTCAGTGGTATTACCATTAATAGTAGTTCTGTAACTGCTAGTTCTACGAATGGTGCCGGAATTGGTGGCGGCGGTTACGGCGCTGACAGTGTCAGTGATATTACCATTAATAGTAGTTCTGTAACTGCTAGTTCTACGAATGGTGCCGGAATTGGTTCTGCCGGTGGCACCTGCAGCAACATTGGCATTAGTGGTGGATCCGTAAAGGCATATTCTGATCGTATGCCAGGCATTAATTGTACCCCCCATAATGGCAACTCAACAAATGTTTATTGTTGTATTATTAAAAATGAATATTTTTTACCAGTAACGATAGATAGTGAATCCTGGAAGCCAAGTTATCATATTTTTCCTGATTCTACAAAAGACGGTAATCTGTACGTCTGGTTAACTGAAAAAGAAAATAATGACGCTTATGATGTAACTGTTGGAACCGAAAAAAGGCAGTATTCTTTCGATCAGGCAAAAAACCAATTTGTACGTATCCAAACAACTCCTACCGCTGACCAATTTGATTATACGCAGCCCAATTTTACATATACTAAAGATACCCATGTTGATATTAGTAAATATATTAAATGGAAAGATGATGTCACCGGTCATGGTAAAATTACTAAAGTAACGTATTTTAAAAAAGGAGATAAAACTCCACTCGCAGACAGCCCCACAGATGCAGGTACTTATACTTTTAAGATTGATGTGAATGAAGGTGACTACTACAATTCAGTCGATAGTATATCTGCACCAGAATGGGAATTTGTCATTTCAAAAGCACAAGCACCTTCAAGCAAGCCAACCGATACCGATCCTACAATATATGTTTCATGGTTATGTAAGAAAGTCGAAGATGTTAAAGGCCTTTTTAATGATGAATGGAAATGGAGCGATTCCGATATTTCTAAAAAATTACCTGTAGGAGAAGAAGTTTCCGCTACAGCAGTTTATAATGGTACAGATGCTGACAATTATGTAAATACATCTGTTGTATTTAAAATCACCAGAAAAGCATGTACACACCCACATACCGCAGAACGTTACTACTCCTCTCCATCCTGTACTTCCAGCGGATATAGCGGAGATACCTACTGCACAGACTGTAATGAAACACTTTCCTATGGTTATACCATTTCTGCATACGGCCATGACTATGACAACGGCGTTATCACTACAGAACCAACTACAGAAACTGATGGAATCATAACTTACACCTGTAAACGATGCAAACATCAGGATACAAAAAATCTCGGAAAGCTTGGTGACGGGGAACCTTACATTGAGGGAAGTTTCCAGAAGAAAAGCTGGGATACTGTTAATGATCTGATCAAGACATCCAAAGAAAAAGATACCATCTCCATTATCATGAATGGTGCCAGGACACTTCCTGCTTCCGTTTTATCCGGGATAAAAGGAAAAGATATTTCCCTGAATCTTGATATGGAGAATGGTTTCATCTGGAAGATCAACGGTACTTCCATTACAGCAGAAACACCTGCGGATATAGATCTTTCTGTTACAAACACAGCAGAACATATCCCGGCAGCGTTATACAGCCTGATCTCCACAAACCAGAATGATTTCGGTTTCCATCTTGGAAGAAGCGGAGCTTTCGATTTCCCGGCGGTACTTTCTGTAAAGGCAGATGTTTCCTGTGCAGGACTTATGGCAAATCTGTTCTGGTATGATGTTGAGAATGGGGTTCTGCAGTGCATCCAGTCCGTAACTGTAGGCGGTGCATTTGAGCGCAGTATTCCATATGCTGAATTTATCCTTTCCAAAGGACAGGATTATTTCATAGCATTTGGTACAGAATCTCTCAATGGCAGAGTCATTCACACAGACGGAAGTATCACAGATGAAAACGGTGCATACCTGCGACCTGCTGACGCAAAGATTTCCAGCCATTCCATTGACAGAAACAAGCTTACTGTCAAACTTTCCAAAGGATGTGCAGGTGCTCAGGGTTATGACTTCGTGATCAGCAAGAAATCAAATATGCTCCAGACAGGAAAGTTCAGCAAAAAAGTTTCCTCAACTGGCAAGCCACAGGCATCTTTCAGATATCTGGCAAAGGGTACCTGGTATGTAGCGGCCCGAAGCTGGGTTCTGGATGAACAGGGCAATAAGGTCTATGGTTCCTGGACAAAGATCAAGAAGATCAAGATCACTGTTGTTACACCACAACAGCCAAAGATCAAGAATATCACTGTAAAAGGAAACACTGTGACTGTTACTTACACAAAATGCAAAAATGCCACAGGTTATGAAATCCTGCTCGGAAACAAATACAAAACCTCCGCAGGTGAGAAATATCCGGTTAAGAAATATCTGAAACGTACAGAAGGCAAAAACACCGTAACTGTAACCTTTACAAACGTAAAGAAAGGCACCTGGTATGTGACCATACGGGCATGGAACCAAACCTCCAAAGACAAATCCAGAGCTTACAGTCCATACTCCACAATGAAGAAATTCAAGACAAAGAAATAGCTTCTGTTTCTTACAAATATTTCTACTGTAAAGATTGTTCTGATTCTGTTTTCTGCAAAAGAAATAAGAAATATTGAGATATTAGGAAATCATAGGATTATAATATTTAACATCAAAAACAGGATTGAGTTTATTCTGCTCAATCCTGTTTTTGCCATATTCCCTTTTTCTTTAAAGTTTATTATATGAATCCGCAGGAATAAAAAAGCTGATTTCTATTTGCAGTAATTCACTTGCCTGCTATAACAGGGAGTCTTATTGCCTTGTGATAGACGAGCTGGATTCTGGTATTTATGAGTATTTACTGGGAGAATGCCTGGAAGTTATGCAGGATAAAGCTAAGGGACAATTGATTTTTACATCACATAACTTACGCCCATTGGAGATCCTTGAAAACGATTCTTTGCTTTATACGACTGTGAACCCCGAGAATTGCTATATAAAATCTAGTTATATTAAAAATACGCAAAATACCCGGTTATCTTATTTGCGGACGATCAAGCTTGGCGGGCAAAAAGAAAAACTCTACAATGAAACAAATATATATGAGATGGAGCTTGCTATGAGGCGGGCAAGAAGGCAGTACTGACCAATGGATTTATAAAAAAATCGCAGAAGACACCAAAGGCAGAAAAAGAACTGGCAAAGAAGTATAAAGCAGATTATGAACGGAACAAGAAATCCCAGCCTGAGTATAGTGAAAAAACTTGCACAGGGATTAGGGATGCAATTAAAGCTGGAATTTGTTCTGATGCCAACAAAAAATAAAATGTAAAGAGTATGAGAAAATAGGAACCGCAGGAATTCATATTATATAATAGGTACGTATATCAGTAACTATGAATATTTGACAGGTGTATCATCATTATTATCTGCAGAGACCTGACATTGGGATACCCCATGTCAAAATAGGCATAATCTCAAAAAAACAATGGAAAGTTGCCGATTTTTACAAAAGAAAGCTTGACAGTAACATCGGAAACTGTATAATAATATTAACAGAACCCACCACGCCTCTGATTTTTCATGCGCAACCCGGTGGGACTTTTTCATTTATGGGGTGTTTTATGTATCAATATCCAAAACAAATATTAACAATAGAACAACAAGTGCAATCTTATGTAGATGCAGGAATGGAGATTACATCTTATGAAGATGTAGAGAAGGTATTAAAGACAATTGGGTTTTATCGTTTGAGAGGCTACTCGTTTCATTTATATGATAATACTACAAAGAAGTATGTTGCGGGAACAAAGTTTAAAGATATTATAAAATTGTATCAATTTGATCAGGAATTATCTGCTTTGATTTTTTCAATGATTTCTAAGATTGAGGTTGCTTTGAGAGTGCGATTGGTGGAATCATTACTTGTGCACGGAGAACCACTTGTTTTGCAAGATTCATCAATTTTCAAAGAGAAAAAACGATATTGGCAGAATATGTCTACTGTAGCATCAGAAATTGCTCGATCTAATGATGTGTTTATAAAACATAATTTTGATAATCATGATGGAGAGGTGCCTGTATGGGCAGCTGTTGAAGTTCTTTCATTTGGTACGCTATCGAAGATAATTAAGAATTTGAAAACAGGCACTGGAAGTTCATATTCTATCTTGGCGTTAAACTACCAGTATAAATCAAAAAAAGGAAATTTGGTAAAACCATCACAGAAAATGCTTGCTTCATGGATACAGAGCGTTTCAGTATTGCGCAATATGTGTGCTCATAATTCCAGAATTTATAATCGCACAATACATACGACACCGGAAATTCTGGATGTAGATAAGGTTGTGCCATCGCCAGCACATAATGGTTTGTATCAAATCTTACTGGCGATGAAGTATCTGCGCTCATCCGATGAGGAGTGGGTGACATTTGTAGCTGCTTTCGATAAGCTGATTCAAAATAATATTGATGTAGTCAGTCTTACAGCAATGAATCTTCCGGCGGATTGGAAGGCACACTTAAGTGTATAAATGCAGCAGGAAGGCATAAAATAGTAAAGCAGACCTACCCAAGCTTTTTTGCTCAAACCGGTTAGGCCTTCGGCGGAGTGTTACGATAAGCACTTCGCCATTTTTTATGATTGGAAACAAACCGAATTTTAAGAGGGTATCATTACATTACCTCTCTATATGGTAGCATTTTTCGATATTTAACCGAATCAAGTAAGTCCCCTGCTTCAATTGCAAAAAGCAACAAGCAGTGGGTAGGCTATTCCATTTCCGCTCCCTATTGCTGGTTTGATCTTCCGCAGTTCGATACAATAATATAACCTGTTTTTTTCTCTTTTGGGAGCTGTTTCGGCAGCTCTCAAATTTTTTTTGAAAAATTTGATTTTCGGGTGAGAGTTTTTCGCTTTTTTTGTACCTATATAAGTGAAAGACTTTTAACACTGTTTTTGGGGAAGGAGGTTGGAGGCATGTACGATACAGAAAAGAGTATCGAATTGGTAAAAAAGCGAATGCATGAATACCACTGCCGCCAGGAGCGGCGCACAGTCTGCCGTCTGTCCGTTCTGTGTGCCCTGTGCTGTTCCTGTCCCTTGTGGGGGCAATGGGGATCATGCAAAGCCGGCCAATAAACGCCACGGGAATGTACGGCACAATTCTGCTGCATGAGGGCGCAGGCGGCTATGTGTTGGTGGCTGTCATTTCCTTTACTGTGGCAGTTGTGATTACCGCATTATGTATCAAATTCAGAAAAAGAGAACAAAAGAGTCAAGACGCAGAAGATCATGTATAAAGAAAGGAGAGGTGAACGTATGAAGAAAAAGTTATTAGCCGGGATTCTGGCGCTTGCACTGTGTTCCACCAATATGCCCCCCCAGACCATATTTGCGGGGGAATTTACTTCAGGAAATCCGGATGTAGTGTCTGAGGAAGATACTCCAGAGATTTTTACCAATGAGGAGCAGGAAGCAGCAGGAGAGACAAATGAGGACTTGTTTGTATTCAGTTCGGAGGAGGCTCCTGAATTTAACGATACCCCCGATGAGGCAATGGCTGCTACGGAAAATGCACAAAATGGAGTAATTGATTTAACTGAGGATGCTAATGTTACGGACGGAGTTTATACCATAAATATAGCAGAAGATTACAAATTCACATGCAAGAAAAGTCCGGAAACGTCAAATAGAATTGTGGTTGATGGAACGAATACTTCAGAGCAAGACAACATCAACATTTATCTTGATAACGTAAATATCAAAACATCTGCTGGTTCGGCACTGCAAATAAATAATAATGTTAAAGCTACAGTTACTATCTATTTAACAGGCATAAATAACCTTACAACAACTAATCAAAGCTCTGCTGGTTTACAGAAAGATAACGAAGCTCAGCTTATAATAACCAATGCTTCAGACACTACTACAGGAATCTTAAAAGCTAGTAGTGATGGGAGTGGGTATGGTGCCGGAATTGGTAGCGGCAATTACGGATCTTGCAAGAATATTACCATTAATAGTGGTTTTGTAGATGCTAAATCTAAGTTTGGTGCTGGAATCGGTAGCGGCCATCAGGGATCTTGCGATAATATTACCATTAAAAGTGGTTCCGTAAATGCTAAATCTATGAATGGTGCCGGAATTGGTGGCGGCCATCACGGATCTTGCAATAATATTACCATTAATAGTGGTTCCGTAAATGCTAAATCTATGCATGGTGCCGGAATTGGTAGCGGCAATTACGGATCTTGCAATAATATTACTATTAAAAGTGGTTCTGTAACTGCTAGTTCCACGAGTGGTGCCGGAATTGGTGGCGGCCTTTACGGATCTTGCAATAATATTACCATTAGTGGCGGTTCTGTAAATGCACAAGTTGGTTGCACTCCTCACCAGAATTTGGATAGCTCTGGTAGCTACGACCCTAAAAGCCCTGAAGTGTATCTCTGCGTTATTCCTAATACAAAAACTAAATCAGTAGCTATAGATAATAAAGTCTGGGAACCATCTAATCATAAAGCGGTTGAATCTACGAATACAAATCTATATGCATGGCTAACCGGAGAAGATCATCTTATAACTGTTGAAAAAGAGACTAAAAGTTATATCTTTAATTCAAATTCAGGGACATTTAGTGAAGGTAAACGTGATGTTACCAGTGATATTTTTGAATTTAACGGTTCTGAGTTTACTTATGATGGAAACACACACTCTCCTAACATCACTACGAAGAACAACATTAAAGGTGTAGGAAACTTCACTGTAAAATATTTCAAGGAAGATAATTTGCAAGCCGAGATAAACGAGCCTAAAGATGTTGGTACTTATATTGTAAAGATTACTGCTGTAGAAGAGGGCGATTTTTACAATGCATATTCTGGTTATTTAACAAACGACAATTGGAAATTTGCTATTAATCTTACCCCTACAATTACTACATATAAAGATGAGTATGATGGAAATCCTCATCCAGTTATCAGTATTGAAGAAAGTACAATTCCACCAAATAGTATTATTGAATACAGTGTTGATAATGGACAAACATGGTATATTTTGAATTCTAACGATAATATTCCTACTGTAAGTACGGTAAGGGAAGCAGAAAATACTAAAATTTTTATACGGATATCCAATTTCAATTCCAATTCCAATGATGATACCTGGACTTCACAAGAATATCAAGCAATCATCAAGCGAGCAACCTCAACACCAAATTTTCCATCAATAGACACAATCTCCGTTCCATGGTCCTGTAAGAAAGTAAAAGATATTGATCCTAATTCTCTTCCTCAAAACTGGAATTGGCAGGCAAACGATGCAAATAATGATTTACAGGTTGGAAATAATTCTGCTACCGCAATTTACAATGGCAGTGATAAGGGAAATTACGAAAAAGAAACTTTCACTTACACAATCATCAGAAAGGAATGTGAACACAAAAATACCGTGGGATGCTACTACTCCTCTCCATCCTGTACTTCCAACGGTTACAGCGGAGATACCTATTGTAACGACTGCGAGAGAACCATCTATTACGGCTCCACGATTTCCGCATACGGCCATGACTATGATAACGGTGTTATCACTACAGAACCAACTGCCGAAACCGACGGAATCATAACTTACACCTGTAAACGATGCAAACATCAGGATACAAAAAACCTCGGAAAACTTGGTGACGGGGAACCTTATATTGAGGGAAGTTTCCAGAAGAAAGGCTGGGATGCTGTCAACGGTCTGATCAAGACTTCCAAAGAAAAAGATACCATTTCCATTACCCTGAATGGTGCCAAGGTACTTCCTGCCACTGTTTTATCCGAAATAAAAGGCAAAGATATTTCCCTGAATCTCGATATGGAGAATGGTTTCATCTGGAAGATCAACGGTACTTCCATTACAGCAGAAACACCTGCGGATATAGATCTTTCTGTTACAAATACAGAAGAATATATTCCGGCAGCATTATACAGCCTGATATCCACAAATCAGAATGATTTCGGTTTCCATCTCGGAAGAAACGGAGCTTTCGATTTCCCGGCTGTGCTTTCTGTAAAGGCAGATGCTTCCTGTGCAGGACTTATGGCAAATCTGTTCTGGTATGATGCTGAGAATGGGGTTCTGCAGTGCATCCAGACTGTAACTGTAGGCGGTGCATTTGAGCGCAGTATTCCATATGCTGACTTTGCCCTTTCCAAAGGACAGGATTATTTCATAGCATTTGGTACAGAATCTCTCAATGGAAGAGTTATTCACACAGACGGAAGTATCACAGATGAAAACGGCGCATACCTGCGACCTGCCAACACAAAGATTTCCAGCCATTCCATTGACAGAAACAAGCTTACTGTCAAACTTTCCAAAGGATGTGCAGGTGCTCAGGGTTATGACTTCGTGATCAGTAAGAAATCAAATATGCTCCAGACCGGGAAATTCAGCCAGACCGTTTCCTCAACCGGCAAGCCACAGGCATCTTTCAGATATCTGGCAAAAGGTACCTGGTATGTGGCAGCCCGAAGCTGGGTTCTGGATGCACAGGGCAATAAGGTCTATGGTTCCTGGACAAAGGTTAAGAAGATCAAGATCACTGTTGTCACACCGCAGCAGCCAAAGATCAGGAATATCACTGTAAAAGGAAACACTGTGACTGTTACTTACACAAAATGCAAAAATGCCACAGGTTATGAAATCCTGCTGGGAAACAAATACAAAACCTCCGCAGGTGAAAAATATCCGGTTAAGAAATATCTGAAACGTACAGAAGGCAAAAATACCGTAACTGTAACCTTTACAAACGTAAAGAAGGGTACCTGGTATGTGACCATACGGGCATGGAACCAAACATCCAAAGACAAATCCAGAGTTTACAGTCCATACTCCACAATGAAGAAATTTAAGACAAAGAAATAGCTTCTGTTTCTTACAGATATTTCTACTGTAAAGATAATGCCAAACAGCCTTGTAGGCAAATGAAACAGTTGACAGCTGAAAAAACCAATGATAAGATAAATGCACTCAAATTATAACAGAACAGGCTTACAGTCAGAAAAGGATCAGAATTTCGGTTCTGATTATTTTTTGTGTTTTATTCCGTTGACAAGGGAAAGTTCGCACTTGAAAAAGAATAAAAACTGGGTTATAATACGAACAAATGTTTGCAATGCAAAAAATCATTCCCGGATTTACAGTAAGCAATCCGGTTGATAGAAAGAAAGGAAATGTAACAGACATGGCAAAGAAAAACACCTATGATGCAGGGAGCATCTCTGTCCTGGAAGGTCTGGAGGCGGTTCGTAAGCGTCCGGGAATGTACATCGGAAGTGTTTCACGAAAAGGATTAAATCATCTCATTTATGAGATCGTAGATAACGCAGTAGATGAACATCTGGCAGGATACTGCAGTCTGATCCATGTGATTCTGGAGAAGGATGGTTCCTGTACGGTTACGGATAATGGAAGAGGGATTCCGGTAGATATGCATGAGAAAGGAGTGTCGGCAGAGAGACTGGTATTTACAACTCTTCATGCAGGCGGTAAATTTGATAATTCTGCCTATAAGACCAGCGGAGGACTTCATGGAGTAGGTTCTTCGGTTGTGAATGCCCTGTCTACATATCTGGACATTAAGATCAGTCGTGACGGATATGTGCATCATGATCACTATGAACGGGGAATTCCGACCATTGAACTTGAGGAAGGGCTGCTGCCGAAGCTGGGTAAGACCAGACAGACCGGAACAAGTATCAATTTCCTCCCTGACCCGGAGATTTTTGAAAAGACAAGATTTTCTGCAACAGAAGTAAAGAGCAGACTTCATGAGACTGCATATCTGAATCCGGAACTGACTATTCGCTTTGAGGATAAAAGAGGTGCAGAGGTCGAGGATATTACCTATCATGAGCCGGATGGTATCATTGGATTTATCAAAGATCTGAACCACAGCGCGGAAGTCCTGCATGATCCGGTTTACCTGAAAGGGGAAGCAGACGGCATTCAGGTAGAGGTGGCATTTCAGTTTACCAATGAATTTCGTGAGAATGTACTGGGCTTCTGTAATAACATTTACAATGCAGAGGGCGGTACTCATCTGACTGGATTTAAGACTACATTTACCACAGTCATGAATACTTATGCGAGAGAGATTGGCGTTCTTAAAGACAAGGATCCGAACTTCACAGGTGCAGATATCCGTAACGGAATGACAGCAGTTGTTTCCATCAAGCATCCGGAACCGCGTTTCGAGGGACAGACCAAGACAAAGCTGGATAATCAGGATGCATCACGCGCAACCGGAAAGGTTGTAGGAGAGCAGATGGTACTCTATTTTGACAGAAATCTGGAGACTCTTAAGACAATCCTTTCCTGCGCGGAGAAAGCTGCCAAAATCCGCAAGACAGAGGAGAGAGCCAAGACCAATCTTCTGACAAAGCAGAAATATTCCTTTGACTCTAACGGAAAACTGGCAAACTGTGAGAAAAAGGATCCGTCCCAGTGTGAGATCTTTATCGTAGAGGGAGATTCTGCGGGAGGTTCTGCAAAGACTGCCCGCAACCGTAATTACCAGGCAATCCTTCCTATCAGAGGTAAGATCCTGAATGTGGAGAAGGCTACTATTGACAAGGTGCTTGCCAATGCGGAAATCAAGACCATGATCAATGCATTCGGATGTGGATTCTCCGAAGGATACGGAAATGACTTTGATATTACGAAGCTTCGTTACGACAAGATTGTGATCATGGCTGATGCCGATGTGGATGGGGCGCATATTTCCACACTGCTCCTGACTTTATTCTACCGTTTTATGCCGGATCTGATCACTGAGGGACATGTGTATATTGCCATGCCGCCATTATATAAAGTCATGCCTAAGAAGGGGCAGGAGGAATACCTGTACGATGATAAGGCACTGGAGAGATACAGACGTGCCCATAAGCCGGGAAGCTTTACTCTTCAGAGATATAAAGGTCTGGGCGAGATGGATGCGGAGCAACTCTGGGAGACGACTCTGAATCCGGAAACTAGAATGATGAAGCGGGTGGAGATTGAAGATGCGAGACTTGCATCAAGCGTGACAGAGATTCTGATGGGAAGCGATGTTCCGCCGAGAAAGAAATTTATCTATGAGCATGCACAGGATGCAGAGCTGGACATCTGATTTCGCCGGAGTGTTATGTGGAAATTAAGACAGATACATGGATATGTGTCTGAGATGGAGGAAAGAAATTAAATGGAAACAAAACAGGAGAATGTGATTCCCACCGACTATGCGGAGGTCATGCAGAAATCCTATATAGATTATGCCATGAGTGTTATTATCTCCAGAGCCCTGCCGGATGTGCGTGACGGATTGAAGCCTGTACAGAGAAGAACCCTGTATGATATGTATGAACTGGGTATCCGTTATGACAGACCATACAGAAAATGTGCCCGTATCGTAGGTGATACCATGGGTAAATATCACCCCCATGGTGACAGTTCGATCTACGAAGCACTTGTGGTAATGGCTCAGGATTTTAAGAAAGGCAAAACACTGGTCGACGGACATGGAAACTTCGGTTCCATCGAGGGCGACGGTGCAGCTGCCATGCGATATACAGAAGCCAGACTGGAGAAACTGACACAGGATGTCTTCCTCGAAGATCTGGATAAGAATGTAGTAGATTTTATGCCGAACTTTGACGAGACAGAGAAGGAACCTGTGGTACTTCCTGTCAGAATCCCGAATCTGCTTGTAAACGGAGCAGACGGCATTGCAGTCGGCATGGCAACCAGTATTCCGCCTCACAATCTGGGAGAGGTTGTAGATGCGGTAAAGGCATATATGAAGAATAACGACATCAGTGTCAAAGGGCTGATGCGCTATCTCAAGGGACCGGACTTTCCGACAGGCGGTCTGGTAGTAAATAAGGATGACCTGCTCAGGATTTATGAGACAGGAACAGGGAAGCTCCGTGTCAGAGGTAAGGTGGAGACAGTGAAGCTCAAAGGCGGCAGACAGCAGCTTGTGATCACGGAGATTCCTTACACAATGATCGGTGCAAATATCGGAAAATTCCTGAATGATATTGCGTCTCTTGTGGAAAACAAGAAGGCAACAGATATCGTGGATATTTCCAACCAGTCTTCCAAAGAGGGAATCCGTATTGTTCTTGACCTGAAGCGTGACGCAGATGTAGAGAATCTTACAAATATGCTCTATAAGAAGACAAAGCTGGAAGATACTTTTGGCGTGAATATGCTGGCAGTTGCGGATGGCAGACCGGAGACTCTGAGTCTGAAGCAGGTGATCGAGCATCACGTAGATTTCGTATTCGATGTCACGACCAGAAAGTACACCACACTTCTGAATAAAGAGCAGGAGAAGAAAGAAATCCAGGAAGGTCTGATCAAGGCATGTGATGTGATCGACCTGATCATCGAGATCCTGCGAGGAAGCAAGAACAGAGAACAGGTAAAGAAATGCCTGGTTGACGGTGTGACAGAAGGAATCAGGTTCAAGGGTAAATCAAGCGAGAAAGCTGCACAGAAACTGCACTTCTCAGAGAAACAGGCAGCTGCGATCCTGGATATGCGTCTGTACAAGCTGATCGGTCTGGAAATCGAGGCACTTCAGGCAGATTATGCAGAAACAATGAAGAACATTGCCATTTATGAAGATATCCTGAATAATTATGATTCCATGGCAGAAGTGATCATGAAAGAACTGGATCAGATCAAGAAAGAATACGGTACGAAACGCCGCACAGTGATCGAGAATGCAGAAGAAGTTGTCTATGAGGAAAAGAAGATGGAAGAAATGGAAGTCACATTCCTTATGGATCGCTTCGGATATATGCGGACCATTGATAAGTCTGCATATGAGAGAAATAAAGAAGCTGCCAATGCAGAGAACAAATATGTGTTTAACTGTATGAATACAGATAAGATCTGTATCTTTACAGATAATGGAAAGATGCACAGTATCAAGGTGGCAGATATTCCGCTGGTTCGTTTCAGGGATAAGGGGACACCGGCAGATAATCTGAGCAATTATGACAGTGCACAGGAACGTATGCTCTATGTAGCACCACTGGCATCTGTAAAAGAAAATACACTTCTGTTTGTCACTGCTGCATCCATGTGCAAGCTGGTGAGTGGTGCAGAGTTTGATGTGGCGAAGAGAACGATCGTGTCTACGAAACTTGCTGAAGAGGATTCTCTGATTTTTGTGGGTTCTGCGGATGAAATGGAACAGGTGGTATTCCAGAGTGAAGGCGGATATTTCTTAAGATTTCAGAAACAGGATATTTCTGCTATGAAGAAAACATCTATCGGGGTGCGTGGAATGAAACTGGCAGAAGGAGATAAGCTGGATCATGCATATCTTCTGGAAAGCCGCCAGGAATATACCATTACTTATCATGATAAACCCTATGTTCTCAACAGGATAAAACTGTCCAAACGGGACAGTAAAGGAACAAAACCACGTATATAAAACCAACAAATCCGCTAAAATCAAGGTTTTTGCAGGAAAAGCCTTGCAATTGCCGGAAATTGGTGTTACAATACATCTAAATTAGAACTTGTTGACAAAGGAGTGGGCGTGAGCCCACTCTTATTTGTTGCATGGAAAGGCAGGTGGGAAAATGAGCAGACGGGAAGAGTATGAAAAGCGCGCAGAGGAACTTCTGGCACCGATCGTAGAACTTAACGGCTTTGAACTGGTTGATGTAGAATATGTAAAGGAAGCAGGAAACTGGTATCTGAGAGGATACATTGACAAACCAGGCGGAATTACAGTAAATGACTGTGAGACAGTCAGCAGAGCTTTCAGTGACAAACTGGATGAGAATGATTTTATTGAAGACAGTTATATCATGGAGATCAGTTCACCGGGACTGGACAGACCGCTGAAGAAAGACAAAGACTTTGAGAGAAACATGGGAAAACTGGTGGAAATCCGTACCTATCGGCCAATCGAGAAGCAAAAAGAGTTCTGCGGGATTTTGACCGCATATGATAGTAACAGTGTGACAATCGATGAGGATGGAACCGAGCGTGTTTTTGATAAGAAAGACACAGCCCTGATACGCCTCGCAATAGAGTTTTAGTTAATTCGGGAGGATAAGAAAAAAATGAGCAGAGAGTTAAGGGAGGCACTGGATATCCTTGAAAAGGAAAAGAGTATCAGCAAAGATACTCTGCTTGAGGCAATTGAGCAGTCTCTGATCCAGGCCTGCAAGAACCATTTTGGAAAAGCTGACAATGTACATGTAACTATTGATCCGGAAACCTGCGATTTTTCAGTGTATGCAGACAGAAGTATCGTAGAATACGTAGAGGATCCTGCAATGGAGATTTCTCTGGCAGATGCTTTGAAGATCACATCAAGAGCTGAGATCGGAGGCATGATACAGGTTCCGATTCAGTCTAAGGAATTCGGACGTATTGCGACACAGAATGCAAAGAACGTTATCCTGCAGAAAATCCGTGAGGAAGAACGTAAAGTGCTGTATGATGAATACTATGGAAAAGAAAAAGAAGTAGTAACCGGTATTGTACAGCGTGTGATGGGCAAGAATGTAAGCATCAATCTTGGTAAGGCAGATGCAGTATTAAGTGAGAATGAACAGGTGAAAGGGGAAACCTTCCAGCCGACAGAGAGAATAAAGGTGTATATTCTTGAAGTCAAGGATACCCCGAAGGGACCTCGTATTCTGGTATCCAGAACTCATCCGGGACTTGTGAAACGTCTCTTTGAGTCAGAAGTTGCAGAAGTAAAAGACGGAACTGTTGAGATCAAGAGCATCGCACGTGAGGCCGGTTCCCGTACAAAGATCGCTGTATGGAGCAACGATCCGGATGTAGATGCAGTTGGTGCATGCGTAGGTATGAACGGCGCACGTGTCAATGCAGTAGTTGAGGAACTTCGCGGTGAGAAGATCGATATCATCAACTGGGATGAGAATCCTGCAATCCTGATCGAGAATGCATTGAGCCCTGCAAAGGTTATCGCAGTTATGGCAGATCCTGATGAGAAGACAGCTCTGGTAGTTGTTCCTGATTATCAGCTGTCCCTTGCAATCGGTAAAGAAGGTCAGAATGCACGTCTTGCTGCAAGACTTACAGGATTTAAGATTGACATCAAGAGTGAGACTCAGGCAAAAGAAGCCGGTGATTTCTATGATTATGATGATGACGAGACTGCAGAAGATGCAGCTGAGGCATCAGCAGAGGAAACTTCAGCAGAAGATTCCCTGACAGAAGAAACCGAAGCAGAAGAAGTTTCAGAGGAAGTTCCTGTAGAAGAAGAGCCACAGGCTCAGGAAGCAGGAGAGAATGAAGACGAAGAATAAGATTCCCATGCGCCAGTGTACCGGCTGCAGGGAAATGAAAAGCAAGAAAGAGATGCTCAGAGTTCTTAAGACTACAGAAGATGAAATCGTGCTTGATACTACTGGTAAGAAAAACGGCAGAGGCGCATATCTGTGTCTTTCCAGAGAATGTCTGGATAAAGCGATTAAAAATCATGGACTTGAGCGTTCACTGAAAACTGCGGTTCCGGATGAGGTATACGAACGACTTAAGAAGGAGCTGGAAGATATTGAAAAATAACAGAGTACTGTCGCTGATAGGGCTGGCTACCAAAGCAGGCAAGACCGTAAGCGGAGAATTTTCCACAGAGAAATCTGTAAAGACCGGAAAAGGACTGCTTGTGATCGTTGCTGAGGATGCCTCCGAGAATACAAAGAAGAAATTCAGGAATATGTGCAGTTTTTATGAAGTTCCGATTTTCTTCTTCTCAGATAAAGAGAGCTTAGGCAGAGCAATGGGAAAGGAGTACCGCGCCTGTCTGGCTGTCCAGGATGAGAACTTTGCGAAAGCAATCATGAAGGAGGTATAGCGATTGTCAAAATTAAGAGTACATGAGCTGGCCAGAGAGCTTGGACGACAGAACAGAGAAGTGATCGAGTTTCTGAAATCAAAAGGCGTTGATGTGAGAAGCCATATGAGTATGGTGGATGAGCCTGCGGTTTCGGAAGTAAAGAATAGATTCAGAAAAGACAATAATAACAGGGGAAAGGAGCATATTGCGAAATTGGAGACTCCCAAGACAGAAGAAAAGGTTGTAACAGCAAAATCAGAAGGAGATAAAACTGAAACACCTAAAAAGAAAAAAAATATTATCCGCGTTTTTCATGCACAGAATGCAAGTGACGGAGGAAAAACAAGAAAGAAACCTGTGAAAGCTGAAGGCGAGAGAACAGGTTCACCAAGAAATGCAGAAGGAAGAAATTCCGACAGTTCAAGAACAGACGGTGACAGACCAAGAAGAAATAATAATGACCGCCCAGGTACAGGCAACAGAAGACCGGACGGACAGAACCGTCAGGGAAGACCTCAGGGTGAAGGAAGATCCCAGGGAGGACGTTTTGGCCAGGGAAGAAACCAGGGCGAAGGAAACCGTCAGGGAAGACCTCAGGGCGAGGGAAGATCCCAGGGAGATAACCGCCAGGGAGGACGTTTCGGACAGGGAAGATCCCAGGGCGATGGTCAGGGCCGTCCGGGCGGAAGATTCCAGGGCGATGGAAATCGTCAGGGAGGACGTTTCGGACAGGGAAGACCACAGGGAGATGGAAACCGTCAGGGAGGAAGACCGCAGGGCAATGGCCAGGGTCGTCCGGACGGAAACAGAAGTGAAGGACGTGACGGACGCTTCGGCGGCAGTCAGGGACGTCAGGGACAGCGCCAGAATACAAGAAAGAATGACGATATGGCATTTGCACCGGAACTGACAAAGACTTCCAAAGACAGCAAGAGAGAAAGAGACAGAGAGAACAAAAACAAGAAAAAAGATTTTGATAAGACACAGAGTGGCGGACGCAGACCAAACCAGGGTGGATTCAATAAGAATTCCAGAATCCCGAAAGCTCTGCAGAAACCGGCTCCGCAGCCAAAACAGGAAGAGAAGAAACCTGAGGTTAAGGAAATCACACTTCCGGAGAAGATGACGATCCGCGAACTGGCAGAAGCTATGAAAATGCAGCCGTCAGTAATTGTGAAGAAGCTCTTTATGCAGGGTATGATGGTTACCGTAAACCATGAGATCGATTTTGAGAAAGCTCAGGAGATTGCTCTGGAATATGATATCATCGCAGAACCGGAAGAGAAGGTAGACGTTATCGAAGAACTCCTCAAAGAGGATGAAGAAGACGAAAAAGATATGGTTTCAAGACCACCTGTAGTCTGTGTTATGGGGCACGTTGACCATGGTAAAACATCTCTTCTGGATGCAATCCGTAAGACAAATGTAACACGTGGAGAAGCCGGCGGTATCACACAGCATATCGGTGCTTCTGTAGTAGAGGTTGGCGGACAGAAGATCACATTCCTGGATACACCTGGACATGAAGCTTTCACAGCTATGCGTATGCGTGGTGCAAACTCCACAGATATTGCAGTTCTGGTTGTAGCAGCTGATGATGGTGTGATGCCTCAGACAGTAGAGGCTATCAGCCATGCGAAGGCGGCAGGCGTTGAGATCATAGTTGCAATCAACAAGATTGATAAGCCAAGTGCTAATATTGAGCGTGTAAAACAGGAACTTTCTGAATATGAACTGATTCCGGAAGACTGGGGCGGAAGTACGATTTTTGTTCCTGTATCCGCACATACAGGAGAGGGAATCGATACTCTTCTTGAGATGATCCTTCTTACAGCCGAGGTATGTGAATTAAAGGCAAATCCGAACCGTTCCGCAAGAGGTCTTGTAATCGAGGCTCAGCTTGATAAAGGTAAAGGTCCGGTTGCCACGATCCTTGTCCAGAAAGGTACTCTTCATGTGGGAGACTTTATTGCAGCAGGAGCATGCAATGGTAAGGTTCGTGCCATGATGGATGATAAGGGACGCAGGATTAAAGAAGCAGGTCCTTCTACTCCTGTAGAAATCCTGGGACTTGGTGATGTGCCGAATGCAGGTGAAATTCTTCTTGCATTTGACAGTGATAAGGAAGCCAAGAACTTTGCAGGTGCATTTGTATCTGAGAACAAGAACCGTCTTCTTGAGGAGACTAAGGGCAAATTATCTCTGGATAATCTCTTTGATCAGATTCAGGCAAGCGATCTGAAGGAACTTCCGCTCATTGTCAAAGCAGATGTACAGGGATCTGTGGAAGCTGTAAAACAGAGTCTGACCAAACTTTCCAACGAAGAAGTGGTTGTAAAGGTGATCCATGGCGGTGTTGGTGCGATCAATGAGTCTGACGTAAGTCTTGCGGCTACATCAAATGCGATCATTATCGGCTTTAATGTCCGTCCGGATGCAACCGCAAAACAGCTTGCTGAGCAGGAAGGTGTAGATCTTCGTCTGTATAGAGTTATTTATCAGGCAATCGAAGATGTAGAAGCTGCCATGAAGGGTATGCTTGATCCTATATTTGAGGAGAAAGTTATCGGTCATGCGGAAGTGCGTCAGCTGTTCAAGGCATCCGGTATTGGTACGATTGCAGGAAGCTATATTCTGGATGGTATCTTCCAGAGAAACTGCAAGGTTCGTATTTCCAGAGAAGGCGAGCAGATATTTGAAGGTGAGCTTGCATCCCTGAAGAGATTCAAAGACGATGTTAAGGAAGTTAAGGCAGGATACGAATGTGGCCTTGTATTTGACGGATTTAACGATGTGAAAGAGGAAGATAAAGTAGAAGCTTATATCATGGTAGAAGTACCGAGATAGTAATGGTTTATAAAGGTAGGGTGCGCGATTCATAGTGTCAGGTACAGTGTGGTGCGCACCTTGACTTGATTGTGGTAATTCAGAAAATAATGTGATCAGGATAGTCGATGATCCGGATTGCTCACAGTATTTGACAGAATTGCCGGATATATAGGAGTAAAACTTAAAATGAGAAAAAACAGTATTAAGAATACCCGGATCAATGGGGAAGTCCAGAAGGAACTCAGCACCATTATCCGCAACGAGATCAAGGACCCGCGTATTCATCCGATGACTTCTGTCATGGCTGTAGAAGTGGCTCCTGACCTGAAAACCTGCAGAGCATATATCAGTGTGCTGGGTGAAAAAGAAGCAAAGGAAGCGACGATCAAAGGTCTGAACAGTGCAGAAGGCTACATCAGACGCCAGCTGGCGCGTAATTTAAACCTGAGAAATACACCGGAGATCCGTTTTATTCTGGACGAATCTATTGAGTATGGTGTAAATATGTCAAAGCTTATTGATGATGTTACCAAGAAAGACAGCAACTCCCACAGACAGGATGAGGAGCAGGATGAGAATTAAAAGAGGATGAGAACATGGAAAATATTGCGGAAATACTGGAAGGTGTGAAAACAATGGGAATCGGCGGACATATCCGTCCGGATGGTGACTGCGTTGGTTCCTGTATGGCGTTATATTTATATGTAAAAACCTATTATCCGGAAATTCAGGCAGATGTGTACCTGGATAATCCCAAACCTGTTTTCGGACATATTGACTGTATGGATGAGATTAAAACAGAGCTGGATGGTGACAAAGAGTATGACCTTTTTGTTACCTGTGATGTAAGTGCAAGAGACAGACTTGCCATTGCAGGTCCATACTTTGACACTGCAAAAAGAACAGCATGTATTGATCATCATATCAGTAACTCCGGATTTGCACAGGTGAATCATATCAGGGGAGAGGTAAGCTCTGCCTGTGAGGTTCTCTATGGGCTTTTTGATCCTGAGAAAGTGGTCCGTACCATTGCAGTGCCAATCTATACGGGAATGGTTCATGACACAGGGGTATTTCAGTACTCTTCAACTTCACCGGAGACCATGCGTATTGCCGGGGAACTGATGAAGACAGGATTCAATTTCAGTAAGATCATTGACGAATCTTTCTATCAGAAAACTTATGTGCAGAATCAGGTAATGGGGCGTGTTCTTGCAGAGAGTATCCTGCTTCTGGATGGAAAATGTATTATCGGATATCTTAAAAAAAGAGACATGGAGTTCTATGGTGTGGATGGCAAGGATCTGGACGGTATCGTCAGTCAGCTTCGCCTTACAGCGGGAGTGGAAGTTGCCATGTTTATCTATGAAGTGGAAACTCAGTCTTTCAAAGTTTCCCTGCGTTCCAACGGAAATGTGGATGTAAGCAAGATTGCAGTATATTTTGGCGGCGGCGGTCATATGAGAGCAGCCGGATGTGATCTTCAGGGTTCTGTGTATGATGTGATCAACAATGTGACAGAACAGATCTGCAAACAGTTTCAGGAGCAGGAAGTCTGATGGATGGAGTAATTGTAATCCGTAAGGAAAAAGGATTCACTTCCCATGATGTGGTGGCAAAGCTTCGGGGAATCCTTCATATGAAGAAAATCGGACATACCGGAACTCTTGATCCGGATGCAGAAGGAGTGCTCCCGGTGGCTCTGGGAAAAGCAACCCGTCTGGTGGATATGATCACAGATAAAGAGAAAACTTATGAGGCAGTGATGCGTCTGGGTGTTGTTACGGATACCCAGGATATGAGCGGAACTGTTCTCTCACAGACTACAGAGCTTTCCGTTACAGAAGAAGAGCTTTGCACAGTGGTCAGTTCTTTTGTGGGAGACTATATGCAGGTGCCGCCAATGTATTCAGCACTGAAGGTCAATGGAAAGAAACTCTATGAACTTGCCAGAGAGGGCAAGACTGTGGAGCGTAAACCAAGACCTGTACATTTTTATGAGATAGAAATTCTGGATATCAGTTTTCCGCTGGTGCGTTTTCGTGTGACCTGCAGCAAGGGAACCTATATCCGTACTCTGTGCCATGATATAGGGGAAAAACTGGGCTGTGGAGCTGCCATGGAAAGTCTTTTGCGGACAAAGGTGGGCAGATTTACACTGGATGATGCCATTACCCTGGCGCAGACAGAAGAGGCAGTGCAGGAAGGAACTATAGAGAGTAAAATCCTCGGTATTGAGGAGATTCTTGCAGAGTATCCAAGGGTATGCTGTACAAAAGAAGGGGACAGACTTCTGGCTAATGGAAATCCTCTTGTACAGGCACTGGTCGATGCACAGGAGAAAAACGGATGGATCCGTATGTGCAGCAGTGAAGGCAGTTTTGCCGGAGTTTACCAGTGGGACGAGAAAAGAAACAGGTATTTCCCTGTAAAAATGTTTTAGGAGACATGATGGAATATTTAAGGATTGAGAATGATTTTCCCAGAATTTCACACAGCGCGGTAACACTTGGGAAGTTTGACGGCATACACCGCGGACATCAGAAACTGGTTGAGAAAATTATTGAGCAGAAACAGGAAGGTGCACAGGCGGTTGTACTTGCGCTTGGAACTGCCTCAAGAACAATCCTCACAAAGGAAGAGAGATGTCGTATATTGGAAGAAATGGGAGTGGATATACTGTTGGAATGTCCGCTCACAGAGAAAATACGGCACATGAAAGCAGAGAATTTTATAAAAGAAATACTGATAGGAGATCTGCAGGTTTCCTATGTGGCAGTTGGAGAGGATTTCCGTTTTGGCTATGAGCGGAAAGGAACTCCTGCCATGCTCAAAGAGTTCGGAAAGAAATATGGATTTCATACGGAAGTCCTGCCAAAAAAAATGGACGGACGCCGTAAGATTAGTAGTACCTTTGTCAGGGAAGAACTGAACAGAGGAAATATGGAAAAATTCCGTTTCCTTATGGGAACAGATTTCTCAGTAGAAGGAATCGTTGAACATGGACGTGGAATGGGACATAAATATCTGCTTCCGACCACCAACCTGATCCCTCCGGTAGAGAAACTGATGCCTCCAAACGGGGTTTATATCACAGTATCCCATTTCAGAGACAGAAGTTATCAGGGGATTACCAATGTAGGTCATAAGCCTACTGTTGGCGGCGAGAAGTTTATTGGTGTGGAAACATATCTGTTTGACTGCAATGAAGATCTGTATGGGGAATACTGCAAGGTAGATTTCAAAAAATTCCTCAGACCTGAACAGAAGTTTTCTTCGCTGGAGGCACTGAAGGCACAGCTGGAGAGGGATGCTGTGAAGGGACAGGAATATTTTGAAACTTTGTAAAAAAGAGGTTTACACGCCAGAATCAATGTGCTATACTAACCAAGGTGAATTTAGCCCATGTTCAGGGACCGGATGCTCCGACCATCTCTTAATGTGTGGCGGTCAATCAATAATAATTATAGAATACAGGAGGAAATCACAATGATTTCAAAAGAAAAGAAAGCAGCGATCATGAAAGAATATGCAAGAACTGAAGGCGATACAGGATCACCGGAAGTACAGGTAGCAGTTCTTACAGCAAGAATTCAGGAACTTACAGAGCATTTACAGAGCAACCATAAAGATCATCACTCCAGACGTGGTCTTCTGAAAATGGTAGGTCAGAGACGTGGACTGTTAGCTTACCTGAAGAAAACAGACATCGAAAGATACCGTGCACTGATTGAAAAATTAGGCTTAAGAAAATAATAGCCTTTTAGTATGCGGAAGGGGGCGGATTTCCATCCGCCTCCCTTTTTATGCAAGTGGAATTGTTGTTTTAATGTGTATGCAATGCGTATTCAGAAACTATGAAACGCAGCAGGAGTTATTTCCGAGACTACTGAAAAGATTATTTTGCAAAATAACTGAAAAAGTAGTTTTTTCAGTTGTTTCGGACTCCTGTTTTAATGTGACATTGTAATACCATGTAAATTTGAAAATTGCCGTCTGATACAGGAATATCTGTCCTGATTGGGGGAAGGCAAAAATTCACAGAAAGATTTGAAAAAATAATAACCAGAATATGAAAAAAGGAGAATGAACATATGTACAAAAGTTATTCCATGGAATTAGCCGGAAGAACCTTGACAGTAGATATCAACCGCGTTGCAAAACAGGCAAACGGTGCAGCATTAATGCATTATGGTGATACTACAGTATTATCTACAGCAACAGCATCTAAAGAGCCAAGAGAAGGAATCGATTTCTTCCCGTTAAGTGTTGAATATGAAGAGAAAATGTATGCAGTAGGCAAAATCCCGGGAGGATTTAACAAGAGAGAGGGAAAAGCAAGCGAGCATGCAATCCTTACTTCCCGCGTGATCGACAGACCGATGCGTCCTCTGTTCCCAAAGGATTACAGAAATGATGTAACATTGGTAAACATGGTTATGTCTGTTGATCCGGAATGTAATCCGGAGATTCCGGCTATGCTGGGTTCTGCTATTGCAACCTGCATTTCCGATATCCCCTTTGACGGTCCATGTGCAACCACACAGGTTGGTCTGATCAATGGTGAATATATCATCAACCCTACCATGGCACAGAAAGATGTATCTGACCTTCAGCTTACAGTAGCTTCCACAAGAGAGAAAGTAATCATGATCGAAGCCGGCGCAAAAGAAGTTCCGGAAGACAAGATGATCGAAGCTATCTATAAAGCTCATGAAGTAAACCAGGAGATCATCAAATTTATCGATAAGATCGTAGAAGAATGCGGAAAACCGAAACACAGCTACGAATCATGTGCAGTTCCGGAAGAACTCTTCGCAGCGATCAAAGAAATCGTACCTCCGGCAGAAATGGAAGTTGCCGTATTCTCTGACGATAAACAGACAAGAGAAGAAAATATCCGTCAGGTAACAGAGAAACTGAAAGAAGCTTTTGCTGACAAGGAAGAGTGGCTTGCAGTTCTGGGCGAGGCTGTATATCAGTACCAGAAGAAGACTGTCCGCAAGATGATCTTAAAAGACCACAAACGTCCTGATGGTCGTGCCATTACTCAGATCCGTCCTCTGGCAGCAGAGACAGATATTATCCCCAGAGTACATGGTTCTGCTATGTTCACACGTGGACAGACACAGATCTGTACCATCACAACTCTGGCTCCTCTTGCAGAAGCACAGAAGCTTGACGGACTTGACGAATTTGAAACTTCAAAGAGATATATGCATCACTACAATTTCCCGTCCTACTCTGTAGGTGAGACAAAACCATCCAGAGGACCGGGACGTCGTGAGATCGGACATGGTGCACTTGCTGAGAGAGCATTAGTTCCTGTACTTCCAAGCGAAGAGGAATTCCCATATGCGATCCGTACTGTATCTGAGACATTTGAATCCAATGGTTCTACTTCTCAGGCAAGTATCTGTGCATCCACAATGTCTCTGATGGCAGCCGGTGTACCGATCAAAAAACCGGTAGCAGGTATTTCCTGTGGCCTGGTAACAGGCGATACAGATGATGATTACATTGTTCTCACAGATATCCAGGGACTTGAAGACTTCTTCGGAGATATGGACTTCAAGGTAGCCGGAACTCATGACGGTATCACAGCAATCCAGATGGATATCAAGATCCATGGACTGACAAGACCGATCGTAGAAGAAGCAATCAGACGTACAAAAGAAGCAAGAGAATATATCCTGACAGAAGTTATGGAGAAATGTATTGCAGCTCCACGTACATCTGTAGGCGAATATGCTCCGAAGATCATTCAGATCCAGATCGATCCTCAGAAGATCGGTGATGTTGTAGGTCAGAGAGGAAAGACTATCAATACGATCATCGAGCGTACAGGTGTTAAGATCGATATCACAGACGAAGGTGCGGTATCTATCTGTGGAGTTGATCAGAAGAGCATGGATGAGGCAGCTAACATGGTTAAGATCATTGCAACTGATTTTGAAGCAGGACAGATCTTTACAGGTAAAGTTGTCAGCATCAAAGAGTTTGGTGCATTCGTTGAATTTGCACCGGGTAAAGAGGGAATGGTACACATTTCCAAGATCTGTAAAGAAAGAATCAATCGTGTTGAGGATGTTCTCACACTTGGTGATAAAGTTAAGGTTGTCTGCCTTGGCAAAGACAAGATGGGAAGAATCAGCTTCAGCATGAAGGATGTACCGGAAGAAGCGTAAAAATTATGAGATATCACAATATTACCAAGGACGATATGCTTAATGGCGACGGACTTCGTGTAGTGCTCTGGGTGGCAGGATGCAATCACTGCTGTCCGGAGTGCCAGAATCCTGTCACCTGGGATCCAAACGGCGGACTGCCTTTCGGTGAGGCAGAACGCAAGGAGATTTTTGCGGAACTGGATAAGGATTATGTGAGCGGAATTACCTTTTCAGGTGGAGATCCACTGCACCCGGCAAATATCACTGAGGTAACAGCCTTTGCGAAGGAGATCAGAAGGAGATATCCTGGCAAAACAATCTGGCTTTATACAGGTTTCCTCTGGGAGGAGATCTGCAAAGAAGAGATTGTGCGTTATCTGGATGTCTGCGTAGACGGTGAATTTGAGGTGGACAAGAAAGAACTTTCCCTTAAATGGAAAGGTTCCAGCAATCAGAGAGTGATCGATGTTCCCAAAACTCTTCATGAAGGAAAAGTCGTATTGCATAAATAAGAAATATACAGGCAGTTCAAGTATACGTCAGGTGTACCTGAACTGCTTTTTTACTGAATCAGTCAGTGATGATCACAAATATTGTTACTGTTCACTCCGTTTACAGTAACGTAGCCAAAATTCATTCCAGATTGCCTGCGGCAATGGAATTTTGGCTCGTATGTCTCGGGATTTTGGCATATTCATGCCAAAACACCTCGCGGGATAGTGGTGTGTGAACAGTAACCAAATATTCAGCTATGAGTGTACTGCGAAGCAGGTGTGTTAGCTTTGCATGACCAGACAGGAGGAAAAACAGATGAAACGAATCGCAAAATTTCACAAAGTAAGTAAAGAACGCTTTACAGCAGACTGGATGGATACGTTTGCACAGTCTCAGGAAGAAGCAGAGAAAGTATACGAAGCCATCCGTCTGCCAAAGCGGGCAACAGCAGGCAGCGCAGGCTATGATTTCTTTGCACCTGCTGAATTTACTCTGAAACCGGGTGAGACAGTGAAGATTCCTACAGGCATCCGGGTAGAAATGCAGCCGGAATGGGTGCTGAAATGTTATCCGAGAAGCGGACTTGGGTTCAAATACCGTCTTCAGCTCAACAACACCGTTGGTATTATTGACAGTGATTATTTCTATTCAGATAACGAAGGGCATATTTTCTCAAAGATCACAAATGATTCCAATGAAAACAAAACTCTGACAATCCCGGCAGATACAGGATTCATGCAGGGAATCTTTGTAGAGTATGGAATCACAGTAGATGATGATGCTACAGAAATCCGTAACGGAGGATTTGGAAGTACTACTGCGAAATAGTGAGAAAAAGAAATGTAATGTTCTGGCGGAGCATATTTCACAAAGTTTATAGATGAAATCAGAGCCAGAATGTAAAAAAAGTAGAACATAGGGATGAATCTGAGATTTTTACTTTACGTTCTGCTTTTTCTTTGCTATAATATTTTGAGATTCAAAATATTTGCAATACATACAATTCAAGCGTATATACTGCGGAACAGTTATTCGATTATGAACAAGTAACGAAGCGGATGATTTTATCCGCTTGACTAAAAAATATCAGGCAAAGAAATAAATTCAGGGAGAAAAGTTATGATCATCGAGCCAAAAGTAAGAGAATATATCTGCACAACCGCACATCCGCAGGGATGTGCAGAGAGTGTGCGCAATCAGGCAGATTACGCCTGTAAACAGGGAATGGTAAACGGAACAAAAAAAGCACTGATCATCGGATGTTCTACAGGCTACGGCCTCGCATCACGAATCTGCGCACTGGAAAACTGTGGTGCGGACACCCTTGGGATTATGTTTGAACGTCAGGCAAATGGCAGAAGAACAGCGACACCGGGATGGTACAACACTGCGGAATTTCATCGCCTGGCAGCAGAAAAAGGTGCCTATGCCAAGACTGTCAACGGAGATGCTTTTTCAAAAGAAATAAAAGATAAAGCAATTGAGCTGATCAAAAAAGATCTGGGAAAGGTGGATCTGGTAGTTTACAGTCTGGCAGCGCCAAGACGTACAGATTCTGAAGGAAAAATCTGGTCCTCCTGCCTGAAGACTACAGGTGAGGCTTTCACAGAAAAGAGTCTTGATCTGCGAAACAATGAGATTACAGAGAAAACAGTAGAACCGGCTACTGAAGAAGAGGTTTTAAACACAGTCAAAGTTATGGGCGGCGAAGACTGGGCAGACTGGATTGATGCGCTGAAAGCAGCAGATGTACTGACTGAGAATGCAGTAACCGTAGCATATTCCTATATCGGACCGGAACTTACTTATCCAATTTACTATCACGGAACCATCGGAACTGCCAAACAGCATTTACAGAAAACAATGTCTGAGATCAACCAGGCACACCCGGATGTCTGTGCGGTAATATCAGTAAATAAAGGTCTTGTAACTCAGGCAAGTGCAGCAATTCCGGTTGTGCCGCTGTATTTTGCAATCCTCTATAAAGTAATGAAGAAAGCCGGAAATCATGAAAACTGCATTCAGCAGATTGCCAGACTATTTACACAGAAACTCTACACACCAACAGGCTTCCAGACAGATGAGAATGGTTTCATTCGTATGGATGATTACGAACTGACGCCGGAGATTCAGGAAGAAGTAAAAAAATGCTGGAAAGCTGTTACTACAGACACTGTAAAGGAATATTGCGATATTGATGGTTACTGGGAAGATTTCTATCATATGTTTGGATTCCGATATGAAGATATCGACTATACTCAGGATGTGGATGCTGATATAGAAATTGATGGAGTTGTAATGTAATAAAAAATTCTCTCTTAACAAATGATCATGAAGTATATTGGTTCATAAATGTTAAGAGAGAATTTTTTATTTTGCCTTATGCACCGGATCTGCCGGGTATCCGCTGCGAAGTTTCTGCATTCCACGCTGGAGCGCATCTTTGGAGTTTTTCCAGTCAGCATCCTTATTTCTGTAATCAAACTTATCTGACAGCCATACCAGATCTTCTTCCATACGCTGGAAGTTTTCATCCATCAGCCTGAACATGGCAGGATAAAACTCAGCCTTTTCTTTATCATTCAGATATTTATCTGCACCGTTGCACAGAATCCCGAAGTGATGCAGACAGAAGCCTTTACTGCGCAGAATTTTATTTTTAAATTCATTATCCTGCCGATACAGCCAGAAAAAAGTTTCCATATACCGTTTAAATGTATCCTCAATATTCTGACAGATAAAACAGCTGCAATCCTTAAAAGCAGTCCATGTAGCAATCGGATTCTTATCTGCGCTGGAATCTGAAAGGCGGAAACGCGCGAGGACCGAGGATTTTCCGGGTGAAAAAGAATCAAACTGCTTTCTCATCTCTTCCCGAAGTTTATGATAATGAGTCTGAAGAATCAATGCATTCCCAAGAGTATTCCCATAATCAAACATTTTCTTCATATGTACCCTGCAAAATCCCGCCTTATCCGTCTGATCCCGGATGTCACTTTCCATATAAGAAGAACTGTTACCCAGTACAAAATCCAGCGAGTTCTGCTCCAGTTCCCGCTCAATAAAACAGAAAGGACACTCGTCACTGGCATTTACCGCATCATTAAGTGGAATGGTATATAACTTTTCTTTCATTTCTATATACTCCATACATCATAGTTTCTGTTCCCTTTATTGTGCATAGAATTTCCGGGAATGTCAAGCAAAAGATTTCCTGTTACTGTGAACGGAGTGAACAGTAATGATTTCTTTTGCAGAGTTGATTTAGAAAAGGGCAGTATGATATTATATATATAATTGAATGCAAACATATGTAAAAAATAATCAAAGAGGGATAAGACAAATGATAAAATTACAGCTTCATGAAAACTGGCAGTTGTGCAATATCAGACAACTGGACTGGATTCCGGCACAGATTCCGGGGGATATTTATGCGGCACTTCTTAAGACCGGAAAGATGCCGGATCCGTTCTTTGGGGATAATGAATATCAGGCGAAAGCACTGATGGAGGAGGATTATGAATACAGAACGGTATTTAATTATGAAGAAGCGCAGTTTAAAGATTGTCAGGAAGTGATCCTGAGATTTGACGGGATTGATACGATTGCGGACATCTATCTGAATGGATGTTGTCTTGGAAAAGTTGATAACATGCACAGAATCTGGGAATTCCCGGTAGGAGAGCTGCTTGAAAACGGCAAAAATACCTTACGCGTTATCATTCGCTCTCCGTTGAAGTTCATGGCAGAGGCATTTAAGAAATATAAAAACAGGGGAAATGAAGACACAATTGAGGGTTTTATGCATCTGCGCAAAGCTCACTATATGTGCGGCTGGGACTGGGGTGCATGTCTGCCGGATGGAGGTATCTTCCGTCCTGTAACACTTCTGGGAATTGAAACTGCCAGACTGGACAGCGTGTATATCCGTCAGGTACATAAGGATGGCAAAGTCCTGCTGGTTCCGGAAGTAGATGTGGAGACTGTTGATGAGGAAGAGAGCGAAGCAGATGGGTATGAAGGTGCACAGGCACTGGAATATCAGGTGACTGTAACTGCACCGAATGGAACAAAAACCATATGGGATGACTGTCCGGATGAAATGGAGATTGAAAATCCGCAGCTCTGGTGGCCAAATGGACTGGGAGAACAGCCGTTATATCAGGTGCAGGTAGACCTGAAAGCCGGAGATAAGATTGTAGACACCTGGTGCAGAAAAATCGGTCTCCGTGCGCTGACCATGCATAGAGAGAAAGACCAGTGGGGCGAGAGCTTTGCTCATGAAGTAAACGGTTATCAGGTCTTTGCCATGGGTGCTGACTATATCCCTGAGGACAATCTTCTGCAGAGAACATCCAGAGAACGTACCAGAGAATTACTTCTTCAGTGCAAGAGAGCGAACTTTAATACAGTACGTGTCTGGGGCGGCGGCTATTATCCTGAGGACTGGTTCTTTGATCTCTGTGATGAACTGGGGCTGATGGTATGGCAGGACTTTATGTTTGCATGCTCTGTCTATGAATTGACACCGGAGTTTGAGGCAAATATCCGTCAGGAATTTATTGATAATATCAAACGCCTCCGTCATCATGCATCCCTTGCCCTGTGGTGCGGAAACAATGAGATGGAAATGTTTGTAAAGCAGGGCACCTGGGTGACAAAGCCGACAGAAATGAGAGATTATCTGTTTATGTATGAGCGCATTATTCCGGAAGTTCTCAGCGAATACGACCCGGATACCTTCTACTGGCCTGCAAGCCCGTCATCAGGCGGTTCCTTTGATGAACCCAATGATCCGAACCGTGGAGATGTGCATTATTGGGAAGTATGGCATGGCAATAAGCCATTTTCAGAATATCGTAAATATTTCTTCAGATATGCATCTGAGTTTGGTTTTCAGTCATTCCCGTCTGTAAAAACGCTTGAAACAGTAACAGATGATCCGAAAGAATTGAATCCATTTTCTTATGTGATGGAGAAACATCAGAGAAATTACGGAGGAAATGGAAAAATTGCCAAATACATGCAGGCAGCATACCGTTATCCTGAGAACTTCAGCGATTTTGTTTATGCATCTCAGCTTCTCCAGGCAGATGGAATCCGATATGGAGTCGAGCATTACCGCAGAAACCGGGGACGTTGTATGGGTGCAATCTACTGGCAGTTAAATGACTGTTGGCCGGTTATTTCCTGGTCATCCATTGATTATTACGGACGCTGGAAAGCGCTTCATTATTATGCGAAGAGATTCTTTGCGCCTGTAATGCTTTCCTGTGAAGAACAGAGCTGGATGACAGTGGAAGCGGATATGAACCGTCAGCATTTTGAATTTGAAAAATCCATCCGTCTGAATGTGACCAATGAAACGCTGGATGCTCACAGGGTTCTGGTGAAATGGGCAGTGCGAAAGAAAGATGCCACAATTCTGAGGGAGGAAGAACAGTGGCTGGAAGTACCGGCATTGTCTGCTGTATGGATGGATAAGGTCGAACTTCCCCAGATTGACTGTTTTAATGAATATGTAAGTTATGAGGCATGGGAAAATGATCAGATTATTTCTCAGGGAACTGTGATTTTTTCCTATCCGAAATACTTTCACTATCTGAATCCCGGACTGGTTGTGCGCGTAGACGGAGATGAGATAGTTGTTAAGGCAGAAGCATATGCAAAGAGTGTGGAAATCCGGAATGAGAATGATGATCTGATTCTTGAAGATAATTATTTTGACATGAATGCAGGAGAATACAGAGTGAAGATACTCGATGGAAAGCCGGATGGACTGAAAGTGCGCAGTGTTTATGATATATAACCTTTATTCATAGTAGTATTTATGGCAGTTTGCGACGAAATTCTGTATAGTAATCCTCTTATATTTACTGCAAACAATCCAGTCCATCATAGCGTGAAGTCCTGTGTCAGATATCTTTGCCGTGTGTCAGCACGCCTGCAGGTATATTCCTTGTCCTTCGCACTCTGCTGAACTGTCTTGATTGCATTATTTTATGGAATTGCTATAAGATAAAAAATAAGAACCATCACACATTTTATGAAATGATGATGGTTCTTATTTTAGTCTTACATATGAAATTCTTTAACAGATCAGTCAATCTTATCCATAGAATCTTTTGCATTCTGGAGAACTGTGTCAAAAGCAACTGCAGCTTTTGCATATTCTTCGCCGCTTTCGATGTTGGAAAGCATCGGATCACCGCTCTCAGTACGGGCAAATGCGTATAGGTAAACCTCGCCGTTTTCATTCTGACCGTTCTCATCAAGTGGGAGAAGTGCGATATATTCCTTCGCATCTACCGGGAAAACGGTGAGGATCGCACATTCTACCTCTGTATCGTCTTCCATGGTAAGGGTGATTGTCTTGTGGTTTTCAACAGGATCGCATCCGCCGGCTGAACTGCATCCACCACCGCAGGAAGCGCAGTCACTCGGGTTACATCCGCCAGCTGTAAATTCGTCACTCATTTTATATTCCTCATTCTTTCTTATTTATCAGGGACTATGTTTATCTGATGTCAGTTCATTGTAGCAGAAACCGGAAAAAAATGCAATGAGCAGAAACCGGAGAAAAAGAGGTTTTTTACAGTCATGAAACGTGCTATAATAGACCAGAAGCGTTCAGGGGAGAATCGTTAGCAAATGCTGAACAGGGCTAATAAGAAAACAAAGGGGATCAGTTGATTATGAAATTAATCTCATGGAATGTAAATGGTATACGTGCATGCATTGGCAAAGGGTTTGAAGAGAGCTTTGCAGCACTTGATGCGGATATTTTCTGCCTGCAGGAAACGAAATGCCAGCAGGGGCAGGTGAAGCTGGAACTTCCGGGATATTATCAGTATTGGAATTATGCCAACAGACGGGGATATTCCGGAACTGCTGTTTTTACAAAGAAAGAGCCACTGTCTGTGGCGTATGGAATTGGAATTGAGGAACATGACAAAGAAGGACGTGTGATCACCCTGGAATATGAAAAATTTTATCTGGTGACTGTATATACACCAAATTCCCAGAGTGAACTGCGCAGACTGGAATACCGTATGCACTGGGAAGAGGATTTTCTGGCATACTTGTTGAAATTGCAGGAAAGTAAGCCTGTGATCTGCTGCGGGGATTTCAATGTGGCACATCAGGAGATCGACCTGAAGAATCCTAAGACCAACCGGAAAAATGCCGGATTTACAGATGAAGAGAGAGCATGCTTTGGTAAGGTGCTGGAAAGTGGATTTATCGATACATTCCGTTATTTTTATCCGGATGCAGAGGGCAGATATTCCTGGTGGTCTTACAGATTTAAAGCAAGAGAGAAGAATGCAGGGTGGAGAATTGACTATTTTATTACATCTCCACAGTTGAAGGATAAGCTTGAGAGTGCAGAAATCCATTCTGAAATTATGGGTTCCGATCATTGTCCGGTAGAACTTCAGATTACATTATAGCGTTGTATAGTGTTTCTGAAAAGTATAATGAGCAACAAGAAAAAATATGAAGGAGAGAAAGAGATGGCTGAGAGCAGAAAGATGAAAACAGAAAAGGGGCTGGCTCTTGTGCCTGGTGCAAATCCGTTGGCAGATGGCTGTAATTTAGCAGTTGAGGTACCGGAAGACAGCAGAGCATCTCTGATTCTCTACAAAAAGAGATCAGCAAAACCTTATGTGGAGATTCCTTTTACAGAAGAAAACAGAACCGGAAATGTATATGCAATGTATATTCCGGATTTTGATCTGAAAGAGTACGAGTACAATTTTCTGATAAATGGAAAGGTGTATACTGATCCCTGTGCGTACAGGATTCTGGGACGGGAACGCTTTGGTGCAGAGGTGAGTACGAATCCGCACAAAGTCAGGGGAGGATTTCTTAAAAAAGAAGTTTTTGACTGGGAGAACGACAAAAATCCGGCTATTCCATATCACGAAATGATCCTTTATAAACTGCATGTGCGCGGATATACAAAAGCGAATCGGACGATAACCGGTACAAAGGGAACTTTTCAGGCACTGGAGGAAATGATCCCGTACTGGAAAGAGCTTGGTATCAATACAATTGAACTGATGCCTGCATATGAATTTATGGAAAGCGGTACCTGTAAGAATTCTGAATCTGAGAAAATGGTATCTGAGAAGCATACACAGGGACGTGTTAATTTCTGGGGATATATGTATGGCTATTATTTTGCACCCAAGAGATCTTACTGTGCAACAGATGATCCGGAGAAAGAGTTTAAAACATTCATTAAAAAACTGCATCAGGCTGGAATTGCCTGTATCATGGAAATGTATTTTCCACGAGAATGTAATCCTGTGACAGCACTCAGGGCATTGCAGTTTTGGAAACTTTACTATCATGTAGACGGATTTCATGTATTGGGTGAGGGAGTTTCTGCCAAATTACTGATGCATGACGGGGTTTTAAGTGATACCCGGCTGATGTTTCACGATTTTGATGAGAGCCAGATCCGGAAAAAGAAGAAACCGGAAGACAAATGTATTGCACAGTATAATCCGGGATTTTTGCAGGATATGCGCCGTTTTCTGAAAAGTGACGAGGATATGGTCTCAGCGGCTGCTTACCATATCAGAAGGAATCCAAATACCTATGCAGTCATTAATTATATGGCCTGTCAGGATGGCTTTACCATGAATGATATGGTGACCTATAATTACAGACATAATGAAGCAAATCAGGAGAATAATCACGATGGCAGCAGTTATAATTATTCCTGGAACTGTGGCGTGGAAGGGCCAAGCAGAAGGCTGCAGATCAGACAGATGAGAGAACGTCAGATCAGAAATGCTTTTCTTATGGTGCTGCTCAGTCAGGGTGTTCCTATGATCTATGGCGGGGATGAGTTTGGAAATTCACAGAACGGAAATAATAATGCCTATTGTCAGGATAATCAGGTTGGATGGATTGACTGGAAAGCACTGAAGAAAAATGAATCCCTGTTTCAGTTTGTAAAGAATGCCATTGCTTTCCGGAAAGAACATCCGATTCTTCATGTTGCGGGAGAAATGTACGGAGTGGATTATCAGACCAGGGGACTGCCGGATGTTTCCCTTCATGGAGAACGCGCATGGTATATGAATTCTGAGAACACATCCAGACTGCTTGGAATTATGTATTGTGGCGCCTATGCGCACCGGGCAGACGGCAGCGAGGATGCTTCCATATACGTTGCATATAACTTTCACTGGGAAGATCGTATTTTTGCGCTTCCTAATCTGGCAGGATACAGAAAATGGAAGAAAGTGATTGATACCAGTGCTGTGAAAGAGAATGGTTTCCTGGAGCAGGAACAGGAAACTTATAGTAAAAAGCTGAAGGTCACACCGCGTACGATCGTGGTGCTGATGGCTGTAGAGGAGGAGAAGAAGGATGCATCCGTGGCTGCACTTTAAAACAATAACCAGACATAAGCTGTTGGTTATGCATTACTGTTTCCGGGCTGGTATGTATAAACAGGGACTGCTTCATGACCTGTCCAAATATGCACCTGTGGAATTTCTGGTTGGATGTAAATACTATCAGGGAGACAGAAGTCCCAACAATGCAGAAAGAGAAGATACAGGAATATCAAAATCCTGGCTTCATCATAAAGGGCGCAACAAACATCATTTTGAGTACTGGGTAGATTATGCACCGGGAGATGAGCATATCATCAATGGTGTGCCCATGCCCCGTAATTATATTGCGGAAATGGTGATGGACAGGATCAGTGCTTCCAGAAATTATCTGGGGGATAAGTATGATCAGCATCAGCCGCTGGACTATTATCTGAAAGGTAAGGAAAAGCTGTGGTTTATCCATCCGAAGACAAAGAGAGATCTGGAGGGACTGCTGCGGATACTTAATGATCATGGGGAAGAGGTACTGATTTCCTATATTAAGAATGTTTATCTGAAAAAAGATAAAACCCTGACAGGCAGAAAACATACAGCAAAAAGAGAATGTAAACAGGCCGGCAGACAGGAACAGATAAATTTCTGATTGACAGAGTACCTGTTTGGGTGTAAAAATATAAAACAGTTACTGTGAAGGTCTTTGCCGGACGGTAACAGTAATAATTCCATAAAATGGCGGAAAAATGTCGAAAAACAAGAAATACACTTGCGTGATGCTAAGGTAATGTGGTAAAGTAGCCGGGTACAGAAGTGGTACCCGGTTACTTTTTGCAGTATATAAAATGACTGTATTCTGTTTTTGGATAAATATGTGAAGGAAACAGAACATACTTTGACAAATCCAGAGTGTATGAAAAAAAGAAGAAAAAAGGAGGAGTAAATTTGAGTGGTACAACAATGATCATATTGTCCGCATTTGTTGCCTATCTGTTACTTATGATAGTCATTGGTGTGGTTTATATGAAAAAAACAAGCAGCTCGGAAGATTATTTTCTGGGCGGACGTGGACTGAATGCATGGGTAGCTGCTCTTTCAGCACAGGCATCAGATATGAGCGGATGGCTCTTAATGGGACTTCCGGGAGCAATTTATTCACTGGGAACAGGACAGATCTGGATTGCTGTAGGTCTGTTCATCGGAACTGTATTAAACTGGGTGTGTATTTCACACAGACTTCGTAAATATACGATCGCAGCAAACAATTCCCTTACAATCCCGGCATTTTTTGAGAACAGATTTCAGGATAAGAAGAGAATCCTGTTATTGCTTTCATCCATCGTGATCGTAATCTTTTTCCTGGTTTATACAGCTTCTGCACTGGCAGCAGGCGGTAAACTTTTTAACACAGTATTTGGAATTGATTATCATATAGCTCTGGCAATTGGTGCAGCAGTTATCCTCTGTTATACATTTATGGGGGGATTTATGGCTGTATGCGTAACTGACTTTGTACAGGGAACACTGATGCTGATCGGTCTTCTGATCGTTCCGCTGGTTGCATATCTGACACTGAGCGGAAGTCTGAGTGATCTTCTGACACAGAGCGGAGTACCGGGTGGAGCAGCAGCTTTCCTGAATCCTTTTGAGAACGGAGAGCGCCCATATACATTTGTTGAAATCTTTTCCCAGCTTGCATGGGGACTTGGATACTGTGGCATGCCTCACATCCTTACCCGTTTCATGGCTGTAAAGAGTGAGAAAGAATTAAAAAAATCCAGTGCGATCGCAATCGTGTGGGATATCCTTTCTCTGACAGCAGCGTGCTTTATCGGTATTATAGGTCGTGCATATCTGCTTCCGACTGTACTTGGTGAAAATGGTGCATCTTCCTCAGAGAGTGTATTTATCGAGATGATCAATAAACTGTTTTCCAGTCATCTGGGACTTCCGTTTATCGGAGGAATCTTCCTCTGCGGTATTCTTGCGGCAATTATGTCCACAGCGGATTCACAGCTTCTGGTAACAGCGTCCGCAGCATCTGAGGATTTATATCATCAGTTCATTAAGAAGGATGCAGACTCAAAGGAAATCCTTGCAGTTGCAAGACTTACGGTTATCGTGGTGTCTGTTCTGGCATTTGTGATCGCGTGGAATCCGAACAGCAGTATCATGGGACTGGTATCCAATGCATGGGCCGGTCTTGGTGCAGCGTTTGGTCCGACTGTGGTAATGTCACTGTTCTGGAGAAGAACAAACCTTACAGGTGCAGTTGCAGGTATTGTTTCCGGTGGTCTGACAGTAATCGTCTGGGACTATATACCGCTTGCGGCAGGACAGACTCTTGGTTCTTATACAGGACTTTATTCTCTGGCTGTAGGTTTTGCTGTCAGCCTTGTGATGATCATTATCTTCAGTCTGGCTACAAAAGCACCATCCAAAGAAATCACAGATGTGTTTGATAAAGTGGCAGGAAAATAATAGAATAGAAAGACTATCCATTTTCGGATGAATTTGTTATAATGGCAGTAGCGCAAAAAAGCGTTACTGCTTTTTTAACCTGATAAACTGCGGAGCAGTTATTCGGTGTAGAGTTGCGTAGCGAAGCGGATGATTTTATCCGCTTGATTATTACAAGAAGAAGGTGTCGCACATGAAGAAATATGATTATCTGATAGTAGGAGCCGGCCTTTTTGGTGCAGTATTTGCACATGAGGCCACAAGACGGGGGAAAACATGCCTTGTGATCGATAAGAGAGGTCATATCGGCGGTAATATTTACACAGAAGAAGTAGAGGGGATCCAGGTACACAGATACGGTGCACATATCTTCCATACTTCCAGAAAACAGGTGTGGGATTATATCAATCAGTTTGCAGAATTTAATCATTTTGTAAATTCACCGATCGCAGTCTATAAGGATGAGTTATATAATCTGCCGTTTAATATGAATACCTTCCATCAGCTCTGGGGAGTACGTACTCCGGCAGAGGCAAAAGCGAAGATACAGGAACAGATCGCAAGAATGCACATTACCCATCCGAAGAACCTGGAGGAACAGGCGCTTGCACTGGTTGGACAGGACGTATATGAGAAACTGGTAGAGGGATATACAAGGAAGCAGTGGGGCAGGGAGTGTAAAGATCTGCCGGCATTTATCATAAAAAGACTGCCTTTGCGTTATACTTATGATAATAACTATTTCAAAGATCCTTATCAGGGAATCCCCAAAGGTGGATATACACGTATTGTGAAGAAACTTCTGGAGGGTGTACAGGTATGTCTGAATACAGATTTCTTTGCAAACAGAGAAGAACTGACTGCACAGGCAGATAAAGTACTCTTTACAGGTATGATCGATGAATTTTATGACTATTGTTACGGAGAACTGGAATACAGATCACTGAAATTTGAGACAGAAGTGCTGGATATGGGAAATTATCAGGGCAATGCGGTTGTCAATTATACAGATTATGAAGTTCCGTATACAAGGATCATCGAGCATAAACATTTTGAATTTGGTACACAGCCAAAGACTGTGATCACCAGAGAATATCCGGCAGCATGGGAGAAAGGCAAAGAGCCGTACTATCCGGTCAATGACCCGAAGAACAGTGAACTGTTTGACAAATATGAACGTCGCGCACTGGAAGAGAAGAATGTGATCTTTGGCGGAAGACTTGGCATGTATCGCTATATGGATATGGATCAGGTTATTGAAGAGGCACTGTCTCTGGCAGAAACAGAGCTTACCTATGAAGAGCCATGAAAGTAAATTTTTGGATTGTAAGATAAAGGTAGCAAACAGTTACAGATAAAGTAACCGGAAAGGATAAATATATGACAGACACACCAATAATTGCTCTTTATTACAGAGAGCATGATCCGATGAAAAGAAAGATGTTTCTTGACCAGTCTATTGCTGCAGGCGAAGATGAGGAGGCAAATGCTGTCCGTAAGGAACTGTGGGAACTGCGTTACGGAGAACCTTCAGAGGCAGTTTCCGGTACACGTGCTGATGGGTATCTGGCGCTTTGGATGGCAATGGAATACAGCAAGGATACAGCGGGAAAGCTGTTTGGTTTAAAGAGGGCCAGAAAAGAAATCGAGAAAAACCTTGCCAGACTGAAATTCAGGGAAATGCAGGAAAAAAGCGAACTTCACAGGGAACTGCTTTACAGAGAATGCTGCCATATGGTTAAGACTTATATGGAACTTTGTGAGAAGGACAAGACATATAATACTACCCTGTGCGGAATTGTTCCTATCAGTGAGAAAAGTGCGAAGAGTAAGCTTCAGAAAGATGTCTATACCACTGCCATTGTGTTTCCGGAAGAAATCAATATGCAGGAAGAACTGGAAATGATAACAAAGGCAGCAAGGGAAGCTTACGAAGCTCATTTTCCGGGAGAAGGCGGATTATAAAGAAAAGCCAAAAAAAATTACTGGAGGCATACATGAACAAAGCAAATTTAACAGCTTATGAAGTTGTAACAGAAGAAAACCTGACAGATATCCATTCCACAGGCTGGCTTCTGCGCCATAAGAAAACAGGTGCAAGAGTTATGCTGATCGAGAATGATGATGAGAATAAAGTATTTAATATCGCATTCCGCACACCGCCTAAGGACAGCACAGGTGTGGCACATATCCTGGAGCACAGTGTACTCTGCGGTTCCAGAGAATTTCCATTAAAGGATCCTTTCGTAGAACTGGTAAAAGGTTCTCTGAATACTTTCCTGAATGCTATGACTTATCCGGATAAAACCTGCTATCCTGTAGCCAGTTGCAATGATAAGGATTTTCAGAATCTGATGCATGTTTATCTGGATGCGGTATTTTATCCGAATATCTATAAAAGAGAAGAGATTTTCCGTCAGGAAGGCTGGAACTATCATCTGGAACAGAAGGAAGGACCGCTGAAATATAACGGTGTTGTATATAATGAGATGAAAGGTGCTTTCTCCTCACCGGATGAAGTTCTGGAACGGGAGATTATGAATCACCTTTTCCCTGATACCACTTATGGATGTGAATCAGGCGGTGATCCGAAAAATATTCCGGATCTTACCTATGAGAATTTCCTGAATTTCCACAGAACTTATTACCATCCATCCAATAGCTATATTTATCTGTATGGAAATATGGATATGGAAGAGAAACTGGCATTCCTGGATGAGCATTATCTGTCGCATTTTGATTATCTGGATGTGGATTCTGTTATTCAGGAACAGAAAGCATTCGGAGCATGCCGGGATGTGACTCTTGAGTATCCGGTTGCTGAGAATGAGGGAGAAGAGGACAATACCTATCTTTCTTATAACATGGTTGTGGGAAATGCTGCGGACAGTCAGATGGCGATGGCATTTGAGGTATTGGATTACGCACTGTTAAGCGCACCGGGAGCACCGTTAAAGCAGGCACTTCTGGATGTAAAAGCAGGCAAGGATGTCTATGGATCTTATGATGATGGTATTCTCCAGCCATATTTTACAGTAATTGCAAAAGGTTCCAATCCGGACAGAAAAGAAGAATTTGTATCTGTGATCAGACAGGTACTTGGAGATATTGTTAAGAATGGAATAGATAAGAAAGCTGTAGAGGCAGGAATCAATTACTTTGAATTCCGCTATCGTGAAGCTGATTTTTCCTCTTATCCGAAAGGACTGATGTACAGTCTGGATATTCTGGGAGACTGGCTGTATGAAAAAGGAAATCCCTTTGCACAGGTACAGCAGCTTACAGTTTTTGAAAAACTGAAAAAGGCAGTAAACGAAGGATATTTTGAAGAACTGATCCGTAAATATCTTCTTGAGAATCCACATGGATGCATCATGACTCTTGTGCCGAAGAAAGGTCTGGCAGCCCAGCGTGAGAAAGAGCTGGAGGAGAAGCTGGAAGCATACAGAAGCAGTCTTTCTGAAGAACAGCTGGATGCAATGGTTGAGAAGACGAAAGCACTGGAAGCATATCAGGAAGCCGGCGAAGATCCAAAAGCATTGGAATGCATTCCGATGTTAAAGAGAAGTGATATTAAAAGAGAAGCTGCAAAGATCATAAATGAAGAATTAACGGTAGATGACAGTCTGTTCCTTTACCATGACGTATGCACAAATGGCATCGGTTACGTAGACCTGATGTTTAAGACTGACAGTATTGCGCCTGAGCAGATTCCTTATCTGGGACTTTTGAAATCCGTACTGGGTTATGTGGATACAGAGAATTACACATACGGAGAACTGTTTAATGAGATCAATGCCAATACAGGCGGTATCAACTGTGGGGTAGAGGTTTTTGACAGAGCTGATTCTACAGAAGAGTTTCAGGCTATGTTCTCTGTAAGAGGTAAGGCACTTTATACGAAACTGGATTTCCTTTTCAAAATGATCGGGGAGATCCTGAACAGCTCGAAACTGGAGGATACCAAGCGTCTCTATGAGATTGTTGCATCTGTGAAGTCCAGGGCACAGGTAAACCTGACAGGTGCCGGACATTCCACTGCTGTGCTCAGAGCAGCTGCATATTCTTCTCCGATGGCTGCATTCCAGGATGAGATGGCGGGAATCGGATATTATCAGTTTATCGAGAAACTGGAAAAAGATTTTGAACAGCGAAAAGAGGAAACTGTAGAAGAGCTTTGCAAACTGATGAAAAAAATTCTCCGTCCGGAGAACTTTATGATCAGTTATACAGGTGAGAGAGAGTCCATGGAGACAGTTCAGAAACTGGCGGGAGCTGTAAAGGCAGGACTTGGCACAGAACCAGTGGAGAAATCGGAAGAGAAGCTGACCTGCACAAAGAAAAATGAGGGATTTAAGACTTCCGGACAGGTCCAGTATGTGGCTCAGACCGGTAATTTTAAGAAAAAAGGCCTGGAATATACAGGAGCACTGGAAATTCTGAAGGTTATCTTAAGTTATGATTATCTGTGGATGAATCTGCGCGTAAAAGGCGGTGCATATGGATGTATGAGCGGATTTAAGAGGAATGGTGAGAGCTATCTGGTATCTTATCGCGATCCTCATCTGAAACGTACACTGGATGTATATAAGGGGATTCCGGATTATATCCGCAATTTTCAGGCAGATGAGCGCGAGATGACAAAATATATCATTGGTACCATCAGCGGAAAGGATGTTCCCAGGACACCTCAGATGAAAGGTTCTGTTTCCAAGACAGCATATTTTTGCGGTGTGACAGAGGAGATGCTCCAGAAAGAACGTGATCAGATTCTGAATGCGTCTGCAGAAGATATCCATGCACTGGCCGAGATCATAGAGGCAGTTCTGGCAGCAGATCAGATATGTGTGGTGGGAAGCGAGAGCAAGGTGGCTGAGGCCTCTGATGTACTGATGGAAGTGAAACCACTGATCAATTGTTAAAAAAGGAAAGAACAGAATGAACGAAAATTTTAAATCCGGATTTGTAGCGATTATTGGACGTCCAAACGTAGGTAAATCCACTCTGATGAATCATCTCATCGGACAGAAGATCGCTATCACATCCAAGAAACCACAGACAACCAGAAACCGTATCCAGACCGTTTATACCTGTGACGAAGGTCAGATCGTATTTCTCGATACTCCCGGTATCCACAAGGCAAAGAATAAGCTGGGAGAATATATGGTCCAGGTGGCAGAGCGAACTTTAAAAGAGGTAGATGCCATTATGTGGCTGGTAGAGCCAAGTACCTTTATCGGGGCAGGAGAGCGTCATATTGCAGAACAGCTTCAGGGAATCGGAGTGCCGGTAATCCTGATCATCAACAAAATTGATACTGTATCAAAGGAAGAAATCCTTCCTGCCATTGACACCTACCGAAAAGTATGCGATTTCGCAGAGATTATCCCATGCTCCGCACTGCGTGGACAGAATACACAGGATATTATCGGTTGTATCCTGAAATATCTGCCTTACGGTCCTATGTTTTATGACGAGGATACAGTTACTGATCAGCCTCAGCGTCAGATCGTGGCTGAGATCATCCGCGAGAAAGCACTTCATGCACTGGATGCGGAAATTCCTCATGGAATCGCAGTTGCCATTGACCGGATGAAAACGCGTCCGGGAAAAAATCCAATCGTGGATATTGATGCGACAATTATCTGTGAAAGAGAGTCTCACAAAGGAATTATCATCGGCAAACAGGGTGCGATGTTAAAGAAAATCGGAAGTAATGCAAGATATGAGATTGAGCGTATGCTGGAATCAAAAGTGAATCTGAAGCTTTGGGTAAAAGTAAAGAAAGACTGGAGAGACAGTGATTTCCTTATCAAGAACTTTGGTTACGATAAGAAGGAAATCTAAATAAAAAGACAGTCAGGAAACAGAGAGAATGAGTGATTTGATAACTGTGCAGGGAGTAGTGCTCTCTGCCATGCCTGTGGGAGAATATGACAAGCGGATCGTCCTTCTCACCAGAGAAAGAGGCAAGATTTCCGCGTTTGCAAAAGGAGCCCGCCGCCCAAACAGCCAGTTTCTGGCGGCTGCCAATCCTTTTGTGTTTGGAACCTTTGCCCTTTATGAGGGGCGTTCCAGTTATAATCTGAATCAGGTATCCATCAGTCATCATTTTGTGGAACTGGCAGGCGAACAGCCTGGAATCTACTATGGATATTATTTTCTGGAACTGGCAGATTATTTCGGACAGGAGGGGATTGACGAGAAAGAATCTATGAACCTTCTGTATGTGACAGTGAAGGCACTTCTGAACCCGAATATTGATGACAGGCTGGTGAGGTGTATTTTTGAACTTCGTATGATGGCTGCACAGGGATTGTGTCCTTCACTGTTTCATTGTGTGTGCTGCGAAAGACAGCCTGTGGAGGGAGAAGAGCTTTTCTTTTCTCAGCAGAATCATGGTATTCTGGATAAAGCCTGTCTGGGACATGTAAATGATGCAAAGAGAATCTCAGCACCTGCATTATATGCCATGCAGTACATAGTAACTGCTTCTCTTGGGAAGCTTTATACATTTACTGTTACAGAAGAAGTACTCCATGAACTGGAACGTCATATCCATACCTATATTGCTGCGAACACTGAAAAACGGTTCAAAAGTCTGGAAATTCTGGAAATAATGAGCTGAGATACCTTGAAAAAGAAATCAGATACAGTTATAATAACGTTAATTGTAGCTGTTTATTACGTTAATCAAATAGCGGAATGGATTGTGAACCAAATTGCCTGACGGATATGAACAGTTACACGCATTTTATAAAAAGAACGAGGAGAATAGTCATGGAAAAAACAATGGACAAAATCATTGCGCTGGCAAAGGCAAGAGGATTTGTTTACCCGGGTTCCGAAATCTATGGTGGTCTTGCAAACACATGGGATTACGGTAATCTTGGTGTAGAATTAAAGAATAACGTAAAACGTGCATGGTGGCAGAAATTTATTCAGGAATCCCCATACAATGTAGGTGTTGACTGTGCAATCCTGATGAACCCGCAGACATGGGTTGCATCCGGACATCTGGGAAGCTTCTCTGACCCGCTGATGGACTGTAAGGAATGTCATGAGCGTTTCCGCGCAGATAAGATCATCGAAGACTTCAGCCAGGAGAATGGCATTGAACTTGAGAGCTCTGTAGACGGATGGTCTCAGGAAGAGATGATGAACTTCATCAAAGATCACAATGTACCATGCCCTACATGTGGCAAACATAACTTTACAGATATCCGTCAGTTCAACCTGATGTTCAAGACATTCCAGGGTGTTACAGAGGATGCCAAGAATACAGTATACTTAAGACCTGAAACAGCACAGGGTATTTTTGTAAACTTCAAGAATGTTCAGAGAACATCACGTAAGAAAATCCCATTTGGTATCGGTCAGATCGGTAAATCTTTCCGTAACGAGATCACACCGGGTAACTTCACATTCCGTACACGTGAGTTCGAGCAGATGGAACTTGAATTCTTTTGTGAGCCGGATACAGACCTTGAGTGGTTTGCATACTGGAAGAACTTCTGCCTGAACTGGTTACATTCTCTTGGATTGAAGGATGAAGAAGTTCGTTATCGTGACCATGATGCAGAAGAGTTAAGCTTCTACAGCAAAGCTACTACTGACGTAGAGTTCCTGTTCCCATTCGGATGGGGCGAGCTTTGGGGAATCGCTGACAGAACAGACTATGACCTGACACAGCATCAGAACGTATCAGGACAGGATCTGACATACTTTGACGATGAGAAGAAACAGAAATACATTCCATATGTAATCGAGCCGTCACTTGGAGCTGACCGTGTGGTACTTGCATTCCTGTGCAGCGCATATGACGAAGAAGTTCTGGATGCAGAGAAGAATGATGTTCGTACAGTTCTTCATTTCCATCCGGCACTTGCACCTGTTAAAATCGGTGTGCTTCCTCTTTCCAAGAAGCTTAATGAGGGCGCAGAGAAGATCTATCAGCAGTTAAGCAAGAAATATAACTGTGAATATGATGATCGTGGAAACATTGGTAAACGTTACAGAAGACAGGATGAGATCGGTACTCCGTTCTGTGTAACTTATGACTTTGAGTCCGAAAATGACGGAGCAGTTACAATCCGCGACCGTGATACTATGGAGCAGGTTCGTGTGAAGATTGATGAACTGGATGCATATTTTGCGGATAAATTTACATTTTAACTGAAAAAACAGCAAAGGAGCTGTATCGGATGGGAATCCGGGTACTCTTTTGCTGTTTTTTATTACAAAATACAGATTATAAAAATTCGTTACTGTTCACTCCGTTCTCAGCAACACGCTTCGCGATGCACAGAATTTATGCTAATCGCATAAATTCGCGCAGTATGTCTCGGGTTTTCTGTGACCTTCGCTCACAAAAAACACCTCGCGGGATATTACCAGTGAACAGTAACAAAAATTCGACATCAAAAAGTTATCAAAATAATTTTTGCTTGTGTAAATATTCATTTTTTAGTATAATGTGCGATAATAACATGAAAAGGAGGCAATAAAAATGAGCGAAAAGAAAAAGAGTGGCGGAGCCTTACTTGGCGCAGCGTTTCTGATGGCCACATCTGCAATCGGACCAGGATTCCTGACACAGACAGCAACCTTTACCGGACAGTATCAGGAAAGTTTTGGATTTGTTATCCTGGTTTCCGTAATCCTTGCAGCCATTGCACAGCTGAATATCTGGCGTGTGCTTTGTGTGACCGGACTTCGTGGTCAGGATGTTTCCAATAAGGTACTTCCGGGACTGGGATATCTGGTATCGATACTGATCGTATTCGGTGGTCTGGTATTTAATATCGGAAACGTAGGTGGCGGAGCACTTGGTTTTAACACATTGCTTGGAATACCTACCAAAGTTGGTTACATACTGGCAGGTCTTTTGGCAATCTTGGTATTTGTGCTGAAAAATGCCAAAAGTGCCATGGATACTATTACCAAGGTACTGGGTGCCATTATGATTATCGTAATCTTTGTTGTGATCATTGTGGTAAAACCACCGGTAGGAAGTGCATTGAAGAATACATTTGTACCGGAAGCCGGTGCCACAAATCTGATTCCTGCAATCCTTACACTTTTGGGAGGTACTGTTGGAGGATATATCACTTTCTCCGGCGCACATCGTCTGATTGATGCAGGAATTACAGGCGAGAAGAACCTGAAAGAGATCAACAAGAGTTCTGTTATGGGTATGATCATTGCTACGATTGTTCGTATTTTCCTGTTTCTGGCTGTTCTGGGTGTTGTTGTCAAGGGCGTAACACTGGATGCTGCAAATCCTGCAGCAGACGCCTTCAAGCAGGGGGCTGGTGAAATCGGATACCGTTTTGCAGGTCTGGTTCTTCTATGCGCAGCAATCACATCCATTATCGGTGCAGCTTATACTTCAGTTTCCTTCCTGAAGACTTTCAGCAAGTCTATCGAGGAAAATGAAAATAAAGTGATCATCGGATTTATTATTATTTCTACAGCCATTATGTTTATCCTTGGAAATCCGGCAGTACTTCTTGTACTTGCAGGTGCTGTGAATGGTCTGATCCTTCCGATCACCCTGGCAATCTGTCTGATCGCTGCACATAAGAAACCTATTATGGGAGAGAATTATCATCATCCGGTAGTACTTACCATTCTTGGAGTGATCGTGGTAATTCTTACAGCATACCTCGGTGTGACTACATTTGTATCTAAGATCGGTACATTGTTATAATTGAGGAAAATGTATCCGGTTTTCAGACTGGAGAGTATATCAAAAAGGTGTGATCGTCCAGGTTACACCTTTTTGGTTCATTAACAGCCATGTGATGCAGAAAGAAGCAGATAAAAAGACATGGCGAAAAGATTAAGAAAAGAGGAGCAGATTATGCCGGACATTAGAATTTTAACAGAAGGTGATTCTTCTGTTCTGGTTGAATTTGGCAAAGAGATCAGTCCGGAGATCAACCGGAAGATCACTGCCACTGTACAGCTTATGAAAGAACAGCATATAGAGGGAGTTGTAGATATGATCCCTGCGTTCTGTTCTTTGCTGGTTAATTATGACCCGCGTGTGATTTCCTACGATGACCTGAAAAAAAGATTGGAAATTCTGTTAAAGATGGAAGTTACAGCAGGTGAAGGATGCAGAAAAGTTTATGAGATCCCTGTATGCTATGGAGGAGAATATGGTCCGGATATTGAGAATATTGCAGAACATGCCGGACTTTCCGTAGAGGAAGTAATAAAGATTCATTCTTCCAGAGATTACCTGATCTATATGCTTGGTTTTCTTCCGGGCTTTTGTTATCTGGGCGGGCTGGATGAAAGGATCCATACACCCCGTCTTGCAAATCCCAGAATCAAGATCAATGCAGGAAGTGTGGGAATCGGTGGTTCCCAGACAGGGATTTATCCTCTGGATTCTCCGGGAGGATGGCAGCTGATGGGAATGACACCTGTAAAAACCTATGATCCGGACCGTGAAATCCCGATTCTGGTAGAGGCAGGAGATTATATCCGTTTTGTACCGATCGATGAAGATGAGTACAAACGGATCAGAGAATTAGTAGAACGTGGCGAATACCAGTGCACCGTTCATGAGGAGGCATAAAATGGGAATTCGTATATTAAAAGGCGGAATGATGACAACGGTTCAGGATCTGGGACGTTATGGATATCAGAGTCAGGGATTCAGTGTAGCAGGAGTCATGGATGTCCGTTCATTCAAAATAGCCAATCTTCTTCTGGATAATCCGGAGAATGAGGCAGTATTGGAGATAACGCTGATAGGTCCGACCCTCGAATTTACATCAGCTACTATCATCGCGATCACAGGCGGAGATTTCCAGCCAACCATTAATGGAGAGCCGGCTCCCATGTATACAGCCCTGTATATGAATAAGGGAGATGTACTGAAATTTGGAAGTGCAAGAACAGGAAGCAGAGGTTATATTGCTTTTTCCAGTTATCTGGATATTCCGGTAGTGATGGGAAGCCGATGCACCAATTTAAAGAGTGGTCTGGGCGGATTTAAGGGAAGAAAACTGGAAGCGGACGATTATATCGGATTTCGTATTAAGAGACGTTATCTGCCGTTTTTCCTTTCCCGAAAGCTTGATATGGATGAGTTTGATCAGACAGAAGCAACACTGCGGGTAGTAATGGGACCGCAGGATGGTATGTTCAGCAAACAGGGCATCCAGACTTTCCTGGGCAGTGAGTATACGGTGACAAATGAATTTGACCGTATGGGCTGCAGGCTGGAGGGACCGTTTATCGCACCTAAGGAGACTTCGGATATTATTTCCGACGGAATCGCATTTGGGGCTATACAGGTACCTTCCCATGGTAAACCTATCATTCTGCTGGCTGACCGTCAGACAACAGGCGGTTATGGGAAAATTGCCACAGTAGCATCTGTGGATATTCCCAAGCTGGTACAGAGAAAAACAGATGATAAGATACATTTCAAGGCAATTACCGTACAGGAGGCTCAGGCTCTTTATGTTGAGGAAATGAAAGAACTTGACGGGCTGAGAAAGATCATTCATCAGCCATGTAAAGAGGTTCTGGATTGCCGTCTGGTGGCAAAGAGACTGCGTAAGCTGTTTGAAGAATAACCATAAAAAATAACATAGAATAGACAGAAAGGATAATGTTCGATGGATTTAGAGAAGATTGAAGGATTGGTAAAGATTATTGAGGATTCATCCCTTAACGAATTCACATATAAGGACAAGGATGTAAAGATTACAATGAGCAAGCTGGATCATCCTCCTGTAGTCGCAGCGGGAGTACCTGTGGCTGCATCTGCACCTGTGAATACAACTGTGGAAAAGGCTGAGGAAGAAGAGGAGAGTCTGTTTATCACTTCTCCTATCGTAGGAACTTTCTATTCTGCTGCTGCTCCGGATGTACCTGCTTTTGTAAAGGTGGGAGATCAGGTAAGAGCAGGACAGACAGTCTGCATTCTGGAAGCTATGAAGCTTATGAATGAGATCCAGAGTGACTATGACTGTGAGATTGAAGCAGTTCTGGTAAGCAATGAACAGAAAGTAGAATACGGACAGCCTCTGTTCCGCGTTAAGAGACTGTAGGATAAGGAGGCTTTCATATTGTTTAATAAAATTTTGATCGCCAACCGTGGGGAAATTGCAGTCCGGATCATACGTGCCTGCAGGAATCTGGGGATCCGAAGTGTGGCTGTTTATTCAAAAGAAGATGCTAAGAGCCTTCATGTACAGCTGGCAGACCAGCGTATCTGTATCGGAGAAGGTCCTGCCAGAAACAGCTACCTGAACATGGACCGGATCATTGCTGCAGCAGAAAATATGGGAGCAGATGCTATCCATCCTGGTTTTGGCTTTCTTTCAGAAAACAGTGAGTTTGTACGTAAATGTAAAGAAAACGGAATTACTTTTATCGGACCGGATGCAGATGTTATTGATAAGATGGGAAATAAATCCCATGCCCGTAAAACCATGATGGATGCCGGTGTACCGGTTGTACCCGGAACAAAAGAACCTGTATACGATGCAGAAACAGGTAAAAAGCTGGCTGAAGAGATCGGATATCCGGTTATGATTAAGGCTTCCTCAGGAGGCGGCGGTAAGGGTATGCGTGTAGCTGCCAATGAGGATGAATTTGAGTTTCAGTTTAATATGGCACAGAGAGAATCAGCCAATGCTTTCGGGGATGATACCATGTACATTGAACGTTTTGTAGAAAATCCCCGCCATGTGGAAATCCAGATTATGGCAGACAGTCATGGAAATGTGGTGGCACTGGGAGAGCGTGACTGTTCGGTACAGAGAAATCATCAGAAGCTGATTGAGGAATCCCCGTCCCCTGCCATTGATGAAGAAACTCGCAGGAAAATGAATGAATATGCAGTTCTTGCTGCGAAAACAGTAGGTTATACCAATGCAGGAACTATTGAATTTATCGTAGATCCAAAAGGCAACTTCTATTTCATGGAAATGAACACCAGAATCCAGGTTGAGCATGGAGTAACAGAGATGGTTACAGGTACAGATCTGATCATTGAGCAGATCCGTGTGGCTATGGGAGAGGAGTTAAGCTTTAAACAGGAAGATATCCGGATTAAAGGACATGCTATTGAATGCCGTATCAACGCAGAGATTCCAGAAAAGAATTTCATGCCAAGTCCCGGAGTAGTACAGCATATGCATCTTCCGGCAGGTAACGGAGTCCGGGTGGATACTGCCCTTTATACAGGTTATAAGATTCCGTCAGAGTATGATTCCATGATCGCGAAGGTAATCGTCCATGCACCTGACAGAGAGGCAGCACTGCAGAAAATGCGCTCTGCGCTGGATGAGATGGTGGTCATGGGTGTGGAGACAAACCTTGATTTTCAGTATCAGATTATGAAGAATCAGGTATTCTGTGAGGGAAAAGCAGATACCGGATTTATTGAGAATGTACTGAAAATTAAGGGATGATAAATAAAAAAGAGGTAAGATAAATGTATACAGTAGATTTAAACAGTGATCTGGGAGAAAGTTTTGGAAACTATAAAATCGGTAATGATGATAAGATCATTCCGCTGATCTCCTCTGCAAATGTAGCCTGCGGTTATCATGCTTCAGATCCGGTAGTTATGGGAAATACGCTGGCAATGGCAAAGGAAGCGGGAATCCGTATAGGAGCACATCCGGGTTTTCCTGATCTGATGGGCTTCGGAAGAAGAAATCTGAGTGTTTCCCCTGCAGAGGCAAAAGCATATGTGCTTTATCAGCTGGGTGCACTGGATGCATTCTGCAGAGTAACCGGTGTAAAAATGCAGCATGTAAAGCCTCATGGAGCCTTATATAATATGGCTGCAGAGGACTATGCCCTTTCTACTGCGATCTGTGAGGCAATCAAAGAATTTGACAGCAGTCTGATCGTACTTGCTCTTTCCGGCGGACAGTTGGCAAAGGCTGCTCAGGATATGGGCCTGCGTACAGCTATGGAGGTTTTTGCAGACCGCGCCTATGAAGAAGATGGTACTCTGGTAAACAGACGTAAGGAAGGTGCTGTGATCACTGATGAAAATGAGGCTATTGTCAGGGTGATCCGTATGGTCAAAGAGAAAAAGATTACTGCAATTACAGGAAAAGATATTGATATTCAGGCAGATTCTGTCTGCGTTCATGGAGACGGAGCCAAGGCTCTGGCGTTTGTGGAAAAAATCAGAGAGGCTTTTGCAAAAGAAGGAATCCAGATCCGTTCTCTGGATGAGTTTGTAAAATAAAAGAAATTTAGAAACAACTATTAAAAGGACTGAAGTAAAGAGGCTGTGGCACAGATTTTCTGATTGCCACAGCCTTGTTGCTGTTTTACAGCTTGCTGCGGTCCTTCTACTGATGCTTCAGATTCAACCCCTGCTGTTTTGCAAGTGAAGTGATAATCTCAATACAGTTATCGTATCCAAGGGTTCCGGTATCCAGACACAGGTCATAATCGTGATAAGTGCCAAGCTCATGTTTTGTATAGGTTTTGAAATAGGTTTCACGCAGGTTGTCCATTTTGGTGAGATATTTCCTGGGATCTTCCTTTCCGTTTAAGCCTAATTTCTGAATATGTTCTGTGCGGAGATTCACATCTGCATGAAGGAAAATATCCAGACTGGGAATACCGGCATTTCGCAGGATAAGATTGGAACAGCGGCCGATAATAATACAGTCCTGTTCTGCTGCGAACTGAAGGATCAGCTCTTTCTGAGCCTGGTAAATAGCATCATGGGAACTGAAATAACCTGCAGAGTTATTCAGAATGTTGTCCAGAAGTCTGGCGCTGCGGCTCAGATTTTCACCCTCACGATCAATATCCTCCTGGGAATATCCGCTTCTGGCAGCAGCCTGTTTTGCAAAATCCCGATCGTAATATGGGATACCAAGCCTTTCTGAAACTACTCTTGCAATACTGTGTCCCCCGGCACCAAACTCCCGGCTGATTGTGATGACAGGGTATTTTCTTTCGGACATAATAGATACCTCCATTGGGTTGTTATTTATTTTGTTATCCATGTTTTTCTTTTATTGTAACGTTTTTTGTAAGATTGTTCAATAAAGATTATCATTTTTTGAAAAAATATGTTATAATTCAAAATATTATGTACCTGAAGGAGATGGATTTATGAGAAACAAAGAGCTTTTCAGAGGCAGGAGAAAAGCTGGCAGGATTGTTGGCCTTGTTTTGACTCTTGCACTTGCAGTCAGCCTTCTGAGCGGCTGCGGACAAAGTAAAGAACGTCTGACGTTCGGTACCGGCGGTACGGCGGGAACATATTATTCCTACGGTGGTGTACTGGCCCAGTATATTACCAATAATACAAATGTAAAGGTTACAGCGGTTTCTACAGGTGGTTCCAAAGCGAACCTGCAGTCAGTACAGGACGGAGATTTTCAGCTTGGATTTGTCCAGTCAGATGTAATGGCCTATGCATGGGACGGTGTAAGAGCATTTGAACAGGACGGTGCAACCCATGATTTCAGGACTCTGGGCGGCCTGTATGCAGAGACTGTCCAGCTGTTTACCATGGATCCTGACATTAAGACAGTGGAAGATCTGAAGGGCAAGAGCGTATCTATCGGTGCGGCAAACTCCGGTGTATATTTCAATGCTCTGGATGTTTTAAATGCAGGCGGCATTACCCTGGATGATATCCATCCCCAGTATCTGTCTTTTGAGGACAGCAAGGAATCTTTGAAGGATGGAAAAATTGATGCTGCGTTTATTGTTGCAGGTGCACCTACAACAGCTATCACAGAGCTTGCAACTACCAATGGTGTCTATATGATCAATATTGATGGCGCGATCAGGGATTCGATACTGAGTGACTGTCCATATTATACATCCTACCAGATTCCGGCAGGAACCTATCCGGGACAGGATGAGCCTGTAGAAACCATCACAGTCAAGGCGACGATCGTAGTGTCCGAATCTCTGGATGAGGATACAGTTTATGATATGACTGCGGCAATTTTTGACCATGCAGACGAGATTTCTGCTGAGAATGCAAAAGGAGCGGAGCTTTCTCTGGAAAACGCTACTTCCGGTATGACCATTCCTTTCCATAAGGGTGCGGCGCGTTATTATGCAGAGCATGGAATTACAGTGGATACGAAAGGGGAATAGTCAGGATGAAAGAAAATAAGATAAAAAAAGCAAACACATCCCCGGAAGGGCAGGCTGGTTCTGAGAACATGAGCACAGCAGATGTAGATGCAGTAATGAAGAAATACGACCGCGAATCCAATATTCGTGTGTGGACCGGCAAATATAAGCTGGCTGTACGCGGCCTGCTGGTTGCCTTTTCTCTGTGGTGTATCTATGTTACCTTATTTGCAACCTTCCTGGAGGAAATCCGACTGACTTCTTTTCTGGGGCTGATCATTCTTATCGGATTTCTTACCTATCCGGCGAAAAAAGGAGATATCAGAGAAAACTACATGCCGATTGGCGATATTATTTTTATGATCGCAGGCACAGGTGCTTTTCTGTATTTTACTTTTTCTGCAAATCAGATCATCAATCAGGGTACCAGATTTGCCCCTTATCAGATTGTGATCGGTATTATCGGTATTGCTGCACTGATCGAGCTTACCAGACGATGCGTGGGCCTGCCGATCCTGTTTGTGGCAGGTTTTTTCCTGATCTATGCACTGGCTGTAGGGCTTACCAATCCGGCATTTTTGGGAAGAGTGAAATTCCTGGTGCGGAATCTTTTCTACACAAAAGAGGGTATTTTCTCCACACCTGTAAATGTATGCTCTAAATATATTGTGGTATTTATTATTTTCGGTGCGTTTCTGGAGAGAACAGGAATCTCCAACTTCTTTATTCAGCTGGCTAACTGCATTGCAGGAAAATATGCAGGTGGACCGGCAAAGGTAGCGGTTATCAGTTCTGCACTCTGCGGAATGGTATCCGGTTCTTCTGTAGGTAACACAGTAACAACCGGTTCTGTTACAATCCCGATGATGAAGGACACAGGCTACAAACCGGAATTTGCCGGAGCAGTAGAAGCTGCTTCTTCCACAGGTGGACAGATCATGCCTCCGATCATGGGAGCTGCCGCATTCCTTATGGCAGATTTTGTGGGTGTACCGTACTCCAACATTATTGTCAGGGCGATTCTGCCGGCATTGTTGTACTTTACAGGAATCTTTATTTCTGTACATCTGGAAGCAAAGAAATTAGGACTTTCCGGAATTCCGAAGGAAAAACTTCCGGTATTTAAGCTTCTGATCCGTAAAATCTATCTGTTATTACCTCTGGTCATGCTGGTAATCTGGGTGTCCGGAAACTATATGACCATGCAGAAGGCTGCCAGCTATGCAATCGTTCTTTCTGTTATCGTAAGTCTTTTTGACAAAGAAAACAGAATCAGTGTTACCAAATGTATTGATGCGCTGGAAGCAGGAGGAAGAGGTGTTATCTCCGTAGCAGTAGCCTGCGGTGTTGCAGGAATCATTTCCGGTTCCATCACCATGACAGGACTTGCCAATGACCTGATCAACGGAATCATCAGTGTTGCAAACGGAAAACTGATCATTGCACTGCTTCTGACTATGCTGTGCTGTATCGTACTTGGTATGGGTGTACCTACCACTGCCAATTACTGTATCATGGCAGCAACCTGTGCTCCGATCCTGGTACGTATGGGAGTACCTACACTGGCAGCTCATTTCTTTGTATTTTACTTTGGTATTGTTGCAGATATCACACCGCCGGTAGCGCTGGCTGCCTACGCAGGTTCAGCCATAGCGAAGGCCAATCCGATGAAGACTGCATTTACAGCCTCCAAGCTGGCTATCGCGGTATTTATCGTACCTTATGTATTCTGCTTCAATCCGGCAATGCTGCTGATCGATACCACACCGCTTAAGGTTGTTCAGATCTTTATCACCTCACTGATTGGTGTGTTTGGATTGTCCTCCTCACTGGAAGGCTTCCTGTCAGTGAAAATGTCTGTACCGGTTCGTGTCTTAATGGCAGCAGGCGGACTGATGCTGATCGATCCGTCACTGATGACTGATGTTGTGGGAATACTTCTGATCGTGGGATGCTGCGTATGGCAGACAGCGCAGAAGAAGAAAACTGCATAGAGAAGAATAAAAAAACCGGCAAAACACCTGTCATTTGGGTGTCCTGCCGGATTTTTTTATTTAGAAATCCAGTTCTTTCAGATACCGTCCAAGTGCATCCTGCCAGGTGGGGAGTGGTGTGAAACCATTGGCTGTCAGTTTGCTCTTATCCAGGCGGCTGTTAAACGGTCTGGCTGCTTTGGAAGCGCCATACTCTGCAGTTGTGACGGAGTTGACTGTCATGTTTTCCGGGAGATATTCCGGGTGTCCCATGGCAGCGGCCTGACGGAAGATTTCTTTTGTGAAATCATACCAGCTGATATATCCGCCCTCATTGGTTGCATGATAATAACCGTATTTTTCAGTTTCGATCATATCTACCAGAAGTCTTGCCAGGTCATAGGTATAAGTAGGTGTACCAATCTGGTCATTGACTACGGAGAGAGTATCATGAGTTTTTCCGAGGTTGATCATGGTTTTGATAAAGTTCTTGCCGTTTTTGCCGAATACCCATGCAATACGGACGATAAAGAACTTATCAACTGTGCCGGATACGGCAAGTTCACCGTCCAGCTTTGTCTGTCCATAGACATTTAATGGTTTATAGTCCTTGCAGTCAGGCTCCCATGGAGTGGTTCCCTGGCCATCGAATACATAATCAGTGGACAGATACAGCATCTTGATGTCAAGCTCTTTGCACACATCAGCAATATTCTGAGTTCCGGTTACATTTACCAGATGGACCTTCGGCTGGTTCTCTTCATCTTCGGCAGCATCTACAGCTGTCCATGCAGCACAGTGGATCACAGCATCAACATTTGCTTCTTTAATGACTTTTTCTACAGAAGCTTTGTCAGTGATATCCATCTGAACATAAGGCATTGTGGTAACTGCAGTGCCATCAGCGATTCCGCTGTAGGAAGGAGCAATGTCGCTTCCCACACCTTCATAGCCGCGTTTCGCAAGTTCGTTCATAACATCATGTCCAAGCTGACCGCCTACACCTGTTACAAAAATTCTCATAAATTATGCCTCCCCGCGGTGTGCGTACATTTTTTCATAGTAGTTCTGATATTCTCCGGAGATGATAGTTTCCCACCATTCCTTGTTATCCAGATACCATTTGATTGTTTTCTTGATACCGTCTGCGAATTTTGTTTCCGGTAACCAGCCAAGTTCGTTGTGAATCTTAGTCGGGTCGATTGCATAACGCATGTCATGACCTTTACGGTCTGCTACGTAGGTGATCAGGCTTTCTGGTTTGCCAAGTTCTTTGCAGATGATCTTAACGATATCAATGTTTGTCATTTCATTGTGTCCGCCGACGTTGTAAACTTCTCCAACACGTCCTTTGTGGATGATCAGGTCGATTGCGCGGCAATGATCTTCTACATAGAGCCAGTCACGAACGTTTTCGCCTGTTCCGTATACCGGAAGTGGTTTGTCATTTAATGCATTGGCGATCATTAACGGAATCAGTTTTTCTGGGAAGTGATATGGTCCGTAGTTATTGGAGCAGCGGCTGATGGTTACAGGCAGTCCGTAGGTTCTGTGGTAAGCCAGTACCAGAAGGTCTGCAGAAGCCTTGGAAGAGCTGTAAGGGCTGCTTGTGTGGATCGGAGTTTCCTCTGTGAAGAACAGGTCAGGTCTGTCTAATGGAAGATCTCCGTAAACTTCATCAGTAGATACCTGATGATAACGTTTGATACCGTATTTGCGGCATGCATCCATGAGAACAGCAGTACCGATAATATTTGTGGTAAGGAAAACTTCCGGGTTTTCGATGGAGCGGTCAACGTGACTCTCTGCAGCGAAGTTTACAACCATATCAGGGTGTTCTTCCTCAAAAAGTTTGTAAACTGCTTCGCGGTCGGTGATGCTTTCTTTTACGAAACGGAAATTTGGGTTGTCCATGACAGGTGCAAGAGTGGAAAGGTTTCCTGCATAGGTCAGACAGTCCAGACAGATGATGCGGTAATCCGGGTATTTTTTTAACATGTGAAAAATAAAGTTGCTTCCGATAAATCCGGCACCGCCGGTTACGATAATGTTCATAGTGATTCTCCTTAAAAAATATATAATATGAATATCTGTAAGATTCTGTTATAGAGTCAGACAGATAAAATTATCCGCCTTGCTGCATGGCGGGTGATATATCAAATAACTGTTTGAAAATTTGATATATCACTCACTTGACTGCGAATTCGGTTGTACAGGTCTAAAAGCTTCGGTTAGTGCAATACATCCAGATATTTACCGTCCAGAACATCTTTTAAGTACTGACCATACTGATTTTTCTTCAGTATTTCATAAACCTTCAGCACATCTTCCTTTGTAATCCAGCCATTGAGATATGCAATCTCTTCCAGGCAACCGATTTTACGGTGCTGGTGGCTTTCCATTGTTTTTACAAAGTTGGTGGCTTCCACAAGGCTCTCGTGTGTACCTGTATCCAGCCATGTGAATCCCTGTCCGAGAAGCTCTACGTTTAATTCGCCCTTTTCCAGATAGATGCGGTTCAGATCTGTGATCTCAAGTTCGCCTCTGGCACTTGGTTTCAGATTTTTTGCATACTCTACGACGCGATTGTCATAGAAGTATAAACCTGTGACACAGTAGTTGCTCTTCGGGTGCTCCGGTTTCTCTTCAATTGAGATAGCCTTGCCTTCATGGTCAAATTCTACAATACCGAATCTCTCCGGATCATCTACATAGTATCCGAAAACAGTTGCACCCTCGCCGGATTCTGCGTTCTTTACAGCAGCTTTCAGTCTTTTCTTCAGTCCATGTCCTGCGAAGATATTATCGCCGAGAACCATGGCAACAGTATCATCACCGATAAATTCTTCGCCGATGATAAATGCCTGAGCAAGTCCGTCCGGACTTGGCTGTACTGCATAGGTGAGATGGACACCGAACTGATGTCCGTCACCAAGAAGTTCCTCAAAACGAGGAGTATCCTGCGGAGTAGAGATGATCAGGATATCGCGGATCCCTGCATTCATCAGTACAGACATGGGATAGTAGATCATGGGTTTATCATAGATTGGCAGAAGCTGTTTGGATGTTACCATTGTAAGCGGATAAAGGCGTGTGCCGGAACCGCCTGCTAAAATAATACCTTTCATGTGTATTCTCCTTTGTTATTGGCAGTATGCGGTCGGAGCGATATTTTGTCAGCTATCTATCTGTGTAAATGTGTAAATGATAAGCAAAACATCAGGCGACTGCGATACTAATTCAACGGGTTTCTGGATTGTCAGTCTGAGTTACGATATCATCCTGACTCTGGTGATTGTATTATAAAAGGTGACCTTAGGTCACCTTCAAGTGCTTTTTACAAAAAAGTTAAATTTTGGTTATTTTTCACAAAGAAAAATGCCGGCATCCTTGGTAATAAAGAACCCATCCTTTGTCTTTCGCGATACAAATCCACGGAAATCTTTGTATTTGTCCAGAAGATACTGATTCTGATTTCCATGGCAGGAGAGGATATAGGAAATCAGCGGTTCTGCATCGGGGACAAGAAGAGAGTCCTCATAGCTTTCCCAGAAAATACGGGAAAAATACGGTGCCAGGATATCTGCTCCGTTTTCTCTGCCAAAACGCTCATAGAGTCTGTCTGCGGAGAGAACGATCCGGTCGTCAAAATCCCGGACCAGTCTGCTGACTTCCTGCATGTGTTTTTTTCCATAGGTACTGCAGATCAGTTTTCCGCCTGGAGTGAGCACACGTTGAATTTCGCTGCATACAGCAGAGATATCTTCACAGTAAAAAAGAACATGGTTTGCAATGACCAGATCAAAGCTTCTGTCTTCATGAGGAATTCTTGCACAGTCAAATGCCTCGAAGGAAAAACGGCTGTCTTTGCGTCCGATAGCACGTCTGGCATCACGAAGCATTCCGGATGAAAGGTCAGAAAGAGTAACGGAAACTTTACCGGGGAGGCTGGAAATATTCTGTGTCCACAGAACACCGTCGCCGCATCCAAGTTCAAGGATACGCATCCCCGGATGAATCTGACACTGCTCATAAACCCATGGAAACCATCCCTGTTTATTCTGGGAATACAGACTGTGCAGATTAATGCGTGAGGAAATGTTGGAGGCATTCTGGTATTGATTTTTCATGCTTTTTTCCATGCCTGTCAGATGAATCAGGTCAAGCATCTGATTCCAGTCTATGGCATGATGGGAGCGGATCGCATCTGTGGTATCCTGGATTGCCTTTTCCACCAGCTGCATTTGTTCGATACGGTCACGTACCAGCTTTAGCTGGATGTTCAGGGAATTTTCCATAAAATGATAGTCTGAGTCGTCAATGGTCATTTCCCGTATGTCATCCAGGGAGAAACCCAGATATTTCAGAAGCAGGATCTGGGAAAGTCTTGCAAAATCCTCATCTGTATAAAAACGTGCGCCGGATTCTGTTACATAGGAGGGTTTGAGGATATTCTGTTTGTCATAATAGCGGATAGTGCGGAGTGTTACATGTGCCATCCGTGCAAATTCTCCGGAAGAGTAGTAGCCGTCTTTTTTCATTGTAAAACCTTCTTTAAGAAAAATAGTCTTGCCCGCAAATGCGGATAGAAACAGTTGTTCAGCCTGCATTTGCGTATTGCTGATATGTGTAGAGTATAACACAGCTGACCGGCAGGCTACAAGCATCAGGTATTACCGGATGGATAATATACTGTCTGAATGTACCACTATCCCGCGAGGTGTTTTGGCATCAATATGCCAAAATCCCGAGACATACAAGCCAAAATTCCATTGCCGCAGGCAATCTGGAATGAATTTTGGCTAAGTTACTGTGAATGGAGTGAACAGTAACTTTTGAATTGTAAGTCAGATGGTGATTTTTGACATTTTTTGGAGGATGCTAATCCTTGTCTTTTGACAGAAATTATGGTATGTTAAATAATAACAATCAAAACTGATTTTCATACAAATCATAATCTGGCAGTTCTGCCATATTTTTTCCAAAATACAATAAATATTAAGAGAGAACAGTAATGACAATATGAAAGGTGCAGGGACAGGAGGAGCCTGATGATTAATTTATTTGATTTTACTTATTGCGGAGACTATAATCGGCAGATTCAGAATCTGGCAAGGATGGTGCCGGAGAAGTGGAGCTTTTCGGATACAGATGATAACGGAATTCTGAAAGGATACCTGGAACATACATTTAAACGCCTTTATGAAGAACAGAAGGTGTGGGAGAAAAAGAATTATGCCATATTTAATACAGGACTCTTTAATTACTATTATCAGCCGATTTATGCGTATTTTATTCCCAATCTGGTCCCGGACAGGCAGCCCTGGTTTCTGGATGGCTTTTATACAGAATACTATTTGTTAAAAGAAGGAATCACCTGTCTGCCGGAAAAGGCATGCTATGTGGAAAATCCGTCAGATCTTGTGTTTGATACAAAACTTCCGGTAATTCCACAGTACGAGCATATTTTCGGGGATGAGGAAAATGCTGCCCGTCTTCCAAAGGAAGTACGTGACAGCAGCATGAAAATGCAGCTGTTTGACGGCGCGCTGAAACAGACAAAAAGAATGCTTGAGGCAGATTACAGAACGGCAATTCCACAGTATTATAATCACTCAATCCAACTGCTGCTCCCAATCTGTCTCCGCCATCCGGGAAAACCTGACCTTGCACTGGCGTGTATGAAAACTTCGGACGGAAGCAAATATCTGGGGCGTACCTGCCTGACTCTCAGAATGGCCTATCATAATGCCAGACTCCTTGCAAGGGTGGACCGAAGCTGGCTGATGACTTCTGTATCTGCCTGAGGTTTGACATGTGTGGTTCGCTTTGATATATTATAGCAGCGAAGCGGATGATTTTATCTGTCTGACTGAAATGATGTCAGGTCAGACATTTACGGATTGTTCGGCTGCTATAGATGAAACAACAGAAAAAGGTGGGTGAGAAATCAAATGCGAAATAAAAGTCTGGATGCTGTAAAGGCCATTGCTGCGTGCCTGGTGGTATGCATCCATGTAAGCTTTCCGGGACAGGCCGGGCAGCTTGTAAAAGTACTGGCAAGATGTGCGGTGCCGTTTTTCTTTATGGTATCCGGGTATTTCTGTTATTATCAAAATTGCAATGCCTCAAAAAGAATATTGTCTAAAATCCTGCATATCATGAAGCTTTTTGCAGTTTCAGTTGTGTTTTATTTTATCTGGGAATGTTTTATGAAAGCCTGGAATGGGGAGAGAGTATGGACATGGATAAAAGGGCTTGTGAGTACAGAGCATCTGAAGGAATTTTTCGTGTACAACAGTACTTCTCCGGTAAGAGCACATTTATGGTTTCTTCCTGCATTAATTTACTGTTATCTGCTTGCTCTCCTGATTGAAAAATGGAGAATGCGTAAGGCTGCATATTGTATGGTACCTGTATTGCTGGCAATACTTTTATGGAGAGCGGAGTTTTGTGTCTTTTTTGACAGATTTTATCACACTATGGAATACAGAAACTTTCTGTTTACAGGAATGAGCTTTTTCCTTACAGGTCAGATGATCCGTGAATATCAGGATAAGATAGTATGCAAACGTCAGGAGCAATGGATGCAATGGGGATTGAAAGCAGGGATGAGTTTCGGTGTGGCACTCAGCATGATGGAATATGCTTTCCGGGGAGCAGGAGAAATTTACACAGGAAATTGTGTTGCAGTGATCTGTCTGTTTCTGTGGCTTATTTTATATGGAAGGGAAATAAATTTTCCCTCTGTACTGGTGGAAACCGGAAGAAAATATGCTTTCCTGATCTATCTTATTCATCCGGCGATGTCAGACCTTCTGAAAAAATGTTCAGAAGGTCTGGGAGTCAGCGACTGTCAGATTTATTTTTGGCTGCGTCCGGTTTTGGTATATATGCTGACAGTGGTGACAGTTTCCGGCATATCTGCGGTCTCTGCGTATGCAAGGCAAAATATTTTGCAGAATAATCATGTATAGTCAGGGTATGAAAATCCGGAATGAATTTTGGCTACGTTACTGTGAACGGAGTGAACAGTAACTATCTTCAGGAACCGCGGGAATTATAACTGTTCACATAATGGAAAATGTGATATAGTAATCAGTAAATCTTATGAACGTAACCGTTCGGTGTTTCGCAGAATGGCGGATTGCTGAACAGTTACTGAAAATCATTATGCAGAAAATACAAAGGAGAGAGAATGACAGATAAAAATCAGGACAAGAACCAGAGTAAGAACAGAGCAGAACAGGCAGAAGAACACGATGAAAGCGTGCTGAATCCGGAGATTAAGAATGAATCGGATTTGTCAAAGAAGGAAAGACGTCTGATTGAGAAAGAAAAATTAAAGGGAATGGGGCCAAAGAAAAAGCTGGAATATATCTGGATGTATTATAAACCGGCTATTTTCGGAGTGATCGCAGTGATTGCTCTTATATTCGGAATAAAGGATTACTATGAACAGTCCAAAATAAAAACAGTTCTGTCCATGACAGTGGTAAATTCAATGGCAAATGATACGGAAACTCCTGAGCAGAAAATCAAAGAAACACTTGGGTACAAAGATGATCCCTATAGTAAAGTAGAGATAGGCGTGAATCTTACTACGGACTCTGAAATGGCAGAATTTGATTATAATGCACAGATGGCTTATGTGGCACAGATCCAGGCAGGTTCCATTGATATTATGGTTATGCCGGAGAAGCTTTATCAGACTTTGAAGAAGAATGAGCCATTTGCAGATTTGAAGGAATTGATGGGTGAGGAAGCTTTTGAGAAGTTTGGAATGCAGACAGATACTACGCACATTTCCATTACTGACAGTGAGCTTGAACAGGAATTAGGTGTAATCTACGATCCTGTATGCATTGCAGTGCCGTATTCAGCACCGAATCAGGAGAACGCAGTAAAATGGATAAAAAGTCTTGACAGCAGGAAATAAATTATGATATGTTAATCACACCAAAACTGGTGTGGATTTTTCAGTCTTGTGACAAACATGAACTCTTTTCGCCGCACGATTATCATACAGCAATGTAGAGATAATTGTGTGGCGTTTTTTGTTGCAATGAAACAGAGAAAGGAAAAAAGAATGAACAATACTTTTATGAAGAAAAAACCGATTCTGCCGCTTCTGGCATCTATGGCAATGCCTATGGTACTGTCTATGCTGGTGAATTCACTGTACAACATCGTAGACAGCTTTTTTGTGGCAAAGATCAGTGAGCAGGCGATGACAGCTCTGTCTCTGGTATTTCCTGTACAGAACTTTATTAATGCAGTTGCCATTGGTTTCGGTGTGGGAATCAATGCACAGATTTCTTTTCAGCTGGGAGCAAAAAATATTAAAAATGCGAATATAGCAGCTACCCATGGTATGCTCTTTAATATTATCCATGGAATTATTTTTACAGTAATCTGTATTCCGTTTATGCCTGTATTTCTCAGTATGTTTACAAAAGAGCAGGAAGTGATCTCATCTGGTGTGCAATATTCAACCATTGCATTTGCATTTTCCACAGTGATCATGATCAGCCTGTCCTTCGAAAAGATTTTTCAGGCTGTGGGCAGAATGAAACTGACAATGATCAGCCTGATGATCGGTTGTATTTCCAATATTATCCTGGATCCGCTGCTGATTTTCGGAGTGGGGATTTTTCCGGAAATGGGGATCAGAGGTGCAGCACTGGCAACTGGTCTTGGCCAGGTATTTACAGTTATTGTATATCTGATCGCATATAAGAAGTGTAGTATTCCGGTGGAGATCAGCAGGAAATATCTGGAACTTAACAGGAACCTGGACGGGAAGCTGTATATGGTAGGGATTCCCGCAATCCTGAATATTGCCCTGCCGTCAGTTCTGATCTCTTTCCTGAATCAGATATTATCGGCTTTTTCCGGAAGCTATGTAGTGGTTCTGGGAATCTATTATAAGCTTCAGACTTTTTTATATCTGCCTGCAAGCGGCATTGTCCAGGGAATGCGCCCGTTGATAGGATATAATTACGGAGCAGGAGAAATACAGAGGGTAAAGAAACTTTTTGGGATTTCTGTGCTTCTGAATGGTATGATCATGCTGGCAGGAACAATTATCTGCTTTACAGCATCAGAGACATTGATGGGAATGTTTACTGAGAACCCGGAAACTGTAAGACTTGGCACTGCAGCATTACAGATTATCAGTATCGGGTTTATCCCATCTGCCATCTCTGTTACAGCTTCCGGTGCATTAGAAGGACTGAGCAAAGGTGCTCAGTCCCTGGTGATTTCGTTATTAAGATATATTATAGTGATTATTCCGGCAGCTTATCTGCTGTGCTATTTTGCCGGGGCAGATGCTGTGTGGAATGCGTTCTGGATCTGTGAATTTATAACAGCAGTGGTAGTAGGTATCGGGATAAAGTATTACCGGAACCGTCTGCTGCAGTAGACGATAGTGATAAAGCTGCTAAGTCAGGCTGCGCCTGCTTCATCAGACTCAGCATCAGACTCTGCTTCTGAGGCATTTTCATCAGTAACATCTTCGGCATCGGAATTGCTTCCGCCGCTGAGAACATAAGTGATGACTTCGTCCGGAACACCTGCATTGGACAGATTATCCATAAGTGTAGTGAGGTCGAGTGTAGCTGCGTAGGCACTCATATCATCTTCATTGGTTACGTCATAAACATCTCCCAGAGCCGTAAGGTCCGGAATTTCAACAGATTCGCCTGCACCGGAAGTAACAGTGAAGCTTCCGAGAGTGCTTCCTGCACTTTCAACGGACAGTGCAACAGAACCAGAATCTTTTGCTGAATTTAAATCTAATACAAGTGCAAAGTTCTCGAGCATGGAAAGAGAAGAATCTGTATCTTCTGAAGAATCAGCAGGGAAGGTGATAGTATAGTTACCGTTTAAGTAACCTTCTTTTGCAGATTCGGTGTCGTAGTCCTTTACTTCGATAACAGCTGCGGCTGTATCATCCTGAGAAATTTTATAGGTTCCGTTTAATTTACCGCCATCAATCTGACCGGATCCGGACAGGGAGAGTGTGCCGGAATCATCTGTTTCAATGGAGAGAAGATAGCCAAAGTCTGAGCCGTCCCTGGTCATCTGCCAGTTCAGAACAGGAGTTATTTTATCACCTTCCTGAAACTCAATTTTACGTCCTGCAATTCTGCCGGTCTCATCAACCCAGATTCTGGTGTTGAGATGAGAATCATCGGAATCACCGGTATCTGCATCTTTCAGAAAATCAAGACCGTCTTCTACAGCTTTGGTAAAGCTTTCATGCAGGTCCTCGTTACTTGAGAGTTTCTCTGTCCAGGTATCGAGGATGTTCTCAATATCACTGTCTGATTTTGCTTCTTCCAGGATTGCAGTTGCAGTTTTTACAGCGTCTTCGGCTGAAATCTGGCCTTCATATACTGTACAGTCCTGACTGATATCACCTGCTGTCAGAGTTTCCTGACTGCTTTCGCCTTCTGTTACATTGTCAAAAAGCATAGATCCGTATTTATCCAGAAGTGTTTCTACTACAGAAGCTTCTGGAGCTGTTGCTGACAGATCAGACATCATGGAAACAGTCAGGCTGAGACTGTCAGAATAAGCGGAAGCGAAATTGTCTGTCGGAATATCTGCATCTGAATCATCAGGGGTTAATTCTTCAAGATCATTTTCAATATTGGCAGCCTGTTGGTCTGCGGCTTCTTCCAGATTGGTCTTGAAATATTTATCAGAGAGTTCAGGGATGCGCATATAAATATCCTGGCTGTCCGGATCAAGATAATATTCCAGAGTACAGATTTTATTATCATTAAGAAGGACCTTCATCAGAATACCTTCTTTTCCTTCTGTAAAAGAGATATCATTGGAAAGTGTGACATTGTCCAGCCAGGAGACATCAAATGGTGCGACAAACCCCAGCAGTGAGCGTCCGGAATCTTCAAATTTCAGAATCATGTCACTCTGCATTCCTGACATCAGAGACTGGCTTTCTTCTATAGATGTAGCGTAAGAAGATGCCATTTCTGTGACCTTTTTTGCCCATGCATCTTTTTCAATGGAAGCGTAACTGTCTGCTGCAAATGCTGTAGATGGAATTGCAGCAGTACCAAGAAGTGCTGCAGTACAGATAGCGGTTGTTTTTCTTAACCATTTTTTCCTTGTTTTCATAAAGGGCCTCCTTCCGTTCTGTTATGAATCTTATGTAGTGGAATTACATTTCAGGACATTCATTTTCAGATATGTCGTTTGACTGAAATAATAATCTATAGCAGTCCTTGTAAATGATTTTTCAAATACGCTCTATATTAAGATGCATTATTTTAGAGGATTGCTATATATCAATTTTACCAGATAAAGATAGAAAAAGCTATGTTTTTTCGACAATATGGAAAAAGATGTTGATTTTAGACTAAATTATTTCTATAGAAAAATAACAAAATATAGACAAAAACTATATGTGTATATAAATAATTGATATAAGAAAATTTATTGACAGATTTATGTGAAAAATATATACTACTATTCATATCAAAACACTATGGAATTACTAAAAACAGGGAAACGATATATCACAGAAAACATACCGTTAGTCCAGAGATTATTATATTTTACAAGGGGAATATGCTCATGGAATTTCAGACTAAATTATTACACGGAAAAGCAGTAGACAATTATGCGAATGGTTCAACAGTGCCGCCTATCAGCCTGGCAAATGCTTTTGCATATGAATCTTCAGAACAGTTGGAAAAAGTATTCCAGAATCGGGCACCGGGATTTGCATATACCAGGATTGCGAATCCGACAGTAGATGCGTTTGAGCGAAGAGTAAATGAATTAGAAGGCGGGATTGGAGGTGTAGCCTGTTCCTCCGGAATGTCAGCGGTTACATTATCATTACTTAATATCCTGCAGGCAGGGGATGAGGTAATCGCAGGAAGTGCATTGTTCGGAGGTACACTGGATTTGCTTCATGATCTGGAGGCATTCGGAATCAAAGTACATTTTATACCGAGGGTAGAAAAGGCGCTGATCGAGCCGTTTCTTACAGATAAGACAAGAGCAGTGTTTGGCGAAATAGTAGGAAATCCCGCACTGAATGTAATGGATGTCCGGGAAACAGCAGATTTTCTTCATGGAAAAGGAGTACCGCTGATTGTAGACAGCACAACTTCGACTCCGTATCTGCTTAATCCGATTCAGTATGGTGCGGATGTAGTGGTGCATTCTACTTCTAAATATATAAATGGAAGTGGAGATGCTATCAGTGGAATTATCATTGACAGCGGAAACTTTTCCTGGAGTCCGGAACGTTATCCGGGAATGAAGGAATATAAGAAATACGGAAAGTTTGCTTATCTTGTGAAACTGAGGAACGGAATCTGGCGAAACATGGGCGGCTGTCTGGCTCCGATGAACGCTTATCTGAATATTATCGGGATGGAGACACTGGGGCTTCGTATGGAGCGGGTCTGTAACAATGCGTTCCGGCTTGCACAGGCACTGGAGAAGCTGGAAGGTGTATCTGTCAATTATCCGCTGCTGGAGTCCAGTCCATATCATGAACTGGCAGAAAAACAGCTTAGTGGAAAGGGTGGAGCGATTCTGACTATCCGTGCAGGTTCCAAAGAACGGGCATATAAGCTGATCAATCATCTGAAATATGTAAAGATTGCAACCAATATTGGTGATGTGAGAACTCTGGTGATTCATCCGGCGTCTACAATTTATATCCACAGTACGCCGGAGGCAATGGAAGAGGCTGGAGTGTACGACGACACAATCCGTATCAGTGTGGGTATCGAAGATATAAAAGATTTGATACAGGATTTCACAGAGGCAGTGGAGAGCCTTGGAGAAGAATAATTCATAATATACACATTATCAGGCGCTTTGGTCGGAACATGATAGTAACCGGACAGAGGCGCTGGTTTAAAAACAGAATAACTGACAGACAGTCAGAGACAAGAGAAGCCCCGGAAGTTCAGGAGTGTCCAGTTAAGTGGAACTCGATGATCTTCCGGGCTTCTTTTTGCAGCAAAATTTTTTCAGATATTGAATCTGTTTCCGAAACCGTTTCGTTATAAAAAATAGCGGTTAAAAATTAACAACTATCTGCGTGCGCGTTTTTCAATCAGTCCGAGGAGTCCGTACAGGATAATAGCGATGATGCACAGAATGATAATGGACATCAGTACCCAGGTAAGCTTAAAGGTCTGGCTGGAATAGATGATCAGGTAGCCAAGCCCTTTTCTGGCACCGATAAATTCGCCTATGATAACACCAACCAGACACAGACCAATATTAACTTTCATAACACTGAGCAGTAACGGCACAGAAGACGGAAGAATAATCTTCATAAGCTTTTCTTTCTTCCCACCGCCCAGCGTCTCAATCAGCTTCAGTTTTTCCGGGTCAGCTTCGCCAAAACCTGTATACAGATTCAAAATCGAACCAAAGATAGCAACCGACATACCGCAGACAATAATCGTCCGTTCGTTGGCACCAAGCCATACAATAAGCAAAGGTGCCAGAGCAGATTTCGGAAGGCTGTTCAGTACTACGAGATAAGGCTCTGTGATCTTCGCAAGTCTGGGACAGGTCCACAGCAGAACTGCCATCCCTGCACCCAGAACAACAACGAACAGAAAACTGACCAGTGTTTCCGTAATTGTAACAGAGAGATGGGGAAAAATAGAGCCGTCTCTGCACATACTGCAGAAGCTGTGCCAGATCATTACCGGACTGCTGAAGATAAAAGAATCGATCAGCCCGGTCCTGGCGGAGATTTCCCACAACACCAGAAAGAAAAGAAGAATAAATATCCGCAAAAAAAGAACAAGTTTCTTTTCTCTTTTCTGATGTCGGATATACTGTTGCTGATGATATGAGATTTCAGACATCATGATTTAGCTCCTTCCAGATAAGATTGAAATAAGATTTAAATTCAGGCGCATTTCTGGAAGCCATAGGAGTACGGTTCTCCAGATCAAAACAAATTGGCACAATCTTACGAATAATGGCAGGCCTTGGAGAAAGAATGATAACCCGGTCTGCCATGCTGATCGCTTCTGAAATATCATGGGTGACAAGGATCGCAGTCTTTTTTTCCTGACGCAGGATTCTGCCGATATCATCACTTACGCTGAGTCTGGTTTGAGAGTCAAGTGCAGAGAACGGTTCATCCAGCAGAAGAAGTTCCGGCTTTAATGCCAGAGTACGGATCAGTGCAGCTCTCTGGCGCATTCCTCCGGACAATTCAGACGGATGAGCAGAGCGGAATTTGTCCAAACCGTAATCTGAGAGAAGCTGATTTACATAAGCAAGTTTTTCGGCAGTGAGTTCCCTGCGGATTTCCAGTCCGAGAAGAACATTTTTATAAATTGTCCGCCACTCCAGCAGATGATCCTTTTGCAGCATATATCCGATACGGCAGTCACCGGAAGTTACCGGCGTGCCGTCCAGAAGAATCTGTCCCTGTTCCGGCCGGAGCAGACCACAGATCAGATTCAGCAGCGTGGACTTTCCACAGCCTGACGGCCCGACGATGGCGAGAAATTCACCTGGCATCAGTTGAAAGGATATATGAGAAAGGGCAGGGGTTTCCCCTGATAAACTGTGGTAGGAGAGACTGACATCTGTAATATCCAGCAGTGGTTTCATACAGATACCTCCATATTCGGTGAATAGTAACGAATATTTGTTACTGTTCACACACCAACTATCCCGCTAGTGCGCCGACAAGTTGATTCTTGAAACAATCTTGCAGGATAAATTTTCTTATTTCAAGGCGGAGGAAGGAGGCGTAGCGGTGGCTACGGCGACCGACGACAACGCGGAAATAAGAAATTTAGACGCAAGATTGTTCGAGAAATCAACTTGTTGGCACACTAGGTGTTTTGGCATGAATATGCCAAAATCCCGAGACATACAAGCCAAAATTCTATTGCCGCAGGCAATCTGGAATGAATTTTGGCTACGTTACTGTGAACGGAGTGAACAGTAACGAATATTTTCATAATTTATGATATGCAGAAATGTCAGGGTATGATATAATAGATAAACTATAGTATTTTTGCTGCTATAGTATTTGAGGGCAAATGTTCTGTAAGGAATACGTTACTGTTTACTATGTGTTTCATATCAGAAATATACATATATCAGACACTGCGACATACATGAATTGGGTATAGAAATCAGACGAATGCTGTAAAAAAATGTATAAGAAAGTGTAAGCAAATGAGAAACAAAAAGAAAGCAATATTTAACACCATTTTTCTGATCCTTATATTTTCCATTACCGTATATATGGTATTTAAGGGAGAGGATCTGGGAGAGATTATTCATACAGTACGGCAGGCAGATCCGGTTTACTTACTGGTCAGTGTGGTTTGTGTGGTACTGTTCATACTTGGCGAGTCTGTAATTATTTTCTATATGATGCGGACTCTCGGAGCAAAAGTAAAGATGGGGCATTGTGCTCTGTATTCTTTTGTGGGATTCTTTTTCAGCTGTATCACACCGTCTGCATCCGGCGGACAGCCAATGCAGATTTATTTTATGAAAAAGGACAAACTTCCGATTCCTGTCACTACGCTGGTCCTGATGATTGTCACAATTACTTATAAAGCGGTTCTGGTAGTGATCGGAATTGTAATCTGGATTTTTGGCAGAGGCTTTCTGGAAGGATATCTTGGCCAGTACATGTGGGTGTTTTACCTGGGTGTAGGTCTGAATATTTTCTGCGTTACTTTCATGATGATCCTTGTATTTGCACCTGGACTGGCGAAATGGATCATGGTAAAAGGTCTGAAACTTATTGAACATTTCCGTTTCCTTAAGCCAAAGACAACCCGGCTTGAGAAACTGGAAGCGTCTATGGACCAGTATCATGAAACTGCGGCTTTCTGGGCAAGTCACAAGCTGGTGATCCTGAAAGTGTTACTGATCACTATGGTGCAGAGGATTTTGTTATTTACAGTTACATACTGGGTATACCGTTCGCTGGGATTTCATGGATATTCCATTATAACCCTTACGATTTTGCAGTCTGTCATATCTGTCTCTGTTGATATGCTGCCTTTACCCGGAGGAATGGGAATCAGTGAGTCTCTTTATCTGGTGATGTTTGCACCGGTTTTCGGAGAAGCATTACTTCCTGCAATGCTGCTCAGCAGAGGAATTTCCTATTATGCACAGATGCTTATCAGTGCAGTGATGACCTGTGTGGCGTATTTCATAATAGGAAGAAAAGAACAAGAAAAAAAGTAGGGGGAGAAAATATGTTTTTAGGAATTTATGATTATACGGTAATATTGACTTATATAAGCCTGGGAATTTCCGTATTTGGAATTACCAGGGCTCTGGAGGGGGATTTTAAGGTTGCGATTTTCTGTCTGGCACTTTCCGGACTGTGTGATATGTTTGACGGAAAGATAGCCAGAACGAAGAAGAACCGTACGGATGATGAGAAGAATTTCGGGATTCAGATCGATTCCTTATGTGATGTGGTCTGCTTTGGTATTTTTCCGGCAATGATCTGTTACTGTCTGGGTGTGAATACACCGGCGGGGATTGGGGCGCTTATTTTTTACAGTGTGGCATCTGTCATCCGCCTTGCATATTTTAATGTTTCAGAAGCAAAGAGACAGAATGAGACTTCTGAGAACAGACAGTATTATCAGGGGCTTCCGATCACATCCATGGCGATCATCCTGCCGTTCCTTTATCTGATGAGAAGATATTGCGGACTCTATTTCCTGATCGTGATACATATTGCAGTGATTATCGTGGGACTGCTTTTTATTCTGGATATCAAGGTAAAAAAACCTCAGAATCCGGTACGTATCCTGCTGGTTGCAGTCGTGGCACTTGCACTTGCGAAGATGTTCCGTTTGATATAAAATAAATATAACTGTTGACTGGCCGCAGCGGTTCCCGGGAAACGGGGAGGCTGCGGTTATACTTTTATGGAGGGAAGATACGAATGAAGTATATTGACAGAAAAGGAAATATCACGATTGAAGAGAATGAGCAGGATAAATTCCTACGGCATTTATATAATGACCGGGGTGGCAGACTCTGCCTGAAACTCCTGATCAGACCTTTCGTGTCAAAGGCAGCGGGAGTCCTGCTTAACACCAGACTTTCTGCCAGATTTGTACCGGATTTTGTAAAAAACAACAAGATTGACCTGAGCATTTACGAAAAACAGAACTTCTCTTCATGGAATGACTTCTTTATAAGGCGCATCCGAAAAGAAGAACGCCCGATCGATATGCGCGAAAACATCCTGATCAGCCCCTGTGACGGAAAACTTTCCGTACACAGGATCAGCTCAGACTCACGTTTCAGCATCAAAGATACAGAATATACAGCAGGACAGCTTCTGAAGAATAAGGCAATTGCCGAGAGATACACAGGCGGCTATGCGCTGATTTTCAGACTGACAGTAGATGACTATCATCATTACTGCTATGTGGCAGATGGAAGAAAATCCGCGAATGTAACTCTGCCCGGCGTTTTCCACACAGTGAATCCTGCAGCAAACGATGTATATCCCATCTACAAAGAAAACGCCAGAGAATACACTCTGCTGAAAACAAAACAATTCGGAACCATCCTCATGATGGAAGTAGGCGCCATGATGGTAGGAAAAATCACAAATCTCCATAAAAATCCTGCCACAGTAAAGAAAGGCCAGGAAAAAGGCAACTTCGAATTCGGAGGTTCCACAATAATCCTCCTCATCCAGCCGGGAAAAGTCCGTATTGATTATGATCTGATCGAGAATACAGAAGAGGGATATGAGACTATCGTAAAAATGGGCGAACGAATAGGAGAGTGCAGGAAGTTAAAAAATACAAAGAATCATTACGAAGGCACAATAGAGAATACCTGAACAGGTATTCGCATTTTATTAAAAGATAATAAAAAGCATTTGTGAAGATGCAGAAAGGATATAATAATACTGTTGAATAAACGAAACTATCAGAAAGAACTGGAAAAACTTATAGATCAGGCGCAAAAAGATAACAAGATCCCAAGCCTGTTTCTCCACAGCTGCTGTGCACCCTGCAGCAGTTACGTACTGGAATACCTGTCAAAATATTTCAACATCACAGTATTCTACTACAACCCAAACATCTACCCGGAAGAAGAATATCGCAAACGAGTCCATGAAATTACCCGTCTTGTAAACTCCATGGAATTTGAACACCCTGTCAAACTGATAGAGGGTCACTACGACCCACAGGAATTCTTCCAGATGGCAAAAGGCCTCGAAGACCTACCCGAAGGTGGCGAACGCTGCTTCAAATGCTACCGCCTCCGCATGGAAGAAGCAGCAAAACTGGCAGAAGAGGGCGGCTATGACTATTTTACCACCACCCTTTCCATCAGCCCTCTGAAAAACGCAGCCAAGATCAACGAAATCGGAGAAGAACTGGCAGAAATCTACCACGTCCAACACCTCCCATCTGACTTCAAGAAAAAGAACGGCTACAAACGTTCTATTGAGCTCTCCCACGAATACGACCTCTACCGTCAGAACTACTGCGGTTGCGTCTATTCCCGAATGATTCCCAACTAACCACTTTGCAATACTGAAAAAATATGTTACACTAACACGTAAAAGCAATAATACCAAAAATAAAGAAGAAACGAGGAATAACACAATGGCACAGCTTTGGGGCGGACGTTTCACAAAAGAAACAGACAAACTTGTATATAACTTCAACGCATCCATCTCTTTTGACCAGAAATTCTATGAGCAGGACATCAGAGGCAGCAAAGCACACGTAGCAATGCTCGCCAGACAGGGAATCCTGACATCAGAAGAAAAAGATCAGATCGAAGCAGGTCTTGACGGAATCCTTGCAGATGTAAGATCCGGCAAACTCGAGATCACATCCGAATACGAAGATATCCACAGCTTTGTAGAAGCAAACCTTATCGACAGAATCGGTGATGCAGGCAAGAAACTTCACACAGGAAGAAGCCGTAACGATCAGGTAGCCCTTGACATGAAACTCTATGTAAGAGATGAGATTGACGAGACAGACGAACTGGTAAAGAAACTTCTCGAAGCACTTCAGAAGATCATGGAAGAGAATGTCCACACATACATGCCAGGCTTCACACACCTCCAGAAAGCGCAGCCGGTCACACTGGCTCACCACGTAGGTGCATACTTTGAAATGTTTGTACGTGACAGAAGCAGACTTGCAGATATCCGTAAGAGAATGAACACCTGTCCTCTGGGTGCAGGCGCACTGGCAGGAACCACCTACCCGCTTGACAGAGAATATACAGCACAGCTTCTCGGTTTCGACGGCCCGACCAGAAACAGCATGGACTCTGTATCAGATAGAGACTATGTGATTGAACTGCTGTCCGCATTCTCCACAATTATGATGCACATGAGCCGTTTCTGCGAAGAAATCATTATGTGGAACTCCAATGAATACCGCTTCGTAGAGATAGACGATGCCTACAGCACAGGCAGCAGTATCATGCCTCAGAAAAAGAACCCGGATATCGCAGAACTTGTAAGAGGAAAAACAGGTCGTGTATACGGGGCATTAACATCTATCCTTACAACCATGAAGGGAATCCCTCTTGCATACAACAAAGATATGCAGGAAGACAAAGAACTTACATTTGATGCCATTGACACTGTAAAAGGATGTCTTGCCCTCTTCACAGGCATGATCTCCACTATGCAGTTCAACAAACAGAATATGGAAGCAAGTGCAAAGAATGGCTTTACAAACGCTACAGATGCAGCCGATTATCTGGTAAATCATGGAGTACCTTTCCGCGATGCACACGGCATTGTAGGCCGTCTGGTGCTTACCTGTATTGATAAAGGGATTTCTCTGGATGAACTTCCTCTTGAAGAATATAAAGCCATCAGCCCGGTATTCGAGAACGATATTTACGAAGCAATCAGTATGAAAACCTGTGTGGAAAAACGTATGACCATCGGTGCACCGGGACCTGACGTGATGGAGAAAGTGATCGCTGAGAACAAAAAATATCTGGAAGAAAATTAAAAAAATGCTTGCAATTTATTTTGGTTTGTTATAGTATGTACAAGAAAGACAGATGTACGCAATATAAGGACACCTGGATAAAAATGTCCGCGCAAGGGTAGAGACGCGGGCAGAAGATAAAGAGGAGAAAGATATTATGAGTGAAAAGCTTAGAGTCGGTATTTTAGGTGCTACAGGTATGGTAGGTCAGAGATTTATCTCTCTGCTTGAGAATCATCCATGGTTTGAAGTTGTAACTGTAGCTGCAAGTCCGAGAAGTGCAGGAAAGACATACGAAGAGGCAGTTGGCGGAAGATGGAAAATGGATACTCCAATGCCGGAGGGTGTCAAGAATCTTGTTGTTATGAACGTAAACGAAGTAGAGAAGGTTGCTGCAACAGTTGATTTCGTATTCTCTGCTGTAGATATGTCAAAAGAAGAGATCAAGAAGATCGAAGAAGAATATGCTAAGACAGAGACACCGGTTGTTTCCAACAACAGTGCTCACAGATGGACACCGGATGTACCGATGGTAGTGCCGGAAATCAATCCGGAACACTTCGATGTAATCGAATCCCAGAAGAAACGTCTCGGAACAACACGCGGATTTATCGCTGTTAAACCAAACTGCTCTATCCAGAGCTATGCTCCTGTATTAACTGCATGGAAAGAGTTCGAGCCATATGAAGTAGTTGCTACTACATATCAGGCAATCTCCGGAGCAGGTAAGACATTTAAGGACTGGCCGGAAATGGTTGGAAACATCATCCCATACATCGGTGGCGAGGAAGAGAAGAGCGAGAAAGAGCCATTAAGAATCTGGGGTAAAGTAGAAGACGGTGTAATCAAACCTGCTACAGAACCGGTTATCACATGCCAGTGTATCCGTGTACCGGTACTGAACGGACATACAGCAGCTGTATTCGTTAAATTCCGTAAGAACCCTACTAAAGAGCAGCTTATCAAAGCATTAGTAGAGTTCAAGGGACTTCCACAGGAATTAGAACTTCCAAGTGCTCCGAAGCAGTTCATCCAGTATCTGGAAGAGGACAACCGTCCGCAGGTTACAGAGGATGTAAACTTCGAACATGGCATGGGCGTATCTGTAGGACGTCTTCGTGAAGACACCGTATATGACTGGAAATTCGTAGGACTTTCCCACAATACAGTCAGAGGTGCAGCAGGCGGAGCAGTTCTCTGTGCTGAAACCTTAAAAGCAAAAGGATATATCCAGGCGAAATAATTTATAGAAAATAATAAAAGAGGTGCCGGTAACGGTGCCTCTTTTTATGAGGACACGACGGATTATGAAAGAAAAAGTTCTGACAACAGTGGTGACTTTTGAAACTACCACTCAGGCAATTGCCATGGAAAGGGAATGTAAGAAAAACAAATTTACAGGCAGACTGATCCCTGTGCCAAGAGAAATATCAGCTTCCTGTGGTCTTGCGTGGAAATGTGGGGAACAGAACGAAGAAGAAACAGCTTCCTATATGAAGGAACAGGATCTGGAATATGAAAAGATTTATAGGATTCTTGCATAAAATGGAAAGATTTATAGGAATACCTGATATATGGTAAATGGTTCACATTTTGACGGATATGTGAAAACATGATACAATGATAGCACTGAATCTCTTGTTATAGAAGATATGTAACTATTCGGCAGTCTGTCGGCTGTGAAAGTACGTTACTGTTCACTCCGTTTACAGTAACGAAAGTATTGAACAGTTACGAGGAGATTCTGAATATGGAGATCAATTGGGGTGAACTGACTTATGGGAAATGAAATGAAAAAAAGTGAAGTGCGTCTTACACAGCTTGCCAGTGCAGCCGGATGCGGTGCTAAGATTGGCCCGAAAGTTCTGGCGCAGGTAGTAGGCAAACTTCCGAAATTTACAGATCCGATGCTTCTGGTAGGTCCGGAGACATCAGACGATGCAGCAGTATACAAGATTAATGATGAACTGGCAATGATCCATACAGTAGACTTTTTTCCGCCGGTAGTGGATGATCCGTATATGTACGGGCAGATCGCGGCAGCCAATGCACTGAGTGATGTCTATGCAATGGGCGGTGTTCCGAAACTGGCATTAAATGTGGTAGCATTTCCAAACTGCCTTGGTCCGGAAGTACTGGAGCAGATTCTGCGCGGCGGTGCAGATAAGGTCATGGAAGCCGGAGCAGTCCTTGCAGGCGGGCATACTATCAATGATAAAGAACCGAAATACGGACTCTGTGTAACTGGTTATGTGCATCCGGACAAAATGTGGAAAAATTACGGCGCAGAAGAAGGAGACATCCTTATTCTTACCAAACCGCTGGGCTGTGGAATCCTTAACACTGCCATTAAGGCAGAAATGGCGTCTCAGGAAGAAATTGAGAGAGTCCAGAAGATCATGGCGAAGCTGAACAAATATGCAGCAGAGATTGCATCTAAATACACGATCCACAGCTGTACCGACGTAACAGGATTCAGTCTTGCAGGTCACAGTCTGGAAATGGCAAAAGGCAGCCGGAAAACTCTGGTGATCCAGTCTGAGAAACTTCCGATCATTGAGGGTGTTGAAGAATATGCACAGATGGGGCTGATTCCTGAAGGTGCATACAGAAATCGTGACTTCGCAGGCGATGAAGTACGAAGTGAGATTAAGGAACTCTGGATGGAGGATCTGGTATTTGATCCGCAGACATCCGGCGGACTTCTGCTTGCAGTACCGGCAGAAGAAGCCAATGCCCTTGCAGAAGAGCTTGCAGGTATGGATATCTTTGGCGGTGTTATCGGATATGTAACAGAATTGCAGGATAAAGCAGTTGTATTTGAATAAAAAAATCAGCTTTACTTTCAGACATGCTCTGCACGCCTGCGGAGATCTTTCTTGTCTTTTGCGCTCTGCCGAACTGTCTTGAATGCATTAGTTTATGGAATTGCTATAAAAATCTTCGAATATAATGGAACATAATTACAAATCGTTACTGTTCACTCTGTTCACAGTAACGTAGCCAAAATTCATTCCAGATTGCCTGCGGCAATGGAATTTTGGCTTGTATGTCTCGGGATTTTGGCATATTCATGCCAAAACACCTCGCGGAATAGTGGTGTGTGAACAGTAACTACAAATCTGATGAATATTCTTGAATTGTTTGACGATTTCGGTTGTGAAACAGATATTCAGGTGATATAATGTTCTCAATAAAATACATTGCGGAGGTGTAGTTATGAATTACGAAGATGTACAGAAAGTGTCAAATGCGGCGAAAGCCAAGAGTAACCTGGTGAATACCAACTTTTTCAAGTACTTCATACGTGCAATCATGGCGGGTTTTTTTATTGATGTGGCCATGATCTACAGTAATGTAGTTGGAAACGTATTCTCCAAGACCATGCCTGAATGGGGAAAATTTGTGGGGGCATTAGTATTCTCCATTGCAGTGCTTCTGATCAGCTTCGTAGGCGGCGAACTTTTTACAGGAAACAATATGGTAATGGCGTTCGGAGCCTATGATAAACAGGTGAGCTGGAAAGAGGCAGGTAAGGTATGGGGCGTAAGCTACCTTGGAAACTTTGTCGGATGTGCAATTTTAGCATTGTTGTTTGTAGGTGCAGGAGCGTCCGGAACAGCAGATTATTTTGCAGGATTTATCGGAAACAAATTGAGTATTCCGCTCGGACAGATGTTTTTCAGAGCAGTACTCTGTAACTTCTTCGTCTGTCTTGGTGTGCTCTGTGGTATGAAATTAAAGAGTGATGCAGGAAGATTCCTGATGATCGTTATGTGTATCTCAGGATTCGTTGTAAGCGGATTTGAGCACTGCATCGCAAACATGGGAATCTTTGTTACCGCATACTGTCTGGTACCTGGATTATCCCTTGGAGCCATGGTAAAGAGCATGGTAGTAGTAACTTTAGGAAATATGGTGGGCGGTGCCCTGTTGCTGGCATGGCCGCTCAGAAAGATGAGTGCAGATAAATAATATGTCAAAAGCTTTATACATAGCCGAAAAGCCCAGTGTGGCACAGGAATTCGCAAAAGCTTTGAAAATCAACGGACAAAGACGGGATGGCTACCTGGAATCTCAGGACAGCGTGGTGACCTGGTGTGTGGGACACCTGGTCACCATGAGCTACCCGGAAAAATATGATATCAAATATAAAAGGTGGAGTTTAGATACCCTGCCTTTTTTGCCGCGCGAATTTAAATATGAAGTGATCCCTGGAGTGCAGAAGCAGTTTGAGATTGTAAAAGGACTGCTTAACCGTGAGGATGTGGACACCATTTACGTGTGTACCGACTCCGGACGTGAGGGGGAATACATTTACCGTCTGGTGGCACAGATGGCAGGTGTTCATGGAAAAAAAGAAAAGAGGGTCTGGATCGACTCTCAGACAGAAGAAGAGATTATGAGAGGAATCAGAGAGGCAAAGGATCTGTCGGCATATGACAATCTTTCTGCTTCAGCCTATCTTCGGGCGAAAGAAGACTATCTCATGGGAATTAATTTTTCCCGTGTACTGACACTGCGTTATGGAAACAGTGTGTCAAATTATTTAAATACGAAATATCAGGCCATTTCTGTAGGACGAGTTATGACCTGTGTACTTGGAATGGTAGTGCGAAGAGAGCGAGAGATCCGTGCATTTGTGAAAACTCCGTTTTACCGCGTACTCAGCAGCATTGCCCTTGAGGGAGAAAACTTTGAGGGAGAGTGGAGAGCTGTGGAAGGCAGCAGATATTTCCAGACTCCTTATCTGTATAAAGAGAACGGATTTAAAGAGAAAGCCTATGCTGAAAAACTGATACAGGAGCTGTTGGTAAGTCAGCCGTTGCAATGTACAGTAGAGAAAATCGAGCGGAAAAAAGAGAACAGGAATCCGCCGCTTTTATTTAACCTAGCGGAGCTTCAGAATGTGTGCTCCAAGCTGTTCAAGATCAGCCCGGATGAGACATTAAAAATCGTACAGGAACTGTATGAAAAGAAACTGGTCACTTATCCCAGAACAGATGCCCGTGTGTTGTCTACTGCGGCAGCAAAGGAGATTTATAAGAATATTTCCGGACTGCGTAATTATGAACATACAGCGGAAATTGCACAGCACATTATTGAACAGGGAAATTACAAAAATCTGGCAAAGACCAGATATGTCAATGATAAACAGATTACAGACCATTATGCAATCGTACCCACAGGCCAGGGCTTAAATGCATTAAGAAGTGTTTCTCTTACTGCGCAGCGTGTATATGAGACGATTGTCAGAAGGTTTGTATGTATTTTTTATCCGCCTGCAGTATATCAGAAGATCAGTCTTGTGACAAAAATTCAGAATGAGAGCTTCTTTTCTTCATTTAAAGTACTGCTGGATGAAGGGTACTTAAAAGTTGCCACAAATTCTTTTACGAAGCGAAAAGCAGCAGATGCCATGAGCAGTGTGAACAGAGCCGGCGTAGCCGGCAATGAGGGAAGTGAAGAGGAAGATCCGGATACAGGAAAAAACGGCGGGAACAAAGCTGATGATTCGGCTGAGGATATGGCATGTGATACCAGACTTCTTGCCGCATTGCAGAACCTGAAAAAAGGTGATATACTCTCTGTGGACAGCCTGAGTATCAAAGAGGGCGAGACATCGCCGCCAAAGCGTTATAATTCCGGTTCTATGATTCTTGCAATGGAGAATGCAGGTCAGCTGATCGAGGACGAAGAGCTTCGTGCCCAGATTAAAAGCTGCGGAATCGGAACCAGTGCCACCAGAGCGGAAATTCTTAAGAAACTGTGCAATATCAAATATCTGGCACTCAATAAGAAAACCCAGGTGATCACTCCAACCCTTCTTGGAGAGATGATCTTTGATGTGGTAAACTGCTCCATCAGACAGCTTCTGAACCCGGAATTGACTGCAAGCTGGGAAAAAGGACTGAATTATGTGGCAGAGGGCAGTATTACAGAACAGGAATATATGGACAAGCTGGAGCATTTTGTGCGCCTTCGCACCAGACAGGTGGAGGACAGCAATATCCAGCCATATCTGAGACAGTTCTTTGATGCTGCAGCAGTGAATTATAAGGATTCATCTGAAAAAAACAGTGCGAAAACAACAGGCAGATCAACGTCCGCAGCGGGACGATCACGTACCTGCAGAAAGCCGTCTGCTTCAAAGTAGTGTGCATTTGTGACAGATAAAAGAAAACATGTCATCATAGCGAGAGAAAAGAGGAAAATATTATGTTAAAAGATTTTACAATTGCAAACCTTCTGAATCTGAACGAAACAATCGCAAAGGATTTATTTGAAGGAAAAACATATCCATGGGAAGTATTACCGGAGATCGGAGATTTCATTCTGAAACTGGGACAGACCTTAAGTGAAGAAGAATACGACCACCCGTCAGAAGATGTATGGATCGCCAAGAGTGCCAAAGTAGCACCTACAGCCTGCATCAACGGTCCGGTCATCATAGGTAAAGAAGCAGAAGTACGCCACTGTGCATTTATACGCGGAAAAGCAATTATAGGTGAGGGTGCAGTAGTAGGTAATTCTACGGAATTAAAGAATGCGGTACTTTTCAACAAGGTACAGGTTCCGCACTACAATTATGTAGGCGATGCAGTTCTCGGCTACAAATCCCATATGGGTGCAGGTTCCATCTGTTCCAATGTAAAATCTGACAAGAAACTGGTAGTTGTAAAAGACGGTGACGAGAAGATTGAAACAGGTCTGAAGAAATTCGGCGCAATGCTTGGAGATAACGTAGAAGTGGGATGCGGTTCCGTATTAAATCCCGGAACTGTGATCGGACGCTGCTGCAACATTTATCCACTTTCCTCAGTAAGAGGCTGCGTACCTGCAAATCACATTTATAAGTCAAAAACAGAAGTTGCAGAAAAGAGAAGTTGAAAATATAGAAGAGGCAGGTTGTATGAAGGATATTATTTCAGTCATACAGCCTGCCCTTTTATATTTTTATGTCTGTCTGATATAGAAGATATTTGTTGTACCTGATATTACATATGAAATAAAAGTTTTCTCAGGATTACCAGAATGGTAATGTGCACCGGATAAAACCAGTAAAAAACATATTTCAGAAATTTTCCTTTTACAAATCCACGTTCACCATTGTACATATTAATGGAAAGAAAAGCAAAGCAGGCTTTCCATTCATAGTAAAGCCAGCAGCTTCCGATGATCGCCTGGGCGGTTTTGTCGTTGCGGAACCAGTACATGATCAGCAGGAATACAAATCCCCGCCATCCGTAATCTGCCTTCAGAAACACAGAGACAGTCAGCAGTGCCAGCACGCAGACAAGCTGCATTTTCTGATTATCCCAGAAGTATTCCAGGGCACAGAATGCCAGGTATCCCAGAAACAGGGTGAAAAATACATTCTGTTTTTCATATCTCCAGGTGTTGGTAAACATGAAGTTCCATGGAATCTCAGAGATACATGCAAATAGAAACAGATTCAGGCCATATTTCTTACGGTTATGTGTATGCAGAAATCCTTCCACTAACAGAAAACAGAAAATTGGAAAAGCGGCCCTGCCGATATCCCGGAAAATCCGATACCAGCTGTAATCCACGCCGCCGAAACTGAAAAGGGTTGCGGTTGTGGCAGGATAATTATACAGGATCATTAAGCCTGTATGGTCAATCAGCATCAGGATGATAGCGATTAATTTTAAAGCGCTTCCGCTCAGAACCTGAAATTTTGCAGGGAGAAAGGAAGCAGGTAACTTTGTTGTCATAATAGAAATCCCTTCATTAATAGAAATTAGAACTATTTTACCACAAAAAAATCAAAGATGGTTAAAAATTTTACAATTTATGACTGGACGAATCAGCACTTTTGTGAGAAAATAACACTAGGTTGTTAGGCATACTCCTCTGAAGTCATTCAGCAGACATCGGAGTTTTATCCTGTGCAGTTCATTCAGCAGTTCTGTACAGTGGAGAGTATAACAACATGAAGTTAATCTATACTTGAAAGGAGTTTTACAATGATTTATTCACGCGAAGTAGAAGAAATGTGCCCAGTTGCACAGGGCGTTCATCATGGCGCCGCTCCAATCCCAGAAGAAGCTAAATGGGTACAGGCAAAAGAAGTCAAAGACATTTCCGGTCTTACACACGGTGTTGGCTGGTGTGCACCACAGCAGGGTGCCTGCAAGCTTACATTAAATGTTAAAGAAGGTATCATCCAGGAAGCGCTGGTTGAGACAATCGGATGTTCAGGTATGACTCATTCTGCAGCTATGGCTTCCGAGATTCTTCCGGGACTTACAGTTATGGAGGCATTGAACACTGACTTAGTTTGTGATGCGATTAATACAGCTATGAGAGAACTCTTCCTTCAGATCGTTTATGGACGTACACAGTCTGCATTCTCAGAAGAAGGACTTCCAGTAGGTGCTGGACTTGAAGA
>ENA-OQIZ01000029-OQIZ01000029.1-human-gut-metagenome-genome-assembly--contig:-NODE-29-length-133692-cov-11.803287_pt1 | contig 133692 bp, 130 predicted proteins | sample MGYA00242593_ERZ504758 | MGnify/ENA primary metagenome ERZ504758 (study PRJEB26092, sample SAMD00036364) | human gut metagenome | host: Homo sapiens | study: EMG produced TPA metagenomics assembly...
GCCACGGCCAGCGGCATCGCGTTCTCCTACCTGCTGTGCGCCGCCATCTCGCTGGTCGCCCTGATCATCTGCATCTTCACCGTCACCAGCCGTGCCAAGGAGAAGGCCGCACGCAACGCCAAGGCCTACGAGGCGCAAGCCTCCGCCGAAGTCGCGGCCGAAACCACTGAAGGCCAGCCCGCCGAGCATCACTACGCCGGCGCATACGTGGCCCCCGCCTCCTCCCTGTTCAAGCAGGCCCAGGAACAGTCCATCGGCGGGATCATGGACGATCAGCCCTACAGCTGCTTGGACAGCGATGACATCACGCATGTGGTGCGCGAGTTCATCCGCCTCAACGTTTCCAGCCTTCCCGTGGTGAACGGCGATGGCAGGCTCGTCGGCTTCGTCAGCGACGGCGATGTCATGAAATCGATTGCCACCTATGAATCCCGTACGGTTTCCACCGGCACCGGTTCGACGATGGTGGTGTTCGACGACGAAACCGTGGCCTCCAAGGTGCAGGCGCTCTCCGGCAAGAAGGTGATGGACATCGCCACGCGTAAGGTCGTTGCCGCCACGCCCGACCAGCATGTTGGAGAGGTGGCCCGAATCCTCGCCAAGAAGCAGTTCAAGAAACTGCCGGTGGTGGATGGTGATGGCAGACTCGTCGGTGTGATCCGCCGTAAGTCCGTGATGGAACATGCCTTCGACGCGCTGTTCCCAAAGGATGATCGGTGATTCGGCGTCATCATCGCTGAATAGAATGAATGGAATATGAGGCTTCCCTTCTCACGGGGGAAGCCTCATTGCTTTGTCCGCGGAGTCTTACGGCACCTGCGCAAGGGCAACGTCACGCTTTCATGATGCACTATTGAATAGTGCGTTCCTATCGTTGCATGGTGACGCTAATGCATGGCGTCACGATACTGAAGCCTGCCATCTAACGGCGGGTACGGCTCGTTTCTGGAGTCGTGCACGCATACGCGCGTCGGCGTGCGTATGCCGTGATGTGACCTTTGTGGTGGAATTGAAGAGTTGAGGGGCTTCTGCTGTTTTCGTGGGTTAGGTTCTTGGTTGTGGTAGGTGTATGTCGAGTCCGTCGCAGCGGAGCATGACGAGCGCGATGAGGCTGCCTGAAGTGGCCTGATTTCTGTTCCCCTTTTATTGTGAGACGGCTTGTGCCGCTTGGTTTGCATGATACTCGGTTTCGATCTGTTCCGGTGTCCTGCAGCCCAGCGACTGGTGGAGACGCTTCGAGTTCCACCACGAGACCCACCGGAACGTCGCCAATTCTGGCTCGGCCAGGTCGGCGAATGGCTTGCGCCGCCACACCAGCTCGGTCTTGTACGCGCCGTTGACGCTTTCGGCCATGGCGTTGTCGTACGAGTCGCCGACCGTGCCGGTCGAGGGAAGCATGCCGTGTTCCCTGACCTGGGTGGTGTACACCGTGCTGATGTGTGTTTTGCCAAATTGAAGTAGTCCAGAATGGCGTGTCAATTCAATCTCGTACTCTACGGGCCCGTCGACACCGGCAAGACGCATCTCGCGGTCGCGTTGGGCAGGCTCGCGTGCATGCGCGCGATACCGGTCGGGTTCTTCACCGCGACCGGGCTGCTCATGCGGCTGCGCCGCGCGAAACGGGGGCGGCTCGACGCGGAGCTCCGGCAGATCGCCAGGGCGAGGCTCCCGGTCATCGACGAGTTCGGCTACATGCCGATCGACCGCACCGTGCGCCACGGAAGGCTCACCGGATTCGGGGGGAGGCTCCTACCGTAGCGGGCACGCCCTCATGACCAGATAGCCGGGAAGGAAAGGGCGGCGGGTTCCGACGGCGCGGTTTCTGTTGGAAACCAGCCGCCTACGCTGCTGAAAAAAGTGCCCATACTGTGGACACCAACTTGCAGAAACACAATCCGCACGCTCCGTCCCGGGATGCCCGGTCATCCAGTAGTAGGTGGAGCGGGGAACGCCCGGCATCCTGCATCGCGCTGATATCGGGTAGCGGGCGGAGTTGGCCCGTATCACGCCTGCCTTCGTGCGAATACCGGCACCGCGGGGTCGATCGCGCGATGTCGTACTCGGCCCTGATCCCCCGGGATGGCTTGCCGCTCTCGCACGACTGCGCGATCTGCCGTTTGAACGCCTCGTCGTAGTGGCGGGGGATGTTTCGGGCCGGCCATCGTCGGCCTCCAATCTCATATCATTCGTCCCTCATCGGACTGTCTAACACATTGTAGCCACGCCGATCGCGGCGAGGCCGTCGAACAGCGAGGGCATCGCCGTTCCGAGCCGTTCGGCGACCCGGCGGGCGATGTCTCCCGCGGTCCTCCATACGATATGCGGGAAACCGCCGACCGTCTTCTGGTTCGCGACGCTCACCGGCCACGCGCACTCCGACTCGAAGTCGCGCGTGAACCGGCTGCTCGGCTCGGCCCACGACACCATCGCGACCACGACCCCGCACTTCGGGCAATCCACCCGCGGCATGTCGGCGACCAGTTCGACCCGCCAGCAGCCGAAATCCTGGCGCCTCCAGCGGCGCACTACGGCAGTGAGCGCGTGATGGACTGCCTGAGTAAGGCCGACTTCGGCGACCGGTTGAAGACGCTGCCGGACGGACTTGACACGCCCCTGTACAAGGAGCTCGACAAGAACGGCGTGGAAGTCTCGGGCGGCGAGGCTCAGAAGATCGACATCGCCGGCGACAAGACGGCCGTGTATATCAGCCACCGGTTGTCGTCGTGCAAGTTCTGCGACGACATCGCCGTGTTCGACCATGGCGCGATCGTCCAGTATGGCACGCGCGACCAGCTCGTGGCCGACGAAAACGGCAAGTACTACGAGTTGTGGCATGCGCAGGCGCAGTATTACGTCAAGGAGTAGGCGCCGCGGGTGGCAGATGCATTGTCGTGCGTCGGCATGGGCGGCAGCCCGACGGTGCCGCCCATGCCGGAAGGCCGGTAAGTACGGGCGCCCGCGGCCGGTCAGAGCGGCAGCAGGTCGCTCAGGTCGTCGCGCTCGCCGACGGCGGTGATGCGCCCCGCGTCCTTCTCTTGGGACCATGTGGTGATGCCGGCGGCGAGACGGAGCCACACCTCGGGGTCGAGCTCGATGACATCGGGCGGTGTGAGATTGTGCGGGTCGGACGCCGGGCCATCCAGGATCTTCACGGCTCCCCATGGTGCGACTCGCACTTCCACGCCGGGGCCGGGCGCCTTGCGCTCCAGCAGATATAAGGTGTATCGCACCGCCATCGCCCATGTCGGTCGGGGCAGCGCCGGCATCAGGGACTCCGAGTCCGCCCCGTCCTCGCGCAGTCGCTGCGCTGCGTCGTTCCACTGCTGCCACGCGCGCTCGCCCGCGGGTATGTCTCGTTCTCGAATTGCGGCCATGACTCCATTGTGCCTCTAGGGGTGACGATTGCCTTTTCGCATCGGCCGGCGGTTCTCGGTGCGGTTTCGGATGCTTTGCGTTTTTGCAAAAGTGTTTCATCGGGCTTGCATCAGGTGTTGCAATACGTTGTTTTCCAACGTGGCAACGTTTTCTGTCGTCTCAAAATGTGGTTGATATATAGCCGATTTGGCGTATTTATGGCAAATCCTGTATGATATTTCATGTTTCTGCAAACGATTGCATAACGTTACGCAGCGTTCACCGGAACTTATTGGCGTGGTCACCAAGCCGTCGCATAATAACACAGGAAGCATAATCCGGAAAGAGAGTCAGACATGACTGAAATCACTGCACCCAAGTCACCTGTCACGACCGCCGAGTTCGCGGACGGCATCCGCGAACAGCTGAAGTACAGCCAAGGCGTCACCGTCGAGCAGGCCACCCCCGCCGACGTGTACGTCGCCTCCTCGCTGGTGGTCCGCCACTACCTGCAGGACGCATGGTTCAAGACCCAGCAGGACATGGTCAATGGCAACACCAAGGCCGTCGGATACCTGTCCGCCGAGTTCCTCATGGGCAAGCAGCTGCGTAACGCACTGCTCAACGCCGGCATGATCGACCAGTTCGACGAAGCCGTCAAGGACCTGGGCTTCGAGCCGCAGGACGTCATCGACGTCGAACACGAGCCGGGCCTCGGCAACGGCGGCCTCGGCCGTCTCGCCGCCTGCTTCATCGACTCGCTCGCGTCCCTCGGCGTGCCCGCGTTCGGCTACGGCATCCAGTACAAGTACGGCATCTTCGAGCAGGCCTTCGACAAGGACGGCAAGCAGATCGAGAAGCCTGACTACTGGCTGACCAACGAAGAGCCCTGGGGCCACATCGACTACAACCGTTCCCAGAAGGTCTCCTTCGGCGGCGAAGTCGTCGAAGAGAACGGCAAGAAGGTCTGGAAGCCGGCCTGGTCCGTGCGCGCCGTGCCCGTCGACTACATGGTCCCCGGCTACGCATCCGGCCGCGTCAACACTCTGCGCCTGTGGAGCGCCAAGAGCTACGACGAATTCGACCTGCTCACCTTCAACAAGTCCGAATACCTCGACGCCGTCAAGCCGCAGGTCAAGGCCGAGAACATCTCCAAGATTCTCTACCCGGAGGATTCCACCCCGCAGGGCAAGGCGCTGCGCCTCGAACAGCAGTACTTCTTCGTGGCCGCGTCCCTGCACGACGCCATCCGCGTGTTCTACCCCGGCCAGAGCAAGCCCGACCTGACCACCTTCCCGAGCAAGATCACCTTCCAGCTCAACGACACCCACCCCGTCATCGGCATCCCCGAGCTCATGCGCATCCTCATCGACGAGTACGGCTACGACTGGGACACCGCCTGGTCCATCACCACCAAGACCTTCAACTACACCTGCCACACCCTGCTGCCCGAGGCGCTGGAAGTCTGGCCGGCCAAGCTGATCTCCGAACTGCTGCCTCGCCACATGGAAATCATCAACGAGATCAACGAGCACTTCCTCGCCGAACTCAAGACCAAGACCCGTGACAAGGCCAAGATCGAGCGCATGCGCATCGTCACCGACGAGGAGAACCCCAAGGTCCGCATGGCATACCTTGCCACCGCCGGTGGCTCCCACGTCAACGGCGTCGCCGAACTGCACTCCGAACTGCTCAAGGACGTCACCCTTCGTGACTTCTCCGACCTCTACGGCGACAAGTTCACCAACGTCACCAACGGCGTCACCCCCCGTCGCTTCATCCGCCTCGCCAACCCGCGCCTGTCCGCCCTCATCACCGAAGGCCTCGGCACCGACAAGTGGCTGAGCGATCTCGAACTGCTCAAGGGCCTCGAACCCCTCGCCAAGGACGACGAATTCGTCAAGAAGTTCGCCGCCGTCAAGCAGGCCAACAAGGAGGACTTCACCGCCTACGCCAAGCGCGAATACGGTTTCGACCTCGACCCCAACACCATGTTCAACACCATGGTCAAGCGCCTGCACGAGTACAAGCGCCAGTCCCTCAAGATCCTCGCGCTGATCGCCAAGTACGCCGACATCAAGTCCGGCCGCGTCTCCGCCGACGATGTGCTTCCCCGCACCGTCATCTTCGGCGCCAAGTCCGCCCCGGGCTACTACCTCGCCAAGATGACCATCCAGCTCATCAACAACGTCGCCCGCGTCGTCAACAACGACCCCGACGTCAAGGGCAAGCTGCACGTCTTCTTCCCCTGGAACTACAACGTCCGCCTCGCCCAGCACCTCATCCCAGCCACCGACCTCGACGAGCAAATCTCCCAGGCCGGCAAGGAGGCGTCCGGCACCGGCAACATGAAGTTCGCCCTCAACGGCGCCCTCACCGTCGGTACGTTGGACGGTGCGAACGTCGAAATCCGTGAGCGTGTCGGCGCCGAGAACTTCTTCCTCTTCGGCATGACCGTCGACGAGGTCGACAAGCTCTACGAAGATGGCTACTCGCCGGCCAAGTACTACGAGGCCGACCCCCGCCTGAAGGCCGCCATCGACATGGTCTCCGACGGCACCTTCTCCAACGGTGACCGCAACACCTACGCCCCCCTCGTCGCCGACTGGCTCACCAAGGACTGGTTCATGACCCTCGCGGACTTCACCGCCTACTCCAGCATCCAAAGTGAGATCGAAGCCCTCTACCGCGACCCCCTCGAGTGGAACCGCAAGGCCGTCCTCAACGTCGCGAACTCGGGCTACTTCAGCTCCGACAGGTCGATCCAGGATTATCTCGACAACATCTGGCACACCTCCCCGTTGACCTGATTACGGAGCGTCCTCGTCGTTGCTCCTCAGTCGCGGTACCTTTGTACCGTTTCCTTCGGTGCGCCTAGAGGACGCACACGTAATCAGTCCAACGGGCTGCGCCCGCTTGCCGACTGACGGCGTGTAACGTGATTCGCCCCCGTTGGCGGGAGCGAATCACGTTTTACATCACTGCGCAGCGCGGCGAATGGCGAACACGGCGACTGCGGCGATTAGCAGCAGGAAGCCGCTTGCAAGCATCGCCATCACCGGGCTTGCTCGGCGTGGTCGGCTGCTGGCCACCATTCGACGCGATCGCGACCGCGAACGACGCGGATACGCCTGAGTCTCGATGTTCAATGATCCGGAAAGATCGTAATCCAAGGTCTTCGCCTCATCGAACGTCCAGTTCACCCAAGGCTCGGGCTTCACACTGCCCTTGGACTGCCAGTCGCCCCACGCGGTGTCGGTATTGCCATCGCATAGGTTCGGAACCGGCGTCTTGCCTTGCGAATACGACGCTTCGGGCTTGCCGGCACCGCATACGTTGCTGCCGTTTTTCGATCGTGGCGGCGGTGGGGCATGTCTCGACGAAGAGGGGCAAGGTTGGAACCGCCATGCAGTGAGCCATCCAGAACCCTTGTCTGCCGCATTGGGGCTCTCAAGACTCGCAGATACACCGCAATACTTGCTGAAAATGGTCTATAACTGCGAGTTCTGAGAGCCCCAATGCGGCACAACATGCGAAAAGAGCCTGTCTGCGAAATGCAGACAGGCTCTTTTCGCGGACACATGTGTGCCTACAACGATTGACTGTTAAATGAACTCAGGCGGCTTCCGGGGCTGCTTCGGCCTCATCGGCGTCGCCCTTGTCGGCGTCCTTGGTCAGGCCAAGGTCGACCGGGGATGAGCTGTTCTCCCAAGGCTCCTCCCACGGATCATAATCCGGGTTCTGCTGCTTGTAGATGTACAGACCAACCACGGCGGCCAGCAGCGCACCAAAGAACAACGCAAAGAACTTCCAACCGTTTGAAGACTTGTTCTCCATGACGGCTCCTTTCCCAATCCTGGTTGGCTTGCCCGTTCAAAACCAACTCTGGGTTCCATCTTAATTCCAAAAATGTGGCGATTGCGTGCGGGAATGCTTTTGCTTTGCCGGCGGTGCGCACGACGAGCCGGGAGCGTGTTGTTTCACCGTCCGGCGAGGAGATGCGATTCCGCTACAGTAGATGACATGAGTAATGGCCGATTCAGTTTGTTTCCCGGTGCGCCGTCGGCGCACAACCTGTTCTCCAAGCGGGCGATTCAATATCAGTGGCGGTCGAACGGCCCTGTGTTCACCAGCGCGATCATCATCGCGTGCGTCGCCGTGTGGGTTGTCGAGATGGTGTTCAGCCTGTTCTGGCCTCTTGGACTCGCAACCATGATCTATTACGGCCGGTTCGACCCGATGACGGCGGTCGCACAACCGTGGATGTTCCTCACGTCGATGTTTCTGCATTCGCCGAAGTCGGTGCTGCATATCCTGTTCAACATGCTGGCGTTGTGGAGCGTGGGGCCGGTGCTGGAGAAGATGATGGGGCATTGGCCGTTTCTCGCGCTGTACGTGCTTTCCGGTTTGGGCGGCGGTCTTGGGCTGATGTCCTGGGCCGCGCTGTGGCCGGGTGGCACCGGGTGGCTTGGTGGTGCCTATGGCGCGTCCGGCGCGTTGTTCGGCCTGTTCGCGGCGATGCTGGTTGTGTACCGGCGCATCGGAGAGGATATCCGTTCGATGCTGGTCTGGATGGCGGTCAACTTCCTGATGCCGTTCCTGGTGGGCGGCATCGCATGGCAGGCTCATGTAGGCGGGTTCATCGTCGGCGGCGTGTTCACGTGGCTGCTGGTTTCCGGCGTGCACGCGTTGCGCGGCAAGAGCCTGACGTTCCGGACGATGGTGTACGGGGCGGTGGTGTTGGCGCTGATCGTCGCAGGCGTGCTGGTCTGTAATCTGAGCAATCCGGCTCTGACGTACATCATGTGATTGGCCTCTTACCCGGTGAAAGTCCCACCTGGCGCGGCGTGTTCGAGAACAGCGGGCGCCGTTACGGGTACAGGCGCGTCCACCTGGAATTGAGGGGCGTGGGCGTCGTCGTGTCCGCCAAACGGGTCATGCGCCTGATGACCCGGCACGGGCTCGTGCCCGTGTCCAGGAGCGTGAGGCGCTACTCCTCGTACAGGGGTGAGATCGGCGAGGCACCTGTCACCCACTCGGACCGCGGCTGCCACTACCAGTGGCCGGAATGGATACGCATCTGCAAGGGCCACGGGCTGATCCGCTCGATGAGCGCGAAGGGCTGCAGCCTAGACAACGCGTCCGCGGAGGGGGTCTTCGGCCGTCTCAAGCAGGAGTTCTTCCACAAGCGCGACTTCACGGGCGTCATGGTCGACGGGTTCGCCGACGATGCTCGACGAGTACATGACATGGTAGCGCGACGAACGCATCAAGACCGAGTACGGGATGAGCATCATGGACAGGCGCATCAAGCTGGGGCTCGTCGGCTGAACACATGTGATAACCTGCCAGACAACCATACAGACAACGAAGTCCAACAAAACGTCACCGCCCCCGAGCTTGTGATGGGACTTTTGTGGGGTGGGCGGGGCACTGGAGAATGGCTCGGGGCGGAGGCGTCGCACCAATGTGAATTACATGCGTGTAGTTTTCCACATGATGTGGAGAACTTTGTGGACAACTTGGGTATAAGTTGGGTATAACTCGTGGATAACTATGGTGAATAAGTCCGTGTGAGCTCTAACAATGTTGGAGATACTGGGTTTTGACACATTGTGGACAATGTGCACAATGCGAATAAGAGTTATCCACAATTGTGTATAAGTATGTGAATAATGTGGATAACATGGGGAAAACCGGTGGATAGACAGTGCACAACTTGATTTGCGGAGCATCCGTTACGGATCTCGAAGCCGGGGCGCGATGACGCTGCCGGGATACCATGACACTATGGATATTTCGTCTCAGACCAGTCGGTTCATTGCGGCGCACCGCAATCAGGATGTGCGCGACCTGGCGCTCAGCGCCAAACGCGTGGACGGGCTTGACCTGCCATTCGCGCTCGACCAGATCGCCGGCTGGCAGACTGCGTGCCGCAAGCTGCCGCAATGGGCCGAGACCGACGGCATCGTCTATCCGCCGCACATCTCCATGGAACAGTGCTCTTCCCAGTTCGCCGCGCAGTACAAGGCCGGCATCGCAAGGCGCGTAGCGGGCGCCGGCGGTGCGATGGTCGATCTGACCGGCGGATTCGGCGTCGATTGCTCGTATATCGCGCGTGGATTCAGCCGGGCGGTCTATGTGGAGCGCCAGCCTCACCTGTGCGAGCTCGCGGCTCATAATTTCCGGGCGCTGGGGCTCCCGCACATGGATGTGATCAACGGCGATGCGGAGGATTGGCTGCGCGGCGCCGTTGACGCCCGCGCCGCCTCCGCAGACTCGGCCGCAGTCGATTCAGCTACAGCCGTTCCCATCGCGCTGATCTACCTCGACCCCGCGCGACGTGACGCGCATGGCGGCCGAACCTATGCCATCGCCGACTGCACGCCGGACGTACTCGCGCTGAAAGACCGTCTGCTGGCCGTTTCGCCGCACGTCATGGTCAAGCTGTCTCCGATGCTGGATTGGCGAAAGACGGTTGCGGACTTCAACGGTTCGGTCGGCGAAGTGCATATCGTCTCCACAGGCAACGAATGCAAGGAACTGCTGCTGGTGCTCGACCGCGGTTCGCGCGACGCCATACGCGTGATCTGCGTCAACGATGGCGACGTATTCGGATACGTCCATGACATGAAGACCGGCGCGGATTCTGACGGCGTGGTCCTCGCCGCCGCAGGAGAAAAAGGCAGTCAGGGCGGGTCTGCAGAGCCGTCACACGCCGCTCCGGAACAGCCCAGGTATCTGTACGAGCCGAACGCTTCGCTGATGAAGGGCGGCTGTTTCGCGCTACTGGAGGACCATTATGGTATGCGCCAGATCGGCCCGAACAGCCACCTGCTGATATCGGGCACGCCGGCGCCGCAGTTTCCCGGCCGGGGATTTGTCATTGAAACCATCGCGGGTATGGGCAAAAAAGAGCTGAAACGGGCTCTAGCGGGCGTCGACAGGGCGAATATCGCAGTGCGCAACTTCCCGTTGACCGCTGTCCAGCTGCGCAGGAAACTCAAGCTGGCAGACGGCGGCGATGTGTATCTGTTCGGCACGACGTCCGTCGATGGCCGTCATGTCATCGTCCGCACCGTGAAGCAGTGAAACCGCGAAAAGGGTATGACAGCAACACAGTTTGGCGGTGGCGCAGCACCATGCCGCGCCACCGCCAAACCGTAACGTCGCTTACCGTCGATATGGAGCTGGCTGCCGCGAGGGGATCTCGCCGCTCAGCGCCACCACATCGTCATGATGAATCCGACCATAATGATCGCGAAGGCGATTGCCAGGTTCCAAGCGCCGATACCCGGGATCGGCCACGTGCCGTTCGGCGACAGGTAGTAGACCACGGCCCAGATCAGGCCGATGATCATCAGCGCGCAGAACAGCGGGACGAACCAGCGCGGGTTCGACTTGGTGCCCTTGATGGTCTCCTCGACGCGGCGCGTGTTCTCCGCCTGCCGCGACATCATGCGCTGCATCTGCGGGGTCATCTCTGACTTGTCGGCGGTGGCGTTGAGCACCGCCTGCACCTTGTCCATGGAGACGCCGTAATCGTCATCGGCCTCGTCGGTCTCGTTGGCGTCGGTCTCGTTGGTGTCCGTGTCCTTGACGTCGGCGTCGGTCTCGGCCTGCCAGTCCTTCTGGTCTTCCGAGTCGGTTTCGTGCAGCTCTGTGTCAGCCATAAGCGTAGTCTCCATTCAATAGGCTAAAAAATCATAATAGCGGTTACACTCGAAAGTTGAACACACTGGGAGGAATCATGGCCAGACACACCAGCAGGCACGCCGCCCGGCGCACGTGGCTCGGCGGCTTCGCGGTGTGCCTGATTGTGGCTTTTTCCGGGTATCTGCTGGTGACGAACGTGCGCGTGAACCGCACGGCAACGGTCACTTCCGACACGGCGGACCTGGTGGAGCAGCGCGTGGAGCATGTCGACCAGCTGCAGAAGGACATCACCGACCTGAGCGCGCAGATCAACACGCTGAAGGATTTCGCCAACAACAGTGGCTCCTCCGAGCAGCCCTCGGGCACGAGCGACCCCAAGCCCAGCGACACCGAGGACGCGGGCTCCGGCACCATACTGCCGGCGGTGCACGGTCCCGGCATCACCGTGACCCTGAACGACTCCCCGTTGTGGGAGAACATGGTGGACAGCTCGGGCTCGGCCGCGAACATCAACGATTACGTCGTGCATCAGGAGGACGTGGAGGCTGTTGTCAACGCCCTGTGGGCGGGCGGCGCGGAGTCGATGATGATCATGGACCAGCGCGTGTTGTTCAATTCCGCAGTGATCTGCCAAGGGAATGTGCTTCTATTACAGGGCAAGAAATACTCGCCGCCGTTCACCGTGTCGGCGATCGGCCCCGCAGATGCCATGATTCGGGCTTTGGACGACTCGAACGCGGTCAAGTTGTATAAAGAGTATGTCAGCGCATTCGGATTGGGCTGGAAAGTGGAAAAAAAGGACGATCTCGTGTTCGGGCAGTCTGCGGCGACGCTGCAGCCGTTGCGGTATGCGTCCGTGGTCAAGGACGGGAGCGAGGAATGAAGCATTCGCGCAACTCTCAACAGATTCAAGGCGATTTTCAGGATTTCGAGGCGCCTGCCCCTGCTGAACCGGAGTACGCCGGGGAAGTGACCATGGCGCTGCCTCCGGTGCCGATGCCCGATCCGAACGCCCGGCGCGGCCTCGCGCAGCCGGCGGCCAAGCGCAGCGTTCTGTGGTCGGTGCTGGGGATCCTCGGCGAGGTGCTGATGACGCTGGCGGCCGTCTGCGCGCTGTACGTGGTATGGCAGATGTGGTGGACCGGCGTCCAGTCCGAGCACACGCAGGTCGAGACCCGCCAGTCGGCGTCATGGTCCGATCCGGCCGGCGGCGACAGCTCGAAGGTCGCCAAGGCGCAAAGCGGCGACGTGCCGGTCCAGCCGACGAGCGCAAGCGATGGCGAGCTCATCGCGCAGGTGTACGTGCCCCGGTTCGGCCAGGGGTGGGTGCGTAACGTGGTCGAAGGCACGGACGAGGCCGAATTGTCGCTGCATGGTCTGGGACATTATCCGTCCACGCAGATGCCCGGTTCAGTCGGCAATTTCGCGGTCGCCGGCCACCGCAACGGCTACGGTCGACCGCTGGGAGACGTCGACCTGCTGCAGGAGGGCGACGCGATCATCGTGCGTACCAAGGACTACTGGTACGTGTACAAGTACACGACATACAAGATCGTCACCCCGGAGCACTCCGAGGTCATCGCCGCTAACCCGGAGGATCTCAACACGCCTCCCAGCAAGCGCATGATCACACTGACCACGTGCGAGCCGAAATACACCACGGCCACGCATCGTTGGATCAGCTACGGCGAGCTGAGCTATTGGGCTAAGGTCTCGGATGGCGTGCCGCAGGAGCTCGCCACGTCGTCGAACTCGGCGAAGGTGGCGTTCTCCAGCAGCAACACGAGCCAGTCGTTCGTGTCCAAGCTGGGCACGCTGCAGCCCATCGTGCTGTGGGCGCTGGTGGCGTACCTGGTGCTGTACATCGCGGCCCTGGTGGCCTGGCGGTACCCGGTGCTGCGCGAGATTCGCGCCGGCAAGCGCCGCCGTCCGGACGCGAGCATCTACGGATGGCTGCTGCGTCACCAGCCCGGTCCGCTGGTAATCAGGTGGGCGCTGCTGATACTGCTGCTGTTCATCGTCAGCGTGGTGCTGATTCAGTGGGCGTGCCCATGGGCGGCAAGCAACATCCCCATCCTGCAAAGCATGTCGAATTACGCGGTCGATTAGCGGCATGGCCGGTTGGCGGCGATAATGGGAACGTATGGGATGGCGGTCGGCGCTCGCCGGTGCCATCCCATAATCAGAACGAGACGAGGAGCGTCATGACGGATTCGGCACGCATTGTGGTGGTGGACAATTACGATTCGTTCGTATACACCATCGTTGGATATCTGAAAACCTTGGGAGCGACGGTCGATGTGGTGCGCAACGACGCAATAGACCCCTCAGATGCCTCTGTGCTGGACGAATATGACGGTGTGCTTATTTCCCCCGGTCCGGGCGCTCCGGCGGATTCTGGGGCCAGCGAGGACGTTATTCGGCTATGCGCCAAGCTCGGCAAGCCCATGTTCGGTGTGTGCCTCGGCCTGCAGGCGCTCGCCGAGGTGTTCGGCTGCACGGTCAGCCACGCGCCCACCATCATGCACGGCAAAACCAGTCTCGTCGAGCATATCGATGATGAGATCTTCGCCGGCGTCGCCAATCCGATGACCGCGACCCGATATCATTCGCTGGCCGTCGAGCCCGACACCGTGCCCGATGACCTGGTCGTGACGGCGTGGACGAAGGATGACCATATCGTTCAGGGCATCAAGCACCGGTCGTTGCCGATGTATGCGGTGCAGTTCCATCCTGAATCGGTGATGACGCAGGACGGCTACCGGCTGCTCGCCAACTGGCTCGCCGTCTGCGGGCAGACCAACGCCGTGGCCAAGTCCATCGGTCTGCAGCCCAAGGTCAACCGCTGACACGCACGTGTGTGTGGCGCCGCGCGTGACGCGCATGACAACGATGATGGGCCCGTGGCATGAGGAATGCCACGGGCCCATCATGTGTTCTGGGCCGATGTGTGTAGACCGCGCGGCTGGGCCGCCCGTCTGGCCGATCGACCCGCCGCGATTGCCGGTTGCGCTTACCGGCCGTCAGGCGGCCGATCGGTCACACCGCAATGGCAATCACGGCCATTCCCGGCGGTTCAGTTCCCACCTGTCGTCGTGCCGCCGTTGCCGTTGTTGTCGGGATCCTCGGTGGTGGGCTTCTTGGCGGTGACCGAGATGGTGCTGCCCTTGTCGACCTGCGTGCCGGCCGCGGGATCCTGCGTTTCGATGACCGCATCATCGGTCGCGTCGCCGGTGACCTTCAGCGTGAAGTCGCTGCCCAGCGTGGCCTTGGCCTTGGCGATCGTGTTGCCGAGGAGATTGGGCACGCTGACCTGCGGCTTGCCGGTGGACACGTAGACCGTGATCTGCGAGCCCTGCAGCACCAGTTCTCCGGAACCGGGACTGACTCGCGTCACCGAGCCCTTCTCCACCTTGTCCGAGGCCTCCTGCTCGACGACCGGCAGGAACTTCATGGACGAGAGCTTGTCCAGCACCGTGTCCTTGGGTTGGCCGACCAGACCGTCTGGCACCTTGGTCATGCCCGAGGAGATGTACAGCGTGATCGTCGTGCCCTTGGGCTGCGACGTGCCGGAGGCCGGGTCGGTGCTCACGACCTTGTCCTTCTCGATGGTGGCGCTGTCGGCGGTCTTCGTGACGGACGACACCTTGAAGCCCAGTTTCTCCAGCGCGTTGCGCGCATCCTCCTGGGTGTAGTCGCTCAGGTCGGGCACGGTCACCGACTTGGGGCCTACGGAGAACCAGACCTTCACGTCCGAGCCTTTGACGGCCTGAGTGTCGCCCTCGGGGGACTGCTTGGTGAACGTGCCGGCGGGTTCACCGGAAACCGAATCCTGCATCTCCACGAAGTTGAACCCGGCCGAGGTGACCTTCTCCTTCGCCTGCGCCTTGGTCATCGTCGCCGTGATGGTGGGCACGGTGCCCATCTCCGTGGCGGATTTGCGGCTCATGGTGTAGATCACGCCGAAGATGATCGCCAGCAGCACCACGCCGCTGATGATCGACGCGATGATGATCTTCTTCTTGCGCTTCTGCCTGGCCGCCTCCGCGCGTTGTTCGGCGCGAGACTTGACCGCCAGGGCCTCGTTCGGGTTCTGCGCCGGAGGCACCATCTCGAACTGGCCGGTCGCCGGGTTGTACGCCTGCGTGGGCTGACCCGCGCCGACAGCACTCATTGGCACGGTAGCGCCGCCGTCCTGCTGCTCCGCGGCCTTGCGGGCCTTCACGTTGGCCAGATCGGTCAGCGGGTTGAACGCCGCCGCGACCGGCACGCCGCCGTTCATGAACGTCAGGATATCGTTCTTGAATTCGGCCGCCGTCGCGTAACGGTTCTGCCGGTCCTTCGCCATCGCCTTCGCGCAGATCGAATCCCACATGCGCGGCAGGCCGGGCACGAGCGTGCTGGGCGGCGTCGCCACCTCCGACACGTGCTGATAGGCGATCGCCACAGCCGAGTCGCCGGTGAACGGCGGACGGCCGGTGAGCATCTCATACAGCACGCAGCCGGCCGAGTATAGGTCGGAGCGCATGTCGACGGTCTCGCCGCGAGCCTGCTCGGGCGAGAGGTACTGCGCGGTGCCGACCACGCCCTGGGACTGGGTCATCGTTGCAGCGGAGTCGTCGAGCGCGCGGGCGATGCCGAAGTCCATGACCTTGACCACGCCCTGCTCGGAGATCATGATGTTGCCGGGCTTGATGTCGCGGTGGACGATGCCCATGTGATGCGAGTATTCGAGCGCGTTGAGCACGCCGAGCATCACCTGTTCGGCGTCTCGCTGGCTGAGCGGGCCGTTCGCCTTGATCACGTCACGCAGCGTCTGGCCCTTGACGAACTCCATCACCAGGTACGGCAGCCGCTCCGTGCCGCCGCTGTCGGTCATCACGGTCTCCTCGCCGGAGTCGTAGATGTTGACGATGTTCGGGTTGTTCATCTGCGCCACGGAGTGCGCTTCGCGGCGGAATCGGGACAGGAAGATCTTGTCGTTGGCCAGGTCGGCGCGCATGATCTTGATCGCCACCGTACGTCCCAGGCGCGTGTCCAATGCCACGCGCACTTCGGCCATGCCTCCACGCCCTACAAGTTGGCCGAGCTGATAGCGGCCGTTCGCCAGCGATGCCGGCATATTGCTGCTCATAGCTATTCCTCTCGATTCTTCGGGTCGGTCGTCGCCGTATGCCCGCCAAATTGGTTACGGTTCATGGTGATCAGCGTCGCCGTGTGCGGTGTGCTGGATACGCGGCGGGGCATGCGCCCGCCAAGTCCCATGATGGTCTCATCCATCTGCGCGGTCTCCTGATCGAGCAGACGTCGTTCTATGCGCGACAGCGTGCGCGAAACGGTCAGCGCGTCCTTCGGACGGTCAAGCGGATCCTTGGACAGCATCGACATGACGAACTGCCGAAGCTGCACATCTATGGAATCCGGCAGCGGGGGCACCGGGTCGTTGACGTGTGCGGCGGCGATGTCGACCGGCGTGGTGCCGGTGAACGGCCGATGCCCGCACAGCCCTTCGTACGCGACGACGCCCAGCGAGTAGATGTCGGATTGCGGCGTGGCCTGTTTGCCTTGCGCCTGCTCGGGGGAGATGTACTGCGCGGTGCCGACGACCATGCCATCCTGCGTGATCTGCTCCTGGTTAGTGGAGTAGGAGACGCCGAAATCGGTGATTTTCACCTCGCCCGTAGTGGAGACCATGATGTTGGCCGGCTTGACGTCGCGGTGGATCACGCCGTGGCTGTGCGCCACGAACAGGCCGCGCGCGGTCTGGATCAGTATCGGCAGCAGTTCCGTCGCGGGCAGCGTGCCACGGTCGCGGTAGATGTCGGCCAGCGAGTCGCTGGGCACGTACTCCATGATGAGGAAGCCGATGCTGTCGTGCTCGTAATACTCGAACAGCGCGGCGATGTTGGGGTGCGCCAGATTGGCGGAATTGTGCGCTTCCGCCCGCAGACGGTGCAGCTTGGCCTCGACGTTGCCCTGATCGTCGCGCAGCGCCTTGATGGCGACGGGACGGTTGAGCTGGATGTCGTGGCCTTTCCACACCTCTCCCATGCCGCCTTGCGCCAGTCGGCGATCCAGGCGGTAACGGCGGTGGATGAGTTGTCCTTCGACGAGTTTCATTGTTTCAGGGCCTCCTCCATCAGTGAACGCATGATCGGTCCGGCGGCTTCCACACCGTACTGATTGACATTATGGATAACAACGGAGACCGCGATCTTCGGGTTGTCGGCGGGGGCGAACCCGATAACCCATGCGTCGTTGGTCTGGTTGGAGCTGCCGATCTGCGCGGTTCCGGTCTTCGCCGCGACCTTGATGCCGCTCAGCTGCAGGCTGGGCGCGTCATGCTCGACCACCGACTGCATCATCTGGTTGAGCTTGGACGCCGTGCTGGAGCTGAACGCGGTGGACATCACTTCGGGCGTGGCTTCGGACAGCGTACTCAGGTCGCTGGCCCGCACGCGGTCCACCAGCGTCGGCCTCATGAGCTTGCCGTCGTTCGCGATGGCCGCGGCGACCATCGCGTTCTGCAATGGCGTGGACAGCACGTCGCCCTGGCCGATGGACGCCAGCGCCACCTTGTCGTCGGACAGCGTGTCGGGGAACTTGGCGGCGACGGACTTCATCGGGCGCCCGGACGACGAGGTGCCGTCGATGGTGATCGAGCTTCCGTAGCCGAGCTTCTTCGCCTGCTCGGCGATCTTGTCCTGGCCGAGTTTCACGCCGAGCTGGGCGAACGCGGTGTTGGACGAGTATGTCAGCGCGTCCTGCAGCGTGATCTTGCCGTCGATGCCGTTCGCCGCGGCGGTGGTGTTGGTCAGGTTCGTCGAGGTTCCGGGCAGCGTATAGCTCGCTCCGGCGGGAATCTGAGTATCGGTGTCGTAGTCGCCGGATTCCAGCGCCGTCGCGGCGACGATGGTCTTGAACGTGGATCCGGGCGGGTACAGCTGCGAGGCCGCGCGGTTGATCATCGGGCTGTTGGCCTGCGCGGCGAGTTTCGAATAGTTCGCGGTGGCTTTCTTCGTGTCGTGCGTGGCGAGAGCGTTCGGATCGTAGCTGGGGGCACTCGCCAGGGTCAGGATGCGGCCGGTCTTGACCTCGATGACCACTGCGGCGCCGTCGTTGCTGCCGAGTTGCTGGTAGGCGAGCTGCTGCAGCTTGGGATTGATGGACGTCTCGATGGACGCGCCCTTGTTCTCGACGCCGGTGAACAGCGATTTCAGCTGATCCCAGAACAGCGCGTCCGCCTTGCCGCTCAGCAGCTTGTTGCGGGATGATTCGATGCCGCGGTCGCCGCGCTGGGTGACCGAGAAGAAGCCGGTCACCGGGGCGTACACCGGCCCGTTCGTGTAGGAACGCTGGTATGAGAACACGTCGTTGACCGGGGTCGACTGCGCGAGGATCGTCCCGTCGGACGCGAGTATGGCGCCTCGGGGAGCGCCGTATTCCTGATACAGCGTCCTTGCGTTGCGCGGGTCGGAGCTCAGCGAGTTGGCGCGGATGGCGGTGATGATCGTGGTGGACATGCCGAGTACCACGAACAAGGCGATGACGGCGGTGAACAGCTGCCTGAGGTATTTGTTCATCGCGCACCTGCCTCGATGATTTCCGTGGTCTGGTTGTTCGCCGCCGCGTGGCGGGGTTCCGGTGGCCGCTCGGCCTGCGGTTCGCGTTCGGGTGCGGACTCCTTGTCAGTGCGTTCCTTCAGCTCGCGGTCACGCAGCACCGCCAGCGCCTCGTATTGGAACGTGTCGGACAGTGTGTCCGGCTCCGGGCGGTTCGCCGCGTTCGAGATGATCATCAGCAGCGCGGCGAGCAGGTAGTTCGCGATCAGCGATGAGCCGCCGGCGGCCATGTACGGCATGGTCATGCCGGTCAGCGGGATTACCAGCGTGATGCCGCCGACCACGGTGAATACCTGGAAGGCCATCGTGAACACCAGTCCGGAGGCCAGCAGCTTGCCGAACCCGTCCTTGATCTTCATGGCGGTGATGAACCCGGACGCGATGATCAGCAGGTACAGCACCAGAACGGCCATCAGACCGGTCAAGCCCAGCTCCTCGCCGACCGACGAATAGATGAAGTCGGAATTCGCGAACGTGGTCAGACCCGGCTGCCCGTGACCCAGGCCGGTGCCGGTCATGCCGCCGGAGGCCATGCCGAAGATGCCCGTGACCAGCTGCCACGAGCCGCCTATGCGGTTGTACTGCTCGTCGCTGAACGGGTGCAGCCATGAGTCCACGCGCTGGCCGACGTGGCTGAACACGCTGGCCGCGGCGACCGCGCCTACGGCGAACGCGATGAAGCCGATGACGATCCAGCTTCTGCGCCCGGTGGCCGCGTACAGCATCGCGACGAACATCGCGAAGAACATCAGCGACGTGCCCAGATCGCGCTGCATGATGAGCACGCCCATCGAGATCAGCCACACCATGATGATCGGACCGAGGTCCTTGATGCGGGGCAGCTGGAGTCCCAGCACCTTCTTGCCTCCCACGGCGAGCTGGTCGCGGTGGTCGAACAGGTAGGCGGCGAAGAAGAACGCGAGGAACAGCTTGGCGAATTCGGCGGGCTGCAGCGAATATCCGCCGATGCGGATCCAGATCTTGGCGCCGTTGATGTTGCGCCCCAGACCGGGGATCATGGGCGACAGCAGCAGTATCAGGCCTATCACCATGTTCACGTACGAGTATTTGCGCAGCACACGATAGTCGCGCATGACCGCCACGAGGATGCCACACAGCGTCAGGGCTATGCACAACCAGATCAGCTGCCTTGAGCCGACCGAGGAATTACCGGACTTGTCGATGCGCGCGATCATCACCACGCCGATCGCGGTCAGCATCAGCACGCATGGCAGAATCGCCTGGCTGGCGTACGGCTTGAACCGCAGCAGCAGTCCCCACAGCACGAGGAACAGCGCGCCGACCACGGCCAGCAGGCCGATGTAGTTGGCGGGGAAGTGGCCGTAGACGCGCAGGAACATCTGGTAGAAGGCGACGACGCTGATCAGCATGGCGAACAGCAGCAGCGACGCCTGACGGAGACGTATGGGGATCATTGGGCGTCACCGCCGTCTGTGCCGGTGGACGATGCGTCCGTGCCGGTATCGCCCGCGGTGCCATCCGCAGTGCCGCCGTCGGTCTGGCTGCTGCCGGCGCTTGAGTCGCCGTCCGTGCCGTTCGACCCGGATGAGTCGGATGAGTCGGATGAGTCGGACGTGCCGTTGCCCGCGTCGCCGGACGACTTGGACGTGTTGGAATTGTCGTTGAAGTTGCTTTTCTCCTGACGGATGACCTGCACGTGCTGGATGGCCTCGTCATAGCTGTTGAAGGTGATGCCGTCCTGCAGCTGGTCGCGCCACGCCTGCGGCAGCGAGTCGATGTCGATGTTCGTGCGCTTGACCTCGTGCGACAGCGCCAGGCCGAACACGTTGGTGTTCACGCCTTGGTACACGGCCACCACGCCGTCTGCGTTGCCGATGAAGTATTTCGTCTGGCTCCAGCGGTAGGCGCCGAAAGCGCCGCCCGTGGCAAGCGCGAGCGCGGCGATCACGATGAGGATTGCGATCAGACGATTGCGGCGGCCGCGCTTGCGCGTCTCCTTGCGCTGCGTCTGCCGCTCGTGATGGATGGCCTTGGCGACGTCGGGATCGTTGGGATCGTCGGTGACATGGCCGTCACGCTTCTGGATGACCGGTATCTCGCCGGTGTCGGGGTTGGCGCGTTCGCCGTTCTCCTCGCGCACGGCCGACGGCTGCGCGACGCGCGGCGACGGCTGCGAGGCGGGCTGGCTCTGTATCAGCGCGGCGGCGCGTTGCGCTGGCGATGCGTTCGCGTCGCGCAGCATGGGCGCGGTGGCGACAGGCTCGTTGAGGATGTCTGCGATGGGCTCCAGGCTGGCGCTCGCCGCTCCGGCGACCAGTGGGGTCTGGTGGGGCAGGTCGAAGGCATCCGCGTCGAGAGCCAGCGTGGCGTCGGCGATGACCGCGGTCACGTTGTCGGTGCTGCCGGCCTTCAAGGCCATCGAAACCAGCTGCTGGGCGCATTCCTCCTGATCGGAGTAGGCGGTGAGCGTCTGCTCGATGGTGGAATCCTCCAGCACGCCGCACAGGCCGTCGGAGCACAGCATCCAACGGTCGGTTGGATGGGCGGCCCGAATGGCGATGTCGGGGTGCGGATCGATGTCGAAGTCGCCGAGCACGCGCATGACGACGTTGCGCTGCGGATGGTTGCGCGCCTCCGCGGGGCTGATGCGGCCTGTGTCGATGAGATGCTGAACGTAGCTGTGGTCCTGCGTCATGCGGGTCAGGCGACCGTCGCGCAGCAGGTACGCGCGCGAGTCGCCGATGTGCGCGAGCACCCAGTAGCCCGCGACCAGCGCCACGGCGGTCATCGTGGTGCCCATGCCGGCGAGCTTGCGCTCGCGCTTCGCCTTGCCGACGATCGCGTCGTGCGCGGCCATGACGGACGTTTCCATCATCCGGGCGACGGTGCTCACGTCGCCGTTGACGTCATCGTGCTCGATGTGGGCGAGTGAACGGATGGCGATGGTCGAGGCGGTGTCGCCGCCGGCATGGCCACCCATGCCGTCGCAGATCGCGATGAGGTGCTCCCCGGCGAACGCGGAATCCTGGTTGTTGGAGCGCACGGTGCCGACGTCGGACACCGTGGTCGAGTACAGGAACAAGGTCTGTGATGCAACGGAATTTGGCATGAGCCGTCACCTCAATTCGAAGGTGGTGGCGCCAATGCGCACCGGCATGCGCGGGGGCAGCAGCATGGGCATGTTCAGCCGCTGCTGGTTGACGATGGTGCCGTTGGTGCTTCCCAAATCCTCGATCGCCCATTGACCGGAGGCGGGATCCTTATATATGCGGGCGTGATGCGAGGAGACGAATTCGTCGTCGAGCACCACGGTGTTGGACGCGGCGCGTCCCAGCGTGATGGATTCGCTGGTCAGCGGCACGGAGGCGCCGGCCTTCGGGCCATCGATGATGACCAGCAGTGTGGGACCGGATTGCGGCGTGCGCTGCTGGCTTTGGCGCGGCGGCGTAACGGGCGCGGTCTGTGCGGCGGCCGGGCCGGACGGTGCCGGGCCGTCAGAGGATTTCATCGCGCGCTTGTCTCGGCGGCGTCGGGCCCGCGACGGCTGCGGGCTGAACGCTTCGATGTCTTTGTGCAGCGATCGCACCGCAAGCCAGACAAAGACCCACAGCAGGATCAGGAATCCATACTTGAGGATCGCAAATGTCAGTTCGGTCATAACGGAAAGTCGACTCCTGGCTCGGGGTCACTCCTGCTCTCGTGAGGAAGCCCAGAACAGGATGCGGGTGCGGCCGATGGTGATGGTATTGCCGTCCAGCAGCGTGGCGGCCGGCACCTGATGGCCTTCGACGTACGTGCCGTTGGTCGAGCCCAGATCGCGCGCGATGACGCCGTTGGGGGTCAGGTCAATTTCCAGGTGCTTGCGGGAGATGCCGGGATCGTCGATGACGATGTCGCAGCCGGAGCCGCGGCCGATCACCGTCTTGCTCTCGGTGAGCAGGTAGGGGTTGCCGTTGATGTCAAGCATCGGATGGTCCTCGGCCTGGTCGGTGGTGGTCACGGGGACCGCGTTGCCCTGCACGGATTCGGAGCTCAGGTTGAAGCTGCCCTTGGGCAGGTCGAGGTCCTCCTCGAAGATGACCATCACGGGGCCGACGAACGCATAATGCTGGCTCTTGGCGTATTGCGTGAGGTTGTCCGCCAGCTCGTTGGCGAGCACTTCACTGCCCCACTGTTCGATGCGATCGAAGTCGGCCGTGCTGAGCTTGAAACGGTATTCGTTCGGGGCTACCGTGCGGTCGCGGCCGACCGGCATGGCTTCGGCGTCGATCTCGCGCTCCAGGGCGCTGGAAAGGTCGACAGGCTTCAGGTCTTTGGAGCCGAACTTGGAAAAGACTCCGTTGACCGCGCCTTCTACACTTTTCTCAAAACGGTCGAGAACGCTCATGGTGATCCCTTTCTATATCCTTACCCATCCTATACGTCAGTGGGGAAGTCAATTGTGATTTCTGAGGAAAAAGCCTGTTTGAGCGCAAAATTTCCACTTCTGACACGGCGTTGTGGGGCGTGAGACCTATTTGGACCGATGCCGTCCGCCTGATGCGCCGGCCCGCGGGGCGATCATGGGGGAGGCAAGGGGGAGGGCTGCCGGCGTGGTTTGCCCAGTGCGGTGGCTACCGTGGTGGGCATGAACGATATGACGACTCTTCATGATGCAATCGGCGATTTTCCCCGCCGCAAGGCGCAGACGCTGCGGTTCTCCTGCGGCGCCCCGCGTTCCGCGACCGCGATTGGCGACGGTTCCCGCGCGCTGTTCCTGCGTTCCGACGGCCCTGAGGACCTGGTGACCTCGCTGTGGCTGAGCGTGTTCGACGCGGACGGCACACATCGGGAGGTGCTGCTGGCCGACCCGCGTGTGCTGCTTGCGGACGCTGATGACGAGGACGTGCCTGCCGAGGAGAAGGCCCGTCGCGAGCGCGCCCGTGAAGGCGGCTCGGGCATTGTCTCGTATTCGGTGGATGCGGCTGGCCGCCGTGTGGTCTTCACGATCAACGGTCAGCTGTTCCTGACCGAGATCGCCGAAGACGGCAGCGGTCGCACCCGTATGCTGGCGGCGGATGGCATCGCCGCAGGAGAGGGTGCCACGCCGGTGCTTAATCCGCGCATATCGCCGGACGGCAGGCATGTGGCGTACACGACCGGCGAACATCTGATGCTGGTCGACATCGCGCCGCAGTGGCCGTCTGGCAGTCGTCATGATGACGCCACCGACGACGACTGCGACGGCCAGCCGGCGCCGCACGCGCACGGCCACCGCTGCGGCGACGAGGATTCGGGCGCCCCCTACGACCCCTCCGCCGACAAGCTCAGCACGCTGTGGAGCGTGTATCCGGACGATGACGCCGACGAGAACACGTGGAAGATCGGTCTGGCCGAATTCGTCGCCGGCGAGGAGATGGACCGTTACGACGGCTTCTGGTGGGGGCCGGACTCCCGTCACATCATCTTCGAGACGTTCAACGCGGCACCCGAGCCGATGTGGTACATCAGCGACCCGGCGAACCCGCAGACGCCGGCCTCCGGCCGTCGATACGCGCGTGCGCTCACCAGCAACGCCGATGTGCGCCTGACGCTGGCGGAGCTCGCGTACGACGGGCACGACGAGTATGCGGGACTGGGCATCCAGCAGATCTCCTGGAACCGCAAGGACTATGAATATGTCGCCGCGGTGCACTGGTCCGCCGGCCATGAGCCATTGCTGCTGGTGCAGAACCGCCGACAGACGCGTGACCAGGTGCTCTCGGTGCATCTCGGCTCCGAGGCCTCTGTGGGCTCGGAGCCGGTCGGCTCCACGACCGTGCTGGAGGAGCATGCCAACGACCAGTGGCTCGACATCATCCAGGGCACGCCGGCCTTCACGCTGGACGGACGCCTGGTCTGCGCGCTCAACGACATGGACGCCGACACCAACCGGCTGACGGTGGACGGCCGCCCGTTCACGCCCGCCGGCTGGCAGGTGCGAGAGGTGCTCGACGTCACCGATGAGGACGTGTTGGCGGTTGTGCAGCGCACTCCGGAACTGGACGGATACGAGGCGCCCGACGGACTGAGCCCGTGGCGAGGCGACGCCGACGGCCATGACGCCCGCAGCTTCGACGTGGTGAGCTTCGATTATGATGGCAATGCGCTGCCGATGACCGCACGGCCCGGCTCCTGGTCGGCCAGCCGGTGCGGCGAGGGCCTGGTGATCTCCGGGCGCGACATGGACTCGGCGAAATCCGTGATGTCGCACTCCTTCACGATGCGCCCGGTCGACGGGGGAGCCGCGCCGGAAAACGATGGCGATGGCTCCGCCGCGATGAGCACGCTCGTCTGCCCGATCGACAACCATGCCGCCGAACCCGGTTTCGCGCCGAACGTGCGCTTCACCCGGCTCGGCGAGCATCGCCTGTACACGGCCATCATCGCGCCGAGCGCCGATAGCCCGTACGCGAAGGCCGACAAGCTGCCGGTGCTGCTCAAGCCGTACGGCGGCCCCGGATTCCAGCAGGTCGTGTTCAACCAGGCGTACTACTGGGACGCGCAGTGGTGGGCCGACCAGGGCTTCCTGGTCGTCACCGCCGATGGCCGCGGCACCACAGGCCGCGGGCCGCGATGGGACCGTGAGATCTTCGAGAACATGAAGGACGTCACGCTTGCCGACCAGGTGGAGGCGGTGCATGCGTTGGCCCAGGCCGTCGAGGAGCTGAACCGCGGCACCGCGCAGGACGGCGGCGCGTCGCGCATCCCCGCCCCGGACCTCGACAAGGTGTGCATGATCGGCTGGTCGTACGGCGGTTTCCTGTCGGCGCTCGCGGTGCTGGACGCCCCGGACGTGGTCAAGGCGGCATGCGCCGGCGCCCCGCCCACCGATTGGACGCTGTACGACACGCATTACACCGAGCGCTACCTCGGGCTCGACCCGGCGGCGTACGAGCGCAACAGCATCATCGCCGACGCGCCGAAGCTCGCCCGCCCGCTGATGCTGATTCATGGCTTCGCTGACGACAACGTGACCATCGCGCACAGCCTGCGCCTCAGTCAGGCGCTGATGGCCGCCGGCCGTCCGCACACCTTCCTGCCGCTGACCGGAATCACGCATATGACCAATGACCCGGTCGTCGCGGAGAACCTGCTGACGCTGCAGCGCGACTTCCTGCGCGATGCCCTCGACCTGTGACCGGTCGCCCGTTTCGGGGCGGAATGGAACGGCATTCCGCCCCGAAACGCGGCAAATGCGACATCAGTGACGCTTGTGCACAGTATGTCCGATATCGCGTTCGACATATGGGCGGTTCGTGTCCACATATGACCTCGGCGGTGCGCTGTGGGCGAATCCAGCTCTTACGGCTGGGGATATACTCTCACTGAGCATGATCGGGCGGAACATACGAAACGAGGGGTTTGGTGCGTACGATTTGGCGAATATTCACGCGCGACCTCATGCGCATCCTGCGCAACCCGGTCGCGGTGGTGGTGACGCTGGGCGTGGCCATCATCCCCTCTCTGTATGCATGGTTCAACATCCTCGCCAACTGGGATCCGTATTCGTCGACCGGCAACCTCCAGGTCGCCGTCGCCAATGAAGACAAGGGCACTACATCAGATCTGGTCGGGCGGCTCGACGCGGGCAAGCAGGTTGTCAGCCAGCTCAAGAAGAACGACCGGCTCGGCTGGACGTTCGTCAGCGCCGACAAGGCCGTGGAAGGCGTGCAGTCCGGCGAATACTACGCGGCGATCGTACTGCCGAAGGACTTCAGCGCAAGCCTGATCAATTCGATCACCGGCTCTTCCGACAAGCCGAACATCATCTACTACGTCAACGAGAAAAAGAACGCCATCGCGCCGAAAATCACCGATACGGGCGCCACGACCATCGACTCCCAGATCAACGCGACATTCGTCTCCACCGTCAGCAAGACACTCGTCCAAACGATGACGAAGGAGGGCGGCAAGCTCAGCCAGTCCGCCGACGGCACGCGCACCAGCGTCGTCAACGACCTCAACGGCCTCATCGAGCAGCTGAACGACATCGACTCATCGCTCGGGCGCATGGGCGGCACGTTCGACGATGCGGAAAAGGGCATCAAACAGGCCAAGTCCACCGTCGCCTCGCTGAAACGTCAGATCTCATCCGCGCAGAAAGCCGCGAAACAGTCGCAGAAACTGCTCACGCAGGTGCAGGGCAGCGCCCAATCGTTCTCGTCGTCGCTTGCGAGCGCGTTCGACAACGGATCCGTGCAGCTGTCCGGCATCGGCGTCAGCGTGAACAACGCGGCGGGAGACGCGCTCAGCGCCTTCAACACCGCACAAGGCAGCATCGACGACATCACCAACGCTCTGCAGAAGCCGCTCGACGGCGCGGCTACGCTGTCCAGCGACCTCAAGGACGCGATGAACAAGGCCGGCATCGGCCGCGACACCGCCATCGGCAAGCAGATCTGGCAGCAGATAGACGCGCTCGACAAGACCGTGAACACCCAGCAGGGCCAGCTCGACGCCTTCCACAAGGACACGTCACAGTTCATCAGCTCCGGCAAGAGCGCGGCCACCAGCCTTTCGGACGCCACCAGCACCGCCACCGGCAGCGGCATCGGCATACTCAACCGCGCACGCACGACGCTCACCGGAACCGTCACCCCGAACCTGACCGCGGGATTGAGCAACTTCGCCACGCTCAGCGGCACAATCGACGGCACGCTGTCATCGCTGTCATCCACGCTCGGCCAGTCCGACAGCCTGTTTGACGAGCTGTCCGACACGCTGAGCCAGGCGAAAACCACCGTGGCCGGCACGCAGAAATCGCTCGCCGACCTCACCGACAGCGTCAGCGGCGTGCGCACCGACATCGCCGCGCTCGGCAGTTCGGCCACATACCAGAAAATCAAGCAGGCCCTGAACATCGACGGCGACAGCTTCGGCGAATTCATGGGCACACCGGTCAAACTGTCCACCAAAAGCGTCTACCCGATGGACAACTACGGCTCCGCGGTCACCCCGTTCTACACGAACCTGGCGCTGTGGGTCGGCGGCTTCGTGCTCATCGCCATCTACAAGCTAGAGGTCGACCGCGAGCGGCTCGGCGACGTGACCGCGTCGCAGGCGTATCTCGGGCGGTGGCTGCTGTTCGTGGTCGTCGGATTCCTCCAGGCCCTGATCGTCATGATCGGCGATCTGGTGCTCGGCATCCAATGCCAGCGTCCGGTGCTGTTCGTCCTCGCCGGTCTGTTCTGCTCGTTCGTGTACATCAACATCATCTATGCGCTCGCGGTCGCGTTCCGGCATATCGGCAAGGCGGTCGCCGTGATACTGGTGATCGTCCAGATTCCGGGCGCGTCGGGCCTGTACCCGATTGAGATGATGCCGGACTTCTTCCGGGAGCTGCACCCGTGGCTGCCGTTCACGTACGGCATCAACGCGATGCGTGGCCCGATAGCGGGACTCTACGGCAACCATTACTGGATCGACATGCTGCATCTGTTCCTGTACCTGCCCGTCGCGCTGTTCATCGGGCTGGTCGTGCGCCGGTACGCGCTGAACCTGAACGCGCTGTTCGACCGGCGGCTGGCCGAAACCGACCTGATGATGACCGAGCACAACGCGATGGTCAACGAGTCGGTGAGCTTCTCTTCGATCCTGAACGAGTTCTCGAACACCGAAGAGCTTCGCAAGGTGATCCGCCGTCGCGCGAAACGGTTCTTCGGGCGCTATCCGCGGCTGATCCGCGCCGGGCTGGCCCTGCTGATCGTGCTGCCGTTCGTGTTCCTCATCCTGCTGTTCGTCATCCCCAACAAGGTGGCGATGCTGACGACGTGGATCCTGTCGATAATCATCATCGATGCCTTCCTGATCGTGGTCGAATACATGCGGGACCGGTACGCGCGGCAGCTGGGCGTCAGCGCCATGAGCGCGGACGCGTTCCGCGACGCCGTGCTGCGTGGGTACACGCACCGGCACCTGACGTTCCGCACGTCCGGGAGGTCGCCGCGCAGGCATGCGGCCGTCTCCAAGGCGGCTCGGGACGACGGTGGTGCCGGGGCCGCCGGCGACGGTGACATCGGGGAGCTCGGTGAACTCGACGGCCTTGACTGGCCGGCGCAACCGATTTCAGGCAATGACGATGCCGAAGGCGGCAATAACGGCAATGAGGAGAGCGCCGGGGAGACCACCGGGCATATACCGCCCGCAGGGCATATGCCGTTCGCCGGGCAGGAGGACGAGACGCGATGAAAAACATCTGGAGGATCTTCACGCGCGACGTCTGCCACGCCACGCGCAACGTCATCGCGATCATCGTGGCCATGGGACTGATCATCGTGCCGGCGCTGTACGCCTGGTACAACATCGCCGCCAGCTGGGACCCGTACGGCAACACCAAATCGTTGAAAGTGGCCGTGGCGAACGTCGACAGCGGATACAAATCCGACCTGATCCCGGTGCGTGTCAACATCGGCGAGACCGTCGTCAGCTCGCTGCGCGCCAACCATGACCTCGACTGGCAGTTCGTCGACCGCGACACCGCGATCGACGGCGTGCATTCTGGCGAATACTACGCGGCGCTGATCATCCCCAAGCAGTTCAGCGCCGACATGATGACGCTGTTCTCGCCGGAAATGAAGCACGCCGAACTGGAGTACTACCTCAACGAGAAAATCAACCCGATCGCACCGCACATCACCGATCAGGGCGCGTCCACGGTCGCCACGACCATCGACCAGACCTTCGCGAAGACCCTCGCGCAGGTCGCCCTCGACCTGGTATCCAGCCTGCTGAAATTCGCGCAAAGCCCACAAATGAGCGAGTACGTATCCAACGCCACGAAACACATTTCGTCGATTTCGTCGCAGCTGAAGTCCGCCGCGTCACAGGCCGACTCCTACGCAAGCCTGATGGGCGCGACAGGCAAAATCATCAGCTCCACCGACCGTCTGCTCGGCTCGACCGGATCCAGCGCGTCGGACGCGAAGAAAGCACTGAAACAGGGCACGGCCGGCGTGAAAAGCCTGGACGAGGCCCTAGCCGGCGTCTCGATGAGCATGAGCTCGTCGCTGTCCGACGCCGCGGGAGCCTACGACACGATCAGCAAGCAGGTGGACACCGCGTTCTCCGACATGGGCTCCCAATCCTCCCGGATTACCGACAAGCTCACCACGCTGCAGCGCAACATCCAATCGCAGGCCGACACATTCGGCACATACGCGGAGGCGCTGCGCTCGCTGGCCGACGCCGCGCACCTGCAGGCGGTCAAGGAAGCGCTCAACAACGCGGCTCAGCAGGCGCAGAACACGCAGAACGAGCTGCAGAAGGTCGCCGACAGCATCGGCGACGCCTCCAAGAAAATCACCGACGGCACCGCCAGTGCGGACGACACGCGCAAATCCCTGAAGAAGCAGATAGCCGCCGCGAAGCAGTCGATCACCGACATGGCGAACACGTACGACACCACGATCAAGCCGCAGCTCGACGAACTGGGCAAGTCGATGAGCGATGTCGTCAAGCAGTCGGGGAGCGTCATCGACGGACTGGCCGCCACCGCCACCAGCATGTCCGGCCTGTCCGGCGACATCACCGGCAGCCTGTCCGACGTGCAATCCTCGTTGGGCGACGCGGCGACCACCCTGAACGCCTCGGCCGAGAAACTCGACTCGCTCAACAAGCAGCTGACGGCGGTCGTCGGAGGCAGCGGCATACCCGATCTCTCGCAGATCACGTCAGCCGACCCCGATTCGATCGCCACGCTGCTGTCCGCCCCGGTCTCGGTGAACCGCATCGCGCTGTACCCGGTCGCCAACTATGGTTCCGCCATGACGCCGTTCTATACCGTGCTGTCGATCTGGGTGGGCGCGATCATCCTCGTCGCCATGATGAAGGTGTCGGTGTCCGACCGCGAGAAGGCGAAGGTGCTCGGCCTCGGCGAAACGCTGCCGATGGGCGAGACGATGGGCGTGAAGGAGGCCGTGATCGCCGGACGGACCGCAGGGCCGGGCGCGATGCTCGACGTGCTGCGCAAGCCACGCCCCGAGTCGCCCGGCAACGCGCGACGGTTCGGCCTGCACCCGTATCAGGAGTATTTCGGGCGATACGCCATTTTCGGCGCGATGGCGCTGCTGCAGGGCACGCTGGTATGCCTGGGCGACATGTTCTTCCTCGGCGTGCAATGCGAGCATCCGCTGCAGTTCCTGATGGTCGGCTGGCTGTGCGCGCTGGTGTTCTCGCTGCTGATCTACACGCTGACCGTGTCGTTCGGCGACATCGGCAAGGCCATCGCCGTGGTGCTGCTGGTCATGCAGGTGGCCGGCTCGGGCGGTACCTTCCCGATCGAGACGTTGCCGCCGTTCTTCCAGACGATCTGCAAGTGGCTGTTGTTCCCGTACGGGGTCGATGCGATGCATTCGGCGATGGCGGGGTCGTTCGGCAACGAATACTGGGTGTCGATGGGCAAGCTGGCGCTGTTCATCCTGCCGGCGCTGCTACTCGGCCTGGTGCTGCGCAAGCCGGTGATGCGGCTGAATGATTGGATCATCCGCAATCTCGAATCCACCAAGGTCATGTGACGTGAGTCGGCGGGCGAGCGGTAGGCTGGCCGCGCGGGTGCGGCGGCCGGTAGCCGCCGGTTGCCGGCCGTCCGGCCGCCCGGCCGTGACGCCGGCCGAAGCCGGTCGTTTCCCCCGCCCGTCGCCGGCGTGAAAGGCGGTACAGTGGAGGCTATGCAAGTGAAGCTTATCGACGAGAACCGCTATGCAGACGAGATGCGCGAGACGGTGCTGCCCGCGCTCGCCACATGCCGGTCCGAAGGCTGGATGGCACCGGCGGACGACGACGGTCTGCCGCCGCTGCAGCGTGCGGGCAAACTGCATTACGTGTGTTACGACGCGGCGAAATTCGACCGGTTGGGCGAGGACGGCGCCGCCGCCACATTCCGCGGTGCCGTGGTGATCTCCCACGGGTTCACGGAGTTCGCCGCGAAATATGCGGAGATGGTGTGGTACTTCCTGCTCGCAGGGTACTCGGTGTGCGTGTTCGAGCACCGCGGACATGGGTATTCCGCGCGTGACGTCGACAATTCGTCCCTGGTGTGGATTGATGATTGGCGGCGGTATGTGGCCGATCTGGCGAAATTCGCGGAGACGGTGGGCAAGGATTACGCGGATGGCCGTCCGCTGAACCTGTACTGCCATTCGATGGGCGGCGGCATCGGGGCGAGTGTGCTGGAGACGCATCCGACGCTGTTCGACAAGGCCGTGCTGTCGTGCCCGATGATCGCGCCGGTGACCGGTATGCCGAACTGGCTGGCGTCGGTGCTTGCCGCCGCGATGTGCCGGCTCGGGCTGGGACGGCACATGGTGTTCGGGCAGAGTGAGTTCACGCCGGAGCTGGATATGGCCGATTACGAGGGCGCGAGCGAGGCCCGCGTGCGCTGGTTCCAACAGCAGCGCATCGACGACCCGCATCAGCGGACGTTCGCGGCGACATTCGCGTGGGTGCGGCAGGCGCTGCGACTGTCGCGTGCCGTGCAGCGGCCGGAGGCGTGCGACAATGTCGAGACGCCGGTGCTGCTGTTCCAGGCCGGGCGCGACGTGTGGGTGCTCAACGAGCCGCAGAACCGGTTCGCGCAGGAGGTCAACTCCGATGGAGGGAATGTGCGCGTGGTACGCATCGAGAACTCGCTGCATGAGATTTTCAGCATGCCCAATGCCGTTCTTGGGCCGTATCTGGAGCGGATTCTGGGCTTCTTCGGCTCATCTGAGATGCCGACGTTCTGATGGTTTGTGACGGATGCCGACCGGATGAGTCCGCAATGAAAGATGCCGTGAAACATGCCGTGAAACATATCGTGAAACAGTCGAAAACGCCGGCCGCCGAGTCGGCGCCCGAGACTGCATCATTCGAGCGTACGCCGAAAGCCATGCTGCTGGGCGCCGTGCTGGTGCTGCTTGGCGGTGTGCTGTGGGGCATCAACGCCACAGTGTCGAAATTGCTGATGGCCGACTATCACGCCGACCCGCTGTGGATCGCCTGCGTGCGCGAGCTCGCGGCCGGCGCGTTGTTCCTGGCCTGTGCCGGTGTGCGTACGCCGAAACTATTGGCAGGTGCGGTGCGCGACCGACGCTCCTACCCGATGCTGCTGTTCGCCGCGCTGACCTGCGTGCTGTTCGTGCAGGTCTCGTATCTGTCCGCGATCGACTGGACGAACTCCGGCACCGCGACCGTATTGCAGACGTTGAACCTGCTGTTCGTGCTGGCGTATGTGTGCATACGCGGGCGCCGCTGGCCGGGGCTGCGCGAGAGCATCGGCGTGGCGTTGGCGTTTGCCGGTACGGTGCTGATCGCCACCGGAGGAGATCTTTCCATGCTGAAGCTGCCACTGGTCGGATTGCTATGGGGCCTCGCCGACGCGGCGTGTACGGCGGCGCTGTCGATTCTGCCGGCCAAGCTGGTAGCGCGATGGGGCAATCTTGCTGTCAACGGCATCATGTTCGTCATATCCGGTTTGGTGCTGACGCCGTTCGTCCGCCCGTGGGCCAGCGCGCCGCAGCTGGATTGGTTCGGCATGCTGCTGATGGTGTTCACCGTTGTCGGAGGCACGTTCGGCGCATATTGGCTGTTCCTGGCCGGCGTGATGCGTATCGGCTCGATGCGCGGCACAATGCTGGGTACCAGCGAGCCGATCGCCGCGACGATATCCGCCGTGCTGTGGGCCGGTGCGGTGTTCACGCCCACGGATTTCGTCGGCTTCGTGATGATCATTGTCATGGTGTTCCTCGTGCGCTAGCACGCGTGGCCCGCATGCCGACATACGGTCTCTCTCGCGTGCGACGCGCTTCACCGACTGTTTGCGTTCTTAAGTGCGCGCCGAGACGACAAGTCCGCGCACATAGGAACGTAAACAGGGCGATTTGCGTTCCTACGTGCGCATGGTCGTCGTTTTGGCGCGCACTTAAGAACGCAAAACCACGTTTCGCCCGCCAGGCCAGGCGTCGCGGGATGTGTGGATAGTGATAGGTGAGCATCCGAATGCATAGAACGGGGGCTGCCATGCATGAGTCATCGTATAAGGCCGGTTCGGGGCGACGTTATCAGTCCGGGCAGGGGCGTCCGGGTCGCGTTCCGCGGATCCTCGCCACTGTTGTCGCCGTAATCGCGCTCATCGTGGGCGGCCTCGCACTGGTTCGGGCCGTCGCACCCCATGCAATCGCGAAGCTGACAGCGGTATCCGTGCGCAGCCTGGCAATCGGCGCGGCGGCGCTGATCGTCGTCGCCATCATACTGATCGTCATGGCTCGCGTGGCTTCCCGACGCGGCAACCGAGTGAGCGTGCGCGGAACCGCAGGCGGAGCCATCGTCGCCGTCGTATTCGCCATCATGCTGACCGTAGCCGCGCTGCTGATCTCCAACCTGTTCAAGGACGGCATCGTCAAGCCGTCATCGCCCGACAAGTCACCTGCTCAGAGTGCGCAGAACATGCAACAATCAGTTGAGGAGGCTGGCATCTACTGCGAGTCCGGCTGGTCGGAACTCTCATCGCAAGGGTATCCGGGTGTGACGGACGTCGAGATATGCCTCAAGCCGCGCATCGCCTACGTCACGTTCGATAACGAATTCGCTGCCGACATGTACCGCGCGCCTTTGCGATACAAAATCATCGAGATGTTTGACGAGCAAGCGAACAGCACCATCTCCAAGGGAGACTGGCGGCTGTTGAGTGGCAAGAAATGGTCGGTGTTCAGCTACAGGACCATCATTGACAAGCTCCAGAAGCAGTGGGGTGGAACCGTCGAGAAAATAGGATGACGGCGGATGATCCGGGTGCGATGCAACCGCGGCACATGAGGCGCGGACGCGGTTCTCCGCGAAGGCTATGATGGAAACGTGAATGACGTCTCGAATCAGCCGGCAGCGAAGACCCCAGCCGAATCATCCTCCGAGTCCACCGAATCCTCCCGTTTCACACGCGGAGACAGCACGCTGACCACCGTAGGACGGATCGTCATGGTCTACGCGGTCGTCCAGCTGCTGATGGCGATCAGTGCGCTCGCGTCACTGTCCGGCCTTGATCCCGCGGCTTCCGTGCAAGTGATCGGCGGGTGGCGCATCGGCCTGCGCGTGGCATGGTTCACGCTCGGCCTGGTGTTCGCGGGCAATTGCGTGCTGTATCTGATCGGCGGATGGCTCGGCCGCCGGGCCGGAGCGGACACGTCCAAATCCCGGCCGTTCATGGCACTGATGTGGCTTTCCGTGGTGACCACGCTTATCGGTCTGCTCGCCGCGCGGGCGACCACATCCGGCTGGGAGGCGTGGTTTTCGCTTCTGATCGCCGTGATACTTTCCCTATACGCGACCAAAGTCGTAAAGCGCAGCACGCGCATCTGAGCGGTGACATCGGCGGCTGGCCTACAGACGAGCGAAACGCCGCCAATCGACGGTGCTGTGAGTGAACGCAACGCAAAGAAAAATCAGGTATGGTGAGACGCATGAGCGAGCAGAACAATCACGATACAACAAACAACTCCCGGCGCAACCCGGCCGCGGCGGACGGCCTGTCCATGCAGACGGCCTATTTCGCGGGCGGATGCTTTTGGGGGCTGGAACGCTACTTCCAGAACGTCGACGGTGTCACCGACACCACGGTCGGTTACGCGCAGTCGAAGGTCGAATCACCCTCCTATGAGCAGGTGTGTGCGGGCGTCACCGACGCCGCGGAGACCGTGAAAGTTGTGTTCGACCCAGCGCAGGTGACGCTGCGCACGCTCACACTGCTGTTCCTGGAGGTCATTGACCCGTTCTCGGTGGACCGTCAGGGCGAGGACAGTGGGCGGCAGTACCGCACCGGCATGTTCTTCACGGACGCGACGCAGCAATCCGTGTATATCGCCGCGCTGGAGCAGCTGGTCGATCGGCAGCCCGCCCGCCCGGCGGTCTTGGTCGAGCCGCTGCGCAACTTCTACCCGGCCGAGGCGCACCATCAGGATTATCTGATCGCCAATCCGGGAGGCTTCTGCCATATTCCGCTGGCCGCCATCGCGAACGTGAAACGGCGGCAGAAGTATGTGGAAAAGATCTGGGACCTGACGCTCGAACAGTTCGCGGTCACGCAGTGCGCGGCCACCGAGCGGCCGTTCGTCAACGCCTACGACGAGGAGTTCGAGCCGGGCATCTACGTGGATGTGGTCAGCGGCGAGCCGTTGTTCTCATCGCGCGACAAATTCGATTCCGGCTGCGGTTGGCCGGCGTTCTCCAAGCCGATCGCGGACGAGCTGTTGACCGAGCACGCGGATCATCGCATCCCGGGGCGCGACCGCATCGAGGTGCGGACGGCCGACACGCAGATCCACCTCGGGCACGTGTTTGACGATGGGCCAGCCAATCGGGGCGGTTTGCGGTACTGCATGAACTCCGCCGCGCTGCGCTTCGTGCCGCGCTCGCGCATGGAGGCGGAAGGCTACGGCGACTGGTTGCCTGCGGTGGATGGCGAATAGCCGTTCAGAGAGCCGTTGCGCGCCTTTTCCTCCGCGCCAGCCATCGCCGCCATTGGCCATGGACTAGCGCAACGGTCGCGATGAGACTGGCCGCCGCAGCCAATCCCAGAGAATACACGAATCCCGGAGTGCTGAAGCCGTGGGCGATCACCAGGGCGTTGGAACCGATGCAGATCGCCGCGAACGAGGCGAGCGTCGCGATACGCAGCCATGGCACCCAGCGCGCCGGGATTCTTGCGACGGCGAGATACAACGATGCGATAACGACGACTTGCAGGCATGATGCAGCGACGAATTGCCACAGCATCGCCGGATCATGCAGAAATGCGGTTTCGGGGAACATTCTGATGATTTCGCGGATGGTGTTCGGCAGGCGCCACCATTTGAGCCATACTAGCCAAGCGTCCACTGCCACTGCGATGCCCCACGCCAATCCTGTGCGCAGGCGCAGCTGTGGCGACGCGCGTCGGATGCTGCTCTTGGCGATGAGCGTAGATTCTCTCATCGTCGGCTCCTTCGAAGGCGAATCAGGTATATCGCACATTGTGAAGGCGCGGTTGCCGCGAATCGCCGCCAAACCTCATACGAACGGGCAGACTTTTCGCGGGAAGGGGCAGCCATCTGCGTTTCAGGGGGTTGATTTCGTGTTCGCCAAACGTCTATCTACGTTTCGAGGGGTTGCCAAAACGCGATGCCCGGGGTATTGAGCGCCAATCGCCATTGGAATCATGCGGTTTTGGGGGTGCTTATACTTGGCCACCAACCCCTCGAAACGCAGATAGATGTTCGGATCAAACCGAATCGCCCCCTCGAAACGCAGATAGCCTTCTGACAGCGCTTATCTGCGCAATCTCTCACCCGACAAGGTGCCGGTACAGCTCAGGATCCAGCGGCCGCGCAAGTCTCAGTGTGGAGAGCGTGACCTTCACCGTACCGTTTCCGGCCGCGTTCGGCTTGGTGGTGAGCGTCGGATTGTCAAACGCGGCGACGTGCCCGACGTAATAGTATTTGCCGTCGGCCTCTTCCGCCTTGCGCATGACGAACAGCGGAACGAAATGCGTACGGCCCCAGTCCGGTCCCACACCGCTCAGCGCCCACTGGAATTCGGGAGATTGCGGGGTGCGCCCGTTCTTGCTGAAGTACTTCATCTCCTGTGCGTTCAGGAACTCGTCTTCGTATTGGCTGGCCGCGTACTTCACGAAGATGGGCATGGTGTTGGTGTCTTTGTCGAGCAGGTACCCGCCTACGTTCTGAGGCGTGTTCTCCTTCTTCCATCCGCACAGTCGCATGACGTCGGCCATGGAGTATTTGCGCTCATACAGGAATGCATGGTCGAAAGCGCGTCGCCGGCTCTGCGCCTCCTGGAACAGGTCTCGGCAATTGGCCAGACCGGTGCGCAGCGTGTCTGCGAGAAAGATGCGAAACGTGCGATTTTCGGCGAGCATGTTGACGAAGCCGGAGCTTAAACGATAGGCCGGTTCGCCCTGATCATCGTCGGCCAGCGTCTCCACCAGTGGCAGGTTCCCGAAACGTTTGCGATTCGGTCCGGTGAAGTATGAGTAGTCAAGCACGCTGATAGCGGAGTCGAACTGCGCATCCGAGAGATCAGCCTGTGGGAAGTCCGCACGGATCGCATCAAGCAGCGCATCTCGACTGATTGGCGCGGATGCGTTCCAGCTGACAGGAGTCTCGTCATCCAGGCGCTCTTCGGCAAGCCGACACAGCCGTTCGAGGATGGCCAACTCATGAGGGCGCAGCCCGGGCAGCAGCAATTCCGTGGCCATCTTGAGGACCGCGTCTTCGGTGTCGGTTACCGGGTCCAGCTGATCCTCAAATGTTGTCTCGTGGTTCTTGCCGCCGCCGAGGCTCTTCTCGCGCGATCGCACGAAATCGAGGTAGTTGCTGCGCTTCGTGGCCAATGTATACGGCAAGGAAGGATCGTAGGCGTAGATATCCATGAGCATCGGAATGCGGCCGAGCTCGTATCGCACCTGCCGGTATTGTTCCGATAGCTTCTTCATTTCGGACCAGTTGGCGGTGTCCAGTGATTTCAGCACGCGTTCCTTGGCGATCGGGTCGAAGCTTATGGAGGACAACCCGATCGATTTGCGCTGCAGGTTCTTGCGCGCGCGGTCGCGGTCACCGGTGTTGCCGTACAGGGCCACGGGGATCAGGTAGTTGTTGTTGTAGTTGCCGATAAAATCGATGACCACGACGCTGTCCTTGTACGGGAACTTGCGCAGTCCGCGGCCAAGCTGCTGGGTGAATATGATGCTGGACTCTGTGCTGCGCAGCATCACGATCTGGTTGACGGCGGGGATATCGACGCCTTCGTTGAACATGTCGACGGTGAACAGGTAGTCGAGTTCGCCGTCGGTGAGCTGCCGGACGTATTCGTCGCGTTTTTCCTGCGATAACGGCTTGCCGTTGACGTCTTTGCTGGTCACCGCTGCCGTGCGATAGGGGCGTTCCGCTTGCTGGTTCCAATGCTCGTTGAACAAGCGGGACAGCTCGTGCGCCTCCTCCTGCCTGCTGCAGAACACCAGCCCGGTGACGGGGATCCCGAATTGCCCGTATTCCTGCAGCTTGTCGATGATATAGCGCACGCGCTGCTCGGTGGCGAGCTGCCCGATCTCGTATTTGAGCTGTTTCGACTCCTTCGCGTCGAGCCCCTGTGAAACATCGAGGCGGTGCATGTCCTGGTCCGCGTCCTCGTCGGAACCGAGATATTCTGCGACGCCGTAATAATGGAACGGGCAGAGCATGTTTTCGTCCAGAGCCTTCTGCAGCCGGATCTCATAGGCGATGTTGTGGCCGAACAACTCGAAGATGTTGATGCCATCGGTGCGTTCCGGTGTGGCGGTCATGCCCAGCATGAAGTCGGCATCCCTGAAATGGTCGATGACGCGCTGATACCCTTCGGCGCCCGCATGATGAACTTCGTCGACAAGAACGTAGTCGAACTCGTCAGAGGCGAATTGCGCCAGTGCCTCCGGCTGACGCATGGTCTGCACCGTGGCGAACACGTAGCGCCGATCCTGTTGTTTGCTGGTGCCGGTATACAGTCCCAGCTCGGATTGCGGACAACCGAGCACTTTTTGGTAGGATTTCATCGCCGCTTTGAGGATCATTTGCTGCTGGGCGATGTACAGCATGCGCCGGGGCCGGTACTCACGCACGTCGAACGCGGAAAGATAGGTTTTGCCTGTTCCCGTGGCCGACACGATGATCGCACGATGCTCCCCTTTCTCGCGTAGTTTCTTCAGGCTCGCGAGGGCTTCTTTCTGCATGGCGTTCGGCTGGATCTCACGGCCTTCGAGGGACTTCAGAATGTCGCGCCGTGGCGGCGCGTACTTCTTGAAATCCTCCTCATACTGTTTGATCCATTCCTCGGTGAGCGGCTTGGAATCGGCGATCTGTGAGTCGATTTCATCTCGCACCTGCGCGACCAGTTCGCCATTGGCGAGGGATGAGACCTTGAGATTCCATTCGCGTTGAGTGTTCAATGCGGCGCCGGTAAGATTCGAACTGCCGACGAACAGGTCGTAGTATGGGGTGCCGTTGCGCATGCGGCGCGAGAATACGTATCCTTTGGGATGGAACGGCTGCCCTTGAGCGACTGATACTGAAGAGTCGGAGCCTGCCCACACGCGGACGTCCACGCCTGCCGTCCGCTGTAGGTGAAGCAGTTCCCAGAAAGCGCGTGGGTCGTTGAAATGATTCTTCGTCGACGTGATCAGTCTGCTGACCTGATCGGGCGCATTGGCATGATGACTGCGGAAGTCCTCGAACAAACTGAGTATGGCATCAGGAGAGACGAAGGCGACGGAGATGTCGAAGGAATCGCTGTTCGTGAGCGCATTGCTGATTTCATCATGCATGGTGAGGCCGCCTGGACGGTTCGAGATCAGCGTTGGCTTATAGCTTTCGGGGGCGTCCTGCCGGGGTTCGATCAGTCCGGAGATGACGCTTTCCAGCACGGAATGCGTGGCATCGGTTTTGAGGTCTGACTGCGGGTTGAGTGATTCTCGCGTATTCATGACCGGCTCGGTTCCTCGGAGGTATCCGACGTTGTCTGGGTGAGGAAGCGCATGCCTGCGATGATGCCGACGGCCGTACGGTCGACCGGAGCCCAATTCAGCTGTGGCATTGCGGAAGGATCCAGCCAACGGATGTCCGTGTGCTCGGTCAGTCGTGGCATGCCGTCGATTAGGTGACAAATGAATGTGATGAGTCGGACCGTGCCGAAGTCGTAGGCGTACTCGCTGGTGCACACCTCATCGGCGACCTCGATCTCACAGAGCAGTTCTTCTTCGATCTCCCGATGCAATGCCTGACGAGACGTCTCGTAAGGCTCTATTTTCCCGCCGGGGAATTCCCAATATCCGGCGAGAGATTTTCCCGGTCCGCGTTGCGCGCATAACACCGCTCCATCGCGTACGATCGCCGCACCCACAACGTTGATGATCTTGGCATGAGAGTCCATGGTTACCCAGGATACAACGGCGGCGTTTGATAATGCGATTGTGCGGACGGGTGTCATGAGCGGCATGTGAAGTGATTGCAATTGCTGTCGGAAGTTTCAGCTACTGGAAGTTTGACACAAACCGCTCGGCAAATACCGCCACCAGCAGGTATGACCGCGGCGCCGCGGTTGGAGGTCGGCTGCCCGCGATCCTTCAGCGAGACGCCAGCACAACCGTCACCATGGCAGCTGCGCCGCGTCGCTGTCGGATGAAGGGGCCGCAAGATTCGCGTCGCTCGTGTAGCTCGTGCCCGGCTCCGGTGCGACGGTCTCATGCGGATCCGGAATCGCTGCGGCTGCGCTGGCTGTGCTCGCGCCCGCGTCACCTTCCAGTCCTCTGGCCACCTCATCGAGAAAATCGTCGACTTCGTCGATGTCGTATCCCCCTCTGAAACGCACATTGCTGAAGGTCTTCTCCTTGATGCGCCTTGCGAGCGAGTGGTCGCCGGTCGCCATGCGGTCGACGATTTCGTCAAGGAAGTCGTCGACCTCTCTGGCGCTATACCCTTCCTTGAACCGCACTGTGGTGAACGTTCTCGATGTGATGGCGTCTGCGCTGATCATGACTGATCCTGTCTGTCGCTGGATATCTCGCGCTTCCACTCTACTCTCGCCTCGCTTGTTGGAATTGTGATTATGGAAGCAGCATTGAAGCCCGCCGCGCCCTCTGCCGTCACGGTGGTGATCACCAGCTGCAATCAGGGAGCGCTCATCCGTGAAGCAGTCGAATCTGCGCTCGCCCAGACGATTCGTCCCGATTGCGTCATCGTCGTTGATGATGGCTCCGACGATCCGGCCTCCATCGCAGTGCTTGATGGGCTCGCCGAACTCGGTGCGCCAGGACGCGACGGTACCGCTCCCGCCGGCCAGTTTGCGCCGGTCCTCGAAAAATCATCCCTATATCAATTCCCGTCCTGCCCACCTACAGGACGGGACGATTCACCTGCTCGACGCTAGACTGAAGATGTCAATCGCAGTCAAACCAAAGGCGGTCATATCATGATTCTCGTCACCACCACGCCGTCGGTCGACGGTTACGTCATCAATAGCTATCAGGGCATCGTGTTCGGTGAAGTGATTTCCGGCGTCAACATGTTCAAGGATATCGGCGCCGGCCTGCGCAACATGTTCGGCGGACGCAGCCAGGGCTATGAAGAGGAGCTGATGAAGGCGCGCAACGAGGCGATTCTTGAGATGCAGCAGCGGGCCGAGGCAATGGGTGCGCACGCCGTGGTCGGTGTGGACATCGACTACGAGGTGCTTGGCGCCGACAACGGCATGCTGATGGTCACCGCGTCCGGCACCGCCGTGCAACTCGCCCGCCGCGGCTGAACTGTGCCGGCACCAGCTTGTGTGCCGGCACCGGCGTTCGGCGAAACATCGCACGGCGACGGTATCGTAAAGCGTTGCGCCGCGAAGCGCGACGGATGATACCGGTGGAAAGGACCGTGTGATGACTCAACCGCAGGCATATGCAGTGACCGAGGGTGACGGGTTGCCCGTGGTGTTCGTGCATGGCATGGGCGTGGACCACCGTTCGCTGATGCTGCTGGATGAGGCATTCTTGTGCCCGGAGTCGGGCGCTGCCGCGTCGCGGTCGCTGAAGCGCATATATCTGGATTTGCCGGGGTTCGGCCGCACTCCGGCACTGCCGGCACGCGCGTGCGGTCTGCCGGAGATGGCCGACTGGCTGCAGTCCGCCATCGACGATCTGGTCGGCGCGGGGGAGCCGTTCGCGCTGGTCGGCAATTCGATGGGCGGTGCACTCGCCCGTGAGATGGTGGCTCGCGAGTCATCGCGGGTTCGCGGGCTGGCATTGATCGCCCCGGTGGTGGATCCGCGGCGCACTCGTCGTCATGTCGCCGAGCATGTGATCGCCGAGCCGAATCCGACGCTGATACACGCGCTGCCTCAGGATCAGACGTTCGATTTCGTAACCATGGGCGTCAACCAGTCATTCGCCGCGTGGCGCCGCTATCAGTCATATATTTTGCCGGGCATCCGTCTGTGCGACCGTGACGCCTGCGCCAGATTGGACGCCCGTTATTGGCTGAATGACGACCCGGAGCGCGTATTCGGCACTTATGCCGGGCCGACCCTGTTCGTCACCGGACGACGGGATCAGATCGTTGGTTTTGAAGATCAACGGGCCCTGTTGTCGCATTATCCCGACGCCACGTTCGTCACGCTGGATGATGCCGGCCACAACGCGCACATCGACCAGCCCGAAGCGGTGATTCATCTGCTCCGGGAGTGGGCCGGCCGGCTGTGACGGTAGGCGTCCACGCGATGCCGGGCGCGGCACCACGTATGACACGCGCTACACTGGCGCCCATGACCGGTAAAATCGAAGCCTACGACCATCTGCTTGAAACGGCTCGTGCGATACGCGAGCAGGTGTTCATCCGCGAGCGTGACTGGCGGCCTGAATTCGACGAGTGGGATGCCGTGGCCGTGCATCTGCTGGCGTTCGACGGGAATCGGACCGTGGCGACATGCCGATTCTATGCGGATCCTGACCATTCCGATCAGCCGGGAAGGTACGTGATCGCGCGTCTCGCCGTGCTGCCCGACGCGCAAGGCCGCGGTATCGGCTCCCAACTGCTGGCCGACGCCGAACGCCGTATTGCGCACAGTGGAGGAACCATCGCCGCGGTACATTCGGAGAACGACCACTACAAGTTCTACGAGCGGCGTGGATATCAACTCACCGACGAACTCTACGACGACGGCCGCCACGGTTGGCTGATCAAGGCGCTCATATGATGCAACTTACGGGTTGAAATAGCCGAAATCCGTGATTCCCCGTGCGAAATCGCCGCTTTCGGGCCCGAAAACGGCGATTTCGCACGGGGAATTGCCCAGAACGGCGATTTCAACCCGTAATTTACGGGAGCGAGTGGGGGGCTCTTTGTAGTAATGGCCGGTTATCACGTGATCCGATTGATCTCGCAATCAGTTGGTTTCGCGCGACGACAACGGCGACGACGGAGGACCCGGACACGGCACCGGGGCCGACCGGGACGAATCCCACACCCACGTCAAACGGGACCAAACCGACCAGAAACCAAAGTCTAAAACACCACGTCTAGTTCCTAAAACCCAAGAACCCGGCATATATGAGAAAACCCCGGAGTGTTGGCGTTCCAACGTTTTCCGGGGTTTCTCCATACGTGCGAGTGGGGGGAGTTGAACCCCCACGAGCATACACTCACTGCCACCTGAAGACAGCGCGTCTACCATTCCGCCACACTCGCAGACAGAGAGATAACTTACCAGCGATACGCGGATAATGCAATTCGGCGTGTCGCGGTGGGGTGCCGTAATGATTGTCGCGGCGGGTGCTGCGGTGATTGCTGCGGTGACGCCCGCCGCAAGCACCCGTCGCAGCGCTCCCTCACCTCACCCGCGCGGCCCGTTCGCATAGAAGCGGGCAAGCGACTCGTCGCGGAATTCGTCGAAGTAACCGCCGTCAATCGAGGCACGAATATCGTCCAGCAGCTTTACGAAGAAACGTTCGTTGTGGATCGTCGCCAGCGTGAACCCATTGAATTCGCGGGCGCGCAGCAAGTGGTCCACATATGCGCGCGTGTAATGCTGGCACGTGTAGCAGTCGCACCCCTCCTCAAGCGGGCCGAAATCGAACTTGTGCTGGGCACGCTTGACGTTGTAGCGCCCGTCGCGCGTGAAAATCGCCCCGTTGCGCGCGCACCTCGCGGGTGCAACGCAATCGAACGTGTCGCCGCCATTCTCCACACATGCGAAGATGTCGTCGACCGAGGCGATGCCCAGCACGTGCCGTGGCCGGCTTTCCGGCATCGCGTCGCAGATCCACGCGCACGTGTCTGCGATGATACGCTTCTCGATCGCGCCGCCGATGCCCACGCCGTCGAAGTCCAGCGAGGCGATCTGCTCGGCCGCATGCCTGCGCAGGTCCTCATAGTTCGCGCCCTGCACCACGCCGTACAGTGCCTGGTACGGTTTGCCCAGTCGCTCCTCGGTCAGCCGCTGGTGCTCGGCCACGCAACGCTGCGCCCAACGGTAGGTGCGTTCCACCGAGGCTTCCTGATACGAGCGCGTGTTCATCAGCGTCGTCAATTCGTCGAACGCGAACATGATGTCCGCACCGATTTTATGCTGGATGCCCATCGAGATTTCCGCGGAGAAACGATGACGGTCGCCGTTGAGCGGCGATTTGAATGTCACCCCATCCTCGTCGACGAACGCCAGTCGTTCCTTGCCCGCCGCGATCACGTCGTCCGATTTCATGCCGGTCACGTCCATCGCCAGCGTCTTCTTGAATCCGGCTCCCAGCGACAGCACCTGGAATCCGCCGGAATCGGTGAACGTCGGCCCGTCCCAGTTCATGAATCGCGCGAGTCCGCCGGCCGCGTCGAGCACGTCCTGGCCAGGGCGCTCGAACAGATGAAACGCGTTGGACAGCAGACATTGCGCCCCCAGCTCGCGCATGGTCTCCGGCAGGACGGCTTTCATTGCCGCCTGCGTGGCGACCGGCACGAAGGCCGGCGTGCGGATGTCGCCGTGCGGCGTGTGGATGATGCCGGTGCGGCCGTAACGGCGGCCGCCACGGCCTTTGCCGTCAGCTGAATCGGGCAGTTGCGTGAGGGTTTCGAAAAAGAATGCGCTGCGGTCGCCGGGCCTGCCATCGGCCGCGCCGCGCGGGTGCTCCAGAAAACTCGTCATACGATTACTCTAGGCGATGGCCGGGAAGGCGGGGGATGGCGCTCGGAAAGCCTGTTTCGGGCTTTCCCGGCGGTTCGTGGCGCATCGTTGTCTCAAGCTGTCCGGCTGATGTGTCCGCTTTTCGGACGGGATATCCGCGGGTTTCAGAAGAATCGTTTTGCTGCTGACCGGTCGGAAATGTCGTACGAAACAAGGCCGACGGCCTGCTTCATGATAACGGTAGATAATTCATTCTCTCCTTCCAATCAACGTTCAGGAAACATCCAGAGCAGGTATCTTTACTCTTACGTAGAGCTTGGCGGCGCGCTGGCTCACAGATACGAGACCCAACCCGTCTGCTGATACTTACGAATACTGAAGGAGACAACATGGCTGACAACAACAATGGATACTGGCCCGCCGATAACGGCGGCCAGCCTGAGCAGCCGCAGAACGACAACCTGCAGCAGGACGCTCCGACGACCTCGGATGCGCAGGATCAGCAATTCGCCCAGGAGCCGCTGGGCGCGCCGCAGGAAGCGCCCGCGCAGAACGACGACGCGCAGCAGCCACAGCCCGAAGCGCAGGATACCCGTCCGACCCAGCCGTTGGCGCCTGTCGCGCCGACCTCAGAGCAGGCCCAGGCTTCCGAACCGACTCAGCCGCTGCAGCCGCAGCCGACGCAGCCGCTGTACCGCCCGGCACCGGAATACGGCGCCTACGGCCCGACTCCGACTCAGCCGGAGCCCCAGCAGCCGCAGCCGACCCAGCAGCAGAATCAGAACACGGGCAACGGCGGCAACCCGTTCTTCAACGGCAACCCGTTCATGACGCGCCCGACGAACGACGCCTCACAGCAGAATCGCCAGAACGGCAACACGCCCTACGGTTTCCCGTTCGGCCCGCAAGGCCCGAACGGCGGCCAGGATCAGGGCATGGCTCAGCCGGAAGACGGCGGCAACGCGTCTCGCGGCGGAAGCTCCGCGGCCAGCCACATCGTGACCGCAGTGGTGGCCGCCCTGGTGGCCGCGGCGCTGTGCCTCGGCGTTGGATACTTCGCGCTCACCTATGGTTGGGTGAGCACGCCGACGACGACATCGCTGACCAACGTCCAGTCGAACAAGTCCGGTACCGGCAGCGCCACCGCCAAGACGGGCGAGGCCGCCGACTGGAAGACCGTGGCGAGCGAGGTCTCCGGCTCCGTCGTGTCGATTCAGGCGGCGCTGAGCAACGGCACCGCCAAGGGATCGGGCGCGATCGTGAGCGCCAAGGGCTACATCGTCACCAACAACCACGTGATCTCCGGCGCCCAGCAGATTCAGGTGACGCTGTCCAACGGGCAGATGTACACCGCTCAGGTGGTCGGCACCGACACCACCACCGACCTGGCGGTCATCAAGCTCGACAACCCGCCGAGCGACCTGAAGGCTGTGGAATTCGCCGACTCCGACAAGCTCGCCGTCGGCGAGGACGTCATGGCCATCGGCAACCCGCTGGGCTATGACGACACCGCCACCACCGGCATCGTGTCCGCGCTGAACCGCCCGGTCACCGTGACCGATGACTCCGGCTCCGACATCGTCACCAACGCGGTGCAGATCGACGCGGCCATCAACCCCGGCAACTCGGGCGGCCCGACGTTCAACGCCGCCGGCCAGGTGATTGGCATCAACTCGTCGATCGCCTCCACCGCGACCTCCAGTGATTCCGCCGGCTCCATCGGCATCGGCTTCGCGATTCCGTCGAACCTCGTCAAGCGCGTGGCCAACGAGATCATCAAGGACGGCAAGGTCAGGCACGTGGCCCTCGGCGTGACAATCACCACCGGCACGGTCGAGGCGGACGGCGTGACCCGCGCCGGCGCCAAGGTCACCGCGGGAACCTCCGGCTCCGCCGTGGTGTCCGGCAGCCCCGCCGACAAGGCCGGCCTGAAGGTGGGCGACGTCATCGTGGCGTACGACGGCAACGCGGTGAGCAGCACGTATTCGCTGCTCGGCTATGTACGTGCATCGGCGCTCAACGACAAGGTGACGTTGACCATCGTGCGCGGCGGCAAGACCATGGACGTCGAGGTGACGCTCGACAAGGAGGAGTCCGCGGTGAACGGCTCCAGCAGCTCGAACTCGAACAACAACCAGAACAACCAGAACAACCAGAATGGCAACGGCCAGAACGGTAACGGCAATGGCAACAGCAACAATGGCAACGGCAATGGCAGCAACGGGTACGGCAACAACGACTACGGCAACGGCGGGTTCTCCGATCCGTTCGGCCTGTGGTAAATTCCGCTCCCGAAGCCGCTGACGCTGCCTGACGGCTGACATTGCCCGGCAGTTGACATGGCTCGATGATGGAGGGGCCGGTGCGCTTGCGCCGGTCCCTCCACTTGTGTCTGCGGCCATGTTCCCGCGTGACGTTGGCGTGTCCTTTCGCAGTTGTTGCTAGAGTTAGTCGAAGACGTGGATGGCATGTGCCGCCGCGCAACATAATCGAACGAACAATTGAATATCGAATAATCTTTTTACGCCGTGTATCGCCTGCCCTCGCCGTTTTAGGCAGTGCTGCCGATGGGTTAACAAGGCGTGGGTCGCATGCCGTTCGTGATTCCGCGCTTGTTGCTGGGATGACGGATGGTCCGTATACGAGCGTAAGGAGATACGATGCGTAAGTTCATCTATCTTTGCAGTCATCTGTGTGTTCAAGTGCCGCTGTTGCCGATTGCCGTGCTCACGGTCATTCCGCTTGCCGTGTGCCCGTCATGGCGCCCGTGGGGAGCGGCGGATATTCCTGTACTGGGCAATCCCGGCGTGGGCCAGTGGATTGTCATCATCGTGGTGGCGTACACGATCATCGACACCGTGCGCGGCATGATCGACGATTTGCGGCATGGCCGGGTCGGTGTGGATCTGCTGGCTGTCGTGGCGATCGCCGCCACGGTCGCCGTGCAGGAATACTGGGCGAGCTGGGCCGTGGTGCTGATGATCTCGTCCGGCGAAGCCATCGAGGAATACGCCCAATCCAAGGCCGAAAGCAGCCTGACCGCGCTGATGACGGCCGCGCCCCAGACCGCGCACGTCGTGCGACGGCCCGGCGTGGGCGTCGCTGGTGTCAACACCGGCGACGGCAGCGACGGCAGCTCCGACGACCGGGGCGACGGCTTCCGCAAGGTCGCCGCTCTGCCGTCTTCCGCCGCCAGCGGGTCGTCCGACGCTGCGACTTCCCACTATGACACCGTTGCTGTGGAATCCGTCACCCCCGGCGATGTGCTGATTGTGCTGCCCGGTGAAACCGTGCCGGTGGATGGCGAGCTGTTGTCCGGATCCGCCACGCTCGACCTGAGCAACATCAACGGTGAGCCGGTGCCGCGTGGAGTGTTCGCGGGCGCCCGCGTCATGTCCGGCGCGGTGAACGGCTCGACCACGCTGACCATGCGTGCCACCGAAGCCGCCAGCGACTCGCAATACCAGCGCATTCTCGCGCTCGTCGCGGCCGCGCAGGATTCCCGCCCGGCGGTGGTGAAGACCGCCGATGTGCTGGCAGTGCCGTTCACGGTGCTCGCACTGGCGATCGCGGCCGTGGCATGGTTGGTGTCCGGCGTGCCGACGCGCTTCGCTCAGGTGCTGGTGCTGGCGACCCCTTGCCCGTTGCTGATCGCCGCCCCCGTCGCGTATGTGGCGGGAACCGGCCGACTAGCCAAGTCGGGAATCCTGATCAAGACACAGGACGTGCTGGAGAACCTCGGCCGCGTCACGCACGTGTTCTTCGACAAGACCGGCACGCTGACCGTGAAGCAGCCGCAGGTGACCCGCGTCGAGATGCTGCCCGGCGCCGGCACTCACCTCAATGAGGACCACGTACTGATGATGGCGGGCGTGGTCGAGACCTATTCCGTGCACATCCTCGCCAAAGGCATCGCGAAGGCCGGCACGGAAGCTCTGTCCCGGCTGCATCGGCGGTTCGAGGAGGGGCAGCGGCTATGCCCGCAGCCCGATGCGGACTGGCCTGGTCACGGGCGCGATTATCCGGTCGTCAAGCACATTGATGAAGACGCCGGGAAAGGCATCTCCGGCGAAGTGAATGGGCATAAGGTGCGCGTAGGCAGACTGTCTTTCGCGGCCTCAAGCGAAGATGGGTTCCTGCCGGTTGAGCGGATCGTCCCGGGCCGGGCCACGACTGATGGAGACCGGCGGTCCGGAAAACAAGGTGAGGGGCGGCTTGCGGACGAGATCCGTACCCGTTTCGGCATGCTCGCGCCGGATGAAATGGCCTCGTACGTGTCGGTCGACGGTCATCTCATCGCCCGGATCGTCCTGCGTGACGTGCCGCGCGCTAACGCCAAGTCGGCGCTCGCGAGCCTGCGCGGTCTCGGCGTCGCCAAGCTGTCCATGCTGACGGGAGACAAGCGATCCTCCGCCGCCATCATCGCCAGTGAGGTCGGCATCGACGACGTGCATGCGGAACTGTTCCCCGAAGATAAGGTCACCGCTGTCACGACCGCGACCGTGACGCCATCGCGCGGCGTGACGATGATGGTCGGCGACGGCGTGAACGACGCGCCCGTGTTGGCCGCCGCCGATATCGGCATGGCCATGACGGACGGCACGTCGACTGCGGCCTCGGAGTCCGCGCAGGTGGTGATCCTGAACGACGACATCGCCGCCGTTCCACGGGCCATCGCCATCGCCCGCCGCACCAAGCGTGTGATGCTGCAAGCCGTGCTGGCCGGTCTCGCGCTGGCCCTGATCGGCATGGTTGCGGCGGCGTTCAACTTGATTCCCGTCGTGGTCGGCGCTTTTCTGCAGGAAGCCATCGACGTGGTAAGCATCCTCTGGGCGCTCACCGCACTGCTTGACCGTGACTGACGGGCCGTGGTCGACGGGCGCAGCTGGGCCGGTCGTGGTCGACCGGTCGCGCCCGTCGCCGGACGATCGGGCGAGAACGAATGTGACATTCGACAACAATGGGGGCAATGCCGGGAAATCCCGCCGTTGCCCCCTTCCGTGATTCGGTGGCTTGCGATAACCTATAACGCGTGACTGAATCTGAGAACAATGAACTTCGTATCGCCGTGATCGGCGCCGGTCCCGCTGGCGTCTACTCCTCCGACATCTTCCTGCGCCAGCTGAAGAAGCTCGGCGAGGAGCTGGGTCTGGGCACCAAGGCCCGCATCGACCTGTTCGAGAAGCTGCCGGTCCCGTTCGGCCTGGTCCGTTACGGTGTGGCCCCCGACCATCCGAGCATCAAATTCATCGCATCCGCGCTGGAGAAGACGCTCGACAACCCCGACATCCACCTCTACTGCGACGTGGAATTCGGCAAGGACGTGACCCTGGACGACCTGCTGGCGCGTTACGACGCCGTGCTGTTCGCCACCGGCGCCGTCAAGGACAAACCGCTGAACCTGCCGGGCGCCGACCTCGACGGCGTGTACGGCGCCGCCAAGTTCGTCGAATGGTATGACGGATACCCCACGGGTGCGCGCGAATGGCCACTTTCGGCCGAGAACGTCGCCGTGATCGGTGGCGGCAACGTGGCGATGGACGTCGCGCGCGAGCTCATGCGCAACGCCGACGACCTCAAGGCCAAGACCGACATCCCCGACAACGTCTACGAAGGCATCCAGGGAAACAAGGCCAAGGTGCTGCATCTGTTCATCCGCCGTGGCGTCGCCCAGGCCAAGTTCAGCGTGCAGGAACTGCGTGAGATGGAGAAGCTGCCCGGCGTGCAGCTCATCATCAACGAGGACGACTTCGAGCTGGATGACGACACGATCGAAGAGGCCGGCAAGGACAAGCTGACGCGCCAGATGGTCGAGGAGCTGTTCACCATCCGCGAGATGGCCGAAGACATGGAAGACGACGGCGACGTCGATTACGAGGGCAACCCCGCAGATCGCAAGTATTACGTGCACTTCAACTCCGCTCCCACCGAGATCCTCGGCAAGGACGGCAAGGTCGCGGGCATCCGCGTGGAGAAGACCGAGACCGGCGCCGACGGCAAGATGCACCGCACCGGCGAATTTGAAGACTACCCGGTCGAGGCCGTGTACCACGCAATCGGCTACAAGCCCGCCGAAGCGCCCGGCATCACCTATGACGAGAAGGGCGCCCATCTGGCCAACGCGAACGGCGATGGCCGCATCACCACCGAGGCCGCCGGCGGTGACGTGCGCGAACGCCTGTATGCCACCGGGTGGGCCAAGCGCGGGCCGGTCGGCCTGATCGGCTCCACCAAGTCCGACGCGTTGATGATCGTCACCAACATGCTGGAAGACCTCGCCAAGGCGGCCGAAGGCGGCCGTGTGGCCGTCGACCGCGACCCCGAGTCCATCGACCGCCTGCTCGCCGAGCGCGGTGTCAAGCCGATTGACTTCGCCGGTTGGAAGAAGGTCGACGCCTTCGAACGCTCCGAGGGCGCGAAGGAAGGCCGCGAGCACAAGAAGGTCGTCGAGCCGGATCAGATGCGTGAGCTTGCTCACGCCTGAGCGACCTGTAGCGCGACTCGTATACATCGATCAAGCCGCCTCCCGCGTGACATTGCGGGCGGCGGCTTGTTTTTGCCCGTACTTGTATCATCCCGTGCCTCCGGAATCATTTCATTGTGCTCAAGGCGCATATCCAGCCAACTGTCAGACAGTGAATTTAGTGTGTGGGCTATGGACGGTAAATTGCATGTGCGCGGCCACTTCAACGGCCTGAAAACGACGCTGCTCTTTGCGTTGATGTGGGCCATCGTCATGTTGATCTGGTGGGCCACCGGCGGTGGCCGCGGCACGCTGGGCGTATATATCGTCATCGGTCTGGTCTCCACGTTCAGCACGTACTGGTTCTCCGACAAACTCGCCATCGCCTCGATGGGCGCCCACGCGGTCACCGAGCAGGAAGCTCCCGCACTGTACCGCATCGTGCGCGAACTCAGCGCCAAGGCCGGCAAGCCGATGCCTCGTATCTACGTCGCCCCGACCATGAGCCCCAACGCGTTCGCAACGGGCCGCAACGAGCGCCACGCAGCCGTATGCTGCACGCAAGGCATCCTCAACATACTCAACGAGCGCGAGATTCGCGGCGTCCTCGGCCACGAGCTCATGCACGTGTACAACCACGACATCCTCACCTCCGCCATAGCCTCCGCACTGGCGACCATCATCACGTATCTGGGATACTCGCTCATGTATTTCGGCGGCGGTCGCAGCAACGACCGTGACAACTCCTCCGGCGCCTTCGGTCTGATCGGCGCGCTGTTGAGTGCGATTCTCGTGCCGATCGGCGCCTCTCTTGTCCAGATGGCCATCTCCCGCACCCGCGAATTCGACGCCGACGAGGACGGCAGCCGCCTGACCGGCGACCCCGAAGCGCTCGCCTCCGCCCTGAACAAGATCTCCTACGGTGCTCAGACCAATCCGATGCCGAAAACCGCGGGCACGCAGTCGGTGTCATCCATGATGATCGCCAACCCGTTCTCCGCGCGCGGATTCTCGAAGCTGTTCTCCACGCACCCACCTACCGACGAGCGCATCAGCCGGCTCATGCAGATGTCGCAGGAGATGCGCAATTCCGGCATCGACGGCGGCGGCAGCCCGCATTACTTGTACTAGCTTCGTTGCGCAAGGCTCGCGGGCATCGCCGCCATGTGATACACTGACGACTTGTGTACAAAGCACTGCGGATGTAGTTCATCGGTAGAACGAAAGCTTCCCAAGCTTTAAAGGCGGGTTCGACTCCCGTCATCCGCTCCATTTCGCATCGTTGCAAAACCGCCGTTTTCCCTTGTGCGAGTAGGGGTGAGCGGCTTTTCTGTTTAACACTGTTTTTCACTGTTTTTCCTCGTTTTTCCGTGAAAATGTGGGCAAAATGTGGGCAAAAATAGGGTGCCGAGAATGGTGTGGATACGGTGTGTCGGGGTTCCTCCGGCTTGACATTGTAACCCGTTTGGGTTACAATGGAGGAGTTGGCAAGGAAAGGAGGTGAACATGCAACAGGTCACGGAGCTGCTGAAGGCGGCGGGCGAATTTCTCGCCGGGCTCGGGGCGGTCATAGCACCCATAGCCACGGTGGTGATTGCCCTCCACCGGAAGCCCGAACCGCGCAGGCCGCCACGGAGGCGGCGCAGGCGGTGAGGAAAGGGCCTTCCGAATATCCCAACTATCCGGAAGGCCCGGCTCCCATCCTATCGCATGGGACATCATGAACGACAGACTGGGATTATGCTCGCTGGTCATGGCGCTCGGCGCGTTTGCCGCCGGGTTGTCCGGACACTCGATACCGGCAGGCGTGCTGGCGCTGTGCGCCGGGACGCTCGGATACCTGGCGGGGAGGCGGAACGGATGACGTTCGCGGATATGCTGGATGAACGGGGGATGCGGCAGTCGCAGATCGCGCGCGCCGCCGGACTTACCAGACAGCGGGTCAACGAGTGGGTCAGGGGCGTGCGCGACCCGAGGCTCATGGCGCTCGGCACGGCCAGAAGAGTGGCGGACGCGCTCGAGATGACGATCGACGAGTTCGAGTCCCGCCTCTGACGCAGATATGCAGAAGCGCCCCTCGGCTCCATGCATAGGAGTCGAGGGGCGCTTGTGTTTAGAATCTGCCGGTGTTGAGGCGGCTTTGGAGTGCTCGGGCGGTGCCGGGTCCGAACCATGAGTCCTGCGCGACGCCGAGGTGTTTCTGCAGGGCACGGATGGTGGCGGGGCCGAGGAGTCCGTCGGCGGTGAGGCTGAGCTTGCGTTGGACGGCGCGGATGAGGTTGGATCCGCCGCCACCGTAGCGCACGCACGAGTCCACGAGCGCGGGTCGGCCCCATGTCCGGCCGTCCGGCCTGTACTGGCCGCTGATGATGCCGTCCACGCTGGTGCCCATGACCTGCTGCCAGCGGCGGATGGTGGCCGGCCCGCAGGAGCCGTCTACCGTGAGCCGGCCCGTGCCGCCGCTGGATGCGGTGCCGCCGCCGGACGACGTGGCGCTGCCACTGTAGGCGGGGCGCAGGATGGCGGCGATGGTGTTCCATGCGCGGGTGCGGCGTGCTACGCGCCCGTTGTTGGTGTTGCCCTCGATGGTCTGGATGTACGAGCCGTGGTTGGCTTCCACGAAGCCGATGTGGTCCACCACGCCGCCGTCCCAGTTGAATATCACGATGTCGCCGGGTTTGGCGCTGCGCGTGCTGACCGCGCGGGAGCGTCCCGCGCTGAGCACGTATGGCACGTAGGCGGCGGGCAGTCCCGGGAACGCTTGGCCGGCACGGCTCATGACCCAGCTGACGAACATCGCGCAGAACGGGACGCCCGACGCGCCATAGTATGAGCCGTGGGATTGGGCGTACCAGCGCCCGTACTTCGTGCCCGGCTGCGGGTCGGTCCAACGGGAATAGCCGATTTCGCCCGCCGCGATGCGCAGGACTTCACTCGCCGTCGCCATAGGACACCTCCTCGATGGGTGCCACGTCAGCGGTCGCGTCGGCTCCCCTGGAGTCGGACACCGCGTAGGCCGCCTGAGCTGTCCCGGTCGTGGCGTCGGTGTCGGTGGCGATGATGTTGGCTTTGATCGCGTTGGTGAGCTGCTGTCCCTGCACGGCGGCACCGGTCAGGTTGTTGTTGCGCCACCACGCGTACACGGATGCGATGACGGCGATGACGCCGGTGATCGCCGTGCTCACCTGATCGGTGGTGAACGGGAGCTGGCTGATGCCGGCGATGCTCAGGCCGGTCTGCGCGACGCTGAATAATTGGACGATGAGCAGGATGATCGCCTTGGTGCGTTCCACGGTCAGGCCGGGAATCGCCGGGCCGGTGGCCTTGTGGTCGGCCACGCCGGTGGTGTTTGCCATAATGGTTCTCCTTACAAAAGAAGCCCCACGGGTGTGGGGCTTTGGTTGGTTTTACAGAGTCGGACGCGCAATCGCGCGTCCGCGTAGGTGACGCCGATCGTGGCCGGCATCGGAAGCCACCGCCGCAGGTTCTCCCGCACGGTGACGGGCGCATCAACCGACTGGGTGCCAGCCCGGATGGTCAATGTGGCCGTGCCGGGCTTGACGCCGTTGATGGTGATGCTCATGATGGCTTTCCTCCCAGCCGGGGCGCAATGGGCGCATTCTGGATATCGTTGTTGATCTGGGTGCCGTGGCCGTTGCCGCCCAATCCGTGATAGGCGTCGTAGACACGTTGGGCGCGGAGTTTGAAGTCATTGTCGGCGACGCCGTGGTGGTCGTGCACCATCGTGTCCTGCTGCTGTTCGAGCTTGCACAGCAGAAGCGTGCGCAGCGCCTCGTCTACGAGTTTTTCGTGTTCGCAGCCGCGCCTCATGTCGGCCATCAGCTGCTCATGCTCCGACCTTCGGGTCTCCTCGTCGGCGATCTGCGAGCGCAGGTTTTTGAGTTGGTGCCAGAGGCCGGCGGCTATGGCGCTGATGGCGGCGATGAGGAGGCCGGCGACGACGCTGGTGATGATGTCGTCAGCCATGTGGCTCCTCTCTGATGGGATGTCGCATTGGCGATCCTCTCTGTGTGTGATGGTGGAATCCCACGGTGCGTTGGTATTGTTTAATGCGGGTGGTCGGTGGCGGCGAACACCAAAGGCAGGCCGATTTCGTCGAGCATGCCCGGCAGTTCGCCGTCCGCGTATCCGCAGACGCTCCGCGCAACCTACGCCACACGTTCGGCACGTTGGCTATCAAGGCCGGAACCGACATCAGCGTGGTCGCGCGACAGCTCGGACACTCCGACATCCAAACCACCGCACGGTATTACCTCAAGCCCGATCTGAGCGTCCTCAAGGACATGCAGAAGGCATGGCAGAAACTCATATTGACCTGCTGAATAGCTTTCCGTAACCCTGTACAATGCGAAGGGCTTCACGGTCATCCGCGCCGGCAGCAATCAGGGTTGTGTAGGCTCGCTCTGCTATCCGGTCGTCTAATCAACGATCAAGCGGTACCGTGATGCAGCCCTCGACCCAACCGCCTTTGCCGAGCGTCATCTTCGCGGCCGAGCGAAGGCTGATCTCGTTACCAGCGGTCTGCACCTCGACGCCATGAAGCCCCATGCTCGAATTGGACACCGTGGCGCAATGCACCTCGAACGCGGCCTCCAATCCAGTCGGAAGCCTGAAAAGCTTGGACGTATCCCATATCCTCGGGGCAGCCCAGTCCGTGTTGACTCGAATGGCATGAAACGCGACGATCAACATCCCGCCGACAAACGCGGTGCGATAATCCACGTTCCAGTTAGCGTTTGGTTTCGTGAGGGTTACGGAATCCCACAGTTTCGACATGGGAGGCAGCTGTTTGATGAGCATGACCGGCGTGCCGGGCGTGATCCCGCTGATCGGGATGCGGGCGATCGGGATCCACGCCGTGTCGGAGGCCGAGTGGATGCTGCCCGACGGGACGGTCGGGTCGGCGGCCGTACCGGTGTTTGGCGTGCCTTTGAGCACGGCGATGGCGGCGGTCTCGATGTTCTGGCTGTTCCGTGTGTATTTGAGGCAGACGAGGTCGTTGCGGTTCTGGCCGCTCATGCCGCTTTCGATGGTCGCGGTCTCGGCCTCGGTGACGCGCGCGTATCGTCCTTCGACCACGAGGTTGAGGACGGGGATCAGCGCGTGATTCGCATCCTGCATGGTCACCGTGGGGAAAGTGCCGTCGCTGCCCTGCAGCAGGTAGCTGCCGTTGCCGATGACCCCGGCCTGCATGGCGCCCATGTCGCCGCTGGTGATGTGCGGTGTGCCGCCCTTGCCTGTGATGAGCGTGGTGGTCATGTCAGCCCTTTCCCTTGGTAAGCCATGCCGTGTAGGCCGCGTCCTGCGTGGCGGCGAGTTTCTTGAATTCCTGCTGGCATGAGGTGCATGCCAGCGCCTCCTGCGTCACTCCGTCCGCGGTGGTGTGTTTGATCTGGTGCCAGTCGCTCGACGTGCGCGGATCCCCTTCGGTGAGGTATGCGCTGTCGTGGCAGCGGTCGCATGTGTATTTGGTGATGTTCGTGGTTTTTGCCATGCTGTTCCTTTCAGGCGAGTCTTTGCCAGACGTGTCCGCCGATGATGGTGTGGATTTCCTTCCATGTGCCGCCATGGTCGTTGGGGTTGCCGGCGACGCACCAGTAGAGCGAGCCGATCGGGTGTGCGGCGAGGAAGGATGCCTCTGTCGCGCTGGATTGTGCGGTGATGGTGCCGTCCGGTCCGACGGTGATGGTCCTGCCATCGGGTTTGACGCCGCCGAGGGTGGCGGTGGATGCCACTGGCAGCGTGTACTTGTTCGCGGCGGACTGGATGCCGTCGAGCTTCTTCTTGTCTGCGGCGGCCATGAGCCCGTCCGCCGATGATGTGGCCTGTGCGACGGTGATGGCAGCCGTCTCGTCGTTGCGGGTCACTGTGACTGGAGCCGACGCAGTGATGTCCAAGATTCGCGCCTGCGCCGCGGCCAACGCGTTCTGCGCCGTGGTGGTGGCCGTGTCGGCTTTTACGCCGGCCTGTTTGGCGAGGTCTCTGGCGCCTCCGATTTCGGCCGCGGCGTCGCTTGCGGCCTTGTTGGCTTCGGTGGCGGTTCTGCGGACCGTTTCGAGGTCTGCGGCGGTCACATCGGCGCTGAACGTCCAGTTGGAGAGGGTGAGGCCGCTGCCGGCGTAGTAGGCGTGGCCGTCTCCGGAGCTTGATCCACCGCCGCCGGTCTCGCCGGTCGATTCCGTGGACGCGGTGGTCGCCTCGTAGGTTACGGTCGGGATGCCGTCCTTGACTTTGATGATCTTCTTGGTGATCTCGGCGGTGACCCTGATGCCGGTGGTGTTGTCGCGGCCGGTCACGGTGTCGCCCACGTCGAGGTCGATGCCGCCGGTAACGTCGAGGTCGATGCCGCCGGTAACGTCCACGTCGATGCTGCCTGTATCTCGCAGCTCCTGGAGCTTTGTCTTGCCTTTGGTCTCGAGTTCGGCGGCGTCGGCGTTGCTGAGCTCGTAGACGCTTGCGCGCTCGTCCGCGCCTTTGATGGTCTGCGTGTGGCTGAGCGTGCCTTTCTGGTCGGCGTACCAATGGACGACGATCCTGTCCTTGAGTTCGCCCTTGCCGAGGCAGATCAGGTGATTGATCGGATGCGAGGCGAGTGTCGCGTCGAAGTCGATGAGGTCGGAGTCGATGAGGTCGCCGGCGGCCGTGATCGGCGGCGCGTCGACTGTCACGCCGTTCTGCGCTGCGGTGATGCGCAGCCGCAGTCCTGATGCGCGCAGCATCTTGGACAGGCCGCTCCACGCGTCGCAGTACCGGTCGAACCGCCAGTTTGCGTTTTTGGACGCGCCTTCCGTGACGGTGATGATGTCCTGCAGCCCGATACGGGAGATGACGGTGCGCAGGAGCGTGCCGATCGTGCCGCTCACGGTCAGGTAGTCCTTGCCCTTGTCGGGTTCGAGGATCTTCGAGGCGAGCAGGCCGTGCCAGTCGCGACCGTGGTAGGTGAGCTCGCCCTTGCCGCCGGTGACGCTGGTCTTCACGTCGTCGACGATGCCGCCCCAGCCTGTCCCGTCGACCCACCATCGGCAGCCTGGTTTCAGGCGTGCCGGGCATTGGAGTTCGAAGTCGTTCTCCCCCGACCCGTATGCCAGGTCGAGCGTCCATGAGGCGTACGAGCCGGACGGCGTGCCGTTCGTGTCGGTGACGATCAGGTCCATGGCGGTTCGCTCCTCTCCTCGATGGCGGTCAGGTCGAATTCGAATCCGCCAGCCCAGCTGATCGTGCTCGTGCCGGGGGGAAGCGGTTCGAAGATGTAGGTGCCGGATCCGCGTCCGGTGCCGCGCATGGCCTTGGCGAAGAGGTTCGTGCGCAGGCCGGTGTCGGAGATCATGATGACGGTCCTGGCGTCAGCGGTGCCGTCGATTTCGAGTCTGCTGCCGGCCGGAATGGTCGCGTCGACCTCGTACCGGTTGGGGCCGATGATGACGTACGGGTTGACGCATGGGCCGAAGATCGTGAGGCGTATCGGCTGCGGCATGCCGCTCGTGTTGGCCACGGTGTCCAGAATGCTCATGCCGCCGTAGTCGTGCGGATAGTCGTGCGGGTAGTCAAGTCCGCTGCCGGCGTCGGTTCGCGGATCGTGATGCGTGGTGGTCTCCCTCCGCCACACGCCGTCCAGGAGCACGACGGTAAGCTGCGTCTCGACCATCGTGGACGTGATGGTCTGCGGTTCCGCCTTGACCACGTAGGCGCGAGTCGTCCACCCGTCCGCGTCGAACGTGCCGGGCGTTCCGGCGGCCACGTCCGCGTCGAACAGGCGGCGAGTCGAATCCACCTTCTCGGGGCAGCGGACATAGGTTAGGTCAAGCTCGGCCTCGCGCGCCGTGCGACTTACTCCGGTTAGACTCCGGTATCCGAGGGTGTACGACCATTCGCGGCCGCGCAGCCCCTCCGCCGTCTGAGCCCAGATATCGGGCCCTTCCAGTGGGATCGTCTCACCGGTCGAGGCGCACACATAACTAAGCGATCGCATTTCGTATCACCCTTCCGAGTTCACGACCATCGACTTCGATGCCGAGTTTCTCCATAATCAGTGGCATATCCGCGTGCAGCGCGCGCAGTTCCGACAGGAGTTCGCCGAGCAGTTCGCCAGATAACGGTTCGCCGCCAGTCGAGACGGAGGCTCTGGTCGGGCTCAGACCGTAGCCGGTGGCTACATCGGGAGTCGTGAACCGTGTGGAGGCGATGTCCGAGGCCATGCCGTTCATGCTGGACATGACGGCGGCTTGGCTGTTGCTGATGCCCTGGGCGAGACCGAGACCGATGTTCCGACCTATCTGGTCGCGGAACAAGCGTGACGGCGAGTGGATGCCGAGAAAGTTCTTCACGCCGGAGATGGCATCTTTCACGCCGCCGAGAATGGCGCTGCCAACTTTGCCGATGCTGCCCGTGATGCCGCTGATAATGCCATGCACGATCTGCGAGCCGATGGACACCATGCGTCCCGGTATGGATGCAAGCGTGTTGACCAGATTGCTCAGGAACTGCTGGCCCGCGCGAAGCGCGCCGGATGCCATGCTGCTGGCGAACGAGCCGACCGCGCTTATCGCGCCGGAAAGCCCGGCACCGATGCGTCCGGGCACCTGCGAGATGTAGGAGCCGATGGACGAGAGGAACCGGGAGCCGGCGTTGACCGCGTTCGACGCCATCCGGCCGACGAAGCTGGCTGCGGCGCTTACGGCCCCGCTCAGCCACGAGCCGACGTTCGCCGGAAGCTGGGAGATGAACGTGCCCACGTTGCTGAGGAACCGGGAGCCTGCGGAAAGCGCGTTGGCACCCATCTGCGCGGCCCAGCTCGCCACCGACGCAACCGTGGAGGTCAGCCAGTTCCAGATATTGCCCGGCAGTTGCACAAAGAACGTGCCGAGGTTCGCGAGAAACTGCTGGCCCGCAGAAATCGCCTGAGAGCCGAGCTGCGCGGCCCACAGCACCACGAACGTGATGCCATAGGCGAGCCAGTAGGCTATCGTCGCCGGAAGATTCGTGAGGAAGTTCGCTATGTTCGAGACGAACTGCTGTCCCGCCTGCAACGCCGACTGGCCGAAGCTCACCGCCCACGTGCCAATCGACGTAATCAGGTTCGACAACGCCGTCCCGATCGCGGAAGGCAGTTGCTGGAACCATTGAATGACAGACTGGATCGCGTTCGGGATTGTCTGCGTGAAGAAGTTGGCGATGTTCTGGCCGAGACTCGTGACGAACGAAACCACCGACTGCCATGCGGATGAGAGGAACGAGGTGAACGAGGCCCACGCCTTGCGGCCCGTCTCGGTCTGCGTGAAGAACCAGACGAGCGCGGCCACGAGCGCGCCTATCGCGGTGACAACGAGAACAATTGGGTTTGCGTTCATTGCCGCGTTGAGAACCCATTGTCCGGCTGCGGCGATTTTCGCCGCCACGTCGAACGATTTCAATGCGGTGACGGCTGCGGATATGAGGCTCGCCGTCTTGAACGCTGCGAAACCACCTGCGATGCCAGCGATGACGGTTCGTATCGCATCGCCGTGTTCGCTCGCCCAATCACCGAGCGACTGCAATGTGGACGCGAGTTTTTCGACAAATGGGGCGGCGGCGTTGAAGGCGTCGCCCACAAGCTGGCCGATGGAGGCTGCGGCGCCACCGTTCTGACCGACCGCAAGGAAACCGGTTACTGCGTCTGCCAATCCCTGACCGAGCTGCGTGAGCCCCTTCCAGAGTTCGCTGAGCGACGCGAGGAACGCCTGCACTCCGCCGCTGTCGGAAAGCGTGCCGATGAAGATGCTCACGTTGCGGGTAAGCGCGATCCACCAGTTGACGAGAGGGGAGATGATGTTGTTCAATCCCGTGAGGAAGTTCTGCAAGCCCCCGCCATTCGTGACGACATCGAGCAGACTCCCGCCGAACGCCTGCGCGTTCGACGCCAGACCTTTCAGATACACTCCGAGCTGGCCGAAATCGGACTGCCAGATCGACACAAGCGGCTGCGCGGCCTGCGCCGCCTTGCCGAACCAGCCTTTCACGCCGGTGACCATGCCCGCCGCCGCGTCGCCGATTTTGCCGAACTGGGAGCTGAAACCGTTGATCGCCCCGGCGATGTTCTCCACGCCGACCGCTTCGATGACCTTCTGCACGGCCTTGGCGACACGGTTCTGCACGTTCTCCATGGCCGTGCCGATGCCCTGAGTCGCGTCCTTGGCCTGCTGGGCGAACGAGGCGTATTTGCCGAAACCGTTCTGGTTCAGTTCCATGACCTTCTTGTTGAAATCATCGAAACTGATTGACCCGTTTTTCATGGCCTCATACAGGTCGTTTGAGTTCTTCCCTGCGCCCAGCATGGCCTCGGCGACCTGATTGAGCTGGCCGGGCATCGCGGCCTGAATCGAACGCCATGCCTGCATATCGACCTTGCCGGCGCTCAGCATCTGCGTGTACTGGGTGAGCGCGTTCTCCTGCTCCATGGTCGAAGCGCCGCCCGCAAGCATCGCGTTGTTGAACGCGAGGGCGATGTTCGTGGCCTGATCCAGATTGCTGGTCAATGGGGCGAGCTGCTGCACCATGCCCGTCATCGCCGAACTGGTGGTGGGCAGGCCGTCGAGCGCGCTCGAGATCTTCTTGATGGAGGCGGCCGCGTCCTCGGAACTGTAGCCGAGGTTCTTCATGACCTTCGGGAAGTTGTTCATCTGGTCGGCGCGCGAGATCGCGGAGTTCAGGCTTCCCGTGACCACCGAGGCTACCTTGGAGAACACGGTGGAGGCGATGCCGGCGACCGCGCCCACCTTCGCCGCGAAACCGACGGAGAGGCCCGAGCCGATGCTCTGGCCGGCCTTCTGCCCGGTGGATTTCGACGGCCCGTCGAACGCGTTCTCGATGGCCTTGCCTACGCCCTTCATGCTGGGCACGATCTGCACGTACGCCTGAGCCAGCTGGTATGCCATGACCATTTCCTCTCTATACGTCCGTGAAGTCGCGGCTCATGAACGCGTCGAGCTGTTCGATGGTCAGGGCCATGGGCTTGATGGTGCGCGTCCTGCGCGTGGCTTCCCCGGAGTTCTCCGGCTTGGAGGGGTTCGCGACGGCATGGCCGCTTCCGTTGCCGGGTCGTGGCAGCGGTTCGGGTTGTGGGCCGCGTTTCTTCGGGTCGGCGTTGCCCCACATCCACATGTTCATCTGGTCGATCAGCGTGGTCATCAGATACTGGTCAAGCGTCCACGCGGCCGGGGCGTCCAGCTTCTGCCAGATAAGGGAGCCGGCGGGCAGGTTCGCGGCAAACGCGGCCGTCTCCAACGGGTCCAGCTCGTAGATGCCGAGCCCATATACGCGCCTCATGTCCGCCGCCAGCTGGTCGGGGCAGCGGACGAGCAGGTATACGAGCGTCAGGAGTTTGGGAAAGCCTTGCTCATCTCCTCGAACAGTTCGTTCAGGAAGGCTCCCATGGTTTCGCCGTCGATACGACCGTCAGCGCCTCGTAATTCGTTCTTGGCCTTGCCGTATGAGTCGCCGAGAAGTCGGCGCAGGAACGGGATGATCTGCAAGGCGTTGCCCTTCGGGTCGGCCTGAAGGTCATAGAGAGATTCCACGAACTCCCAATCGTCCAGCACCTTCGGGTCGATGGTCAGGGAGATTCCCTTGACGGTGACGGTGCGCGGCTTGCCCTGCGCGGGCCTGTGATCCTGCGGACGGTTGCCGGGGACGTTGTTGCTGGCGGTATTACCGTAACGATGATGACGGTTTCGTGACATAATGACTTCTCCAAAAAACCATGGACGACTTCGAGGGTTGAAAAAATGAGGGTTCCCGCGTCGCGGGGAAGTCGTCGAACGCATGACGCGGGAAGAACCGTTATTCGGCGGCCGGGGTCCCTTCGCCGGTTTCGGCGGTCTCGTCGCCGTTGACCGGATCAATGACCTTGCCGACCAGGGCCTCGGTGACGGCCACGCTACGGGACGCGGCGATGCCGACGTATTCGATGGCGGTGACGCCGGAGCCCATGTCGTTGGCGGAGACGGTGATGTCGTACACCTGCGGGTCGCCGGCATGCACCTGACGGTCGCCGAACTCGGCGCGGGTCGCGTTGCCGATCACGAGACGGTCCTTGACGTCGCCGCTCATCGCGATTTCGAACACGAGCACGAAGTCCTCGTCGGAGGGCATCTGGTGTTTGATGGTCATGCTCTTGTCGGTGCCGGTGACCGCGTCCGAGTTATAGCGGAGCTTCGCGGACTCGGCTCGCAGCACTTCGAGCAGGGCGAACTGGTAGGACTCGGCGTAGCTGGTGATGATCTTCATCACGGTGGTACCGTTCGCGTCCTTGATCTCGGTGGTGTCGGTGTCGGTCGTGTTGGTCAGGCCGTCCTCGGACAGGTAGCCGAGCAGCTTGTACGCGGAGGGCAATGCGGTGGCGGAGTCGGTGGGCGGTGTGGTGCCGGCGGGTGCCCAGTAGGCGTAGCCGCCGACCTTGAACTTGCCCAACGACACCATGGTGGAATCGTTGGTTGTGGAATCAACCATGATTTACAGCCTTTCTAATCGTCTGATTTGATAATCAACTGGAGAATGATTTGGTAACGGGGCCGCCCGTCGGGCATGGGGAAATGCGTGCGCCCGGTGATGTCGATATCGGCGACCTCGGGCAGTTCGACGATACGTTTGAGCCGGGGGAGTATGAGTTTCGCCGCAGCCTCGGAGACCAGCCAGCGCGACTCGCCCCACACCTGCACCGCGATAAGCGGCAGGCTGCGAAACGGTTCGTCCGTGCCTCCGACCTGTTCGACGGTGACGAACGGCATCGGATGCGTGGCCGACGATCCGGCGGGCACGTCGAACATCGCCGGATATTCGGCCTTGATCGTCGGGTCCGCGTTGAGCCAGTCCATGACGAGTTTCTCCGCGTTCACGGCCATCAGCCGCCACCTCCCACTGCTTTGGCAAGCGTGTTGTGCAATGCGTTGTCGACGTGGGCCGCGTGGTTGGCCGGATAGACGTTCGCCGTGGCACCTTTGGGGCCGGTGCGCACGCTTGCCTCGTAACGCGGAACGTGATCCTCTCCGGCGGACACATGCACGTCACGCATGGCGGTGGAGTTGGCGCGTCCCGCGATTTTGTCGGCTTCGGCCTTGACAATGCGTGCGCCCTCGTTTTGGCGGTAAGCGAGGAACGCCGAATAATCGAGTCTCACGGTATTGGACATCAGCCCTTCGAATCCGTGACTTCGACCTTGAGGTTCCAGGCGGTCGGCTTCATGCCGCCGTCTAATGGCCTCGGGTCTCCGATCACCTTGTAGTCATGCTCGTCGATGCGTATGCTCGCCCCGCGCAGGCTCCGGTATGCGTAGCTGCGCGGGAACAGGCACGTGAACGCCACGGTCACTCCGTCAGGGCGCAGCGAATCGGTTGCATTCGACATGGCACCCGGCGAGACGAGCACGTTGCCCACCGATTCGATATCGTCCTTCGTGACGGGCGAGCCGCCCGGGTCGGTCTCGCCAGTGGGCGTGCAGCGCACCACTTTCACGGTCTCGCCCCTCATGACGCCTCCCCGTTCGACAGGTCGATGCTGTAGAAGCGTTGGCCGGTGAGCCCAAGCGCCTTCTTCTGTCCCTTGGACAGATAGAATTCGCCGCGAGGATTCGAGAAGGTCATCGACTGGGTGAAACTGCCCGCCGTGAGACTGAGATTGCTGGCACCGGTCGTATCGAAACCGGCGCCCTCGGTCTGCATGTCGGACGAGATCACATCCTTGGCGAGCTCGCAGGCGATGCGTTCAAGCGTCGCCCGCGATATGTTCCGCCAATCGGGGCACTGTTCGCGAATGAACTGCGATGCATCGGCCAGACGATGGTCAACATAATCCGGGTCGTCCGGCATCTGCTTCCAGCGTTTGGCCAATTCCAAATGCGTGGCAAATGGGTTTTTTTCCGTTTCGTCGGCCATGACGGCCTCCTTAATGTCAGGATGCGATGATGCCGAAGCCGCGTGCTACGGCCAGCAGCTTCAGTCCCATGGCCATCACTATGCGGCCACTGCGGAGGGCGGCGCGATGACGTACGCCGGGAAGCGCTTGCTCTTGTCCGGCTGCACGTCGTTGATGGGGTTGGCGATTTGGAAGCCGACGCGGAACACGACGCGCATGGCGACGCAGTCCTGCTGGGCGAGGTTCAGAATCACCTTGCCGTTATCGTCCGAGATAACCGACTGGTCAAGCAGCTTGTAGGTGATGTCCTGACGGATGCCGACCACGAAGTTCGACCAGTCCGCGCCGAGCAGCACGGCCTTGGAGGCATCCCACGCGCCGTTGTCTACCTCGTTGAGATCGAAGCCGTAGAGGGTGGACGGCGCGCCGGAGGCGAGCGAGGGCACGTAGATCGGGGTGCCGTTGGTGTTACGCAGGCCGATAAGCTCCCAGTTCAGGCCCGGCTTGCTGGCGAAGCCGTTCATGGCGAAGCCCTGTTCGGCGAGCTTCTGACCCATGCTGGCAACGTCCTTGGCGAGATCCTTGCCCTGGGTGAGCGTGTTGTGCGCCGTGATGGCCTGCGGGATGATGCCGTCCGGGAAGCTGGACGGCTTGTCCACGCCGAACAGTGTCGCCTGATCCAGCTTGTAGCCGAGCGCGGAAGTCAGACGCGGCATGACCTCCGGCCAGATTGGGATGCCGGAATCCGCGATGACGGCCTCCGGGATGGGCACGATGGCCGCAAGCTCCTCGGCCGTGATGCTCAGGCCCGACCATTTCATCTTCGTGGTCTGCTTCAGGCCGGTATCGCCGCCAACCCAGTAGGCGATCGGCTTGGAGTCAAGCACCGGCTGCGTGCGCGTGCGGGTGCTCATGCGAATCTGACGCATGCGGGTGAGGGACACACTCGACTTGGGGGCGTCCTGGATAATCTGGGTGGCGTATTCGGTGGGGATGAGTCCGCCGCCGAGGTCGCCGCTGGTGATGATGGAGTTCACGTTGGAAACCATCGTCATACCTTCTTTCTATGGAGTGGGGAGGTTATTTCTGCTTTTGTTCAAGGAACTGGTCACGGATCCAGTCGCCGGAGGAGCCGGATGGTGCGGGCGGCTGGTTGGATTCGGAGGAGGCGAGCACCTTCGGCTTGGTCTTCTCGGCGATGTAGTCGGCGAGCGCCTTGCCGTTGGCCTGCATCTCTTCGAGCGTGGAGCCATGGAGCAGTGCGATGGGCACGCCGGTTTCCTTGGAGACCTGCGTCTTCCATTCGTTCTGCTGTTTTTCCGCCTCGTAGGCGGCGTTCTTGGCTTCAAGCTCTTTGATGTGCTTGGCGGTCTTTTCGGCTTCGGACAGTTGGGCCTCCTTGAGCTGTTGCAGTTCGTCGGCGGCTGCCTTGTTGTCCTTGGCGCGTTTCTCCCATTCGCGGGAATGGGCGACGGCCTCCCTGTATTTGGCCTCGTAATCGATTTCGGGCGGCTTCGCTCCGTTCTCGGTCGATGCCGCCTGCTGGTTGCCGTTGGCCTCTTCGGTCATGGTTCCTCCTAGTGGGTTGGGCCCGTTTCGGGCATAAAAAACCACCCGTGCGGGTGGTTGGGGAAAATCTCAGTTCGAGTGCGACGGTCGTGGCACCCCGTAGCCGTCCTTGTAACGGTCGGGGTAGAGTCGGCGCATCACATAGGTGATCGTGTTCGGGTCGTTGGGATTGTCGGGATTGCCTTTTGTGGTGGCCTTTATCATCCGATAGGTGTCGTCGTCCAGGCCGCCGTTCTCGATGAGGCTACGGGCGTGCATGTATTCCGAGTACATGCGGTCGGGGTCATAGCCCTCGATGTGAGCTTGGTCCCTGTCCCATTCGGGGACTATCTGGCAGTCGCAGTCGTCGTGAAACAGGCTGAACGAGCCTTTGGCGTATTTTGCGGTCTTCTCGCTGCGGTACACCCAGCCGCGCGAGCAGAGCATCGTGCAGAACGCGCACGTCTTCGCGCCTCTCGGCACGCGCGCGTACCGGGGTTCGGACGGGTCGTGCTCGCACAGGCGGGCGATGGTTTCGCGCCCCGAATACATGACCCAGCGTTGCATCGCACCGACAAGATACGCCTGCATGGTCTGCGGGTCGGTCCACAGGTGGCCGGCCTGCCAGCGTATCGTCTTGTCGATGCCGTCGCCGGGAAACGAGTCGGACAGGTCGTACTCCCATGATTCGGGCACCGATTCGCCACGGACGCGCATATACCATTCGTAGGCGGCCTGTGCCGCGAGGTCGCCGTATTTGGCGACCAGTTGCGGCACGTAGTCGAGCAGCATGTCACGTTGCCATTCAGGACTGAGCTGTTGCAGCGTCCCCCACAGTTTCGCCAGATCGCGGCGCGCCAGTTCCACCGCTCTGGCTTGGCTGGCTTGCAGCTGGTCCAGTTGCCGGTTGTCCGTCATCCTTGTTGCCTCCGTTCACGAGGGAGTCAAGCACGCTGCGGGTCTCGGCCTTGCGCTTGTCGACCAACAGGCGTGTGATGTCGGAATCCGTGTAGCCGAGCTTCTCCAGAATAACGTCGGAGTTGGCGAGCCACGGCATGGCCGTCACCTGCTTCACGATGGCATCGGAGAGCGCGGCCTGCGATGGGCGTTCGGGGTCACGCCAGTTGACCTGCAAGCGGTCGAGCTCGTCGCTGTCCTCGCTGGTGCCGTTGAGTATGGCGATGTCCCTCGCGGCCTTGCGTAGTTGCACTCCGATGGCGCGGCAGGCGTTCTTCGCCTCGATGACAAGTTCGCTTTCCGCCGCCATGATCGCTTCGGACGAGGAAGGGCCGGAATCCGTCATGACGCCGAACTGGCTGAGCGGCACGCCGGTCGCGCCGCTCATGCGTGCCGCGAGTGCGCGAAGCATGTCGGTGTGCGGCTGCATGGTCATCTGCGTGAACTGGCCGATGGCGGGTGCCTGGCCGTCCTCGTTGAGGCTGATGTTGAGCATCTTCGAGATGGTGGCTTCCCAGCCGGTCAGCTTCTTGCCGTTCTTGTCCTCGGGCGGCTCGTCCGCGCCGATGAGGTAGCGTTGCGGGCTCGAATAGAATTCGGCGCTTACCTCCATGCGCAGCATGGTGCGCACCGCAGTGTCGGTGATACTCATGACCTCGCGGCTGATGCGCGAGCGGCCAAAGGGGCGGTTCAGGTCCTGATGGTAGGGGATCAGGTAAACGGGCACATGATCCATGTACGTGTTCCGGGGAGCGTCCGCATGATAGCGGCCTGATTGCGTGCGGCGTATACGAATCGTGTAGCCGGGCATGTAGAGCATGAGTTCGGAAGGCACGATGGTGTTCGCCTGCGCGTACTGGGAGCGGTCGATATCGGTTATCGACAACGCCGCCGACAGGCCGCGACGGGCGTAATCCCACAGGCCGGTCTCATAGAGCGCGCTGCGGAACGACACGGACACCTTGGAACGCAGACCGTCTTCCGGTTCCGCGCTGCGCACATTCAGGAACGAGCATGAGTGAGTGAGCGCGCTGCGGATGGCCTGCGGCAATTCCACGTCGAAGTCGTTGTCTGAAAGAATCGAATCCAAACCCAACGGATCGCGGCTGTCGTCGCCGACTCCGACGAAACCATCGAACACGATGCGGTCGGCCAAAGCGTCCACCGATTTCTGCGGCCAGCCCACGACCTCGCTTATCCCCGCCATGCTGTCCGGCACAGCGATGGACAGATTCTTAAGCTCGTTTCGCCCGTCGTAGTATTTGGTGCGCAACAGGTTACGTTCGAGCTTCTGGGACCATTGACGTATCATCAAATCCCACGGTTCTCGGCACTCGTCGGGCAGATTATCGACCTGCACGTTTTCAAGACTGGGAATCTGCATCAGAATGCCACCGCCTTCGCTCTTCTTCCCGGATGACGCTTGGAAGTCTTGACGTTCCAATACGCGAGAGCCACCGCTTCCACGGGACTCACATCGACGTTCTCCATGGACGGCTCGTAGCCGAACCCGTCGCCGATTTTCCTATGCTTCGCATGACCCACCGCCTCGTCAAGCAGAGGCTGGCCGAAATGGGTAAGCTCATGGTCGTTCACGGCCTGTTCGAGCATCGAACAAGCGTCCGCCACGTCGGAAGGGCGCGGCACCACGATCACTCTTTTGGACACGCCCTTGTCGATGAGGCTGTTGACCAGGGTGGGCGCTCCCACGCGCCCGTCGATGATGATGCCGATGGCGTTGCGCCACCGTTCCGCACCGTCCTTCTCGGCGGTCAGCCAGTCGGCCAGCCAGCCGGTGCCGCCGCGCATGCTGCGCGAGGCTATGACCTCCACGTGCGGCAATTCACCCGACTTGCGTGGCGGGCGCACGCACGCCACGAGGGTGACGTTCGCGCCGTCCGCGCTGAACTTGACCGCATACGAGTTGTAGCCGTCCATGCAAGGGTTGTCGGTCTTGCACTTGGCCCACTCGTCAACATCGATATCGGACAGCGCGCCGGCCTGATCGTTCCACCAGCCGAGACGTTCGCGGGCGAAACCGTCAGGGGTCATCTTCTCCGATTCGGAAACGACCACGCTCTTCAGCAGTCGGGTGCCGAGCGATGGATTGTATTGGTACCAGCGTTGCTGGTCGTGCACGTCGCCGATCTCGGTCGCCGCCCATTCGAACCAGCACAGGTTCTTCGGCGGCTTGTCACGATGCGCGTTGCGGCGCATGCGCGCGAACACCGTTCCCGGCGAGGTCGGCGGTGTCGGCGTTCCCGTGTAGATGGTCAACGGGTTGCCCGAGGGTGCCGACGAGATGGCGGGCTGTATGGCCTCCATCTGCTCGTCGGTCAGCTCCTGCGCCTCGTCGCACACCAGCACGTCCACCGTGAAACCACGGCCCGAACTTTTCGAACGGGCGATGAACTCAATGCTGCCACCGTTCTTCAACACGATGGCCTCCTGGCCGTTCGTGGCCCGAATGTAGGTGACCAGTTCCGACAGTTCGGGGAACTTGCGCGCGTTCTCGAAGTAGTATTTCATGCGCAGGAAATGCTTGCGGCAGGTCTTCACCTCATGCGCCGTATGCAGGATCTTCATGCCGATGATCGCGGAGAGATAAAGCTCCGTGAACTCGAGAATCGCGTTCTTGCCGTTCTGGCGCGGCACCGCGCACCCGCAATCCGACGCCGCCCATTGCAGCTTCGAATCCGTGGCGAGCCACCCCTCGAGCACGATGCGCTGCCACTTATCCGGCTTCATGTCGTAGCCGGCTGCGAGCGCGCACGCCTCGCCTCCCTCGGACTGCGCGTGCTTGGGAACCAGAGCGAAGCTAGGTTCCTGTACGCCTCTTCGCCTTGCCACCCTGAATCACCCTCAGCTTCCGTCGTTCGGCTATCTCATCGAGCGGCGTATGCCGCTCCTGCTTCTGGGCTTTCGCCGGCATGATCTGGCTGCGTGCGGCTGGTGTGATGCCGTAATCCTGCAGCAGCTTGTTCAGTATGGGCACGCTGGCGAAATTGCCGGAACCCCAGATGTCCGCGTGGATCAGTGCGGCGTTCATGAGGTTGTCCCAGTCGGCCTCCGTCCACGAGTCCGCTCCGGGGGTGGAAGCCAAATGCTCCCACCATCGCACGGTCGCCTCCGGCCACTCGATGCCGTCAGGCAACTGTGGCTGCGTTATCGTGGTCTTGGCCAACTGGATCACCTCGAATCAATGTCTAGGAGCCGCTGGAGCGACTCGCGCGAGCGGAACCGGCGGCACGAGAGAAATCAAACTCGCCCTGCACGTATCTCGGACGCATGACAACCACCTCCATCGGGAAAATCAGGAGCCTGAGGAACGCGAGCCGCCGCGAGAAAAAGCGCTGCGGATACGACCGGCCACATTACGCACCGCATTGCCGGCGCGCTGGAACAGGTTACGCACGATCCACCTCCTTTCCAGTAACGATGCGGACAAGAAAAATCGGGATCTACCGTTTCCAGCCTGCACTGCGGTATCTGTTCCATTCGTCGTTGAACCGCTTGTCGAACGCCCGGTCTCGGCGTGCCTGGGCGTTCTTCCATGACTGAGAAACGCCGGCTTCAAGATCGTTGACTCCCTGTTCCTTGCGTTTCTTCATCAACGCGCGCATCTTGAGGGTATCCTGCCATAGCTTCGATATACGTTCGTCGGATAAGCCCTGTTTGCGGTATTGGGATATTCGCTCTTTCGAGAAGCCGACGCCGGAAAGCGTTGAGCCCTTCGAGCGTGAGCGGGATGAGTTGCCGCCGCTCCCGCTGCTGGACGAGCGGGAAGCCGAAGAAGAGCCGCGTCGCATGAGAACCTCCCAATGAAAAAGCCGCCACATAGGGACGGCTTGAACGAAAAAAATATTGTTTACCGGTTCACGATCCGCTCGATCGCGACGCGGAACGGGACGCACTCACACGCAGGGCGGACACACCGCCACCGGATGAACCGGAAGAGCGACGCCCATACCCCGTATAGCGGATATCGTTGGTGCTCGCATAACGGACTCGCCTCATAACTCACCTCCCAGCTTCCGAGCTACGGCCATACCATCGAGGTATTTATCTCCGAGTTTGCGAAGACCATACTCGGCAAGGAAAGAATCCTTGTCGTCTCGCAACGGGAACGCGATGGCGAACCAGTATTCGGAATCGGTCGGCTCCACGAGCTTCCTGGGACTGCAAGCCGAAACCAGCGCCCTGTGCAGGGCGGCGAACTCGGCGAGACAATCCTTCTCCAGATCATCGGAGTACTTGACATCGGCGAGCGGGTCAGGCGTCTTCTCCGCGAACCCGAGACCACCACCGAAGCCGACGCCGGCACCGAACGCCACGGCGGACGACTTGGCCGGCTTGTACGGGGCGAGTAGCTTCTCGATATCACGGTACGCATAGATCCGGTGGTTTTCGCCGAAGCCAAACCGTTCACGCCACCGCGCCATCTCGGCGGGGGAGGGGAAACACAGGCACAGCCAGAACTCGGTGTCGGTCGCATCCACGAAACGCTTGCGCTCCGCACGGGCGCGCTCCCGGTACTCCTTCGCGTTCTCGTCCAGATTTTCCGGCACCGGCTTCACAGCCTTCTTGCCCTTGGACTTCTTGGAAAAGTCGAATCGGAAATCACCTGACATGATCCACCTCCAACAAGGGAAACCATTCAAGCAGCGTCGCGTAATCGTCCGGTGCCTTGTCCTTGAGCACCTTGGTGAAACGCTTGTCGATGCCATCGAAAGAACGCCCGAACCACGCATAATCACACGGCAGCTCGATATGATGCCCGCTGATGCAGTCCAGCACCTCGCCCTTGAGCCAATCCCCGATAGGAGAGACCTTCTTGAGATTGCGCCGCCAGTACCCGTACTGGACGAACGCGCCACGACGCTGAATCGAATCGGCCGCACGCACGCCATCCGCGCACCACGTGCTCTTATCCAAGCCCACGTCGGCGCGGATGAAATCCCACATCTGCTCATACGACGGCTCAGGCAAACGCGCCGCCTCGATGTAGCGCAGACGTTCGGGAGCCTGGAACACCGCATTGTTCAGCCAACGGTACAGCGACGGGTGCGGATACCTTTTGATTCGGGTCTGGAACTTCTGCTCGAAATAATCAAGCTCCTCGTCCACGAACCTCAAACCGGGCACATAGTAGAGATACGCGGGAACGACCTCGATGCCCATATCCCGCATCGCCAGCCACGCGGCTATGGAATCCTTGCCGCACGAAAACGCCAACAACACGGGCCTGCCATCAGCGGCCAGCTTCTCACGCACCGCGAGACTCGTGCCCTGATTACGAATAACCGTGGTCACTTCGGCCACCTCCTTCCCGTCATGCGAATAAACCGCGAATGCGAATAAAACTCGACACCGGCACGCCGGAAGCTCGCCTCCGACGACCACACGAACACATGCAGCCCATGTCCGCTGGTCGAAACCTCCGCATAGATCGCATCCGGCAGCAGCTCCATCGCCTTCGCGGGCGGACTGGTCAAATCAACATGGTCGAAATCCCAGCACGCAAGCCCATCGCCGAGCATTATGCCATAACCGTCACCGGCCTTCGAGCGCATGACCTCCGAATATGACGCCCAGGTACTTGAGTCCGTCGAACTGGCCGGCGACCCATCGCACATAATCGGACGCTTACCATCGGCCCGCACCCAACGGCGCAATGCCCTGAGCGCTTGGGGTATCTGATGTTTGCGGCTCCACGCCTTGCGGCATCTGTCCGAGCAAAACAGTCTCGGACGCCTAGGGTTAGGTGTGGGTTGGAAGAAGTGGCCGCAATTCCTACATTGGTTGACCATAGCTATTACTATAGCATATATTCCAACGATTCGCAACACTAATTTCGTGACATATCAAAACTGCGTAAAATCAAACGTAACAGCCTCGGAAAACAACGGGGCAAAAACATCAAAACCATGCCGGAACGGCTTCCACGGGCGCTCGCAGACACCCCAGCGGCCAAACGTACGATACTCCACGCGGGTTGCGGGGGGATGCGGGCGCTATGTTCTGCGGGGAGCCTTGCATGGGAGGGGGAGGGGATGGCCCCGGTTACCATTGGCGGCTGATTGGGATGGTGTTTTGTGGTTGTTTTTTTGTGTTTTGGTGGCCTGTGGTGTTGGTTATTTTGTCGCTTTTCCTTTGGTTGCAGATTCTGTGTGTGAGCTGGGTGTTGTCATAGCTGGTTGGTGATCCGCCTCGGCTGTATGGGATGATCTCATCGAGTTCGCAGCTGAGTGGGTGTGGGGTTTTGAGTGTGAGGTCGATGGGTTTGCCGCAGAGTGGGCAGATTGGTATTGGCCCTTCGGCTGCGATGTGTCGGGCTTTGCATTTGCGGCGGGCTGCTCCATTCTGGTATCGGCCTGAGCCTGCCTTGTTGCCCATGGGGCTTCCCTCCTGTGTGGGGTGTCGGTGGCTTTGGCGGGGTTCGAATTCGCGGCGGCCCGGCCTGTTGGTCTGTTATGACCACGCCCTCGCAATCGCTGCGATGGCCGGTTGGTCCTCTGCGGTACGCAAGTCGTGGCATACGCGGTTGGCTTCGATCCAACGACCTGCGGTTTTGGAGACCGCTGCTCTACCGGCTGAGCTACGCGCATAGGTGGTCATGTCGGTTGATTGCCATGGCACATGACCGTGTGTGATGGGCATGAGTAAAGCCCCTGAGATATGTATTCCAGAGGCTTTCACAGTAATCCTGATACGGAGTATACCACGGGTCGGTGTCAACCTACTGCCGCCTGGAATACGCCATCGCCATGCTGACCGTCTCCCTGATGTCGAACTCGTAGTATCCATCGTCTCCGACCGGTTTGCTCGAGGGGAGTTTGCCGCGCCGTAGCCAGTTCTTCACCGTCATGGCGGGCACGTCGAGCCCGTAGTCGTCGCGGAGCCATTGGCTGCATCCGGTGGGAGTGAGGGTCTTGTGGTACCGGTTCAGCGTGTCGGCGGCCTCGGCCTTGAGTTTGGCCACGTCGATGACGGCCCCGCATTTGCAGAGTCTCAGCGTCTCGCCCTTCGCGGCCAGCACCTCTCGTCCGCATTCGGGGCAGACGCCGATTATCCTGCGTGTGCGCGGCCTGCGGTCGATGAGCGGTTCGATGCGCTCGCAGGCGTGGATGAGCCATGTCAGCCAATGTCCCGAGCGGCTGGCGCGGCATAGGTCGGGCAGTCGTCGTGGAGCGTCCCTGAGCAGGGCCTGCCATCTCGGACGGCTTTCCACGCCGGTCTCGTTCCACATGTCCTGCAGGCCGTCCTCGGTCTGGTCGAGCATGTCCTGCGCGTGGAGGTTGATGGGCGCGGGTGCCGCGCCTCCTTGCGGTTTGCCGCCCGCTCCGGGTTCGCCGAGCTTGTAGGCGTGAAGGGATACCTGTTGCAGGAGCATCATGTCATGGCGGAGCCGGTGGAGTGTTTTCGCGTAGACGCGGCGGCAGTCCCGGCAGAGCGTCCACGGTGCCTCGACCTGCTGGCTGCCGCAGTGTTGGCATGGTTCGGTTTGGATGATCATTGTTTGAAGCCCTCCACGTTCGGCTATGATGGTGCTTTGGTGAGCGTGCCCTCCGTCATTTTGGTGGAGGGTTTCGTTTTATTTGGTATTGCGGGTCATTGCTCGAACAATGGAGGTTCGATGAATTCGACCTTGCGCGGCGGCTTCGGACGACCGTCGCCCTCGCGGATGATCGCACGCACTTCCTCCAACGGAAGGCCCAATTGACGGGCCGTTTCCGTTGCGCTGTAGCCGCGCTTGTGCCATACGAGCACTTTGTCCCGTGTTTCCTGACTCGTCACTGCACGCCTCCCGTCATTGGGTCGATAAGCTGGCAGCTCATGGCGTCGATGCGCCCATCGGTCTTGGCCTCGATGCACAAACGTTTCACGTCGCCTGTGGTTTCGATTCGTTGGCTGATGGTCTGCTCCGGCTGTACGGGTGTCTGCACGGAAGCCCAGCAGACGAAGCAGATGGCCGTCAGGCCGGACACCACTAACAGGATCACAGTAGCGAGCATCGCTAACCCGACGAAATTCTCCAACGTCCAGTCCTTGAATGGTTTCCTCATGATTCCTCCTTGAGCGTGGCGACATATTCGATGGCCTTGCGCTCACGTTTCGCGTATTTCTCGCATTTGCGCTTGAGACGTTTGAGGCTCATGGCGTACAGGCGGCCTCGGAAGTCGCCGTCCTCGCGGATTTCGGCCTCGCACCGGCTTATGGTTGATGCCATGAATTGCGCGGCCAGATGGTTTGTAAGCTGAATCTCGTTCATGCGTTTTCCTTCCGGTAGGGGTTGTTGTCCTTGTACACGTGTTCCGCCTCACTGCTGATGATGCTCATAGTCGGCCTCGTTCCTGGTTGTGGACGAGGCAGTCGTCCATGGCCTGAGCAAGTTCCTCGTCGGTGTGGTATCGGAGCCGCCAGTGACAGCGGTCGCAGTACCCGTCCCGGCGGATGTGCGTCTCGGTCTCGCCGCGCCCGCACTCCACGCACCGGCGCTCGCCGTCACCCTCCGGCTCGGCCTCGTCGAGTGTGGGGTGCTCGCCGCGCCGGCAGCTGGCGATGTACTTGTCGATGCTCATGCCTGGCCTCCGATGATCGCGGGAGGCGTGGAACCAAGGTTGGACGGGGTGCCCGTGAATCGTCGCCGGTGCGGGTCGTGCCGTTGCCCCGTGTCCGTGGCCTCGATGGCCAGTGGCGAACGTCCCTGCCGGATGCTGCGGGACGCCTCGCTGGGGCTGTCGCCCAGCATCCGCTGCCGCCGGTATGCCCACGCCTGTTCCGGCGTGAGTCGTCGCGTCTCGCATTCGCGGCCTATCTGCGCCTCCGAGGGTTTCGCCTCGTTGCGCATGCGGCGCACTATCGCGTTGATGTCGCCAGAGCCGCACCAGCGGCCGTCATGGTCCGAGGCATAGAAGCGTCGCATCGCCTCCCGCGCCTCGTCCGCGCTGATGCCCGGATTCAGTTCGCTGCGGAATGCGTCGAGCTGCAGGTCGTCCCACTGCGCGTTGCCGTGATGGCTGTTGCGCAGCGACAGCAGCGCCGCCGCCTCACCCTTGCTGAGCATTGTCGTCACCTCCGTGTCGTCGTTGGTATTCCGCCCGTTCGGCGGGTGTCATGTACGCCCATGTGCGGGCCATGTTCGCTTCGAGGTTTTCCTGCGATCGGCTCTTCGCCGGCCGTTCCAGGCTTCTCGGCGACGCCCTGGGCTTCGTCTCCTCCGGTTGTCTGACCCATTGGCGCGTGTAGAGCTCGCCCGAGATGAACCGGCCGAAGGTCTTGACGTACCGGGGTTCGGTCGCCTCGCAGTAGGCTCGGGCGCGGGCCTCGAGGAACGTGGCCGGGTCGTCGTCTCCTGCGGCCTTGGCGATCCTCGGCCAGTCGATCTCGAGCTGCATGCGCGTCCGGCTGGTTTTCCCGTCGAAGCGGTTCGGCGGGTAGAAGCCCTCGATGCGGTCGAGCAGCCGGTCGAAATCCGCTTCGTGGGGGGTAGGGGGGTAAGAAGATATATCTTCTTGGTTCTTGGTTCTTGGTTCTTGGTTAAAAGACGTGTCCGGGACACTCGCGATGTCCCCTAGGGACACGTCGGGGACATTCGCATCGTCCTTCGGGGACACGTCGGGGACATTCGCGATGTCCTGCCTCGCCTCCCTTTGGCGGCGCTTCTTGACACGCTCCCGCTCCCGCGACTCATCGATCTGCCGCGAAGAATTCTGGTATTTGAGATAGTTGCGGATCATGTAGCAGCCCTCGTCGCTGCCCCTGAGCAGCAGTCCGGAGGCCACGAGGTCGGCGACGTCCCCGTCCGAGGCATTGAGGACATACAGCAGCTCGTCATCGGCGATGATGCCGTCGGAGGCGTGGTCGGAGCACCAGCTGATCGCCATGACGTACAGGAGCGCCGCCGAGGGGTTCATGCGGCGCAGCTTGAGAATGTCCTTGTCCTGCCAGAAGCCGTTGCTGAGCCTCGCATAGCCTGCCATTGTCAACCTCCTAAATCTCGTGTGTGTGGCGGGCGGCGATCGTGGTGGTCGCCGCCCTGGTGTGTGTTGGTCAGCCGATCGTTTCGGGGCCGAGGGGCAGCCCGTGGTTGAGCAGGAGCGCGAGGCTGTCGAGCGGCAGGCCGACCAGATCGGGGTTGCGCGGGATCGCCATCGTCTCGATGCGCCGGGGGTCGACGCCGCTGAGCTCGAGCATCCGCTTCCAGACGTCCTCGCCCATGTAGGCGAGGTGCGCGCGCATCTTCTCCAGCGTGTCGACGCCGTGGCCGGGACGCTTCCAGACGACCGCGCCCAGGTCCGCGTTGGCATTGCCCATCTCCACGGTCGTCTCGCCCCAGTGCGCGCTGTAGGCGGCGCGGCGCGTGGCCTTGCATTCGATGACCACGCGGCGGCCGCGCAGATGCACGTTGCCGATGTCTCCCACGTCCTTCGACCCGTGGAGCGTGAGCCGTTGGATGCGGTCGTCTCCCAGCGCCCAGCGCAGGTATCCGCACACGGCCGTCTCCCACGCGGTTCCGCGTTTCTTCGAGGGGTTAGCCATTCCGCTCACCGTCCTCGCGTGCGGCTTCGATGACGATGGTCTCGAAGTTCGGCTGCTCGGTGGGGAACATGCTTTTGAGCGTGTCCATCGTCTCCGTGATGGAGAACTCGGAACTGCAGGAGATGTGGTCGCCCAGCGTGTATTCGAAGCGTTGGCCGCACACACGGCACCAGCGGGGAAGCGGGTTCTGCTTCAGCAGCTGCTGGGTCTCGCGCAGGTCGGTGGTTCCCTCCTGCGCCCACACGGGTTTCCTGCAACGCGGGCACAGTGACCAAGGGGGGCGTTTCACGACCGGCTTGGCCGGCGAGAACAATTTCTTCATGGCCTTTTCCGTGGAACCGAACACCAAGGGCCATGCGTCCATGATCTGCTGGTAGCGTTCCTCCGGCCTGTCCTCGAAATCATCACGGAACCGGTTGAACTCATCAACGCCGTGGAAGATGTGGCTCGAGGCGAGCCACAGCAGGGTCACGGCCACGAAATCGGGGTAATAATGGGCGGGGTGTACGCTGACGCGCACGGTGGTGTCGTAGGAGAGTCCCGCCTCCGCGTCCAACGCGCTGTAGGACACCTCCATCGAGTGTGCGAGCGTAATCAATTGGTCTTTTTCAGCGTTCAATGTGATACTCCTCTTCGGCTTCCTCTTCACATTCCGGGCATGGAATCGGCCTTGCCGGATACAACTGGCATCCGTGTATGAGGCAGACCGGTTCCACGTCCGGTGGGGTTTCGTCGTGATAATCAAGCAGCGGCATGTCAGAACTCCGGGTCGCTGCCGCCGTTGGCCCACGGGTCGGAGGCCGGTGGCTGCGACGGCTGGTATCCGCCCTGCTGGCCGTAACCCTGCTGTCCACCCTTCTGCCTCACGTTGGTGATGGCGACCGCCGAAGCGTTGATCGAACAGCTTGCGGCAAGCTCGCCGTTCTTCTTCTGGAATGCGTCGAAGCCGCTGACCTCGCCGACGATGGTCACATCAACAAACTGGTCCTGATTCTGACGCAGCTGCGCTATCTGGTCGAACACGGGGCTGAGGTTCGCGTAGCCCGCAGGCCACACCGAATAGTTCTGCTCCGGCTGGCTCTTCCAGTTGCCGTTCCTGTCGCGGTATCCGGGCGTGCACGAGACGCGCAGGAAGCGCTTACCCGACTGGGTCTCCTGCACGCCCCACGCGGTGCCCTGAATGATAATCTGCGTCCTGCCGGCCATGCTCACTCACCGTCCTGCTGGCGCATGCCGCCGCGCATGTCCGCGAGCACCATGTCCACGTCCGCGTCCGACAACTCGGCGAGGGACTTCACGTCACGGCCGAGGATTTTCGACACCAGCGGCAGCGCGTCCGCCTCGCCGTTGACGCCCAGCTGGCGCAATCGCTCCTCCAGTTCCCCGCGCCACGAGTCCACCGGCGGCTCCGGCTGCTGCACTGGTTCCGCCGGCTGTTCCGGCCGTGCGGACGGCGACGTCTGCGGCGCATCCTGACGCGGAGTCTCGTCGGTGATGGTCGAGTCGATGGGAGCGGGCAGAGGCTTGCGGTCGAGGAACTCATAGTGGGGCGTGGTCTCGTCGGCCGACGCGGCCTCCTGCACCTGAGTGGATACAGGAAGGTACGGAAACGCCCGGCGTACCACGGTCTTCCTCGCCATCGCCACGTAGTCCGTCTTCCATGGGCCCTTGTCTCCGGCGCTGCTCCTGCGCTTGGCCGCGTCAATCTCCGCGCGGGTCATGTACGTGCGGTAGTGTCCGCCGTCCTTGAATTCCGCGTTTAGGAACACGAACTGGAGGTTTTGGGGCGAATGGTCGGCCATGATGTTCACCGGCTTGTCCTCGAGGCGCGGCTGGCCGTCGACGCCCATGAACAGGTTGATGCCGTCGCCATTGAAGATCGCGGTCACGTTGATGCTGCTCAGCTCGCCGCTGCGACGGGCGAGCTCGATCATGCCCTTGTAGCCAAGGATGAACGTGGCCTCCAGACGCCCGGTCGAATAGTTCTTGTTGCCGTAGGGCAGGATGTACGCCTTGCCCAGGCCGTCCACGTTCGACGGTTCCAAGCCGAGAGACGCGCACTTCATGCAACATGCGATGATCGATTCCGGAGTGCAGTTCAGCAGTTTCGGCTCATGCGCGACCGCCGACTGGAGCATGCCGTACAAACGGTCGGCGGTGAGCGCGTTGCTCATCGCCGACTCGATCTTCTTCCGGTTCGCCGCGACCAGCGAATGCAGGTCGTTCATCGTGTTCATCGGCGCGAGCTGTCTGTTCTGCGCCTGCGTTGCCAGCTGTCCCATCAGTGATTCTCCTTGTCGTCGTTGTCGTTGGGGGTTATGAGGCTGCGCAGCATCCCCTGTTTCTCGATGATCAGCGCCAGTGATTTCCGGGCATCCCGCTCCGCCGAGTCGAGGTCGCGGAACATCTGGCTTGAGATGAGGCTGAGTTCCGGCCCGTCGAGGGGAAACACGATCACGCCCTTGTCCCCGGTGAATGCGGTCGAGCGGATGTTCGGCGTGCTCCACCCGCAGCGCGTGGCCTCGATGACGCTCACCACGGTCTGCTCGCCGTTGCTGGCCACGGCCATGACCCGGCCTAGGATGATGGTCGCGTCCCCGTTATCCGCCTCGACGCGCTTGTAGATGTCCCCCTTGTGCAGGGTCTGGACGTGGGTGACGGTCGCCGCGCTCTCCACGATGTTCTTGATTTCCATGATTTCCTCACTTTGCCTTCGGTTTGATTTCGGTGAATCGGAAGCTGCGGCCGGTCCATGGCTGGACGACGCGCGTGTACCCCTTGCGCGTGGACGTCTTGTAGGTGGCTTGGAGGTTGCCGCAGCGCACGCCCTCGTGGTCGCCGACGTACACGAGGATGCAGTCCTGCAGCTCCTCCTTGCGTGCCTTCAACGCCTTCTCGTCGGCGATGACCTGACGGTATGAGTCCATGACATCCTGCAGGTCGCTGTCGCCGGTCATGTCCTCGATGCCCTCCGCCGGGTCGGGGTACGCCTTGGCGACGTCCTGCCCGGTCAGTCGGGGCATCTCGTCGCGTGCGACGAACCCCCAGAAGTCCTCGGCGGCGGTGATGACGGCGTTCACATCGTCCTCGTCGCGCTCGAACCTGATCTCGACCGGCTCGGATTCGCCGATGTCCGCGTACACGTAGCCCCAGCGGAAGCCGGTGACGGCCATGTAATGCGTGACCTGCGCCATGTAGTAATCGGGGGCGATAAGCTCGCCCATATCGTCGTGCCAGTCGGTGCGTCCCCGGTTCGCGTTCGCGGTCTTGATCTCGAGGATGCCCCACGAATCCGAGGCCTCGTCGTAAATGAAACCGTCCAGTGAGGCGTGCATGACCGGGTGGGAGATGGACACGAGGCTGATGTCGGTGCCGTCGATGACCTGGTATTCCGGGTGGAGCTGGCGGAATCTGCGGCGCAGTTCGACCTCCAAGGCGTTGCCCTTGATGATCGCCCACCTGCCGCTGATGTCCTCCGGCTTCTGACGGCCCGTCTTCTCCAGCCACAGCTCATAGGGCGTCGTGTAGGTGTTGAGGCCGAGGATGGTGCTCATATCCGAGCCGCCCACGCCCTCGGTGCGGAAGGCAAGCCAAGCCCGATGACGGCTCTCCTTCGTGGTGCCCGCCCCGCCGAAGCGCCTGAGCGAGAACATGTCGGTGCTTCGGCGGGCCTTGTCGATGGTCATGCGGCTCATAGCTTCTCGCCTCCCATCTGTGTGGAGGCGAGCGCGAGCACCGATGCCATGGCGTGCAATGCGTGGCCGGCTGCCGCGTGTATCTGCGTGCATGGCGTGCCCTGCTGCCCCTGCCTGACCATGGACGCCTCGACTTGCAGGAGCGCGTCGGCGGCGTCGCGCAGGATGCGCAGCCAGCGGGGTGCGAGCAGCCTGATCTCGTCGGTGTCGAGCAGCGACTTCACGCCGGGTTCGATGCTCACGCCGCTCTGGAGCGACGCGATGAACAGGAGGTTGTTGAGGGACTGCGCGTCCGGCTTCGCCGTGAGCGATTCCAGCCCGTACAGCAGCTGCTCGCTGAGTCGTCGCATCGCCATCATCCAGTCGTCGGCGTCGCCGAAATCGTTGGATTCGTCGATGCTGTTCTGGTTCATCGTTGACCTCCGTAAAGATATTCGGCGCGGCTGCACCGGTTCCGCTTGTCTGCGTTCTCCACGTCCTCGCGCCTCCAGCCGATGACGCGGCCGTTCTTCCGAACCGGCTCCGGATAGGGGCTGGGACGCTCCCCGGAACTCCACTTGTAGACCGTCGAACGGCTGTAGCCGGTATGCTCGGCGAGCTGCCTGACCGTGACCAGTCCCGACAGCGCGTTTGAAACCGTTGCACTCACGACGTATCCTTTCTCTTGGGTATTCCTTTCGGGCGGTCCCCGTGCCAGCGGGGACCGTCCTTTTTTGTCGGCTGAAACCTTGTGGTTTCGTGGACGGCCCGGAATCGAACCGGGTCCCGGCCTTTGCCCCGCGTCATGACCCGCGTGATCTCGGCCGGGGGCTACCTGCGCCGCCCGTAAGCGCCGCGCCGGATAGGTTCGACCCCGCAGGGTCCCGGCGCGACACCGGGTTGAGCTCTTTCAGTTATGGTTATTTGGTTTTAACGACTGACCTTTGTCGCCGGCCGCGCGTCGGAAGATGAAGAAGAAACGACGCCCGACCAAGACTTTGTTATTCGCGCTGGGAATCCTCCGGGAACAGCCATCCGACCTGGGAGGCCATGAGCATCAGCACCGGCGCGAACGCGAACACGCCGCACCCGGCGAGCGCCAGCACCGCCACGACCGCGCCCACCGGGTGCGAACAGCCGTCATGCGAGAGGATCCATGCGAGCGCCCGGACGGTGACGCCGAGGCCGGCGAGGGTGAGCGCCAGCAGGCACAGCGCCGGGTAGCGGTCGGTGAGACGTCGGATGGCGGGGCGAACACCGGGGTCGGCAACGGGTGTCCCCATTGCTGTACTGGACCCCGCCGCCCGACGGGACTTGATGTGATGGCCTTGGATGTCATCGACGCGCATCGTCGGCCTCCTTCGCGTCGCGCAATGCGCGGCTGATCTCCCGTTTGATGGATTGCAAGCCGCCCTTGGTGACCCTGACCGCCGTGTGCCCGTCGAGGGTGACCGCGAAGAGGCACGGGTAGCCGGCCGACTCCACGTCCGGGGTGCGCGTGACCGTGAACTCGCGGCCGTCGTTTTCAGTGAGCCGTGCCATCACGCCACCGTCTTCGCTGTTAAGGAAATCATGAAGTTGACTTCGAGGAACAGAATCGCCAGAATCACAATCCAGTAGATGATGGGGTGCTCGTCCGAGAAATACCGGAGTAAGAACCCGACACCCGCAGGTACGATGAGAAACCCGATGGATAAAGCGAATAATGCCGCCGTGTGTGGTAGCGTTTCAATGAATTGTTCCATCACGCCACCTCCCTGCCGGCGAGCGCGGCAGCGATGGCCTTTGACGGGTTGCCGCCTGATTCGACCTGTGCGGCGAGGAACATGCTGAGTGGTATGTCATCTCGGTCGAGGTTGTTGCTGACGGTCTGGCGGACCACGCCTAGGCTCTCGGCGATGGTGGTGAAGTTGGTTTTCGTGAGCAGTACCTGTGCGCGGGTCTGTTTCACGAGTTCCTTTGCCATCTCCTGGTATTTGGTCATTGATGTCGTTCCTTCCGTGGTCCCGTGTGGTTCAGAGGTTCCTGATTCGGTCGAATTCCTCGGCGGTGAGGGTGATGGTCACGTCGGTGATTCCCATGTCCCCGATTCGGACCTCGACCCGGCCATCGGCCAGTCGCCTGACCTTCAGCGGCCTGCCCGGCTCCTCGTGGTTCTCGATTCGGATTTCCTCGCTCATCCCAACCTCCTGTGTTATGTAAGCATTAGCTTACATGTTAGCTCAAGATTACAGATGTAAAAAGTTCGGTGTGTCTCCTCATGCTTACGCGTATTTTTGAAGCATGGCAGCAAGAGTTGAATGGACGGCGGCGGATTACGCCGCAAAAGAAGCGATGGAGCGAATCATCGACGATTCCGCGCTCGCATATCGCGTCATCGCCGAACGTATGGGTGGCGTAGTCAGCCATGTGCGCATTGGGTATATCCATAATGGCGAGAAGTCGCCGGTACGGCTGTCTGAGTTTCTTGCCATCTGTGACGTGTGCGGTGCAGACCCGGTGCAGACGGTGAGGGACATACTTGCCGAAGCTCGCCGCATCGAGGCTGAGCGCGCCGCCGACGAGATGGCCGACCGCATCGTCGCCAATCCCGAACAGTTCGACGTGGCCGCGAACGATAACCCGAACAAGGAAAACGAAGCCACCACACCACGCGAATGAGACCGCCATGAAATATGATGAACTGCTCGCCGAAGCCTCACACCTCGGTGTAAAAGTCCGGGAACGCGAACTGTCGCCTGGACGCTGCGGCTGCTATTACGCCCCCGGCCGTCTCATCATCATCGACGAGACGCTGCCCGACTTCGCCCGGCGTTGCACGCTCGTCCACGAGCTGGTGCACGCCAGACACCACGATCGAGGCTGCGGCACCACCTACGGTGCCAAGGCCGAGAGACGAGCCCGGCGTGAAACCGCGCTCCGACTCATCAACCCGACCGAATACGCAATCGCCGAACGCATGTACGAGGGAGACTCGTTCCTCATCGCCCAAGCGCTCGACGTGACCGTACAGGTCGTGGAGGATTACAAGGAAATGCTGCACGATAGTGTGGCCGTATAAGGAAGGAGAAAAAGTGGGATTGTTCAGCAGAAAGACGCCGGAGGAAAAAGCCCGAGAAAAGGCCGAGTTTCAAGCAAGATTACAGGAGCAGATGGCCGAAGCGAAGGCGAAGGCGGAAGCCGATCGTGCGCTCACTCCCCTCAACGAGCGGATTGCGGAGTTCACCAGCAAGGAAACGAAGGAAACGTATCAGCTGTACAGGCGTGCGATCATCTACAAAAAGGGGATGTTAACGACAGAGGTGCATCCACTGGACGGTGTGACCGTACATCTGGAGTCCGGCACTGAACTCGAAGCCCGCGTCACCGTCACCCGCATACTCCTCGCTGGGCCGTTCGCATGGGCGTTCAAAAAGAAAAAAGGCGGCGAGCGATACATCACCGTGGAGGGGCCGGATTTCGCGATGATAATGGAAGTGCCACGCAAGCAGATTAAAGATGCCATCAAATTCGTAGCGAAAGTCAAAGACGCTGCGGCGAAGGCATCGTGATTTTATGAAAAATCGCCCCACTGACGGTGCAACGTCAGCAGGGCGTGAAGAACCGCCAGACCACCAGAGAAATGGAAAGGAGGACGCTTCGTCCCTAATCCTACACGGGGCGAAGCATACCCGAAAATGCTAGAACAACGTCGGCTGTTCGCCAACACCGCGATGCTCGTGAACCTTGTCGATGGACACATACCGTGTCGTGAGCCGGTTATTCTCGTCCAACGCCTTTTCCACACGCATGTCCACGCGATAAATGTCGTTGGCGCGCATGGCCTCCTCACCGTCGAGCACACGCTTCTTAAACTGCTCGTCCGCCAAGGTGACGAACTGCGTCTTGATGCCATCGGTGATGCGCCATTTTCCGTTCTCGCGGAAGGACACGTCCAACGCCTGGATGACGATTTCCACGGTATCCTCGGTACGCTCCTTCTCCTCGGGATCGTAATGGGAGATAGCGTCGGCTTCCTCCGTGTTCACAGTCTCGTCATGCACTCCGGACTGGAATTGCACGAGATCGACACCGTCGTCCAACGTCGGGGCGATCACGCCTTTGATGGCCTTGATAAGCTCCGGGTTCTTCAACGCCTCCGCAGAAGCCTTCAACTCACGCATTCTCGAACCGTCCGGGAAAGTCATATCCAGGAGGTCGAGCCCGTTCTCGTCCTTGCCGGCATCTTCCACCGTCGTCGGCTTGAAATGGGCGGCGAATTTCTTGGCGAGCTTTACAGCCCCGAAATATATAGCCATCAGGCCGGATGCGTTGACTATCGCGGTCACGCCATTACCGGTCAACAATCCCTCTGCCTCGTTGACGAAATGGAGCAGCAGGTCAATGGTGAAGGATCCCTCACGGGTCGCCTGTGCGTTGAGATGCACGCGAGCCTCGGGAGCCACGTCTTTCTGCATGATGTCGAATGCTTTGGCGAGGGACAGCAGTGCGGGTGCGAGCTGTTTCACATCCATCTCGTGGGAACGCAGGGCCTCACCGTCATAACGCACATACAGGGTATCCGCTTCGGGGCTTTGCCTGACATCAACGCCACGACCGTCGGCGGCAAGTTGCATTTGAGAACCGGCATCGTTCGCATGGATATTCTCTTGGCTCATCATTCCTCCCGCACCGTTTTGTAGGTGCACCAATCGTAACCGGACAACCTTAACAGGACATGAAGAAAGGTCATCAGATGGCGAACGTCACCAGATACAATACCAGCAAAGGCGAGACACGATGGCGCGTGAGGTATCGCAAGCCCGACGGCACGCAAACCGACAAGCGTGGCTTCAAACGCAAATCCGATGCCGTGAACTGGGCGGCGGAGCATGTCACGATAGCCAAAGCGAGGGGAGCGTACATCGACCCGCAGGACGCGAAGACCACCGTGGGGGAGCTGGCCGGCGCGTGGTTGGATGCGAAGCGCACACGAGTCAAACCGAGCTACATGGACGACCTGGAGGACTCATGGAGCGTCTGGGTCAAGCCCGCATGGGGAGACGTGCCCATCGGCATGGTGACCAGAAACGATGTGCAGAAATGGGTTACTGACATAGCGTCGCAGCGCAGCGCCAGCGTCACATTGAGGGCATACGGCATCCTCGCCGGGATCCTCGACAACGCCGTGCGAGACGGCATGATCCACGCGAATCATGCGCGCGGGGTGGAGCTGCCGCGCAAGAAGACCAAAAGGCATGTGTACCTCACCGCGCCCCAGCTGTACTCGCTGGCCGGTGAATGCGGCTGGCGTCGCGACATCATCCTCACACTTGGACTGTGCGGCATGCGCTGGGGCGAGCTCGTGCCCCTGCGCGTGCGCGACGTCGACCTCGACCGGCATCGGATCATGGTTGATGTGAGCGCCCCCATGGTCGGCGGCAAGGTCACTCCGGGGGACACCAAGACCCACGAGGGACGTAGCATCATGTACCCGGCCGTCCTCGACCGGATCATGCACGACCGCTGCGAGGGGCGCAGACCGGACGACCTGCTCTTCGAGGCTCCCGGCCGTCCGGGCGTGTATCTCAAGGAGTTCGGCGCGGCGTCCAGCGGCGACGGATGGCTCGCGTCCGCGCTCCGGCGCGCCGGCATCAGCGGGCACTTGACCCTGCATGATCTGCGGCACACGGCGGTGAGCCTCATGGTCAGCTCAGGAGCCAACGTCAAGGCCGTGCAAAGACAGATCGGGCACAAGAGCGCGGCGATGACGCTCGACACCTACGCGGATCTGTTCGAGGCTGATCTGGACAAGCTCGGCGAGCGCATGGGCGAGATGCTGCTGCGTGAGAGTGTGGGCAAAATGTGGGCAGACGATACGGCGGAGGCCGCGTAATCTGCACGGGAGTAGGGCTGTCGGGTTTCCCTTTTGCGGGTTCGACTCCCGTCATCCGCTCCACCACTTTCCGCTCCCGCTGGTGGGAGCTGGCTCACGTCAGCGAGACTGAGGGTGGTTTTCCACCTATCAGATAGCTACACGTGCCAGCTCCAGCAGGGGGCTCAGTTGCCCGCGTCCCCCGTATCTCCCGCGTCGCCGGCCATCTTAATCAGCTGCTCGATGGTGACGAACTCGTACCCCTGCTTCTTGAGATCGTCGATGATGCCGGGAAGCGCCTCGACGTCCTGCGAACGGTCGCCGCCGCCGTCGTGCATCAGCACGATCGCCCCGTTATGCGCGCCCGTCATCACGGCATCATGAATCGCCTTGGCTCCGGGACGCTTCCAATCGAGCGTATCGATATCCCACAGCACGTTCATGTCGATCAGGTCGGACGTCTCCTGCCACTGCTTCTTGCCGAACGCCCCGTATGGCGCCCTTAGCACTTTCGTTACATGCCCGGACGCCTTCTTCATGTTTGAAAGCCCAGCGATGATTTCAGCGCGCAACGCGTCGCGGCTGAGTGTCGGCATGTCCGGATGCGTGTTGGAATGGCTCGCCACCTGATGTCCCTCCTCCAGCATGCGTTTCTCGGCGTCCGGGAACGACAGGCACTCCTCGCCCACGTCGAAGAACGTGGCCTTGACGCCCTTCTCCTTGAGGATGTCCAGGATCGGGCCGCTGTATTTGCTCGGCCCGTCGTCGAACGTCAGCGCGATGACCTTCTTCCCCTCCGGACGCGGGTTCAACGGCACGACGATCGTGTCCTGCGGCTCGACGGTGACGCCTTTGTCCACATGCTTGCCGGAACGTTTCCCGACCCAGTATTCGTGCACGCCGTCTTTCCCGGCCTGCTTGAGTATCTGTATCGAGCCGCCTGCGATGTCGATGCTTTCGCCGTGCGGCACGGTCTCCTTTCTCACGGTATGGTCTTCGGTCACATCCTCGCCTGACGTCACCATCACCATGCCATCCTGCGGGATCGTCGTGCTGTCGATTGCATCCCGGCGCACGGCAGTGCCGTTGATGCTGACGACGATCGGTTTGCCGGCATGCTTCTCGATCATGTCGCCGGCCACGTCGACCAGATTGCCCGGATGCGCGTCGAAATCGCCATTGTCGCGCAGCAGTCGTCCCAACGTCATGTCGACGCTGACTTTCATGGAAGTGCCGTTTACCGTGATCGGTATCTGCCGCCAATGCCGGTCCCACATCCACCAGCCACCGACACTGCCACCGGCCAACGCCAATATCACCAGAATGGCGACGAATGCAATCAGCCGATGCCGTCCCCTGCCGCGCCGCCCGTTATCGGGGCCGGCTCCGTACTCGCCATATTCGTTCCCGCGCGTCTTCCCCGCCCGGCGCACACTGTCCCCAAACGACAGCTCTTCAATGTACTGCGGTTCTTTTGTCACGTCCTAATTTTACGGAGGTGAAGATGGGAGAAAGGTGAGGAACGGGCCGCGGCGTGCGGAGGCGATGGATTCCGCCCGGCGGCTCCGGCCGGAGTAGCGGTGGTGCCAAATGTTGCATGGTCGCGGGATAATGCAGGTATGACGATTGCAACTGCCGAACGATACGCTGAAATGCTGGACGCCGCGCGCCGCGGCGGATATGCCTACCCGGCGATCAATGTGACGAGCTCCCAAACGCTGAACGCTGCGCTGCAGGGTTTTGCCGATGCCGAGTCGGATGGCATCATCCAGGTTTCAGTGGGCGGCGCCGCGTATTTTTCCGGTCAGGGCGTGAACGACCGCGTGACCGGGTCGTTGGCGTTCGCGGCGTTCGCGCATGAGGTGGCGAAGCGCTACCCGCATATCACCGTCGCGTTGCACACAGACCATTGCGCCAAGCAGTATCTGGACGGTTGGGTGCGTCCCCTGCTGGACATGGAGGCCGATGAGGTGGCGCACGGCCGCGAGCCGATGTTCCAGTCCCACATGTGGGACGGTTCGACGGTTCCGCTGGACGAAAACCTCGCCATCGCCGAACAGCTGCTCGACAAGTCCGTCGCCGCGCGCACGATCCTGGAAATCGAAATCGGCGCGGTCGGCGGCGAAGAGGACGGTCATAGCGCCGAAATCAACGAAAAACTGTATTCCACGCCGGCCGATGGCGTGAAGGTCGCCCAGCGTCTCGGCCTGGGAGAGCGCGGCCGGTACATGGCCGCGTTCACGTTCGGCAACGTTCACGGCAGCTACAAGCCCGGCGTGGTCAAGTTGCGCCCGGAACTGTTGGGCGACATCCAGCGCGAGGCGGCTCAGGCCGTGGTGGACGGGCGTATCGCATCCGCCGCCGGGGCCGTCGATTTTCCGAACGGCAAGCCGTTCGCTCTGGTGTTCCACGGCGGTTCGGGCTCTCGCCCGGAAGAGATCGCCGAGGCGGTGCGGTACGGCGTCGTCAAGATGAACATCGATACGGACACGCAGTACGCGTTCACCCGTGCGATCGCCGATCATGTGTTCTCGAACTACGATGCCGTGCTCAAGGTGGACGGCGAGGTCGGCGAGAAGAAGCTGTACGATCCGCGCTCCTGGGGCCGCGAGGCCGAGAGCGCGATGGCGGCCCGCGTCGTGGAGGCCTGCAAGCAGCTCGGTTCCGCAGGCAAAGCCCTGAAGTGACGTCGGTCGCCGCGGTAGATGCAACCGCAGCTGTCGAGTTACGGTCTTCCGATATGATGGCTGAATATTGAAAAAATGCGTCGGCGCGGGATTTCCCACGCAAGTGCAGGGAGAGACTGCAGGAACTTCAACAAGGCAAGGACGGCAAGTTGCAGCCGTTCGCGCCCATGTTGATATGGGCGTTGACAAAACGAATGCGACGGTAACCGCCGCCCCAGCGCTTACCTTCGCAGTAGAGGGCATACGGTAGGCTGTTCCCGGCGGAATCGTGCGGATGCGGAGGTGCAGTATGTCCGGAATCGTGTTGATCGGCGCTCAGTGGGGCGACGAAGGCAAAGGCAAGGCTACCGATCTGATCGGTACCAAAGTGGACTATGTGGCCCGTTTCAACGGCGGCAACAATGCCGGCCACAGCGTGATGGTCGGCGACCAGATGTATGCGTTGCACCTGCTGCCTTCCGGCATCATCAGCCCGAACGTCACCCCCGTGATCGGCAACGGCGTCGTCGTGGATCCGGAAGTGCTGTTCGAGGAGATTGACGGTCTTGAAAGCCGCGGCGTGGACTGCTCCCGCCTGCTGGTGAGCGAGGCTGCACATGTCATCGCGCCTTACCATCGCACGCTCGACAAGGTGACCGAGCGTTTCCTCGGCAAGCATAAGATCGGCACCACCGGCCGCGGTATCGGCCCGGCCTACGCCGACAAGATCAACCGTGTCGGCATCCGCGTGCACGATCTGTTCAACGCCGAGCACCTGCATGACAAGGTCGAAGCCAGTCTGCACCAGAAGAACCAGATTCTGGTCAAGCTGTACAACCGTCGCGCCATCGACGTGGACCAGACCACTGACGAGCTGCTCAAGCTCGGCGAACGCCTCAAGCCGTACGTCGCCAACACCGGCCTGATTCTGAACAAGGCTCTCGACGAGGGCAAGACCGTGCTGTTCGAAGGCGCCCAGGCCACGATGCTTGACGTGGATCATGGCACTTACCCGTTCGTCACTTCCTCCAACCCAACCGCCGGCGGCGCCTGCACCGGCACCGGCGTCGGCCCCACCAAGATCACCCGCGTGGTCGGCGTCTCCAAGGCGTACGTGACCCGAGTCGGCGAGGGCCCGTTCCCCACCGAGCTGTTCGACGAATCCGGCGAATGGCTTCGCCAGCAGGGCCACGAGTTCGGCGTGACCACCGGCCGTCCGCGCCGCTGCGGCTGGTTCGATGCGGTCGTGAACCGCTACGCCAGCCAGGTCAACGGTCTGACCGACCTCGTGCTCACCAAGCTCGACGTGCTCACCGGTCTCAAGGAGATTCCGATCTGCGTCGCCTACGATGTGGATGGCGAGCGTTACGACGATATGCCGACGGATCAGGCCGCCTTCTCTGCTGCCAAGCCGATTTACGAGACCATGCCCGGCTGGACCGAGGACATTTCGCAGGTCCACGAGTTCGACGAGCTGCCCGCCGCCTGCCAGGCGTACGTCAAGCGTCTTGAAGCTCTGAGTAACTGCCGCATCTCCGTGATCGGCACCGGTCCTCAGCGCGACCACATCATTTCCGTCCACTCGCTTCTCGACTAGTCGCCATTCGGCGTTCTCGCCGACCCACGGCTGCCGGGACAGAGTGAATCCGCGTACTACAAGGGTTTCAGATCATGAATCAGTCTGTACCGTTCGTGCCCTCCTCGCATGACGAATCCGATGGTGGCGACGCCGCCGGCGCGGGGGACATCGAATCCGTCTCTGCCGGGTCCGACGTCGCCGACACTTCCGCGCCGGACTCGACTCCAAGCGAGGCTCACGCCCTCGCCGCGGACGAGCCGGCGCCATCGACCCAAGAGATCAGCGCCTCCGAAATCGAATACTCGGCGCCTCGGCCCACCGGACTGGCAGCCGCAGTAGCACCACCTTCCATTCCACTGGCCCCGGCCAAGCGCGTGCAGGCGAAATTCAATCCCCTCGCCGATGGCATGCTGTATTTGGTGGTGTTCGTCGGCGGGTTCTTCGGCACGGCGATACGATACGGGCTCTCGCTGCTCCTGCCGAATCCGGCCGCGCCAAGTGGCCTCCTTCATTCGTTCCACACCGCCACGTTCATAGCGAACATGCTGGCGTGCTTCATCTTCGCCGCCCTGAGCACGTACATGTCGCAGGCGGCGTGGATTCGCAAGCGCATCCGCCAGCTGGTCAGCCGCGGTGTCGGCATGGGCATGTGCGGCGGGTTCTCCACGTTGTCGGCGATGATGATCGAGGACCTGAACTCGTTGCGCGCCGAGAACATCGTGGGATTCGTGACCTACACGCTGCTGAGCTTCATCTGCGGTTTGATCATCGCGTGGCTTGGCACCATGCTGGGCCTTGCGCTGAGCCGAAAACGCGAGGCGCACGTGGTGGCTCGCGCGGTGCGCGAGTCGCAGGCCGCCGGCGCTCCGTCCGGAGCAGACTTGGCTGTTGAAAGTCAGGCCGGTTCGGAACCGGCTGCGGGCCGCGTACAAGACATGCCAGTATCCGACGAACAGCACCTTCCGTCGTTCGAACCGGATCCGATCACCGCGGAAATTCCGCTCAGGCCTGATCCTGAAACCGGGGAGGTGCGCTGACATGTTTGCCCTGATCTGTATGTGCGGCGGCTTGGGCGCCGTGACGCGGTTCGTCCTGAACACCTCGATTCAACGGTGGTGGAACCGCGCGTTCCCGCTGTCCACGTTCATCATCAACGTGCTCGCCACGTTCTTCGCCGGCGTGGCCGCCGCGGCCTACTTCTACCAGACGGCCGACCATTCGTCGTACCTGCTGTTCGTCACCGGCTTCCTCGGTGGTTTCTCTACATTTTCCACGGCTATCAACGAGATGGTGTCGCTCGCCCGCAGCGGCAAATACGCCGCGGCCGCCGTGTACTTCATGATGACCGTGCTGGTGCCGGTGGTGTGTGTGGCGCTGGGTTGGGGGCTGATCGCGCTGGTGCGGTAGCTCGTCTGCGCTGGAGTGGCTCTCAAAACTCGCAGATACAAAAACGATGTTGTTGGAAAATAGGGGTTCTGTTTTTGTATCTGCAAGTTTTGAGAGTGTCGTTCTGTATACAATTAGGCGAACAGTCATATTGTGACGGCAAACGATGGAGTGGGGACATGGTCGGGATGCGTGATGTGGCCAAAAAGGCCGGGGTGTCGTTGAGTACGGTGTCGCTGGTGGTGAATGGTGCCGGGTGCGTGTCCGATGACATGCGCGAGCGCGTCGCCGAAGCCATGAGTGCGCTCAATTATGTGCCGAACGAGCTCGCCCGCAACCTGTATCATGACCGCACCAACACCGTCGGCGTCATCGTGCCTACCATCCGCCATCCGTTCTTCGCCACGTTGGCGGCCGGTCTGCAGCGAGAGCTGTCGGAGCGGGGGCTGCGTACCATGCTGTGCTCGACGGCCGATTCGGGTACTGGCGAGGCCGAGTACGTCGACATGCTCCGCCGGCATATGATGGATGGCATCGTGATGGCGGCGTACACCGAGCACGCTCCGGATTACTGGACTTCGATCGGTCGGCCCATCGTGGGGTTCGACTGTTATCTCGGCGAGGGCATCCCATCGGTCGGCTCCGATCACGAGCAGGGCGGGCGACTGATCGCCGACCTGTTGATTCATAATGGTTCCCGGCATGTGGCGATGGTAGGCGGCCCGTGCAGGCAGTTCCATGATCTGGCGCAGACGCCGACTGGCGAGGCGGGGCAGACGGAATCGCCCGGGAACACCACGTTCCCGACCGTGCGCTATTACCTGACGCTGGAGCGTGAACTGCAGCGTGCAGGCATTCGGTGCGAGTACATCGAGGCCGGGGAAGTGGCGGATTTTCAGGGTTGTGCGACGGCCATGCGCGAACTGTTCGACCGTTTTACCGACGTGGATGCCGTGGTCAGTTCCGATATCGGTGCCGCCTGCTGCGTGCAGGAGGTGTTTCGCCGCGGCATGCGTGTGCCGCAGGACGTGCAGGTCGTCGCCTATGATGGCACGTATCTGACCGACATGGCAGGGTTGCGTCTGACCGCCGTATGCCAGGACTTCGATGCGCTTGCCGGCACGGCTGTCGCCCGCATGACGGATGCCATCGAGGGGCGCCCGGTCGATTCCGCCGGTGACGTAATCCCTGTTTCCCTGCGCGAGGCCGACACCACTCGGCGCTGATCGCCGCGCCTCCGCCAGCGAGTCCGGAGGCGGTACCTACGCCAACCGCTTCGGCGACGGCACCATCGCCTCGCTCACCGATGTGCTGCGCACCCGCTTCGCCGGGGTGTACAACGGTGTCCACGTCCTGCCGTTCTTCACGCCGTTCGACGGCGCCGACGCCGGCTTTGATCCGATCGACCACACCAAGGTGGACCCGCGCCTGGGCTCCTGGGATGACGTGGCCGAACTCAGCAAGTCCCACGACATCATCGTCGACGCGATTGTCAACCACATGAGCTGGGAATCCGCGCAGTTCCAGGACGTGCTGAAGAACGGCGAGAAATCCGAGTACTACCCGATGTTCCTGACCATGAGCTCCGTATTCCCGAACGGCGCCACCGAAGAAGACCTCGCCGGCATCTGCCGTCCGCGCGGCGAATCTCGCAAGTTCCGCACTCCCAACAGTTTCACGCGACGCGGCCGGCATATCGGCCGTGCCGCGTCGTCGTGTAATATGCGAACGTTACGATAGTTGTATACCCGTAACGAGAGCGCACAAGAGAAGAGAAGTAAACCGATATCATGACCGATGATCAGCAGCAACCGAACGAATTCCCCGCTCCGAAGCCGTTGCCGGGCAGCGTGTACATTCGCCCCGGCATCGATGATCGGCCTGATTACGACAAGGTGCTCAGCCCCGAAGACAAGTCCGCGGTCGCCCGCTTGGCCGTGCATCAGCCGCGGCGCAAGGTCGAGGCGTCCGTGACGCAAGCCGAGACCCAGGTCGCGCAGATGACTTCGGAGGGATCTCCCGCGGCGGCCGCGGCCTCCGTCGACACGGCGGTCCCGGACATGGGCTCGGCATACGTGGACATGCGCGACCCGGTGGTCAGCGCCGACGGCCAGCGCCCGAACCCCGGTCAGGTGACCCGCCTGTCGTGGGGCTTCGCGGTGGGCGCGACCATGTCGATCGTGCCATGGGCCGCATTGAACCTGCTCGCGCTGCCTGCGGTCATAGCGAAAGTCAGCTGGCAGCGGGTCTCCGGCGCGGTTGCCTCCCGCGCGGCGTTCTCCGGTGGCGGCCAGAAACTCTCCGAGAGCCTGGTCAGCCGCATTGGCGCGGTCGGCGACGGCGGGGTGGCGTCGGCATGGGCCATTGATCTGGCCGTGGTTGTTGTCGTGGGCGTTGTCGTGTCGCTGATTGCCGAGGCCGTCGTCTCCGCGCTGTCCGATCGCACGCGCGTGGCCGCTGGCCGGCGCACGCCGTGGATCATCGCAGGAGGCGTCGTCTCCGCGGTGATGACGCTGGCGCTGGGACTGTGCTCGAACGTGGTGGGCATCGCGTTGCTGTGGGGTCTGGTGCAGGTCGGTTATGTGATGCTGACCGTGCCGATGGCGGCCGCGTTCAGCGAGCGAGTGCCCGACAAGTTCCGTCCGCGCATCGTGCGCGCGCGTGGCATCGGCCAGATGGTCGGCCAGGCGCTGGGCGTGTGGATCGGCGTCGCCTGCGTCGTGTTCGGCGGGCTGTATACGCCGTTCGTCACGGCCGCCGCGGTGTTCCTGCTGGCCGGCATCGTGCCGGTGCTGGTGTGGCCGAAGGAACCGTCGAGCGAGGAGCAGCCGCATACGGCGATGAGTGCGCACATGCTGATGGAGCGGTTCCGCGCGCCGCGGCGCGCCGTCGAATTCTGGAAGGCGTTCGCTTCGCGCTCCTTGGTGTCGGCTGGTGTCGGACTGACGACCATGTTCCTGTGGTTCATCGCATCGGCGCTGATCTTCCGGGATTGGTTCACGCAAGGCAACTCCTCTCCGATCGCGGTACCGGTGTGCTCGTTGATCGCCTCGATGGCCTTGGCGACGCTCGTCGGCTCCGTGGGGGCCGCGTTCATCGCCGGTCCGGTGGGTGAGTACATTGAGGATCCGCGGTATCTGTCGGTCATTTCCTGCGTGCTGTACACGGTGGCGTTGGCTTTGCCCATGACCATGCCGAGCGCCGTCAGCATGGTGCTGTTCGCCCTGATCGGAGGGTTCGCGTTCGGCCTTATCGATACGTTCGGCCAGTTGCTTGCGATGGGCGCGTTGCCGGATGCGCGTTCGGCCGGCCATGATTTGGCGTTCTTCAACCTGTCGAATTCCGTCGGTCTGGCGCTCGCCGCGATAATCGGCGCGGTCGGTGTGGCCGTCACCGGCGGTTTCTCGGTGCTGTTCCCGGCGGCCATCGTCTGTGTGCTCGCGTCCGCGGTCGTCACGATTTCGATGAAGCGCTAGCAATCCGGCCGGATTGGCCGCTGTCGCGCCTCGTTTGGGATTGAGGCATCATCCTATCCGCGATTAGTCCCATCCGTTGCTGCTGAAATGGGACTTTCGCGGGATGGGGCGTCGATGTGTCTGTCTGTAATGCAGGCGGAACACAGACAGGTTGTGCCGACGCCGCCGATGTTGTTATGCCGCGGCCGTCCACATAGTGAACCTTTGATGGCTGTCGTGGAATCCCGCGCCTATGTTGTCAGACAGTCGAGCGCGAAAGAGCTCGAAAGACACGTTCGATACCGAAAGGAGGTTCGCCGCGATGACTGGATATGCTGCTGATAACGCCGCTAACGCAACTACCGTTAACGTTGTTCTGCTGTCTGCACGAATTATTATTCCGTCTTCGTTGGCGGACTGATTCGGCATCACTGCTTGGAACCCCGCCAACGAAGGCAGGGCTCAGCGAGCAACCAATCGTATAGCCCTGCACGAGTCGCGGGGCTTTTTTGATGCGTCCCACAAGGTCACCGGATCAGCAAAGCGGCAAACGAGAGAGAACAGAATAAAAAATCGCGGGCTCGTCCGCGTGCAGTAACAGGAGCTAACAATGACAGCAGTCACACTGACAGCTGACGGCACCACTTCGGTGGGTGGAAAAGCAAAGGCGATGGTCCGTGACTCGGTCAAGACCGTGATCGCCGCCTCGATGGTCGGAACCGCCATCGAATTCTACGACTTCTACGCCTACGGCACCGCCGCAGCGAACTACTTCCCGCGCATCTTCTTCTCCGCGAAGGACAACCCCACCGTCGCGCTGCTGATGAGCCTGCTGACCTTCGCCATCGCGTTCATCGCTCGTCCGCTGGGATCCCTGATCTTCGGCCACTTCGGTGACCGCATGGGCCGCAAGACCACGCTGGTCGTCTCGCTGATGACCATGGGCGTCGGCACGTTCCTCATCGGCTGCCTGCCGACCTACAGTCAGGTCGGTGTCGGCGCGGTCGCGGTACTGTGTCTGCTGCGTTTCATCCAGGGCATCGGCCTTGGCGGCGAATGGTCCGGTGCTGCGCTGGTCGCCACCGAGAACGCGCCCGAAGACAAGCGTGCGCTGTACGGCTCCTTCCCGGAGCTCGGCGCCCCGATCGGCTTCTTCCTGTCGAACGGCACCTACTTCGTGCTGGAGTCGTTCAATGACACCGATGCGATGTGCGCCTGGGGTTGGCGTGTGCCGTTCCTGCTGTCCGCCGTGCTGGTGATCATCGGCCTCGTCGTGCGAGTCCACATGGAGGAGACCCCGATCTTCCGCATGGCCCAGGAGCAGAAGAAAGTCGTCAAGTCCCCGCTGACTGAGGTGTTCCGCAAGTCCTGGAAGCAGGTGCTGCAGGCGACGTTCCTCGTGGCCGTGACCTACACGCTGTTCTACACGCTCGCCACCTGGTCGCTCGCATGGGGCACCAAGATCAAGCGTGAAGGCGGCGGCGACCTCGGCTTCACCAACCAGGAGTACCTGCTCATGCTGATGATCTCCATCTGCGTGTTCGCGCTGTTCATCGTGCTTTCCTGCCTGTATGCCGACCGGATCGGCCGTCGTCGCGTGCTGATGTTCTCGTCCTGCGCGCTGGTCGTGTTCGCCGTGCTGTTCCCGTTCCTGCTGGACAGCGGCCTGGTCGGTCAGAAGAACTTCGCGGCCACCATGGTGTTCCTATGCCTCGGCTTCGCCCTGATGGGCATCGCCTTCGGCCCGATCGGCGCCTTCCTGCCCGAGCTGTTCGACGCGAACGTGCGTTACTCCGGCTCCGGCATCGGCTACAACCTCGCCGCCATCGTCGGCGCTGCTTTCGTGCCGACCATCGCCACGTGGCTGTCGAAGAACTTCGGCGTGCATTCGGTGGGTCTGTATCTTGCCGTGATGGCCGTCTGCTGCCTGATTGCGTTGGCGACCTGCAAGGAGACCAAGGACGTCGACTTTACGAAGTGACGGCGATGGTCGGGTACCGCCCGGCCGCGCTTGAACTCCCAAAAAATAACAACAATACACAAAAACAATCATTCAATATTTGGACGTGGGCAACCACGTCGCCTCCAGTGGTACTAGAAATGAGCCACAGGAGGGGATGACTTTGGCGCGGGACACAATCCCGCGTGGAAGCCGTCTGCAACCAAGAGGGCCGTCGAAAGCGAGCGCGTTCGGCGGCAAGACATCCAATTAAAGGAGTGCCTATTATGGCAGCAACTATCTGGTATGAGAAGGACGCCGATCTGTCCGTGTTCGATGGCAAGAAGGTCGCCATCCTCGGTTATGGCTCCCAGGGCCACGCGCATGCGCTGAACCTGCGCGACTCCGGCGTTGACGTGGTCGTCGGCCTGCGCCCGACCTCCAAGTCCGTCGAGTTCGCCAAGGAGCAGGGCCTTGAGGTCAAGCCGGTCGGCGAGGCCGTCGCCGAGGCCGACGTGGTCATGATCCTGCTGCCCGATCAGTACCAGGCCGCCGTGTACAAGAAGGACGTCGAGCCGAACCTGAAGCCGGGCGCTGCCTTGGCCTTCGCCCACGGCTTCAACATCCACTACGGCTACATCAAGCCTTCCGAGGATCACCCGGTGTTCATGGTCGCTCCGAAGGGCCCGGGCCACATCGTGCGTCGTGAGTACGCCGCCGGCCGTGGCGTCCCGGTCGTCGTGGCCGTCGAGCAGGACCCGGACGGCAAGACCTGGCCGCTGTGCCTGGCTTACGCCAAGGCTCTGGGCGCCCTGCGCGCCGGCGCCATCAAGACGACCTTCACCGAGGAGACCGAGACCGATCTGTTCGGCGAGCAGGACGTCCTCATGGGCGGCATCAACCACCTGTGCGACCTCGGCTTCGACGTGCTGACCGAGGCCGGCTACCAGCCGGAGATTGCCTACTTCGAGGTGTTCCACGAGCTGAAGATGCTGGTCGACCTGGCCAACGAGGGTGGTCTGAACAAGGCCCGTTGGTCCTGCTCCGACACCGCCCAGTACGGCGACTACACCTCCACCGTCATCACCGACGAGACCAAGAAGCGCATGCAGTACCAGCTCAAGCGCATCCAGGACGGCTCCTTCGCCAAGGAGTTCATGGATGACCAGGCTGCCGGCGCCCCGAAGTTCAAGGAACTGCAGGAGAAGTTCTCCCACCCGCACCTTGAGACCGTCGGCCCGAAGCTGCGCGCCATGTTCTCCTGGAACAACGGCCCGGCCAAGGACCAGGACGAAGCCGAGTCCTTCAACGGCAAGATCGCTCGTACCCAGGTTCAGTGATCGCCTCCGCTCCGGCTCCCGCTGGAGGGAGCCGCCAGTCGGTCGCAGACTGACTGAGAGCGGTGCATAACAAGGCCGCCGTTCCCGTTCATTCGGGAGCGGCGGCCTTCTGCGTTGCCGGTGATGCGGCCGGTAACGAAGCCGACATTGCCGCGTCCTGCGCCGTGTCACCCGCTCCCTGCCTGAACTGTTCATACTCCAATAGTGAGATGGTTCACGTTGTGGACGGTGAGGGGGCTGTGGCGGCGTTACCGGTAGGATAGTCCTCAGTTCTAAGGACAAAATCCTTAACGCTTGGATCGACCGGGCCCATGCCCGACCCCAAACGCGCGGAATGCAGGCTCCTGCATAATGCGCAACCACAAACGACACCGTGTGCCGGCAAGAGTGCCGGTACGCAAGTAAAGGAGTGCCAAACATGGCTGCACAAATCTGGTATGACAACGACGGTGACCTCTCCGTACTCGAAGGCAAGAAGGTCGCGATCATCGGTTACGGCTCGCAGGGCCACGCGCATGCGCTGAACCTGCGCGATTCGGGTGTTGACGTGGTCGTCGGCCTGCGCCCGACCTCCAAGTCGGTCGCCTTCGCTAAGGAGCAGGGCCTTGAAGTCAAGTCCGTGCCGGAAGCCGCCGCCGAGGCCGACGTAATCATGATTCTGGCCCCCGACCAGTACCAGCGCACGATCTGGGCCAACGACATCGAGCCCAACATCAAGCCGGGCGCGGCCATCGCCTTCGCTCACGGCTTCAACATCCACTACGGCTACATCAAGCCCACCGAGGATCACCCGGTGTTCATGGTCGCTCCGAAGGGCCCGGGCCACATCGTGCGTCGTGAGTACGCCGCCGGCCGTGGCGTCCCGGTCGTCGTGGCCGTTGAGCAGGATCCACGTGGCGACGCTTGGGACATCACCCTGGCTTACGCCAAGGCTCTGGGCGCTCTGCGTGCAGGCGCCATCAAGACCACCTTCACCGAGGAGACCGAGACCGATCTGTTCGGCGAGCAGAATGTGCTCATGGGCGGCGTGAACAAGCTCGTCGAGATGGGCTTCGAAGTCCTCACCGACGCCGGTTACCAGCCTGAAATCGCCTACTTCGAGGTCTGCCACGAGCTGAAGATGCTCGTCGACCTCATGAACGAAGGCGGTCTGAACAAGGCCCGCTGGTCCTGCTCCGACACCGCCCAGTACGGCGACTACACCAACACCTGCATCGACGAGCACGTCCGTGAGCGCATGCAGTACCACCTCAAGCGCATCCAGGACGGCTCCTTCGCCAAGGAGTTCATCGACGACCAGGACGCCGGCGCTCCGAAGTTCAAGGCGCTGCAGGAGGAGTACTCCAACGTGCGCATCGAGACCGTCGGCCCGAAGCTGCGCGCCATGTTCTCTTGGAACAAGGACGCCGTGAAGGACGCCGACGAGGCCAACTCCTTCACCGGCAAGATCGCCCGCGCCCAGGTGCAGTGATTTCTGAAGCTGTGAGGCCGTAAGACCGTAGAGCTGTAAAGCCAGGCCTTACCGCATGACTCAGGTCGTTGTCTTCGTCGTTCATCGCCGAAGACGACGACCTTTCGTTTATCTGGTCCTATTAATGTGTTCGTAAGCAATGTGCTTACGAACACATTACGAGTATCAAGGGTTGCTATCACGCCAAATTGCGTCACTGTGTGCGCCCTCGCACACAGTGACGCCTATGTAAACCCTTTATTTTTCAACGGTTCTGCAGATTGCGTCACTGAGAGAGGTCGCGCACAGTGACGCAATCCGCGCACAGTGACGGTCGATAACCATGGTTGTGTCGCACGATTCGCATGTTTCGTATGATCACGTGCGAGTTGCAGGATCCGACGCTGGTGGTATCAGCGCCGAGGCTCGTTCGCTGTCGTCTTCCGCGATGCCCGACTCATACGCGGCGCCCTTTGCGGCGTTCTCTGGCGCGGTACCTACGTTGCCGCTGACGGGCCGTCTCAGCACGATCATCTGCCAGCAGTGCCCGGAATTTCGGGTGTGGTCTATTCCGACAGGTGGTGTCAAGGGCTTTCGTCACCCTTTGCGCGAATCGTCGCCGCCCCTGCGAGGTCAATATATCATCGGCAAAGACGACGATGACTGTATATCCCATCGCCCGCAAAGCCTGCCTCTTGCGTTCATCCCATCGGTATTGTCGTTTGTCGCGGCGATGCGCGTCTCCATCGTATTCGATGATGACCCGTTGTTTGGGGTATGCGATATCGACTGTCGCCTCGTGAGCCAACTCCGGAATGAGTATCTTCCAGTGTTTGACCGGCTGCGGCAATCCATGTCGCAACATCACGAGAGTGCAGCGGCATTCCATGGTGGAGTCAGTCACGGCATCGAGGAAAACGAGAGCATCAATGCATTTCCTTCTGCCCGGGAACGCGTCTGCTCCATCAAGGAACCGCGAGATATTGGCGACCGTCATGGAGCCTGATGACGCGCGCAGTATGGCATCCGCCAGAACGATTACCTCGATTTGCGTGAGATACGGCGCCAGCAGTGCCCATGTCATCAGCGGGTGCGTGTAGACGATGGTGATGTTGTCGTGAGTCCATGTGAGGTGGGCGATGCCCGTCAACGATGACGGGCATTTCAGGTAGGACGTATCTTTCCGTCCGGATCTCTTGGTTGGCTCCCCAATGTACAGTACTTGGAACTTCACGGCTTCAAATCTTGAACATAGCGGTGTCTCTATGCCTGCCAGACGTAATGCGGTCATACCGGTATAGACCGGTGGCGAGGTGTTGATGGTTTTTCGTGAGTGTTCCAGGCAATGCAGGAACGTCGTGGATTGCAGCTGGCGCAGTGAGCGCGCAAGATAGTTGTTCGCGACTGTTGCGCTGGAGCTGACAGGGGTGTGCTGATTCGTATTCATGGATTGAATGTAAGCATGATAATCTGCAGTGCGCCGCCGGCCGCCTCAAATCTGTGGATAAGTGTATAACTCATCGGTTATCCACAGTGATGTAGCGAATGTGGATATGTAACTGGCGGAGATGCTGCGTGTGGTGCTGCTCTGCGGATGGAGGAACGCGTCACTGTGTGCGGGGTGCGTCACTCTGTGCGCCCTCGCACACAGTGACGCCCATGTAAATCCCTTATTTTTCAACGGTTCTGCGAGTTGCGCCACTGAGAGAGGGCGCACACGGTGACGCAACCCGCACACAGTGACGGTATTGCGGGCTTCCGCCGTGCACGGGTACGGGTATCGGATCATGTGACTGATCCGATACCCGTACCCAACGCCTCAGAGCGCCTGCGGGCGCAGGACGAGATCGAAATCGAACTCCGCGTCGTCGAGGCGGTATTTCTCGTGCAGCTTGGGACCGCAGCTGTTGGACCCGACGCCGGACTGCATGTAATCCACGCACACCACCGTCGAATCCGCCGGCTTCAGCTCGCTGTTGTGAGCCTTGGCGGTCAGCTCCTCCTGGGTGTAAGGCAGCGCCTGGAAGTCGAAGGCGTGGTCACCGGCACGGAGCACCAGCAGCTCGGTGTCATCGCTGGCGACGCTCGCCCAATCGCAGTCGTGATGGTTGCCGTTCTCCTGCGGCTTGATATACGGCTCGAACAGCGATTCGGGAGTGCCGGAGAACACGCCATGATAGCTGGACCGGCGCTTGTCGATGTAGCTTTCGTTCGGGCCGAGACCGCAATAGGCGATCTGCCGCATCGGCTTCGGCACGAACAGGCGCAGGCCGAAACGCGGCAGGAACGGGAAATCGGTGTCGCGCATCACATGCATGCGCAGCGCCACCGAACCGTCGGGCGCGATGGTCCAGTCGGCGTCGATGTCGGCGATGCGCTGCACAATCGGCGCCACCAGCGCCATCGTCGCATGGATCGTCACCTGGCCGTCGACCACCACCGAGCCGTCCTCGGACGTCGCTATGGCGCTCACGTCGCCGGCGTCGACGTTGCCGTCGTCGAGGATCGCATCGTCTCCAAACGAGGCGACCGGCGCATCCTCATCGTCCGCACGCAGTTCAATCGACTCGGGCTTGGCGATGACGTCATCCTCATCGACCAGTACACCGACCTCGTACGCGCGCGCCTGAGCGCGGTCATACTGGGCGCGGATCCAATCGGCCTTGATGTACTGGTCGTTGTCGGTGGGAGCGCGCCACACGTTCAGCTCCATCGGCCTGTTAAGCAGCGACCGGTTCGCGAACGACATCGACGAGAACAGGCCGGTACGGCGGTCGAGCACATACCGGAACGTCGAGCCTTCCACGGTGATCGAGGCATCGGTCTGCATGACGGTCAGCGGGTCTGCCAGCACGACGTCGTCGTAGCCGGCATCCGCGGCATCGTTCGCTCCATCGTCGGTGCCTTCTACGCTATCGGTGCCGTCATCGGCAACGTCGTCGACATCGTCATCCGAGCCGATGCCATCGGCGATATCGGCCAGCGCGGCGACGACCGTCTGATTGCGCGGATCCGCGGTCGGCACGGCGACCTCGTCGAAGCCGAGCTCGAAGCCGATCGGCAGTGTCCCGGTGTCCGTTGCCTGATAGTACTTCACCAGCATCGTCACGTTCCCGGCCTCGGGTATGGCATCAAGGATCTCAGCCGGTATGTCGACGACCGCGTCACCATGCGGCGCGATCGATGGCATCGACGGCGTGTAATTGCCGGGATGCTCCTCCCGGAACGCCGCGCCCGCCGCAGGGTCGCTCTCCCACGCAGCCCATACGGTCTCCACGCCATCCACCAGCAGCTCGAACGTCATGAACACCGCGTCGGCGGCATCCAGGAAGTCCAGGTAATTGTGCAGCGTCACCGTGCCCGCGGCCGCGTCGAAACCGGTCACGCGCACCGGCCGATACACGTTCTTGAACTCCAGCAGCCCGGTATGCGGCGTGCGGTCCGGGTACACCAAGCCGTCCATGCAGAAATTGCCGAAATGCGGGTACTCGCCCGAATCGCCGCCGTACGCGTACTCGCGCTTGCCGGCCGCGTTCGTGCCACGGTCGATCGCATGGTCGCACCACTCCCAGATGAAGCCGCCGGCCAGGCCGTCATAACGCTGGATGCGCGTGAAATAATCCTCCAGATCGCCCGGGCCGTTGCCCATCGCATGGCAGAATTCGCACAGCACGTACGGCTTGACGCCGTTGTCGCCGTCATCGCCGTTGCTGCCGTCGCGCAGCCCGTCCGGCGTGCGCGGCCCCTCCTCGGAGAAGTACTGGTCGATCTCCTCGACGGACGGGTACATGCGGCTGTGTACGTCAAGATAGCTGTAATCGCACTCCTGTCCCTCATCCACATACCGGGCGCTCTCATAGTGCGTCAGGCGGCTCGGGTCGAAGGTCTGCGTCCACAGCAGCGCCGCCTCGAACGTACAGCCGTACGCACACTCGTTGCCCATCGACCAGAAGATGATGCTCGCATGGTTCTTGTCGCGCTCCACGCTGCGCTGCGCGCGGTCAACGGTCGGCGCGATCCACGCGGGGTTGTCGGCGATAGGCCGGTTCCAGCGCTTGTTGACAGCCGCGTCGCTCTCGTCCGGATGCACGCCGCGCATCGCGCCGTGGCTCTCGTTGTCAGCCTCGGCCACCACGTAGAAGCCGAGACGGTCGTACAGGTCGTAGAAGTGCGGCGCGTTCGGGTAATGGCTGGTGCGGATCGCGTTGACGTTGTGCTCCTTCATCAGCGTGAGGTCGCGCATGAGCTGCTCCTCGCTGATGACCGGGCCGGTCACCGGGTCGCTGTCGTGCCGGTTGACGCCGTGGAGCTTGATCGGCTTGCCGTTGACCTTGACCACATTGCCATCCACGCTGACCTCGCGGATGCCGACGAGCGCGGTGATGACCTCGTTCGCGGTGGTGTACACGATGGTGTACAGGTACGGCGTCTCGGCGGTCCACAGATGCGCGTCGTCGACCGCCAGGGATGCGTGCGCGGTCGGGGCGAACGCGCTGTCTCCGGTGAATCCGGTGCCGTTCGCGCCGCCGGCGAGCGTGCCGGTCACCGACGCGATGCGCAGTGCGGCCTGTGCGTCCGTGGAGTCATCGTCGATGGCGGCCACGTCGTCGATCGACTCGATGACGCCTTCTTCTTCGTCGTCCGCGGCGGTATCGTCGCTGCCAGTGCCGGTCGCGTCGTCGGCTTCGCTCGCGTCGGGCTGTGTCCGAACCGTCACGTCGTCCTCGTCCCCGGCCATCGGATCATCGATCGGCTCCGAGGCCGCCTCTGCCACCAGCTCGCCATCCTCATCGAACAGCTGCACCTTGACCGGCACATCCGCATCGTCGAAGAACGCGAAATCCACGTCGACCGTCGCGTGATCGACCGGCGACGCATCATATTCGTCATCGCTGATGCCGGCCTCAACCAGCGCGGAATCGACATTGCGCCAAATCGACGTATGCACGAACATGTCACGAATCGCATACTCGGGACGGTCCAGCAGATACACGTCACGGAAGATGCCGCTCATGCGGAACTTGTCCTGATCCTCCTGATAGCTGCCGTCGCACCACTTCAGCACCAGCACGGCCAGCGTGTTCACGCCGTCCTCCAGCACGTCGGTCACATCGAACTCGCTGGTCGAATGCGACACCTGCGAATACCCGACGAACTCGCCGTTCACCCACACATAGAACGCCGAATCCACGCCCTCGAAATTCAGGTACGTGCAGGGTGCGTCAGGATCGGACGTATGCATGAAATCGCACAGGTACACGCCGCACGGGTTGTCCTGCGGCACGAACGGCGGGTCGAACGGGAACGGATAGTCGAAATTCGTGTACTGGTGGCGGTCGAAACCATGGTTCTGCCACACGCTCGGCACCGGCGTCGTCGTGAAGCCGTCCGCCGCCAGCGCACCCGTGGCGGCAGTGCGCGGATCGGCGTTCTCCGGTGCGTCATCCCCGCCGAAATCCACGTCATAGAACACCGGGCGGCCGGCGGCGCGCAGTCGGGAGACCTCGGCGTCCAAGTCGTAGATGCTCGCATAATACTTGAAATCCCAGTCGCCGTTCAGCAGCATGAAACGGTCGGAATTCACGCGATTCTCGCCGACCGTGTCCATCGGCGTGGACGCGGGCACGTAATACGCGCGGTTCGGCTGCGTGCCGACATGTAGATGGCCGAGACTCTCGTAGTACCGGGGAATGAACATGATGGAGCCCTCCTTGGTCGTGCATGTGCCAGTGCGATGACACTGCACACCATTATCGGCGTCAGCATGGTCGAGAAGTAAGGCCTTTGCCTGGCTTCCGGCGATATTCGCGGGTCCTGGAAAGGTGGTCTCGCGCTAAACCAAGGAAAATGGCGGATCGCAAGGTTTGTGGGGACTTCGTTGTGACTTGTGTTCGGCGTGTCGGATTATGGTGGGCTGGCTCTGTGCGCTCGTGAGCCGTTCCGGCTCTGTTCGCGCGTGCGGCGGCCATGGCTCCATCCGCGGGATGTGCGCGACTAAGGGCGGACGGTCTTGCGCGTCTGCGTGACCTGGTATGCGGTCAGCAGAATCGCAAGCCACACCACACCGGCGATGACGGCGACGCGATAGCTGGACGAGAAGCACATGAGCACCACGACGAATGCCAGGAATGCGAGCACTACATACGGCATCACGCGGGCGAACGGCAGCTTGAAATGGATGCGTCCCAGAGCCTCGTCTCCGGTGAGCCCGGCCAGCTCGCCGGGCCCGTCTCCGGCCGCCACACGGCGACGGAAATGAATCTCGGTGACCATGATCATCGACCAGTTGATAACGCCAGCAATCGTGGCGATCGACATCAGATAATTGAACGCGAAATCGGGCCACAGGAACACGACCACCACGGCCAGCGCGGTGATGGCCGCGGAAGCGAGCACCCCGACAACCGGTACGCCGTGGAAGTTGAGCTTGCCGAGGATTTCGGGCGCGTTGCCCTGCCTGGCCAGCGAGTACAACATGCGGGAGTTGGCGTACAGGCCGGAGTTGTACACGCTCATCACCGCGGTCAGACACACGAAGTTGAGGATGCCGGCGGCCGCGTGCACGCCCACCGAGTCGAAGATCTGCACGAACGGGCTGGTCGTGCCGTCGATCGTGTTCCACGGCACCACGGCCATGATCACGCCGAGTGCGCCGATGTAAAACACCAGGATGCGCCAGATGATGCCATTCGTCGCGCGGGGAATGGTTCTGCGCGGATCTTCGGTCTCGCCGGCCGTGATGCCGATGAGCTCGGTGCCGCCGAAACTGAACATCACCACGACCAACGCCATCAACAGTCCGGTCCATTGGCCGTCGGCACTTTGCTGCAGCAGGCCGTGGGGGAGTACGCCGCCATCGAGCGCGAACCAGTTCGAGAAGCTCGCCTTGACGCCGGAATCCGTTGGCAGTCCGGCGATCAGTACCGCGAGCCCGCCGACGATCATCGCTATCACCGCGACGATCTTGATGATCGCGAACCAGAATTCGAACTCGCCGAACTTGCTCACCCCCAGCAGGTTCATCGCCGCAATCACGACGAGAAACACCGCGGCCGACACCCATTGCGGAATCGCGGGAAACCAGTAGTTGACGAACGAGCCGACCACGCTCAGCTCCACCATCGACACCAGAATGTAATTGAACCAGTAGTTCCAGCCGCTCACGAAGCCGGCGCGCTTCGACCAGTAGCGGGTCGCGTAGTAGCTGAACGCACCGGCCCTCGGGTCTTCGACTGACATCTCGCCCAGCGCCCGCACGATCATGAAGATAGCCAACCCGCCCACAAGATAGGCAAGCAGGATTGACGGGCCTGCCAACGCGATCGACTCGCTGGAGCCATAGAAGAGTCCGGTGCCGATCGCCCCTCCCAGCGCGATCAGCTGGACATGCCGGTTCTTCAACGATTTGCGCAACGCCGCCGGTGCCGGCGTGTTGCCGGTGCCGGGGCGGGAGGCCGTCGCCGTGCTGTCGTGCATGGTGTTCTTGCTCATCGGTTCCTCTCCATCGTTGCCGCACGCCGGCGACTGCTCGCGGCATTGGCCGTCTGCCCGTCGTTGACCCGCTCGCGCCCGTCTTCTACATTGCCGTCATCGCCGGTGGGGCCGGGCCGTGATGCCGTGATCGCCGCACCCGCCGCAACGCAGGCCGATATCGGCACGACCGCCATTCTATGCCATCCGCTGACGAGTCGACGTCACCGTGCGCCGTTTTGTCTCCCGCATCGGCTCATCGGGGTGCGTCATGCCGCGGTGGGCACCACGGTCACGGTCTGAGCCTTCCTCATCGTCGCGGCGTCGACTTTTCGTGGCTATCTGCGTTTCAAGGGGGTGATTTCGTGTTCGCCGAACATCTATCTGAGTTTCAGGGGGTTGCCAAAACATGATACCCGGAGTATTGAGCACCAATTGCCATTGGAATCATGCGGTCTTGAGGGCGTTTATACTCGGCTACCAACCCCTCGAAACGCAGATAGATGTTCCGGAAGAGCGCCATCAACCCCTTGAGATGCAGATAGCCCAATTTTGCCGCAACATGTCTGCGATTGAGCGCCTAGCATCACGTTTGCATAATCGTGATTTACTAAATCGCGATTATGCAAACGATCTGTGCCGGTGCGAAGAATATGTCATGCCCCGTCGATTCCTTGTGACCAGCATCTCCGATTCGTCTAGTGCCGCTGCGGCACTCTGGCCGTATGATTCCGGGTGAGCCGAGGCCGGAATCGTCTGTCTCACCGGGCGCCGGGCATGCCCATGGTGAAGATGATGTGGGCGACGGTTTCTGGTGGGGCGGCGAGGTCGGTGGCGAGCCAGTACTGCAGCAGTCCGATGCTGCCGGATACGGCGAACCGCATGCGCATCTGCGCTTCGGCCGGGTCGCTGGAGGCGGGCTGCATCTGTTCGGCGACGGAACGGCGGCTGTAGATCAGGCCGAGCAGCTGTTGCTGGAAATCTAGGTCGGCGGTAGGGCTCATCAGCACCTGCAGATGGTTGCGGTTGTCGGCGATATAGCGGCAGATGTGCTCGATGACGTGCTCGACACCGGCCGCGTCAGGCTGCATGAGCAGCTGGTCGAGCGCGGTCGTGACCCATGCCATCGTTTCGTCCTCGATGTCGTGTAGCAGCTCCTCGATGCTGTCGTAGTGCGCGTAGAACGTGGAGCGGTTGACGTCCGCCTGCTCGCACAGCGCCTTGATGGTGATGCTGCCGAGCGGCCGTTCGCGCATCAGGTTGATGAGCGCGTCCTGCATCGCCCTCCGCGTGTAACGGGTGCGGCGGCTTTCGGTCAGTTCCTTGGCCATGGCTGGTCCTTGCCTCGTATGGTCTCGCGCCGGCGGATTCCTGCCCGACATTCGGCAATCCGACTGTTGGTTGCGAAACCGACATAGTGTTGTTTTACTTGAGTATAACATCTGTTGCGTGTGCGGGGAGGTGCATGATGGCGTATATCGAGTTCGACCGCGTGGTCAAGGAATACCCGTCCGGGCGCACCACGATCCGCGCACTGGACGAGGCCAGTTTCACCGCCGACCGAGGCGAACTGACGGTGATCCTCGGGCAGTCGGGCGCGGGCAAGACCACGGCGCTGAACATCCTTGGCGGCATGGACACCGCCACCTCCGGGCGCGTGGTCGTCGGCGGCCGCGACATCACCGGACTGCGCAAACGCGACCTCATAGCCTACCGGCGGATGGACATCGGATTCGTCTTCCAGTTCTACAATCTCGTGCCGAATCTGACCGCATTGGAGAACGTCGAACTCGCGTCGCAGATCTGCCCCGACCATTTCGACCCGGCCGACACCCTGCACAAGGTCGGCCTGGGCGACCGGCTGAGCAATTTCCCGGCGCAACTGTCCGGCGGCGAACAGCAGCGCGTGTCCATTGCGCGCGCAATCGCCAAGAAGCCGAAGCTGCTGCTGTGCGACGAGCCGACCGGCGCGCTCGACTATGAGACCGGCAAGGAGGTCCTGCAACTGCTGCAGGACATCTGCCGTGACGAGAACATGACGGTGCTCATCATCACCCACAACTCCGCGCTCGCTCCGATGGCGCACAAGGTCGTCCGCTTCCGCTCCGGCAAGGTGGTGGGCGAGGATGTGAATCCCGCGCCGACACCGATCGCCGACATCGAATGGTAGGTGCTGTGATGGGACGGCATGCGCATAGGAACAAAGGTCGGAAGGCGGACGGTGATTCTGCCGGGTGGTCGCCCGCGTCCGATGTGCCCACCGAGGTGATTCCCGGAATCTACGACTTGGCGGCCGACACCGATACGGGCGGCAGGCCGTCTCGTGGGCGCTCGCTGTCGGGGGCGTTCGTCAAGGATACGATGCGCTCGTGGCTGCACGGGTGGAAACGGTTTCTGTCCATCGCCGTGATTTCGCTGCTTGGAGTGGCGGTGATGACCGGCATCTACGCCGGTTGTCGTGACACGTTCCGCGCCGCGAACCGGTTCTACGACGCGCAACGGTTGCACGATATCCAGGTGCTGTCGACCTACGGCCTGACCGATGATGACGTTGCGGCCTTGAAGCAGGTCCGCGGAGTCGATGTCGTGCAGCCGGAACGCAGCCAGAGCGTCGAAGCCGACGTCAAGGGCACCGACAAAACCGTCACCATCAACGAGATCGGCGTGAACGGCCTCGACCAGCCGTACCTACAGGACGGCCGCATTCCGAGCAAGGCTGGCGAGGTCGCGGTCACCAAAAAGTTCCTCGCCGACAGTGGCATGGCAGTCGGCGACTCGCTGACCGTCACCCCGGTCGACACCGGCACTGCGACATCGACCGTTTCGGATACGGACTCCGCCGATAGCGGCGCGAACGGCACGGAACCGACGGACGAGCAAACCGATGCATCGCAATCGGCGCCGAGCTTCCCGACCGAACTGACCATCACCGGCACGGTGATAGACCCCAAGGACCTGAGCAATCCGGACGGATACAGCGGTGCCAAGGCATTCCGCAACTCGCTCGCGTCCGACTACACGTTCTTCGCGCCGAGCGACGGCGTGACAGGAGACATCTACACCGCTATCAGCCTGACCGTGAGCGGCTCGACCGACGAGGACGCGTTCGGCGACGACTATGACACGCTGGTCCGCGATGTCGCCGACCGCATCGAAGCCACGGTGCAGACCAAGCGGCAGAACGAACGCCGGCAGACTCTCGTGGACGCCGCGCAGAAGAAGCTCGACCAGGCGAAGACCGACGCCTACCGGCAGCTCGACGACGCGCAGATGCAGATCACCGAGCAGACGGAGGAGCTGAAAACCCGGCGCGAGCAGGCGAAAACCACCAAGCAGAGCCTCGAAGACCAGCTCACACAGCTTGAAGACCAATCGGAGCAGCTGCAGGACGGCAAAGACCAGGTCAACGTGGGACTGCTCCAAGCCCGCCAGGGCCAATCGCAGCTGCAGCAGGGCATCGCCACCGCGCAGACGATGAACGACCTGGCCGCGCAGGGCGCGCGGGCCGCAGAGCAGGCTGCGGACGCGGCAGACCAGGCGGTCGCCGGCGCGCAAGGTCTGCCCGAGACGGTACTCGAACCATTGCGCAAGGCAGCGAAAACCGCGCGCGATCTCGCCACGCAGGCACGGTCCAAAGCCGATGAATCCGCGGCGCAGCTCACGCAACTGCAATCCCAGCTGAGCCAGGTCAACGCCACCATAGCCCAACTCGAAGCGCAATCGGCCACCTTGCAGCGGCAAACCGAGCAGCTGCGCGGCGGTCGCCAGCAGATCCGCGACGGACTCAAGCAGATAGCCGCCGGCGAAGAGCAGATGGACACCGGCGAACGGCAGCTCAAGGACGCGCAAGACCAGCTTGACGCCAAGCGCAAGGATGCCGACAGTCAGTTCGCCAAGCAGCAGCAACGCGTCGACGACATCGCCGCAGCCCGCTGGTACGTGCAGACGCGCTCGTCAATCGGCGGCTTCAGCTCGCTCAAATCCGACATCAGCTCAATCGAATCAATCGGCTACGCCTTCCCGGTCGTATTCCTGATTGTTGCGGTGCTGATGAGCCTGACCGCGATGACCCGCATGGTCGAGGAGGAACGCGGTCTGATTGGCACCTACACCGGGCTCGGTTACGGGAACGCGGCCATCGCGATGCGATACGTGCTGTTCGCCGCGCTCGCCTGCCTAATCGGCGGCGGACTGGGACTGATGGTCGGCTTCCTCGGCATTCCGTCGTTCCTGCTGCTGGTGATCGAGGGACTGTACACGGTGCCCGGCATACAGCTCGAATACGATTGGCTGTACGGGTCGGCAGGCATCGCGCTGTTCGTCGTCGGCGTGGTCGTCGCAACGGTCGTCGCCTGCGCCGGGGCTCTGCGGCAAAGCCCGGCGCAACTCATGCAGCCGAAAGCGCCGAAGGCCGGCGCGCGCATCTTGCTCGAACGCATCCGCCCGCTGTGGCGGCGGCTCAGCTTCCTCAACAAGGTCACCGCGCGCAACATATTCCGCTTCAAAAGCCGCCTGTTGATGACTGTCGGCGGGGTGGCGGGCTGCACGGCGCTGATTGTGTGCGGCTTCGCCATCAACGACACCGTCGCCACGCTCGGACCCAAGCAGTACGGGGACATCTACCATTACGACCTGCTCGTCGTCAGCGGCGACGACAGTGTCGATGCGATGCGCGCTCGGCTCGACAAGGACGGGCGCGTGGAACGTTCGCTCGATCTGCGGCTCGACAGCGGCGAGATGGACGCGGGCGGCGCAGGCGAGACGATTCAGCTCATGATCGTGCCGGATGATTCAGCAGGGGCGCTCGGAGACATGATTACGCTGCGGTCCGCGAGCGGCGGGCACGGCAAGCTGCAGCTTGGGGGCGATGGCATAATCGTCGCGCAATCCGCGGCGAACTCGCTCGGCGTCAAGGCCGGCGACACCGTCACGCTACGCGACGGCAGTATGCGTCACGGCGAAGTGAAGGTCTCCGCGGTGACGCGAAACCTCATCGGCTCGAACGTGTATGTCAGCGAAAGTCTGTACAAGAAAACATTCGGCGTGTCGACGGCGGTGACGCGCAACGCCGTGATCGCCACACTGGACGGAACCGCCGACCAGAACATCGCGTACGCGGATCGGCTCGCACGCGATCCGTCGGTCGTGAGCGCCACCAGCACCGACGATCTCGAGCGCAGCTTCTCGTTCGACCTGATGAGCGCCGTCGTGGCGCTCATCATCGCGCTCGCGGGCGGGCTGGCGCTCGTCGTGCTGTTCACGCTGGCGAACACGAACGTGTCTGAGCGCGTGCGGGAAATGGCCACGCTGAAGGTACTGGGCTTCTACGACCGCGAGGTGCACCGGTATGTCAACAAGGAGATGCTGATACTGGCCGGCATGGGCATCGTCGTCGGTCTGCCGCTCGGGCGCGCGGTCGGCGGGCTGCTTACGGCGGCGCTCAACATGCCCGCGTTGTATTTCGAGGTGAGCGTGCACTGGTACAGCTATGTGATCGCCGCCGCGGCGACGATGGCGTTCGCGCTGCTCGTGCAGCTGCTCACCAATCCGGTGCTCGACCGCATCGATCCGGTCAGCTCGCTCAAGTCCGTGGAGTGAGCCGCCCGCCACCGCCCTACTTGTGGTATGGCTCGCCGGCGTTGATTTTGTAGGCGCGGTACAGCTGCTCCAGTAGGATCACGCGCATCAGCTGATGCGGGAACGTCATCTTCGAGAAGCTGAGCCTGTAGTCGGCGCGGCGCAGAATCGCGTCGTCCAGGCCGATCGAGCCGCCGATGATGAGCTGTATGTGGCTTTCGCCGTGCAATCCGAGCTGGTTGATGTGCGCGGCGAGCCCTTCGGAGGAGAGCATCGTGCCGTCGATCGCCAGCGCGATCACATAGGCGTCGGGGCGGATGTGCTTGGCGATGCGCCCGCCTTCCTTGGCACGAATCTGCCGTTCCACGCCTTCGCTGGCATGTTCGGGGGTCTTCTCGTCGGCGACCTCGATGATGTCGAGCTTGCAGTAGCGGCCGAGCCGTTTGCTGTATTCGGCGATGGCGTCGCGCAGATACTGCTCTTTGACCCTGCCGACGCAAATGACGCTAATACGCATTATCCTGCTTTCTATCTGCCCGGAGGATTACGGAAGATACGCCGTCGTACTACTCCGAGAGTCACGGCACGACGATACCGCGACTCTCAGAGTCCCTCGGTGGGGGATTGGCTGACGCTCCGCCAGTCAATCCCCCACCGAGGGCATTGGTTGATGTGTGCGGATACGGCCGTTCGAAGCCGAAGGCGTATTTCGTACGTCGAGCGCTGAGGAAAGGCCGTATACGCTCCATCAATCAATGACGCCGTAGAGGCGGTCGCCGGCGTCGCCAAGCCCCGGCACAATGTACGCCTTTTCGTTGAGTTTTTCATCGACGGCGCAGACGACGACCTTGAAGGCGATGGAGGGATCGATGTGGTCTTGGACGTATTGGATGCCTTCGGGGGCGGCGATGATGTTGATGGCGGTGACGTCTTTGGCGCCGCGCTCGGCGAGGTAGTGGGTGGCGGTGACGAGGGTGCCGCCGGTGGCGAGCATGGGGTCGATGAGGAAGCACTGACGGCCGGTGAGGTCTTCGGGGAGACGGTTGGCGTAAGTGATCTGCTGGGTGGGGTGCTCTTCGTCGCGCTTCATGCCGAGGAAGCCGACTTCGGCGGTGGGGATCATTTTGGTCATGCCGTCGAGCATGCCGAGTCCGGCGCGAAGGACGGGAACGATGATGGGGGCGGGGCTGGCGATGTGCTTGCCGACCATGGGGGCGACGGGGGTTTCGATGGGCTTGTCGACGATGTCGAGGTTGCGGGTCGCCTCGTAGGCTTCGAGCATGACGAGTTCGGTGACGAGCTCGCGGAAAGTGGCGGATGAGGTGTTTTTGTCGCGCAGGACGGTGAGCTTGTGTTCCACCAGCGGGTGGTCGAGTACGTGAAGTTCCATGAGTACCAGCGTACCCGGTTATCTCACATTCTGGATGGACGCAGCGTGTTGCTTATGTGACGTAGTGGTCAGGATGTGCAGTGAGGTCGGACTGCAGGAGCCGAAGGCGGTTTCGACGGCGACGATATCACCAAGGCCGCGCCGAACCAGCGCATCCGCTAAGGCATGGCGTTCGTGCCGCAGGGGCAGCAGTCGTTCGGCACGATGACCGTCGACGAGAACCTGCATGTGGTCGCCGGCCGGTACGGGTCCGAGGCGAAAGCGCGGTACGACGAGGCCGTGACGATGTTCCCGGTGCTCAAGGAATTCGCCGTCGAACGGGCGGATCGCTACTATGTGCTGGCCTCCGGGCGCTTCATCGCCACCGGCGAAGGCGGTCCTGCACAGGTTGAGGCCGCCAAAGAGGCCATGCGCGTATAATCGCGCTCTCAAAACTTGCAGATACAAGGCTTTTTTTCGAGCGTCAATCGTTATACCTGCGAGTTCTGAGAGCGCCTATTGCAGAGCCTTCATCAAAGAAGCCACATGACCCTTCGCCCGGACGTTGTAACGGGCGATTTCTATCGTGCCGGCTGCGCCTGTAACAGACACGCTGATGACGAATGTCGAGCGGATCACGCCTATGTGCGTGCGCCCATAGAGCTTCTTTTCGCCGTACGCGCCGTAAAGCCGATGCACGGTCAGGTCCGCGTCCGACAGCAGCGGGAACGACAGGTGGTCGCGCTCGCGGAAACGCTGCAGCTTGTCGATTGGGTCCTTGGAGACGCCCAGCACAGTGAAACCGAGTGCGGTGAGCCGGGCAATGTTGTCGCGGAAGTCGCATGCCTCGGTGGTGCAGCCCGGCGTCATCGCGGCCGGATAGAAGTACAGCACCACGCGCTTGCCCTGCGCCAGCAGCCGCGACAGCGTGACGGAGGTCTCACCGCCGTCCGGGTTGACCGCAGGCAGGGTGAAATCGGGAGCGGGCTGGCCGGGGGTGAGTCGCGTGGGAAGGGCGGGCTGGCTGGATTGTCCGGGCTGCGGTGATTGGTCGCTTGCGTGATTTTCTGTCATGATGCGTGCTCCTTTACCTCGATGCCCATGTGTGCCACCACTATCGCCGTCGTGGTGGACAGTCGCGCGACCGCGTATAGTCGAATCATGCAATGGCTGCACAGGATAGGCGAGGCGATTGATTCGCTGGTTGCATGGTGGCGGCGCTCGCTGACCGGGCGGGTGATTGACCGGTATGTGTCGCGGCGCGGGCCGCTGCTGGCGAACGGGTTGGCATATGGGCTACTGTTCGCGTTCTTCGCCGGCGCGTGGATCGTGGTCAGCGCGCTCGGACTGGTGGTGACCGGGAGCGAGGAGATGCAGAAGACGCTGCTCGCGATGCTGCGCACGGTGATTCCGAGCGTTTCAGATTCGCTGTTCTCCGCGTCGATGCTGAGCGGAATCTCGCATACGCTGACATGGACCGGTCTGGTGACGCTGGCGGTGTTCTGGTGGACGGTCACCGGTTGGATGAATTCCCTGCGCAATGCAGTGACGACCATGTTCGACGATTGCACGCAGGAGCTGAACGTGGTTAAGGCGCGATTGCGCGATACGGTCGCTGCGATCATGGTGGCGGTACTGTTCATATTGTCGACCGCGGCGGGCGTCGTCTCTGGCGGCCTGATGAGACTGGTGTTGCGGGCGCTTGGCATCGCCGACGATTCGCTGCCGGGCGCGCTGTTGCTGGAATCGACCGGTTTCGCTACCGGCGTGTTGCTGAATTTCGCATTGTTCATGCTGCTGCTGCGCGTGGTCGCGCACATACGCGCGGGCAAATTCACGCTGGTGGGGGCGGCGCTTGGGGCTCTGGCGGTCGCGGTGATGCAGCTGCTGGGCGCTCGTCTGTTGACGGGTGCGTCGCGCAACCCGATGCTGGCGCCGTTCGCAGCTATCATCGGCGTGCTCATCTGGTTCAACTTGGTGGCGCAGGTGATTATGATCTGCGCGGCGTTCATCGCCGAGTGCCGGCGGGGGGCGGGGAGAGCCGGAGCTAGCTACAGCCGCTGTCAGCTGACAGGGTAACTGGCACCAAGCATTGCCGGATACGATATCGTATGAGACGGCTGCGAGCTTCATCGCAGGTCGCAAGGTGCATGTCTTTCATGAGATGTGCCGTAGAGCATATGACGAGAGGGGAGTTCCCATGGCGATTGATGTATATGGTGCAACATGGTGCGGCGACTGCCACCGTGCCAAGAACGCGCTCGACCGGTTCGGCGCCGCTTACACGTGGCACGACATCGAGCAGGAGGAGGGCGCGGCCGACCGTGCCGTTGAGATCAGCGGCCAAAAGCACATCCCGGTCGTGCTCTATGGCGACGGGTCGTTCCAGGTCGAGCCGTCCGTCGTGGACATCCAGAACAAGCTCAACGAGCTTGGCCTGCTCGGGTGAGCGGTGAGTGGCTGCGGCGGTGGCGAGGTGCGGTATCGGCTGTCCGCCATTGAACACGATGCATCAATTCGCGCCTTATGGTCGGCGCTTTTGCAAAGTGAGGACAGCATCGTTGCTTGATTTGACCAGATTCTATTCGTAGGCAGAATTCGAATTTTGGTAGTTGAATGGTTCCGGGAGTGCTGGGACAGTGAATGATTCGACGATCTCGGGGATGCGGCTGTGGGAGGCCCGGAAGATCCATCGTTTCAGCTTGGCCCCGGCTTGTCCGGTGGGCTGGTGCGGGAGCGTCCCGAGGAGTTCCTTGAGTTGCCATGACCGGTAGGGCTGGCCCCTGGGATCCGTGTCCTGCCGTTCGGTGAGATCCTCCGGGTTCTTGGGCACGGCGTATCTGACGCCGCGCATCGCCTCGGTCGCCGTCTTGTCGTTGCCGCGCCGGGCCTGGTTCCGCACCCGTTTCCTGACCTGGTCGGGCGCGTCGCTCATCCGGGAGACGATGTGGAACGAGTCCGGGACGCGCTCGGCGTTCGGCGGGCGCTCCTTCACGCTGGCGTCGATCCATTCGGCGCCGTCGCCGGTGACTGCCCTGATGGAGGCGCGCTGCTCGTCGGTCGGCTGTCGGAAGAACAGGCCGGGCACCTCCTTGCCGTATCCGTCGTGCGCCCAAGCGACCCGTCTGCGCTTGTGGTCGACGGCCACGGTGATGTACGTGTGCCCCCTTCCTGCAGCTGGTCTCGTCCACGCCTATCGCGGTGGGACCGTCGAACATGCACGGCATCGAGGATTCCAAGCGGGCGGCGACCCTGCGCGCGATATGGGCGGCGGTCCTCCACGCGATGCGTGGGAATCCGCCCGCGGTCTTCTGGCTGGCGACCGCCGCCGGCCACGCGCACTCCATCTCGAAACCGCTGGTGAGCCGGCTGTCCGGCTCCGCCCACGGCACTTGGGCGGCCGCCGCGCCATGCTCCGCGCACGCCACGCGCGGCGCCAGGCCCATGAGCTCGATCCCATAGCAGCCGAAGTCCTGGTGGCGCCATCGCCGTTCGCCGCCACCCCTCCCATATAACAGGCCCGTCCGCTATGAACCGCAAGATGAGGTCCACAGCGGACGGGCCTGTTCGTTCATATGGTCGGCGGTCATGGACATGCCCCATGCCTACTCCGGCAATGAGGCCGGAACCGGCGGTACCGCCACGACACGGCAACTCGACCGGTATAGGGACGGTCCATAACAAGTTCATACGGTTCATCGCACATTGAACATCAGTTGAACGACGAATGATATTTGATGCGCGCACCATGAACAGTGCCTGAATCAGCCATCGTCTCCGAAAAGCGGCGGATAGCCTTGTAAAGGCCATGATGCGTAGGCGCATTGCAACGGCACATTCGCATCGTCGTTGAAATAGGAGAGTGCTAGGGAGAGCCTGGTCATGCATATAGGAAAGATACGCAATATCATCAAACCAGCGGTGGCGTGCATAGCGCTTGCCGTGTTCGCCGCGCCGGGTACGGTAGTCTCCGCCGCGGCGCTTGAACGTGAAGGTGCCCCATTGGATGTGGTGGCCGATTGGAAATTCCAGCAGGCGCATTCCACCGGTTCCATCGACGGTGGTGACCTGGTCATCAAGGATATGTCGGGCAACGGCAACGATCTGCACATGCAGACCTACGGGAAAAATGATTACAAGCTCAGCGACTATGTCAACTGGTCGTCGAATTCGATGAACGGTGACGGTGGTGGAAGCCTGAAGCTCAACGGCGACAGCGATCTGGCGCATAAGAAGGATCATCCCGAGCAGCGAGATCCCAAGGGCGCGGATTTCATCACCGCGAGCGGCGCTCCCATCAACAAAGAGCAATTTGCCAACGGATACACCATGGAGTTCGTGTACTACCTTCCCGATGACTTCAACGCCGGTACCGATTCGTGGATGGGGCTTGCGGCCAGGCAATCCACAAACAGCAACATGGATGAACACGAGATGGGGTCGATGAGCCTGTCGATCTCCAATTGCAAGGAAACCCAGTTCAAGGCCGCCAACAAGGACAATGAGTCGACCATGAACACCGATGATCCCAACAACGGCGTCACCAGCTGGGGCGTCACCATGGATCACGGTGGCGTTTGGTATCACATCGCCGTCGTATCCGATGGCACGAACGTGGTGACATACACCAACGGTGCCAAAGCATTCCGCAATATCAACAAGAACGGCAATGGCCTGTATGCCGATCCGACCGATGGTCGCTTCCGCATCGGCTCGTCGTATTACAACGACACTTTCGACACCAGCCAATACAACAAGGACGACTTTGACAAGTTCCTGCGTGGCAACCTGCAGGAGGTGAGATTCTCCCGCGGTGCGCTGGCACAGGGCAACTGGATCGTGCCCAACCCGACCGAGTATCTCAAGGATTACGGTACCAACGATCGTTTCGTGCTGGACAACCCCAGCGTACATACGATGGCTTTCTTGCCGGACACGCAGAATGCCATCCGTTGGGTGCCCACGGTGATGGACCGAGCCATCGACCAGTTCGATTCGGAAGATTCCAGTCTTAATCTGACCAACATCGTGTCCCTCGGTGACGTGGTGGATAACTGGGACAGTGACGCGCAATGGCAGGCATCGTCCAAGGCGTTCGGGCGTATGCAGAAAGTGGGCGTCCCCTTCCTGGAGCAGCCGGGCAATCATGATTACAATGGAGGCAGGCATGGCTACGGAGTGCCCAGCTTGCGCAAGGCGGACAATTACCTGAAACACTTCGGACCCGACTCCGATTTCGGCAAGTATCAGAAAGAACACGGTTTTGCATACTCGCCCGATGGCCTGTCCTCATACCATCTGGTAGACAACGGCTCCTACAAGTATCTGGTGATGAACATCGACATGGGCGCGGTGGTCAGCAACTCGTCCTCGGCAAGCAATGACGATATGCGATGGTTCGAGCAGGTGCTCAAAGACCACCCGAACAACCCGACTGTGGTGGTGAGCCACGATATCTTCAAGTGCTCCGATTCACGTCCGAATGAAATCTCCCTCGATGACGATTCCGGATACAACGGTGAAGCCGGTGACGATGAAGGTGCCGGCTCGAAAATCTGGAACATCGTGAAACGGTACAACCAGGTATTCATGATGTACTCCGGTCACAATCACGGATCCGGACAAATGACCCTGACCAATGACGCCGGCAATCCGGTGCTGGGGCTGTTGTCCGACTATCAGTTCGCGTATAACGGCGGCAATGCGTTCTTCCAGTACGTCGGCATGGATGAAGCGAACAACAAGATCACCATGCGTACGTATTCGCCATACTCGGCATCGCTGCCCGCGGCCGAGCGTTCGTTCTTCGATGTCAACTCCCTGACCGGTGTCGGCAACACCTATGACGGATCGTTCGATTTCGCCAAACGATTCGCCGGTTACGAACATTCCTCCGGTTATGACACGCAGCAGTCGGTGATCTCCTTGGTGCGCGGCATCGGTGCGTTGAATGGTCAGACGCCGGCGAGCGAAGTACGGCAACTATATACTGCTCTGGCCGCATTGCCGGATAATGTGAAAGCGCAATTCGGTGATCCGTCGGATAGTGGCTCTCTGGCAGGCAGACTCGCCGCCGCATACAATGCCGCGTTCCCCAAGCCGGAACAGCCCGACACCAAGCCCGGTGCCGGCAATCAGACTGGAAGCCAAGGTGGGCATCAGGGTGGACAGTCCGGAAGCCAACAAGGGCAGAAGGGCGATGGCCATGGCAAGGGGCAGACGAATGCCGGCCCGGAGGCAATGGCCTCCACTGGTGCCGATGTGGCCCCGATCGTCGTTATCGCGATGATGACGATCTTGTTGGCCGGCGTGCTTGTGCTCGTGAAGCGTAAGCATCACCTTTCGCACTAACCGATTACCGGTGTGCAACCTGTCGACGAGCGAGCAGCCAATAGCTGGGCCTGATATAGAACCCGCGGTACTGGTTGCTCGCTCGTCGAATCAAGGAAAACCGAAGCACGCTTCGCGCCAATGCCGAAGACGCCGATGGCTTGCCGTGTCGCCACCTGCGCATTGGCGTCATGATTGTCGTGATCGTGGCCTACGTGATGTTCGGCCCGTTTCGCGGCGACATCGTTCTGGTCTTTGGCGCGTCGGCGATCTTCTACGTTTCCGGTACGTTCGCGTTTCCGGTACGTTCATCATGATGACGGTCATCCTTTCCCTGACCGGTCCCATCGAGCACGGTCAGGAAGAGCGGCAAGCCATCGAGGTCGGAACCGGCGGTGTGTCACCTGTCGGCCAGGAGCCTCCATCAACTAGTATCAGCTAGTATCCGATATGAAGCCGTGGCCTCATTGCCAATCGCCAAGGGAGGAAACCGTGCGCGCGCGACGTGACTTTGCATGGCCGAAACTGCTGACCGCGGACGGACGCGGCATCGCCTTCGGCGGCGACTACAATCCCGACCAATGGCCGGAGGACGTCTGGGACGACGACATCCGCCTGATGACCCAGGCCGGTGTCAACACCGTGGCCCTTGCCATCTTCAGCTGGGACCGCCTCCAACCCACCGAAGACCATTGGGATTTTGGCTGGCTCGATCGCATCATCGACAAGCTCGGCAAGGCTGGCATCGCGGTTGATTTGGCATCCGCGACGGCGACCGCACCCCTGTGGCTCTACGAAAACCATCCCGAAGTCCTTCCGCGAGACAAGTACGGTCATCCGGTCAACGCCGGCTCCCGCCAGTCCTGGAGCCCGACCAGCCCGGTGTTCAAGGAATACGCGCTAACCCTATGCCGCAAACTCGCCGAACGCTACGGCGCCAACCCATATGTGACGGCATGGCATATGGGAAACGAGTATGGGTGGAACAATCGCGACGACTACTCCGACAATGCGCTCGAAGCCTTCCGCGCATGGTGCCGCCGCAAGTACGGCACCATCGACGCACTTAACCAGGCGTGGGGCACCACGTTCTGGGGACAGGAGATGACCGGTTTCGGCGAAGTGCTCATCCCGCGGTTCATGGGTGCCGATTCCATGGTCAACCCCGGCCAGAAGCTTGATTTTGAACGGTTCGGCAATGACATGCTGCTCGACTTCTACAAAGCCGAACGTGACGCGATCGCCGAAATCTGCCCCGACAGACCCTTCACCACGAACTTCATGATCTCCACCGACCAGTGCTGTATGGACTACGCCGCGTGGGCGGAGGAAGTGGACTTCGTATCGAACGACCACTACTTCCACGAAGGCGAATCCCATCTCGACGAGCTGGCCTGCTCCGACGCGCTCGTGGATTCGCTGGCGCTCGGCAAACCGTGGTACGTCATGGAACATTCCACCTCAGCGGTGCAGTGGAAACCGCTGAACACCCGCAAATGTAAAGGGGAGACGGTGCGCGACTCCCTGGCCCACGTGGCCATGGGCGCAGACGCCATCAACTTCTTCCAGTGGCGCGCATCCGCGTTCGGCGCCGAAGCGTTCCATTCCGCTATGGTCCCGCACGCCGGCGAGGACACGAAACTGTTCCGTCAGGTGTGCGAATTGGGCGCGACGTTGCGGGCGCTCGCCGACGCCGGTGTTCAAGGCAGCGGATTGGCGGCATCGGACACGGCGATCCTCTTCAGCGCCGAATCGGAGTGGGCCACCCGATCCGAGACATTGCCGAGCATGAAACTCAGCCATTGGCATGATGTGCGTGACTGGTACCGTGCGTTCCTGAACGCTGGTGCACGCGCCGACATCGTGCCGCTCGCCTACGACTGGAGTTCCTATAAGACCATCGTGCTGCCGACCGTACTGATACTGAGCGACGCCGATACGCGGCGGTTGGCCGGTTTCGTACAGGCCGGAGGCCGTGTGGTGGTCGATTACGCGACCGGTCTGCTCGACGAGCGCTTCCACACGTGGCTCGGCGGGTATCCCGGTGCGGGCGATGGGCTGTTGCGCTCGATGCTGGGCGTTCGTGGTGAGGAATTCAACATTCTCGGTGCTGGGGCGGAAGGCGAGCCGAACGAGATTCGGCTGACGGGCACCAGGGATTCATCCACGATGGACGGTGCCGTGACCCGCCTGTGGCAGAACGACGTGACCGTCGCCGGACCGCATGTGCAGGTGCTTGCCACATATGCCGGCGAAGAAGCGGATGAGTGGGAGCTTGATGGCACGGCCGCGCTCACCCGCAACGCATACGGCGCGGGGGAGGCGTATTTCCTCGGCTGTGATCTGGGCGTGAGCGACCTGACGCGATTCGTGAGCGGCTGGCTTGCCGTGCAGCCGCAATCCTCCCGTCAGCCGCAGGTCAACAGTCAGTCGCAATCCAGCCGTCAGCCGCAAGTCGTCGGCGCGACCCCTGATGTTCTGCACACCGTGCGTCAATCCGACGACGCCATATTCGACTTCTACCTGACACGTGGCAGATCGGATGTCGAACTGCGTGGCATCGCCGGGGAGCCGATCGTCCTGTTCCGGGCGGAACGGGGCAGTGACGGCGGTGCGTATACGGTGCATCGCAATGGCGTTCTCGTGGTGAAACGCCCGAACCCGTCGCTGTAGTCAATTGCGGCGAAACAAGGGAATGGGGGCGCGGATGGTTTTGGGAAACGGTCCGCGCCCCCCTACAGAGATTCCGGTGGCGACTGGCTGTTTCCGGCTCTATTTCAACGTTTTTGGACTGCCGCTTAAGTGCCTGGCCGCTTAAGTCGCCGCTCCTTCGGCGTGCCGCGACGGGCCGAAACGGATAGTTGGTGTAGCAGGGCAGCCTGAGGTTGTGTCTTGCTGGTTTGGGAAAATGATGGGGAAGGAATTTGGCCGATACTCTGGTGCAGCGAGGAGTGGGCCGGGGAGGGGGTCCTCCCCGGTGTTGTTATGCGGCGTTGGCGAGGAAGATGTGCTTGTGGTGATACTCGATGAACTCATGCGAAGGTTGGCTGATTGCCGGCAATGAGATCTCATGTCCATCGAAGTCATAGAGCCATCTGTCGTTGATGTCGGAGTGCCGCACCTTGTCATGGTTGACCATGATGCGGTAGTCGTCATCGATGGAGATGAGGCCTTGGTCGAAGGCCCGATCATGGAAGGCGTTGAGCAACAGCCCATTCGATGCGGCGGTTTTCTCGTTGGGCGTCGATGCCTTCCAAGGTTTGATGTGACTGGCGATCAGTAGTTTGGGAATCTGCATGCCGGTTATGCAGCATGTGCCGTGGTAGTTCTGCAATAGTGAATTGCGGAAATAGGATTGGTTGACCCGTTGAAGTATGGTTGCCGGTCGCTCCTCTCCGGTGGGCGCGTGTTCGGCGATGAACAGGGCTGTTGCTGTTTCGAGCGGCGAACAATGGATGGTACGCCAGAAAGTGTGCCCATGTATCCGTATGAGATTGCCACCCGTCTTTCGGATCTGGGCAGACTTGACTATTCCGCTCAGCCGGTGATGGAGTCCACCCGGGATGATCTCGATCCATTGGAGCGTGACCGCCTGCGCAAAATCATCGCTTCCTATCAATCCAGTGACCGGAATCTTTTGGAGCTTTCGGATGCGGACTTGGAGAAATCGCTGCGCCTTGTTGTGTCGGTCAATGGTGAGCTGACGCCGACTTTGGCAGGGTTGCTGCTTATCGGCAACGAAGAAGCGCTGCAGAGGCTTGTGCCGACGAATGAGGCGGCTTTTCAGGTTCTTGTGGGTACCGACATCAAGGTGAATCAGACCTACCGTGGCCCGTTGCTCAAAACCATAGAACAGATAGCCGAGTCGTTCAAGCCCTGGAATCCAGGCACGGAGCTGACCGTGGGTCTGTTTTCTTCGGTGGTTCCCGAATTTGACGAAAGGGCTTTCCGAGAGGCTTTGGTCAACGCATTCGGCCACAGGGACTATTCGCTTCTTGGTCGTGTGCGGGTATTGGTGGATGATGCCGGCTTAACCATTGCTAATCCCGGTGGATTCGTGGAAGGTATCAACGTCCATAACTTGCTTACTGCGGAGCCGCGTGGCCGCAATCCATGCCTGATGGATGCGTTGAAGAGAACCGGTCTCGCCGAACGTACGGGGCGCGGCATCGACCGTATATTCGAGGGTGCTTTGAACTATGGCCGTCCTCTGCCTGATTATTCGAGGTCCAACAGGCGTGGAGTGTCGGTGCTGTTGCCTCGTAGTGTGCCCGACAAGGCGTTTGTGGAACTGCTGGCCGAGGAACGTGAGCGCAGCGGCAAGTCCATGTCTCTCGATGGTCTGCTTATTTTGGACAAGCTCAAGAGTGAACGTCGTTGTGGCTTTGATGTGTTGTCGGGCTCTCTGGACATGAGTGACCAGCGTCTGCGCACCGTACTGGGGCAGCTGACGGAGGCGGGGCTTGTTGAAAGCGCTGGCGTTGGAGCTCGCCGCACGTATATGTTGGGTGCGAAAGTGTATCGGCGCAGCGGTAGGGCGATGGAATACGTTCGCCAATCAGACATCGATAGGGTGCGGTATCCCGAACTGATCATCGAGTTAATGCATGAACAGAAATCAGTGAGCAAAAACGATGTGATGGAATTGCTGCATCTTGAGGAGAATCAGGCGTACTACCAATTGCGAAAACTAGTCCTTGAAGGACGCGCTAAGAAGGTCGGCAGTGGACGCAACGTGCGGTATGCGGCAGTACGTTGAATGAGATACGCAGATCATTCTTGAACGGTTTTCTCTGAATTCCGAGATTTATCTCTGAATTCAGAGAAAGAATATCGGAATTCAGAGAAAACTAGTGTGCGATGTGGCTATTCCGCTTCAGGAATTATGTACGATTCGAACGTGGCCTGTATCTGCGATGCCGTCAGCCGCTTTATCGGTATGCTCCCTATGCGGGGCTTGATGTGGTTCCCGTAGCTGTTCCCATAGCGCGTCCTTGTGCTGTCGGCGATGTTCCAGATAGTTCACGTCATGCTCCCTTGCGTGATGATTCACATGATTCGCGTCTTCATGGTAGCGTCTCCCGCCGGCGCATGAGTGACTGGTCACGCTGTCAGTGGAATCTCCCCGACGGATATCCCGCCTATGCGGGATATCCACGCCGGCGTACGGAGATTCGCATGTTCGGGCGTACGATGGACCCGGTTTTTGCAGGATGCGGCCAACGCCTTGGATGGGCATGGGCCTGCAACCATCGTGAGCCGCCACGGGCGTTCGGCGATCGCCGGGCGGCGGATCGAGAAGGATCGGGCGATCGGGGCCGCCCACCATCCGAAACCATCGTCGGCGTCGCTTCAGCGGGGCATGCCGACGGTTCGCGTTTTCCGGCAAAGGGTCGGCCGGCGCTTTCCTCATTGAAGTTCGACGGGTCATGGTCCCGCCGTGAGGGTTGGACCGGTAATCGGGTGATGCCGAACGTCCCGACGGGACGGCGGCCGTGTCATCAAAGCGACCGCACGAACTCTCCGCCCGGAAGCGGACGGCGCTGATTTTGGATGACCCATCGGCCGTGGCATTCCCGGGCCCGGAACATGCCATGGGGTTTGCGGACCCCGGGCGACGCCGCATGGCCTTCCCGTTCCCGCGCCACGGGCGGCGGCATGGTTCATGGCGCCGACGGTGGGTCCGTCCGCACGCGGAGCGCTTCCATGCCTCGCTGACGGATGGTGGCGATCCCCCCCGCGGAGAGGAGTATTGTTTCATTTGTAGATAACATTGTTACACAGTAGGAGAACATTGATATGCAATCTGAACGTTCGTTGATTCCCACCCCCATGCCGGTCCGGAGACACGCACGGTCCGGGAACAGGGGGCTGGCCCTCACCGCCCTGTGTCTGGCGGTGCTGCTGGTCGTGATGGACAACACCATCGTCAACGTCGCGATTCCCACGATGAGCGACGCGTTGAACGCCTCGTCCACGGACCTGCAGTGGGTGGTGGACGCCTACACGCTGTCCTTCGCGGCGCTGCTCCTGCCCGCCGGCAAACTCAGCGACCGATGGGGAAGAAGACGGATGCTGCTCGTCGGATTGGCGGGATTCGCCGTGGTCTCCGCAGCTACGGCCTTCTCCTGGACCCTGTGGCAGCTGGTGACGCTGCGCGTGGTGTTGGGGGTCTGCGCCGCGCTGATCTATCCGGCGACGCTGTCGTCAATCATCGTCATCTTCGAAGGCTCCAGGTACCGTAGCCTGGCCGTTGGCCTGTGGGCGGCGACATCAGGGGTCGGCATCGCCCTGGGCCCGATCATCGGCGGCGTCCTGCTGGAGCACTATGCGTGGAATTCCATTTTCTGGGTGTGCTCCGTCATCGGCGTGGTGGCGCTGGCCTGCATCGCGGTGGCGGTGCCCGAGGTACGGGCGTACCGTTCCGAGAGGTTCGATTTCCCCGGCACCGTGTTATCGGTGGCCGGCGTGGGCCTGCTGGTGTGGGCGATCATCGAACGCCCGACTTACGGCTGGCTCTCCTGGCAGGTCATAGGCGGCATCTGCGCGGCCCTGATCATACTTGCGGTGTTCGCGGCGGTCGAGGGGCATACGCACGCCCCGCTCATCGATGTCGGCCTGTTCCGAAGGGCCACGTTCACGAGCAGCACCTGCGCGATCTGCGTCGCGTTCTTCTGCCTGTTCGGCTTCATCTTCATCACCACCCAATGGTTCCAGGCATTGCGTGGATACACCGCATTGCAGACGGCGGTCGCGACGCTGCCCTTCGCGGTGGTCATGGCGGCGGTCGCCCCGTTCGCCACGCAATTGGCGAAACGTTTCGGATACCGGTCGGTCGTCTCGACGGGACTGCTGTTCCTGTCGGCGAGCATGTTCGTGGTCACGCGTGTCGACGCCCATTGCAGCTACTGGTTCGTGGTCGTACCCACCATGGCCCTGATGGCGGCCGGCATCGCCCTGATCCAAGGGCCCGCCACGGACGCCCTGATGAGCACCGTTCCGGAAAGCTCGACCGGCGCCGCATCGGCTGTCAACGACACGATCCGTGAGATCGGCGGCACGCTGGGCGTCGCCGTCATGGGGTCCGCGATCTCCTCCGTCTACCCCGACGAGCTCTCGGACTCGTTGTCCGGACTGCAGATCCCGTCTTCCATCGCGAAAGCCGCGGAGGATTCGGTGATGGCCGCGAAATCGATCCTTCCGCACCTGCCGGCAGGCATCCGACAGACCGTGGAGCAGTCCGTCTCGACCAGTTTCATGAGCGCCACGCATGCGGCATGCTGGATCGCCTGCGCCCTCGCATTGGCGTTTGCGCTGCTCTGCTGGATCACACTTCCCAAACACGATTCAGGCAATCTCCCCCAATAGAAAGGAACATCCATCATGAAAGACGACGGACGGATCCCACGGATCAAGGACACGGATATGACGGACCGTCTCCTGACGGCCGGCGCGATAGCGGAGGACACACGCAACCCCATCGGTGACATCGCGGCATGCTTCCCCGGTCACGGCAGCCAGAGCGTCGGCATGTTCCACGACTGCCTGTCCGGCTTCCCCGAAGCCCGGCAGGTGGATTGGCAACGGTGTGTTGGACGGTTTCTTAGAGGACGAGTCCTTGTTGTGTGAATTCGTTGGGGCTCCGGTATGCGAGGGTGGAGTGGAGTCTCTGGTTGTCGGACCACCACACATAGTCGTCGGGGTCGGAGCGTAGTTGTTCCAGGCTGGTGTAGTGGTTCCGGTATATGAGCTCCTTCTTCAGGAGCCTGTTGGTGGATTCGACCACGGCGTTGTCGAACCCGCCGCCCCGGTCCGTGCGGAACACCTCCACCTCGGTCAGGGGGAAGCCGAGCGTGGCGAACGCGGCCATGACCAGGCCGGCGGCGCGGCCCGTGTCGGCGCCGTGGCCGGCGATGCCCCTGTTCGCCAGGCCGATGAGCGGGCACGCGTACGCCCACTCGCCGCCGACGCGCACGTACGTCAGGTCACCGGCCAGGTGGGCGCGCGGCCCGTAGCCGTCGAACTCGCGGTCGAGGATGTTCGCGAGCCCGGCCTCGTCGGCCCGCGTCCTGTGCGGTTCGGACGTTCTGCGCGCGTACGCGCCCGCCATGCCCCGCCGTTTCATGATGTTGACGATGCGCCTTCCGGAGGCGGTGACGCCCCTCCGCTCCAGCGCGGCCTTGATCTTCCCGGCGCCGCAGCGCTCATGGCCGTCGCGCCGGACCGCGCGCACGTCGCCGGCGATCGGGTCCACCCGCCCGGCTTCGGGATGTTCGATCATCCAGTAGCAGGCGGAGCGGGGAACGCCCGGCATCCTGCACTGCGCCGATATCGGACAGCGGGAGGCGTCGGCCCGTATCACTGCTACCTTCGTGCGAATACCGGCGCCGCCTGTTCTGAAACGTCCACCTCCATCTCCAACTGTCCGTTGCGCTTGCGCAGCTCGACCGGCTCGTTCCGCTCAGGGGTGCGGTTGTCGGCGGCTTTCGCGGAGCCGCTGTCGCGGATGCCCTGGACCCAACGGTGCAGCGTGGAACGCGAGATGTCGTACTCGTCCTTGATCTCGCGCGCCGGCTTGCCGTTCTCGTAAAGCCGCACGATCCGCCGCTTGAACGACTCCTCGTAGTGGCGGGGATGCCTCGGGTCGGCCATCGTCGGCCTCCAACCTCATGTCAATCGACCCCCATCGAACTGTCTAACACATTGTAGCCAATCCATGCGGGAGCTCCGCATTCTGAAGGACGCCCTGCGGCACCACCGGTAGCCGACGGGCATGCCTGACGTGCGTGCGGGACGATGCCACGGTGCCGCCGTCCCACACGCCGACGGCATCATATGCGCGATGCCCCGGCATGGCACGCGGCGGGAGGACGGCACGCCCGCGCCGGCCAGCGTTCCCCGACATGTCTTGGCTCGGTGGCAATCTCAATGCGGTGGGACTAGCCATCACACCCATCGAGGCGCGGTCCAAGAGCGTGGCTGGACCTTCGACCCCACCCATCATGGGACGGTGCAGGGACCTATGGGCCGGATGGCGTTTTTCATCCGTAACGGCGGGATGATGCGGAGAAGCATATGAGGACTATTCGGAAAACGACAAAAAGCCAGCGGACGCCCACCACCGAGATCAGGGGCCTCATACTCGACGCCTCGAAACGAATCATCGAAGAGGACGGCTATGACGCCTTCACCATCCGGCTTCTCTCGGAAAAGGCGGATGTGTCCCCCGCGAGCATCTACCGGCATATCGGCGACAAGCAGGCCGTCATCGACGCTCTCATCGACGACAGTTTCCAGACGTTACGGGAGAAGCTCCTGCGCGTCACCACCGAGGATCCCCTGCAAAGACTCTACGATGCGGGAGTCGTATACCGCGGGCACGCCAAGGCGTCGCCCGGCATCTACGCCCTGTTGTGGCGATGGCATGCGGGCGAGGCTTCGGAGGCATGCCTCGCCGCCATGACCGAGCTGGTGCGCTACGGGCAGGCCGCGGGAAAGATCCGGAGGGATGACCCGCACCTCATCGCATGGTCCATATGGTCCGCCGTGCACGGATTCGTCCAATTCGAGACACGACCCGAACATGATACGCCCGTCGACGATGACGATGCGGCCTATTCCTTTCTGCTCCGGCTGCTCATTCGAGGGGTCCGCACCCCTCAGACGGTCTCCGAGGGAACGGCGACCATCGCGGATACCAGCCGATCGTAGAATCGCCATTGGCCGCGCAACGCCACATCCCGTCTCACAGCGGCGAACGTTCCATCCGCCTTCAGGCTCACGGATACCTTACGGAAGTCCCCGTCCCGTCCAATGCGGACAACGCCTTCGAGGCGGCCTCCTTCGCGCAGAAGGCCGCCCTACGTTCCACCGAGGAGACCATACGCAATGATGCGAGCTCTTCGGAAGAGAACACGAACCGCATGATCCCGTCGGACAATCCGTCCGAATCGTCCACGTCCACTCCCACGGCACGGATTCTTTCCGCCGACGCCACGGCGGCGACGCACAGCGACGGACAATGCGACAGCGATCCCACGATGCCGGACGGCCAGAGCGGTTCACCATCCGAACCTTTGAGTATGGGCCCGTCATGGCCGATACGTCGTAAGGCCTCGTGGGCCAAAAGACGCGTCTCCGTGAATTCCCTTCTTCGTTTGGCCGTGGCGTTCCCAACCAAGGCCCGCTCACCGTCGAACAATCGCACGCGGCGCGTCCCCTTCCCCGAGATCAGCACCTCGCAGCCGGAGGCGAGCAGCGGCCCGAACAGGCGAGCCCGTCGCATCATGAGGTCTGCGCACATCATGGAGACTCTATATACCGAAACCCACAAACCCAGCAACGGCAAGGCTTTCTACCAATTCCCAGAATGAGTGTACCACTCTGTTCGCCGCTCAAAGCCCGCCAGAAGGAAATTTGCGCTTTTCCATACCTTCACGCCGACAAGAGGTGTCACGATTACCTATATCTCCCATACTTTCTATGTTTTCTTGTGTAGGAAAATGTAAAAGTGTAAACACCGTCGGAATCGACGGAGACGTTCTCATATGACACGCCGATCGATCATCGAATGTCATGAGTGGCTCCCTTCAGACATAGAGTGGTACACCGATTTGGCCTACCGGATGCACCACGTAACGTGCCACCGATATCGTCGGGCCGAACACCCTCTGAAGACACTACAAGGAAACTATTCCGACAGTCCAAGCCGTTCGGAATCGTTGAAAGGAAACTGTTTTCGGCAAAAGAAAAGGGCTTTCGAATTTCTTCGAAAGCCCTGCTAGCGGAGGATACGAGATTCTGTGCAGAATGCGAGAAAAGCCTTATTTTCCGCCAGTTTTCGAGACTGCAAGGTGACGACGCCACGGTAATTCCCACTGTTTATACGGGCCAACATGTCCCTTCTAGTA
>ENA-OQIZ01000030-OQIZ01000030.1-human-gut-metagenome-genome-assembly--contig:-NODE-30-length-133020-cov-35.280158_pt1 | contig 133020 bp, 112 predicted proteins | sample MGYA00242593_ERZ504758 | MGnify/ENA primary metagenome ERZ504758 (study PRJEB26092, sample SAMD00036364) | human gut metagenome | host: Homo sapiens | study: EMG produced TPA metagenomics assembly...
GAGAAAGTAAAAGCGACGTCAGTGTGCGGTTGACGTCGCTCATTGTGCGCCTTTAGGCGCGGCTGGTATTATGGCCCCTATGGGGCCGTTCTGCAAACCCCGCGTTTTCACGCGGGGTTATGATTTTGCATTGCAGCAGGGAAACACACAAAAATTTCTGCCCACTGCCGCAACCTGCGCGAAACGGGCTGTTTTGTGCGCGAATGGCAGACCACGGAAGGCGGAACTTGTGCTATAATATAAAAAACAGGGAAGCAGAAGGAACAGGGGGTGCAGCAATGAACCTGCAGACGGCGATCGTGGAAGACAGCAAGCCGGATGCCGAACGGTTGAAACAGCTGCTGAAAAAGGCATTTGAAAATGAGAACATATCCTGCAGCTGTTTTGCCAGCGGAGATGAATTTTTGCGGGCCGGCTGGCGCGAAGGGTATCAGGTGGTGTTTCTGGACATCTGCATGGAGGGCACCAATGGCATTGAGACGGCGCAGCGGCTGCGTGCGGCCGACCCGGATCTGCTGATCGTGTTTGTGACATCCTCGCCGGAGTACGTGTGGGATGCCTTTCCGGTACATCCATTCGATTATCTGCTCAAGCCTTATAAGGAAGAAAAGTTTGAGCAGCTGGCAGGGGAGCTGCGGCGGGTGCTGTGCCGCCAGCAGCCGGAGCTGGAGGTGCGCATTGCCCGGCAGATCGTGCGGCTGCCGCTGACCAAGATCTACTATGCTACGGCACAGAACCATTATGTGCGTGTGGTCACGGATGACGGCGAGTGCCGGGCCACGGCAAATTTTGCACAGGTGCAGGAACAGCTTCAGACCCAGCCGGAATTTCTGGTGTGCAACCGCGGCGTGATCATCAACATGTCCAAGGTGCTGCGGTTTGAGGGCGACTGCATTGAAATGCTGGATGGGACCCATCTGCCGGTGCGGCAGAAGGACAAAAACAGCCTGCTTGCCCAATTTACGCAGTACCAGTTCCGTGGTATGCAGCGGGAATTCTGACCCGGAAAGGAGAGCGCTTGTGAATTTTGCATTGTTTGGACGTTTTTTTCTGGAATTTGCAATGATGTATCCGGCAGAATACCTCTGCCTTGCCTCGCTACAGGAGCACTTGCGTGCACCGCGTAAAACCTATGCCATCGGTGCGTCGGCGATCACACTGATGGGTCTGGCTGGCGCAGCGGTGTGCTGCATGCTGGACATAGAAACGAACTTCCTGCTCATCCCGCTGCTCATCATCAGCTTCTGGCTGCTGCGCTGGCGCACCGACCGGGAAGTATCGATCAGCCAGACCATGTTTCTGTTCTCCGTGTCGGCAGTGATGATGTCTGTGTGCACCCTGCTTGCCATTGTGCTGAACGCGGAAGCTGAGCTGGACAATGCACAGCCGGTGTTTCTGCCCAGCACCTCGGTCATCTGCCTGACCCTCTCGGTGATACTCAGCGCCATCTTCCGCTTTACGGCAGTGCGCTGGAGCCGGTGGCTGCTGCAGGAGTACCACGGCGAAGCCTTCTGGGAGTCGGCATGGCCGCTGCCGGCACTGTACGCGGCGTTTCTGGTGTTCTGTATGCCGAAGGAGATCGGCGTCATCCTGATGAACCGCATCCGCATCATCGCGGTGCTGGCAGTGAGCATCTCGCTGCTGGGCATCTTTCTGCTGCTGTACGAGATGTACCGCGTGGCAAAGGAGTATGCCCGCAGCTCCCAGCTGGACCGCGAAAACCAGCTGTTGGCCGTGGAGTCCCGCCGCTATATGGAGCTGCGCAGCTATCTGGAACAGACCCGCCACCTGCGGCACGATTTCCGCCAGCACCTGCATGTGATCTCCGGCCTGACCGAGGCCGGGCGGCTGGATGAACTGAAAAGCTACCTGAGCCAGTACGAGAGCGAACTCAGCGATGCCAGACCCACCCTGTGCGTCAACGCTGCGGTGGATGCGCTTGCCGGCCACTACGACTACGAGGCCCGGAGACAGGGCATCCAGATCGAATGGAAGCTGGAACTGCCCAAGCTCCTGCCCCTGCCGGAGGCCGACCTGTGCACCATTCTTGGCAACCTGCTGGAAAATGCGCTCCATGCCAGCCAGAAGCTGCCGCCGGAAGAACGGCAGATCAAGGTGCTGGCCCGGATGCTCAGCCCGGCCATGATGGGCCTGATGGTGGAGAACCGCTACGATGGCGTGCTGAAAAAGCAGGGCGGCGTTCTGCACTCCACCAAGCATGACGGACAGGGCATCGGCCTTGTTTCCGTCGAAACTGCCGTGCACAGGTATCACGGCAATCTGACGGTGGAAACGGGCGGCAACGTTTTCCGGGCCAATGTGCTGCTGAACCTGTAAAATATTCCTGCCCCAAGGCACCGGCTTTTTTGCACAAGCCGGTGCCTTTTGATTGCACTTTTCCCGGGAGATCATGATACTTATTTATAAAAGGAAAGGCAGGAGGGGAGCATATGGCAGCAGAAAGCAAAACCGGCTGTTTCTTAAACTTTCCTAAAAAAACTTTATCCGGCCCGGCCCTCCCCCGACGGGAGGGCTTTTTGCTGTCCGCACGACGCATACGGTCAAGTTGAAAAATGAATAAAATTTACATATAGAATGATATGATTTTAGGCTGAATGAGCAAAGAATCGAAAGAAGTCCCATAATCATATTGACATAATGGGTAATAGGGTGTAAACTACGTGCATCGGGTCGAGCAAATCCGAAAATTGAGATCATTCAGGGAGGAAACGGCTATGATGTGTTGTTGCGCAATGTGTTGTTGTACCGCAAACGCTTCCCGGACCGGCCGCCCTGCAGTATGGTATGCCGTGTGAGCATATCTGCATATTCTGTGTGGGAACACGCAGAAGGATCTGTCGCTGACCGCCTGGGAGCTTACTTGAAGAGGGAGCTTCCGGGCGTTTTGTTTTGACCCGCAAATCAGGATACAAGGGAGGAATCCGGCAATGGACTGGAATGCGATCCAGCAATATTTGCCGCTCTACCAGAAGGCCGCTGTACTTACCGTGCGGCTGGGCGTTGCAGGCATCATTTTTGCCATCATCATTGGCCTTGCCTGTGCAGTGATCCAGTATGACAAGGTGCCCGTTCTGCGGCAGATCGTGGGTGTTTACATCCAGCTGTCCCGCAACACACCGCTGCTGGTGCAGCTGTTCTTCATTTATTATGGCCTGCCCAAGGTGGGCATCCGCACCAATGCCGAGATCTGCGGCATTGCCGGTCTGGCGTTTCTGGGCGGCAGCTACATGGCCGAAGCGTTCCGCAGCGGTCTGGAAGCCATTGAGCCCATCCAGACCGAGAGTGCCTACAGCCTTGGCATGAACCGCTGGCAGACCATGCGCTACATCATTCTGCCGCAGGCCATGTCCACCAGTATGCCGGCTTTCATGGCAAATGTGATCTTCCTGCTCAAGGAGACCAGCGTGTTCAGCGCCATCAGCCTGATGGACCTGATGTTCACGGCAAAGGACCTGATCGGCATGTACTCCAAAACCATCGAATGTCTGTTCCTGCTGGTGGTGTTCTACCTTATCATTCTGCTGCCGGTGTCCATTGTGGGCAGCCTGATCGAAAGGAGGCTGCGCTATGCTGGATTTGGGTCTTGATGTCCTGTTCAAGGGCAAAAACATGGCCCGCCTGCTGGGCGGCCTTGGCGTTGCACTCAAGATCAGCGCCGTCTCGGTGATCATCAGCCTGCCGCTGGGCATCCTGCTGGGCGTGCTCATGACCTCCCGCAACCCCATTATCAAGGCGATCCTGCGGCTGTATCTGGAGTTCGTCCGCATCATGCCGCAGATGGTGCTGCTGTTCCTCGTTTACTTCGGCACCACCCGTGCCTTTGGGTGGAACCTTTCCGGCGAGACGGCATCCATCATCGTGTTTGTGCTGTGGGGCACCGCAGAAATGAGCGACCTTGTGCGCGGTGCGCTGATCGCCATTCCGAAGCACCAGTATGAGAGCGCCGAGGCCCTTGGCATGAGCCGTGCGCAGACCTACTGGTACATCATCATTCCGCAGACGGTGCGCCGCCTGATCCCGCTGTCCATCAACCTGATTACCCGCATGATCAAGACCACCAGCCTTGTGCTGATGATCGGTGTGGTGGAAGTGATCAAGGTGGCACAGCAGATCATCGAGGCCAACCGCACCGCCAGCCCCAACGCAGCGTTTGGCATTTATCTCACGGTTTTCGTGTTATATTTCTTCGTATGCTGGCCCATCAGTCTGCTGGCATCCTATCTCGAAAAGAAATGGAAGTGACCGTACATGGCAGAACCTATTTTGACTGTTGAACATCTGATCAAGGCCTATGGCGAGACCCCCGTGCTGGATGATATCAGCTTTGCTGTCAAGCCCGGCGAGGTCATCGTGGTGGTCGGCCCTTCGGGCTGCGGCAAAAGCACCCTGCTGCGCTGTCTGAATGGTCTGGAGCCCACCCAGAGCGGCCGGGTGCGGCTGGGCAATGAGACCGTTGCCTACGGCGGTAAAAATCTGACTCAGCTGCGCCAGCGCATCGGCATGGTGTTCCAGAGCTACGAGCTGTTCCCGCACATGACGGTGCTGGACAATGTGCTTCTGGCACCCACCAAGGTGCAGAAGCGCCCCAAAGCGGAAGTGCAGCAGGAGGCTGAAGCTCTGCTGGACCGTGTGGGCCTGCTTGCCAAGAAAAACAGCTACCCGCGGGAGCTTTCCGGCGGACAGAAGCAGCGCGTTGCCATCGTGCGCGCACTGTGTATGCACCCGGAGATCCTTCTGTTTGACGAAGTGACCGCTGCCCTTGATCCGGAAATGGTGCGCGAGGTGCTGGACGTTATGCTGGACCTTGCCAAGCAGGGCAAGACCATGATCATTGTCACCCACGAAATGCAGTTTGCCCGCGCCATTGCCAACCGCGTCATCTTTCTGGATGGCGGCAAGATCGTGGAAGAAGCTGCACCGGCCGAGTTCTTTGACCAGCCCAAGACCGAGCGCGCGCAACGCTTCCTGCGCACCTTCACGTTTGATGCTGTGAAATGAGTCACAGATCAAGATAAAGGCTGCGGGTGTTCCGCAGCCAAATGGGAAAGATTTTGTAAAGGAGTAATCATTATGAAACAGTCTAAGATCTCTCGTCATTCCTTCCTGCTGGGTCTGGGTGCAGTTTCCGCTGCCGCTGTTCTGACCGCATGCGGCGGCTCTTCTTCTGCTTCTACTGCAACTGCAGCATCCGGCAGCAGCGTGGTCTACCGCACTCTGGATCAGATCAAGGAGTCCGGCACCATCAACATCGGCGTGTTCTCCGATAAGAACCCGTTCGGCTACGTGGACGAGAACGGCGAATATCAGGGCTATGATGTCTACTTTGCCCGCCGTCTGGGCGAGGATCTGGGCGTAGAGATCAACTTCGTTTCCACCGAGGCTGCAAACCGCATCGAGTACCTGCAGACCGGCAAGGTGGATGTGATCCTGGCAAACTTCACCGTGACCCCGGAGCGCGCAGAGGAAGTGGACTTTGCTCTGCCTTACATGAACGTGGCTCTGGGTGTCATTTCTCCGGACAGCAACGTTATCACCACTCTGGACAACTGGAACGCTGACGACCAGATGATCGTCATTTCCGGCACCACCGCCGAGACCTACCTGACCAAGGAGTACCCCGACATTCCGCTGCAGAAGTACGATTCCTATGCAACGGCCAAGAATGCACTGGAGAATGGCAACGGCGTGGCATGGGCCAACGATAACACCGAGGTCATTGCATTTGCAAAGCAGAACACCGGCTACACGGTCGGCATTCCCTCTCTGGGCAGTCAGGACACCATTGCTCCCGCTGTGAGCCAGGGCAACACCACCGTTCTGGATTGGCTGAACGAGGAGATCAAGGCTCTGGGCGAAGAGAACTTCTTCCACAAGGACTATGAGGAGACTCTGGTGGATACCTACGGCCTTGACTATGAGGATGAGCTGGTCGTTGAGGGCGGCGTGACCGGCGGCGCAGATGCCGCATCCAGCGAAGCTGCTTCTTCGGAAGCCGCATCTTCTGAGGCTGCTGCTTCCGAAGTAGCTTCCAGCGCAGCCGCACAGTAAATAAAAACACCGAGCGGGCAGGAGAGGGCTGAACCTTTCCTGCCCGTTTTTGCATTGCACCATCTGCCGGAACGTGCTATACTGAAATAAAACAACTCCTGTCTGAAAAAACCTGAAAAAGAGGGGATGTTCCCAATGAAACGTGCCTATACGAACGGGATCCTGCTGGATGGCACCGAGCAGATGCAGCCGGAAGCGCACAAAATCCTGCTGACCGAGGATGATAAGATCATTGCCATTGTCGATGAGGGCGTGGATCTGGACGGTTATGAGGTGATCGATCTGCACGGAGGCTATCTGTGCCCGGGCCTGATCAACCTGCATGTGCATCTGGCAGGCAACGGCAAGCCCAGCGCAAAGCCGCGGGATAATGCTGCGCTGGTGCGCAAAATTCTGAGCAATGGCCTGACCCGTGCGGTGGCCTACAGGCTGGTATGCAGCTACGCGAAGCTGGAACTGCTGGGTGGCGTGACTACCATCCGCACCGTGGGCGGCATTGCAGATTTTGACACCCGCTGCCGGGACGATGCCGCTGCAGGCAGACTGCTGGCACCGCGCATCCTTGCTGCCAACGAAGGCATTTCGGTGCCCGGGGGACACATGGCGGGCTCGGTGGCAGTTGCGGCCCATAACAATGCCGAAGCACTTGCTCAGCTCAAAAAGGCCAGCGGACAGAAGGTGGATCTTGTCAAGCTGATGATCACCGGCGGTGTGCTGGATGCTGCGGAAAAGGGAACCCCCGGCGAGCTGAAGATGAAGCCGGAAATGGTCAAAGCCGTCTGCGACGAGGCCCACAAGCTGGGCTATACCGTGGCGGCACACACCGAGTCGCCAGAAGGCGTAAAGGTGGCGCTGGAAAACGGCGTGGATTCCATTGAGCACGGCGCAAAGATGGATGATGAGACCATCCGGCTTTACAAGGAGAGGGGAGCCTTTGTGTGCACCACCATCTCCCCGGCGCTGCCCTACGCACTGTTTGATACGGCGGTTTCCGGCGCTTCGGAAAAGGACCAGTATAACGGCAAGATCGTGTTTGACGGCGTGGTGGAAAGCGCAAAGACCGCCCTTGCCAACGGCATCCCGGTGGCCTTGGGCAACGATGTAGGCTGCCCGTACATCACCCAGTACGATTTCTGGCGGGAGCTGTGCTACTTCCACAAATACTGCGGTGTAAGCAACCAGTTCGCCCTGTACACGGCCACCCTGCGCAATGCTCAGCTGGCCGGAGTAGGAGACGTGACCGGTTCCATTGAGCCGGGCAAGAGCGCAGATTTTATTGTGACAAAGCACAACCCACTGGAAGACCTGCGTGCGCTGCAGCATCTGGAACTGGTGGTCTGCCGCGGCCATGTGATCAAAAAGCCGAACCCCAAGCGGAACAAAACGGTGGATGCCCTGCTGGACCCGTACCTCGAATAATACTGAAAAAGCAAGGAGAGACGATCGGTCTTTCCTTGCTTTTTCGTTCACATGCCTGCCATCACGGCCATGATGCTTTGCCAGCTCTTGTTGCGGGCAGCGGGCACAGTGGTGCGGCGGCGTGCGGGTGCAGAGCCGGAAGAGACCGTATTCATGGCGGTCATCGGCACCGACGGATGGAAGAATACGGCTGTATCACCGGCCAGCCACTGGGCGGCAAGGCGGGCTGCCTGCGGGTCGGCCTGCAGGGTGCGGCGCTCGGCACCGGCCAGATGATCCGCCAGCCAGTAGAGGATGGCACCCAGCGGCAGGCTGGGCAGAACATCCTGACTCCAGTAGGTCCAGCGAGCACCGGCCCCTACAAAACTCTCCACGGTAATAACGGCACCGGTGCGGGCGTTCTGCGGGATGCTGCCCTGATAATCGATACCGGCGCACTGGCGAAGCTCGGCAGTGATGCGCTGGGTGCGGGCCAGATCCAGCCGGTCTTCCCGGCAGTAGGCGCGGAAATCGGTCTCGTCGATCAGGCCGTCGGCGCTGGAAGGGAAGCGGCCTACCAGCTGGCCATCGGCGTTGTGGCACAGCTGCCAGCCCTTGCGGAACAGCTGGAAGTTCAGGCAGCGGCGACCCATGGTGGAGTAGCACAGAATGGAGGTGCTCTCACCGGGCAGCTGCTTCAGCTCCAGGCAGGCATCGTTGCCGCAGGTGTCCTGCAGCTTTACCGTTAAAAGCAGCTGCGCACCGGGGTGCTGAGCTGACATAGCGTTGTGCATGGCATCAAAATAACGGTTGGCATCCATGATCGGTTCCCTCCTGAAACTATAACACAGCAGTTCGTTGTATAACGGATGGGCACTGCGCCAAACGACCCGGTGCACAGCAGGCGGCTTACGCAGGAATGTTTTATTGACTGAACATAGTATAGCATACTTCACAACGAAAAACAACTATAAGTTTGTAGAAAAACAAAATATTTCCGCGCATCCTGCAACAACGACCCGAAACATGGTTGTTGCAAGAGCGAATCAGTTGTGTTCTGTATCAAAAACAGCCCACAGACGGCAAGGCCAAAGCCTCCCATCTGTGGGCTGTTCTGGTAAAATATGGTTCAATCGCCCAGTTCACGGATCTCGTTCTGAATCAGCCGCCCGGCCGCGCGGGCCAGTTGGTCCATGCCGCGGATACGGGCCATGTTTTTGCCGTAGATCTGTGCAGCGGCACCGGCAGAGCTGTCCTCACCCATGAACACAGCCGACACCCGGATGCCCATGCGCTGCAGCGCACGCACCTGCGCGGCAGTGTCAGCCACACCGGCAGCGTCCTCGTAACCGCAGCCCAGCGGGTTTTCTGCACTGGGCGGGATGCGGCGGCTGTCGTTGGGCGAAGCGTCCGTCAGCACGATGAGCAGATGCCGCGGCGCAGGACCGGGCGCAAACCGCAAAAGGTCGCCTGCTGCCCGCAGGGCAAGGCCGTCACGGTTCCAGCCGGAAGCAAAATATCGGTTGATGTTTTGCAGGTTTTTGTCTGCAAAGCCTTTGAGCACACGCAGTACGGTGTAGCCCCGCAGGCTGCTGAAGCTGGACACCCGCACCGGGATACCGCAGGCCGCAAGGCTCTGGGCCAAAATGGATCCTTGAGCCGCGATCACTTCCTGACAGTGCAGGCGGGAAGCGGATGCGTCCAATAAAAGGTCTACCGTAAAAGAGGGCTGGTTCTCTTCCTCGGCACACAAAAACACCCGGTCATCGTTCAAAAGTGGTGCGCGCCAGATGCGCCCAGCGTTCAGGTTGCCGCTGCGGGCAACACGGGCGTTGGGCTGCTGGTGCACAAGGATGCAGTTGCGGATCTGCTCGGTAAGCCGCAGCACCACACTGCGGTGCAGTTCCCGATTTTTGGCGTAATAAGCGCGGTTGCGGTCGGCCTGCAGCTCAGCCTGTTCAGCCAGATGCTTTGCTTCCGGTGTGGGAGCCTGCTCCGGGCTGGGCACACCGGCACTGAACCACAAATGGCACCCCAGATGGTCGCCCACGCAAAGCTCCTGCTCAGCCTTGCGCAGCCGTTCCGGCGGGTAGAGAGAGCGGCCGAAGCAGCTTTCGATGTAGGCTCTGTCCTGCGCGGCATTCTGCTTCAGGGTGATGTGGGCCCGGCGCTTGTCCACCGCCAGCCCGCCGCCCACAGCATCCACGGAGCTTGAGTGTTCCACGGTCACGCGGTCCGTTTTGATCATCTGGGTGGGCATGGCTTTGGTGGCAAGCTTTGCCAGCAGGCCGTCCAGATGCAGATGCAAAGCTGCTCTCTGGTGCACAGTGCCGTCGAACAGGTTGAATTTTGCGTAGATCGATAAAATTTCGGCTTTCAGCTGTTCCGCTGCCGGCGCTTTTTCCGGGGAAAGAGCCGCAGCAAGGCCGGACTCATAAGGGGTCATCACCGGGTCGGCACGGCCCAGCACACGCCGCCAGCGTGCAGCCTGCATGGTGTACACCAGCTGATTTTTTGCCATCCACTCCTGCCGCGAAAGCTTGTATTGAATCGCAAAAAAGTAATCTGCATGGGCATGGCGCAGCGCTTCCAGAACCGGGCGGCGGGGCAGCTCCAGCCGATAGGCGGCGTTTTCCAGATACAGCCATGTCATGTCGTCCAGCATGGTCTGCCGCAGATCACCGTCCCATGCGTCAAAGACGCTGCGGATCAGCGCGTCACCGTAATATTTGTGGATGAGGCCCACGACAGTGTTCATGTAAAAATCGGTGGTGCCGTCGGTATAGCGGGCCAGAAACAGCGGCTCAAAGCCATAGGCTCCTGCAGCAGCCCAGACCTGATTGGCCGCACGCCGCTCCTGCGCGGTGTAGCTCTGGGCGTCCATCAGCCAAAGAGCTTGGCGGCATCCAGCTTGGCCGGAATGCGCGCTGCGATCACATCACGGATCAGGCCCTGCTCATAGGAGTCAAAGGCTTTGTTGGTGATGCCCATATCCAGTGCCGCGCCTGCCGGGATGCCGCGCCGGATCAGCCGCAGGGCATCCAGCATACCGCGCAGATCCAGCGCCTTGGTGGAAATTTCTGCACTGTCGCACTTTTTCTGCAGGTCAAGGAACAGCAGTGCAAACTGGCGCACATACTTGGAAGCAAGATCGGGGAACTGCGTCCGCAGCAGCTTTTCCAGATCGTCCTGCGTAATGGTGGGCATCTGGATGACCACGAAACGGGAGGTGAGGGCCTCGTTCAGCTCACGAGTGCCGGCATAACCGTAGTTCATGGTGGCAATAAAGCGGGTCTCCTCCGCCAGCGGGATGCGGTCGTAGCCGGGAACATCGATGGCACGGCGGAAGTCCAGCACCGCGTGCAGCACGGCCAGCGCTTCGTTTTTGGCCATGTTGATCTCATCCAGCACACCAAAGCCGCCGCACTGGGCGCAGCGGTATACCGGGCCGGGCCGGAACACCACCTGACCGTCCGCAAAAGTGTCCATGCCAATGAGGGATGCTGCATCCATGTTCACATGGAAGGAGATGTCCCACGCAGGACGGCCAAAGGCGGCGGCAATGTTTTCGGCCAGCACGTTTTTGCCGGTGGCTTTTCCGCCTGCCAGCAGCAGGTTTTCGCCGCAGAGCAGCGCCGCCAGCGCCTGCTCCCACACCTGTTTGCCGTAGTAGGTAAAGGCAGGGGAAGGGATGCGCGGGCGCAGTGCGTCCGGCAGGGCATGGGCAGCGCGGTACTGTTGGACTGCTTCCAGCAGAGCGGGGTCTACCCCTTCCTGCTGCAGAGTTTCAAGGAGATCAGACATTTGTACAAACACCTCGATTTTGCCGGTTGTCTGGCACAAACCGGCTGTTCAGCTTTATCATAGCACAATCGTGGGGATTTGTGTAGGGGGCACGTGGCGAAAAAATGGCAAAGAGAGGCGGCCCCAAACAGGGACCGCCTCTCTTCATGAAGAAAGAAGAAATGGAAAAACGCTTAAGTTGTGCCGGAAAACCGCGCTGGATCAGGCGTTATCCAGACCCGACATCTGCTTGACGGCCTTCATGGCGAAGGTCAGGGTGCGGCCCATGGCCACACCAGCCATCAGGCAGGGGTAGTTGTTGGCAAAGAAGCTGCCGGACATATCACCGGTGATATACAGGCCCTCCATGGGCTGGTTGTTGTTGTCCAGCGCCTGACCCTTTTCGTTGATGGCAATGCCCTGCTCGGTGGTCAGCAGAGAGGCACCCAGCCAGCAGCCATAGAAGGGCGCAGTGCGGATGGCACTCAGGCGGTAAGCGGGCTTGCCGAAATCCTCATCGTTCTGCTTGTCGTACAGCTCATTGTAGCGCTCCACGGTAGCAAGGAAGGTGTCCTTGGCAGCACCGGTAAAGCCCATCTTGTCAGCCAGCTCGTCCAGCGTATCGCACTTGAACAATGCACCGGCCTCAATAGCCTCGTCCATCTTACCCTGAATGTACTTCTCGCCGCCGTTGCGGGTCTGGGCAGAGCAGCCGATGGTGTGGAAACGCTTTGCGTCCTCCAGAATGTTGGCATCGCAGATCTGTGCGTAGACGCGGCCCGGCTGGTGGGCGGCAGCGTAGACGATATCGTTGTAGGGGCAGCTCTCGTTGGCAAAGCGCTCGCCGTTGCGGTTCACCTTCAGGAAGGGCTGGGTACCGGGGTTGTACTGGCGGATCTTGCCGGGGAAGGCCTTGCCGCCAAAGGCAGTGTCGCTATCCACATAGCCGCCATCCACGCCGGGGGCAACAACGCCGCGGTCAAACAGCATGGGAGCGGCTTCCTTGTCCAGATTGGCACCGGCCCATACAGCAGCGCGGATGCCGTAGCCCTTGTCGGCGGGGGAGTAGGAGCAGGCGGTGGTCACGCTGGTGCCAAGCGGGTCCAGCTGCTCCATCATGTAGGGGTTGCCGGGGAAACCGCCGCAGGCCAGCAGCACGCCCTTGTTGGCGTTGTAGCGGATAAAGTGGTCATCTTCGGTGCTCTGGGCGATGATGCCGGTAATGCGGCCCTCGCTGTTCTTTTCCAGCTTGGCCAGACTGGTCTTGAAGTCCACATCGTAGCCCAGCTCCTGAATGTACTGCAGCAGCAGCTCGTTGCGGGCCAGACCAGATGCGCTTTCGCTGGCCATGTAGTTATGCTCCTGCACAGGGAAGAGGTAGTCGGTATTGTGCTCAGCATTCTCTGTGGGCCATGCAGCCTCGCTGCCGGAGGTGAAATCGCACACCCAGCCGTACTTATCTTCCAGAATGCTGCGCATGAAGTCGTGCATAGCGGCAGACTCATTGATCCAGGTCTTGACGACGCGCTGGTCACACTTACCGGAGGCGTAGCGGGAGATCTCGCTCAGCAGCTTGGCGCGGTCGGCGGGCTTTTCACCGGCCTCCTTGGCGGCAGCGGAGTCGATAGCGCCGTACCAGTGGCGGGTGTCCTGTACGTTGGCGTTCTGCTCAATAACGCGGAAATTCAGGCCGTTCGCAGCTGCATAGGCGGCAGCAAACATACCGCCGTTGCCTGCACCCACAATGAGGATGTCGGTGTCCACGGTCTCAGTGATGGCAGTCTCGTCGATATCAGGCTCTTTGCCCAGCCAGTCGTTTGCGTCGCCTGTGGGCAGCTGCACGCTGGACACCACGGCCTCACCCTTTGCCTGTGCGTAGCAGCTCTTGGCAGCCTTCATCACAGCATCGGAGGTGATGGTGGAGCCGGAAACACCGTCGATCTCGGCAGAACCAGCAGCCAGCAGCTGCTCACGCAGCTCATCGGCAGCGGCAGCGCCGAAAGAAGCGGTCTCGCCGGAGGTGTCCACCACCACGTCGGTGACAGCACTGTCGGAGAAGGTCATGGTGACCTTGACGGTGGAGGAGATGCCCTCGGCGGTGCCCTCGTAGGTGCCGGGAATGTACTGACCGGCGGCACCGGAGGCAGTGGAGCTGGAGGCAGAATTGCAAGCAGCCAGTGCGCCGGCGGTCACACCGCTCATGGCGGCGGCAGCGGCGATTTTCAGAAAGCCCTTGCGGGAGATCTTGTTCATAGGTACGCTCTCTTTCTCTTTTCTCTTCTTGTTTTTCTTCTCATCGCGCAGCAAGGTAAAAACCACTTTGCTGAATCTTTAACAATTGTAGCGTAGAGTGACGCACTTTACAATTCAATTATGTTATATTATAATTTAGGAAATACTAATATAAGAAAGCAAGGATGCGCAGATGAACCAGAGTGCACTGGAAGGATTTGTGAAGATCGTAGAGATGGACAGTTTTTCGGCAGCAGCAGAGGCACTGTATCTTTCGCAGTCGGCGCTTTCGCAGCAGATCCGCACGCTGGAAGGGCAATTGCAGTTTGAACTGTTTCAGCATGTACCGCGCCGGGTGATCCTGACCCCGGCAGGCCGGGACTTTTACCCCAAGGCAAAGCAGCTGACGGCCTTGTATCAGGAGGCAGTGCGCCATGCCCGTGCGGTACAGCAGCAGGAAAATCCGCCGGAACGGCATCTGGTCATTGCATGGAGCCATGAGGCCATGCGGATGTTCGGATACGACCTGTTTTCTCTGACGAACGAGCTGTGTCTGCAATACACGTCTATTATGATGCAGTGCGCCAGCCGCAGCGAGGTCTGGCGCAGCCTGAAAAAAGGGGACGCGGACCTTTCTTTCCAGCTGGAAAGTGCGGAATTTTACGCGCAGGGGTTCGCTTTTATCCCGCTGCTTTATGTGCCGGAGCTGTGCATTCCCATCCACCCGCCCGCCGATATGCCGGTGGGCAGGCTGAGTCTGGAGCAGGCGCTGCAATACCGCTGGCTGCCCGTCAAAGAGATGTACCAGACCGTCTACGAGACCAGCCTGCTGCAGGAGGGGCTGGAGCGCGGAGTGAACTTTACGCCGGTGGGCGGCATCCGCAGCGCATCCTATGGGGATCCGGCGCTCAAGATGGTTCCTGCAGTCTATTACCGCAGACCGGATCTCAGCTTTGCGCGGGTACTGGACTGGGGCAGGGGACACCGGTTTGGCATCGTGCTGGGACAAAAGCGCGAGGACCCGGTGGTAATGGCCTATGTCCGCGCTTTGCAGCAGCTGCTGCCGTCCCTCTCGGAAAAGCTGTTCGGCCTGAAGCTGGAACCGGTGGAGGAATAAAGAAAAAAGAAAACCCTCTCAGGCGTATTCGCGCCAGCTCTCCCGAAGGGAGAGCTCTATTGCAGCTGACCGGTAACTGCTGAAAAGCTCCCCCTCTCGGGGGAGCTGGCATCGCGTAGCGATGACTGGGAGGGTAAACAAATAGCACCTGCTGCCTTCGGAAAGGAAGGCAGCAGGTGCTATTTTTGTGCTTATACTGCGATGACGGGCAGCTTACTCCACCACGTCCTCGAACTGGCTGTTGTACAGGTCGGCGTAGAAGCCGCCAGCTTCGATCAGCTGGTCGTGGGTGCCCTGCTCCACAATGTCGCCATCTCGCATCACAAGGATGAGGTCGGCGTCCCGGATGGTGGAAAGACGGTGTGCGATCACAAAGCTGGTGCGGCCCTCCATCAGGCGATCCATGGCGGTTTGGATGCGCTGCTCGGTGCGGGTATCCACACTGCTGGTGGCTTCGTCCAAAATCAGGATGCGGTTATCTGCCAGAATGGTGCGGGCGATGGTGAGCAGCTGTTTCTGGCCCTGACTCACGTTGGAAGCGTCTTCGTTCAGCTCCATCTGGTAGCCGCCGGGCAGGGTGCGGATGAAGTGGTCAGCGTTGGCAGCCTTGGCGGCGGCAATCACTTCTTCGTCGGTAGCATCCAGACGGCCATAGCGGATGTTCTCCATGATGGTGCCCTTGAACAGCCATGTGTCCTGCAGCACCATGCCGAAGCCCTCGCGCAGAGCGCTGCGGTCAAAGTCACGCACATCGTGGCCATTCAGGGTGATGGAACCGGAATCCACATCATAGAAGCGCATGAGCAGCTTGACCATGGTAGTTTTGCCCGCGCCGGTAGGGCCGACGATAGCCACCTTCTGGCCGGGCTTGACCTCACAGCTGAAATCGTGGATGACGGTCTTGTCCGGGGTGTAGCCGAAGCGGACATGACTGAATGTCACCTGACCGTTGATGCAGCCGGGGTCGGCCCGGCGGGCCGGGTCTGCCTGCTGATCCTCTTCCGGCTCGTTCAGAAACTCGAACACCCGCTCAGCGGCAGCGGCCATGCTCTGCAGCATGTTGGACACCTGAGAAAGCTGCTGGATGGGCTGGGTGAAGTTCTTGACGTACTGGATGAAGGCCTGAATGTCACCGATGGTAATGGTGCCGTTTGCCGCAAAAATGCTGCCCACGATGGCCACTGCCACGTAGCCCAGATTGCCCACAAAGTTCATAATGGGCATCATCAGGCCGGAGAGAAACTGGCTCTTCCATGCGGATTCGTACAGCTTATCGTTGGCGGCGTTGAAGTCGTTCAGCACCACGGCCTCACGGTTGAAGGCTTTGACCACGTTGTGGCCGGAGTAGACTTCTTCCACCTGACCGTTCACAACGCCCAGAATGGCCTGCTGTGCCTTGAAGTATTTTTGGCTGAACCGAACTACGATGAGCACCAGCACCAGCGAGACGGGCAGGATCAGCAGGGCGATCAGGGTCATCTTCGGGCTGATGGACAGCATCATGACCAGCACGCCGATCATGGTGGTCACACTGGTGATGAGCTGGGTGATGCTCTGGTTCAGGCTCTGGCCCAGCGTGTCCACATCGTTGGTGATGCGGGACAGCACCTCGCCCACGGTGCGCTTTTCAAAGTAGGCAAGGGGCAGGCGGTTGATCTTTTCGCTGATCTGCTTGCGGAAGTCGTAGCAGACTTTCTGGGAAAGGCCGGTCATGAGCCAGCCCTGAATAAAGCTGAAGGCGCTGCTCAGCAGGTACATGCCCAGCAAAAACAGCAGGATGCGGCCGATATACACAAAGTCGATGCTGCCGGTGCCGCGCAGCTTGGCGATCCAGCCGGTGGCAAGAGCCGTGGTGGCCTTTGCCAGCACCTTAGGGCCTGCAATATTGAAGATGGTAGAAAGAATGGCAAATACAATGGCGGTAACGAGCGAAAGGCGGTAGCGGCCAAGGTTGCGCACAAGCTGCAGCAGGGTGCCCTTGAAGTCCTTGGCGCGTTCGGTCGTCATGCGTCCGGGTCTTGGCATATCACTCACCCTCCTTTTCGGTATTCAGAGATTTGAGGTCCAGCTCCTTCTGGCTCAGCTGGCTGCGGGCGATCTCCTGATACTCCGGGCAGGAAGCCATCAGCTGGGCATGGGTGCCCTTGCCCACCAGGCGGCCTTCGTCCAGCACCAGGATCTGGTTTGCGTGCAGCACAGTGGAGATGCGCTGTGCCACAATGATAACGGTAGCGTTATCGGTCTGGGCTTTCAGTGCACGGCGCAGGGCAACATCGGTCTTAAAGTCGAGGGCAGAAAAGCTGTCGTCGAACAGATAAATTTTGGGGTCCTTGGCAATGGCGCGTGCAATGGAAAGGCGCTGCTTCTGGCCGCCGGACACATTGGAGCCGCCCTGTGCAATGGGGCTTTGGTAGCCCTGCGGTTTTGCGTCGATGAACTCGGTGGCCTGCGCAATGGCAGCGGCCTTTTTCACATCGGCATCGGTGATGTGCTCCCCGCCGAACTTCAGGTTCGAGTCGATGGTGCCGCTGAACAGCACGCCCTTCTGGGGTACATAGCCCAGCAGGTCGTGCAGCTGTGCCTGCGGCATATTGCGCACATCGATGCCGTCCACGGTCACGCTGCCGCCGGTGACATCATAAAAGCGGGGGATGAGGTTGAGCAGGGTGGATTTGCCGCAGCCGGTAGAGCCGATGATGGCGGTGGTCTCGCCGGGCTTTGCGGTAAAGCTGATGTGCTCCAGCGCATCGCTGTCCGCACCCGGGAAGCGGAAGCTCACATCGTGGAACTCTACCTCACCCTGCCAGTTTTCGTGCTCCTGCGCGGGCTTTGCAGCAGCTTCGTCCGGGTCGTTGATGGTGGCCCTGGTGCGGATCACCTCGTCGATGCGCTCCGCAGCCACACCGGCGCGGGGCAGCATGACGGCCACCATGGCCAGCATCAGGAAGGACATGACGATCTGCATGGTGTAGGTGATGAATGCAATCATCTCGCCCACCTGCATGGTGCCGTTGTCCATGGCCTTGCCGCCGAACCAGACGATCAGCAGGCTGGTGCCGTTCATGATGAGGGTCATAAAGGGCATCATGGCAACCATGGCATGGTTGGTGAACAGCTGGGTGCTCATCAGGTCTTTGTTGGCCTTGTCGAAGCGCTCCTCCTCAAACTTTTCACGGCTGAAGGCACGCACCGGCATGATGCCAGTCAGAATCTCGCGGCTGACGAGGTTCAACCGGTCCACCAGCTTCTGCATGATCTTGAACTTGGGCATGGCCACACTCATCAGGAAGAGGATGAGCAGCAGCAGAACGGCCACATCCAGCACGATGATCCAGGAAAGGCCGGTGCTGCTGTTCAGCACATGCAGCACGCCGCCAATGCCCAGAATGGGCGCATAGGCCACCATGCGCAGCAGCATGACGCAGACGAACTGCACCTGCTGGATGTCGTTGGTGGTGCGGGTGATGAGAGATGCGGTGGAAAAATTCTCGATCTCTGCATTGGAGAACCCGATGACGCTGGCAAAGGTCTCCCGGCGCAGGTCGCGGCCAATGGCGGCGGACACACGAGAGGCGAGGAAGCCCACCGCAATGGACACAGCCACCATCAGCAAAGTCAGGCCCAGCATCTGGCCGCCTACGCGGTAAAGATAGCGCATCTGCACATCGTGGGCAATGCCCTGAGCCTCGTATTCCAGCTGCACCAGAAGCATGGACTGGCTTTTGAGGTTCTCCATCAGGGTATCATCCAGACTGGCAAAAGCACCGGCCAGCTGCTGCTGGACAGCTTCGCGGGTGAAGCCGGGCATCTGGCTCATAGCGGCAAACTGGGCGCATACGGTGTCCAGATCTTCGGCAGTGGGGGTGACGGTCTCGCTATCCGTGGTGGTGCTCTCAGAGGATGCCGCCTGCATGTCAGCAAGACCGGTCATGCCCATGGTGTCCTGCCCGGCGGGGGCGTTCGCTGCCTGCGCGGCGGCCATATACAGCACGATGTCCGGCGTGGTGACGGCATCCTCCAGCGCGGTGCGCTCGTCATCGGTCAGGTCGGTGCGCAGCTTCAGCACGCCGTCGTCCTGAAGATAATACCCGTAGGCGTTCTGGAGCGCATCAGCGTCCTCTTCGCTCATCAAAAGCGTGAGGGCATCCAGCGTGCTCTGGCGTATCGTTTCCGGCAGGGGGCTTTCAATGCCGCCCTGCTGGATGCCGGTGTCCACGATCCTGCTGGTGTAGTCCGGCAGCGAAAGATCGCAGTACGCCTGCACGAACAGCAGCGCGAACACCACAAGACAGACGGCCCAGTGCCGGGCCAGCTGCTTGAAAATTTTCGTCATAGTTCGGTTCTCCCTTCGTTGTTTTTTGCTTCACGGGAAGCGTTTTCCGCAAGGATGGCATCCATCAGTGCGCCGCGCAAAGTATTCATCTGCTGCACCTGCTCCGGTGTCAGCCGGGCCATCACGCAGGCAAAATAATCGCTGAGGGCATCCTCACACCGGGCACAGGCGGCGTAGCCCTCCGGCGTGATGCGCACCAGCGTTTTGCGCCGGTCAGCCGGGTCCGCTTCGCGCAGAACAAGGCCGTCCTGTTCCAGCTGGCGCAGGCTGCGGCTGATGGCCGGCAGCGGCTGGTGTGCCTCCCGGGCAAAATCGGAAACATACACCGTTCCGTTCTGCCCGCGGGTACTGATCGTGTGAGCCAGACCCTCCAGCATGGGAAAGTGGCACTTGGGACAGCCCCGCAGAGCCGCCTTCATGCCGGCCCGGGATGCCTTGCTCAGCCGTCCGAAAAAATGGCACAGACCGTGAAAGCTCGCGGCGGCTTCGGTCTCGTTCAACATTCTATCCCTCCTCATTGCAAAATGCTTAACAGTTGTTAACTATTAACGCCTGACAATAGTATTCCTCCGGCACCCAGAATGCAAGGGCAGTTTAGGATAATTTTAAAAAAGTTCACAAAAAGGGGAGGGCGGCAGAAAGCCTGAACCGCCCGGCAGCTGCATAAATAGAATAAGAAACGTTTCTGCGGGAGGGGCGGCGGCAGTGGAACAGAACCTGACAAGAATTTTTACACTTTTTGGCGGCTTGGCACTGTTTTTATACGGCATGGATGCGCTCAGCCACAGTCTGGAAACAGCGGCAGGCAGCCGCCTGAAAAGCCTGCTGGCCGCTGTGACCGGCAGCCCGGTGCGGGGCGTGCTGGCGGGGGCTGCGGTCACGGCGGTACTGCAAAGCAGCTCGGCAGTCACGGTGATGGTGCTGGGCTTTGTAAGTGCGGGCCTGCTGACCCTGCGGCAGGCGGTCCCGGTGATCTTTGGCTGCAACATCGGAACCACCATTACCGCACAGCTGCTGGCTTTCCGGCTGGAAGATGTGCGCGGCCTTGTGCTGCTGGCCGGGCTGCTGCTCTGCTTTGCCTGTGCGGGGCGGAAGGGCCGGGCTATTGGCCGGGCGGTGTTCGCCTTTGGCCTGCTGTTCGAGGGCATTGCCGATATGGGCACTGCCATGGAACCGCTGGCGCAAAGCCCGGTGTTTGTGCACTGGCTGGGTCGGGTGCGGCAGCACCCATGGCTGGGGCTGCTGGCGGGGCTTGGCATGACCCTTACAGTGCAGAGCAGCTCGGCTACCATTGCCTTGCTGCAGAACTTTGCAGCTCGCCCCGGGCTGGACGGCAGCAGTCTGTTGGGTCTTGCTGGTGCGCTGCCGGTGCTGCTGGGCGATAACATCGGCACCACCATCACGGCAGTGCTGGCATCCTTGAGCGCAAACCGGGACGCAAAGCGGGTGGCTGCGGCCCATGCAGTGTTCAATCTGACCGGCGCGGCGGTGTTCTGCGCCGGTCTGCCGTTGTATGTGCGGCTGACGGCTGCACTTTCGCCCAAAGGGCCGGAGCTTGCCGTGATCGCCCGGCAGATCGCGAATGCGCACACCTTGTTCAATGTGGTGTGCACGCTGGTGTGGCTGCCGCTGACCCCGCTGATGGTGCGGTTTGTGTGCCGCCTTGTGCCGGACCGGGCAGTGCGGTAAGCTTTTACTGGACAAACATACCAATTGCGCATATACTGAAAGGGTTGAAACCTACCGCGGAACAAAAAGGAAACATTGCTATGCGACAGAAAATCGGAAGAGTGTGTATGGTGCTGGGCGCGCTGCTGATCCTTGCGGCAGCAGCCCTGCTGGCCTATAACAAGTGGGATGCATCCCGTGCAGACAAGGCCTCGCAGGAGGTGCTGGGCGAGCTGGAGCAGACCCTGAACGCTGCCATTGAGGAAAAGGCAAAATCGGATACCGTGGCGCTGCAGCCGGAGCTGGACCCCACGCAGGAAATGACCGTGACCGAACTGAACGGCTGGGATTACATCGGCTATCTGTCCATTCCGTCCATCGGGCTGGAACTGCCGGTGATGAGCCAGTGGAGCTATGCGGGTCTGAAAATCGCACCGGGCCGTTACTCCGGTTCCACCTATGCGGATAACATGGTGGTCTGCGCCCACAACTATGCAAAGCATTTCAGCCCCATCAAGTGGCTGACCGAGGGCGCGCAGGTCTATTTTACGGATATGGACGGTATGCGCTGGACCTACGAGGTCTCCTATGTGGAAAACCTGCAGCCCACGCAAATTGAGGAAATGACCGAAAAGACGGAGGAGTCCGATGAATGGGATCTGACCCTCTTTACCTGTACCACCGGCGGCAGCGCCCGGTGCGCTGTGCGGTGCGTGCGGACGGGTTACCCGGCGCTCACAACGGAGACCGCAGAATAAGATGCAAAAAATCCCCTGTGCCAGCGCACAGGGGATTTTTCATATCCGGTATTCGGTGGGCGGTGCCCACCTTCACAGGGGATTACTTGCTCTGAATGTACTCGTCAATGGCCTTTGCAGCAGCCTTGCCTGCGCCCATGGCCTTGATGACGGTGGCTGCGCCGGTCACGGCATCGCCGCCGGCGTACACACCATCGCGGCTGGTTTTGCCGTCGTCGCCGTCGGTAACGATGCAGCCGTGCTTGTTGGTTTCCAGACCCGGGGTGGTGGAGCGGATCAGCGGGTTGGGGCTGGTGCCAAGACTCATAATGACCGTGTCCACATCCAGCTCGAACTCGCTGCCCTTCTTTTCGATGGGGCGGCGGCGGCCGGAAGCATCCGGCTCGCCCAGCTCCATCTCAATGCAGGTGATGGACTTGACAAAGCCCTCGTCGTTGGCGTGGATCTCCACAGGGTTGCACAGGGTCTTGAAGATGATGCCCTCTTCCTCGGCGTGCTCCACCTCTTCCTTACGGGCGGGCAGCTCAGCCATGCCGCGGCGGTAGACGATGTACACGGTCTCGGCACCCAGACGCAGGGCGCTGCGGGCAGCGTCCATAGCCACGTTGCCGCCGCCCACAACGGCGACCTTTTTGCCGGTGCGGATGGGGGTCTTGCTGGTGGGCAGATAAGCCTTCATCAGGTTGGAGCGGGTCAGGAACTCGTTGGCAGAGTAGACGCCCTTCAGGCTCTCGCCGGGGATGCCCATGAAGCGGGGCAGACCGGCACCGGAGCCTACGAACACGGCCTCGTAGCCGTACTCGTCCATCAGCTCGTCGATGGTGAGCACCTTGCCAATGACCATATTGCACTCAAAATCAACGCCCATCTTCTTCAGGCCGTCGATCTCCTGCTGCACGATGGCCTTGGGCAGACGGAACTCAGGGATGCCGTACATCAGCACGCCGCCGGCCACATGCAGGGCCTCGTAAACGGTGACCTTGTAGCCAAGCTTTGCCAGATCGCCTGCGGCGGTCAGGCCGGCAGGGCCTGCGCCGATGATGGCCACCTTGTGGCCGTTCCATTCGGGCACGATGGGGGCGGTGTGCACATTCTCACGGTGCCAGTCGGCAACAAAGCGCTCCAGGCGGCCGATGCCCACCGGCTCGTTCTTGATGCCGCGGGTGCACTTGCCCTCGCACTGGCTCTCCTGCGGGCATACACGGCCGCAGACAGCAGGCAGGGAAGAGGAGCGGTTGATCACCTGATAAGCGGCTTCAAAGTCGCCCTCGGCCACATGGCCGATGAACTCGGGGATATCGATGCCCACAGGGCAGCCGGTCTGGCAGGGTTTGTTCTTGCAGTGCACGCAGCGCTTTGCTTCGTTCACGGCCATTTCTTCGGTGTAGCCCAGAGCAACTTCCTTAAAGTTCTTGTTGCGCACATTGGGGTCCTGCGTGGGCATGGGGCACTTCTTCGGGTCCATATTGAAAGCCATCTTATTTTACCTCCTGATTGAGCAGATTGCATGCCGCTTCACGGGCGTGTGCCTCAAACGGGCGGTACATGGTGCCGCGGGCCATTGCCTCATCAAAATCCACCAGATCGCCGTCAAAGTCGGGGCCGTCCACGCAGGCGAACTTGGTCTCGCCGCCAACGGTCAGGCGGCAGCCGCCGCACATGCCGGTGCCGTCGATCATGATGGGGTTCATGGAAACGATGCTCTTCAGGCCATGCTTCTGGCAGGTTTTGACCACGAACTTCATCATGATCAGCGGGCCAATGGTGATGACCAGATCGTACTGGTTGCCGGCGGCCACCAGCTCGTCCAGTGCAGCGGTAACAACACCCTTGGTGCCATAGCTGCCGTCGTCGGTCATAATGCGCAGCTCGTCGCTGCAGGCTTTGAACTCGTCCTCAAGGATCAGCAGGTCCTTATTGCGGAAGCCCACCACGCTGTGCACCACACAGCCCTGCTCGTGCAGCTCACGGGCAATGGGCAGAGCAATGGCGCAGCCTACGCCGCCGCCCACGACACATACCTTCTTCAGGCCTTCCACCTCGGTGGCGCGGCCCAGCGGGCCTACAAAGTCGTGGACACTCTGGCCCACCTGCAGGCTGTTCAGCTCCATCGTGGTACCGCCCACGATCTGGAAAATGATATCCACAGTGCCCTTTTCGCGGTCGTAACCGGCCACGGTCAGGGGGATGCGCTCGCTGTCCTCAAACGGGCGCACAATGATAAACTGGCCCGGCTTTGCCTTTTTGGCGATCAGCGGGGCTTCAATGACCATCTTCGTCACGGTGGGATTCAGCGCGACTTTTTCAGTGATCTTATACATTGTGTTTGCTCCTTTATGCTGGCTTTTCCTATTTCTGCGCACGAAAACGCGCCTGTATGCCCTCAGCGGCATAACAGACGCAGCTCTTACAGGCGACAAAATGACACTTTCCATTATAATAGTTTACAAAAGGGAAAGCAAATCAATTTTCTTCGTGTATGTCGTGGCAAACTTGAATGATAACACAGGTAAAGCCCGCAAAAGTGAAGTCTTTTGAATACAGACAGGCGGGTTTCCAACTTTTTTGCAGAAAATGCAAATTTGTGGTTGACAATTTCCGGGCGGTACGGTATAATAATCAGCGTCGCCGGTAAACAGTCCGGCACAAACACATGGAATGTGCGGCCGTAGCTCATCTGGTAGAGCGCCACCTTGCCAAGGTGGAGGTAGCGAGTTCGAGCCTCGTCGGCCGCTCCATTTTGTGGAAGTTTAGCTCAGCTGGGAGAGCATCTGCCTTACAAGCAGAGGGTCAGCGGTTCGAGCCCGTTAACTTCCACCATTTGGCCCGGTAGCTCAGTTGGTTAGAGCACCAGCCTGTCACGCTGGGGGTCGTCGGTTCGAGCCCGATCCGGGTCGCTCGTCGAAAGTCCTGCAGTTCATCGGGCGGTCTTGCAAGCAAGACTGCCGTGATGAACGCCAGACTTTCTCCTCTTCCCCACAAAATCTTGCTTCGCAAGCTTTCGCGGGGGTCCCGAAATTCGCGAGAATCGCTCGGGAGGGTGCAGGGATAATTGCACCGCTTATGCCTCTGTAGCTCAGTCGGTAGAGCAGGGGACTGAAAATCCCCGTGTCATTGGTTCGATTCCGATCGGAGGCACCAGCTAAGGAAATCCAGCAGGGTTTCCAATATGCGGCCGTAGCTCATCTGGTAGAGCGCCACCTTGCCAAGGTGGAGGTAGCAAGTTCGAGCCTCGTCGGCCGCTCCAATACGAAGCCATCGTTGATGCAGAAATGCAAAAACGATGGCTTTTTTGTTGTTTCCCGTTACGGCTCCTTCCTGTGAAAAAAGAAAAGCCGGAAAATCCGCAGATTTTTCGGCTTTTGCAAATATGAAAATAATGATTCCGCTGATATTGTCGGAGCGCGATCCGTGCGCGGAGACAATTTTAAATCGTTTCTTACAGGATCACATTTTTAATGAGCAGCGAAATGCTGCCGTCGTCGCTGTGCAGAAATTCCACCTCGTTGTCCGAGTTGAGCAGTTCGGTGGGAATCTTCACCTCAATGCCGTTGGCGGTGTGGATGCTGCGGCTCTCCATGCGGCGGATGCGCGCAGGGGTCACGGTCACGGGCTGCTCAGGCGCTTCCAGCACATCACTCTTTTCCACATAATCATCAAAGGGCACGGCGGCAAGGGGATATTCCTCCTCCAACTGCTGACGCACCTGCTGGATGGATACCTGATTGTCGTTGTCTGCGGCCTGATTGGCGATCAGCATCGCGACCTGAGCCTCTACGTGGGGCTGATCTGCGTAGTTTTCCTGCACGGCCTGCACGGCGGCTTCCTGAATGGCCTGCAGCTTTTTCTTTTCCGGCTGGGCGGTGGTGTACTGGAACACTACCGTGGAAAGGTAAAAATCCTTGTGGCCGTCGATGTCGAACTTTTTTTCCAGCAGCTTCATGGAGTAGTCGGTCAGATTGACAAGGGCACCTTCCTCTACCTTGCCGCTCTGGCTGGGCAGGCAGGCCCGCTGCTGGATGATGGAGTTCACCGGGGCACCCTCCACATTCTCGGTGTAGTGGGTGTAGCCGTTTTTGTAGTTCAACTTCAGGATGCCCAGCCACGGCTCACCATCGCGGGTAAAATCCACCACGGCAAGGTCTGCCCCCGGAATGGTGGTGTGCGCGTGCATGTAGTCGAACAGAACGCCCGCGATGCGGCAGGAGAGGTCCACAAAATCGTGGTTGTGCTCCAGCTCGTTTTTAAAGGCGGAATCCGGCAGCGGGCGGCACTGGCGGATATCGTCGCTGGCAAGCAGCTTTTCGATGTGGTACTGGAAATAGGCGGTCTTTTCGGCGGTCATTTCCATGCCGCTTCCGCTGAGTACAGGCGCATCCATGGTGGTGTCCAGCACGTGCAGAATGGCCTGATGAATGATGATCTCCATGGGAGTTACCTCGTTTTTATAAGAATCTCTTTGGCATACAGTATAGCACAGCCCGGCCCAAAAGGCGAGAGCACATCTTGTAAACCGCCTGCAGGAATGCTACAATAAGGGCAGAAAACCACGTAGGAAAGGGGACAAAAACCATGGAATTCCGTGATAAGCCAATGGAAAACCTCATCCGCCTTCAGGAAAAGGATATCTGCAAAAATGCCCGCGCGCTGCTGCTGGACGGTGAGAGCATCGTGGGTGCCTATAAGACGGTGCGCGATCAGGTGATCTTTACCACCCACCGCATCATCATGGTGGATATGCAGGGCGTTACTGGAACCCGGCAGCAGATCTTTGTGCTGCCGTACCGCAAGGTGCTGCACTTCGGGATCCAGACGGCAGGCTTTGGCGACCCGGTGCAGGCATCGCAGCTGACCGTCTGCTTTGCGGACGCACACGAGGCAAAGTTCGGCTTTATCGGCCAGCAGGAACTGTTTGCGGTCGCCAACGCCATCAGCCGGTGCATCCTGTAAATAACTCCTTTAAAACAGCAGGCTCCCCGCCCGAGACCGGACAGGGAGCCTTTTGCTGTATATGAAATAGGAGAATGGCAGAATTAGCAGCAGCTTGTTTTGCGCACCAGCTGTTCGTGCATGAATACCATGAGCACCAGCAGTGCCAGCAGGTAAAAAGGAAACAGTGCCGGAGTGATGTTGTTTGCCAGCAGGCCGAACAGCGGCGGCATGGCCAGATTGCCCAAATAGGCGCTTGCCATCTGGATGCCGATGACCGCCTGCGATCTGTCCGCACCGAAGTGTTCCGGCGTGGAGTGAATGATGCTGGGATAGATGGGCGCACAGCCCAGCCCCACCAGAACAAGACCGCTCAGGGCAAGGATCTGCGGCCCGGGCAGCAGCAGAGCCAGCACCCCTGCGGCCAGAATGCACTGACCCATGCGGATCATCTGCGTATCGTTGAATTTCAGGGTCAAAAAGCCGCAGGCGGCGCGCCCGGCAGTGATGCCGATGTAGAACAGGCTGGCAAAGCTGGCGGCAGTGCCGGCGGAAACGCCTTTCGTCAGTGTGAGGTAGCTGCTGGCCCATAGACCGGCCGTGGTCTCCAATGCACAGTAGCAGAAGAAGCACAGCATCACCTCTCTGGCACCCGGCAGACGGAATACCTGTCCAAGGCTCAACGCCCGCGTCGAAGCAGTTTCGGTGTCGGTGCCTGCAGTACGGCTCTGCCATAGCGGCAAACTGAAAAAGAGCACTGCGCTCAGCAGGATCTGGAACAGGGCAATGTACCGGTAGCCGGATGTCCACGGCCCGCCGCCTGCCAGCACCCGGCCCATGACCATGGGGCTGATCATGGTGCCGATGCCCCACATGCAGTGCAGCCAGCTCATGTGGCGGCTTTTATAATGTAAGGCAACATAGCTGTTCAGGGCCGCGTCCACGCTGCCTGCACCCAGCCCATAGGGCACGGCCCACAGGCAGAGCATCCAGAACTGTGTGGAGACCGAAAAGCCGAACAACGCGGCAGCTGTCATGGCCACACTGAGGGCGGTCACTTTTCCGGTACCCAGCGCACGGGTGAGCCGGTCGCTGTTCAGGCTGGAAACAATGGTGCCAAAGGAGATGATCATGGAGATCAGCCCCGCATAGGACACCGGCACACCGAGCGCCGGATACATGGAGGGCCACGCCGACCCCAGCAGGGAATCCGGCAGGCCCAGACTGATGAACGAGATGTAAATGATCGGAAGCAGAAGCTGTACCATAAATCTTGAGTTCCTCCGGGAAGCGTGTTATACTTGCAATGCATCTTGTACTTTGCTGATGTAATAATATCACACATCGGAGCGGAATATTAGGATAAAAACGCCCGATTGATACAACAAAACCGGCGCGGATGCAGATGTGCACCTTGACGGAAAGGAGATGGCTGATCGTGGCATTTCAGACCGGCTGTGCAGCAGCGGGCGGGCTCAACTGCCTGCCGGATGTTGTGGCGGATGACGAGGGCAGGGAACTGGTGCAGCACGGCAGCGCACTGTTTCCTATTGCCTGCTATGAAGAGGACCTCAAAAGCTACTCGGTAGCATGGCATTGGCATGAAGAGTTTGAATACATCCTTGCCGTAAAAGGCCCGCTGGCGGTGGACGTGAGCAAAGCCCGTCTGGTTTTGCAGACCGGGCAGGGCGTGTTTGTCAATTCCGGAGTGTTCCATGCGGTGGAGCAGGCTGAGACCGGGGATGCCCTGCTGCATTCCGGGGTATTCCATCCGCGCCTGATCGGCGGCATGGATACCATCTTCTGGCAAAAGCTCGTACACCCGCTGCTTCAGCCGGGAGCACCGGCGTTCTTTCTGCTGGACGAGGCAGACGACGGGCAGAAGGCCGTGCTCTGCCATTTGCGGGAAGTCTGGGACGCAGTGGCCCAAGAGGTCTTTGACTATGAGAATCAGGCGCGGTACCATCTTTCGGCGGCGGTGCATCTGCTGGGAATGCAGTGCGAGGGTGGAAAAACAAAGGTCTCTCAGCAGGAGCAGATCGCGGCCCAGCGCATGAAACAGATGCTGCGTTTTGTGGAAGAGCATTATGCTGAGGAACTGAACGTGGAGCGCATTTCCGACTGCGTGGCCCTGAGTGAGAGCGCCTGCCTGCGCAGCTTCCGGCAGCTGCTGGGGATCACACCCATCCAGTATGTCAAGCAGTACCGCATTGAAAAGGCCGCCGAGCTGCTGCTTTCCACCAGCATGAAGATTGGCGAGATCGGTGCCGACTGCGGCTTTTCGGATACCAGCTACTTTACAAAGACCTTCCGGGAGATCAAGCACTGCACGCCCAGAGAGTACCGCCAGAAGTTTGCAGGAAGAGAGCAGTCTCTTTCAAGGCGGGACGGCGGCAGAGCCAGTGCACCGGCTGAAACAGCGTTATAAAAAGGAGAATCGGAAACAATGCAGCGTAGTTTGACCAAAGGCCCCATCACCGGCAGCATTTTGCTGTTTGCTCTGCCGCTGATGCTGGCCTATCTGCTTTCGGCCACGCCGCTGGGCGTTACCGGCATCTGGCTCAGCGTGCCCATCGGCTGGGCGCTGGCAGATATCATCGGCATTGGGTACTATTTAAAAAAGAAGCGGTGACGGCAGGGGGAAAAGAAGATGGTCGACCATATCAGGATCCGCGGCGCGCGGGTGCACAACTTGAAAAACGTGAATGTGGATGTGCCGCTGGGCAAAATCGTGGGTGTGGCGGGCGTGTCCGGTTCGGGCAAGTCCAGCCTTGCGCTGGGCGTGCTTTACGCCGAAGGCTCCCGCCGGTATCTGGACGCACTTTCCACCTATACGCGCCGCCGCATGACGCAGGCGGCAAAGGCATCGGTGGACGAAGTGCTGTATGTTCCGGCTGCACTGGCACTGCATCAGCGGCCCGCTGTGCCGGGCATCCGCAGCACCTTTGGTACCGGAACGGAACTGCTGAACAGTCTGCGCCTGATGTTCTCCCGTCTTTCCAGCTATCCCTGCCCGCAGTGCGGCCGCTGGCTGGAACCCAGCCTTGCCGTGGCGGCAGAAAAGCCGCTGCTCTGCCCGCAGTGCGGTGCCAGCGTGCGCGCGCTTTCCGCTGAAGAATTTGCCTTCAACAGTCAGGGTGCCTGCCACACCTGCAGCGGTACCGGCATGGTGATGACCGTGGACGAGAGCACCCTTGTGCCGGACGATTCTCTTACGATCGACGAAGGTGCCGTGGCCCCGTGGAAGAGCCTGATGTGGTCGCTGATGGTGGATATCTGCCGGGAGATGGGCGTGCGCACCGATGTGCCCTTCCGCGACCTGACCGACCGGGAAAAGGATATCGTTTTCCATGGCCCGGCGGAGAAGAAGCACATTTTTTATCATAACAAAAATTCCAATCAGGCCGGGGAGCTGGATTTTACCTATTTCAATGCCACCTATACCGTGGAGAACGCCCTCTCCAAGGTCAAGGATGAAAAGGGCATGAAGCGGGTGGAAAAGTTCCTGCGGCAAGGCATTTGCCCGGACTGCGGCGGCACCCGGCTGTGTAATGCGGCTCGTACCCCAAAGCTGCGGGGCATCACGCTGGACAAGGCTTGTCAGATGACTCTTGTGCAGCTTACCGATTGGGTGGCGGGTGTGCCGGACAGTCTGCCGGAAGAGATGCGGCCCATGGCCCGCAATATCTGCGAATCCTTCCAGACGGCAGCGGCACGGCTGCTCTCGCTGGGCCTTGGCTACCTGACGCTGGACCGCTCCGCGTCCACTCTTTCCACCGGTGAGCGCCAGCGGATGCAGCTGGCCCGTGCGGTGCGCAACCGTACCACCGGTGTGCTCTATGTGCTGGACGAGCCGTCCATCGGCCTGCATCCTTCTAACATTGAAGGCCTGACCGATGTGATGCACGACCTTGTGGCCGACGGCAACTCGGTGGTGCTGGTGGATCACGATACCCAAATTTTAAAGGAAGCTGACTGGCTGATCGAGATGGGGCCGGAAGCCGGTGCAAAGGGTGGACATGTGATCGCGCAGGGCAGCATTCCGAAAATTGAACAGAACGCGGCTTCTCAGATCGGCCCGTTTCTTGCAGGCAGGGCGGGGGTGAATGCCCGGCCTCATGTGCCGGAAAATGAACTGTTTGCACAGGGCCGCATCCATCTGGCAACCTCGGCCATCCATACTGTGAAGCCGCTGGAACTGGAACTGCCCAAGGGGCGGCTGACCGTGGTTACGGGTGTGTCCGGCAGCGGCAAGACCACCCTGATTTTGGAAAGCCTGGTCCCGGCCTTGCAGGCAAAGGTGAACGGCACAGCCCTGCCAGCGCATGTGAAAAGCGTGGAGGCCGAGGAAATTGCGCAGGTGAAGCTGATCGATGCAACGCCCATCGGCATCAATGTGCGCTCCACCGTGGCCACCTATGCCAATGTGCACGATGAGCTGCGCAAGCTGTTTGCCAAAACGCAGGATGCCAAAAACCACGGCTATAAGGCGGGCGATTTCTCCTACAACACCGGTAAGCTGCGGTGCCCCACCTGTGACGGCACCGGCGTCATCAGTTTGGATGTGCAGTTTTTGCCGGACGTAGAAGTGCCCTGCCCGGACTGCGGCGGTTCGCGTTACAGCCGGGAAGCGGCGGCAGTGAAGCTGCCCACGGCGAACGGCGAACCAGCCTCCATGGCCGACCTGATGGACATGGATGTGTCCACTGCATTGGAAGCCTGTGCGGACTGTAAGCTTGTGCGCCAGCGCCTGCAGGTACTGAAAGAATTGGGCCTTGGCTACCTGACCCTTGGCGAGGAGACACCCAGCCTTTCCGGCGGCGAAGCCCAGCGGCTGAAGCTTGCCAGCGAGATGGGCAAGGGGCAGGCAGACAGTGTGTTCGTGTTCGATGAACCCACCATCGGCCTGCATCCGCTGGATGTACAGACCCTGCTGGGTGTGTTCCAGAAGCTGATCGGGAACGGTGCCACCGTGGTGGTCATTGAGCATGATCTGGATGTGATCCGCAATGCGGATTACCTTGTGGATATGGGGCCGGGCGGCGGCGATGCCGGCGGACGCATCGTGGCGGCAGGTACGCCGGAACAGGTGAGACAGAACCCGGAGAGCATCACCGGGCGGTATATCTGATAGAAAAAGCAACGCCCGCCGGGTCTCCCCGGCGGGCGTTCTCTGTACGGCGATAAAACTTACCGCTTGATATCGTAGTTCATGTTCATCAGGTTGCGGATAGTGCTCACATCATCGGTGATGTTGGCATCGCCGTGGATGGTGTGCTTGATAGCACTGCTTGCCACCGCAAAGTTGATCATATCCATGGCTCTGTAGTTGTGCAGCATGGCGTAGATCAGGCCGCTGGCAAAGGCATCGCCGCCGCCCACGCGGTCAAGGATATTAAAGGTGAACAGCTTGCTCTCGAAGGTGTGGCCGTCGTACCACATGAAGGCCTTCAGGCTGTTCTCGCTGCCGCTGTGCGCATAACGCACATGGCGGGCAATGCACTTGAGGTTGGGATACCGCTCGATGAAGTGCTGGAAAATCTCGTCCTGCTGCTCATAGCTGGGCTGCAGAGGCACGCCGTCCTTCCAGTCGCCCTTGGAGTGGTCGCTCTCATCCTTCCACAGGTGGTACGGCTCAATGCCAAGCAGCACATCCACATAGGGCAGGCACTCGGTGCAGAAATCGCGGGCTTCTTCCCAGCTCCACAGGGTGGAGCGGAAATTGCCGTCGAAGCTGACGGTCAGGCCCTTGTTTTTGGCGACCTTGAGCATATCCAGAATGAGGGTGCGGCAGTTGGGTGCCAGTGCCGGGGTGATGCCGCTCAGGTGCAGCCAGTCGTAGCCGTCCAGCAAAGCATCCAGATCCACCTGCGAGAAATCGTACTCGGTAATGGCACTGTGCTTGCGGTCATAGATGACCTTGGACGGGCGGATGCCGTAGCCGGTCTCCAGATAATAAGTACCCAGACGGTTGGAAGGAGTCTCGTTCGGCTCGGTCAGGATCATAGGGGTGCAGTGCACGTCGTTGGAACGCAGCCAGCGCACGGCGCTCTTGCCCAGACTGTTGTTGGGCACCACGCTGAAGAAGGTGCTGTCCACACCAAGGTTAGCCAGTGCCAGTGCAATGTTGGCCTCGCTGCCGCCGTAGCTGGCCTCAAAGCCGGATGCCATACGGATCTTCTCGTAGTTCGGCGGGGTCAGGCGCAGCATGATCTCACCGCAGGTGATGAATTTCTGGCCGGTGGTATCGTTGCCAAGGATCGGGTTGAAATGTTCCATAACGCTCCTCCTGATATTTACAGCTCATCAGAGTTCTGTTAACACATCGTTGTATCCATTATAATCCGGCCCGGATGGGATTGCAAGCATTTCCGCGGGGATGCAAGAGAAAATAATCAGCCTTTTTTGGGAGATTTGACGAATTCATACCCCTGTCAAATCGAAAGAAGGCGTATACTCTTCCTTTGCGCTGCTCTTCTGCTGCATGTAGCCCTGCACCAGTCCCTTATCCATGGCATAGTTGACCACCCGGCGGTATTCATAGGTGGTAATGCGCCGTCCGATGCCGTGCTCTGCGGCTTTGTAAAACGGTGTGTACTGGCTCATGACGCTGGGGATGAAGCACTCGGGGTCTGCATCGTTCCACGCGGCCATCTGGTCAAGCACCGCAAAGCTGTCGTCAACATGGCCGGGCAGGGCAAGGTGCCGCAGAATGACCCCCTTTTGCAGGATGCCCTCTGCATTGAACACCGGGTGCCCGGCCTGTGCCATCATGGCTTCAATGGCGGGCTTTGCCTGCGCAAAATAGTCCGGTGCAGAGGAAAGCTCTGCCGAGAGGGCGGAGGAGACGTATTTCAGGTCGGCCAGCCAGATGTCGATGTATCCGCGCCATGCTTCCACGCTTTCCACCGTTTCGTAGCCGCCGGTGTTGCATACGATGGGCAGATGCAGGCCCTTAGCCCGGGCAATATCCAGCGCGGCAATGATCCAGGGCCGCCACTGGCCGGGTGTGACCAGATTGATGTTGTTGGCACCCTGCTCCTGCAGATTCAGGAAAATCTCTGCCAGATGTTCCACGCTGATCTCCTTGCCAAGGCCCTCGGCGCTGATGGGATAGTTCTGGCAGAAGCAGCATTTGAGGGTGCAGCCGGAAAAGAACACCGTGCCGCTGCCCTTTGTGCCGCTGATGCATGGCTCCTCCCAGTAGTGCAGGGCAGCGCGGGCTGCTTTTAAGGCGCCACCCGCGCCGCAGAAACCGGTGCGCCCGGCAGCACGGTCGGCCCCGCACCGGCGCGGGCAGAGGGTGCAGGAAGAGGGAACGGAGACGAAATCGCTTTTCGGCATAATATCCAAAGTCCTTTGCTGAAAGTTTGTCAGCCCCAGTATACCACTTTTCGCCCCGGACGTGCTATACTATAAGATAAGGAAAAAATAATACATATGGAAAGCAACATCTTTGCAAGGTCCGTGTGGCGGACTGCGGCGGAGAGAACGTTGTGATGGAGGAGACCATGCGCACCGAAACCGATGAGATCCGCGATAATCTCAAGTACCTGACCCTGCTCTCGCGGGATTATCCTTCGCAGGCGGCGGCAGCCAGCGAGATCATCAGCACGCAGGCACTGCTCAAGCTGCCCAAGGGTACCGAGCACTTCATGAGCGACCTGCACGGCGAGAATGAAGCTTTTGTGCATATTCTGAATTCCGCTTCCGGTGTCATTCGCGAAAAAGTGGATCAGGTGCTGGGCGATACCGTGCCGAAGCATACCCGCGCCGAGCTGGCAACGCTGATCTATTACCCCAACGAAAAGCTGCCCCAGCTCAAGGCACGCTGTACCAGTGAGGAAGCGCTGGATCAGTGGTACACCGAAACGCTGCTGAGTCTCATTGATATCTGCCGTCTGGTGTCCTCCAAGCATACCCGCGACCATGTGCGCAGATGCCTGCCTGCCAGCTGCGGCTACATTCTGGACGAGCTGCTCCACGCCCATTTTGAGGATCACGACAAGGATCTGTACTACGGCCAGATCGTGGGCAGCATCATTGAAAATGGCCGTGCCGACCACTTTATCGTGCGGCTGTGCGAGCTGATCAAGCATCTGGCAGTGGACAAGCTGCACATCGTGGGCGACCTGTTCGACCGCGGCCCACGCCCGGATATCATCCTCGATCTGCTCATGCGCCACCACAATGTGGATATCCAGTGGGGCAACCACGATGTAGTATGGATGGGTGCCGCTGCGGGCAGCCCCATCTGCATCTGCACGGTGCTCAAGACCACGCTGGCTTATCATAACCACGGAATGCTGGAGGACTGCTACGGCATCAACCTGCGCCATCTGCAGCGCATGGCCGAGCAGTTCTACGGCAATGATGATCTTTCCATCTGGATGCCTCATACCGATGCGGCCCGCGGCCCCTACACCAGGGGAATGCTGCACCGCTGTGCCGTGATGCACAAGGCCATCAGCATTCTGATGTTCAAGCTGGAGTGCCATGTCATCGACCGCAACCCGGACTTCCAGATGCAGGAGCGAGATTATCTGCGCCGCATCGACTGGGAAAAGCACACGGTAAAGATCGGCGAAAAGGAGTATCCGCTGCGGGATACCTCGTTCCCCACGGTGGACCCCGCCGACCCGGCCGCACTGCACCCGGATGAACAGCTGGTGCTGCGCAAGCTGGTGCAGTCCTTCCGCCAGAGCGAAAAACTGCAGCAGCATGTTGAATTTCTCTATGCAAAGGGCAGCGTGTACCACATTGAGAACGGCAACCTGCTCTACCATGGGGCTGTGCCCATGACCAGCCGCGGCACCTTTGCCATGGAGCGCTTTGAGGGCCGCTACTACTCCGGCCGCGCACTGATGGACTACTGCGATGCCCGCGCCCGCCGGGGCTACTATGCACCGGAAGGCAGCGCTGCCCGCCAGAGCGGACAGGATTTTTTGTGGTATCTGTGGTGCGGCAAGCTTTCGCCGCTGTTTGGCCGCAGTGCCATGACCACCTTTGAGCGGCTCTATATAGAGGACGCTTCCACCCACACCGAGGTGAAGGACCCCTATTATACATGGTATAACGATGAGGCTGTCTGCCGCCGCATTCTGGCCGAGTTTGGCCTGCCCGGTGCCAGCCACATCGTCAACGGCCACGTGCCGGTGCGGGAAAAGAACGGCGAAAGCCCCATCAAGGGCGGCGGACGGCTGGTGGTGATCGACGGCGGTTTCTGCCGTGCCTACCACGAAAAGACCGGCATTGCGGGCTACACGCTGGTGTATTCCAGCCGCACCATGTCCCTGCGCACTCATCAGCCCTTTGAAAGTGCCGAGAAAGCGGTGAAGGATAATCTGGATATCATTTCCCAGAAAAACATTCTGGAAACCGAAAATCATCGCATTCTCGTGGAGGACACCGACGAGGGCGAGGTGCTGCGGGAGCGTGTGCACGACCTCAAGCAGCTGGTGGCTGCCTACCAGCTGGGCTGGATCACTGAGACTCGGTGCGAAGACCACATCTGGTAAAGAAAGCGCAACAGCAATGTATCTGGTTTTTGTAAAATACCTGAAAAAGAAATCAAAATTTTGGAATATCCTGCGCGAAAATGGGCAAAACAGAAAATAATAAAACAACACCAAACGGGGCTTTGCTTTTTTGTGAAAGTTGTGTATAATAAGATAGCTGTACGTGTACGGCCTTATGGCCCATGCACATCAGGCAGCTTTTATGGAAAATGCTTTCAGGAACCTTAACAGGCCCGCGGCTGCGGGCCTCCGACAAGGAGATCATAAAATTGGAGAAATTTGTTATTACGGGCGGCAAGCCCCTGCACGGCGAAGTTACCATTTCGGGTGCCAAAAATGCGGCGGTGGGCGTCCTGCCTGCAACCATTCTGGCAGCGGATGTCTGTGTGATCGAGAATCTGCCGGATATCAGTGATGTGGCGGTGAGCCTGAAGATCCTCAGCGTTCTGGGCGCACAGATCAAAATGATCAACCGCAACACCTACGAGATCGACACCACCCATCTGACCGGCACCAACGTCCCGGACGACCTGTCCCGCCAGATGCGCGCCAGCTACTACTTTCTGGGCGCACTGCTGTCCCGTTTTGGCAAGGCTCAGGTGGCCATGCCCGGCGGCTGCAACCTCGGCCCCCGCCCCATTGACCAGCACCTGAAGGTGTTCAGTGCTCTGGGCGCAGAGGACAGCGTGGACTACGGCATGATCAGCGTGCGCGCCAAGGAGATGAACGGTGCACACATCTTCTTTGATAAGGTCAGCGTGGGCGCTACCATGAACGGTATGCTCTCCGCTGTAATGGCCAAGGGCCAGACCATTCTGGAAAACTGTGCCAAGGAACCCCATGTGGTGGATCTGGCAAACTTCCTGAATATGTGCGGTGCGAACATCCGCGGCGCAGGCACCGATGTGATCAAGGTGCGCGGCGTGGAAAAGATGCACGGCTGCACCTACAGCATCATCCCGGATCAGATCGAGGCTGGTAGCTACATGGTGGCTGCTGCTGCCACCGGCGGCGATGTTCTGGTGAAGAACGTCACCCCCAAGCATCTGGAACCCATTACCGAAAAGCTGCGCCGTGCAGGCGTGGAGGTGGAAGAATTTGACGATGCTGTGCGTGTGCGCCGCACCGGCGATATTCTGCCGCTGAAGATCAACACGATGCCGCATCCCGGCTTTCCCACCGACATGCAGCCCCTGATGGGCGTGCTGCTGAGCGTGGCCAAGGGCACCAGCACCGTGACCGAGAGCGTGTGGGACAACCGCTTCCGCTATGTGGACGAGCTGCGCAAGATGGGTGCCAACGTGCAGGTGGACGGTCAGGTGGCTGTGTTTGAGGGCGTGGATAAGCTCACCCCTGCACCGCTGCGCGCACTGGATCTGCGTGCAGGCGCTGCCATGGTGGTGGCTGCGCTGATGGCAGACGGCACCAGTGAGATCGAGGAAATCGGCCACATCGAGCGCGGCTACGAGAATATCGTGGAAAAGCTGCGCGGTCTGGGTGCAGACATCAGCAAGGTGGAGCGTATGCCCGCTGCACTGGATCAGGCACTGTAACTTATAAAAAGCAAACAGCCTGCTGCATATGCGGCGGGCTGTTTTTGAGTGTATCAGAGGTTTTTCATGGCAGAATTCATCTCGTTATATTCGGGTTCCTCCGGCAACAGCAGTGTGGTGCGCTGCGGGCAGCGGTATCTCATTGTAGATATGGGCAAGGGCGTGCGCACTACCTCGGCGGCGCTCAAGGCGCTGGGCCTTGCCGCCAGTGACTGCGACGGCATCCTTGTCACCCACGAGCACAGCGACCATGTGAAGGGGCTTTCCACCTTCCTCAAAAAGAACACGCTGCCGGTGTACGGTGCAGCGGAAACGCTGGATTTTCTGGACAGCAACGGCATCGTACCGGCCAGCTGTGAGCTGCACGAGCTGGAAGGCAGGGAAGAGGACGTGGGCGCGTTTGGCGTGCAGAGCTTTCCCACCAGCCACGATGTGCCCTGTGTGGGCTACCGCATCCACACCCCGGACGGCAAGACCATGACCATTGCAACCGACCTTGGCATGCTCACGCCGCCGGTGCACGAGGCGCTTTCCGGCTGCGACCTTGTGGCACTGGAGAGCAACTACGACCTGCACATGCTGCGCAGCGGGCCGTATCCCTATTACTTACGGGCACGCATTGAAAGCACCCGGGGCCACCTTTCCAACGACGAGTGCTCGGCAAAGCTGCTGGAACTCATTCAGGAAGGGTGCAAAAAGTTTGCGCTGTGCCATCTTTCGCAGGAGAACAACACGCCTGCGCTTGCCCTGCAGACCGTGTTCAACACGCTGGGCGCGGCGGGCGTTGTGCCGGAGAAGGACTGCATCGTGCAGGCACAGCGCCGCAACGAAATGAGTCCGGTATTAGAGTTTTAAATAAAACAAACGGCAATGCATTTGCATTGCCGTTTGTTTTATTCAGCTGCTTTCTGTGTGCGGATGTCATCGCCTGCAAAAAGGCAGGGGACAAAGGCAGAAAGGCGGCTGGAAATTTTTTCGGTATACAGCTTTTCCAGCAGAGCACCGTCAGTGATGTTGGTGGTGACGATGGTGGGCAGCTTTGCACCCAGCCGGTTGTTGAGCAGACTGTACAGGCTGCTGATGAGGAAGGCAGAGTTGAACTCCGAGCCAAGATCATCCAGAATGAGCAGGTCGGCCCCGGCAGCGGTCTGCATCAGCGTTTCCTCCTCGCCTGCCGGGTCTGCACCAAAGTGCAGCCCTTCCAGCTTGGAGAAAAAGTCCGGGCTGGAAACATAGATCACATCGTAGCCCTTTTCCAGCACGATGCCCGCAATGGCAAGGGCCGCGTGGGTCTTGCCAAGGCCCGCATTGCCAAACAGCATCAGGCTCTCGCTGTGGTGGTCAAACTCTTCCGCGTAGCTGCGCAGGTCTGCCAGCATATCGGCCATGTAAGGGCGGATGGCACCGCCCACCTTTTCATCGGCACGGTTCGGGTAATAGCGCAGCTCCATGGTGTCAAAGCTTGCAATGGACAGGCTGGACAGCGCCTCGATCTCCTTGCGGCGCAGCTGCTGCATCACCTTGTGCACGCACTCACAGGTGCGGCCATTCACGCTGCCGGTGTCCTGACATTTGGGGCAGACAAAGCGCGGCTCCAGTGCATCAGCGGGCCGTCCGCTTTGTGCCAGCAGGGCGGTCAGCTTCTGCTTTGCATCGGCAAGGGCGGCGGCAGCTTCGGTGCGGTCCTTGCCCGCAGCACCGGCCAGTGCGCAGCGGATGCCCCGCACCCGCACCTCTTCTTCTGCATGGCGCAGGGCGGGAATGGCGGCTTCGGCTTCGGCGCGGGCATCCTCGGCTCTGGCTCTGGCCACCTGCCGCCGGGCGGCCACGGTGCGCATGGCTTCCTGATACAGTTCGTTTTTGGTACGCATGGCTCCTCCTTATTCCGGTTTCTTTTTCAACGGACGGCGGCGGGCAGCGTTCTTGAGGAAATCGTTGCCGCTGGGGGCTTCACGGTCTACCCGGAGGTTCCGGCTTGCGCCTGCAGCAGCCACCGGGCTGCGCACATCGTGCACGGTGCGCAGGCCCTTGGCGTTCCATGTTTTGAGGATACTGTTCCAGTACCACAGGTCGCGCTTGGCCCCGGCCTGCACAGCAGCTTCCTGCACCATGGCATCGTCGTAGCCGTAAACCTCGTACCAGCGTGCAATGGCCTTGCGCCCGCCAAGGGTCAGCTCGCTTTCCGGGATGTTCAGAAGGCCGCTGACATACTGCTCGCGGCTCTGGCGCAGTGCCAGCAGTTTGAGGTGGGCATCGGCCTGCTCACCGGTCTCCACGCCCTCGGTGCGCCACACCTTCAGCTCATGCACTACGGCGGCCATGGTGCTGCGGCCGGTGCTGGCAACGTAGGCGGTGCACAGCATCACGGTCTCCGGCGCAAAGCCCTCCTGCATATAAAGGTTGACCAGCTTTTCCATCTCCCTGTGGGTCAGCGGACGGGCAAAGCCGGTCTGTGCGCAGTCGATCAGGCTGGAGATCATGGGGTCGGTGCGGCTGGCCGCAGCGATCTCGGCCCAGGTCATGGGTGCGGGGGCGCTGGGTTCCTCGCCCGGTGCAGCGTTCTCTTCGTACCGCTCCAGCAGGCCAGCGCCTGCCCAGAAGGAGAGGGAGCTCTCGGCGCTGATGCGGCTGCGCAGCTTGAGGTCGGCACAGATCTTGTCCGGGTCGGTGATGCCGGTCGCCAGCACATACAGAGCCACGCGCACATTGTATTCTTCGGCGATGCCCAGTTTGGAAAACACCAGCTGCGGCACTGCAATGGTATCGCCCTTGAGTTCTTTTAAACGATAGATCATGTTTTATTCCTTCGGCTTGTCCGGCTCGGCTTCGGCGGCAGGCGGCTCCCACGGGTCGCTGTCCATCATGCTGGGACAGTTTTTCCAGCGGTCAGGATCGGCATTGAACGCGTCCTGCAAAAAAGCGGCTGTGGCCTCCCGGCCCTCGTCGGTGAGCGGAAACACCTTCTGCACCCGCAGGGCAGGGTCGGTCTTTTCAATGGTCCAGGGGTCCGGCCAGTAGTCCACGGTGAGGATGCTTTCCTCTTTTGTGGCACCCTCGCCGCCGTCCGGGTCCGGCACGGTGCGCTTGCCGGGGATCATCCGGTATCGCAGACCGTATTCGTTGCCGCTGTAGGAATTTTTGCATTTGAAGTAATGCAACAGGGGAACAAAGATCATGGCAGAGTCCTTTCGTATTTTGCAGGGAGCGGCTGTAAGCAAAAACGGCAAACCGATATTCCACGGTTTGCCGTTTGTTTTTGGAGCAGGGTACGGGACCCGAACCCGCCGCCTGCTGCTTGGGAAGCAGCCGCTCTACCGGATGAGCTAACCCTGCAAGTTGCTCATTTATTGTAGCAAAGAGGGACGGGATTGTCAAGGGCCGGAGAATGTCAGTTTTTCTGGGCATCGGTCAGGTCCAGCACCGGCGTGAAGGGGTCGAACACAAGGCCGGTGATGCCGTCCGCCACCAGCAGACGCCTGTTCTGGCCCAGCAGCGGCACCACGGCGCAGCCTTCCAGCAGCTGGCGCTCACAATCGGCCAGCAGGGCACAGCGGGCGCTGCCGGTCTGCTGGGCGCTCTCGGCCAGACGCTGAGAGTAGATGGGGTCGGACCAGCCGGTCAGGCCGCCGCCCTCGGCCGTGAACTGCTGCAGCATCTGGTATACGCTGCCGCCTTCGGCGCGGATGGGAGCCAGCGCAATGGTGTAGCTGCCCGCTGCAAGGCGTTTGTCGAACTCCTCCTGCGGAACCTCTTCCACCGAGAAGAAAATGGAGCAGTCCTTCTGCCATGCGCCGTTGATCTGCTCGGCCAGTTCGGTCAGGCCGGCTTCCTTCGGCAGCAGGATGGTCACGCCGGAAAAATCCGAGCTGGCCATGCCCTGCCGTGCATTCAGGTACAATGTACGGGGGTCGGTGATGGTGGGCAGCGGGTTCCTGGCAGACTTGCGGTAATCGATGCCGTCCACGGAAAGGCCGGTGGGCACAAGACCCTCGGCAGCGGTGTACAGACCGGAAGAGGGCACATCCACATTCTCCCGGGCGATGCCGGCAAGCGCCTGCCGCAGTTCCTGATTGGCAAACATAGAATCTTCGGCGCTGTTGAACAGCAGTGCCCAGGTGGTGTCGGAGTAATCCACCGACTGCAGCGAGGTATCCTCGCCGGTGTCGTCCAGCGCGGCGGAACATTTTTCGTCTGCAATGAGCTGGGCGGCGCTCTTGCCGGTGCTGCCGGTGTTCTGCACCAGACGCAGGCTGCCGATCATGGGGGAGGAGACATCCCGGCGCAGGAACAGGCCGCTGGCCGTCCAGTTGTAAAGATAGAAGCTGCCGCTGGAAAGGGTGGTCTTGGCGGTCAGGCCGTAGGTGCCGCGGGTGCTCTCAAAAAATGCTTCATCGCAGGGCATGGCACCGGGCAGGGTGAGCTTGGCAAGGAAGTTGTCGTCCTTTTCACTCAGGCGGAACACCAGCGTCAGCGGGCCGGCGGCCGAAACGCCCAGCGTGCTGGCATCGGCTGTGCCAGCCAGCACGGCAGCACTGTTCTCAAGGGCGGCAAACTCCACGGCATAAGGGGAATTTGTCTGCGGCTGGAATATGCGCCGGAATGCAAACACAAAGTCCTCGGCAGTGATGGTGTGATCCGTGGAAGCGCCCTTGACGGCCTTGTAGGTCAGGCCGTCCTTGATCTGGAAGGTGTAGGTCCTGCCATCGGAGGAGACCGTCCAGCTCTCGGACAGATCGGGCACGATCTCGCCATCCGCTTTTTTGCGGACAAGCCCGCTGTAAAGGTTCTCGCAGGCGATCACGTCCGGGGCAGCAGAAGCCACCTGCGGGTCGAGGTTTGCGGGAATGGTATCCACGAACCATGTAAAGCTTGGCGCACTGGAACTGCTGCCGCAGCCGGTGAGCGCAAGCAGGAACGCAGCAGCAAGCAATGCTGCGGTAATACGGAAGAACTGTTTCAAGGGGATGACCTCATTCTATGGTATTTGCGAAAAAAGGCTTTTTGTATACAAAAAACACTCTGCTTCGACAAGTGTAGCAGAAACAGCGGCAAAATACAATTGCAGAATTGTGAATTTACCTTGCTTTTTGGGGCAAAAAGGGCGTTTTTCCGTTGCCAATTGCGGCTAAATGGACTATAATGGTACAGCGAAACATCTCTGCACCTATTTTGAGGTGCGTTCTGAATACGATATTATGGAGGAGGAACTGTTTTTATGCAGAAGGATCAGCAGAAACTGATTGAACTCATCAAAGGCAAAAAAGTGGCCTTCATTGGTGCCGGTGTCAGCCACAAGACCCTGATCAAGGAGTTTGTGGAGCTGGGTGCCCATGTGACCCTGTGCGACCAGAAAAAGAGCGTGGAGGACTTTGGCGATTACGCTGCAACCATCAAGGAGCTGGGCATCGACCTGAGCCTGGGCGAAAACTATCTGGATGGCTTCAAGGGTCAGGATATCATCATGCGCACCCCGGGCTTTGTGGGCTACTTTGAAAAGCCCCTGCAGGATGCCATGGCCGCAGGCACCATGGTCACCAGTGAGGTGGAGCTGTTCTTCGACTTCTGCCCCTGCGAGATCGTAGCCGTGACCGGCTCCGACGGCAAGACCACCACCACCACCCTGATCTCCAAGTTCTACGAGGCCGCAGGCCGCAAGGTGCATCTGGGCGGCAACATCGGCGCAGCTCTGCTGCCCATGCTGCCCGAGGTGGCTCCCGAGGATGTGGCTGTGGTGGAGCTTTCCAGCTTCCAGCTCATCAGCATGCATTCCAGCCCCAACATTGCCGTGGTGACCAATGTCACCCCCAACCATCTGGACCACCACAAGGACATGCAGGAGTACATTGATGCCAAGCGCAACATCCTGCTGTACCAGAAGCAGCCCTGCCGCGCTGTGCTGGGCTATGAGAATGAGATCAGCCGTTCCATGCAGTCCGACTGCAAGGGCAAGCAGGTGTGGTTCACCCGCCTGCACGATACCGACAACGGTGCCTTCCTGCGCAAGGAGGACAACATGCTCTGCATGGCCGAGGATGGCGTTGTGACCCCCTTCCTGGCCCAGAAGGACGTGAAGCTGCGCGGCCTGCACAACATTGAAAACCTGCTGGCTGCTGCCGCTGCCGTGTGGGGCGAGGTGCCCGTAGAAGCCATCCAGAAGGTGGGCAGCACCTTTACCGGTGTGGAGCACCGCATTGAGCCGGTGCGCACGCTGGACGGCGTGCTGTACTACAACGACTCCATCGGCACCAGCCCGACGCGCACCATTGCCGGTCTGCGCAGCTTTAACCAGAAGGTCATTCTGATCGCTGGCGGCTACGACAAGCACATTCCCTATGAGCCGCTGGCACCGGAAGTGGTGGCCCACGTGAAGAACCTTGTGCTGATGGGTGCCACCGGCCCCCGCATCGAAAAGGCTGTGCGCGAGGACCCGAACTTCAACGAAGCAGAGCTGCCCATCCAGCACGCCGACAACATGCAGCACGCTGTGGAGCTGGCCCGTGCCTGCGCAAAGCCCGGTGACATCATCATCCTGTCCCCGGCCAGCGCATCGTTTGATCTGTACCCCAACTTTGAGGTGCGCGGCCGCGAGTTCAAGAAGATCGTCAACGAGCTGAAGTGATCGCGCAGGTCAGCACAAAAGCCCACCGCGCCCGCTTTTTAAATGCCTGCCGGGGGAAATGGGTGCTGGGGGCGACCCTGCCGCTGAATCTTGCCCTTTTTAGCAAAAGCCAGCCGTGGCGATTCTACGCAGGACCTACACTGGCGCTGGAACTCAGCGGCAGCACCGCATGGGCAGCAGGGCACGCAAACCCGGAAGAGATGGCCAGCTTTCTGGCTTTCTGCGGGTGTGAGAGCATCATTTTAGACGAAAACGAATGCCCACCGCCTGCCGGGTGGTGCAAAGCTGAAACGCTGACTGTATTCGGCCTTGCACCCGGCAAGGCTCTGCCGCTGCCCGCTGCAGACGAGACGCTCTGGGCCGGACTGACCCTTGACAGAGAACCCTCTGCCATGGATGTGGCACGGGCGCTCTACCCGGCGGATACGGCAAAGCAGGATGACTTTTACTCCGAGCTTTGCACAAAGCGCACCCGCGGCAAAGCCCTTGTGTGGGTGCTGCGGCAGGGAAGTGAAACGATCTGCACGGTAGGGGCCTATGCCCTTGCGAACAGGCAGGCCTACATGGCCTGCGGGCAGACAGCCCAGCCTTTGCGGGGCAAGGGCATCGGCGGGCGGCTCATTGTGCAGATGGCGAACGAGCTTGCCGCCAAGGGGGAGCACCCGGTGTTTCTCTGCAGCCCGGAGCGGGTGCACTTTTATACCCGGCTTGGCTTTGAAAAGCTGGGGGAATATGCAAGATATGAACAAACTCCTTCAGTCAAAACCTGACGGTTTTGCCAGCTCCCTCAATGAGGGAGCCTTTGGCAGGACGGAAAAGCTTTCTGCATAAGTGAAACGTTCTGGTTTCGTCAGGAGCTCCCTCCCTGAGGGAGCTGGCGCACGAAGTGCGGCTGAAGGAGTCATTCCGACAGAAAGCCTGCGCTCTATAAAATCTATAAAATTAAGGAACCATTATAATGTCAATGCTGAACCACTTTTTCAATTACAAACCCGAAGTTCTGGCGCTGGACGAAAAGGCTATGGAGCTGTGCCAGCCCTACTTCCGCCATATGGAGGAGATCCGCGATTTTAACCAGCTCAAAATGCTGAAAGCCTTTGCGGATACCCAGATGTCCTCCACCGATATGCTGGGCACCACCGGCTACGGCCTGTGGGATACCGGCCGCGCAAAGCTGGAGCAGATTTTTGCCGAGGTGATGGGCGCAGAGGATGCCCTCGTGCGCAGCCAGTTCCAGAGCGGCACCCACACGCTGGCTGTGGCGCTGTTCGGCCTGCTGCGGGCAGGGGACACCCTGCTGGCTGCCACCGGCCGCCCCTACGATACGCTGGAAGGTGTGATTGGTCTGGACGGCAAGGGCAGGGGCACCGGCACCCTGATGGATTACGGCATCCGGTACGATGAAGCTCCGCTGAAAGCCGACTTCACCCCGGATTATGACCTGATCGCCCAAAAGGCCCCCAGTGCAAAGGTATGCCACATCCAGCGCAGCCGCGGCTATCTGCAGCGCAATGCCTTTGATCTGGAAACGATCCGAAAAATTGCGGATACCGCCCGCGCCGCAAACCCGGACATCATTATTTTTGTGGATAACTGCTACGGCGAGTTCACCCAGACGCAGGAGCCCTGTCAGATGGGCGCAGACCTTGTGGTGGGCAGCCTGATCAAGAACCCCGGCGGCGGCATCGCTCCCACCGGCGGCTACATTGCGGGCCGCAAAGACCTTGTGGAGCTGTGCGCTTACCGCCTGAATGCGCCCGGTCTCGGCAAGGATCTGGGCTGCACGCTGGAAACGCCCCGTGATATGTATCTGGGCTTCTACTATGCGCCCGGCGTGGTGTGCGAGGCCATCAAGACCGCCATTTACGCCCAGTGTATGCTGGAGCTGCTGGGCAAGAATCCAGTGCCGCGCTACTGCGACGACCACAACGACATCGTCACCTGCTTTGATGCAGGCACTGCGGATGCGCTCATCGGCTTCTGTCAGGGTATTCAGGCTGCAAGCCCCGTGGACAGCTATGCCGCCCCGGAACCTTCTCCGGAGCCGGGCTATACTGATGAGGTGGTCATGGCAAGCGGCAGCTTTACACAGGGCAGCACCATCGAGCTTTCCTGCGACGGCCCGCTGCGTGAGCCGTACACCTGCTACCTGCAGGGCGGTCTGAACTTTGCTGCCAGCCGTGCAGGCGTGCTGCTGGCCATCCAGAAGGCTTATTTTAAGGGCTGAAAAGGGGAGAGCGCATGCCTGTTTTAAGTGACCGTGTGGGTACCTTCACGGATTCTGTCATCCGCCGCATGACCCGCATCAACAATCAGTACGACTCCATCAACCTCTCGCAGGGCTTCCCGGATTTTGACCCGCCGAAGCAGCTGCTGGACGCTCTGGCTGAAACGGCTTACAAAGGTCCGCACCAGTACGCTGTGACCTTTGGCGCGCAAAACTTCCGCGAGGCGCTGGCAAAAAAGACCAGCCCTGCCCTGCACCACGAAGTAGACCCTAACACCGAGATCTGCGTGACCTGCGGCGGCACTGAGGCCATGATGGCCGCCATGATGACCATCTGCAACCCCGGCGACAAGGTGATGATCTTCTCACCGTTCTACGAGAACTACGGTGCCGATGCCATTCTTTCGGGCGCGGAACCCATCTATATCCCGCTGGTGCCGCCCACCTATGAGTTTGATATCAGCCTGATCGAAAAGGGCTTTGCCGAGGGTGCCAAGGCTCTGATCCTGTGCAACCCCTCCAATCCCTGCGGCAAGGTGTTCCGCCGCGACGAGCTGGAAGCCATTGCAAAGCTGGCCATCCAGTACGATGCCTTTGTGGTGACGGATGAGGTGTACGAGCATATCATCTATGCGCCGGCAGAGCATATCTGCATGGCAAGCCTGCCCGGCATGTTTGAGCACACCATCACCTGCAACTCGCTCTCCAAGACTTACTCCATCACGGGTTGGCGTCTGGGCTATCTGATCGGACCCGCAGAGGTCATTGAGGGCGCGCGCAAGGTGCACGACTTCCTTACTGTGGGTGCGGCTGCACCCTTGCAGGAGGCTGCTGTGGCCGGTTTGGAGATGCCCGCCAGCTATTACGAAAAGCTGCAGGCCCTTTACACCGAAAAGCGCGATCATTTTCTGGCCGGGCTGGACCGTGTGGGGCTGAAGCACAATGTTCCGCAGGGCACCTATTTTGTGATGATTGATATTTCCGATTTTCTGGCGCTGCCCCAGTTCAAGGGCTGGACCGACCTGCAGTTCTGTGAGTGGATGATCCGGGAAGTGGGCGTGGCCGCTGTGCCTGGCTCCAGCTTCTTCCGGGAGCCGGTGAACCACCTGATCCGGATGCACTTTGCCCGCGGCACCGATGTGCTGGACGAAGCCGTCCGCCGGCTGGAAAAGCTGCAGGCTTTACTGAAATAAAAGCAAAACAAAAAACAACAGCGCCGCAGGAAGTTTCCTGCGGCGCTGTCTCTTTCCCGATACTCTATACACGATTCATCACACGGCGTGGCGCTGCACGGTGGGCATTGGCTCCACAAGAGCGGGATGCATCCCCTCGCGGTAGTCCAGGTCGCCCTGATCCATACCGCGCAGCAAGACCTCGGCGGTGGCAATGTTGGTGGCAATGGGTACGCTGTGCATATCGCACAGGCGGAGCAGATTCTGCTCGGTGATGCTGGCGGCATCCGCTTTCAGCGGGTCACGGAAGAACAACACCAGATCCACTTCGTCGCACGCAATGCGGGAAGTAATCTGCTGCACACCGCCCAAGCGCCCGGAGAGATAACAGTGCACGGGCAGGCCGGTAGTCTGCGCCAGCATCCGTCCGGTGGTGCCGGTAGCAATGACTGTGTTTTTGGACAAAATGGCGCTGTAAGCAGTGCAGAACTGCAGTGCAAGCTCTTTGCGGGAATCGTGTGCAAGAATGGCGATCGTCATATTGCTCTCTCCTTTGTTCCAAGTATAGTGTTGTGTGTGACGAACAACTTTCTCATTGGAAAGTGAAATGAAGTGAAATCGTTATCAAGTTTTCCAATATAGTTTTACCGCATCGAAATAGGGGTTGTCAAGGGGGGCCTTGTACTTTTTACAAAACAAAATGGAGAAAGTAAGACTATTACTTTGTAAGAATTGGAGAAAACTGGGATACAATCATCTATATCAGTGAGCGAACAGGAAAGGCAGATTGAAAACATAATTCAGCTTTTGTCTTTACTGAAAGAACATTTCATGGGAATAAAACAAAAATACAGGCTGGCGCAAATCGCACCAGCCTGTTTCGGAAAAAGCTTTTCAGTTTCGTTTCTAAATTATGAATATTATGGAGAAAACGCTCACTCCCGATTTCCGCACTGGAAAGGTAGGTTCAGCGGGCTTTAGCGGATCTGACCATTGCCGTGGATGATATACTTGTAGCTGCACAGCTCGGCCAGTCCCATGGGGCCACGGGCGTGGAGTTTCTGGGTGGAAATGCCCATTTCGCACCCAAGGCCGAATTCACCGCCATCCGTAAAGCGGGTGGAACAGTTCACATACACGGCGGCGCTGTCCACTGCGGCAGTGAACAGGTCGGCATGGGCCTGTGTCTGGGTCAGGATGGCCTCGCTGTGGCCGGTGGAGTGCTCAGCAATATGCCCGATGGCCTCCTCTACGCTGTCCACGACCTTGACCGCGAGGATGTAGTCCAGAAATTCGGTGTCAAAGTCCTTTTCTCCGGCAGGGGTGCCGGAGATTATGGCGGCGGCGCGCTTATCCAGCCGCAGATCCACCGGGTGCAGACCCTTTGCAATGCGGTCCGGGCCAAGCCGCTGGGCCAGACGGGGCAGGAACTCCCCGGCAATGGAAGAGTGCACAAGGCACACTTCCTCGGCGTTGCACACGCTGGGGCGGCTGGCCTTGGCGTTCTCGATGATGTCCAGAGCTTTGGAAAGGTCGGCAGTGTCGTCTACATAGATATGGCAGATGCCGGTGCCGGTCTGGATACAGGGCACCTTGGCGTTCTGAACGCAGGCACGGATCAGCCCGGCACCGCCGCGCGGGATCAGCAGATCCACATAGCCTACAGCGGTCATCAGAGCGTTGGCAGAAGCGTGGGTGGTGTCCTCGATCAGGCAGACCGCTGTCTCGGGCAGACCGGCCTTTTTCAGGCCCTGCCGCAGGGCTGTGACGATGGCATGAGCACTGCGCCATGCCTCCTTGCCGCAGCGCAGGATGCAGGCGTTGCCGCTTTTGATGGCAAGGGCAGCGGCATCGCTGGTCACGTTGGGACGGCTCTCGTAGATAATGGCGATCACACCCATGGGTACAGCCGTCTTTTCAATGACAAGCCCGTTGGGGCGCTCTACCCGATTCAGCACCCGGCCCACCGGGTCGGGCAGGGCGGCAACCTCGCGGATGCCCTGCGCCATGGCTTCGATGCGCGGAACGGTCAGGGCCAGACGATCCAGCATCACATCGCTGATGTGCCCTTTGGCAGCAGCCATGTCCTCGGCGTTGGCGGCAAGGATGGCAGACTGGTTCTGCGCATCGCATAAAGCGTCCGCCATGCCCAGCAGGGCCGCGTTGCGGGCGGTGTTATCGGCCAGCGCAAGGGCACTTTTGGCGCTGCGGGCGGCTTCCAGAATTTCCTGTGTGGTCATGTGTTCAGTCCTCCTTGCGGGCCGCAAAGCGGGTGCCTGCGGATCTGCCTGCGGCAATGTCGTACAAAAGCTCCGGGTGTGCGCCGTTGGCAATGACCATATCGGCACCGCTGCCCGTTACCATGCGGGCAGCGCGCAGCTTGGTGGCCATGCCGCCGGTGCCAAGGGCCGAACCGGCACCATCGGCCAGAGCCATCACCTCGGGGGTGATCTCCTCCACCAGCGGGATGAGCTTTGCATCCGTGTGGGTGTGGGGATTGGCGGTGTACAGGCCGTCGATGTCACTCAGCAGCACCAACATGTCAGCCTTGGCGCAGCAGGCCACGATGGCCGCCAGCGTGTCGTTGTCGCCAATGGAGGTGATCTCATCGGTGGCAACGGTGTCGTTTTCGTTGATGATGGGCAGGGCACCCAGCTCCAGCAGGCGGGACAGGGTGTTCTGAAAGTTCACGCGGCGTTCGGTGTGCTCCACGTCCACGCCGGTGAGCAGGATCTGCGCCACGGTGTGATTGTAGGCGTTGAACAGCCGGTCGTAGGTGTACATCAGCTCACACTGGCCCACAGCGGCGCAGGCCTGCTTGGTGGTGGTGTCCTTTGGGCGGGTTGGCAGTGAGAGCTTGCCCACGCCCATGCCAATGGCACCGGAGGACACCAGAATGACCTCATGGCCCTCGTTTTTCAGGTCGCTGAGCACCTTGACCAGCTGTTCCGTGTGGCGGATGTTCAGCCGTCCGGTGGCGTATGCCAGAGTAGAAGTGCCTACTTTTACAACGATGCGCATGATATCCTTAACCCTTTCCCATTTCCTTTGTCTTATTGTACGAGGCGATCACGGCATCCATCACCGCACCGCGCAGGCCGTGCTCTTCCAGCACGCGCACGCCCTGAATGGTGCTGCCGCCGGGGCTGCACACAGCATCCTTGAGTTCGCCGGGATGCTTTCCGCTTTCCAGCACCAGCTTTGCGCTGCCCAGAACCATCTGCGCGGCATATTCCTGCGCTTTGGCGCGGGGCAGGCCGCAGGCCACGCCGCCGTCGGCCAGAGCCTCAATAAACTGGTACACCCATGCCGGGCCGCAGCCGGAAACGCAGCTGGCGGCATCGATCAGACTTTCCGGCACGGCATCCAGACGGCCCGCAGGAGCCATGATCCTGAGGAAGGCTTCTTCTTCCTCAGCGGTGACATTGCTGGAACAGTACTGGATCATACCCTCGCCCACCGAAGCCGGGGTGTTGGGCATGATGCGGATCACAGGAAAGTCCTCACCGGCCATCTCCTGAATACGGGCGATCGAAAGGCCCGCTGCCATGCTGCACAGCACAAAACGGCTGGGGCGCTCGTCAAAGGTGAACTTGAGCGGCTGGAGCAGAGCTTCCATCATCTGGGGCTTTACCGCCAGAAAAATCAGGTCGCAGTCACCGGCCACCTCGGCATTGGTGGCTGTTTTGCAGCCCAGTTCTTTGGCCAGTGCCTGTGCCTTGGCCGCAGTGCGGTTTGCCAGAAAAACTTTCTTAGGGTCAACAGCTTTGCAAACGGCACGGGCGATGGCTCCACCCATGTTGCCGCAGCCCAGAAAACCAATGGTATCCATCATAGTTTGTACCCTCCCTCAAAACGGCACTTCAATCACAGCCGTCTGCTCCCATTCTAAGCGTAGAGGAATATAAAATCAAGGGCCTTTTCCGCTTTTTTGCCGGAAGAAGCCGCTTTTGCAGGCATTGCGCACCGCCGGAAGGGGTTTGGGAGGGCTGAGAAACGGCTTTTGAAACGAGAAACTGCCGGAGTGAAAACGCAGGAAGTCGTTCTTTGTTTACAAAATGGACAGAATCAATGCTTGCAATCGGGACGGCTTTTGCGGTATTATAATGTACGAAGCTGCCAATCTACGCAGCGGGAAAAATTTCTACGGTCGGGAAAGGAAGGTTTTTGTGTCACAAACAACGAAGCGGGCACTGGAAGCATCGCTGAAAAAGTTGCTGCTGGAAAAGCCCCTCAATAAAATCACAATCAACGATATCACCGAGGACTGCGGCGTGAACCGCATGACCTTCTACTACCACTTTAAGGATATTTACGATCTGGTGGACTGGATCCTGATGGAAGATGCGGCCAAGACGATGGAAGGCCGCCAGAGCTTTGATACATGGACCGAAGCATTTCTGGACATCCTGCACCAGATCCGGGATAACAAAGCACTGGTACTGAACGTATACCGCTCTGTGGGTCGTGAACAGGTGGAGCAGTATCTGTACAAACTTCTGGACTCCATGCTGAAGGAATTTGCGGATCGCGAATGCCGCGACATCACCGTGCAGGACGATGACAAGCAGTTTGTGGTGGATTTTTACAAATATGCGCTGGTGGGCGTGGTGCTGGAATGGATCCGCCGGGATATGAAGACCGAGCCCGCTGTGATGGTAGAACGTATGGGACGGATGCTGCAGGGCGATCTGCGCCGCGCGTTATGCCGCCTTGCCAGCAATAAGATCCATCTGGAACAGGACGGTTGAACCGGAAGAACGACAAAATTTTATCATAATCTGCGCCGTGATGGGTTTTCTATCACGGCGCTTTTTCTGTTTATGGCAACTTGTGGGATAGAGTGGTAGAGTAATGGCATAGAAATAGAAAAAGAGATTTCCGAAAAATACCGTTTGGAGGAAAAGGATAATGAATACTTCTGTTGAGAGCCTGACTCATAAAATGCAGCGTGCTGCCGTTGGTAAAATGGTGGACGTGGTGCTTTCTCATGCCGATAAAGATCGTCAGAAAACCGTGGGACAGCTGGTGGATGTTGCAAAGCAGTTCTATGGCAGTTCGTTCAGCGCTGAAGCCTACGAACACGCCAGACAGACCCTGACCGACCCCGACAGCAAGTGGTCCAAGCTCATCAACTGTGTGCTGGATCAGACCGACCCCAACGTGGCCCGCACCATGGCGCTGAATCTGGGCTACGAGGCTTTCTTCCGCGGCACCAAGACCATCCGCGAGAACCGCGTGAAGTATCAGTGCAACATCCCCTGGCTGATCCTGTTCGACCCCACTTCCGCCTGCAACATGCATTGCGTGGGCTGCTGGGCTGGCGAGTATGGCAACAAGAACAACCTCAGCTTTGAGGATATGGACAAGATCGTTACCGAGGGCAAGGAGCTGGGCGTGTACCTGTACATGCTGACCGGCGGCGAGCCGCTGGTGCGTAAGGCTGATATCCTGAAGCTGGCCGAGAAGCACAACGATGTGCAGTTTGCCATCTACACCAACTCCACCCTCATCGATGAGCCGTTCTGCAAAGAGGTGGTGCGTCTGGGCAACATTGCCTTCATGCTGTCCATCGAGGGCACCCCGGAGACCAACGATGCCCGCCGCGGTGAGGGGCACTATGCCGCTGTTATGCATGCTATGGATCTGCTCAAGGAGCACGGCATCGTGTTCGGCACGTCCATCTGCTACACCCGCGATAACATCGAAGCTGTTACCAACGATGAGTTCATGCGTTTCCTGTGCGAGAAGGGTGCACACTTCGGCTTCTACTTCCACTACATGCCCGTGGGCAACGAGGCAGCACCGGAACTGATGCCTACCCCGGAGCAGCGCAAATATATGATCGACCGCATCCGCTATCTGCGCTCGGAAGAGTGCGATATCCCGTTCTACCCCATGGATTTCCAGAACGATGGCGAGTTCGTGGGCGGCTGCATTGCCGGCGGACGCAACTACTTCCACATCAACTCTGCCGGTGACGCAGAGCCGTGCGTGTTCATCCACTACTCCAATGCCAATATCCACGACCAGAGCATTCTGGAAATTCTGCACAGCCCGCTGTTCATGGCTTATCACAACGGCCAGCCCTTCAACAAGAACCATCTGCGTCCCTGCCCGATGCTGGAAAACCCCGAACTGCTGCAGAAGATGGTGCACGAGACCGGTGCCCACAGCACCGACCTGCAGTCGCCGGAGAGCGTAGAACACCTGTGCGAGAAGTGCAAGAACTATGCGGCCAACTGGCAGCCCACGGCGGACGAGATCTGGTCCCACACCAAGATCCGCGAGAGCCGCTACGAGAACTACAAGGACTGGAAGCCCTCGCAGCCCATTGAAAAGTAACGAAGGCAGACATCATAATGCAAACAAAGCCCAGGCGTTCCATTGAAGTGCGCTCCGTCAAGTAGACAGAGAAATAATATAAGTTTTTGTTCGCCGTTTCCACAAGGAGACGGCGAATTTTTTGTGCAAAAGTGATTGTTCTTTCTTGACATAAAAATACCCCCAGAGTACGCAGAGTTTTTGTTTTACTCTGTCTACTCTAGGGGGAGCATATCACACGCAGAGAGGGTCTTACTGTTTCATGAAAGAGTGGTTTTGAAAATTACCAGAACCAGTAGCGCTTTTTCAGCACAACATATGCAATGCCGATCAGAACCACTACAACACCACCGGCAATGAAGAAGGTCCAGTTGATATTGGCAAATTTCAGGTTCTGGTTGGTCAGCAGATAACGGCCTGCAGTATCGGCAGTGATGATGCCGTCGGTGTAGCTGTTCAGGTACTGCCACTTGTTGGAGACGGCGTTGTACAGATACAGGCGGGTATAGGTGCTCACATCCAGATCGATGCGCACCGAGCAGGGAAGAGCCTTGCCCTTGTCCAGCTCAAACTCGATGCCCTGATCGGACTCAGTCAGGATGAGCATGGTGTCCAGCTCACTGGTGGTGCTCTTGACACCGCTGCCTGCAATCTGCATGGTGTAGCCATCACCCACCACGCACAGGGTCTTGCCGGTGGTGCGCAGCGCATTGAGGATATCACCGGTCACGGTAGGCACCTCGGCCTGTGTGAAAACGATCTCGTTGTCCTCACTGTCCTGAATGGCCTGCACAACGGGATCGATCTCGATGGGAGTATCGTTATCCGATTCGGTGGAGCTGCTGTCCGAAGAATTATCGGAAGAAGATGCAGCCGAACGGTTGACGATGACCGTGACCATGGCGGATGCAGTGCCGTTGGAAACGGTAATGGAAGTAGCGCCGGTGCCCACAGCCGTGATCACGCCGCTGGGGCTGACCGTGGCAATGTTGCTGTTGGCGGACTTATAGGTGAACTTCTGGGAAGCGGAAGAAGGCTTGACACTGGCGGTCAGGGTGCGGGTGGCACCGGGCTTGAGCACAACGTAGGAAGGATTCACCGTGACGACCTGACCGCTGTTGGAAGAACCAGTGCTGGCGGTGCCAGTGCTGGAGTTGGGAATACTCATGACCGTGACATTGGTGGTAGCAGTCACCGAACCGCAGGTAGCGGTAATGGTGGCGGTGCCGGGGGCAATGCCGGTAACACGGCCGAAATTGTTCACCGTGGCGACCTTCTCATTGGAAGAGGTCAGGGCGACGGTGGCATAGTTGGAAGCCGAAGTAGGCCGCACCTGCAGCTGTGCCGAGACCGAGTTGCCAACATAGATGGTGTTGGAGGAAAGGGAAAGGTCCATCTCGGTAACGATCATGGAAGAATCCATGGAGACAACGATGGTGTAGGCACAGATCTGGTTGCCTGCGGCAGCGGTGATGCGGGTGGTGCCTACGCCCACAGCCTGCACGACACCGGAGTTGCTCACGGTCAGAATGGAAGTATCGTCCGAGATAAAGACAACCGAGTCGGTAGAGTTGCGCGGACGCACCACAGGAGACAGCTGCTGAGAGGAACCCAGCAGCATGTTGGCGGTATAGCTGCCGGCCTCAATGCTTTCGGCAGGCACGTCCTGATCCCACGGCATGGCAACGCCGCTCAGGGCAAGGCCGGAGACAGGGCTTGCTGCGGCCGCAGACACAGCTGTGCCGCAGGCCAGCAGGCAGAGCGCTGCCGCACAGACGGCCAGTTTTTTTGCGGTTGATTTCATAGTAAGTGTACCTCTTTGGGTGATATAACGGCGGCTGGCAGTCAGCACAGCTCCGGTTTAGCGGAACAGAACGCCCAGGGCTTCCATTGCGTACTCGAAATAGGTGACCTGATCGTACTCCACGCGGGCAGTAACGCTCATGCCGTTGGAAAGATCCACCTTGTCGCCGCTGCGGCTCACCACATAAGTGGCATCGGGCTTAATGGTCATCTTATAGTAGGAAGCATTGGAGCTGGCCGTCACGTCACTGTCAATGGCCGTTACAGTGCCGGTCAGGGTGCCATAGGAATACTCCGAAAGGCCGGTAATGGCAATCTTGCACGGGTCACCCACATGAAGCAGCGGGCGGTCATTCACGGTGACCATGGCAACGATCTCCAGATCGTCGTTCTCGCTGGCAACAGTGGCCAGCGGGGAGCCTGCGCTCAGCACCATGCCCTCTTTGTAAGGAGTATCCATGTGGATCACACCGGAGGTGGGGGCGTAGATGTAGTAATCGTTGGCACCGGTGTTCAAGGCATCGAGCTGAGCCTGAACGTTGTCCACGTTGCTCTGTGCGCTGGTAATGCTCTGGGAGATGGACTGCATGGTGGAGTAGTACAGAGCTTCTACTTCGCTCTGGCTCTGCTCCATCATGGTCTTGATCTGAGCATCGGAGTAACCGGCAGCCTGATAGGCCGTGGCATCAAAGGTCTTCTGAGAGACCTGGCTCTTGTAGGTCTCGTACTGATAGTAGTAGGGCTGATCTTCGGGGTTTGTCTCGCTGAAGTAGTTGGTATCATCCTGCACGCACTGCAGCAGCTTGTTGTACTGGTCCAGCTGGGTCTGGTAGATCTTGAGCTGGCTTTCCAGGTTATCCTGTTGCATGTCGATATCCGTGCTCTTGATGTGGGCCACGAGGTCGCCCTCGTTCACATAGCTGCCCTCCGAAATATACATCTCGGTAATGGAGCCGGAATAACTGGACATGATATAGGTTTTATTGCTGGCCTGCACGGTGCCTGCGTTCTGGCTGACATAAATGCGGTTGGTATGGGTGCTCCACACAACCAGAAACAGCATGAAGATGCCCACCAGAATGACAAAAGCGTAGCCATAAGGCGGCAGCTTTTTTTCCATCATGATGCGGCGGTCCTGCAGATCCGAAAGGTTCTGAACTTTAATCGTCATAATTACTTGGTCTCCATAAAGACATCGACCACGGCATCATCCTCATCCTGATTGACATAGATGGTATAGGAGGTGCCGGTCAGTTTCTGCTCATTCTCAAAAGCGTGGACCTGCAGCTTGTAGGAAGCCAGCTGGCTTTCGGGCATGGGGCCGGTGTAGTGGGCATACAGGCAGTTCTTCACGCGCAGAATAGCATCCATATGGTAGTCCTGCTCCATCTGGCCGATGAACTGGGTAGCCTGCTGCATCATGTACAGGTGCATCTGACGGTCCTCACCAACCACCATGGCCTGCACAATGGGGCCAATGGGCTGTGCGTTGTTGCTCTTGATAAAGTTGTGCATCTGGGTCAGCACCACGGGCAGACTGGCCATCTCTTCCGGATGGATCTCACGGGAGAGCACATTGGTGAGCTTCAGGGTCTTGTTCTCGGCTACTTTGATCTCTTTCATGTTGAATACCTCGGTTCCTTTTCAGATTTACCTCAGAAGAGGCAGTAATAGGCAATCGAGAAAGGGGAGAAAATCGCTGCAGAGAGCAGCTTCCTCTCCGCTCCCGATCGCCTACTACTTATAAAAGTAATAGGGATCTTGCAAATAAAATGTGCCCGGAGGCATTTTGCCTCCGGGCACACCATAGTGAGGCATAGTTACCTGAGCAGGCGGGGCCTGTTCAGGATAACACCATCTACTTCTACTAAACAGAAAGTCTTTCTAGCTCTTTTTTATCTGACACAGTAAAACTATGTCAAATCAAGCTATCCATCATGAATGACTCCCTTTCATATGTAACCGGGTATGCACCCGGCTGCAAACACATCAATAGGTGATCGACTCACCGTCGTCATCCTCTTCCACCACGGCCTGCATGACAGACTGCTTGGGCTCTGCCTTTTTGCTGCGGTAGATACCCTGCTGCATGTTCCACAGCTCGTAGTACTTGCCTTCCTTGGCAAGCAGCTCATCGTGCGTGCCGCGTTCCACGATCTTGCCGTGATCCATCACAAGGATCAGATCACAGTCACGAACAGTGGACAGGCGGTGAGCTACGATCAGCATGGAACGATCTGCAAGCTGATCGTAGATCATGTTGAAGATCAAATTTTCCGTAGCAAAGTCCAGATTACTGGTGGATTCATCCAGAATGTAGAGGTTGGAATCTTTCAGAAAAGCACGTGCCAGCGCAATGCGCTGCTTTTCACCGCCGGACAGGCCGTTGCCTGCTTCTTCCAGATAGGTGTTATACTGCAGGGGCAGATGACGGATAAAGTCGTGAGCATCTGCCTTCTTGGCAGCTTCCTTAACTTCGTCCATCGTAGCGTCCATACGGGAAACGCGGATGTTATCATAAATGGTCTTGCTGAACAGCTCAACGTTCTGCGGCACATAAGAAATTGCGCGGCGGACAGAATCATTGGTGTATTCAGCCAGATTCACACCGTTCAAGTCGATCTCGCCATCTTCCGGCTCATAATACTTGAGCAGAAGCTTGGTGATCGTGGATTTGCCGCTGCCGCTGCTGCCCACCAGCGCGACCTTTTTACCGGCCGGAATGGTAAAGCTGATGTGATCCAGTGCAGGGGCACGGTTGCCATAACGGAAAGTGACATCCTTGAACTCGATATCGCCCTCCACCTTGTCCAGATCGGTGCGGTCTTCGTCGCCGACCGTCTCGGAGGGATAATCCATGATCTCGCCCAGACGCTTCATGGAAATGCTGGCCTCCTGAATCTGCATCTGCAGACCGATCAGGTTGCTCAGCGGGGAAGTAAAGTAAGAGGACAGCGTGCTGAAGGCCATGAATCCGCCCAGTGTCATCTCACCCTTCAGAACCTGACTGATACCCACATAGGTGGTCAGCATGCTGAAACCGGTGGAAATGAAGGAGGAGATCAGGCCCTGCGTGGTGCTGATCTTGCTGGAACGCAGGCTGATCTTCAGACTCTTGATGTACTCACGCTCGAGGTTCTCCATTTCGGTATCCTCGTTGGCGTTGCACTTGACCGTCTCAATGCCGCGCAGGCTTTCGATCATCTGGCTGTTCAGTGCAGCGGACTGCACCATGGTCTCTTCGTTGATCTTTTTGTAAGGCTGCTTGTAGATCAGCACCAGCAGAATGCTGACCAGAGCCATGAACAGCGAGATCGAGAAGAGCATCGCATTCATGCGGAACAGGATGATACCGGTGATAATGGCCATCGAGATATCCATGATCAGGCTCAGCGCAATGCTGGTGAAGATGGATTTGATGGTGTTTGCATCCGAATAACGGGTGGTGATATCACCAGTCTTGCGGGTGGCAAAGAACTTCATGGGCAGACGGAAGATATGCCCGAAGTAACCCAGCATCAGCGGAATATCGATCTTGATGGATAGGTGGATCAGAACCCACTGCCGGACAAAGCCCACCAGCGTATTGGTGATGCTGACCATGCTGAACACAAGAATCAGCGTGACCAGCAGATTGTCTAGGCCATATGGCAAGACCTCGTCCATCAGGATCTTGTTGAACATGGAGGAGGCAATGCCCAGGATCGTAACGATCAGAGAACTCAGGATCGCATAGGCAAAGAGCTTTTTCTGGGGCAGCAACAGGTCGACGTAACGCTTGAACATGCCGCCCTTTTCGATCTTACCACCCTTGAACTCCGAGGTGGGGTTCATCAGCAGCAGAACACCGGTAAAGTTCTTGTAGAACTCATCCAGAGAGATCTTTTTCAGCTCGCTGCCGGGGTCGCCAATCACGACATAATCCTTGCACTTGTGTTTTTTGCCGTTCTTCTCATCTTCCTTGGCGGCTTCGGCTTCTTTCAGCATGTGCCGACGACGCTCACCGTCGTCTTTGATGGTGGTCTTTTTGAAGACGACCACAAAGTGGGCCAGACCCTGATCGGTGATGACTTGCGCAATGCAGGGCAGCGAGAAATCGCTGAGGAAATTTTCACGGTCTACGCGAACCGCTGCAGTGGTGAAACCCAACTCATTAGCGGCTTTCTGCAAACCAACAAGGTTCGTGCCTTTCAGGTCGGTACCCATCATATCGCGCAGGCGGGTGATGGTAACTTCCTTTTTGTAATGGAGGCACACCATTGCGAGGCAGGCAGCCGCACAGTCAGTAGTGTCGTGCTGCCGGACATAGGTATAACGCATAGATGCTTCCTTTGATCATATACAAATTTATTCAAACAGCGGCAGGCGTTTTGAAGAAGCGGCCTGCCGCAGATCTGACAACGTGAAAAGAGCCGGAGCCTGAAACAACAGCACAGAGACCGGTGCTTTGTCCTGTCCTGCGGAGAACCATGACAAAACACCGGTCGGCTGCTATCAAAAGAAGGGAGCACCTACCCTTTGATCTGTGTGCCGGACTTTGGAAAAACAGATACAAATTCCCAAAGCTTATAAGCAGTATACCACAATGTGACATCTTCTTCAAGTAGTCAAATTTTAAGAAATCATTATGCTTGATGCTTTTTTCGCATGGATGCTGTGTTTTTGGGACAGAGAAGCCCAAAAAACAGAGGAGAAACACGACTGCATGGCTGTACAGAAAAAGGGTGTAGTATGGGACAAACAAAAAAGGCAATGTTCTGTGGAACATTGCCTTTTCTTCTGGCGCCTCTTGCCTGACTCGAACAGGCGACACCCTGATTAACAGTCAGGTGCTCTAACCGACTGAGCTAAAGAGGCAAATCACATTTGTGACTGCGAGAGATATTATACCGCATAAGAATGCCTTTTGCAAGCCTTTTTTTAAAAAATGAATCATTTTTGGCAAAATAAAACCGTCCTGCAGTGTTTTGAAACGCTGCAGGACGGTAAAGTACATATTATAAAAGAAGGAAAGGCTTATTTCAGCTTGCTCTTGGCCTTCATGCGCTGCTCGTGGTTCAGGATCTGCTTGCGGATGCGCAGATTTTCAGGAGTGACCTCCAGCAGCTCGTCCTGTGCAAGGAATTCCAGGCAGCCTTCCAGGCTGAGCTTGCTAATGGGGATCAGGCGCAGAGCATCATCGGAGCCGGATGCACGGGTGTTGGTCAGGTGCTTGGTCTTGCAGACGTTGACATCCACATCCTCGCCGGAAGCGGTGTAGCCAATGACCATGCCTTCGTAGACCTTTTCACCAGCGCCCACCAGAAGGGTGCCGCGCTGCTGAGCATTGAACAGACCGTAGGTGACAGCCTCGCCGGTCTCAAAGCTGACCAGAGAACCGGTGGAGCGGTTGGCAATCATGCCAGCCCAGACATCGTAACCGTCGAAGATCTGGTTGATGATGCCTTCGCCATGGGTATCGGTCAGGAACTGGTTGCGGTAGCCGAACAGGCCGCGGCTGGGCATACGGAACTCCAGACGCACACGGTCGGTGCCCAGAGATTCCATCTGCTGCAGGATAGCCTTGCGCTGGCCCAGACCGGTCATGACAGCGCCCTGATACTGGGTGGGCACATCGATGACGACATGCTCCATAGGCTCATAGGTCTTGCCGTCGATGACCTTGGTCAGGACGTGCGGGGGAGAGACCTGCAGCTCATAACCTTCACGGCGCATGGTCTCAATCAGGATGGACAGGTGCATCTCACCACGGCCCATAACGCGGAAGGAATCGGTAGTGGCGGAATCCTCCACCTTCAGAGCAACGTCCTTCAGCAGCTCCTTCTGCAGACGGTCACGGATCTGACGGCTGGTAACATACTTACCCTCGCGGCCGGCCAGCGGGCTGTCATTGACGGAGAAGGTCATTTCAACGGTAGGATCGTTGATCTTCACGAAGGGCAGCGGCTCCACATTGGAGGGGCTGCACAGGGTATTGCCGATGGTCACATCGGGCAGGCCGGAGAATGCCACGATATCGCCGGCGGTGATGTTATCGCACGGCTGACGGCCATTGGCCTGGAAGTCGTACAGCTTGGTCAGACGGCCGCGCATCTTCAGATCCTGATTGTGCCAGTCACAGACGACAACTTCCTCGCCCACCTTGGCAACGCCGTTCTGGATGCGGCCAATGCCGATGCGGCCCACAAAGTCGTTGTAGTCCACAGAGGACACCAGCATCTGGAAGGGAGCCTCGGGGTCGCCCTCAGGCGGCTTGATGGTGCTCAGCAGAGTATCGAACAGGGGGATCAGGTCGGTGCCGGGCACATCCGGGTCCAGGCTTGCGGTGCCATCACGGCCGCAGCAGAACAGCATGGGGCAGTCCAGCTGCTCATCGGTAGCGCCCAGATCCATCAGCAGGTACAGAACTTCGTCGATGACTTCCTTGATGCGGGCATCGGGGCGGTCGATCTTGTTGATGGCCACCACCAGACTCAGGTTCTGCTGCAGAGCCTTCTGCAACACAAAACGGGTCTGGGGCATGCAGCCCTCGGCGGCATCCACCAGCAGCAGAACGCCGTTGACCATCTTCAGCACGCGCTCCACCTCGCCGCCAAAGTCGGCATGGCCCGGAGTATCGACAATATTGATCTTGACACCCTTGTAGGTGCAGGAGCAGTTCTTGGCCAGAATGGTAATGCCACGCTCACGCTCGATATCGCCGCTGTCCATGACGCGCTCAGCCACGACCTGATTATCGCGGAATGCGCCGCTCTGACGCAGCATTGCGTCCACCAGGGTGGTCTTGCCGTGGTCAACGTGAGCGATAATGGCAACGTTGCGCAAATCGTTACGAACCATAAAATTCAACCTCTCTATTATTAAAACTCATAAAATACGAACGAACGTCATACAAGTTTAAGTTTATAACAGAAAGGGGTGGTTTGTCAAGATTGTATAAAAAATTTTTCAACCTTTCGGCAAAATGCCTGAGAAAAGCCATGCGATTTGTGCGGCGTGTACCTTTAGAATATGCTATACTAAGGGTACAGAAGAAATAAAGCCGGAGGTGTTTTTATGAAGATCACATTTCTGGGCGCGAACCATGAGGTCACCGGCAGCTGCACTTTGATCGAAGCGGCTGGGCAGCGCTTTTTGATCGACTGCGGCATGGAGCAGGGGAAGGACGTATACGAGAACCAGCCCATCCCGGTGGCACCCGGCGAGATCGACTGGGTGCTGGCCACCCATGCACACATCGACCATACCGGTATGCTGCCGCTGCTGGTGCGCAACGGCTTCCGCGGCAAGATCTATGCCACGAACCCCACGGTGGAGCTGTGCGGCATCATGCTGCGGGACTCGGCCCATATTCAGGAATTTGAAGCGGAGTGGAAAAACCGCAAGGGCCAGCGCTCCGGCGCAGAACCGGTGGAACCGATGTATACTGTGCAGGATGCTGAAGCAGCCATGAAGCTGTTTGTGGGCAAGGCCTATGAGCAGCGCTTCCAGCTTGCACCGGGCATTGAAGCCCGCTTTGTGGATGTGGGCCATCTGCTTGGCTCGGCCAGCATAGAGCTTTGGATCACCGAGGGTGAGACCACGACCAAGCTGGTATTCTCCGGTGATATCGGCAATCTGGATCAGCCCATCATCAAGGATCCTGCTTACATCAAAGAGGCGGACTACGCCTTTATGGAATCTACCTACGGCGACCGTAGCCACGGCCCGAAGCCGGACTATGTGAGCGAACTGACGAAGATCCTGCAGCGCACCTTTGACCGGGGCGGCAATGTGGTTATTCCCAGCTTTGCGGTGGGCCGCACGCAGGAGATGCTCTACTTTATCCGTGAGATCAAGGAAAAGGGCCTTGTGAAGGGACACGGCAACTTCCCGGTGTACATTGACAGCCCGCTCGCCATCGAGGCGACCCGCATCTTTAAAGATACCGACCCGGACTGCTTTGATGCGGACACCCGCGCTCTGCTGGAAAAAGGCATTGATCCGATCACCTTCCCGGGGCTGCGCGTCACGGTGACCAGTGATGAATCCCGCATGATCAATGCAGACCGCGTGCCAAAGGTCATCCTCTCGGCCAGCGGTATGTGCGAGGCAGGCCGCATCCGCCACCACCTCAAGCACAATCTGTGGCGGCCGGAGTGCACCATTCTGTTCGTGGGCTATCAGGCGGTGGGCACGCTGGGCCGCACCCTGCTGGAAGGTGCCACGACGGTAAAACTGTTCGGTGAACCTATTGAGGTGCAGGCAGAACTGTGCCAGCTCACCGGCATGTCCGGCCATGCGGACAGAGAAGGTCTGCTGCGGTGGGTGAACTCCTTTGAGCAGAAACCAAAGCGTGTGTTCGTGATGCACGGCGAAGATGAGACCGAGGACCACTTTGTGCAGACCTTGACGGAACAGGGCTTCACTGCCTGCGCACCCTACAACGGCGCACAGTGGGCCATCGGAGCCGAGGGAGCCGTCTGCCTGCAGGAGGGCATGCGCGTCCGCATTGAGCACAAGGCCAATGAAGGCCAGAGCCGTGCTGCCAGTGTGTTCCAGCGGCTGGTCAGCGCCGGCAAGCGCCTGCTGCGGGTCATCGAGCACAACGAGGGCGGCGCAAACAAAGACCTTGCCAAGTTTGCCGACCAGATCAATGCCCTGTGCGATAAGTGGGACCGATAAAGCAAAACAAAAGCGCCGTGACCCAAAAGGCCACGGCGCTTTTTTGCATGGAGCGGGCAATGGGAATCGAACTAATAAACCACGTTCTAACGCTGTAAAACGTCAGATTTTATACTCTTACCAGCGCTATTTTATCGTGAATCGTGTATCATTCTGTGCACTATACAAGAATGTTGGAAGCAACTGTGTGTTAAAAAGTGTGTTACAAATCAGCCGTTTCCCAGCAGCTTGAGGAAAGCAGCATTGACGGCCTGCGCGGTGTTTTCCGCGTCCCCGGTGAGAGCGTGGGAGTATTGGCCGAGGGTGTCCATGTTCTGGCTGTGGCCTACCAGCTCTTTGATTTCGCCCTCTGGCAGCGTCTTGACCACGCTGACAAAGGTGTGCCGCAGCTCATACACTGATATTCTGTCAATGCCGTTTGCCTTGCAATAGGCCTGCCAACGCTTCCAGTAATACAGTTCGCTGCTGATTTCAAACACGCTTTCCCGTGTCCCTGTCACTGCCCGCTGCTGTTCCAGCACGGCACGGGCAAGGCCAGACAGCACGAAAGACCGGATTGCATTCTGGTTTTTGCCTTGTGTTTCCTCACCGTGGATGTTGATAGATCGGCGAACATTCACCGTGTTGCCCTGCACATCTGCCCAGCGCAGCCCCAACAGCTCCCCGGGCCGCAGGCCTGTAAGCGTCTGGAATCGGTAAGCGTGTATAAAGTCATCATGCACCCGCTTGCCTCTGTAAAGCGTCGTGTCGATGCTGAACAGCTTTACCAGATCGGCAGGCTGCAACACGCTCTTGCCCTTATAACGGGCGCTGGCGGGTATCTGTACATCCTCCGGCAGGAAGGTGGAGAGCTTTGCTTTGCGGCAGTATTTGCAGAATGCCCGGAGATCGCTGGCAATCAGCTGCAAGGTTTTGCGGCTCTTCCCGGCGGCAGCGGCCTTGTTGATGATGGTTTGCAAGTCCCGATCTGTAAGGGTGTTGACCTTCTTTTTGCCGATGATCGGCAGCACCCAGGTACGCCACCGGCTTTCTACGGGCTTCCAGTTGCCTGTGCTGGTGGTAAGTTTGAGATCCTCTATCCACAGCTGATAGACGTTCTCAACCCGTCCGGCCTTGACCGCAATATCATTCTCTAACCATGCATCTGCCTTTGCATTGGCTTCCCGCTGCCCTGTGCGCCCCGGCGTAGAGCTGTAAAACTGCTTTCTCACGCCGTCTTTCTGCACGGCTATGCGCCAGCGCTGGTATTTTTCTTCCCATTGCGCGGTGTTCGTTCTCTTGTTCATCTGGCTGCACCCCCTTTCTATGTCAATGATTGCCCGTCAGTGGGTAGGTCGTGAAACGCGACACCCCCACCGCCTGCTGTGCTCTGCACAGTGGGCTTTATTTTTTGTCGGAAGAATAGGCAAGAGCTTCCAGATCTTCAGCCAATTTTATAGCGGCGGCATCATTGTCTTTGTAGATATTCCATATTTCCTCAAAAACAGAATCTGAATTGCCGTTGTACTTTCCCCACAGATCATCTATTGCAATCTGAACAGCAGCTTTTTTCTGAACATCAGATTTTAGCGATTTAAACAAATCGTGAGCGTGTTTTTTAGCACTTCCAACGGGGGTGGAATCAATCCATATTGCACCTTTGCTGTATTCATCATCTGGGCGCTGCGGGATAAAGGCAAAAAGGATTTCAGGCGCAACCGAATAGCGCCGCGACATATCCAGAATAACACGTTCTCGCTCTTGGTTATAAGTCGGAACGTCCCACGGTTTCCCGTTGTCCCTTGCAAGTGTTTCAGCCGCCCAAAGAGTGCTCTTAGCTTCTCTTTTGGCTGTTTCTATCTGTTCGTCAATCGGATAAAAGAATGCTTCAGGCACACTTAACGCCTTTGCAATCTTCTGTACAGTTTCAAATTTCGGGTTCAATTTTCCGAGTTCATAACGGCGTATCGTTGGTTCGGCAATTCCAGCCTTTTCTCCAAGTTCCTTTTGTGTCAAGCCTCGTGCTTTTCGGAGTTCTCTAATTTTTGCGCCGATGGTTTGCTCCATCCTGAATGCCCCCTTTTTATATAGTGTACCACGATTCGGCTTGAACAGCAATAAAAATTTCTGCATTCCTCTTGACAGTAACTTTTAGCTCTGCTATAATGCAAACAGAAACAAACGTTTCTGAACATTTGGAACCCAGTCCGAATAATAAGCGACAGCGCGAAAGGAGAATTTTTATAATGAGGTTAGACCGTGTAAAGGTGATTGCCCGCATGGCACAGCTTGATTTGCGCATTGCTGACGTATGTGAGCGCGGAACTATTTCACGTTCCATCGTAAATAAAGCACGAAGCGGCGGCTCTGTGAATCCGCTGAATGCTAAGCGACTGGCAATGGCGCTCAATATGCCGCTGGAAGAGCTGGTAGAAAGTGAGGGATAAACGATGTATCGCAAATTTCACAAGCTGCGCGTCCGCTTTGCTGAGCTGGATATGTCGCAGGCAGAAGCGGCCCGGAGGGCAGGCATACCGCCCAGCACCCTGACTGCACGAATGACGGGGCGGCTCCCATTCACAGCCCGTGACATTGCGGGCCTGTGCAAGGTGCTGAACATTCCCGCTGACCAGATCGGCAGCTTCTTCTTTGAAGAGCTGCCCGCAAGCAAAAAGGTCGGGTGATGGATGAGTTGAACTCTATTGCTGAAGCCGTAAAGAACCACGACGATGCAAAGGCATTTGCCCCTGCTGGCCGTGACGATTTCTTGCACTATCTTGACACCGTGACCACCGAAGAAGCGCTGTTCTCGCGGCTTACCTATTGGATGGTGTTCAGGGGACTGCCCACAGAGCAAAACGAAAAGTACGAGCTGGTACGCCAACGCGCACTTGAATTGAAGCTCTGGAACGGTCTGGATTTGAAGATGGAACGCTGGAAAGAAGCAATCCCGGCAGAGTATAAGAGCATGGGAGACGAAGCATTTTCGGCTCAGATCGGACAGGATTATGCCGACTACATAAATGGAACGCCGTCCCAGCAGGGCAAGGCAAAGCCGCTGCAGCCCTTCACGTCCAAGCAACTTTCAGAAATGACCCTGCCACCTATTCGATATGTGGTCGATGGCGTGATACCTATGGGCATGGGGCTGTTAGTGGCGAAACCGAAGATCGGCAAAAGCTGGATGGTGCTTGACCTGTGCTTATCTGTTGCCGCTGGTGTGCCCTTTCTGGGCTTTCAGACGCGGCAGCATGGCACACTGTACCTTGCCCTAGAGGACGGCGCAAGCCGGATGCAAGCCCGCATTTTGAAGGTGTTGGACGGAAAGCCCGCGCCGGAAGCCGCCCGGATTCTGTTCAAAGCTCCACGGATGGACGAGGGCTTGTTGGATGCTCTGGGCGCTCTGCTGGACGATAACCCGGACATACACCTTGTTTGCATCGACACCTTATCGAAGATCAGGCCAAAGGCAAAGGCGTACGAAAACGCCTATGATGCTGACTATGATTTTGTGGGCAAGCTGAAAGAGTTTGCGGACAGCCGCGGTATTTGTTTGCTGCTGGTTCATCACACCAGCAAGCGCAAAGCAGATGATTCTTTCGAGAACATCAACGGCAGCACCGGCATCATGGGTGCTTCGGACTTCACCATTATTTTGGACAAAAAGAACCGGATGGACGATGAAGCATCGTTCGTTCTGACTGGCCGCGATATTGAACAGCAAGACCGCGTTGTGTCTTTTGACAAAGCCCGCTGTGTGTGGACGATGCAGGGCGCGGCGGCAGAGATCGCAGAACAGCGCCGTATTGCGGACTATGAAGCAAACCCCGTCGTCAAGACCCTGCGGGAGCTGCTTTTGCAGGGTGACGGCACATGGACGGGCAGTGCCCAGACATTGAACGATCTGGGCAAGCGATATGCCGGTGAAGAACTTGCCCCCACTTCCCAAGCTCTTGCAAAAATCATCACCGAACTGGAACCGCTGCTTTGGGAGCGGGACGCTATTAAACACTGGGTGAAAAGTAATCCCGGCGGTGGGCGGCGTCATTGTTTTAGAATGAATCGCACGGATAATACAGCTCCCGACCCGAACGCAATTCAGCTAAAGTGTGTTTAACTCTAAAAAATCGGGATTTTCGGGAATTTCGGGATGCGCAAACAAATAAAACTCCCGTTCTTCCCGATTCTCCCGAAAATTTATAGTCCACCCAAAGGAGCACCATGAAGCACACCTATTACAGCACCTGCCCCATCTGTGGGGCAAATTTAGACCCCGGTGAAAAATGCACCTGCACCGCGGAACTGAAAGGGGGTGACACCATGAACGAGAACATAGACCGCACCGGCTATATCGCCGCTATCACGAAGCTGCTGGAAAAGGCGGACCTGCGCAAGCTGCGCCTGATCTGGGTCTATGTGGAGCGTATGACCCGCACCAACTAAGCCGACCCGGCCTAAGCTGGCCGTGTTTATAATTTTTTGTTTCGCCAGTAGTGGCGAAGAAAGGACGAAACCATGAAGTCGTTTATTTCCACTGACCGCGATACCATTCTTGAGTGCTTGCAGGGTGAGAAGCTGCTGAACATTGTACCCGATGGGCTGGGCAATGTGTCGCTGGTGTTTGAAAGCGCCAATCCGGACGCATCCGACCTGCTGACGGTCAAACCTGATGGCAAGATCATCGCAACGCTGCTTTATGACGAGGAAGAAGCCCCCAGTGTGAAGCCTTGCAGCGTTGACATTCTCGGCATTTCTTTGGGCGAAGAAGGTTTGCTCATCATCCCGCGTGAAGTCCGTATGCAGTGTGAACCGCTGGTTAATGCGGCGAATGCCCTGATGAACGCTCTGAATGACCTGCCCGTCAGCACTGTGGACAAGAACGCTATCGCCATGTTGGCCGCTGATCTGATGGCGCAGGCAGAGCAGGAAGGTGTGAAGAACGGCGTTGAAGCCTATACAGATTTTACCCACGACAAGACCCTGGAGAAGTTTGCAGAACTCGTGAAGTCCTGTCAAAGACGATTCCATGCCGTCCTGAGTAACCTCCAAGACCGCTGACAAACAACGAAGCCGCCTTTCCCTGCGCCAACAGGGACGGGCGGCAAGTGGCGGGACAACGCATTGCAGTAATGTTTCCCGCCCTCTATTTTATCAAAATGTGGAGGATTTTTCAATGTTTGGTTACACCGCTTATCAATTTTCGTGCGTGGCCCCGTTCGCCCTGGTTTGTTTCCTCGGTGCCGCTGTGATGTGGTTCAGCGGCATCCTGTAAGGGGGCTTGACAGTATGTGCCTGAATGATGTGGATTATGGGCAGTTGGCCGGAGCTGTAGAGGACATTCACAATCTGCTGTCGATTTTTGCAGAATGGTTTGAAGAAAGCCACAAAGCGAATAACCTTGACCGCAGCCACACAAGAGACGAGATCACGTTTCTATGGGAAGCTGCCCCGCGGTATGATTCGCTCCTGAGTGCTGCTATATGCGATGTTGCAGGGCTGAAAGACCAGCTCAACGAGCTGACAGACAAGCAGATTGCAGCTATGGAAGCTGCAAACAAGTAATCGAATGGAGGTAACATCATGGAAGCAACTATTAAAGCCCTGAAAGCCAGAGCAAACGCCCACAACCTTGCTGTGTATGTGGATAAGAACACGGATTCTTTCTATATCGCAGATCGTGCAACTAATAGCGTGATCGCACCGCCGCCGATGTGTCTTGAAGCTGTGGCGGAATGGCTGGACGACTACGAGAAAGAAGAAGCCGAAGAATGACATTGCAAGGCCGAATTCTTGCAGTTAAGTCCGTTTTATGGTACAATAGCAGCGTGATACGAACGCTCTTTTGACCTATTACGAAGAGTAAAATTTAACGGTGGTGCGTTGAGTACATAGCGCCACCCCCACCCCTGAGAGCGTATGACGGCCCAGAGAGCCGTTGTGCGCTCTTTTTATTTGCCGGAGGTCATTCTATACCATGAAGAAAAGGCTCAAAAAATGCCCTGTCTGTGGGGCTGTGATGTGGCATTTTGCCAATGAAAGCCGCTGCCTTGAATGTGCAGCATGGGAAGCCCAAGACGAAAAGGAACGGGCCCGCGTCCGTACTCTGGCATGGGCCGCATACCATGCGGAACACGGTGAACCGCTGTCATTGGGTGAAGCTGCCGCAATGGCTGATGCTATGGGTATGAGCTATGGTGCATACAGTCTACAGTTGTCCCAGCAAAAACGCAATGTGGCAATAAAATGACATTTCATAGCATTATATTTGCATTTTACAACGCAATGTGGTATACTGAGCATAGCAGGCGGCTTATAGCGCCGTCCGGCTCCTGACTGCTCTTTGCTGCACGGTCTGGCTGTGGGTGTGCCATGACCCACGATCAGAGCGCCCAGCATTGCAGGAGCGGACATACCCCTTGCACCGGGCTTTTCCTTTCCCCGGTGCACCATGCGCGGCATAAGGTTTGCCGCCTGCTGCTTTTTACGTCTACTCATACGGAAAATGAGGTGCTATCAATGGAAAATCCCAACCCTACCCCCAGCGCCGCCCAGCAGGCCGAAAATAACGGCTCTGAGCGGATGTTTACCCAATCCGAACTAAATACCATCGTTGCAGATCGGCTTGCCCGTGAGCGCTCCAAGAGTGCCGAGCGCGTGGGCGACCTTGACGCACGAGAAAAAGATCTGAAAGCCCGCGAGGAAGCGTTGGAAGCCAAAAGCCAGCGTTTCAGCCAGTGGGAAGCCCGGGAAGCCTGCCGTCAGTATCTGGCTGATAACCATATCAGCGCGGCGCTGCTGGATAAGCTGGACACCAGCGACCCGGAAGCGTTCAAGACCGCTGTAAAGGCGGTGCAGAGCGTCACCAGCAACGGGTACACCGTCACCACCACGACCACCGGCGCAAAGGTGGACACCCCGCCGATGTGGCTTTCTCAGGGCAAAGACAAAGACGCTGAGTTAAAGCGGGCTTTCGGTCTGAACAACTGAAAGAGGATCTATAAATGGCTATTGAGTTAGCAACCCAGTTCCAGGCATATACAGACGAACAGTTTTACTCCGAGAGCAAGACCAGCCTTGTAACCAACAAGGATTTCAGCTTTGACGGTGCAAAGACCATCAAGCTGTATAAGGTCAAAACCACCGATATGGAGGACTTCAACCGCAACGGCCCCATTCTGGACGGCAACAAGTCCCAGTATGGCACGATCAGCACCCTGCAGGCCACCACCGAGACATTCACGATCAACAAAGATCGTTCTTTCACGTTCGAGGTGGACAAGATGGACACGGACGAAACCAAGATGCAGGTTGCAGCCGCCAGCGCTCTGGCACGCCAGCAGCGTGAGAAGGTGTTCCCGGAGATCGACTCCTATGTTTACAACGTGATGGCAGCAAATGCAGGCATTAAGCCGGAAGCCGCAGCCCTGACCGCTGAAAACATCTATACCGAGATCATCACGGCAAATGCCCAGATGGATGATGCAGAAGTGCCCGCATCTGGCCGCGTGCTTATTCTGACCCCCACCGCATACACGCTCCTGAAGCAGTCCAAGGCCACCTTTGACAATCAGGACATCGGCGCAGAACTGCGCAAAAAGGGCGTTATCGCCCAGCTGGACGGCCTGAACGTGGTCAAGATCGCGTCCAACCGCCTGCCCGAGAAGTTCGGCTTCATGATCGCGCATCCCGTGGCTACCGTGGCCCCGGTCAAGCTGGCAGAGTACAAGATTCACCTTGACCCGCCTTTCCTGTCCGGCAGTCTGGTAGAGGGCCGTATTTACTACGACGCGTTTGTTCTGGAAAACAAGGCAAAGGCTATCTATTATCAGGCAATCGCCTGATATGGCATCATCTGGGCGCATGGGGCAACCTGTGCGCCCTTTTTGTATCGAGGTGAGTATATTTGAAGATCAAACTTTCAACTCCCGCAGAGGTACGCCGCACGCTGTCCAAGATCGCAAATATGCTGCTGAATAACCAGATCGACCCGCAGCGGGCAACAGCTATCACAAATTGCTGCAACAGCGTTCTAAACTGCATCCGCATTGACGAACAGCAGAAGAAGCTGGCAGAGCTGGAAAAGCTGCTTGACGAGGTGGAAGCGAATGGAGCTTGACCGACTGGAAAAGCGCATCCGGGCACTACAGGCCCGGAAAGCGGCCAGAGCTGCCACGTTTGAGCGCGTGCAGGGCATCGACCCCACCGAGCACGAAGCGGCTGTATACCATGCTATCCATGAGGATATAGCCGCCGATGCACACACCTACTACAATCTTCCCGGTGGACGCGGCTCCTGCAAATCGTCCTTTGTGTCGTTGGAGATCGTGGACGGCATCCAGAAAGACCCCACCGGCACCGGCTCTGCTGTGGTGTTCAGGCGGTGGGGCAGCACCTTGAGGGAATCTGTGTTTGCACAAATCCAATGGGCTATTGACGCGCTGGGCGTGTCTGACCTGTGGGCCTGCACCGTGTCCCCTATGCGCTGCACCTACCTTCCTACCGGCGCACAGATCATCTTCCGAGGGCTGGACGATAACAGCAAGATCAAGTCTATCAAGCCTGCAAAGGGCTTTTTCCGGTGGGTGTGGTTCGAGGAATTTTCCGAGCTGCCCGGAGAAAATTTTGTCCGCAGCGTGATGCAGTCCGTGGGCCGTGGCGGTAAGCCTGTGGTGTTCCGCAGCTTCAACCCGCCTGTGTCCCTGAATAACTGGGCAAATAAGTTCATCCAGCAGCCCAACGAGGAAGCATTGACCCTGCACACGGATTACACCCAGGTGCCGCCTGAATGGCTGGGAGAGGTGTTTCTGAACGAAGCCCAGCGCATCCAAGCTCTGAATCCCAAAGTGTACGATCACGAGTATCTGGGCATTCCCACCGGCAGCGGCGGCGAGGTATTCACCACGCTGGAAGTGCGCGAGATCGCGGACGAAGAGCTTGCAATGCAGTGTTACCGCTATGTGGGCTGTGATTTTGGCTTTGCGTCTGACCCTGCTGCCGTTGTGGCGCTGTACTATGACCGCAGCACCGAAACCATCTACTTTGCGGATGAGATTTACAAGCGCGGCCTGTCGAATGAGGCCCTTGCCGCTGAGATCAGGACGCACAGCCTTGACCATGTGGGAGAAACCAGAAAGAACCCCATCACAGGCGCAGAAACAGCCCCGGAACAGGTTATTTATTGCGACTGCGCCGAACCCAAGAGCATCATGGACTTGCGTACATACGGCTTGCAGGCCCGGCCCTGCACCAAGCGCCCCGGCTGTGTGAACTACCGCATCAAGTGGCTGCAAAAGCGGACGCTTGTAGTTGACCCCAGGCGCACGCCCAACGTTTACCGCGAGTTTTCACAATACGAGTATGACGCGGACAAGGACGGCAATTTCCTGCCCAGCGTGCCAGATCGTGACAACCACACGATAGACGCAGCGGCCTATGCCTTGACCATTCTTATTTTCAATCCGAGAGAAGGAGCGTAAAATCATGCTGGAAATGCATCTGACCTGCCCGAACTGCAAAAAGACTTTTGTTGTCTATGACTGGCAGCTATGGAGAGACAGCGAGGAAAACGAGAGCTTTCAATGCCCCTGCTGCCATACTGCCCCGGATGAAGAAGCCTGTTACCGCCTGAAAGATGGCTTTTTGGAGCTGTGCGACGTTGACCGGCATTGGAACCACGACAAAGAGAGTGCACCGCTGCCGCCTGAAAAACAGAGCTGGCATATCGAGGTAAAGCCAGGTTGATAACACACTGAAAATCAAAAGTGTGTTAAATAGTGTGTTATGGTAAAAGAAAAGAGCCTAGATTTCAACGAATCTAGGCTCTTTTTCGTGGAGCGGGCAATGGGAATCGAACCCACCTCCTCAGCTTGGAAGGCTGATATACTAGCCGATGTACGATGCCCGCATTTACGAACGATATTATAGCATGTTCCGGCACAAATGTCCAGCCCAATTTTTGTATGTTCCTTAAAGCACCGGAAAAGAATGCCGGAACGGCCTTGCTTTTCCATACGGCTCTGCTACAATAGAAAAGAACGGAGGGAGAGAGGATGGAGCCGGAAGCAGAGATCATTCGTACGCAGCTGTTTGCCCTGCGGGATGAAACATACCGCACCTTTCACAGTGCGTTGATGCCCACCGTGCCGCCGGAAACGGTGATCGGCGTGCGTGTTCCGGCTCTGCGCAGGTTGGCAAAACAGCTCGCAGGCACAGCGCAGGCAGAAGTGTTTTTACAGGCCCTGCCGCATGGATACTACGAAGAGAACAACCTCCACGCGTTTCTGATCGAACTTATCCGGGACTACGACAGGGCGCTGGCTGAAACGGAAGCGTTCCTGCCCTACATCAACAACTGGGCCACCTGTGACTGCTTTTGCCCCAAAGTGTTTGCAAAGCACAAGAAGGAACTGCTGGTGCCCATTCGCCGCTGGCTGGATTCGGGCGAGGTGTACACCGTGCGCTATGGCATGGAGATGCTGATGCGCTATTATCTGGATGATGCATTCCGGCCGGAATATCTGGAATGGGTGGCCGATGTGCACAGCACGGAATACTATATCAATATGATGCGGGCATGGTATTTTGCCACAGCACTGGCAAAGCAGCCGGATGCCGCGCTGCCGTGGCTCACAGAAAAGCGGCTGGATCTGTGGACCCACAACAAAGCCATCCAGAAAGCGGTGGAAAGCCGCCGCATTCCGCCCGGAATGAAGCAGCTGCTGCGCGGTCTGCGCAGCCGTTCATAAAAGCTTCCGGATTTCCGCGCAGATTTCCTGTTTACTTTATGGATGTTTTATTGTAAAATAAGCTATAGTAAAAAATGCCAGGGTATGCCTATGCCCTGACGGAAGATAAAAACAGGTGGTGTTTGGATTATGGCATTGAAATATCAGCGTATCCTTCTGAAGATCAGCGGCGAAGCACTGGGCGGCGAAAAGGGCATGGGTTTTGATGAACCCACCATGGACGCGATCTGCGGCGGCGTGAAGAAAGCACACGACCTCGGCGTGCAGATCGGCATTGTTGTGGGCGGCGGCAACTTCTGGCGCGGCCGTTCCAGCGGCAAGATGGAGCGCACACTGGCCGATAAGATCGGTATGCTGGCAACCGTGATGAACGCACTGGCTGTTTCCGATAAGCTGGAACAGCTGGGTGTCCCCACCGAGGTGTTCACCTCCATCACCATGCCACAGGTGGCACAGCCCTTTACCCGCAAGGATGCCCTGCGCGCCATGGATGAGGGCAAGATCGCCGTGTTCGGCGGCGGCACCGGCAACCCGTTCTTCTCCACGGATACGGCAACCGCTCTGCGCGCTGTGGAAGTGAGCGCCGATGTGATGTTCAAGGCTACTATGGTGGATGGCGTTTACGATAAGGATCCCCACAAGTACGCCGACGCAAAGAAGTATGATACCCTCACCTTTACCAAGGTGCTGGAAGACCAGCTGGCTGTTATGGATGGCACTGCTGCCACTCTGTGCCGCGACAACAAGCTGCCCATCCTCGTGTTCGATCTGGCCGACCCGGACAACATTGCCCGTGCCGTGCAGGGCGAGAATGTGGGCACACTGGTTTACGAGGGCTGAAACGCCTGCAGCCGACATACATTATAGGGCAGACGCATTGCAGCGCAGCCCCAAGATAAAAAGGAACAGGAGACTACCGCAATGAGCAGCAACACCAAGGTTTACGAAGACAAGATGAAGAGCTCGGTCGAACATCTGGGCCGCGAACTGGGCGCTGTGCGCGCAGGCCGCGCAAATCCCGCTGTGCTGGATAAGGTCAGCGTGGATTATTATGGTGCCCCCACTCCCATCCAGCAGGTGGCATCCGTGGCTGTGGCCGAAGCACGCACCCTGACCATTACCCCGTGGGACCGTACTCTGCTGCGCCCCATCAGCAAGGCCATCATGGCCAGCGATGTGGGCATCACTCCCATTGATGACGGCTCTACCATCCGCCTGAACTTCCCGGCTCCCACCGAGGAGCGCCGCAAGCAGCTGGCAAAGGAAGTTTCCAAGCTGGGCGAGGAGGCTAAGGTGGCAGTGCGCAACATCCGCCGCGAGGCTATGGATAAGGCCAAGGCCATGAAGAAGGCCGGCGAGCTGACCGAGGACAGCCAGAAGACCATGGAAGAGGATGTCCAGAAGCTGACCGACAAGTATATCAAGAACATCGATGCTGCGGTGGAAGAAAAGCAGAAGGAGATCATGTCTGTCTGATCTGCGCAGATGCAATAAACTGGAGGTGCCGTGCGCTGAAGAAGAGTGCGCGGCACTTTTGTTGAAGGCGGCGTTGCTGCCGGGAGGAAACAATGGCGCATCCTAAAGAATTTGCCGAGGGCCTTTCCATCGGCATCATCATGGACGGCAACGGCCGCTGGGCAAAGAACCGCGGCCTGCCCCGCACTGCCGGGCACAAAAGAGGCGCAGAGGTGTTCAGCGATATCGCAGATTACTGCGATGAGCTGGGCGTTTCGTCGGTGTACTTCTATGCGTTTTCCACCGAGAACTGGAAGCGTCCGCTGGAAGAGGTCAACGCCATTATGCGGCTGTTCGGCGAATATCTGCTGAAGGGCTTTGACTACAAGAACCGCAATATCCGCATCAAGTTCATGGGCGACCGCACGGTGCTGGATGAAAAGCTGCAGCAGCTGATGAACAAGCTGGAAGCAGATTCTTCGGTCAAGACCGGCATGACCCTGAACATTGCCATCAACTACGGCGGCCGCCCGGAGATCGTGCGGGCGGCGCAGCAGCTGGCGGCAAAGGCGGCGGCAGGGGAGATAAAGCCCGAAGAGATCACGGAACAGCTGCTCAGCGATGCCATGTATACCGCTGGCCAGAAGGACCCGGATTTTATCCTGCGTCCCAGCGGAGAAAAGCGGCTGTCTAACTTCATGCTCTGGCAGGCAGCTTACTCGGAGCTGGTAGAAATGGACGTTCTGTGGCCGGATTTCACCCGCAGCGATCTGGACGCTGCCATTGAGGAGTTCAATCATCGTTCCCGCCGGTTTGGCGGACTGTAAAACCCAAGACCTCCTGCACACGGTGCAGGGACCGGACGGCCCGGCGGCTTTGCCGGAGCCAAACTTAATCCAGAGGGGTGCGGCACCCGACCGGTGAAAAGGAGATCCAATCTATGAAAACACGTGTTATTACTGCGATCGTGGGCATCATCGTACTGATCGGCGTGATGTTCACCTTCAACACTCTGATCTTTAATCTGGTCATCGCGGCCATTACGCTGATCGCCGTTCACGAGATCTACAGTGCCCTCGGCTTTGAAAAGAAGGACTGGCTGATGTATGCGGTTCTGGTGCCGTATACACTGCTGGTCATGACGAGCAACTATCAGGTCATGCGGCGGCTGGTGATGCCGATGTCCTTTCTGCTGGTCACCTTTTACGCCATCTATCTGGTGGTGCGCAATGGCACCATCAGCTATCAGAAGGCCAGCGGCCTGCTGATGTTCTCCGGTATCGTGATCTTCTGCTTCTATTCCTTTATCCGGCTCAAGGAGCTGCTGCCGGTGGAGCAGTACGGCTACGATGCGGTGTTCTTTATCTTGCTCATCCTCTGCTTTGCCTGGGGCGGCGATACCTGTGCCTACTTTGCAGGCCGTGCCTTTGGCAAGCACAAGCTCTGCCCGGTGGTCAGCCCCAAAAAGACCGTGGAAGGTGCCATTGGCGGTGTTCTGGGCACCATGGTGTTTGGTGTGATCATCACACTGGTGTACTCAGTGGCGGCAAACCGGATGGAAGCCTTCACCCGCTCCAACATTGGCGTTTCCATGTACGTGATCATTGCGCTGCTGGGCTGCGTGGCTGCGGTGTTGGGCATTTATGGTGATCTGTTTGCCAGCGTGGTCAAGCGCCAGTGCGGCATCAAGGATTACGGCACCATCTTCCCGGGGCACGGCGGCATTCTGGACCGCTTTGACAGTGTGATGTTCATTGCGCCCTTTGTGACCATGGTCATTACGGCGGTGTTCTACTATTAAAAGGGGGAACGTGTGATGTCGAAAAAAATCACTCTGCTGGGTTCTACCGGTTCCATCGGCACCCAGAGTCTGGATGTGATCCGTGCACAGGGCTATGAGGTGTTCGGCCTTTCTGCCCACAGCCATGTAGACAAGATCCTGCAGCAGATCGAAGAGTTTCATCCGCGCTATGTCTGCATGACCGACCCGGATGCGGCCCGCAGGCTGGATGCGGAGCTTTCCGGTCGTGCAGATGCGCCCCGGCTGCTGGTAGGGCCGGAAGGGCTCAAGCAGCTGGCCGCACTGGACGGCACCGATGTGGTGCTGAACAGCGTGGTGGGCATTGCAGGCCTTGGTGCCAGCCTGTGCGCGATCGAAAGCGGGCATGATCTGGCCCTTGCCAACAAGGAGAGTCTTGTCACCGGCGGCCATCTGGTCACACAGGCCGTGGCAAAGCATGGTGTAAAGCTGCTGCCGGTGGACAGTGAACATTCGGCCATCTTCCAGTGCCTGCAGGATAAGGAGAGTGCCCCTAGCCTGACCAAGATCCTGCTCACGGCATCCGGCGGCCCCTTCTTCGGGATGAAGACCGAGGAGCTGCGCGGTAAGACCAAGGCGGATGCCCTCAAGCACCCCAACTGGAACATGGGCGCAAAGATCACCATTGACTCTGCCACCCTGATGAACAAGGGTCTGGAGCTGATCGAGGCAGTGTGGCTGTTCGGCCTGCCGCCGGAGAAGATCCAGATCGTGGTGCAGCGCCAGAGCATCGTGCATTCGGCGGTGCAGTTCAGCGATAATTCGGTCATTGCTCAGCTGGGTGTGCCGGATATGCGCATTCCCATCCAGTATGCGCTCACCTACCCAAAGCGCGTACCCGGCGTTGTGCCGGAGCTGGACTTTGCTGCACTCAAGGTGCTCACCTTCGATGTGGCAGACGACGAGACCTTCCGCTGCCTTGCCGCCTGCAAAAAGGCCATCAAAAAGGGCGGTCTCGGCCCCTGTGCCGCCAACGGTGCCAATGAGGAAGCTGTTAAGCTCTTCCTTGAGGACAAAATTGGCTTCCTCGATATTGGCCGTCTGGTGGAAGCAGTCGTGGACAGCGACAGCTTTGGCGGCGAGTATACCCTCAGCGATGTGTACGAGTGCGACCGCATGGCACGAGAGTTCGTGCGCGCACATCTTTGATCTTTAGGAGACGCAATGTCAATTTTTATCACCCTGATCGCCGCACTGATCGTGTTCGGCGCTGTGATCGCCATTCATGAATTCGGGCACTTTACCGTGGCAAAGCTCTGCGGCATTCAGGTCAACGAGTTTTCCATCGGCATGGGGCCGGCTTTGTGGAAGAAAATTTACAAGGGCACCCAGTACAGCCTGCGTGCATTGCCGGTAGGCGGCTATGTGGCGCTGGAGGGCGAGGAAAGCCCCGAGAGCCAGCAGGCCGAAGCGGCCCGCGACAAACAGGAAGCAGAGGACGAAAACCCTGTCCCGCCGGAGCAGCGCACCGGCATCCCTTTGAATGAGGCACCGGTATGGCAGCGTGTGCTTGTGATGGTGGCAGGTGCCTTCATGAATTTCGTGCTGGGCTTTGTGGTGCTGGTCATTCTTGTGGCAGCACAGGAAGGAGCCATCACCAGCAAGACCATCTATTCCATTGAGAACGATGCCCTCTGCGGCCAGACCGGCCTGCAGGCGGGGGACGAGATCGTTGCCGTGAACGGCAGGCGCTGCTTTGTGGCCAACGACATCCTTTATGAGCTGGTGCGCACCGAAGCCTATCGCGCCCGGTTCACCGTGAAGCGGGACGGCCAAAAGGTGGAACTGCCGGACGTGCAGTTCGACACCTGGCAGGACGAGGACGGCCAGACCCATATGACCCTTGGCTTTACGGTGTACGGCATCAAAAAAACACCGCTCAATGTGTTAAAAGAAGCATGGAACAGTACCCTGTACTACGGACGCATCGCGTTTATCTCGCTGGCAGACCTTGTGCGCGGACGTGAGAGCATCAACAATCTGTCCGGCCCGGTGGGTATCGTGACAGCGATCGGTCAGGCGGCAAGCTACGGCTGGCAGGATCTGCTGGAGCTGCTGGCCCTCATCACCATCAATCTGGGCGTGTTCAATCTGCTGCCTTTCCCGGCACTGGATGGCGGCAAGGTGGTATTTTTGATCATTGAGGGCGTTACCGGCCATGCAGTGCCGGAAAAGCTGCAGGGTACACTGACCATTGCGGCCTTTGCACTGCTGTTTGGCCTGATGCTCTTTGCAACCTATAATGATATCATCCGGCTTGTGACCGGTGCAATGTGAGCAAAAACAGAAAGGGGAACTTTATGCGGCAGTTAAAACGGGAAGTGAAAATCGGCAATGTGACCATCGGCGGCAAGAATCCTGTTGCGGTGCAGACGATGCTCAACGTGCCGGTGGAGGATATTGAGGGCAATGTGGCGCAGGCAAAGCGGTGCGAAGCTGCTGGCTGTCAGATCCTGCGCGTGACCTGCCCCAGCCCGGCGGATGCAAAGTGCATCGAAGCCGTCAAGAATGCGGTGAACATCCCCATTGTGGCAGACATCCATTTTGACTACAAGGCGGCTCTGGCCTGCGCAGATGTAGGCGTGGATAAGATCCGCATCAACCCCGGCAACATCGGCGACGATGACCGGGTGAAGGCTGTGGTGGATGCCTGTCAGCGCAAGAACATTCCCATCCGCATCGGCGTGAATGGCGGCAGTCTGGAAAAGCACATCCTTGCAAAATACGGCGCACCCACGCCGGAGGCCATGGTGGAGAGTGCACTGTACCATGTGCGCCTGCTGGAAAAATTCGATTTCAACAACATCGTCATTTCCATCAAGAACTCCAATGTGCCCCGCATGATGGAGGCCTACCGCCAGCTCAGCGCTGTCACGGATTACCCGCTCCATGTGGGTGTTACCGAGGCGGGTACCTACCAGATGGGTCTGCTGAAAAGCGGCATGGGCATCGGCGGAATGCTGCTGGAAGGCATTGGCGATACCATCCGCGTCTCGCTGGCCGCAGAGCCGGAAAAGGAAGTGGAAGCGGGCTACAACATCCTGCGCGCCGTGGGCTTCCCGGTAGCAGGCCCGGAGGTCATCACCTGCCCCACCTGCGGCCGTACCCAGTATCCCTGCACCGAGATCGCCAATGAGGTGGAAAAGCGGCTGCAGGGCTGCAAAAAATCCATCAAGGTGGCCGTGATGGGCTGCGTGGTCAACGGCCCCGGTGAAGCCCGTGAAGCAGACATCGGCATTGCCGGCGGCAAGGGCGAGGCGGTGCTGTTCATCCACGGCAAGCCCATCAAAAAGCTGACCGGAGACAACATCCTGGATCAGTTCATGGATGAGATCTATAAACTGTAATTTGGCTTTTTTCACAGCTGCCACACCTGCAAAAAACGGGTGCGGCAGTTTGTGCTGTATAAAAAGGAGTACCATTTGTGACACCACTCGTATCCAACCTGTGGCCGCAGTTCATGGTTGACCCGGCATTTGCGGCCTGCTTCGGGCAGGTCATTGTGGAGCATGCGCAGATGCTGCGGCAGGAGCGGCAGGTCATCTTTACCCTGCGCAGCGGTGCGCCACTGGACAAAAATCTCTGTGCCCGGCTGCTGGCATCCCTGCAGCCGGATTATGAGGGCTTTGAGCTGCGCATCCAGAACCTGTTTGGCTATGCCATGCTGGACGAAGCGGCCCTGCGCGATCTGATGGAAGAGATGAAGCGGGACGGCGTGCCCATCAACGGCTTTCTGGACCGGTGCAAGATCAACATCATCGGACAGAAGATCACCATCGGCGTATGCCATGGCACCAAGTTTTTGCAGGAGATGCACTTTGAAAAGCTGCTGGCAGAGCGCATTGCGGCCCACACCGGGGTAACGCCGCAGATAACGCTGCAAAGCGCTGTAAGCGAAGCCGAGCAGCACCAGATGGAAGAAAAGCTGGAGCGAAAGATCGCGCCACCGGTGGTCAAGTTTGAGAAAAAGAACACAGCACCGTCCATCAAGGTGGATGGTCTGGACCTGACCGATAAGCCCGTCACCATTTTCCACGGCAAGATGTTCACCCCCAAGAACCTCACCCCGCTGAAAGACCTTGGCGGCGAGGGCGGCAAGTGCACGATCTGGGGCGATGTGTTCTTCTCGGAGGTCAAGGGAAACTTCCGCAAAATTTATACCGTATCCATCACCGATTATCAGGGCTCCATCAACCTGAAGATCCGCGCGCAGGAAGGTGAGGACTGCTCCAAGTGGGAGAGCCTTGGCAAAGGTACCACCCTCATCGTGCGCGGCGACTGCTCCTACGACAAGTACGAACACGATTATATCGTCTACCCCTACGATGTGCTCATCGTGGAGCGCAAAAAGCGGGAGGATACCGCACCGGTCAAGCGTGTGGAGCTGCATCTGCACACCAAGCTTTCCAGCATGGACGGCTTCTGTGACCCCGGCGGCATCGTCAAGCTGGCCCACCGCATGGGACATCCGGCCGTTGCCATCACTGACCACGGTGTGTGTCAGGGTTACCCGGAAGCCATGCTGGCAGCGGACGATATCCATAAATCAGACCCGGACTTCAAGCTGATCTACGGCTGTGAAGCCTACTTTGTGGACGACATGATCCCCTGTGTATACGGTGTGAAGGATCAGCCGCTGGATGGGGAGTTCTGCGTGTTTGATACCGAGACCACCGGCCTTGACCCCGGCGTGGAGTATATGACCGAGATCGGTGCCGTCATCGTGAAAAACGGCGAAGTGGTGGAGGAATTTGATACCTTTGTCAAGTCCGGCAAGCCCATCACCCCCAAGATCACCGAGCTGACCGGCATCACCAACGAAATGGTGGCGGATGCTCCCGGCGAAAAGGAAGCACTGGAAGCCTTCCTCAAATTTGCGGGAGACCGCATCCTTGTGGGCCACAACGTCCACGCCTTTGATATGCGTTTCCTGCGCGCCGCCGCCAAGCGCAGCGGCATCAAGCTGGAGCCGACCTATATCGACACCCTGACCATGGCGCAGGCCATGTACCCCGGCCTGCACAACTACAAGCAGGGCACCATCAACAAGCATCTGGAGCTGCCTGCCTACGAGGCCCACCGTGCCTGTGAGGATTCTGCCGCGCTGGGCCGCATCTTCGGGGTCATGCTGAACGACCTGAAAGAAAAGCAGGTAGCAAAGGTCAGTGAGATCAACACCGGCCTTGGCGGCAACCGCGAGGTGCTGAAAAAGAAGTATTACCACCTCATCATTCTGGTCAAGAACCAGATGGGCCTGAAAAATCTGTACAAGATCGTCAGCGAAGCCCATGTGAACTACTTTTTCAAAAAGCCCCGGGTGCCCCGGAGCCTTTTGAACAAATACCGGGACGGCCTGCTGCTCACTTCCGCCTGCGAAGCCGGCGAGCTGTACCGGGCCATCGTGGATGGCACCAGCTATGAAGAACTGAAAAAGATCGCGTCCTACTACGATATTCTTGAGATCCAGCCGCTGGGCAACAACGCCTACATGGTGCGGGACGGCAAGGTGGACAGCGAAGAGGACATCAAAAACTTCAACCGCACGGTCATCAAGCTGGGCGAGGACCTGCACAAGCCGGTCATTGCCACCGGCGACGTGCACTTTACCGAGCCGGAGGACGCGGCTTACCGCGCTGTGCTGCAGGCGGGCAACGGCTTTAAAGATGCCGACAACCAGCCGCCGCTGTTCTTCCGCACCACGCAGGATATGCTGGCGCAGTTCTACTATCTGCCCAAGGAAAAAGCCTACGAGGTAGTGGTGAAGAACCCCCGCAAGATCGCGGCGATGATCGACAACAATGTTCGTGCCATCCCGCGCGGCACCTACCCGCCCAGCATCGAGGGTGCAGAGCAGCAGCTGCGCGATGCTACGTGGGAACACGCCAAGCGCGATTACGGTGACCCGCTGCCCGAAATTGTGGAAAAGCGGCTGCAGAAGGAGCTGGACTCCATCTGCGGCCATGGCTACGCCGTGCTGTACGTCATTGCGGTCAAACTGGTGGCCTATTCCAACGCGGGCGGCTATCAGGTGGGCAGCCGTGGTTCGGTCGGCTCATCGGCCGTGGCCCACTTCTCCGGCATCTCGGAGGTGAACAGCCTGCCGCCCCACTATCGCTGCCCCAAGTGCAAGCACAGCGAGTTCATCACCGACGGCAGCGTGGACGACGGCTTTGACCTGCCGGATAAAAACTGCCCCAACTGCGGCACCCGGATGCTGGTGGACGGCCACGATATTCCCTTCGAGACCTTCCTCGGCTTCTACGGCGATAAAGAGCCGGATATCGACCTGAACTTTTCCGGCGAATATCAGTCCAATGTGCACCGCTATACCGAGGAGCTGTTCGGCAAAGCCAACGTGTTCAAGGCGGGCACCGTGTCCGGTATTCAGGACAAGACCGCCTACGGCTATGTCAAAAAATATCTGGATGAGCGCGGCCGCACGGTGAACCATGCGGAGGAGAACCGCCTGACTCTGGGCTGCACCGGCGTCAAGCGCACCACGGGTCAGCACCCCGGCGGCATGGTCGTTGTGCCGGACACCTACGAGATCTACGATTTCTGCCCCATCCAGCACCCGGCGGACGATGTGGCAGGCGGCCTGCTGACCACCCACTTCGAGTTCAAGTACCTGCACGATACCCTGCTCAAGCTGGACGAACTGGGCCACGATATGCCCACCTTCTACAAGTATTTTGAGGAGTACACCGGTATCCCCATCGACAGCATCCCCATGAACGACCCCAAGGTGTACAGCCTGCTGACCAGCCCCGAAGCGCTGGGCGTGACCCCGGAACAGATCGACAGCCAGACCGGAACCTTCGGCATCCCGGAAATGGGCACCAACTTTGTGCGCGGTATGCTGGTGGAGGCACGCCCCAAGAACTTCTCCGAACTGATCCAGATCTCGGGCCTGTCCCACGGCACTGATGTGTGGACCGGCAACGCGGACGAGCTGATCCGCAGCGGCACCTGCACCATTGCGGAGGTCATTGGCTGCCGTGACAGCATCATGCTGTACCTGTTGCGCAAGGGTCTGGAACCCAAGATGGCCTTTGATATCATGGAGGCTGTGCGTAAGGGCAAGGTGGCCAAGGGCGGTTTCAAGGATGGCTGGGAGGAAGCCATGCGGGAGCACGAGGTGCCGGACTGGTACATTGAGAGCTGCCGCAAGATCAAGTATATGTTCCCCAAGGCCCATGCCGTGGCCTACCTGATGTCGGCCATTCGTCTGATGTGGTTCAAGATCTACCGTCCACCGGAGTTTTATGCGGTATACTTTACCGTACGCGGCGACGACATCGACTATGAGGCCGCTGTGGGCGGTGCGGCAGTGGCCCGCGCCCACATGGAAGAAGTCAAGCGCCGCCTGAAGGAAGAGAAGAACGCCAAGGACGAAGATGTGCTGGTCAGCCTGCAGCTCGTCAACGAGATGCTGGTGCGCGGCTACGAGTTTTTGCCCATTGAGCTGGGCAAGAGCCGCGGCTCCAAGTATGTGGTGGAGGACGGCAAGGTACGTCTGCCTTTCTCTTCGCTGAAGGGTCTTGGCGGTGCTGCCGCCGATGCACTGGAAAAGGTGACCATCCACGGCGAAGAATATATCTCGGTGGAAGAGTTGCAGCAGGCTTCCGGTGTCGGCAGCAGCATTCTGGACCGTTTGCGTCAGGTGGGCGCTCTGGGCGACCTGCCGGAGAGCAGTCAGGTAAGCTTCTTCTGAGGATTCTGAAAGCAAAAGTGCCTGCACGGCTTTAGCTGTGCAGGCACTTTTGCTTTAAAAAAGCACCCGCGGCAAAAATCGCAGGTGCTTAAAAATTCAGCAGAACGGGGGAGTGTTTACTCCACGCTGATCATATAATAGTAAACGGGCTGGCCGCCGCGGATGTGGCTGACCTCAACGTGGTTCGGGCACTTTGCCTTTACGATCTCGGTCACTTTCTCGGCATCCTCATCGCTCACGTCGCAGCCGGAAATGATGGTGACGAAGCTGGAATCCTTCTTGCACATGCCGCGTGCCAGACGGTAGGTAGCTTTGGTGATATCGTTGGAGGTGGAAACGATCTTGCCGTTCTCCAGAGCCATGATCTCACCCTTCCTGATGCGCTTGCCGTCGTACTCACTGTCGCGGGCAGCATAGGTGATCAGACCGGTGGACACCTTGTCGGCAGCAGCCATCATGTTGATGGTGTTGGTCTCGGCGTTCACGGAGGGATCAAAGTTCAGCATGGCGGTAATGCCCATGGGCACGGTGCGGGTGGGCAGAACGACCACCTGACGGTCGGCCAGCTTCTGGGCCTGCTCAGCAGCCATGATGATGTTCTTGTTGTTGGGCAGCACGAACACGGTCTTTGCGGGCACGCTCTGGATGGCAGCGAGGATATCCTCGGTGGCTGGGTTCATGGTCTGACCACCGGAGACCACTGCGTCTGCAGCCAGATCGGTGAACACGGCCTTCAGGCCTTCACCGGCGGCAACGGCAACAAAACCATAGTCACGGCTGGGGTCCACAGCAGCGTAGACGAACTCGCTGGACTGAGAAGGAGCCTTCTCAGCAGAAGCCTGCTTTTCCAGGCTCTTGCCCTGCTTCTGGCGGGCCAGGAACTGCTCGTGCATGTTCTCGATCTTGAAGTTGGTCAGGTAGCCATACTTGATGGCTTCGCTCAGGATCTTGCCGGGATCAGCGGTGTGCACATGCAGGTTGATCACATCGTCATCCTCGATGCACACCACACTGTCGCCGTTGGATTCTGCAAAGGCACGCATCTTTGCGGCGCTTGCACCCTCATACTTGTTGATCAGGAACTGGGTGCAGTAGCCGTTCTTGATGTCCTCCACCTTCATCAGGTCGTCGGTGAACACGCCCTTGCCGGCGTTCTCGGTGGAGAGCTTTGCCTTGTTGGGAGCAGCCTCGCCGCCTGCCACGATGCCTTCGCCATGGAACACCTTGCCCATGCCCTCAAAGATAATCATGATGCCCTGACCGCCGGCATCCACAACGCCGGCCTTCTTCAGAACAGGCAGCAGGTTGGGGGTGTCCTCCAGAGCCTTCTGGCCGGCGGTCATCACCACATCCCACAGAGCGGGCACATCCTCGGCACCGCAGGCAGCAGCTTCCTCAGAGGCAATGCGTGCAACCGTGAGGATGGTGCCCTCGGTGGGCTTCATAACGGCCTTATAAGCGCCCTCGACACCCTTCTTCAGAGCCTCGACAATGTCGGCAGCGGTGGCTTCCTTCTTGCCTTCCAGCGCCTTGGAGAAGCCGCGGAACAGCAGGCTGGTGATAACACCGGAGTTGCCGCGTGCACCGCGCAGCATGGCGGAAGCAGCGGTCTTGGAAGCCTCACCCACGGTGCAGCTGTCGTCCAATGCTTCCAGCTCGCGCACAGAAGCACCCACGGTCATGCCCATGTTGGTGCCAGTGTCGCCATCAGGAACAGGGAAAACGTTCAGCTCGTCCACGCGGGAGCGCTGATTGTTGATGTTGTTGGCGCCAGAGATAATGGCGTCACGCAAAATCTTACCAGAAATCATTCTTTTTTACTCCTTGTACTTGCCGGAAAAGCCCGGCGCATTCGGATGAACCAACAAAAATCAGGCGATCACATCGTCTACCGAAACCACAACGCGGGCAACCTTCAGGCCGGTAGCCTGCTCCACCTCGTCCTTGACGCGGTGAGAGATGCTGCGTGCGGCGGTAGAAATGTTCAGGCCATAGCTCACTGCAATGTGCAGTTCGATCACCAGACGACCATCCTCCTGCGTGACACGGACACCCTTTTCCGGGTAATCAGAACCGTGCACCATGCTTCTGACGGCATCGGTCATATCACGGGGTGCCATTGCGGCAACACCGTAACACTGTTTGGCTGCTTCACCTACCAGAGTAGCAAAATACCCGGACGTAAAGCTGACATCCCCCAGAGGGAAACGGGAAGTGATCATAGTCGCTCTGCTCCTTTATGTTATTTTCATAAAACACATTCAAGGTCTGGTGCGCAGCGGCGGACAGATACACATACTGCGCCGAGAAACACCCACATTATTATACAACTTTGGGGCGCGCTTGTACAGCGCAAAATGCTGGTATATCAACTTTTTGCGCAGGTTTCTGCATTGGCGGCATGGTTCGGGCGGCTTCGCACCGGGAAGGTGATAGCATAACGGACGCTGGTTGCTTTTTATCAAAACCGAAAGTATGACGAAAGAAAGCAAACAATCTGTTAAAAAAATATAAAAGGTGGGTGATAACTCTTTATTCGACTATGAAAAAGTGCTAAAATAGAAACAAGGATAGGGACTGCGGCGCAGGGTCCCGCTTGTGCGGATGAACTGCGTTATTTTTTGCGCACGGCGCGTGGAACAATGTTTAGGAGCTGTTGTCATGAATATTCTGTTTTTCCTTTCACCCAAGCAGGATCTGATGTATGTTTACGACGATTTCACCCTTCGGCAGACGCTGGAAAAGTGGGAGAATAACCGCTACGCGTCCATTCCGGTGCTCAACCGGCAGGGAAAATATGTGGGCACCCTGACCGAGGGCGACATTCTCTGGGGGCTGAAAAAGTTCCATGGTCTGGATCTGGAAGCGGCTGAGGATGTCCCCATTTCGGCCTTCCCGCACAAGCGCGACTACAAGGCTGTCACCGTGACCACCAGCATGGATCAGCTGATCGAAGCGGCCATGAACCAGAACTTTGTGCCGGTTGTGGATGACCGCGGCATCTTCATTGGCATCGTGCGCAGGCAGGCGATCATCCGTTACTGCTATGAGAAGGCCCGCACAGAGCAGCAGGCCCATGAGCAGCGCATCCCGGAATATGCCGCTGTGCATTGAACGATATAAATAGGTGGCCAGCCGCCCGGTTCCGCATCTGAAGCCGGGCGGCTTTTTGTCTGCAAAATGCGTTGAAAATCCGATTTATAGTACCTGCTGTGTGCGATAATACAGCCATGGAACAAAAACGTTCTGAAAAGCTGCAAAAAACGAGATACAGGAGGGAACACGGATGAAAGATTTTGAACTGCGTTATGTCGGAAGCCATGTGGAAGTATACACCGGCAGCGGGGTGTTCCTGTTTTCGGCCGATACGGTGCGGGAAGCAATGGAAGAACTGGCAGAGTAAGCGCCTGCAAACAGGCAGGGACTTCGGTGAAAATGTAAAATTGATGTAAAATAATTGAAAAGGAAAGAGCACGAATTCATTAAGAGACGGAAAAATGTGTAGAAAAAGTGATTTTCTTGTAAAATAAACCTTGTTGTGACAGGATAAAAAATGATATAATAGATTCAAGCGCGGTCATTGTGCGCCGTTCTGTGCAGCAGAGCGGCAGGCCGCAGCATCTGCCGGTTCAAGCAGGCCCGGTGTGCGGGCAGGGCAGATGTACAAGGATCAAAAGGAAGATCATTTTTAGGAGTATCGTTATGGATATCACACACATTACCTCTCTGTTGGGTGGAATTGCGCTGTTTCTGTACGGCATGTCCATTATGGGCGCTGGTCTGGAAAAACTGGCCGGCGGCAAAATGCAGGGCGTGCTGCAAAAGCTGACCTCCTCAACGCTCAAGGGCGTTATTTTTGGCACCCTCATCACGGGTGTCATCCAGTCCTCGGCCGGCACGGTCGTTATTTGTGTCGGTCTGGTAAACTCCGGCATCATGACCCTTACGCAGTCGGTAGGTGTCATTATGGGTGCAAACATTGGTACCACTGTTACCGGCCAGCTGATCCGCATGGCGGATATCTCCGGTGACAGTCTCTGGCTGACACTGATCCAGCCCAAGACCTTTGCGCCCGTGGTGGCATTTATTGGCTGCATTTTTTATGTGTTCCTGCGCAGCGCTAAAAGGAAGAACATCGGCCAGATCATGCTGGGCTTTGGCATCCTGTTTACCGGCATGAGCCTGATGGACACCGGTGTGGCTCCTCTGCGTGAGAGCGCCGTGTTCCAGAATCTGTTCGTTACCATGACGAATCCCGTTCTGGGCATTCTGGTGGGCGTGGTGGTCACGGTGATCATCCAGTCCTCCTCGGCATCGGTGGGTATCCTGCAGGCACTGTCCAGCACGGGTCTGGTCACCTTCAGTTCTGCCATCCCCATTATTCTGGGCGCACACATCGGCACGGCCTTTACGCCGCTGCTCACCATTGGCGGCTCCTCCAAGGACGGCAAGCGCGCTGCACTGATCCATCTGTACTTCAACATCATTGGCAGCGTGATCCTGCTGGCACTGGTGTATGCGGTGCAGTTTACCGTTGGCATCCCCATGTGGAACGACGTGATGAACAAGAGCACCATCGCAAACATCCACACCCTTTCCAGCGTGTGCGCCATGCTGCTGTTCCTGCCGTGCAGCGGCGTGCTGTCCAAGCTGGCACTGCTCACTGTGCCGGACAGCGCCGAGGAAGCACAGGAGCTGAGCATGCCGGTGCTGGATGAACGTCTGTTCAAAAGCCCGGCTGTGGCCCTGCAGCAGGCTAAGAGCGCTGTGATCAAGATGTCCCGCCGTGCTGCCCGCAATGTGAATCTGGCTGCACCGCTGCTGCTGAAGATGGACGAGGATACCGTCAGCGCCATCCGGGTGCGTGAAAACCTGATCGACCGCATGGAGGTGGCAATCTCCAACTATCTGATCAAGATGACCGATCAGGAGCTGGGCGACGATGAGAGCCACACTGTGACCGAACTGCTGAATTTTGTTACCGAGTTCGAGCGCATCGGCGACTATGCGGTGAACATTATGGAAAAGGCAGAAGAACTGCAGGAAAAGGAAGCGTCCTTCAGTGAAAACGCCACCAAGGAGCTGCAGCTGCTGGAGAATGCGCTGAACCGCATCCTGAACCTGACCAACGATGCCTTTGAAAACAGCGATATGCGTCTGGCGGCTCAGGTGGAACCGCTGGAAGAGGTGATCGATGTGATGGCGGAGCGCCTGCGCGACCAGCACATCCTGCGCCTGAAGGACGGCGTGTGCTCCATTGATACGGGTGTCGTGTTCCTGGATGTGCTGAACAATGCAGAGCGCATCTCGGATCACTGCTCCAACGTTGCTGCCCGCCTGATCGGCATGGATGCCGGCGAGGACTACGACTCCCACACCCTCAAGAGCATCATGCACCACAACCCCACCAAGGACTACATGCTGGAATACGAGGAGTGCCGCAAGGCCTACCTTGTTCCGCTGGAAGAAATGGAAGCCTGAAACTAAGAAAAACCTCCGGGACGCTTTTCCCGGAGGTTTTTTGCGTTAAAAATCAAGCACTTTTGGGCAAAGAGACAATGACCCAGCGGTGCGGCCCGTGAAAGCCGTCTACCTTGGCGGCTTTGCTGCAGGTGCCGGGGCTGGGCGGGCCGAGGTGGATACCGCGGTCCAGCTGCTTGCCGCAAAGACGGCACTGGTAATGGAGGGTGATCTGTTCTGACATGAGGAAGCACTTCCTTTTATGATCGCTGCAGGTGGTTAAGAAACTTTACTTCTATTATCATTATATAATTTTTACATCGGGATGTCAATAAAAATAATCAATAAAAGTAGATAAAAATTGAGCATTCTGCACTCAATCGCCCAGATCTTCCAGCAGCAGGTCCAGTTCCCGTTCGCTGTACACGGTCACACCGCGTTTGATGCGCACGGCATCGTTCTCCGGCAGAAGATTGGTGTAGATGCCGGTGACGGTGACAAGCACATCCGGCTGGCCATTGGTGCCGCAGCGGTAAACGGCCACGCGCCCGCCTTTGTCGCACAGGCGGTAGCTCTGGGCAGCAAGCTCCGGCATGGCCTGTGCGGCAAGGTCTGCTGCGGAGGAAGGCGGTGCTTCGCTGCCGGGGTCGGGCACCGGAAGGCTGAGCTTGGGCAGGGCCATCCAGAACAGGCTGAACACGATGGTGAATACGCACAGCCCGTAGAACAGGCAGGTGCACAGTTTGCGCATGGAGAAACACGCTCCTTTCCGGCTGAAGTATGCCCCAAAACAGGGGGGCACAGTCAATTTTCACACGGGAATGCTGTACTTTGTCCGGCAGATTGTGTTATACTACAGATGATTAGACCTATCAGGGCCGAAGATTGGTTCTTGCCCGCGTTCTGTGCACGTGCTATAATATGGTATTGCGTGCAGTTCTGTGCGCTTTGATGGAAAAGTACCAGCGCATGGCGCTGAAAAAGCAGCCTGAATGTTAGGAGGCGATTTCTATCTCCGATATGAGAAAGATCAACCGTGCCGGTGAGGGACATTCCCCGGCACCGGCGGGGCGGAAGGTAAATGTGAGCAACAGCCGCCGGGAGTCCCAGCCGGGACCCAGACGCGGCCGGGAACCCAAAGAACCAAAGGAACCCCGTGAAAAGGGCAGACATCCCATTCTGCGCTTCATTGGCCGAACCATTGCTACACTGATTTGTCTGGGCATCATGGCAGGCAGTCTGGTGGCAGTGGGTGCTGTATATTACGTGGTGCAGGCTACCGCCAACGACGGCGACCTGCTGGATCTGGACAACATTGAGCTGAGCCAGTCCAGTGTGGTGATGGCTACCGACCCGGACACCGGTGCACAGGTGGAGTATGCCACGCTGCGCTCTTCCAACAGCCACCGCGTGTGGGCGGATCTGGAGCAGATCCCCACGAACCTGCAGTATGCGTTCATCTGCACCGAGGATAAGGACTTTTACAACGAGCCCGGCGTTAACTTCAAGCGCACCATCGGCGCAATGGTCAACGAATACCTGCTGCCCATTTACAGCTCCAAGCAGGGTGCATCCACGCTGGAACAGCAGCTGATCAAGAACCTGACCGACGACAAGAGCGCCAGCGGCATTGAAGGCGCACTGCGCAAGCTGCGCGAGATCTACCGCGCCCTCTGCCTGAGCCGCAGCTATTCCAAGGAGACCATTCTGGAAGCGTACCTGAACACCATCAGCTTTACCGGCACCATTCAGGGCGTGCAGACTGCGGCCAACGAATACTTTAATAAGGATGTCAGCCAGCTGACCCTGTGGGAGTGTGCGACCATTGCGTCCATCACCAAAAACCCCACCAACTATAACCCCTACACCAACCCCGAAAACCTGATCAACCGCCGTAACTTCCTCATGTACAACATGTGGCAGCAGGGTGTGATCAGCGAAGAGGACTACCGCAACGCAGCGGCCCAGCCGCTGGTACTGGCCGAGGAAGAGGATACTAAGAAGAATTCTTCCGTTACCTCTTACTTTACCGATGCACTGTTCACCGAGCTGGTGCAGGACATCATGGACAAGGAAAACATTTCGGAATCCGAGGCACAGAAGCTGCTGTACACCGGCGGCTTTACCGTTGAGTCGACTGTGAACACCAAGGCGCAGTCCGCCATGGAAAACCTGATGCTCAACACGGATGATGCCTACTTCCCGGCCGGCTGGCATGAGGAAGAGGTGACCTCCATCTCGGACGACGATGTACAGGTGATGAACGAGGACGGTACGCCCAAGACCCGCACCGGCGACGACGGTACCGTTTACTATTACCGCAATGTGCGTACTCAGGCAGCCATGGTCACGCTGGACTATGACGGCAATGTGATCGCCATTGTGGGTGGTCTGGGCGAAAAGAACAAGAGCCTCTCGCTGAACCGTGCCTACAGTGTCACTCGTCAGACGGGTTCTACCATCAAGCCTATCGGTGCATATGCACTGGGTGTAGAGTATGGTCTGGTGAACTGGTCCACCATGCTCAACAACTCGCCCTTGTATCAGAAGCAGGATATGGTGATCCGCGATGAGGATTACTGCCGCAAGAACGGCCTGATGGGCCTTTCCGACAAGCAGCTGCGCGCTTATCCCAACGCATGGCGCAGCTGGCCCCGCAACTATGGCGGCAACTACGGCGACAACAGTGATGTGCCGCTGTGGAACGGTCTGGCCCGCTCGCTGAACACCATTGCGGTGCGTGTGGGTGATCTGGTGGGCGCAAGCAACATCTTCAATTTTGTGTACAACACCCTGCAGCTGAACACGCTGGACCCGGTAAACGATGTGGGTCTGGCGCAGATGGTCATGGGCAGTCAGACCCATGGCGTTACGCCCACGGCGCTGGCAGCTGCGTTCCAGATCTTCTACGATGGCCAGTACACCACCCCGCACCTGTATACCCGCGTGCTGGACCGTGATGGCAATATCTATCTGGAGAACAACTCCACCAGCTATCAGGCCCTGACCCCGGATACCGCTTATGTGATGAACCGCCTGCTGAAGAACGTTCTGTACTCCAGCGTGGGCACCGCCGGCGGCCGCTACCCCAACTCCAACGGCATGGAAGCCTTTGGCAAGACCGGTACTGCCAGCGACGAAAAGGATCTGTGGTTCGTGGGCGGCACGCCGTACTACGTTACCGCCGTGTGGTGGGGCTACGATGCACCCTATGATATGACCAAGACGCTGGGTAAGCAGCAGGCCAAGACCCGTACCTGTGTTATGGCGTGGAAGGCGCTGATGGAACAGGTGCAGGCAGACCTGCCGTATAAGGCATTCCCGACCTCTGCCGGTGTGGTGGAGCGCCGCTACTGCACCCAGAGCGGCCTGCTGGCAGGCGGCTCCTGCCCCAGCACCGCCGTGGGCTACTACCGCGCCGATGATCTGCCTGGTACCTGCAACTACTCCCATGCAGCAGCTCCTGCAGCGGCTGCACCTGCGGAGACTGCGGCACCGGAGCAGGCTGTCATTCCTGCGGATACAGGTAATCAGGATACAGACTGATCTGTAGCCATATGAAGGACAAAAGGCGTACTATCGGCACCGGCGCGGGGTGAATCCGGCAAGGAAATACCGCGCTTGCCGCAGCAAAACTGGATAATCTGACAAAAACGCATCCGACCTCTTGCATTGCAGGGGGCCGGATGCTATTATATTCACTGCAAGAACACTTGTGTTTGTGAGGTGAACAAGTTGGAACGCCGCTTTTATCTGGTAGATGCGCAGGTGCTGCCTGAGGTTTTTCTCAAGGTGGTACGCGCCAAGGAACTTCTGGCCAGCGGGGAGGCACGCAGCATTTCCGCTGCCACCCGCGCAGTCGATCTTTCGCGCAGCGCTTTTTATAAGTATAAGGACTGCATTTTTGACTCCGAGAATGGCCGTGAGGTGATCACCGTCATGGCTACTCTGCGGGACGAGACCGGTGCACTGCAGAGCCTGCTGGCCGGCATCAGCGCCGCAGGTGCAAGCATTGTGACCATCAACCAGTCCACACCGGAAAACGGTGCCGCACTGGTGGCAGTCACCATCCGCACCGATACCATGCAGATGACTCCCGAAGAGCTGACCGAAAAACTTTCGCGTCAGCGTATGGTGGTAGGTGTGCACTGCGGGTACAATCTGTAAGCAGTCTTCAGAAAACGAGGGAGAACAACAATGGCTAAAATTGCAATTCTGGGCTTTGGCACGGTGGGCAGCGGCGTGTACGAGGTACTGTGCCGCAACGCTGCGGGTGTCTCCCGCCGTGCAGGTGAGCCGGTGGAGGTCAAGTACATCCTTGACCCGAAGGATTTTTCAAACCATCCGGATGCACACCTGTTTATAAAGAACTTCGATACCATTCTGGAAGACCCGGAGATCAAGGTGGTGGTGGAGACCATCGGCGGCACCCGCTTTGCGTATCCGTATGTAAAGGCCTGCCTTGAGAGCGGCCGCAGCGTATGCACCTCCAACAAGGAGATGGTGGCCACCTACGGCGCAGAGCTGCTGGGCCTTGCCAAAGAGCACGGCTGTGCCTTCCTGTTCGAGGCTTCTGTGGGCGGCGGTACGCCCATCATCACCCCGATGCACCAGTGTCTGGCGGCAAACGTCATCACCGAGGTGGAGGGCATCGTGAATGGCACCACCAACTTCATGCTCACCAAGATGGTGCGCGAAAATCTGGGCTTTGACGATGCGCTGAAGATCGCGCAGGAGCTGGGCTACGCCGAGACGAAGGACCCCAGCGACGATGTGGACGGCCGTGATGCCTGCCGCAAGATCGCCATTCTGTCCTCGCTGGTGTGCGGCCATCAGATCTACCCCCAGAACATTCCCACCCGCGGCATCCGTGCCATTACCACGGCAGATGTGGAAGCGGCGGAAAAGCTGGGCTGTGTGATCAAGCTGATCGCATGGATGAAGCGCGGCAAGGACGGCAGCGTGGCTGCCGGTGTGGAGCCGTGTCTGGTGCCCAGGGCAAACCAGCTGGCCAGCGTGGACGATGTGTTCAATGCAGTGCTGGTCAAGGGCGATATGCTGGGCGACGTGGTGTTCTACGGCAAGGGTGCAGGCAAGCTGCCCACCGCCAGCGCCGTGGTGGCCGACGTTGTGGATGCCCTGAAGCATGGCTCCAAGGTGCACGACAGCCTGTTCTGGCAGCCTGCTGAGCCGGTGGAGGGAATGCTCACCGACCCGGCTCCTGCTGCATATTATGTGCGTGTAGCAGGCATTGCTCCGGCGGTGGTGGAAGCCATCTACGGCTATGGCAGGGTGGTGGACGAACGCTACGAAGGCTGCGCTTACTTTGTGGAGCGAGCCGACGAAAAGGCACTGGCCGAAGCAGCCCGCAAGGTGGAAGCCGTGGGCGGCAGCGTGAAGCTGGTGCTTAAGCGTCTGCCGGAAGAAAACTGATAACGGAATAAGGAAAGGTGCGGCGGCTATGAAGATCAAGGTTTCTGTCCCGGCCACCAGTGCAAACATCGGCTCCGGCTTTGATGCGCTGGGTCTGGCGGTGACGCTGTATAATACGGTCACCTTTGAAGAGAGCGAAGTGCTGGATATCTCGTCTGCGGACGGTACCCGCATCCCGCGCGGTGAATCGAACCTCGTGTACCGTTCGGCAAAGGGGCTGTTTGAGAAGGTGGGCAAGCAGATCCCGCCCCTCAAGATCACCCAGACGAATCCCATCCCCATGGCGCGCGGCCTTGGTTCTTCCTCGGCCTGCATCATTGCGGGACTGCTGGGTGCAAACCGGATGCTGGGCGATGTGCTCAACACGCAGGAGCTGCTCACGCTGGCCACCTCCATCGAGGGCCACCCGGATAACGTGGCCCCGGCTCTTCTGGGCGGTCTGACCAGCAGCGTGTTCGAGGAGGGCAAGGTGTACTCGGTCAAGCGCAATGTGGATGAAACGCTGTGCTTTGCCGCCATCGTGCCGGACTACAAGCTGCTGACGGAAGCCGCTCGTGCGGCCCTGCCCAAAGAGGTCTCCCACAAGGACGCGGTATATAACCTTTCGCGTGCTGCGCTGGTGCCCGCCGCCTTCTGCGAGGGCAGACACGACCTGCTGGCCATTGCCACCGAGGATAAGCTGCACCAGCCCTACCGTATGCCGCTGATGCCCGGATCCAAGGAAGTGTTCGATATGGCACGTCTGTGCGGGGCAAAGGCTGTTTACGTTTCCGGTGCGGGCAGCACCGTGATGGCCGTAGCGGAAAAGGCGGAGGCCGAAAAGTTCTATTCCAAGCTGGAAAAGGGTCTGGAGCTGCTGGAAGGTCTGGACGGATGTGAAGCATTTACATTGCTGCGTTTGGATGCCGATAACACCGGCGCAACGGTGGAATGATAAATGGGTAAGGGAAGTGCAAGGCGCTGCTGACCGCTTCCGCCCGGTGTACCCCCTTTTGACAAAGGGACAAAAAGAGGAGAGTGACAAGATATGGCGTTGATCGTACAGAAGTTCGGCGGTTCTTCGGTGAAGGACCGTGACCGTATCTTCAACGTGGCACGCATTGTGGCAAACACCCACAACGCGGGCAATGACGTAGTTGTGGTGGTGTCCGCTCAGGGCGATACCACCGATGACCTGATCGCCAAGGCTGGGGAGATCACCCACAACCCTTCGGCCCGTGAAATGGATATGCTGCTGGCTAGCGGCGAGCAGATCAGCATTTCGCTGCTGGCCATGGCACTGAATGAGCTGGGCTGCCATGCCATCAGCCTGACCGGCTGGCAGGCTGGCTTCCGCACCGACCGCGCCTATACCAAGGCGCGCATCACCCGCTTGGAGACAGAGCGCATCTCTTCTGAGCTGGAGCGCAACCGTGTGGTTGTTGTGGCGGGCTTCCAGGGCCTGAACAAGATGGATGACATCACCACTCTGGGCCGCGGCGGCTCCGACACCAGCGCTGTTGCCATTGCAGCAGCCCTGCACGCAGACCGCTGCCAGATCTTTACCGATGTGGAAGGCGTTTACACGGCCGACCCGCGCAAGGTGCGCAACACCCGCAAGCTGGATGAGATCACCTTTGACGAGATGCTGGAGCTGGCATCTCTGGGTGCACAGGTGCTGAACAACCGCAGCGTGGAGCTGGCCAAAAAGTATAATGTGGAGCTGGAGGTGCTCTCCAGCCTGAATCCCGTGCCCGGTACGGTGGTCAAGGAGGTTACAAAAGACATGGAAGGTATGCTGATCAAGGGTGTCGCAAAAGACACTGATGTTGCTGTTATCACGATTCTGAACGTTCCCGATGAGCCGGGCATGAGCTTCAAGATCTTCGGTCTGCTGGCCCAGAAGAACATCAACGTGGACATCATCCTGCAGTCCACCGGCCGTGACGGCAAGAAGGATATCAGCTTTACCTGCTCTGAGGGCGAAGCCGATCTGGCCATGCGCGTGCTGAAGGAGAGCGCACACTTCAACGATGTGAGCGTGGACACCACCTGCGCCAAGGTCTCCATTGTGGGTGCTGGTATGCAGAGCCACAGCGGCGTTGCTTCCAAGATGTTTGAGGCACTGTCCAACAACAACATCAACATCAAGATGATCTCCACCAGCGAGATCAAGATCTCCTGCATCATCAACCGCGACGATGCCGACAAGGCTGTTTCTGCGATCCACGATATGCTGTTTGATTAAATAAAAATATAGGAATGCCGCATCGCTTTTTAGGTGGTGCGGCATTTTTGCGTGGAAAACTCCTCCAGTCGCCTGCGGCGACAGCCCCCTCTGAGAGGGGGCCTTTGGCAGAGCGGGAAACTTTTCTGTTTCGACAGAGCCTCCCTCATTGAGGGAGGTGGATGCGAGCGTGCGAGCAGACGGAAGGAGTTTTTTCGGTCATACTTATTTTACACTTCCGGCGTTTACACAAAATGCAAAGGGGTGTATAATATACACTGTATCTGTGCGGCGCAGTGCGCTGCAAATTCTGCAAAAGGAGCTGCAACGCACCATGGAACCGACTGATAGAAATGCTGCAAAGCCCCGCCTGACCCGCGCTCAGTGGAAGCGCCGCAAGCGGCTGCGTCTGGCCCGCAACTGGGCCATTCTCATTCTCGTCTGCGCCGCCATTGTGGCGCTTATGACCAAAGGCATCCTCTGGCTGCTGCCAAAGGTGAACGCCATGCTTGCAGGGCCGCAGAGCTTTGATGCGGCCAGCTACGATGGCACCGGCTATAGCTTTGATGCTGACGATGAGCGTTTTGTGCTGGTAAACACCAATCTGCCTTTTGCCGAGGAACCCTCTCCGGCCCTTGCCGATGCCGATGAAGCCAGCGGTATCCAACTGGAAGCCGAAGCAGCTGCAGCCTACCAGAAAATGGCTGCGGCTGCGGCCGAGGACGGCGTTGCACTGGTGCTGACGGCAGGCTATCAGGACGCAGATGTCCGCAGCGCGGCCTATGAGACGCAGAAGCAGCAGTATCTGGAAAAGGGCAAAACCGAGGAAGAAGCCGCCAGCCTTGCGGCAGATATCCAGCCGCCTGCGGAATGCAATGATCACGGCACCGGCTATGCGGCGGATATCCTCAGTACGGACTACCCGACCCGTGATACCGGCTTTGATACGACCCGCGCCTATGAGTGGCTCACCGCCTACGCCGCCGAATACGGTTTTATCCTGCGCTATCCGCAGGACAGGCAGGCTGCTACCGGCGTGGTGTTTGAGCCGTGGCACTGGCGGTATGTGGGCGTTGAAAATGCCCTTGCCATCCGTGCCAGCGGCCTGAGTCTGGAAGAATTTCTTGCCTTGCAGAAGGCATCATAAAAATAAAAGCTCCCTGTGAAAGCAGGGCGGAGGAACAAATTGGAACGTACTCTCATTGCGCCGGGTGTGCATCTTTCCTGTGACCCGGCGGAAAAATTCAACCGCTGCCGCATCAGCGTCCACTTTGCCTTTCCGGCAAAGCGGGAAACGGCCACAGCACATGCGCTGCTGCCGCTGGTGCTGGAGCGCGGCTATGCCGACTGCCCGGATATGACCCGCCTGACCAAAAAGCTGGCCAAGCTCTACGGTGCAGACCTCACAGTGGATGCCCGGCCCATGGGCTGCAGCCACAACCTGTGTGTTAGTGTTACCGGCATCAAGGATCAGTTTGCGCTGGAAGGGGAGACCCTTACAAGGGAATATGCATCCATTGCACTGGGTGCGGCCTTTCACCCGTATTTTGTGGGCGGCACTTTTGATCCGGAAGCCGTGGGCATTGAAAAGCAGATGCTGAAAAAGGCGCTGGAAGATGAGATCAACGATAAGCGCCTTTACTGCCTACATCAGGCCAACCGGGAATTCTTTGGCGACAGCCCGGCGGGTGTGCGGCAGGAGGGCTATCTGGAAGAGGTGGAAGGCCTGACACCGGAACAGCTTACCGCAGCCTATTACGAGATGCTGCGCACCGCCAACATTGAACTGCTCGTGCTGGGCTGCACGGCAGAGCAGACCGCTGCGGTAAAGGATGCACTGCTGGCAGAGCTTGCGGCAATTGACCGCGCACCGCTGCCGCTGGCAGAAAACATTGCCATGCCCCGCCGGGAGCCGGTGCACAAAACCGAAACCTATGATATGGTGCAGGCGAAGCTCTGTATGCTGTTCACGCTGGGCGAACCCATGCGCACCGAACAGCTGGCTGCTGTGCGCCTTGCCATGGCGCTGTACGGCGGCAGTGTGACCAGCCGCCTGTTCCTGAATGTGCGCGAGCGTGACCACCTGTGCTACTATTGCTCGTCCTCGTTCCAGAGCTTTACCGGAAGCATGGCTGTGAACAGCGGCGTGGAGCACGCCGACGCAGCCCGGGCAGAGCGGGCCATCTTGAAGGAACTGGCCGACCTGTGCGATGGCCCCATCACCGACGATGAATTTGAGGACTGCCGTCGGGGTCTGCTGAGCGGGATGCAGGGGGTAGAGGATACCTTGGGCGGCATCGAGACATGGTATTACATTGAAGTGCTGCGCGGCGGCGACCCGGCCAAGGTGCAGACACCCGCCGAAGCCCGCGCCGCTCTGCAGGCCGTGACCAAGGACGACGTGCGCGCCATCCTGCGCAAACTGACCCTCTCGGTCAGCTATCTGCTCACAAAGGAGGTGGCCGCTCATGCCGCAGAATAACCAGACCCTGCTGGAAAAGACCGTGGCTGACCAGTGGCAGACCCTGCCCTCCGGACTGACCGTTATCGTGCGGCCCATGCCGGGTTATTCCAGCACCCATGTCATTTTTGCTACCCGCTTTGGCTCCATTGACCGGGATTTCCGGCTGGACGGCAAAGAGGTGCATCTGCCTGCAGGCGTGGCACACTTCCTCGAGCACAAGATGTTTGAAGATCAGGACGGCGACGCCTTTGCAAAGTATGCCAAGACCGGTGCCAATGCCAACGCATTTACCAGCTTTGACCGCACCTGCTACCTGTTCACTGCGACCCAGCAGCTGGATGAAAGCTTGGATGTGCTGCTGGGCATGGTGACTCATCCGTACTTTACCGAGCAGACCATCGCCAAGGAGCAGGGCATCATCGGGCAGGAGATCAAAATGTACGATGACAGCCCGGACTGGCGGCTCATCACCGGCCTGTTCGAGTGCTTGTACCACGAGCATCCCATCCGCAGCGATATCGCGGGCACGGTGGAGAGCATTGCTGAGATCACGCCGGAGATGCTTTACGACAGCTGCAAAGCCTTCTATGCACCGGGCAATATGGTGCTGGCGGCTGCCGGCGACACTACCATGGAGCAGATCCTGGCTGCCTGTGAGCGCCACGGCCTGATGAGACCGCGCAGCACCGAAAGAGTGCAGCGGCTGTGGAAGCCGGAACCCATGACGCTGGCGGCAGCCCATAAGACCCTGAAAATGCCGGTGTCCAAGCCCTGCTTCGGCGTGGGCTTCAAGGAGAAGCCGTTGCCCCCGGACGATCTGCGCACTGAAGCGCTGTATGATCTGATCCTGAGCTGCATCACAGGCGGCATGTCGCCGCTGTACCGCCGTCTGTACGACGGAGGCCTTGTGAACCCCGGCTTTGGCGGGGAAGTGCTGCGGGTGGACGGCTGCTGCTGCATCCTGTTCACCGGCGAGAGCGATGCCCCCGATGCCGTGAAGCAGATGCTTCTGGACGAGATCGCCCGCATCCGTGCCGCGGGTGTGGACCGGGAGATCTTTACCCTGTGCAAGAACGAAAAGTACGGCCAGCTGATCGAAAATCTGGAAAATGTGGAGGACTCGGCCAGCCAGATGGCAGACTTTGCCCTCTCCGGCCAGACGGTGGCGCAGCAGATCACCATGCTGGCAGGGCTGACTGCCGAGGATGCGGACGCTGCGCTGCAGCACATCCTCAGCACCGACCGCATGGCTGTGATGGATATTTTGCCAGATGGCACTGCGCCGCTGGCCGAGAACGAGGAGGAAGCAGAATGACAAATCTGGTGCAGTTCCCGGGGCTGGGCCTGAGCTTTGAGATCAACCGCGTGGCCCTTTCCATTGGCGGGTTCAATATTTACTGGTATGGCGTGTGCATTGCCTTTGGCATCTGTCTGGCGCTGGTATTTGCGTTCCGCCACAGCATCGAGTTCGGCGTGGACCCGGACAGCATGGTGGACGTGATCTTGATCGGCATCGTGCTGGGCATTGTCAGCGCCCGCGCTTACTATGTGGCCATGGCACCCTTTAAATACGAAAGCATCTGGGAGATGATCGCCATTCGGGATGGCGGCCTTGCCATCTACGGTGGCATCATCGGCGGCTTTCTGTTCGGTGGCTTGGCCTGCAAACGGCGGGGCGTGCCGGTGCTGCCCATGTTCGACCTGACCGCTATGGGTTTTCTGCTGGGACAGGGCTGCGGCCGCTGGGGCAACTTCTTCAATCAGGAGGCCTTCGGCTGCAATACCACCCTGCCGTGGGGCATGTTCAGCGAAACGACCCGCGCTTACCTGATGGGCAGCACAGTCACGGCCCAGAGCGGCGTGACCATTGACCCGAATCTGCCGGTGCATCCCACCTTCCTGTATGAGAGCATCTGGTGCTTCGTGGGCTTTCTCCTGCTGTTCCGTTACATTAAAAAGCGCAAGTTCAACGGTGACATTGCCCTGCGGTATATGATCTGGTACGGCGCGGGCCGCTTCTGGATCGAAGCCCTGCGCACCGACAGTCTGATGCTGGTGCCCTCCATTGGTCTGCGGGTATCCCAGCTGGTGGCAGGTATCGCTGTGGTAGTCGGTGTGGCTGCGGAAATTTACTTCACCCACAAGTTCAAGGACAAGCCCCTGATGGTAAAGCTGGCAATGACGGCGGACAACAAAGCCGCAGTCAATAAGCTGAGCAAAGAAAAAACTGTTATCGGTCTGATGACGGATACAGATACTGAACTACTGGCTTCCAGCCCGCGCAAGCTCTTCGTGGAGCGCACCGAAGCGTATAATGCCGAAGTAAAACGCACCATCGCGGAAAGCGGGAAGACGGAAAAATAAAAAATCCTTCGGAAAGAGGAAAATCCCTCTTGCATTTCCATCGTTTTTTTGCTATAATATTCTAGCCGCATGGTGTGGGCGCCTGAAATGGCCCAGTGTAAGGGCCTGCCTTTACGACCAGCGAGTACAACGAAAAGGAATGAACAAAATGTACGCAATCATTGTTACCGGCGGTAAGCAGTACCGCGTGGAGCAGGGCGACATCGTCTACATCGAAAAGCTGGACGTTGAGGCCGACTCCGAAGTGAAGTTTGATCAGGTTCTCGCTATTGGCGAGGAGGGTTCTGTGAAGGTTGGCGCTCCCGTTGTTGAGGGTGCTACCGTTACTGCCAAGGTCATCAAGAATGGCAAGGGCAAGAAGCTGAACATCATCACCTATCGCGCAAAGAAGCACAGTGCTCGCCGTATGGGCCATCGTCAGCCCTTCACCAAGGTTGAGATCACTGCGATCAACGGCTAAGGAGGTAAATTACAATGGCACATAAAAAGGGCGTAGGCAGCACCAAGAACGGCCGCGATTCCGCAGCACAGCGTCTGGGCACCAAGCGTGCAGACGGTCAGTTCGTTCTGGCCGGCAACATCCTGGTTCGTCAGCGTGGCACCCACATCATGCCGGGTGAGAACGTTGGCAAGGGCAGCGATGACACCCTGTTTGCTCTGGTGGACGGTACCGTCCGTTTCGAGCGCGTGGGTAAAGACGGCAAGAAGTGCAGCGTCAAGCAGTAACTTCTTTCGGATAACTGCAAAACGTAGAGAGCCGGACCCTCGTGGCCCGGCTCTTTTTGATGAAGAATTCTCTTTTTGACTGTCTGGCAGAAACTCCCCCAGTCGCCTGTGGCGACAGCCCCCTCGGGGAGGGGGCCTTAAAGCCTCCCTCCTTGAGGAAGGTGGCATCGTGCAGCGATGCCGGAAGGAGTTCCCGGCAAGGGAAGGGGAATAAACGAACATATAAAACTAAGGAGGGGCTGTATGGCAGCACAAACCAACTTTATCGACATCGCCACGATATGGCTCCACGCGGGCAAGGGCGGCGACGGTGCGGTGAGCTTTCACCGTGAAAAATTCGTGGCCGCTGGCGGCCCGGACGGCGGCGACGGCGGCCGCGGCGGCGATATCATCTTTGTGGTGGACGATCACCTGACCACCCTGATGGATTTCCGCTATAAGCGCAAGTATGTGGCCCCGGAGGGCGGCAAGGGCGGTGCAAGCCTGTGCCACGGCAAAAACGCGGAGAACCTTGTCATCAAGGTGCCGCTGGGCACCGTCATCAAGGACACCGAGAGCGGCCTTGTCATTGCGGACCTGTCCGACCACACCCCAGTCACCATTGCAAAGGGTGGCCGCGGCGGCTACGGCAATGCGCATTTTGCCACTCCCACCCGACAGATCCCCAAGTTTGCAAAGCCCGGTATGCCCGGCGAAGACATTCAGGTGACGCTGGAGCTGAAGCTGATCGCCGATGTGGGTCTGATCGGCTTCCCCAATGTGGGTAAGTCCACCCTCATTTCCACCATCAGCGCAGCCAAGCCTAAGATCGCAAACTACCACTTCACCACGCTGGTGCCCACGCTGGGCGTTGTATCCGTGGCGGAGGGCGCAAGCTTTGTCTGCGCCGACATCCCCGGCCTGATCGAGGGTGCCAGCGAGGGCATCGGTCTGGGACATGACTTCCTGCGCCATGTGGAGCGCTGCCGCCTGCTGTTGCATGTAGTGGATGTTTCTGGCAGCGAGTGCCGTGAACCCATTGAGGATTTTGAAAAGATCAACGAGGAGCTGGCAAAGTTCAGCCCTGTGCTGGCTGAGCGCCCGCAGATCGTCATTGGCAACAAGTGCGATCTGGCCACCGAGGAGCAGATCGAAGCTTTCCGCAAGTATGTGGAGGGCAAGGGCTTGACCTTTGTGCCCATCTCTGCCGCTACGATGCAGGGCGTGAAGGAACTGCCGGGCCTCGTGTATAACCGCCTGAAGGATATCCCGCCGGTGCCGGTGTTTGCTCCCGAGTACAAGAAGCCCGAACCCAAGGCCAACGACCGTGCGTTTGAGATCAAGCGCATGGAAGCCCATGTATGGAGCGTGGAAGCCCCGTGGCTGGAATACATTCTGGCCGGCAGCAATGTGGACGACTACGAAAGCCTGCAGTTCTTCCAGCGTCAGCTGGGCGAGAGCGGCATTCTGGACGCTCTGGTGGCAAAGGGCGTGCAGGAGAACGACACCATCCTCATCGGCGATTACCAGTTCGATTATATCTTCTAAAGAAGAACCCTCTCCGTCAACGCTGCCGCGCTGCCACCTCTCCCGAAGGGCGAGGTTTCACGCATCTAAAAAGTACGTGCAATAAAAGCTCCCCCTTTCGGGGGAGCTGGCGAGCGGATGCGAGTCTGAGAGGGTTGGAGAATATTTATGAACGAACCTGAAAAGATCGACCCGCGGGAGCTCAGCCCGTTGGCGCTGGCCTTTGTGGGCGACAGCGTGCTGGAACTGCTGGTGCGACAGCGTCTGGTGGAGCATCACCGCCTGTCTGCCGGAAAGCTCAACGCAGAAAAGGTCAAATACGTCTCGGCCCGGGCACAGTTCCGGGAGGAACAGCTGCTGGAGCCGCTGTTCACTGAGGACGAACTGGCCGTGTTCAAGCGGGGCCGCAACGCCAGCAAGGCCAGCGTGGCAAAGCACGCTTCCCCGGAGGAATACCGTGCTTCCACCGGCTTCGAGTGCCTGCTGGGCTGGCTGTATCTGAACGGTCAGCTGGGCCGTGTGCACGAGCTGTTTGAAACACTGTGGCAGCAGTTCGACCCCAACGAGACCTGAGAAGTTGCTTTCATAATCATTGCACACCGCCTGAACGGTCTTTTTGCTGCCATACTGCGTTGCTCTTCCTTGCAATCCATCAGGATTGCTGCGGAAAACCGCCTTGGCTGGCGGCAAAAAGCCGCGCCCATTCGGCGCACCCTGACTATAAAAACAACTTCTGACGCGAAAGCCCGCTGCTTTCCGCACTGGAAAACAGTGCCGGAGGGCAGCGGGCTTTGCGATTTGAGAAAGATCAGAGGTTCGCGCCCGTGGTCCATCAGGCGCGAAGGGCAGCGTTAGCGGCTGTTTTTGGCGTTGCTGGAACGGCTGCTCGTGGAGTTCTTGGCGCTCTCATCGTCGGCACCCTTGGTGTACTGGTTGGGGTGCTTGTGCTCGTTGGTGGCGCTGTTGGTGGTCTGGTTGGACGTGCGGTTCGAGGTCTGATTCTTGCAGTTATTGCTGCGGTTTTCGGTTGCCATAGTGAATGATCTCCTTTCGGTTTTCCGTGCGGGGCGGTGTGCCCCTCACAAGACCTAGTTTGGCCGCGGACGGCGGCTTTATACATCCCACAGGAGGAATGCAGAATGCCCATGGAATATTTTGAACAGCGGGAGCGCGCTCTGCTGGGAGACCGGTTCGATGTCCTGTATGCAGCCCCGCAGGAAACGGCGGAGCGCGGCGTAACGGTGTCGGCCCTGCGCAGCTCACCGGAGCAGTTTGCCGCAAAAGCCGATTTCCCACTGGAAGCATCGCCCTTTTGCAAGGCGGCATTCGTGGTGCATCAGCCGGATGATTTGAAATTCCGGCCCGGGCGGCATCCGTACCACCATGCGGGCGTGTTCTACTCGCAGGAGCCGTCTGCGTCCTCGGCGGCACCGCTGCTGGGCGTGCAGCCCGGGATGCGTGTGCTGGACATGTGCGCCGCGCCCGGCGGCAAAAGCAGCCAGCTGGCGGCGGCGCTGCAGGGCCGGGGTGTGCTGGTGAGCAACGAATACGTTGCAGCTCGTGCGGATATCCTGAAAAGCAATCTGGAACGCATGGGCGTGCCCAATGCGGTGGTGCTGAACGAAGCACCTGCCCGCATTGCGGATGCGCTGCCGGAATTTTTTGACCGGGTGCTGGTGGACGCGCCCTGTTCCGGCGAGGGAATGTTCCGCAAGGAGCCGGTGGCCCGTCAGCAGCACTGTGAAGCGCTGGTGAAGCAGTGTGCTGAGCTGGGTGCAGAAATTCTGGACTGTGCAGCCGCTGTGCTGGCCCCGGGCGGGCAGCTGGTGTATTCCACCTGCACCTTTGCACCCGAGGAGGATGAGGGACAGGTGGCGGCGTTCCTGCAGCGCCACCCGGAGTTCACCCTTGCGGATGCGCTTGGCAATGTGGACTACACCTTTGGCAGTGAGGGCGAAGCCAACCGCACCGGCGGCCTGCCGCTGGATGTGAGCAAGGTGCGCCGTATCTGGCCCTGTCAGGGCGGCGAGGGCCACTTTATGGCCCGGCTCGTCAAAGCTGGCACTCCGCGCGTTCTGCCCGCAGAGGGCGAGTACACTGCCGAAGAACAGCTCTGGCTGGCAGCAGCGGAAGCTGCGGGCAAAAAGGCCAAGGGGAAGGGCGGCAAGCCTGCCAGGACCCCGGATGCCCGCAGTGCCCGCCGCGAGAATGCCCGTGCCTGCCGGGAAGCGGTGCAGGGTGACAAGCGTAGCCGCGAAGCACAGGCAGGGGAGACAAGTCCTGCCCAGAGCCTTGCAGCATGGCACGCGTTTGCCGGGCAGTATTTCCCGGCGCTGGTTGACCGCCCGGCTGTGGTGCACGGCGGCGGTGTGCTGCTGCCGGTGCCGTTCCCGCAGACGAACCTGCATGTGCTGCGGGCGGGCGTATTTGTGGGCAGCGTGCAGAAAGGCCGCTTTGTACCGGAGCACCATCTGTTCACGGCATTTGGCGCACAGTGCGTAAACCGCGAAGAACTCACCCTTGATGACCCGCGCTGCGTGGAGTATCTTTCCGGCCGTGAGGTGGAAGCCCGCATCGCTGCTGACGGCTGGTGCTGCGTGACGGTGGACGGCTGGCCGCTGGGCGGCGGCAAGGTGTCCGGCGGGCGGGTGAAAAACCATTATCCCAAGGCGCTGCGGCTGCTGTAAACGGGCAGAAAAAGCGCATTTTTCCGCGCAGAATGCTGAAAACCGGGCGGATAAGGCTTGAACGCTCTGCCCGGTTGTGCTACAATAATAGAGTTAGATTTTGTGTGCTGCCACAATGCGGGCGACCACAGCCCGTCTGCCCGCAGGCGGAGATTTGAGAATATACAGGAGGCTCTTTCCCATGTCTGGACATAGCAAATGGAACAATATTAAGCGCAAGAAGGAAAAGACCGATGGCGCAAAGGCAAAGGTCTTTACCAAGATCGGCCGCGAGATCAGCGTTGCCGTGCGTACCGGCGGCCCGAACCCTGCTTCCAACAGCAAGCTGGCTGACCTGATCGCCAAGGCAAAGCGCATGAGCGTGCCCAACGATAACATCCAGCGCATCATCAAGAAGGCTGAGGGCGGCGATAAGACCGAGTACGAAGCAATCACCTACGAAGGCTACGGCCCCGGCGGCGTTGCTGTCATGGTGGAGACCCTGACCGACAACCGCAACCGTACCGCTGCCGACCTGCGCCACTACTTCGACAAGAACGGCGGCAATCTGGGTGCTATGGGCTGCGTGGGCTTCCTGTTCAGCCAGAAGGGTGTCATTGACATCTCTCTGGAAGATAAGGATGCCGACGAGGCTATGATGGATGCTCTGGATGCTGGTGCCGAGGACTTCGATGCCAGCGAGGATGCAGCCGAGATCACCACCGATCCCGAGAACTATTCTGCTGTGGTCAAGGCCATGGAGGAGAAGGGCTACGAGATCCTCTCCGACGATCTGGCCATGGTGCCCATGACCACCACCCGCCTGACCGACCCCGACCAGTTGAAGCTGATGGGCAAGCTGCTGGATGCGCTGGAAGACAATGATGATGTCCAGAACGTCTGGCACAGCCTGGAGAACGAAGAGGATCTGCCGGAATAACCTTCCGCAAGGCTCTTTGCTCCTGAAATAAGACGATAAAAAGCCGCTTTTTGTGCTAATTGGCACGAAAGGCGGCTTTTTTGTGCTGTGTTACGGGACTGAAAACGGCTTGGGACCTCCACTGAACAATAAAAATCCCCCGTCGGCAAGGCATACCGGCGGGGGAAAGGGGGAGAGCGTTTTTTAATAGATTATTGCACGCTTGCAAGGAACCGCACAAAGCCTGCGCGGCCAGCCTCGTCCATTTTATAGACACCAGCATCGGCCAATACCTGAGCGAACACATGGCCCACCTCGTTCTGCAGGATGAGGTGCACGGTGTCGCCGTTCAGTTCCGGGTGGCGGGCAAGAATATCCTCGGCCCACTCGGCGTGCTTCTGCAGTTCTTCCGGGTACTGGCTCACCGGGGTGCGGGCCACCAGTGCATCGGCCAGCTCAAACAGCTCCTTTTTCAGGCGGCTGGGCAGCACGGCAAGGCCCATGACCTCGATCAGGCCGATGTTTTCCTTTTTGATGTGATGCAGCTTTGCATGGGGATGGAACACGCCCAGCGGATGCTCCGGGGTGGTGATGTTGTTGCGCAGCACCAGATCCAGCTGATACTTGCCGTCCCGCATCCGGGCAATGGGGGTGATGGTGTTATGTGGCTCGCCGTCGGTCTCGGCAAAGATGAAGCATTTTTCGTCCGAGTAGCCGCGCCATGCGGTCAGAATTTTATCGGCCAGCTCCACAAGACGGGCATCATCCTCGCTGGTCAGGCGGATGCAGCTCATGGGCCAGTGCACGATACCGGCATCCACATCCTCAAAACCGGGGAAGACCCACTTCTTCTCGACGGGAGCCTTTGCCATAGCGAATTCATAGTGGCCGCCCTGGAAATGGTCGTGGCTGAGAATGCTGCCGCCCACGATGGGCAGGTCGGCGTTGCTGCCCACGAAATAGTGGGGGAACAGGCCCACGAAATCCAGCAGCTTGCGGAAGGTAGCACGCTCGATCTTCATGGGAGTGTGCTGGTTGTTGAACACGATGCAGTGCTCGTTGTAGTAGACGTAGGGGCTGTACTGCAGGTTCCAAGCGCTGTCGTTGATGGTGAGAGGGATGATGCGGTGATTCTCGCGGGCGGGGTGGTTCATGCGGCCTGCATAGCCTTCGTTCTCGGCGCAAAGCTGGCACTTGGGGTAGGCGCTCTGGGGAGCTAGTTTGGCGGCGGCAATGGCCTTGGGGTCTTTTTCGGGCTTCGAGAGGTTGATGGTGATATCCAGATCGCCGTAGGGGGTCTTGGTGACCCATTTCAGGTCGCGTTTGATGCGGTAGCGGCGGATATAATCGGTGTCCTGACTGAATTTATAGAACCAGTCGGTTGCGGCCTGCGGGCCTTCGCTTTCGTAGCGTTCCTCGAAATTGGCGCGCACGATGCTGGGCCGCGGGGTCAATACGCCCATGAGCTTTGTGTCGAACAGGTCGCGGGCGGTGGAGTTGTCCTCGCACACACCGCGGGCAACGGCATCATCTACCAGCGTTTTGAGGATGCTTTCCAGATCGGTATAGCACACCTCGCCCTCCGGCGCGGTAAAGTCGTCCAGCTGCATGGTCATAAGCAGCTGGTTGCGGATGTAAATTTCATCATCGGGCAGGATAAGGCCGGTGTCAAGCCCGTAATTCACGAGCTGCTGAATGGCGGTAGAAATCACAGGACTGCGCCTCCTTCCGGGCGGATGTTCAGCACATGGCAGCGGCCCTCACCAAGGATGGCTTCCATGTGGGCCTTGAAGTCGGCCAGCATTTCCACCGGCACAAAGGCCTGAGCCGTACCGGCAAAGCCGCCGCCGTGCACGCGCACAGCGCCCTTGCCGTTCAGATAATGCTTGGCAGCTGCAATGGTCACGCCCATCTCCTGATGCTCCTTGTAACCGGCGGGGATCACGTTCTGCAGGTATTCCCAGCTGCTGTGGCCGGACTCGTTGACCAGACGCAGGAAAGTGTCAAAATCGCCCTCGCGCAGGGCAGCTACCTGTTTTGCCACGCGGTCGTTATCGGCATAGATATGGAAGGCGCGCAGCACGGCACGGTCGCCGCACTGCTTGCGGCACTCCGGAAGCTTTGCAAGGAAGGTCTCAAACGGCACATCCCGCAGCACTTCGCCGCCGCACACAGCAGCCACGGCGCGGCACTCGGCGGGCACAGCGGCATATTCGTCGGTCAGGTCGGCATGATCTGCGCAGGAATCCAGAATGCACAGGGCAAGGCCTGCCTTGGAGAAATCCACGGCCACCGGCTCCACATCCGGGTGGGCAGGGTCCGCAAAATCAATGGTAATAATGTTGCCAACGCTGGAAGCCATCTGATCCATCAGGCCGCAGGGCTTGCCAAAGTAGACGTTCTCTGCCCACTGGCCGATCTGCGCGATCTCGATGGGGGAGACTTTATCGGTCATGAAGCAGTCATTCAGGATCACGCCGATCAGCACTTCAAAGGCGGCGGAGGAAGAAACGCCGCTGCCCTTGGGTACGTTGGAGGAAATGTACACATCCAGACCGGCCAGCTTTGCGCCGCGCTGACGGAAGGCTTCGCATTCGCCGCGCAGCAGAGAGAGGGTAGTGTTTTCCTCTTCCTTGCGGGCAGCAAGGTCATCAAGGCCGATCACACACAGGTCGTAGCCTTCGCTCTGCACGCGCAGCTGGTTCAGGGTGTTGGGCGCGGCGGCAGCGATCATATCAATATTCACGCTGCCGGCCAGCACGCGGCCATGCTGGTGGTCGGTGTGGTTGCCGCCGATCTCGGTGCGGCCGGGGGCACTGTAAAGACCAGCTTCAGCATGGGGGCCAAAGGTGGCATCCAGACCATTCAGAACAGCTTCGTAGCGGGCAGCCTGTGCAGGAGTTTCTTCGGGCGCACAGCAGTAAAGTGCTGCCAGCCGGGCAGCGTGAGCGCCGCTGGAAAGCTCCTGCTTCCATGCGGAAACAGATTTCATCATAGGATAATCCTCCTTTTGAGCGGGTTGGAACTGCAGTGCAGGGCCGCATACAGGATGCTCTGCACACTTCTGTCCTTATCATATAAAATCCGGACAGAAAAAACCATGTGTTATTGTTGCATCTGGATGAAAAGTTGCAAAAAGACTGAAATTGGCGCACAGAGTGGAATTTGACGGTTGAAATAAAATTAGATATAAAACGGAAAAACCATTGGCAAAAATGCCTGCAAATCCACGGCTTTGCGTGGGACGGACGAGGCCTGCACAACATGGAGATTTGCGCTTTGAAAAAACAGGGAAAAAGCTCATGGGCCTTTTCCCTGTTTCCCAAAATATTATTTTGTAAACTCGTTTCCGGTCAGGCCGTCCATGTTCAGCATCCCTTCCAGTGCGGCCACATCTGCCGAAACGTCCAGTGCGTCGGACTGGAACAGCTTGTCCAGCTGATTTTCAAAGGCGGTCACCAGCAGGTCCATGCTGCGCTCGATGTTCTTTTTGACATCGGCGATGTTTTCCCCCTGCACATCCTGCGCAGGAAGGCTGGCGTAGGTGTTCAGCAGCTTGAGGGCGGTGGGCAGATAGTAGTCCATGAATTTCTGCAGCTGAGCCTTTTTGCCGGGGTCTTGCTTTGCCAGCTCAAAGATGCGGGCACTGACCGCTTCCAGACGGCTGATCTTGGTGGTCATCACGGGGTCCGGGATGGCATCGTTGACCTGCCGCAGCTGCTGCAGAATTGCGGTATATTGGTCCGCTGGTGCAGGTTCTGGGGCGGGCGCAGGCTTCGGTTTCCGGGGCGGCTGGGGAGCCGCGCCGCGCACTACCAGAGTATTGGTGCGGTTATCAATGTAAGCATCTGCACCGAAGTAACCGTGGGAAATAGCACTTTCCACCACGGTGCGGCCCTTTGCGGCATCGATGCCCGCGGCAGCAAACAGCTCGTCCAGCGGAATATTGTCGCGGTCGCCTGCGATCTTGTCCAACAGGCGTTCCAGCTTGCGGGTACGATCCATGCGCAGGCCGGTTAGCAGAGCAGCACCGCCGCCCAGCATCTGGGCAATGGCGGTAAACGCCTCCATCATGCTGTCAGCGCCATCCATGAACAGAGTGCTGAAGCCCGCGAACAGAAAGACAGCACCGCCGATGGTGCACAGGGTGGTAAGGAGTTTGTGACGCTCCTTAGCGTCCTTCTGCTCTTTGGTGGGAACATCGTGGCCGTAAGTTGGCTCGGTTTCCTGCCGGGGTGCCGTCTGCGCAAGGGCGGGGCCGAGGTCGGAACGATAGTCTGCCTGCGCCTGCGCAGCAGCCGTTTCCTCTTTTTCGGCGTTTTTATCGATGCTTTTTAAGATGAACAGCAGCACGCCCAGCGGTGCCGACATGGCAAACACAATAAAGATGGCAATGGTGGGAATGTGGGCAAAATAATGTTTTTTGGGCTGCATGAGCAAAAACCTCTCAATTTATCCTGACTGTCCGGCAAAAGAACAGAAAAAGACCGCGTTCCACTCTATTATAGCGGAGCACGGCCTTTTTGTTAAGGGGGAAATATTGATGTGCGTGGAAGCGGCAGGGGAGTAAGTCTGCTGCCTACCGGAAAAAGTTACTTCATCAGACTGCAGACGGCCTCGGCGTAGGCGGCGGGATCATCCACCGGCAGGCCTTCGATCAGCTGAGCCTGTGCGTACAGCAGAGCACTGTACTTCTTGAGCTTGTCGGTGTCACCGGCCTCCTGTGCGGCCTTGAGCACGGCAAACACGGGGTGGTTGACATTCAGTTCCAGAACCTTATCGCTCTTTACGCCTTCGCTGCCGGGCTGCTTGGACAGCACTTTTTCCATCTCAATGGACAGCGGGCCGTCAGCACTCAGGCACACAGGGTGATCCTTCAGGCGGGTAGAGACCTTGACCTCTTTCACCTTGCCGTCCAGTGCGTCCTTCATGGCATCGAACAGGTTCTTGTTCTCAGCGGTAGCGTCCTCGGCGGCCTTCTTCTCTTCCTCGGTCTCAAGGCCCAGATCACCGCTGTTGACATTCTTGAACTCCACGGTGCCGTCCTTGCCTTCGGCATCCTTGCGGGGATAGGTGCGCAGGATCTGCAGGCAGAACTCATCCACATCCTCGGTCAGCAGCAGGACGTCATAGCCCTTATCCATGACCAGTTCAGCGGCGGGCAGCTTTGCCAGACGGTCGGTAGAATCACCGGCAGCGAAGTAGATATACTTCTGCTCAGCGGGCATCTTGTCTACATACTCCTGCAGAGTGACCATCTTCTGCTCCTTGGCAGACCAGAACAGCAGCAGGTCGCGCAGCAGCTCGGCGTGCATGCCGTAGTCGGAGTAAGCACCGAACTTGATCTGACGGCCGAACTCTTTCCAGAATTCCTCGTACTTCTCGCGGTCATTGGCCAGCATGGCGTGCAGCTCGTTCTTGATCTTTTTTTCCAGAGCGTTGTGGATCAGCTTGAGCTGGTTGTCCTTCTGCAGCATCTCGCGGCTGATGTTCAGGCTCAGATCCTGACTGTCCACAATGCCCTTGACGAAGCTGAAGTAATCGGGCAGCAGGTCGGCGCACTTCTCCATGATGAGCACGCCGGATGCGTACAGGGCCAGACCCTTTTCATAATCCTTGGTGTAGAAGTCGTAGGGACGGTGGCTGGGCACGAACAGCAGGGCATTATAATTTGCAGTGCCCTCGGTGCGGCTGACGATGACGCGGGCGGGGTCGGTATAATCACCAAACTTTTCCTTATAGAAATTCGCGTACTCCTCGTCGGTCACTTCGCTCTTCTGCTTTTTCCAGATGGGCACCATGCTGTTCAGAGTTTCCAGCTCGGTGTAAGTCTCCCATTCGGGCTTATAATCCTCCGGCTTGGGATCGGGTTCCGGCTTCTGGCGCTCGTGCTGGCGCTCCATCTGGATGGGATAGCGCACATAGTCGCTGTACTTCTTCACGATGGCCACGATGCCGTACTCATCGAGGAAGTTGTCGTAGTGGTCCGTCTCAGTATCCGGCTTGATGTGCAGGATGATCTGGGTGCCTGCGGTGTCCTTCTGGGCGGGGGTCATTTCGTAGCCGTCCACACCGGAGGACTCCCACTGCCATGCTTCATCCGAGCCATAAGCCTTGGAAATGACGGTGACTTTATCGGCTACCATGAAGGAAGAGTAGAAGCCGACACCAAACTGACCGATGATATCGATGTTCTCGTCCTTGTTGTCCTTCTTGAAATCCAGAGAACCGGAGTGAGCAATGGTGCCCAGATTCTGCTCAAGTTCCTCTTTGGTCATGCCGATGCCGTTATCCTCAATGGTCAGGATGCGGTTCTCCTTATCGCGGGTGATGAGGATGCGGAAATCGCCCTTGTTCATGCCCACAGAAGGATCGGTCAGGCTCTTATAATAGAGCTTATCGATGGCATCCGATGCGTTGGAGATCAGCTCGCGCAGGAAAATTTCCTTATTGGTGTAGATGGAGTTGATCATCATATCCATCAGCTTTTTGCTTTCAGCCTGAAATTCTTTCTTAGCCATAATGCAAAACCTCTTTTTATCTGTATTCGGCACCAAGCACTCGGAATAGGATATTGCTTTTGAATACTTAGCACTCGTAACTTTCGAGTGCTAATATACACCGACGAAAAGCAAAAATCAAGGGCTTTCATAAAAAGTTTAAAAAATGGTTCGTTTTGTGCTATAATGAACCGCAAAGGATGCTGTAAAAGGAGGAAATATCATGCAGCTGAAACAGCTGGAACTGGCCGGCGGTGGGACACTGACCGTTTATCTGCGTGATTGCTGTGAGCGGATGCCGAATGTGCTTGACCGGCCATTGGTGCTGGTGGTGCCCGGCGGCGGCTATACCCATGTGAGTGCCCGCGAGGGCGACCCGGTGGCGCTGCAGTTTGCGGCGGCGGGGTACCACACCGCTGTGCTGGACTACGCCATCTGCGAAAAGGCAAAGGACTACATGCCGCTGCGCCAGCTGGCCGAGGCTATCGGTCTTGTGCGACAGCACGCGGCCCAGTGGCATATCCTGCCGGAAAAAATTGCCGTGTGCGGCTTTTCAGCGGGCGGCCACCTGGCCCTTTCCGGTGCTGTGCTGGACATTCCCGGCGAAGCGGCCCAGCCCCGGCCCAATGCGGTCATTCTGGGCTATCCGGTGGTCACGGCAGGGCAGTATGCCCACCGCGGCAGCTTTGTGCAGCTGGCGGGCAGCGCCGACCCGGCGGCACAGCAGGTGTTCGGGCTGGAGGATAAGATCACGCCGCAGACGCCGCCGGTGTTCGTATGGACCACCATGGAGGATGCCACCGTTCCGGTGGAGAACACCCTGATGCTGGTGAACGCTCTGCACCGGGCGGGTGTGCCATGCGAGGCACATCTGTTTGAAAAGGGGGTGCACGGTACCAGCATCAGCACGGCAGAGGTGGACCAGCCCAGCCGCCACCGGCATCACTGGGTGGAACTGGCAGTGGAATGGCTGGAAGACACTTTTGCCTTTTCCGTCTGTTAAGTCTGGATATATTTGAACGAACCTACAAAAAATTCACAATTAAACTGTTGACTTGCATAAGCCTTTGACGTATACTGGTCAGCAGGGACAAACTAAAGGAAGAAGGAAATACCTATGGTTATGGACCCGACCCTGCCGCGCATCTCTGTGCGCGACCTGATGATGCAGGCTTTTCTCACCGGATGGGAGCTTTCGGACAAGACGGTCTCGCAGGACGAATACCTGCAAAGCTCCATTCAGGTGATCGAAATGCTGCAGGTGGAACCGGAAAACCTTTATGCCGAAGAAGGCCTTGGCCTGCCGGACGGCGAAGAAGTGGATCATCTGGACGACTGGCTGCGTGCCGACGGCCAGTGGCTGTACTACGGTGTAGAGGAAGAAAATTTCTTCCTGATCCAGTGGTACCCGGACGAAGCTGCCGCAAAGGCAAAACTGGCCCAGCTGGAAGAACTGGGCGACGGCAAGCAGTATCTGGTAGATTTTTCCCTCAAGCGGGAGAACCCTTCCAGTGCAGAGAACTTCGGCAATTCCAATCCGGTCCAGCTCCGCTCCTGAAAACATCACCTTAAAGCGAAAGGAAATTTTGCAGCATGCAGCTTTCTGAGATCGAGCGCGAACAGCTTTATGCCATCGTTGAAAAATACGATCATCACCCGGATGTGCAGCGGATGCGGGAGTACATCCAGCACGGCTCTGTCACCACCTACCAGCATTGCAAGAATGTGGCGCTGGTGAGCTTCTGGCTCAACCGCCGTCTGCATCTGCACGCTGACGAGACCTCGCTGGCAGTGGGTGCCCTGCTGCATGATTTTTATCTGTATGACTGGCACACCACCGGTACCTTTCACGGCCTGCGCCGCCTGTTTGAGATGCACGGCTTCTCCCATCCGGGTTATGCCTGCGTCAATGCAAAGCGGGTGTTCAGCATTACCAGAAAGGAACAGAGCATCATTGCAAGCCACATGTGGCCGCTGACCTTCCGTCATGTGCCCACCTGCCGCGAAGCAGTCATCGTCTGTCTGGCCGATAAGTACTGCGCCGTGGTGGAAAGCATGTTCCAGCGTTCCCGCGCCGGTGCCGTGGTGGACGGCAGCGTGGACATCGACGGCGAAGAGTGGTAAGCCTGTTTTTACCTTTATCATTTTATCAATGGACAAAAAAGAACTCCGCAGCCTCAGGGCGCGGAGTTCTTTTGCATCTTACAGCTTTTTATAGCCTTCCGGTTCATTGGCGGCAGCGCGGTATTCCATTAAGAATGTGTCCAGCCAGCGGCCGTGACAGTCGCGGGCAATGCGTTCCCGGCGGCCCACTAAGCGAAAGCCGCATTTTGTGTGCAGGGCGCGGCTGGCAGCGTTGTCCTGCAGCACGGTGGACTGCAGTGTCCAGTAGCCGGCCTTTTCTGCCTGATGGCACAGCTCGGTCAGCAGGTGATAGCCAAGGCCATGGCCCCGGAACTGCTCACCCACGTAAATACTCACCTCGGCAACGCCGCGGTAGCACCAGCGCGGGTCCACCCGGCGCAACGCCGTCCACCCGGCGATCACGCCGTCGGCCAGCAGTACCAGTCGGCATTCTTTTGCGTGGGAAGCATCCCACGCAGAATACGGCGGACAGGTGGTCTGAAAAGTGGCATGTTCTGTAGCAATGCCCTCCAAATAAATTCTGGAAACAGCGCTCCAGTCTTCCGGCTCCATGGGCCGGATCTCGATTTTGCTCATATTTCGATCCCGGCGGAAAGTGCATAGCTTTCCGCGCCCTCAACTCTCAAAAATATCCGGCTCCAGTATAGCAGAATTTGCGGTGCGGTACAAGCGCCGTACTGCACAGAAATTTCTTTGACAAGCGGAAGGTTTGTGATACAATAAATCATAACAAAGAAAAGCACGGCAGGATACGCCGCTGCAGAATGGAGGATGTCCCAAAATGAAGTGGATCAGAACGATGGTGTGTGCGCTGGGAATGCTGGCGTGCGTATCGCTTTCGGCATTTGCTGCAGAGTACGGCGAGCCGAACATCACAACAGAGACGACCATGAAAGAGCTGCGGGAGAACCCCAGCATCAAAGGCTCCGGCTACTATACCTACTGCAACGAATGGATCGAGGGCAGCACGCAGTACGATGATACGCCCATTGAGGGCTATGTAAGCTACGCGGCTGCCGAGGATGCCGCCGAAGGCATGAACCTTGTGATCGAAAACTACAACAGGGGCGTACAGATCACATGGCAGGTGTATACCCCGGAAGAAATTGCGGAAAATTCTTCTCTGGGCATGGTGCAGCTGTATTATTTCCCGGCTAAAACAGCCAACGCAAAGTACGCCATCGTGGTGCCCGGCAACGGCGGCAACACCACCGCAGAGCTGAACGAGGGTGCATCCATTGCCAACCAGCTGCACGAGCTGGGCTATGCGGCCTTTGTGCTGCGGTACCGCTCTTTCCTGAATGCATCCGACAATGCGCCACTGTACGATATTGCCAACGCCGTAAAGTACCTGACCGAAAATGCAGATCAGTTTGGCGTTCAGCGCGAAAACTATGCGCTGATGGGCTTTTCTTCCGGCGGACACATCGTGGGCCTGATCGGCTCGGACAACGAAAAGTTCGGCTATAAGGCATTTGGCCTCCCACAGCCTGCGGCGCTGCTGCTGGGCTACCCCATCAACGATTTCTTTGAGGTGAAGCCGCTGTATCAGCTGGCCATTGACCCGCTGGTGCTTGGCTGGCGTTACTACTGGACTGATATTTCGGATGTGGTGAACGAAAACTTTACCCCTACCTATTTCTTCTACGGCAAAAATGATCTTTATATGCAGCGCATGTGCTACTCCCAGCAGGGGCCGCTGCTGGAGCGCAAGCTCCGGGAGAGCGGGGCTATTTATGAGTGCCATGTGTACGAGAACGCACCCCACGCCATTGGCCCGGGCCGCCACACCGATGCGGACGGCTGGATCCGGCAGGCAACGGCATTCTGGGAAAAACAGTGCAAATAAAGAGATAAACGGGGGATTGCTGTGAGAAAACGATTGCGCACGGTGATGTTTGGTATTGGCCTGATGATCTTGCTGGCACAGTCGGCGTTTGCGGAGGAGCTTGGTCAGGCCAACATCACACCGCGCACCAAAATGGAAGAGATCCGCTCCAACCCCAGCATTGTGGGTGCGGGCATCTACACCTACTCGCTGGATCAGGACCGTGTGCTGGACCGGATGTACTGGGACGCGCAGCCGCTGAGCCGCCTTTCCAATCACTGGACGGCACAGGATGCGGCGGATGGACTGAACTATCTGATCCGCACCTATAACGCTGGGCAGCGGGTGACCTTCCCGCTTTATACGGCGGAGGAGATCGCGCAGGATACCAGCCGGGACGGTGTGGAACTGTATTATCTGCCGGCAGAAGGGGCGCAGGCAAACCAGAAATATGCGCTGGTGATCGGCGGTAATGCGATCGTGGTCAGTGCGGAGATCCGCGAGGGCATTTCCACTGCATGGAACCTGCACGAAATGGGCTACCCGGTGTTCGTGCTGCGCTACCGCATCGGCATGAAGGCTTCCAACAATGCGCCGCTGCAGGATGTGGTCCGCGCGGTGCAATACATCACGGAACATGCAGGACAGTTTGGCGTGCAGGCGGAGGATTATGCCATTGTAAGTTATTCCTCAGGCGGGCAGATCGCCGGACTGTTCGGCACCGACGCGGTGGGCTACAAAAATTACGGCCTGCCAAAGCCCGGTGCCATGCTGCTGGGCTACCCGGTAAACACCTTCCTAGAGTTCAAACCGGTCTATAATATCCTGCTGGACCCCGGCGTGTGCAAGCAGCGGTATTATAAAATGACATTGTCTGATTACATCACACCGGATTATCCGCCTACCTATCACTGGTACGGCAAAAACGACATGACCCTTATGACCATGTGCTGGTCGGCGCAGGGGCCTGTGCTGGAAAAGGCACTGGCCCGCAACCATGTGACGCATATCTACCATGTGTATGATGATGCTCCCCATGCAGTGGCCGCAGGCAAGGGCACCGATGCGGAGGGCTGGCTGAATGAAGCAGCTGCTTTCTGGGAGGAACAGGTCGGCTGAAAAGGAGATGTTGAGTTGAAACACAGGATATGCACCGCAGCAGCCTGTATCTGTCTGCTGCTGATGATGGCGCTGCCCGCATTTGCAGCAGAGTATGGCGAGCCGGATATCACGCCGCAGACCACCATGGGCGAGATCCGCTCGAACCCCGGCATCCTTGGCGCAGGCGTTTGGACCTATTCCAAGGAGCAGAACCTGCCCGGTACCGAGGACTGGTGCAATGACCAGACGCTGGAAAAATATGTGAGCAGCTATGTGGCACAGGATTGTGCCGATGGTCTGAACCTGCTCATCCGCAATTACAATGCGGGCGTGCAGATCACCTATAAGCTCTACTCGGAGCAGGAGATCGCCGAGGACAGCTCCCGCAACAATGCGGAGTTCTATTACTACCCGGCCAGCACGCCGGATGCAAAGTATGCGCTGGTGCTCTCCGGCAACATCTTCAACCGCACGGCAGAGTTAAAGGAGTGCATCTCCACAGCTTACCAGCTGCACCAGAAAGGCTATGCGGTGTTCGTGATGCGCTACCGCGCCTACCCGGATAACGACAACAACGGCCCCATGGAGGACATTGCACGGGCGGTGAAGTACATCACCGCCCACGCACAGCAGTTCGGCGTGCAGACGGAAAGCTACGCCCTGATCGGCTATTCTTCCGGCGGACATCTGGCGGGCCTGTTTGCATCGGACGCTCTGGGCTATAAAAACTATGGCCTGCCCAAGCCCGGCGCAGTGATCCTGGCGTATCCCATCGTGCAGTTTTCCGAGATCACACCGATCTATCGTGTGGGCATCGACCCCTTTGTGTGCGGCCGGTTCTACTATGAATACAGCCTTGCCGACCTGATCACAGAGGACTATCCGCCGGTGTACTTCTGGTATGGCAGGGATGACCTGACCTTGAACCTGCTGTGCTGGCCGCTGCAGGGGCCGACCCTCAGCAAGGCACTGGCCGCGCATGGCGTACCTTACAAAGAAGTGGTATATGACCACGCAGCCCATGGCATCTGCCTTGGCCGCGGCACGGCTGCGGATGGCTGGCTGGACGAAGCCGCTGCCTTCTGGGAAGAACAGACAAAATAATATAAAGTACGCAGATCCGGGCTTTGCAGCTGCACAGCCCGGATTTTGCAATAGGAGACATTATGGAATTTTTAGCGTTTCTTTACACGGTGCTTCTGGTGGCCATCTGCCTGATGATGGCCCTGCTGCTGTACCGCTCGGCAAAGCCTGCCGCAAACCGGGACGATGCAGAACGGAAGGAATGGCTGCGTCAGCAGCTGGAAGCGCAGAACCGCCAGATGGACGCGAAGCTGGCAGAGATGGCGCAGCAGAACCTTGCCGCTATGGGCCACATCAGTGAAACGCTGCAGGCTTCGGTGCAAAGTATGAGCACCGCCCTTGCCGCAGGGCAGGGCACCCAGCAGCAGACCATGGAGCAGCGCCTGCAGGGGCTGGAAGCCTCCAACGCCCGCAAGCTGGAAGAGATGCGCCGCACCCTTGCCGAGGGCATGACTGCCCTGCAGGCCCAGAATGCCCAGAAGCTGGACGAGATCCGCCATACGGTGGACGAACAGCTGCAGGATGCGTTGCAGAAGCGGGTGACCGAAAGCTTCAAGGCGGTGAACGACCAGCTGGAACAGGTGTACAAGGGTCTTGGCGAAATGCAGAACCTTGCCGCTGATGTGGGCGGGCTGAAACAGGTGCTTTCCGGTGTGAAGACCCGCGGTATTCTGGGTGAGATCCAGTTGGGAGCCATTCTGGAAGAGATCCTTGCCCCGGAACAGTACGACACCAATGTGGCCACCATTCCGGGCAGTACCCAGCGGGTGGAGTACGCCATCCGGATGCCCGGCGCGGACGGCGGTACGGTGTGGCTGCCCATCGACTCCAAGTTCCCCGGCGACACCTATGCCCATTTACAGGATGCGCAGGCATCCGGCGACGCACAGGCCGTGGAGAACGCCCGCCACGCACTGGAACTGGTGCTGCGGGCCGAGGCCAAGGACATCCGGGAAAAATATGTGGAGCCGCCCTATACCACGGCCTTCGGCATCCTGTTCCTGCCCTTCGAGGGTTTGTATGCCGAGGTGGTGAACGCGGGCCTGCTGGAAGTGCTGCAGCGGGACTATCAGGTGAACATTGCAGGCCCCAGCACCATGGCAGCGCTGCTCAACAGCCTGCAGATGGGTTTCAAGACCCTTGCCATCCAGAAGCGCTCCGGTGAGGTATGGCAGCTGCTGGGTGCGGTGAAGACCGAATTTGACAAGTTCGGGCAGGGGCTTTCCAAGATGCAGCAGCGCCTGCGTCAGACCGACGAAGAGCTGGATAATCTCATTGGCGTGCGCAGCCGTGCCATCAGCCGCAAGCTGCGCGCGGTGCAGACCATTGACGAAAGCGCTGCTGCCGCTCTGCTGGAACTGGATGCTGAGCCGGGCAAACCGGTGGCGGCACGTCTGCCGGAGAATGGGGAAGAGCTCTGATGTGCAGAATATTCCCACGTTATCCCTTGCGATTTTTCTGACGATGTGGTATGATAGGAACTGTTCTCAGAAACAACCGCCGCAGAAACGCGGCACTGCATAAAAATATAAATAAGGAGACCGAGCATTATGAGCGTAAACAAGATCAGTGAAGCCATTTTGGGCGTTGGCGTGGATGATACCACCATCGACCTCTTCGAGAGCCAGTATCCGGTGCCCACCGGCGTGAGCTATAATTCCTATGTCATTCTGGACGAAAAGACCGCCGTTCTGGACACGGTGGATGCCCGCGCTACCGAGCCGTGGCTGGAAAACCTGACCGAAGCTCTGGCAGGCCGTAAGCCGGATTATCTGGTGGTCTCCCACATGGAGCCGGACCACGGTGCCAACATTGCAAAGCTGGCGGCACTCTATCCTGAGATGCAGGTGGTGGGCAACGCCAAGACTTTCCTGTATATGGATCAGTTCTTTGGTGCTGATGCTGTGGCAAAGGAGCGCCGCGTGGTGGTGAAGGATGGCGAGAGCCTGAGCCTTGGCACCCACACCCTGACCTTTGTGTTTGCCCCCATGGTGCACTGGCCGGAGGTCATGGTCAGCTATGAATCCACCGAAAAGGTGCTGTTCTCCGCGGATGGCTTCGGTCGCTTTGGCGCTGTGGCAAAGTTTGACGAAAAGGCCGACTGGGCCAGCGAAGCCCGCCGCTACTACCTGAACATCGTGGGGAAATACGGCCCGCAGGTGCAGGCGCTGCTGAAAAAGGCCGCGGCTCTGGACATCCAGACCATTTGCCCGCTGCACGGCCCGGTGCTGACCGGAGATCTGGGCAAGTACCTGAACTACTACGACATCTGGTCCAGCTACAAGCCCGAGGAGCCGGAAAAGATCCTTGTGGCAAGTGCTTCCATCCACGGCCACACCCGTGCAGCAGCCCACCTCATGGCAGAAAAGCTGCGTGCAAAGGGCGCAAAGGTCGTGGAGATGGACCTGACCCGCACGGATGTGTCCTATGCCGTCACCGAAGCCTTCCGCTGCGGAAAGATCGTGCTGGCCTGCGCCACCTACGACGGCTTCCTCTTCCCGCCGATGGAAAATCTGCTGACCCACCTCAAGACCAAGAACTTCCAGAACCGCACGGTGGGTCTGATGGAGAATGGCACATGGGCACCCATGGCCGCAAAGCTCATGCGCGCCGAGCTGGAAAGCATGAAGAACATCGCCGTGTGTGATACTGTGGTCACCATCCGCAGTGCTGCCAATGCTGCTGCCGAAGCGCAGATGGATGCACTGGCTGCAGAAATCGTGGCAAAATAAAGCATTCTGGAAAAAATACGCATGATCCTCTGCCGACTGCCCGGCAGGGGATTTTTTTATTGAACCATGTGGAAGAGTTTGATATACTGAAAAGCAGAAGTTTATGGATGGAGGAATATCATGTCTGTAGAAATAAAAGCGGATATCAGACACTGGCTGCGGGAGTTGGATAAGAAATATTTCTTTGTGATGCTGGGCTTTGCGGTGATGGTCTATTTTCCGCTGATCAGCCAGCGGCTGGTCAATACGTTTGACGGCCTGTGGAATGGGTCGTGGTTTATAGGTGGCTTCTGGGAACTGTCGATCGGCAGATGGCTGTGGTGTGTGGCAGATGCTGTACGTTTCGGTGTACAGACGGAACCGCTCAATGCCCTGTTGACTCTTTCCATGATGGTGCTTGGCATCACGCTTCTGCGCAGGCTTTTTGTGGAGCGTGACAACGCACTGACCTACTTTGCGGGAATGGCTGCCATTTCCGGCGCAGCAGTTGGCGTGCAGCTTTCTTACCGCTATATGTCACCGATCTTTGGCTTGTCCTTTCTGTTTGCCGTGCTTGCAGCATACTGGGTGATCACCACTACCCATGCAGGTGCAGCTGTCGGCTGCGGTGCGGTTATTTTGGCATTGAGCTTGGGTTTGTATCAGGCTAATCTGGCGGTGTTCTGCATGATATTGCTGGCATATCTGCTGCGGCTGCTGTTTCAGAATGCAGAACCACAGAAAACAGGTGTGCACATCGCAAAAAGCCTTGGCAGTGCAGCAGCGGGCATGGTGCTCTACTGGCTGGTGCTGAAGCTGGTGCTTGCATTTTGCCGTATTGACCTGACCAGCTATAATGGTGCCGCAGAGATCTCAGTGAAAAGCATTCTGTTTGGTTTGCCGAATGGTATTTTGCAGGCGTATCGGATATTCGGAATTTACTTTTTCCGTAATGCCTACCGGCATAATACACTGCAGCTGTTCGGCTTGTTCGCAGCAGTGCTGGCTATGCTTGCGGTATGGTTCCTTTGCCGTTTTGTGCGGATGGCGCGCAGTGGAAAAACAGGGGGCCTGCTTCTGGGCACTGCCGCTCTGCTGGCACTGCCGTTTGCCTGCAATGCCATGATGCTGATCAGCAGTGAAGCTGTGTGGCGAATGCAAATGGGCGGAGGCCTTGCGTTATTTGTGCCGTTGTGTCTGCTGTTGTTGGAGGGCACCCGTCCGGAACAGGGCAACAAAGCCCGATGGCTGGTACTGGTGCTTGCATTTCTGGTCGTATACGGAAATGTTTACATGATGGCTGTCGATCAGGAGGCAATGCGGCAGGGCCGGGATTCACTGCGGGTAATGTCGGACCAAATCGTGAACGATCTGACGGAGGAAGGCTGCTTTGACGAAGGAAATCACTGGTCGGTCATGATCGCAGGCAGGCCCAGCTCGAACCCGACTTTTAAAAAAGGCGACCTGTACCCTTCGGCCAACAGGTATGCACAGATGGGCTGTTTCTGGCTGTCACCGGAATGCGCAAGACTTTCCTGGCGCGGCGTGTTTGAAAAGATCACTCCGGTGGAGATCACGCTGTGCGAAGATGAAGATTATCAGAAACTGAGACAGACCGAACTGGTAGCAGAAATGCCGGTTTATCCGCAGGAGGGATATATCCAGCAGGTGGGTGATATTGTGATCGTGAAGGTATCAGAGGATTATCTGATCGATGAATAACAAATGAGCCTGAGAACATAAAACAGGACAGATGGAGAAAATAACGATGAAAGAAAAAATCGATGTACAGAAACCGGACGACCTTGGGCTGGATATATCGGATCTAAGATATTTTCTGGTGATGCTGCTGTTTTCGGCGGTAGTGTTTTTCCTGCTGATCAGCCAGCGGCTGACCAATACATTTGACGGATTATGGAACAATACATGGTTCTTTGGCGGCTATTGGCAGGTAGTCACGGGCCGATGGCTCTGGCCGGTGATCGATGCGCTGCGGTTTGGCATCCAGACGGAACCTTTCAATTCATTGCTGACGCTTTCCATGTCGGCGCTGGCTGTTACCCTGCTTCGGAAGTTTTTTACAGAGAAGGATTCTGTCGTGACCTATCTGGCGGGTATGGCTGTTCTGGCCAGCACGGTCACTGGAATACAGCTGTCATATCGGTTTCAGTCGCCGGTGTTTGGCTGCTCATTTTTGTTTTCCGTTCTGGCGGCAGAGCGTGTGGTTCGTGCCGCAGATTTTAGAAAAGCGGTCGTACAGGGAGCACTGCTTCTGGTCATGAGCCTTGCGTGCTATCAGACGAGCCTTGATAACTTTTGTCTGCTCCTGCTGACATATCTTCTACTGCTTCTGTTCCGCAATGTGGACAGAGAAAAGGTCCATGCCCACATTGGAAGAAGTCTTTGCAGCGCAGCTGCAGGAATGGTTTTGTATTTCCTGCTCACAAAGCTGATCGTATGGGCATGTGGATGGCAGATGGCAAGTTATAATGGAGGAGCGGATGTTTCGGTACTTTCTATACTGAAAAATCTGCCCAATGCCATTGCAGAGACCTACCAACTGTTTGGAGCTTACTTTTTTCAGAATTACTATCGGCATAACATTCTGCAGCCGGTGGGCTTTTTCGTTTTGGTATTTCTGGCGCTGAGCATCGGACTGCTGAACCGCTTCAGAAAAATGCTTCACCGGAAAAATTGGGAATATATCCTTCTGGGAGTGGCAGCGCTGATCGTTTTGCCCATCATGTGCAATGCCATCATGCTGATCACAAGCGAGGCGGTCTGGCTTTTGCAGATGGGCGAAGGATTGAATCTGTTCGTGCCGGTATGTCTGCTGCTGCTTGAAGGGACGCGCACAAATCAGCCTATGGTAAAAAAGTATGTACGTGCTGCCCGGACAGGGGCTGTAGTACTTGCGGTTTTGGTCGTCTATGGCAATGTCTGCTCTGCCGTGATCGATCAGGAAGCTATGTATGAGGGAAGAAAAACACTCAAGAGCATGTCGGATCACATTGCGGACGACCTGATGAGCAGCGGATATTTTGACGATAACGAGCAGCTGCCGGTACTGTTTGTGGGCAGACCCAGCTCGAACTCCAGTTTTATGAAGAGGGAGTATTACCTCTATGCAAATCCGTATGCGCAGATGGGCCGCTTCTGGCTGAACGATTACTCGGCCAGAGCGTCTTGGAAAGCGGTTTTCAGGGATATTACTCCGGCAAAACTCAAGCATTGCTCGGTGGAACAGTACGGGGAACTGTACAGCAGAACAGAGCTGGAACAGATGCCAGTCTATCCGCAGGAAGGATATATCCAGCAGATCGACGGTGTGGTCGTGGTAAAAATTTCAGATGATTACAAAGTTGATAAAGAGTTTGCGCCACTAATCGACCTGGGAGAATTGTTTCAGCTCATAATGGATGACATAAACGATTCATAATGGTTGCGGCTTTGTGAAAAAACCTCCACTGAACGCGATTTTTGCGGAAAGTAACTGCACAGCCCTTGCAAACTGTCCCGAAATGTGGTAACATAACTCTTGGTTATAAAACCTGAATACTCCCAAACGCAGCGACGGAGAGAGTAGGTCTGTACCGCACGGCAAAGAGAGAAGCTTCACCGGCTGAGAGGGCTTCCGTGTGCGGGCTGGCTGAAGTTCGCTCCTGAGCGGTCTGTGCGAAACAGCAGTAGTACAGAACGGCCACGCCCCGTTACGGCGTTCTGAGAGCCGCCCGGCATCTGTGCACGGGTGGAAACCGGGTGGTACCGCGGAGCTAAGAATCAACAGCTTCGTCCCTTTTGCCTGAGAAATCGGGCAGGGGACGGAGCTTTTTTGTTGCACTCCGCTCATCAACACGAAGAATAAAGGAGAGAACATCCATGCAAGCAATGATCGACGAGCTGGCAAAACAGGCCGCTGAAAGCCTTGGTCAGGTGTCCGGCAAGGAAACGCTGGCCTCCTTCTGGCAGGAGTACCTCAGCAAAAACGGCAAGATCCCTGCCCTGATGAAGAACCTGCGCACCGTTGCGCCGGAAGAGCGCCCCGCTATGGGCAAGATCATCAATGAACTCAAGGCAAAGGTTCAGGCAGATTACGACGCTGCTGCAGAACAGGTGAAGCAGGCAGAGCTTGCTGCCCGCAATGCTGCGGAGACGGTGGATATCACGCTGCCCGCCAAGACCCGCTCTGTGGGCGGTCTGCACCCGCTGACCCTGATCACCAACCAGATCATCGACGTGTTCTCCGGCATGGGCTTTTCGGTGGGTACCTTCCCGGAGATCGAGGACGATGACCACAACTTTACCCGCCTGAACGTGCCCAAGGATCACCCGGCACGCGACATGCAGGACACCTTCTACCTGTCCGATGAGTTCCTGCTGCGTACCCAGACTTCCGGCGGCCAGATCCGCACCATGGACGTTCAGAAGCCGCCCATCAAGATCCTGATGCCCGGCCGTGTGTTCCGCTCCGACTCGGACGCTACCCACAGCCCCATGTTCCACCAGATGGAAGGCCTGGTGGTGGATAAGGGCATCACGCTGGGCGACCTGCAGGGCGCACTGAATACCTTCGTGCAGAAGCTGTTCGGCGCTGACACCCGCACCCGCCTGCGTCCCTCCTACTTCCCGTTCACCGAGCCCAGCGTGGAGGTGGACGTGAGCTGCTTCGAGTGCCACGGCAAGGGCTGCCCGCTGTGCAAGCACACCGGCTGGATCGAGGTGCTGGGCGGCGGCGTTGTCAACCGCAAGGTGCTGGAGAACTGCAATATCGACCCGGACGAGTATTCCGGTTTCGCCTTCGGCATTGGCATCGAGCGTATCGCTATGCTGAAGTATGGCATCAACAACATCGGCCTGATGTTCGAGAACAACCTGCAGTTCCTCAAGCAGTTCCACGAATAAGAGGGGAGAGAAGAGACAATGAAAGTACCTTTCAGCTGGTTAAAAGAATTTGTAGATATCGACGTTACTGCGCAGGAACTGGAGGAAAAGCTCTTCTCCTGCGGCTTTGAGGTCGAAGAGCTGATCCCGCTGGATGCCGGCATCAGCAAGGTGGTTGTCGGCAAGATCGTGGAGATGGAAAAGCAGGAGGGCACCCACCTGACCAAGTGTGTGGTGGACTGCGGCGACTACGGCCACGACATCCGCATCAGCACCGGTGCCGCCAACATGAAGCTGGGCGACTGCGTGCCCGCTGCTCTGGATGGCTCCACCCTGCCCGGCGGCATCAAGATCAAGGCCCGCAAGATGCAGGGCGTGGAGTCCAACGGTATGCTGTGCTCCGGCGAAGAGCTGGGCCTGAACGACGACCTGTTCCCGGGCTCTGAGGTCTACGGCCTGCTCATTCTGCCCGAGGATTCTGTCCCCGGCACCGACATTGCTCCCGTGGTGGGTCTGGATGACTATATCTTTGATATCTCCATCACCGCCAACCGCCCGGACTGCCAGTCCGTTCTGGGCATCGCCCGCGAGGTGGCTGCCGTTCTGGGCAAGCCCCTGCACATGCCCGCCATGGACTACAAGACTGTCTGCAAACCGGATGCGCCCATCACCGTCAAGGTGGAGGCTCCGGATCTGTGCCCCCGCTATATGGCACACTATGTGCGCAACATCCGCATGGGCGAGTCTCCCCGCTGGATGAAGCGCCATCTGGCTCTGTGCGGCCTGCGCTCCATCAGCAATGTGGTGGATATCACCAACCACACCCTGCTGGAAATGGGTCAGCCCATGCACGCCTTTGACCTGAACAAGGTCGCCGGCCGCACCATCGATGTGCGCCGCGCCCATGCGGGCGAAAAGATCGTCACGCTGGATGAGAAGGAGTTCACTCTGAACCCCAACAATCTGGTCATCTGCGATGCCGAAAAGCCGGTGGCACTTGCCGGCATCATGGGCGGCGCAAACTCCGGCATGGATGAGAACACCACCAGCCTGCTGTTTGAGTGTGCCACCTTCGCCCGCGACTGCGTGCGTAAGACCAGCCGCGCATTGGGCCAGAACAGCGACTCTTCTGCCCGCTACGAGAAGGGCGTGGACCGTCACTCTCCTGAACTGGGCCTTGCCCGTGCCCTGCACCTGATCCAGGAGCTGGACTGCGGCGACATCACCACACTGGAATATGACCTGACCGATGGCCGCCCGATGGAGCGCAAGCACATCGTTACCACTCCGGCTAAGATCTGCGGCGTGCTGGGTATCACCGTGCCGGATCAGACCATGATCGACATTCTGCAGCGTCTGGAGTTCACGGTGGATGTACAGGCCGATGGCAGCTGGGACGTGTCCGCACCCCTGTACCGCGAGGACGTGGAGAGCTTCCCGGATCTGGCCGAGGAGGTCATCCGTGAGTACGGCTACGACCACATTGTGCCCACCTTCCTGAACACTGCCTCTGTTACAAACGGCGGTCTGAACTATGACCAGAAGCAGCAGCTCAAGACCAAGCGCCTGCTGGCCGCACAGGGCTTCTATGAGGCCTCCACGCTGGCCTTCTACTCCAACGCAGAACTGGATATGCTGCACATCCCGGCGGATGATGAAGCCCGCAAGGCCATCCGCATCCTGAACCCCATCAGCGAGAATCTGTCCATCATGCGCACCCTGCTGGCTCCCTCCATGCTGAACGTCATCGTGGACAACCTCAAGAAGGGCAACACGGAGGGCCGTCTATTTGAGATGGCACCGGTGTATCTTGCCAAGGAACTGCCCATCAACGAGCATCCGCACGAGCGCCAGACCCTCTGCATTGGTGCATTCGGCCCCGAAGAAGATTTCTTCACGGTCAAGGGTGCACTGGAAGCACTGGCAGCCGGCTTTGGCCTGCGCTTTGATTATAAGCGCGAGACAACCCCGTGGCTGCACCCCGGCATCAGCGCCGCTGTTTACTGTGGTGACAAGCGTCTGGGCGTGTTCGGCAAGCTGTCCAACGAGATCAACGGCGAGCTGGAAATTGCAAAGGATCAGAAGGACAACCAGAATATCTATCTGGGTGAGCTGGACTACGAGGCTCTGATGTCCTGCGTGGACGGTGAGCTGCGCTATCAGCCGCTCAGTCCCTACGCTGCTGTCAAGCGTGATCTGGCATTGGTCTGCGACGAAAAGACCACCTGTGGCGAGATCGAGGAGACCATCAAGAAGGCCAGCCCTCTGGTGGGTGAGATCAAGCTGTTCGATATCTACCGCGGCGCAAATCTCGGCGAGGGCAAAAAGAGCATGGCGTTCACCCTGTCTCTGTCCGATCCGAAAAAGGAAGTTTCCGCTGAGGAAGTGGAGCGCGTGGTTAAGAAGATCCTCGGCAACCTGAAGTTCAAGCTGGGCATCGAGATCCGCTAACTCTATTATAGAAGTAATATAAGGCCGTCTGTGCAGGAATGTGCAGGCGGCTTTTTTGCGTAAAAAGAGAACGTTGAATACAAGAAAATGAACGTTTTTCAGCAGCGCAAGAAAAAAGATGAAAAAACCTGTCAAAAAGTGTTGACAAGGAAGCGGGGGTGTGGTATTATACTTGAGCGCCAAGCGCTGAGGCAAAAGAATGACTTCCAAAGCCTCAGCAGGAAGCCCTTGAAAAGAACCAATAGACGCTGAAAAGCTTTGCGGTTGCGAAAGCAATGAATCGCCCCAGTGGGGCGTTCAAGCAAACGGAGCGGTCTTGCGAAAGCAAGATGGAGGGGTCTCACCCCGACAAGCTCACGGTTGACACTGAGATGTTTGAAGCGCTCCAAGTTCAGAAAGTTCAAAAGCTTCTAAAAAATAAGGCTTGACAAAAAACTACTTCGGTGGTAAAATAAACAGGCCGTCAGCCGCAAGGCTGAGGCGCTACAGGACCTTGAAAATTGAACAATATCGAAAAACTTGTAAGGAACCTTTTAAGTGTTTGGAAAAACACTAAAAACAATTCCAAAAGTAATTCACACAGGACGCAAGCGATTGCGTGCTGAGCGAACAAGATTTAACACTTTTAAGTGATAAATATCATTTATAAAGAGTTTGATCCTGGCTCAGGACGAACGCTGGCGGCGCGCCTAACACA